>Ga0209166_10000006_pt1 | contig 383967 bp, 427 predicted proteins | sample Coa_R1_3_FD_187151 | JGI IMG/M metagenome (GOLD analysis project Ga0209166, IMG submission 187151) | Surface soil microbial communities from Centralia Pennsylvania, which are recovering from an underground coalmine fire - Coalmine... | ecosystem: Environmental > Terrestrial > Soil >...
TCGCCCTCAACGCCAACCTGCTGGCCACCATCCTGATGCCGGCCGCCCTGGTGTTCCTGCTGATCATGAGCAACGACAAGCTGGTCATGGGCGCCCACGTCAACAGCCGCTGGACCAACCGCCTCGGCATCGCCATCGCCGTCCTCGTCGCCCTGGCCGGCAGCGCCTACGCCATCGTCGGCTTCCTGGGCGCCATCGGCGTCAATTGAGAGGAGATAGAGAATGGGTCACGACCGCTCGCTTCCGCCCCTGCCGCCGATGGCCCTGTCGGCCAGCGCGCAGACCGGGTTGATCGCTCTGCGTGTGTTTCTGGGGGTGATTACCGTGATGGCGATCTACACCTTCATTCACGGGATGGCTTAAAGGCTGGAAAGTTCACCACAAAGGACACTAAGGACACGAAGGAAAGGCACAAAGAAAAAATCTTCGTGTTCTCCTTTGTGACCTTCGTGTCCTTTGTGGTGAATATTTATTTCTCAGGAATGCTCGGCTCTACGAGCCGAAAATGCCAGCCATCCGGCGTATGGCGATAGATCGCCACCAGATTGCCCTCTACCGTCTGGGTCTCGCCCTTGGCGTTGGGCGAATGCACCGAGAAATGGGAAATGGCGAAACCGGCCCCGGCTTCCAAATGGGCGTCGGTGACCGTCAGGTGATGGTCGCGGGCGCCCGAAGCGAAGCGCTTCTTGTAATACTCCACCAGCGCGCCGCGGCCGCGGATGATGGTGCCCGAGGGCGACACCAGGATGCCGTCCTCGGTATAGAGTTTCGCCATCGCTTCGGCGTCCTGGACGGCATAGTTGGCGTCGTACTGCGCGGCCAGCGCTTTGGCGGCGTTCAAAACGTCCTCGTCGGGGCCGGCGAGGGCGGGGGCCGCGACGAGAACCGCGGCCAGCAAAGCGATCTTACGCATTGTCTTACCCCTTGGTAATCAACGACACACCTTCATCGAGCTTGTCGGCATAGCGCTGCAGAGCCTGCGCCGTCAGGCCGATATAGGCGGTCGCGTCGTCCCAGCGCTCCTCCTCGATCGCTTCGCGCACGCCGGGCAGGGTCTTGGCGCCATAGCCGGTGAAGCGGCCCGGTGCGTAGACCAGGTTGCGGAACCACGGACGGCCGGGCAGGCCGGCATCGGCGGTCATCGCTTCTTCGGTGGCGATGGTCAGTTTGGTCAACTCGCCCTTGGTCGCGGCCGGGAGCGACGCGCCCTTCGAGGCCAGCGCGGTGTCATAGGCTTGGGCACTCTTCTTCAGGTGCTCGGCGGCTTCCTCCAGCGGGTGGAAGTCGAATTGCGGCACCGGCTTCAGCGCGGTCGGCCGGGCGCTCGGCTTGGTCGGATCGTCGGCCAGGCGGTAGAGATTGCCCTGCAGCAGCTTGGCCTGGGTCTCGGCGGTGTCGCGCTTGCTCTTGGCCAGGCGCTTGACCTCGTCGAGATAGGTGCCGACCTGATCGGCGAAGTCGGCGTAGTGGTTGACCGGCAGATCGGCATCGGCGACGCGCAGCATCATGTGGCCGGCCGTCTTGGCCAGCACCGCGGCATAGGTGAAACCGGGGTCGACGAAGCGGCTGTGATGGGCGAAATCGTCATAATCGGAGTGATAGACGCCGCCCGATTCGCCTTCGCCGCCATAGCCGAGATCGATCGAGGCGACGCCGATATGCTGCAGGAAGGCCGAGTAATCCGAGCCCGAGCCCATCGCGCCGATCGGCATGTCGCGGCCTTCGGCGGCGGCATGGGCCGCTTCCTTGATGCCGTCGCCGGCGCCGGGTTCGGCGGCGTCGACCTGGGCGCGGCCGCGCAGGCGCTCTTCGACCGACACATTGGTTTCGGGGTCGATCACGTCCGAAGCGACCGAGGCGACCAGATGACGCAGGCTGTGATTGCCCTCGGCGCGCAGGAAGCCGCGCGAATTGGAGTCGGAATTGAGATACAGCACCGTCTTTTCGCGCAGCTCGTCGGCATGCTGCTCGACCCATTCGGTCGAGCCGAGCAGGCCTGGCTCTTCGCCGTCCCAGCTGAGATAGACCAGGGTGCGCTTGGGCTTCCAGCCCTGCTTGGCCAGGGCGCCGAAGGCCTTGGCCTCTTCCATCAGCGAGATCTGGCCGGACAGCGGATCGGTCGCGCCGAACACCCAGCCGTCGCGGTGGTTGCCGCGCAGCACCCACTGGTCGGGGAATTCCGAGCCCTTCAGCGTGGCGACCACATTGTAGAGCGGCTTGAGGCTCCAATCGGATTTCACCGCCAGATGGATCGGCGTGCCGTTGCCGCCGACATGGTAGGTGAGCGGAACATTGCCCATCCAGGCGCGCGGCGCCACCGGACCATCCAAAGTGGCCAGCAGATGCTGCGCCTCGCCCCACGAGATCGGCAGGGTCGGGATCTTGAGGATGGTCGGGGCTTGCTCGCGCGACAGGCGCTTGGCGTCCTTGGTGGCGCCGATGCCCGGGGTCAGCGGATCGCCGGGATAGAGCGTCATGTCGACCACCGAGCCGCGCTGCAACCCTTCGGCCGGACGTGCCGGGCCGTTCGGATAGGCTTCGTCGACCGCATAGCCGTCATCGCGGGGATCGGAATAGATGATGCAGCCGGCGGCGCCGTGATCCTGGGCGAGCTTGGGTTTCAGGCCGCGCCAGCCCTTGCCGTAGCGGGTAATGACGATCTTGCCCTTGACCGAGATGCCCATCCGTTCGAGCTGGTCGTAATCGGCCGGCATGCCGTAATTGACATAAACGGCGGGGGCGGTGACGTCGCCGTCGCCCTGATAGGCGACGTAAGCCGGCAGGCCGCTCTTGAAGAATTTCGAGCTTTCGTCGCCCGGCACCGCCGGTTCGGTCAGCTTGAGCTTGTAGGGATGGGCGCCGGTGACTTCGAGGGTTTCGCTGATGGGCGTCGGATAGAGGACGTCGAACACCTCGATATGCGCGTCCCAGCCCCATTGCTTGAACAGCGCCAGCTCCATCTCGGCATTGGCCTTGTCGTGCGGCGAACCGACATGGTTGGGCTCGGCGGACATGGTTTTGAGCCAGGAACCCATCTCGGCCGGATCGATCGCGGCATCGAACGAGCGTTCGAGCGCGGCGGTCGGGGATTCGGCGTGGGAGATGAGGGCGGTGGTGGACAGCAGCAAAGCGGCAAGCGTGGACAGGCGTCGCAAGATGTTTCCTCCCTATGATTGCTTGACTCGAGACTACCCCAATTTTGACGAGCATCAATGTGAAGGCCTGCGATTCCATCGTGAATATGGCTCTCTCGCATCAGCGCTCAGGAGGGGGCCATGCGGCATGGTGACGCTATCTCGGCGATCGAAGTCGAGGTTCCCGAGGGGACCGTTCTCGTATCCAAGACCGATCTGCACGGCCGGATAACCTTTGTAAACCAGGCTTTCATCGACATCAGCGGCTATAGCGAAGCCGAGCTGGTCGGCGCGCCGCACAAGATCGTGCGCCATCCCGACATGCCGAAGGAGGCGTTTGCCGATCTGTGGGCGACCATCAAGGAGGGCCGGCCCTGGGAGGGCCTGGTCAAGAACCGCCGCAAGGACGGCTCGTTCTATTGGGTGCTGGCGAATGTGACGCCCCTGGTCGAAAACGGTGAAACCGCCGGCTACATCTCGATCCGCTGCCGGCCGGACAAGCGCCAGGTGGAGGAGGCGAACGCATTCTATGTCATGCTGCGCGAGGGACGCTGCGGCACGGTGGCGTTGAAAGCGGGCGTGGTGGAGCGTACCGGCCTCGCGGGGGCCGCGATCGCTTTCATCCGGTCGATCCGCGGCCGTACGATGCTCCTCAATGGAACCGCCCTGGCGGCTCTGGCCGCGACCGGGTGGGCGGGAGCCGCCGGCGGACCGATGCCGGCCCTGGCCTGCGGAGCCGCCGGCGCGGCGCTGACGGCGCTGGCGTCGGTCGCCGCCATGCGGGCGGTTCACGGCCCCATCGGGCGGATGGAACGGCAGTTTTCCGCGATCGCGCGGCAGGAACCGCCGCGTCTCAAGGACAATGAGCCGGTCGGGGAGTTTCGCCACGCCGACGCGCTGCTGCGCTCGATGCGGGCCAGGCTGACCTATTCGATGCTCGAACGGGCTGAGATCTCGCATCGGGCCGAGATACAGCTCAAGACCGAGATGATGACCCTGGCCGAGATCCTGGAAGGCGAGCTGCAGGATACGGTGGGGGACATTTCCGCCCAGGCCGCCTTGCTGTCGGAGAGCGCGGCTCAATTGCAGATGGTGGCCGACGACCTGCATGGCGCGGCCGACGAGGTGAGCCTGGCCATCGACACCACGGCCGCCAACGTACAGACCGTGGCTGGCGCCACCGAGGAGCTGGAAGCCAGCAGCCGCGCCATTTCCCATCAGATCCTGAACAGCAGCCGTCTGGCCGACAATGCCCGGGCTCAGGCCGATACCGCATCCGAACGCATGGAGAGCCTGACCAGAAGCAGCGTCCAGATCGGCTCGGTAGTGTCGATGATCCAGTCGATCGCCGGGCAAACCCGCATGCTGGCGCTGAACGCCACCATCGAATCGGCGCGCGCCGGCGAGGCCGGCAAGGGCTTCGCCGTTGTGGCCGACGAGGTCAAGGGGCTCGCCCAGAAGACCGAGCAGGGGATCGGTGATGTCCGCACCCAGGCCGACGGCATCGGCAGCACGACGCGGAATGCCAGCGAGGTCGTGCACCAAGTGGCCGAAACCATCCGTTCGATCGACGACATCTCGCGCGAAGTGGCGCGGGCCGCCGAGGAGCAGATTTCCGCGACCGGCGAAATCCTCGGCAGCGCGGTGCAGGCGGCGGAACAGGCCGCCATTGTCTCCGAACGAATCGGCCATATGCTCGAAGGCGTACAGGCGACCACCAACACGGCAACCCGGGTGACCGAGTTGTCGGCCAAGGTCGACCGCAATATCCAGTCGCTGCAAAAGCGCCTCTTCGTGGTGCTGCGCAGTTCGCATGGCGGAAACCGCCGAAACGAAGAGCGTGTTCCCGTGGCGCTGCGGTTTTCCGCCGAGATCGGCCCGCACGGCCTGACCGGTTATACGGGGGATGTCTCATTTGGCGGCGCCTTGCTGATCAAATCGCAGACGGGGACAATCGGGACGGACATGAGCGGAACCCTGGGCAAGCTTTCGCTCGACGGTGTCGGGACGATGCCGGTTCGCTTCATCACGGAAAGCAGCATGGGCGTCCATGTCAAGTTCCTGTCCGGCGCGGAGGCCGAGTCGCAAGCGCTGAAACTGGCGATCGAACAGGTTCGGGAAGCGGACGAAGCGCGGATCGGACGTGCCGAGAACATCGCGGCCCAGATTGCCGACATGCTTGGAAAGGCACTCTCCGACGGTCGGATATCCGAACGGCATCTGTTCGACATCGATTACCGGCCCGTTCCGGAATCGTCCCCCGCGCAGTATCTGGCGCATCATCTGACGATCGCCGAGGAATTGTTTCCGGCCATCATCGAGCCGGTCCTCCAGCAGGATCGCGACGTCGTCTTCTGCGCCCCGACCGACCGTAACGGCTATATCGGCGTCCATAATCGCCTCTATTCCGAGCCGCAGCGGCCCGGGGACACGGCCTGGAACATCGCCCATTCCCGTAACCGCCGGATCTTCGACGACCGCACCGGCATCCTGGCCGCGCGATGCATCAAGCCGCTGGTCCAGACCTATGCCCGCCAGATGGGGGAGGGCGAGATCACGCTGGTCAAGGAGATCGACGTGCCGATCACGATCGGTGGCCGCCGCTGGGGAGCGCTGCGCACCGCTTTCCGCCTGACGTGAGGCGGAAGGCGGGCTAGGATCGCCGCATGACGGATACCGATATCAAGGTCGAGCAGCTCGGCCCCGACAAATTCGCCCTGACCGTGATGTTCGAAGGGCAATCCTTCGAGTGCGGCACCTATGTCAACCGCGTCGCCGCCCTTCAGGCCGGCAAGCTGTTCGTCGACCGCAAGGAGGGTGAGCGCGAAGGCCGCAAGAAACGGCCCAAGGGCAAGCGCTAATTATCGATCCAGTTTTGCAGGGCCTGGAAACGCCGTTCGACTTCGGCGATGGCTTCGGCTGCCTCGGGCAGGTCGGCCTCGATCCGGGCCAGGGCTTCGGCCAGCGGCGCGGCGCAGGCCTGTTTCGCGGCACCTTTCCAGCCATGCGCCGTGACTTTCACCGCCTTCGTATCGCCCCGGGCCCAGTCTTCCTGAAGGCGGGCGAGCATGCGGATCGAGGATCGGGCGAAAAGATCGGCGATCTCGCGCAGGCGGGCCGGGTCGTCCGTGTCGATCAATGCGGCGAGAGACCCGAAATCGATGGGCGACGGCGATGTCATGGCAGGCGGGTCGAGACGCGATTCTCCTGCCGCTGGGCCACCGCCTTGGCGAGGCGGGCGCCGAGGGACGCTTTCGAGACCGGCTTCATCACATAGGCGTCGACGCCCAGCGAGAAGGCGGTCCGCACGACCTGCTCCTCGCTGACGCCGGTCAGGATGGCGACGGCGACGGATTTCGCGGCTTCGGTCAGCCCGTCGCGGATCATCTTGAGGATCGTCAGGCCGTCGACCATGGGCATGTTCACGTCGAGGACGACCAGATCGATTTCGCGGCCCTGGTCGGATTGCAGAATCTTGAGGGCGTCGACGCCGCCATTGGCGGTGATGACCTCCTCACTGCCCATCTCGCGCAGCATTCCCGATACGAGGGTCAGGCTGAAGGCCACATCGTCCACGACGAGGACATTCATACCGGCCAGTAAATCTTGTTTATCGAACATCGCCCATATCTCTCTGCCAGCAGGCGCCGACATCCACAGTCGGCGACCAGCGATCGGCCGGGCTTTACCACGAATGGCGGGGCGGGGAGATTTGCAATTTCGCCATGTCAGATCTCTCGCGGTGCGATGTAACGATCAGGCGTTCTCCTGTTCCTTAGGCGAAATATAGGCTGGATCATGGGTGAAGGGCGGCGGCGAGCCCTCACGCAGGGCCTGCAGGATCGCCGCGAAATCGGTCCGGCAGCGGAAGCCCAGGACCGATTCCGCCGCCGCCGGATCGTAGACGCGGCTGATACGGCGCGGCAGCCGCCAGCCTTGGCGGGCATAAAGTTCGGCCGCTTCGGGGTAATGCCGGGCGATCACCGAAGTGGCATCGCGTTTCAGTTCCTCGGCCTCGGACTGGTCGAAAGGCGGCGGCGCGGAGATGACGAATACGCCAAATCCCACATCCGGCGCCCGCTCCAGCGCCACCACATGGGCTTCGGCGGCATCCTCGACGGTCAGGCGGCGATGCAGGAATTCGTTGGCCTTGAGATTGGGGCCGGTGAGATCGCGCAGCGTGTCATCCTCTTCCGGGAAGAAGCGCGCGGTCCGCAGCACGACGCAATCGAGGCCGTGCTCGATATGATGCAGCCGGCACAATCCTTCTGCGGCCAGTTTGGTGACGCCATAGATGTTGCGCGGCTCCAGCGGGCCGGAGCTCTCGTCGAGCCAGTGGGCGGCGGCGCCGCTTTCGTCGCGGATCGCCTGGCTGATCATCAGCGAGGTGGTCGAGGTGAAGACGAAGCGGTCATGACCGGCTTTTACCGCCGCTTCCAGCAGGTTCAGCGTGCCGGAGACATTGATGTCGACGAAGTCCTGGGCCGGATGGCGCTCGATGTCGGGCTTGTGCAGCGCGCCGCCATGGATCACCGCCTCGATGCCATGGTCGCCGAACGTCCGTTCGACCAGCACCTTGTCGGCAATCGAGCCGAGAATGGCGGTGTCGCGCCCCGGCGCCACATCCAGGCCGATGACCTGATGACCGAGCGAGCGGAGGCGGGGAGCGAGATAGCGGCCGAGCCAGCCGGAGGAACCCGTGAGAAGGATGCGCATCCGATAATCTTAAAGTAGATTGCCGGCATGAGCGAAGACCTTCCCTTGCGCGTCGTCGTCGTTCCGGTGACGCCCTTCCAACAAAATTGTTCCCTGATCTGGTGCCCGTCGAGCGGCAAAGGCGCCCTGGTCGATCCCGGCGGCGACGCCGACCGGCTGCGCCAGGCCATCGCCGCCAATGGCGTAACGCTGGAAAAGATCCTGATCACCCATGCCCATCTCGACCATGCCGGCGCCGCCGCCGATCTGGCCGCCGAATTCGGCGTGCCGATCGAAGGCCCGCATCCGGACGATCAGTTCTGGATCGACCGCATCGAGGATGCCGGCCGCCAATACAATATGCCCTGGTGCAAGCGCTTTACGCCGGATCGCTGGCTGGATGACGGCCAGACCGTCACGGTCGGCGACCAGACCTTCGAGGTCCTGCATTGCCCCGGCCATACGCCCGGCCATGTGGTGTTCTTCCACCGCGATCTGCGCGTCGCTTTCGTCGGCGACGTGCTGTTCCAGGGCTCGATCGGCCGCACCGACTTTCCGCGCGGCAACCATCAGGATCTGGTCGACGCCATCACCGGCAAATTGTGGCCGCTGGGCGACGATGTCACCTTCGTGCCCGGCCACGGCCCGACCTCGACCTTCGGGCGCGAGCGGCGCACCAATCCGTTCGTGGCCGATCAGGTGCTGGCGGGCTGAGCTGGCGCCGCGGCCAGGCGGGCGGCGGCGGCTCCGGCCGTTTCCAGATAGCTCGGGTCGCGGTGCAGCAGCACGACGGCGAAGGCGCCGTCCATCAGCAGGATGATCTGCCGGGCGGTCTGGCGGTCGCCGGTGACCTCGCTCAGCCAATCCTCGACATGCTTCTTGTGGGCGCGTCCGGCCACCAGGGCGGGATGGCCGGGGAATTCGACCAATTCGACCGAGGTCCGCAGGAAACCGCAGCCTTTCCAGGCCGGATGGCGCGCCGATTTTGCGAGATTGCGGAAGATCGCCTCGATCTTCTCGGGCAGGCCGCCTTCGGCCTCGGCGAACCAGCGCTGGAAAAGGGCGAGATTGGGCTGGTCGCGGCCTTCGAGATAGGCGGCGATCAGGTCGTCCTTGCTGCGGAAATGGTAGTAGAGCGTGCGTTTGGTGACGCCGGCCTGCTCGGCGATGGCATCGACGCTGACGGCGCGGACACCTTCCCGGTAGAACAGTTTGGCGGCGGCTTCGAGGATGCGGTCTTTGGTCGTCATGTATACTCACCAGTGAATATACATAGCACGATCCGCCGCTTACCGTCGCGGTCATGAGCGGAAACGAATCGACAATCGAAATCGTCTGCGAGGACGGCGTCAGGCTGGGCGGCCATTGGTGGCGCGGCACAGGCGGGGGCGGGACGATCATCGTCAATCCCGCCACCGGCGTGCTGGCGCGCTATTACCATCGCTATGCCCGCTTTCTGGCGGGGCATGGTTTCGACGTGCTGACCTATGATTACCGCGGCATCGGCGAGTCGCGGCCTCCCCGGCTCAGGGGATGCGGCTATCGCTGGCGGCATTGGGGCGAGCGCGATTTCGAGGCGGCGCTGCGCTTCGCCCAGGAACGCCGGTCGGGCGGTCCTTTGCTGGTGGTCGGACATAGCGTCGGCGGCTTTTTGCCCGGATTGGCCGGCAGCGCGCCCCTGATCGACCGCATGCTGACGGTCGGGGCGCAACATGCCTGGTGGCGCGATTATGCTTCGGACCGGCGTTTCCGTCTTTTTCTCAAATGGCATGTGGCGATGCCGGCCCTCACGGCCTTGTATGGCTATTTCCCGGGCCGAAGGCTCGGCTGGCTGGAGGATCTGCCGGCCGGGGTGGCCAATGAATGGAGCTTCGGCGGCCCGGAATTCCCCGGATCGGCACTTTTCGCCTCGGTCACCGCGCAGATCCTGGCGGTGGCGGTTTCCGACGACGAACTGGGCACGCCCGCCGCGATCCGCCGCACCCTGAGCTATTACGCCGGCGCCCCGCGCCGGGCGGCATTGATCGAGCCATCCGATTACGGCCGCGCCACCATCGGCCACTTCAATCTGTTCCATGACAGCCATGCCGGCGGATTTTGGCCCGATACGCTGCGCTGGCTGCGGGAGGGTGCCAACCCCTGGCGCGAACTCCCCCCGTGAGGCTATATGAAACCTTGGGTGAAAGGTTGGAGCAGGTCATGATCGGCTTTGAGCGGCAGCGGCAGATGTTCGCGGCGCAATTCGAACCGCACGGCGACGGATTCGCCTATCGCAAGCATTCGGTGGGCGAGCCGATCCAGGTCAGCGCCGCCGACCGCGACCGCTATGTCGCGGCGTTCGAGAAATTCACCCGCAAAGGCTTCTGGTCGATCGTGACGGCCGCCCTGGTGCTGCTCGCCGCGCTGGTCGCCTATTCCTTCGCCACCGGCAGCCAGGTGCCGGACATCATTTTCTACGCCGCTTTCGGTGCGATGTTCGCCGTCTATGTGGTGGGATATCAGCGCGTCTGGAACCTGCCGTCGCGCGAGTTGAACGGCCGGCAGTAACCGGCTACCTTAACGGCTCGATAGAGGAGAAATGGCACCCATGAATAACCGGATGAACAACGCGAACCGCTTTGTCCCGTCCTGTTCTTCGGTGTGCCATGACCAGCTTCCTCACCTTCGATTCCGTTTCCGCCGCGACGCTTGAGCGGGAAACTCTCTTCCAAAACCTGACTTTGTCGATCGGCGCCGAGCGCGCCGGTCTGGTTGGCCGCAACGGATCGGGCAAGTCCACCTTGCTGCGTATCGCCCGCGGTGATGTCGAGCCGGCGGCCGGATCGGTGCGCCGCACCGGCCGCGCCGGCGTGCTGGTGCAGGAATGGGACGAGGAATTATCCATCGCCCAGGCTCTCGGCGTCGATGGCGGATTGGCCCGGCTGCGGCGCGTGCTGGCTGGCGAGGGCGGCGAGGAGGATTTCGCCGAGGCGGATTGGAGCCTCGAAGCCCGTATAGAAGCTGCCTTGATCGAAACCGGTCTGCCGGGACTGGAACTCGACCGTCGGATGGCGACCTTGTCGGGCGGCGAACGGACCCGGATCGGCATCGCCCGCTTGCGCATCGAGGCGCCGGACCTGCTTTTGCTCGACGAACCGACCAACAATCTCGACGCCGCCGGACGCGCAGCGATTCGGGCGCTGGTGCGGACCTGGCCGGGCGGGGTTCTGGTGGCCAGTCATGACCGCGAGCTGCTGGAGGCGATGGACCGCATCGTCGAACTGACGCGGGTCGGGATTCGCATCGTCGGCGGCGGCTGGTCGGCCTTCGAGCTGGCGCGTGACGCCGAACTGGCCCAGGCGGCCGGCGAGCTGGAGCGGACCGAGCGCGATTTGCGCGAGGCGCAGCGGGCGACACAGCGCCAGCGCGAGGCCAAGGAGCGGCGCGACAAGGCCGGGCGCGCCTTCGCGGCGAAAGGAAGCGAGCCGAAAATCCTGCTGGGCAGACAAGCAGAGCGCGCCGAGAATTCCGGCGGGCGCGACAAGCGCCTGGGCGAGCGGCGCCAGGATGAAGCGGCGGCGCGGGCCGAGGGCGCGCGGGCCAGGATCGAGGTGCTGACGCCTTTGACCATCGCCCTGCCGCCCAGCGGGCTCGGGTCGGGAACCGAGGTGTTGTCGCTGGATGAGGTCTGGGTGAGTGCCGGCGACCGGCGCTTCGGGCCCTGGAGCTTCGCCATCAAGGGGCCGGAACGGGTCGCCGTCACCGGGCCCAACGGCGCCGGCAAGACGACCTTCCTGCGGCTGGCGGCAGGATGCCTCGCACCCGGCGGAGGCGAGACGCGCCGTGTGGACGGCAGGATCGCGATGCTCGACCAGCATGTCGGCCTGCTCGACAGCGGCGCCACCATCCTCGACAATTTCCGCCGCCTCAATCCCGGATTGCCGGACCGGGAGGCGCATGCCGCCTGCGCCCGTTTCGCTTTCCGGGCCCGCGATGCCGAGCGTAGGGTCGGCACCTTGTCCGGCGGTGAAAGGCTGCGGGCGGGTCTCGCCTGCGTGTTGTCGGGTGCCTGTCCGCCCTGGCTGGTGATTCTCGACGAGCCGACCAACCATCTTGATATCGACTCGCTGGAGGTGCTGGAACAGGCGCTGAACGGCTTCGACGGCGCACTTTTGCTGGTCAGTCACGATTCCGCCTTTCTCGGCGCGGTGGGGATCGAACGGGAATTCAGAATTGGCGCGGTTTCGGTGTAGTGTGGTCGCGCACGGAACGGGGGTTCGGATGCGCGGGGTTTCACAGCGGTTGCTCGGCGCATGGAGCGCTCGGCGGAAAAGGCATAAGGAGGCGCTGGCCGCCACCAAACGCCTTGGTCGCGACGATGCCGCCTGGGCCGAGCTGTTCCGCCGCGAAGACTGGACACCGCAGGCGGCAGGACATGTCGGCCGATGCGGCCATTGCGGTTCCCGCCTGGACCCGGCGTTGGTCCAGTGCCCCCAATGCGGCGCGGAATGGCGGCCCAACACCCGGCGCAGCGACCTTTACCGCCAACTTATCGCCTATGGCGTCGCGGTAAGCTTGTCGGTGGGGTCCGGCTTTTCCTGTTCGGTCTGGCTGCATGCCCACTTCGACGCGATCCGGGTGAAGGGGGATTTCGTCAATCCGGAGATGGTCGACACGCTGGCCTCGTTTTCATGGGTGACCGTGAGCGTGCTGATGATGATCGGCTGGACCTATGTGATCGAAAGACTGGCCCCGACCGGCCATTGGCGGGCGAAGCGTGTCGTCGAACTTCCCGAGGGCGATAGTCGCCGCAAGCAGGATGCACGGACATAGGGAAATTGGCGGATGGGGTGCCATTGAGAGTAAATAAAATCAATGACTTACGGGTAGGGCGGGGTGACAAAGGGCACGCTTATCCGCCACTTACCATTCAATTCAATGGCGCATACACCGCCATCAGCCATCTAATGTCTCGAATTCAGGGCGTTTTCCAGCGGATCAAGGTCATCTTGAACCACATCCCAGATGCGCCGCGCATTGGTGCGGAAATACTCATGCACGATGCGATCACGGATTGCGGCGATGGCTCGCCACGGAATTTCCGGGTGGGCGGCTTTGAAATCCGAGTCCATGGCCTTGACCGCTTCGCCGATCACGCCGATGGAATACAGAACCGAGCGGACGACGATCGGATTTTTTTCGAAGGTGGCGAGGTTCATTCCTTCAGTGTCGGTGCGGATATCGGCAATCGCCGCCAGGATGTCGCCAACTCAGTCCCGGTGCGGGCGTGACATCAGAACACCCTGACCTGATCCTGCTCGAACGCCGCGCGCACAGCGGGGCGGAACGATTCGATTTCGCCCAGATCGACGGGATGGCCCAACATATCCTCCAGCAGCAGCCGGGTGTCCTCCATACGAATCAGCGAGAACGAACGCCCGGCTTCGATCTCAACGGCAATGTCAATGTCACTGTCGTGTCGTGCCTCACCACGAACCAGCGAGCCGAACACCGACAGATGCGCGATGCCACGGCGGCGAAGTTCCGGCTCCGATGCTTTGAGCTGCTGCACAGTGTGTTGAAGCGAGGTCGCCATTGTATTCCGCCTTAGGATTATCGTCCTTCTGCGTGCTTCTACTCTTCTCCGAGTTCGAACTCGAATCCACCTATATATCGGACAATTCTATTGTAGATCGCACAGCCAAGTCGGGTCCAGATATAGGCGCCAATTAAATAAAAAAATGGGAACAGAAAAAATATAAAAGTTGGCATCCCAATCTTATTTCCCTGCTGATCGATAGGCGGGAAAATGGACGCCAAAATGCCAAAGGGTATTGCAAAAAATAAAGACATTACCGCCATCAAAACGCCGAGGACTTTGCCATTTTGATGAGAGGAAAATCGCTTAATTTGGCGTTTCATCTCCCTTGATCTCCTGAAGGCATAGGCGGTCACGGGCGCATCCATGCACGTCGCACAACCGGGATGATGCATTATTTGGCACATGCCGCAAAGTTCGGGCTTCCGAATTTTTGAAAACTACAGATTGAGGGGCATCGTGCTCTGAGGCCACCCACCACAAAGCGGATTACGAACATGACCGCCAGTGCCCCCATCTTTGGGGTCGCCCCCTGTTCGGGGTGTGCCAGGGTGTGCCAAACCTCTGGCTCGTAAATGGCGGATGGGGTGAGATTCGAACTCACGGTGAGCTTGCACCCACGGCGGTTTTCAAGACCGCTGCCTTAAACCACTCGGCCACCCATCCACTGAATGAAATCAATGGTTTAGCTTTTCGGACCTTCCCGTTTTGGCAGATTTGCCACCGGATTGCCACCGGAAGGTTTTTCCGAGGCGCTTTCTACCGCGCCCGACAGCCACCCGTCCACCAGTTTCGCGGCGTCGGCCTGCATCGTCGGGATGAAGGCCGCATAGGTCTTGAGCGTGATGTTGATGTTCGAATGGCCCGCCCGTTCGCTGACCACCTTGATATGCGTCCCGCCCATCAGCAGATGACTTATGTGGGTATGGCGCAGGCCGTGGAAGGTGATGCGGGTGAGGCCGGCAGCTGCGACCAGATCCTCGAACGCTTTAGTGAGCTTGTTGGGCTTGATCGGGCTGCCGTCCGCTTCGCAAATTACCAGATCGAGCGCGTCTTTTCCGAGGCCGTATTTCAGCCGCGTCTCGGCCTGGCGCCGCTTCAGGTCGCGCAGCGCAGAAACCGTCGCGGACGGCAGATCGATCGCACGCCGGCTCTGCGCCGTCTTCGGCGCCTTAAAGGTGATATCGCGCGACCGCACTTCGCCCCCATCGACAATCTCGCACATCCGGACCTCATCCATCACCTGCTGCACCGTGAGCTTGGCCCCGTCGAGGTCGACGTCACGCCAGCGCAGCCCAAGGATTTCGCCGCGGCGCATGCCGGTGGTGAGGCCAAGCAGCACCGGCTCATAGATCCATTTGATGACGCCCGTATTGTAGCCACGCGCGACCACCAGCAGGACGGAGATCTCTTCCTTCAGCAGAATGGCGATCTCCCGATCCGGCACCTTTGGCGCCTTGACCGTCATCGCTGGATTGCGGGACAGCACGTTGATGCTGACGGCGTGCTTCAGCGCCTGAGACAGCGTGCGATGGCAGTGCTTGACCGTCTGGGGCGCGAGCCCCTGGCCATCGCGCCGGCCGTCCTTCTGCAGGTCGGCTTCCAGCTTCTCGATATGGATGGCTGCGAGCTTGGCGATCGGCAAAGACCCGATGCGCGGCTTGATATAGGTCTCGCAGATCTCACGGTGCCGCCGGGCCGAGGAGGGCGCGAGGCGCCGCTCAATATCGCAGGTCAGCCAGTGCTCGAGATATTGCGAGACTGTCATCTTCGAAGGATCGGCATAGACCCCATCGTCGATCTGGGCCAGCAGCCGGGTCAGTTCGCGGGAGGCTTCCTTCTTGGTGCCCTTGAAAGACTTGTATTTGGTGATTCGCTTGCCCGTAACGGGATCGGTGCGGAGGTCATACTTGATTTCCCAGGTGCCGGTGCCCCTGGGCCGAATGTGACCTCGGTCCATGGCCTATTCCTTCGTCGGTGGCGATTCGATGATGCGATCCATCAAGACTATTGGAACGCGCAGCAGCCTGCCAACCGGAATCGTCGGAAGAAGTTCGGGATTGGTCTTGGCCAACTCATAGGAGGCGTTGCGACCGAGGCCGTAATAGAGCTTGCCCGCCGTCGGCACGTCCATCGTCTTGCAGGCCATGGACATCTGTTCTTCTCTCTGGTGGGTCATGCGGCCTCCTTGGCCTTCAGGGCCTCGATGCCGGCGATCAGCACGGCGATGGCCGGCGTCGCGCCGCGTTGGTGCAACTGCCGGACGGGGTCATTGATCCAGGCATATCCGGCGCCATCAGGGAGACGGCACACGCTGATGCTGGCGTCCGGCAGCAGCTCGGCGACCAGCGCCATGGCGGCGTCGATGCTGGACGTATAGCGCGGGTGACGTTCGGCTGCTTCCTTCGCCACAACCGCCCATTTTTCCGCACTCCATAAATCGACCACCGGCGGCTCAGACCCGCCATAGTCATCGCCGTAACCCCACGATATGCCTCGACGCCTCATCATGTGGTCGATGCGGATATCGCATTCCCTATCCGGTCCCGTCGCCGCCCGCAGCCGGGCCAGGATGTCGTCATGGCGGTTCACGACGGCCTCCCCGATTTTCCGGCCGGTGTCTTCGCCAGTTGGTGCGCCTGCAGCGAATCGCCATAAGCCAGGAGCACCTGCGCCATGGCGCCGAGCGCGCCCAGCTTCTCATCGATGGTCCCGCAGGGCGCGAGGAACTTGGTAATGCTGGTCAACGCACGGTCGCCGTGCTTGGCCATGAATGGCGCGACCTCGGGCGGCACGCGGATCTCGGTGATCGTCTTCATGCCGCCACCTCGGCCGCCGGCATCCGATCGATGTTGACCTGGTGGACGGTAAAGGTCAGGGCGACCAGCTCAGGGTTTTTGTCCCAACTGCCGGCGCCGTGCAGATGGTCCCAGAGGGCGGCATAGGCATCCACCGCAGACTCGAAACCTTCCTCGGCGCACCCGTCATAGAAATAGCGGGTGGCGGTCACCTCGGTATGGACGCCGCCGGCGCAATGGGCACCGACGATCACCTCCTCCGAGGTGATGCCCTCGGCCATGGCGTCGGCTTCGCTGATGTCCTGCAGCCGCTCAAACCTGACCTCTGTCACCACCTGGGTCAGGCGGCTGGCGCGGCGCACCATATGGATGGCGGGCGTCCACTTATGGAGGTCGGCCATACGCCGATAGCCCGCGGTGTCATAATCAGCTGCATAGCGAAAATCGCCGCCGCCGGCATCGATGGCCGGCATCGACGTCTCGCGCACCCACAGACGATCGTCCGGCAGAGCCTTGGCCAGCGGTGACGACGCCAGCCGCCGGGTCTGCGTCTTGCGGCCGTCGAGCAGGGCGCGCACCATGGGCGCGCTGAAAATGACGGGGATATCAACCATGGCATTTACCTTTCTGCCGCCGGCTGTCAGGGAACAGGGCGTTTATGAGTTTGAGGGAAGGGAGGGCGATCTCCGGGCTATGTTCCAGCTGCCTTTCCCGACGCTGGCGAGGATCGAAGCCACCGCTGCGTTTGCGACCCCGGACCATATCGATGCGGCCCTGCGGCGGCATTGGCCGCTGATCAAGAAAGCCGCAGAGCGCCGCTTCCGAGACAAGCCGATCCCCAACGGAACCTATGTCCTTGTTCCGGATGACTTTCCGAGCCCATGATGCGATGACATGACCGCTCACGGCGCGGTCTCCTCGCTGGCGGTGGTCTTCGGGGTCCAGTTGGGGCGCTCGGGATGAGGGCATGTGCGGCACGGCTTGGCCCACGCCTTCACTTCCCCGCATCCGCACGTCTCGCACGTCCTGGGCATTTCGGCCGGCGATGCGGGGTCGCCCAGGCTGACGATCCCCATGGCCGCAGCGATAGCCTTCTGCCGCCACGCGTCGCCAACTGGCTCATGGCCAGACGGGTCATCCAGAAGGCAGGCCGCATGCCCGCTGATCTCATCCCAGGCACAATCAGGCTGATCTGGCCGTACGAATTCCCCGCAAACATCACATCGGCTATGCCATTCCTTGGCATCGGCGGATTTCAGAGCCGCCAGGCCCGGCATGATGATGTTGACCCGTAGATCGGCAGCGCGGGAGCGATCGCCCTTGGCGACGGCGTCCTTATGCAGACCAACCGCGAACCACAGTCGGGCTGCCAGATCGCCGCGCCAGAAGGCGACCTCTTCGCGGAGATCAGTAAGCTCGACAGACTGAACTTGTGAGCTTTTCTCAATGGTTGCCGGCATCCCCAACGCTTCGCGCACCGCCTTCTCGACGGCGGTGCGAGCTTCGGCTTCCTGCTGATGAAATCCGAGCGTCATGAGGCCTAGATGCGCTTCCCAAGAGCACATGCCGGTCGGCGATACATAGCCGGCCAGAAGACGCCCAATCCGACACTCCCGATTATTCGGGCCGCCCCACCGCATCAGCTCCCCGATCCAGTCTCGGTTGCGCAGGCGCTCGATCTCCTCCATCGCGCATTGGCGATGGTCCTGCTCGCATCTGGGGTAATGCGTCTGGCCGCGGTTGTTTTCGCGCCAGGACAAGCGGGCATTCAGCCGCTCGATTTCCGCCGCCTGGTCTTCGATAATCGGCCCGACCACAAATTCCAGCATCGCCCTAGCCTGCGCGCTGTCCAGCAGGTTGGTGCCGGTCGGCATACCGTACTTGGCCGCATATTCCCGGTCGAATTTGATGCCCGCGTCGGGCGCGAAGGTATCGGGCAGACGCCAGCCGAGGAACCGATTGACCGACTCGTCCAGGGCGCGCTTCACCAAATCATCCATGATGGCCTTCCTCTTGCAGAAGGGCGGCGGTGTCTCCAAGCGCGTCGATATCGCATAGGGGAAGGTTGAAATGAGCAAATGACTTCGCCGTTGGTCCGTGGATGAAGGTGTCGATATTGGGACGCCCATCAGCTATCGCGGCTTCAGCGGCGTGCAAGGCGGCTTGCTTTGACGGGTATTCGCCTTTGATCCTGATGCCGCGCAAGCCTTTCTTGGGCCGATTGTCCGTCACCGTTGCTGTCCAGTGTCCGCGCTTGATAATCTCGCGGAACTTGTCGCGCTCGGCCTCGGCTTTCTCAGCGCGCTGATTTGCCTGATGCTCAGCCTCTCGCGCTCCGTTCAATTCGATCTCAGTTTCCTGATACGCCTTCAGGCGCTCGTCCTCCGTGAGCTCCAACCAGTGCAGGCACATGGCCGGCTCACCGTCACCAGGACCGAAGTGTCCTTCGGCCTCCGCTTCATTGGAGGTCTCGAAACCGCAATGGAAACATACCCACTTGGGGCGCTTCGCCATGGCGATCAGCGCCGGGGCAGCACTGACGATTTTGGAAAGCGTATCCAAGTCAAGGGTGGCCACATCCAGTAGTGCCTCGATCTCCGCGATCTGCTCGATGGTCAGGATGTCGGTCATGGCAAGAACCTCGCTTTCGAGCGCTTCGACGCTCGCGAATACCAGCGGATGGGATAGACGGCGGCGCCGGCCGGGATGTCAGCTGCCCTCAGGCGCTCGACAGAAAGCACCAGCCGGCCGGCATGAACCTTCGATTTCACGGGGCGGGCGGCGTGGACCAAATAGGCGCGCGGCGATGGGCCGCGCACGCCCTGACCGCGCAGATAGTCGCCAGCAGACGGCGGTTCGCCAGTGCCCTCCCAGTCGTAGGTGATGCGGGCGAGATCGATCACCCGATCCTCCTCTTCGTCCATTCGCGCCCGCTTTTCAGCAGGACATCGCGGGCCATCTGCCTGGCGGTCTCGCCGCCGATGGGCGAGCCGTTCGTCTCGCGACCGCGGGCGATCTTGTTGATGACCTCTTCATAGAGACGGAGCCGGGTTGCGTCGTCGGTGGCATCGGGCGATGCCAGGGCGGTGATATGGTTCATGCCTCTTCCCCTTTCTCGAACGCGTCCAGCGCCGCCGCCGGCGACATCCCTTTGCGCCAGCAGTTCTCGCGAACCCACGCAATGTCGCTCGCAGGAAAACCGGCGGCGGCAATAGTCTCCAGCTCCATCAGCCAGCGGGTGAAGCCGCGATCCTGGCGCGGACGCGCTGGCGCCGGTTCCTGGTTGTGCCGCGCCTCAACGGCATTCAGCATCTCGGTCAACTCGGCCGGCTCGACGGTCACCGGCAGCCCGAACTGGACGGCGCCGCGCAGGCGGTGGATGCGATCGGGGGTCATGGCCGCATCTCAGGAAAGCCGTTGTGCTCGACGCCGTCCAAGAGGCGCCCGGCACGCTTTTTACCGACGCGGGCCATGCCGTCCTCGTACATTGTGGCATCCTCGCCGAACCATTTGACGTGGGCTCGGACGCCATCGAAGCGCCCGGCCGGGCCGCCATCGGCGGCATCAAAGGTGGGCTGACCTCTCTCGCCCTCGGATTCGTAGACGGGGATATGCTCTCCCCATTGCTTCAGCAAATAGGGAATGCCATGCGCGGCGCACCAGTCGCGGGCGACGCGGTGCCAATCGGGACGGGTTGGTCTCGCCTTGGGGCCGGATTCCCCGCCGCTGATCAGCCAGCACAGGAATTCCCAGCCGTTCCATTTCACCAGCCCGAGCGCAGGCTCATAGCTGACGAAAGTCCGCCAGCCCAGGGCGGCGATTGCGCCCATGTGCGGACGTCGCTCATCGGCGCGCTCCTGATCCTCGACGGTGCTGCCGATGATGACATTCGGCAGCGGTTCCGAACCGGCGCGCTGGCGCGCTTCGAGATATGCGCGAAGCCTCTCGGGTCGCTTAGTTAGAACATAAAACTGGTGCCAGTGCGCTTCCGCCATCACGGCGAACAGCCGATCAAGGGTCTCGTCCGACACTTCCTTGTGCCCGACATCGCCCATGCTGGTCAGGAACCATCTGCGCGGCTTCTTCACCGACAGCGGGCGCCTGATCTCCGGCTCCCAGACCGTGACCTTGCCGGTCCATTTTCCGAGTGCGCCTTCGCGCGTGGCTAGGCCGGCATATTTCTCGACGCCCATAGCCTCAAGCCGCGCGGCCATCGTGGCGGCATAGCAGAAGGCGCAGGCCGGCGATACCGGATCGCAGCCGACAATCGGCGTCCAGGTTTCGTCGCACCATTCGATTTTCGTGCTCATGCCGCCCTCCGTTTCGGGTTGCTCCGCGGCGCCCCGTCCGCGTCGAAAAATCCATCCCAGCCCCGGGCCTTGAGCTTTTCCTGGGCGCGGGCCTGCTCCTCGGCCGACACTTCCCCGCAGGGATTGCCGTCGAGGTCGTAGCGCGGGCCGCCCTGCGCCAGCGTGTAGGTGTATTTCGGCCCCTTGCAGTAGACCTGCACCGCGTCCATGATCCGGCGCACCGTCAGGAAGTTGCCGTCCTCGTCGATGACGCCGATCCGCACCAGGTCGTGCGCGATGCCGCGCTTGAGCGGCTTCTTGCGCCGGCCGCCGCCGGTCTCGGAAAAGGCCTCGGGGAACTGCTTGGCCAGCAGATGCCGGTCGGCGCGGGCTTGGGTGCGGTGGAGGGTCATTCGCCTTTTCTCCATCGTTCGGTGATGGCCGAGGCCGGAATTATAGAAACGCGCACCTTGTCTTTCCGAATTGGCGCATCAGCACCAATGAGGTGGTCGAACATCGGCTCCGACAGGCCGCAGGCGCAGCAGCCGTGCGTCGTGGTCAGGTGCCGGCGCCGCCCCTTCTTCAGAGGCAGGAAGGACGTGATCGTGCGGGCGGTGAAATCGTGGGTGTGCTCGGGGCGGCTCGGCATCACCGCCGGCAGATTGCCGTTCCAGCCGGCCGCGCGGCGCTGCGCCTCCAGGCGCTCCAGATAGGCCCGCGCCGTGGTATCGAGCTCGACCTGGCGGCGCTGTTCAAGCCCGTAAAGAGCCGGTGACCAGAAGGTGTCGATCACGATGATGTTGCCGCCGTCGTGGATCGCCTCGATGCGCAGGCCCTTGTCGCATTCGGTGCCGAAATCCTTCACCAGCCAGACGAGCGTCGGACCGAGGGCTTCTGCGCCGCCAGGCTGGCGCATCCGTTCGCGCAGCGCGCCCAGCAGGGTGACGCCAATGGCGGGGCGGTTCCAGAGTTCGCAGTCGCTCATCACGCCCTCACCGAATAGCGGCTATAGGCGTTCAGGCGCCGCGTCGGAAGGTTCGGAGACCAGCCGTAGATCTCCGTCTCCAGATAGGTCATCTCGGCGGCATAGGCGTCGTCGCGCACGTCGATCCACCACGCCTTGTGGTCGGTGTCGGTGCCGTCCGACCAGCGATATCCGCGCGCCTTCAGCACGTCCTTTTTCTCGAACGGCGCGCCGGTCGCCCAGATGCGGATCGTCGACTGCCGGGCGCTCTGAAGCAGCTTGCCCAGCACCGTCTCGCTGCTCTCCAGCCGGTGGTTCAGCACCGCCAGAAGCGCGTAGCAATCCTCGACGGCGCGGTGACCGTCATGGAACAGGCCGATCTGCGCCAGCAGCTGGCCGAGCTTCTGACCATCGAAGCCCTCGGCCTTCCAGTCGATCTCGGTCAAGCTGCACGCCCAGGGCAGCGCGTCGAAGCCGCGCCATTGACGCTCGCAGAACTTGCGGTCGAAACCGGCGTTGTGGGCGATGACGATCTTGGCTTCGGAGATGAAGGTCGTGACATCGGCCTCGTCGATCGCGCAGCCGGCGACCATTTCCTCGGTGATGCCGGTGATCCGGGTGATTTCTTCGGAAATCGGGAGCAAGGGCTGGCGGAAGGCGCTGAACACATATTCGGCGTCGAGGACATCGCCCGCCGGCGTGAAGCCGAATCGGATCATGCCGAGTTCGATCACCTCGTCGCCCGCCGTATCGGTGCCGGTAGTCTCGACGTCGACGATGATGCCGGTCAGGCGATTGGTGCCGCTGACGACATTGAAGGTGGGATTGGGCTTGAGACGGCGCAGGATGCGATAGTCGCCGGTCGCCTCCAGCGCCTGGGCCATGGCTTCGAGGTCGGTCATTCCGTCCTCCCGGCGAGGCCGCAGTAGCCGCGCTGAATGGGCCGGGAGACACGGCGGTGCAGGCCCGGCGTCGGGGTCTCGATGACATCGACCGTTTCGGTCGGATGACAATCTCCCCAGCGCCACGCCATGCAGTTAGATCCAACGCATCGCGCCGACGGCGGAAGAGAGTCTTCATCTGCCCCATTGTTCTTGCTCGGGACATCTTCGTCGTAGCGATTGATGGCCGCCGCGCTGTTGGTGCCGCTTACGTCAAAAACGCGAGCTTGCGGGCACCATTTCGTTCGGGCCCCTTCTTCGGTCAGCAGCATCACCGTCACTCCGCCGCCTGCTTGGCCTGCTGCGCCGTCTCGAACGCCGCCCGCGCCTCTGCCAGCGGCTGGGCCACGCCATTCGCGATCCAGACCGACGCACCCAGCTTGGCCGCCGCAAGGTCGGGAACGGTCTTGTTCGGCACCGAGGCGGTCATTGCCACCACGGCGCGGATGCCATCGGCAGCCAAGACCTTCAGCAGCCCGAACAGCCCATTCCGGCCGGCGGCGTCGAGCTTGTCGGCACGGTCGATCAGCACCACGTCGGAACCGTCGATCCGGGCGATGGCGGCCTGCAGGATGATCCGAGCGCGCATGACCTGCGCCTCGCTGCTGAACGGCTCGGCGGCGATCCGGCGCCCGAAGCGGATTTGCATGTCGGCGCCGATGCTGACGGCCGGCCAGCGCGCGGCTTCGCAAAGCGCTTTCAGACGCCCCTCGTTGAAGCTGTCCAGCACGTTCGCCAGCTTCTTCCGGCGCAGGCCTTCCGGCGCCAGAACGTCGATGATGTGCTGGTTGAGGACGATCTGGCGGTGAAGGCGCGCGGCTTCGACGGTCTTCTTGGCCGCATCGAGCGCGCGGGCATGGCGCTCGACGTCCTTGCGCCCGAGTTCGACCTGCGCCTCGGTCACATGCGGCACGCTGCCGGCGTCGTTTTTCTCCAGCTTCAGCGCCGCCTGCTTGGCCTCGGTCAGGGCGGCGAAGGCGTCCTGCTGGGCGTGATAGGCGTCCTCGAAGGTCTTCTTCGCCACCGCCTCGACCTCGGCGTGATCGTCGAAACGCTTGCGCGCCGCGGTGATGTCTTCCGGGCTGGGCGCATGGCTGACAGCGACGAGATTGCCGCCCTCCATCTGCACGGCGCCGGAGCAATGCGGGCACGTCATCGGCACGTCGATCAGACCGGGCCGCTTGGCCATCACATCGTTATGCGCCTGGTTGGCGGCGTCGCAGGCCTTCTTCGCGGCGTCGAAGGCAGCCTGCAGCGCCGGAACCTGCTCGGCCTTGGCGCGGGTGCCGTCGAGGTCGACCTGGCCGATCGCGAAATTGCGGGCGGCGCCCTCGGCCACGCTGCTGACGTGCGCCAGTTGCTTGGTTAGATGCGCGACCGGATCGGCCTCGGGAACTTCCAGTTCCTCCAGCAGCTCGTGGCCCGGCGCCTTCCACTTCGCGCCCTTCTCGCTGCCGTACTGTTCGCCGGTGACTTGACGCCAAGCGCCCTTCAGTTCCTTGCCCTTGTCGGCGGCCCGCGAATGCGCGCCGTCGAAACCGTCGATCTCGACCGTCGGCCAGATGCCGGCGACGATGCGGTAGATGGCGGCGTCACGCTGGTCCTTCGGGTCGAGGGCCATCGGCACCATGGCGGCAGCCTCGTCCTCGGTGGCCGCGCCGCCGCCGGTGACGAAATTGGCATCGGTGTCGCGCAGGGCGCCAGCCAGGTCGGCAGGGCTCGGCGCGGCCTTCAGCAGGCGATCGAGTTCGCGGGCGCGCTCCTTCACGGGCAGGTCGAGGAGGCTGGTCAGGCCGGCGGCGGTCGGCGATGCCTTCGGCGGGGTGCCATCGGTGCGGCGCTCGGCTTCCGGCCAGCGGACGCCAGCCGAGCCCTGCGGGCCGGTCACCACCACGCGGGCGGCGTCGGCGCCGTCGCGGACTAGCAGCGTCGAGTCCTTTTTGGCGACGCCCTCGGGCATGATTTCGCCGGTGAGGGCAGAGGCAAGCCCGCGAATGGTCGACGACTTGCCGGCCCCGTTCGGCCCGCTGAGCAGCAGGATCGGGTCGGCGGCGGCTTCCAGGCGATCGACGCCAAGGCAGTTTCTGACGGTGATCTGCATGATCGATTACTCCGAGAAGAGGGTTTCGTCGGCGCCGCCCTGGCTGTCATCGCCATGGATCTCGCCGGTTTCGGGATCGTGCGGGGGCTGGGGCTGCGGGGCGGCCTGGGCCTGCTGCTTTTCGGCGGAAGCCTCGGATTTCCTCGGCTCGACCGATGCAGGGTCTTTTTTCGCCTCGACAGGCCTCATGGCCGCCTTGGCTTTCTCGGGGACGATCGGTTGCACACCCTCCACCGCATATGGCGCGCCGGGCTTGCCAGTGCCGACCAGGGTCAACGTGGCCGTGTCTTCGAGTTCTTCCATCGTCGGCATACCCATCAGGGTCTCCGGCGCATAGACTCGGCCCAGCCATGCGCCGGAGCGGTAGCGCAGCATCAGATCGGGGATGCTCTGCCATTTCTTGTTGCGGCTGTACCAACCCTCGGATTTGGCCATGGCTATATCGACATCGATGTCGCAGATATCGCCGGTGATCTTGTGCTTGGCGAACGCCCGGCACTTGCGGGTGTCGCTCTCGCCGGTCAATTGGAACTGGATGGGGCCGGTGAAAGGGCCGCGGCTATTGATCAGCGCGATAGCCATCTGGCCATAGAGGGCCGGCTTACCATCCGGGCTCATATAGGTGTTCTGCATGAACATGAACGGGTCGACCTCAAGGCGCATCGACATCTGAAGCAGAATGAAGCAGCCGGCCTCGTTCCCGGTCAGGTGCTTGGGAACGAGACCGGAATTCGCGAACGCGCGGGCAACGCGCCACAGCTGTTCGAATTTCGCGGTGTCGAGATAGTTGGAAAAGCTGCTGTCGTCATGGACGACCAGCCGCTGGCGCTGCTCGGCGACGGCGGGAAGTTGGGCCGTATCAGCCTGCGGCTGCTCAGCAACGCGCGGCTCTGCCAGGGTGGCAGCGGAAGAATTGGTCATGCTCATCTCCTCAGTTGGCCGCGCCCTTATGGACGCGACAGGCGGTGGTCCCCCATGCGGGACAATATTTATCGCTGCACATTTGGCTGCCGGAGTTCGGGAGGAAGGCCAGTGGATCGCCGGTTTCCTTGAAGCGGGCAGCGTCGTCAGCCATTGCGTTCAGCGTTCGCATGGCCAATTGCTCGGCGGCATAGATCGAATAGGGAGTCGTCGTCGGCTCGGGCTGCAGCTTCTTCATTCCGACACGAGGGACGTAATCCTCGACAATGCCGTTGACCTCGAATTCGGCGGTCCGACGAAGGAGCGAGTAGACGCCGTATTGCGCGAGGTTGACGCGCTGGCGCACGCCGCTCTTGGTGTCGTGCAAGATGTCGTTCTCCAAGAGATCGGCGGTTCCTGTGATCAGGACGCCCGGCCGCAGTTGCGCCTCCATCGGCTGCTCGACGGCCACCGGGCGCACTTTCGGAACGATGTGGATGCGATAGCTCGCCACCATCTTGCGCGTTTGGGCTTGGGCGGCGTTGAGATCGCCTGTGGTGTCATCCCAGGTGACGCCTTCTTCGCCGATGCGCCGATCCATCTCCTCGAAAGCGCGCTGCTCGGCCTCGGTCTGGTTGCCGAGATCGTCGGCCTCCATCTTGCTGGTCAGCAAATAGGCTGCGCCGGCATGGAGGGATGACCCGACAATCGCGCCCGCCGACGACGACACGGCGCGCAGTTCGATACCGGCATCACGGAACATAGGACGCCAGATCTTCGCCGCGGTGCGCAGCGCGCAATCGGCATAGCTGGGCGTCGAGGATGCGCGGATGCGGATCTCGAATGGCGCGCTCATTTTTCTGCCCTTTCTGGGTTCGGAAGGGCGAGGCGGATATAGCCGAACTCGGCGGCATGCTTGATTGAGGAATAGGTCATGTTCGCCAGCGTCTTCGGATTGGTGATCCGGCCAACGCGGTAGAACCATTGCCCCTGCTCAATCAGGGCGATGACGGCCTGGCTGGATCGTATCGCCGGGCCGGGGATGAATTTGGTCGGGCGGCTCACATCCACCTCCGCGACTTAGCCAGCCGCTTGCGCAGACGACGCACGACGCGGCGCAGCAGGGGCCGCAGCAGGATGAAGTCGATCACCCAGGACGGAACGTTGATGGTGTGGGTGCGGGCGGCGGTCATGAACGTTCGTGGTCCTGATGTTCGGTATTGTCGAAACCGACCGCGGTGAATCCGACATATTCGCCGCGCCCATCGAATTGCGGAATGCCGCCGTATTCGCGCGCATAGTGCAGGTAGGTCACGCGATCGACGCCACTGCCGAGATAGTTGCGGAACTGTCCGGTGCGCTTCTCCTGCTTCTTCGCCTTGCAGGATTTGGAGCAGAATTTTGCCCAGCCGCGTTTGACGTCGGCGGTGCGTGCGCGGAACGAGACGCCGCAGCACTGGCATTTCCGGTCGGTCATTGCCGCGCTCACGCCGCACCATCCGGCTCGCAGTCGCACGGAGCGATCACCGCACGCTGATCAAGATCCCCCAGCAGCATCTGCGCCAGCTTGGCGATCTCCTCATCCCCGGCATACAGCGCGAAAATCTCGACCACCTCGCGGGCCTTCGGGTTGCCCAGGCGGGCGCCGTGATAGGCCTTGCGCAGGTTTCCCAGCGCCAGATCGCGCGACGACGGCAGCGGCACCGGATGGGCCGGGCGGATCGGGATGATGATGCCGCGGGCGGGCTCGGGCGGCCGGGGAAAGGGGAGGATGGTGGCGGTCATTTGGTGTCGCTCCTCTCGGTCGTGGGAACGGCCCATTGACCATTCAGGCAGCGATAGCTGCACTCACCTTTGATCGGCTGACAGTTCTTGACCTCGACGCTGACCTCGCCATGGCTGACGAAGACGGTCACAGCGGTCGCGGTTGGGTAAGCCTCGCGCAGTGCATCGGCAATCTGCTCGATCGTCATCACGCAGCACTCCGATGAAGCGGCAGATCCTCGACGCCGACCGGCTTGTCAGCCAGGGCCTGCAGCCGCTGGAACCGGCGGTATTCGTCGACCAGGGCGTCCATCTGCTCGAAATTCAGGAAAATGCCCTTGCCATGGCACGAGAGGCTGACGCCGCGATGGTCGAAGTCGGCTCGCGCCTTCTCTCCTGCGGTGTCCAGGACGGCGGACATTTCGATGGTGCGCGTCATTCGGCGGCGCTCCCATACATCTCGCGGTCAGAAGCGATCCGACCGCGTCGTGCCTCTTCCGTTGCTGCCACGACCTCGTCGCCGCGCGCAATCAGCAGCCAGCGCTCGATCTGGTCGGCCAGCGCGCCGGTCACGGTGACCTCGGGCATGCCCTTGACGGCATAGTCGGGGAGGAAGATTTCGATGATCTCGCCGGAGCTATCGATTTCGGCGTGGCCGTCGAGCTCGGCGAAGGTGTTGCTCGGCCAGCCGAGCGGGAAGCAGAACGCAAGTCGGGCCATAATCTCTCTCCCTGTTGGCCCCGGCGCTTGAGAGGGGGTGGGGAAGCGCCGGGGCCGGTGGGTGTCTCAGCCGTAAGGGGGCGACGGCTGGTGACAGAGAGATGATCGTAAAACTTTACGATATAGTCAAGAGGTAAAACGTAAAAGTTTACGATACGAAGGTGTCAAAGTTTTGCGATGGCTCCGCGCCTGTGAGGTACATCACAGGACTCGCGCAAATTCCCTGCTTTGGTCTCGCATTCGAAATTCTTATTAGACGGGGGAAGTCATGAGGTTTCGGCTGATCATGGTCAGCGGGTGCGCGATGCTCTCCGCATGCGCCGGCGCCGGTTTGCTCGGCAATAAGCCTGAGGATGCCGGAGCGTTTCCCGCGTCATATGAAGAGGTAATTCGCGGGCGCCTCGCGACGACCCTTAAAGATCCCTATTCGGCCCAGGTCGAAATAGGAAGGCCCAGCCTCGGGCAATGCCAGCGAGGCATCTATGGCACATTTCACGGCTGGGTGGTGCCGGTCACCGTCAATGCCAAGAATGGCTTCGGCGCATATACCGGCTACCAAACTACCTATGCCTGGTTCGCCGATGGCCTTCTCGTGAGGGAGTCTGGCAGCCCGACGCTTTGCCCCTGAGGCGCGTCAGTTCCGCGAATTTGGGGGCGCCCCCAGAATGGACGCGACCGATCGGCGGCGCTTCTCCTGGAGGGCGCTTTCCTGGCGCATGATGAAGCGGTCCAGGGCTTCGATATAACAGCCCAGGACGGTGAAGAGGATCGGGTCTTCTATTTTTAAGTTCTGATCCAGCAGCAATTCCGCAGCATCAGAGCGCATCCTCATAATCTTGGACGTGCTGGTCATCGTTCAGGCGGCACTCCCTTCAGGATGGCGCACCAGGCCGAAGTCCCACTTGCCCTCTTGCTGAACGATCAGCTCCTCGACGGCAGGATCTCCGAAAGCCAAATTCGAGACGCTATTTTCGAGTGGGGGAAAGTGCGCGACCATCGGCCAAAGGCGCCCGCGCTCGAAATGAATGGCCGGCCCCGAACGTTCGGCCTGAATGCGCCGAGCCCACATCAGCCAGGTCTTCTCGAAGGCGCGGCCAACGATGGTCGTATAGCCCTTCTCGCGGATGTGCTGCACGCTGAAGTCGCATAGATCCATGAAGATCTGATAGCTCGCCCTATAGCGCGCACGGATGCCGATTCGCTCCATGGCCGCGAAGTCCTTGAACCAGCGAATGCGAAGAATCCCGGCCGGGTCTCCGTTGACCAGCGCAAGCACATGCGTGCAGGTGAAATCGTTGGCTTGGAATTCATCGGCATAGGTCGCCGTCGAGGATTCGGCGCTTTCCGCCATGAACACCGCGGCCCTTACAGCGGTGACCATATGAAGGTCATTCTGGCTGGCTGCAATGCGTACCTCAACGAGCGAATTAGGTCGGTCCTTCATGCTCCTGTTCCCTTTTTAGGAGAAAAAACATTTACAGGCTCGTCGGCCTGTGGTTGCATAAAAAGTCCAAATTTCGGACTTATCGGCATTGGGAGTTACTGATATTCCTCGCAATTCGCTCAAGAACTGGGATGACATCCGCCTGCTCCTCGCGGTAGCAGAGTGCGGAGGCATTTCCGGCGCGGCCGACGAATTGCAGCTCAAGAAGGACACCGTGATGCGGCGTCTGGACGATCTGGAAGACCTGGTCGGTCGCCGGCTTTTCCGTCGCCTGCAGCGCCGTGGTTCGGTTCCGACGGCTGCGTGCGACCTCCTGCTCGAAAGAGCGCGGGCTGTGAGGGAGGCGATCGGCAGCTTTGACCAGTCCATGGCGGCAATTCGCGCGCTCGACCCCGTCGTCAGCGTCAGCGCGCCGCCCGGCGTCCTGCATTTCACGCTCGTTCCTGCGCTTTTGAAGTTGAGCAAAACGCTCCAGCCCTTCGACCTGGCGCCGAGCAGCTATCCGCTGCCCGCCATGACCTTCAGCACGGAAGGCGATGCGGATGTATCGGTGACGCTGACGTCGACCGGCGATATCCCTGGCCTCAAGGGCGACATCACCGTGCGCCGCGTCGGCACCATGCGGTTCGCTCCATTCGCGCCCAGGGCATCGGCCGGAGTGGCCAGGGTTCATAAATTTCGGGATCTGCGCGATCACGGCCTGTTTCAGCGGACCGACTATGCCACGGTGCCGAGCATGGCTGCCTGGAATGATCTGTGTCTGGATAGCGCCAGCCGGGCAGAGTTCATCAACTCGGTCGATATGTATTCGGCATTCAAGCAGGGTGACAGCGTCAGCATCTTCCCCAGCTATTCGAGCATGTATGACCCCGAGGCCGTGCGCCTCGAGCTGGACGACGAGCCGGAAATCAGTCTGTCGGTTTGGATGTCGTCGCGCCGAGATACCTTGAAGGAGCCGGCGATCCGGACCGTCTTCGATGCGGTAGCCGGTCTCTTTGCGACATCCCCTTGGTTTTCATAGTCCAATGGGGTGGGATTGTGTCGCAAAAGCGTGATCTGCTGATGATCGAAATAATACTGCGTATGCGTCAATTAGAGCCGAATCGCCGCGATGTTATAGAGCGGATGATATCCTCTATTGCAGAGCGCGCAGCGTCGCCGTCAGAACTTCCAGTTTCTGATCGGGCAACGTTTTCAGTAGGTCAAGCAGTCCTTTTTCCCGTTCCGTAAGGAAGGGGCCATCCCCGACCAGCTCAGAAATGGCCTGCAGCTTCTGATCGGGCAGCTGGTTGAGCAATCTCAGCATCTCCATTTCCTTGTCAGAGAACATCTGCCCTTCGCCCAGGATCAGCGAAAGAGGCACATTCTCAGCTGCGGCGAGCATATCCAGCTTGTCCAGCGTGATCGTCGAATCGGGATTGGTCAGGAAATTGCGAAGGGTGCCTTCGGACACGCCGGCGCGACGCGACCACTCCGTTGCGCTAAAGCTCGGATCTTCAGCTTTGCGGCTATCGATATAGGCCCTCAGAGCGGCCTTCCTGTTTTGAACCATGCTCATGTGACAAAAGTAAAATCCTGCGTAGATTTTTACGATAGTAAAGTTTTACGATCATATGCTTGACATAACCGTAAAACTTTACGACGATAGGGAATGCTTATCGTCGATCTCTCCATAGAGCGCATCCGCGCATACCGCCGATATCTCGGCATGAACGTCTCGGAGTTCGCCCGCCATCTGGGCGTCTACGAGGCCCTGATCCGCCACATGGACAAGCCGAACTGGAGCCCGACCGCCGACACGCTGCGGCGCCTAGAGCGGCCCATTCCTGACGACTTCATGCCGCCCGGCGTCAAGATCGAGAGGGAGGCCGCGTAATGCTGTCTCGCCCGCGCCTTTTGAAGCATATGTCCCCGAGTTCAATGAGCGCGGGGATCGCGGGCATCTTTTTTAACGAATGCCGCGATCCCGCGGGGCTCTCGGCGAGGTGTCTGTGATGGCTGTGCCGACGATTCGCCGATACGGCACGAATACGTTGAGCGGCGAACGCGGAATCCACCTCCGCGCCGCTCGCAATGCCATCGCCCCTTCGGCTTTCACCGCCGGTCGCATTGCCTTTCTTCCGCGTCGCCATGTCGAACTCTCCGCATCGTTGATCCATGAGCGGAAAGCTACCCCGCAGAGCTCGGAACTGTCGTTCACCCTGGGAGGAACTTCGGTTCCTCTGACGGAGGCCGACATCGACGAAATCTTCCTGCCGGTGCTGCGCGAGCTGCCGGTGAAGGCGCTGGCCGCCATGACCGGCCTGTCCGAGCGCGCGATCGTGAAGCTGCGCAATCGGGACGGGCGCCCGAGCCTCGCCACCGCGCTCAACCTGGCGCTGGCCGACGCCGCCACCATGACGCGGCTCGAAAGCCGCCTTCGCGGGCGCAGCGCGCTTCTGAAGCAACAGATCGCGCAGACCGATCTCGAAATTGCGCTGCTCCAAGCCAAGCGAAAGGAATTGCTCGATGCGTCGCGTCATGGCCGCCCGGATCAGCGGGGCACTCCTTTGGCTGAGCGTCAGGTTCAACCGGGCATCCGATCGGCTGAACGCCTGGGCGGACTGGTGGCTCGACTGGGGCGCGGAGTGACGAAATGAAGATCGGCGCCGCCCAGATCCGCGAGGCCCGCGGCCAGGACTTCATCCAGGCCGCCCATCTGATCTCCGACGCGCACCGCGCCGCCGGCACGCTCGATGAGCATTACGAGCCTTGGGCCGTCGAGGGCCGGCTGAGCGACCTGCGCATTGCCAAGGGCATCCTGCTGGTCGCCGACATCGAAGGCGGCATCGTCGCCTGCGGCGGCATCGTTCCCGCCAGCTTCGCGCGCCATACCTGGACACTCTGCCTGGGCGCGACCCGTCCCGATCTGCAGGGCCACGGCCTCGGCCACCAACTGGTGACACGCCGCCTCGACATCGCCGCCCGCGAAGGTGCTGGCATCGTGCTGGTCAGCAGCGTCAACCCGGCGCGCTGGGCGCGGTACGGCTTCAAGCAGCAGTTCGTCAACCCGGTGACTGGCGCGCATCTGATGGCGCTCCGGTTCGATAATGGGAGGCATTGATGACGGTCTCGACCCTTCCGCCCTTCGATAACAAGCCGGCCGTGGCCATTCGCATGCTGATGGCCGATGCCATTCCGCAGCGCGCCGCCGACGGCAAGTTCGCCAAACGCAAACACCTGGAGCGCGATTGCCTGCACGAGATGATGCGCCGACAGATCGCCGCGCCCGCCGCCGAGCGCACCACCCCGGAACCGCAGAAACCCGCCGTCGCCCAGGCCGTGGAGCGTCGTTTCGTCACCGCCCCCAAGAAGCGCCGCAGCGTCGCCGCCGTCGGACGCGCCGCGTGCGTCATCGTCGGCGTTGCCAGCATCGTCGCGGGTCTTGCGATCGATGGCGCGGCATTCGGTGCCCTGGCCAGCCTGCCCGTGCCGAAGCTGCTGGCGACCGCGCTGGGGAGGGGGATCTGATGAAGCTCGACCTCGACGAATTTTCCCTGACCGGCAATCCGCGCCTTCGTATCGCACTGCTGCAAGAACTCCTCGGCCACACCAGCGACACGCGCCTGGCGCTCGAAGTCGCTCGCGAGGCCGAAAGCTGGATCAACGGCAAGGTCGAGTCCGCCGCAGAAATGATCACGCCGAACCTGCTGATCGAGATCGTGCGCCCGCTGGTGGCGGAGCTGGTCTGCCAGCATCTGGGGGCGCTGGCCGACAAGGAAAGCGTATCGGCGTCCAAAGAGCCCATCGTCATATCGGTGATGGACGGCGCTGAAAGGGCGGGCGAAGCGGGTTCGATCGCAGGTATATCTGATACCGTTCATACCCATGCAGCCGCGCCGCGTGACTGCGCGCGCGAGCCCCAGACACCCCCCCCCCGATTCCGAAGGTGCTTCGGCGCAACCGCATCTGTCGAAAGCCCCTCCCGGACCAGCGCCGGAAGCCGCCAATTTCCTGCGCCGCCACGACGCCACTATCAAGGATATGGCGAATTCGGGATCGACCTACGAGGCAATCGCCGATGCCACCGGCCTTTCTTCCGGTTATGTGCGGATGCGCGCCAAGGAGCTCGGCTGTTCGCTGCGCGCGTCAGGACCAGCCAAAGGGACCCTCTGCCGTCCCGAGCCAACGGCGGCGCCCCAACCCTCCGCCGATTCCAAGGAAGGTCTTTCGGGTTCGCACCTTCGCGCTTTGATCGAGCTGAAAAAGCTTGGCGGCGCCGTGTTCTCGGCCGCCGATCTCAAACGGATCATGCCGGGCTGCGATGCTGCGGCGAATGCGATTCTTTCCGCTCTGTGCCGGGCGAAACACATCGAGCGCGTCGATTTCGGCCGCTACCAGATCCCGGGCGCCAAGGGCTTCGATGCCAAGTCGAGCGAGGCGCAGGACATGATTGAGCGCCATATCGCCAGCAAGGGCGTTTCGACCCAGCCGGACTTCGGCGACAAGACCATCAACGAGCTCTATTCGGCGCTCATCATTCGCGGCCACAGTCTCTGCAAGACCGCCAACAAGAAGTTCTTCCTGGGCGACGGCTACAAGCAAATGAGCCGGGCCGACACGATTACCTGGATGCGCGAGATCATCGCCCGTGAGCGCCCCGTGAAGGAAATCGCCGGTGCGAGGGGAGCGGCCTGATGCCCGCCATCGATCCCGTCAGCGAAGTCTTCGTGATCGCCGCCGCCGTCATGGTGCTGCTTCTGGCCTTGGTCTGCGCCGGCATGGCCTTCACCGACTGGCTCACTCGCCGGCGGCATTACCGCGATGTCGAGCGCTGCATCATCGCGGCCCGCAAGGAAGCCGGCCAGATCGGGAGGCATGAATGCTTGTACTGACATTCACCGCCTGCCTGCTGGCCAATTCCAGCGCCTGCCGCACCGTCGAGCTTCAGCCCGTCGCCATCTATGACCTCGGCTTCGGCAAGCAGATCGAGCGGCCCATGACCATGGCGCAGTGCCAAATGGGACAGGCGGAATTCCCGATCGCGCAATGGCTGGCCGACAACCCCGGTCATCAGCGCATCGGCGGATGGACCTGCGACAGCAGGCCGAAGAAGGAGATTTGACGAGAAGCGCCGAGCCCGTGCGGAAGCGGGCGAAAGCGCGGGGGTGCCGGCAGGTGTGAGAAGCGGCCGGCACCCCTCCGAGAAAGGGCCGATAGCTCAGTTGGGAGAGCGCTCGCTTTGCAAGCCTGAGGTCGCCGGTTCGATCCCGGCTCGGTCCACCAAGGTTCGGGATTTAGCGCAGCCAGGTAGCGCGCCGCATTTGGGATGCAGAGGTCGCCGGTTCGAATCCGGCAATCCAGACCACCATCACCCAGCCCCAGATCCGGCCTGAAAACCGGACTGGGGCCTCGGCATCAGCAGACCAACCCCGCTTCGGAGGGCCACCCCATGACCGACAATGTGCATGTTTTCAACGACGCCCAGCTGACCCCGGCGCAGAAGGCCTATTTCGCCGAACGCTACGCCATCGAATGCGAGATCGACGATCTCAAGGCCGAACACATCGCGCCGCTGAACGAGGATCTGAAGGCCCTCAAGGGTAAGTTCAAGGCCGAGTCCGGCATCGACCTCAAGGTCAGCAACGCGCTGTACGCCCTCTACAAGCTGGACCGCAGCGCGTCGCGCCTGCTGGAGAAAGAGGACGAGGAGAAGCGCCGCGACGATCTGGAACGCTGCGCCGGCGCCCTGGCCAAGGGCATGCAGCTCGATTGGTTTTCGGAGGAGGCGTTCAAAGCGTCCAAGCGCCGCGCCGCAGAGCCCGATCCGATGTTGGAGGAAGAGCCCGGTCCCCAGATCGACGATGAGGGCGAGACCGGCCATTGCGACGACGAAGAGCGCGCGCCGGCCGGGCCTGCCGAATTGACCTTCGCCAGCGCTGAGCGGGAAGAAGGCGACCCCATGCTCGAAGATACCGCGCAGGCCTGGGAAGATGGCGCCGCGGCCGATCAGGGCAACGCGGAACACCTCGACCAGGGCGGTCACATCTTCGCCGAGGGCAAGGAAGCTGGGCGGGCCGGGATGCTTTCCGAGGACAACCCCTATGAAGCCAGCGAAGGCGGCGAGCTCTGGGAGCGCGGCCGGGCGATGGGCTTCAAGCAGTTCCTCGACGCCGAAGCCAAGGCGGTCGCCGATGACCATGAGGCCGAGGAGGGCGAGGGCGCCGAGGTCGTCAATCTGTTCGGTGATGACGACGGCGTCGAGATACCGGCTGGCGAGGCGCTTGGCGCCGAACGTCCGGCTTTCCCGGCCGCCATCTGAGGCGTTCGGGTGATGGGGGAGAGACGCGCGCAGCAGCACCGGTTCGTCATCCTGGGCGAACCGGCCTCGAAGGCGAACAGCCGCAAGCTGGTGCTGATCGGTGGAAAGCCGCGCTTCATCAAGAGCAAGAAGGCGCTGGATTGGCTGAAGCAAGCCGACAAGCAGGTAAGGCGCCTGCCGGTGCTTCTGTCCGGCCCGCTGGTGATCTATTGCCGGATTTTCTACGCCTCGCAGCGCCCCGACCTCGACCCGTCGCTGATCTTCGATTTCCTGCAGGAGCGCGTCTACGAAAACGACCGGCAGCTGCGCGAACAGCATCTCTACCACGCGATCGACCGGGAAAATCCCAGGACCGAGATCGTCATCGAGGCTTTTGAACCATGTCTGATTTGATCAAAGCAGTTGGCTCGGCAAAGAGCGATGTGCGGCGCGCCCTTGCTGTTTCTCGGCTGCTTAATAGCTCGGCCGCATGGCTGAGCATGGTGGTCTTTGACGGCGAGCCGCGCACCAAGGCCGCGGCATATCGAGAACATCATGCGCCTGAAGCTGCAGCACTCAAAAAGCGGCTGTCGCAATGTTTTCCTAAGCCTGTGCAGGGAAACATCGCCGTTGGCTGCATATTCTTTCGGTCGGACCATCACCGGGTCGACTCCGACAATATGATGAAGCAGGTTCTCGATTCTGCGACGGGCATCTGCTGGAACGACGATTGCCAAGTCACCGCGCAGCTTGGGTTGGTCGAGTTTGATCCTGATCGGCCGCGCACGGTGATCCTGATCGGCCCGCATTCCAGCTCCATGAACCGCGGGATCAGGACCAAAAATTGCGCAGCATGCGGCGTGGAGTTCGTGCCGGCATATTTCAACCGTCGATATTGCTCCGACGAATGCTCCGGCACCCGTTACGGCAAGCTTCTCCAGACCGTCGCCTGCGCCTACTGCGGACAAGTGTTTCGCCGCAAGCGACAGGCGCAGCGACACTGTTCCTCGGCATGTCAGGTTGCGGCTCTTGCGACCAATAAGCGTGCCATGGCGAAGCCGTTGCCACGCTGCCAATCCTGCGGCGCCGAACTAAGCCGGCATGGTTATGCAAAATGCCGCGCCTGCTGGAGGGCCGGCAAATGATCGTCTACACCGACGACGCCCTGATCATCGAACTTCGAGCCCGGAAGGTTTACGGCGAGACCCCGAAGACCATCGTCGAGGTCTGGCTGGAGGCCGAGCGGGCGAAGGCGAGGGCGGCATGAACGCGCTTCTATTCGACAATCTGCCGAGGCTACATCGGCGCCTGACCGCTCCACCGCGTCGCCGTTCGCCCAGGCCGCGCGATGACGTCCATCCCTGGCCGCTTCAGCACGGCATCAACGTCGTCCTGTTCGCCGGCATGGGCGGCGCGTGCCAGGGAATCGAGCGCACCGGCTCGCCCGTGCACGTCGCCGTCAATCACGACAGGATCGCCATCGCCGAAATGGAAGTACCGCCGCTCACGCCAGAGCAATGGGCCAAGGCCCGGCGCGTCGCTGAATTCCTGCGGTCGCACGGTGTGTGGAATGGCGGCGAGATCGTAACCGTCGGCCCCTACGTGATTATCGGTCTGCTGATGCGGATGCTGACCGGACGTGAGGCGGCAGCGGCTCATCAGCTGGATCTGCCGGCGACGATCCGGGTCTTCGAAAAACCGAAACGGGGCGCGACCCTGGTAGATCCGGATGCCGTGCCGGACGAGTTCGGCAGGGTCTGGATCGATCGGCCGCTGACCAAGACGGAAACCTTCCGCCTGGTCGGCAACAGCGTGCCGCGCGAGATGTCCGAATTGCTGTGGCGCGCCAATGTGCCGCAGGCCTTCGCGGAGGCCGCTGAATGACCTCCGCCCTCCTCACCGAGCTCGACATCAACCCCGAGCGCATGGCCGAATCCTATGATGCCTTCCTCGCGCGCAAGCAGAACGTCGCGCCGTCGATCGGCTTCGATCCCGGCAATACCCTGCCGCCATTCCTAAAGCCCTTCCAGCGCGACATCGTGCGCTGGGCACTACGCCGCGGCCGCGCCGCCCTATTCGAGGGAACCGGCCTCGGCAAGACTGTGCAGCAGCTGTCCTGGGCGCGCGCCGTTGCGCACGAAACCCAAGGTCGTGTTCTGGTGTTCGCGCCCCTCGGCGTGGCCCGGCAGACGGTTGAGGAAGAAGCGCCGAAATGGGGCTTCGATGGTGTGCGCTACGCCGAGAGCCAGAAGACCGCGGCCGGCGACATCGTCGTCACCAATTACGAGCGCCTGGCCAGCTTCGACCCGTCCGACTTCGCCGGTGTCGTCCTCGACGAAAGCGGCATCATCAAGGACGCGTCGGGCAAGACCAGAATGGAAATCACCGACGCCTGCCGGCAGACCTTCTACAAGCTGTGCGCCTCCGCTACCCCGGCGCCGAACGATTACACTGAGCTGGGAACGCATGCCGAATTCCTCGACGTGATGAGCGAGAAGGAAATGCTCGCCATGTATTTCGTCCATGAGGGATCGGTGCGCGCCGACCCCAACGGCGAAGAGTGGCGGCTGAAGCGTCACGCGGCCTCCGACTTCTGGCGCTGGGTGGCGTCCTGGGCGGTCGTGATCCAGAACCCGAACGACCTTGGCTATGACGAGCCGGGCTATCATCTGCCGCCGCTGCATCTGCATCAGGTCACGGTAGCCACCGAAGCGCGCCCCCTGGCGGGGATGTTGTTCCCGGTGGCCGCGCAGACCCTGCAGGACCGGATCGCCGTGCGCCGCGACACCGTGAAAGAGCGCGCCGAGGCGGCGGCGAGGATCATCGCCGAGAACGGCCCTGACGACGCTTGGGCGGTCTGGTGCAACCTCAATGACGAAGCCGATGCGATCCGCGCCCTGGTGCCCGGCCTGGTCGAGGTGCGCGGCAGCGACAAGCCCGAGCTGAAGGCTGAGCGCCTGATCGGGTTCGCGCATGGCGAGCCGCGCATGATCCTGACCAAGCCGAAAATCGCCTCGCGCGGCATGAACTGGCAGCACTGCCGCAAGTTCGTCTGCGTCGGCCTCAATGACAGCTTCGAGCAGCTGTTCCAGCTGATCCGCCGCTTCTGGCGCTTCGGCCAGGAGCAGGACGTACACGGCTGGCTCATCGCTTCCGAACTGGAGGGCGCGGTCGTCGCCAACCTCAAGAAGAAGGAGGCGAAGTACGACGCCATGATGGCCGCGATGGTCGATCACATGAAAGACCTCTCAACCGCAGAAATTCGCGGCGGCCGGCAGACCGCCTCAACCTACGAACCCACTCAACCGATGGAGCTTCCCAGATGGATGGCGGCGTGAATCAGCCCCTCGTGCTGGCCCAAGAGCATGGCGAAGACTGGACCATCTGGAATGCCGATTGCGTCGACGTGGCGCGCGGCCTACCGGACAACTCTGTGCACTTCACGATCTATTCGCCGCCGTTCGAATCGCTCTACACCTTCAGCGACAACCCACGCGACATCTCCAATAACAAGAGCGCGGCCGTGTTCTGGGAGCATTACCGCTTCCTGATCAAGGAGATGGTACGCGCCACCGTGCCGGGCCGGCTGATCGCCACCCATTGCATGCAGCTCCCGACCAGCAAGACCCGTGATGGGTTCATCGGCATGCGCGATTTCCGCGGCGAGATCATCCGCGCCTTCCAGGCTGAAGGCATGCACTTCCACTCCGAGGTGATGATCCGCAAGGACCCTGTCTCGGCCATGCAGCGATCCAAGGCGATCGGCCTCTTGCACAAGCAGATCTGCAAGGACAGCGCCATGAGCCGGATGGCGGCGGCCGACTACATGGTCATGATGCGCAAGCCGGGCGACAACCCCGAACCCATCTCGGGGCCATTCGATGCCTATTACGGCGATGAGGCGCCCCCGGAAGGTCCTCTGCGCAACGAGAACAGCCAGGGTGTCGACATGCTGCGCCCAGGCGATCCCTGGTTCTCCGTGGCGGTCTGGCAGCGTTACGCCGAGTCCTGCTGGATGGACATCAACCAAAACGATGTTCTCTCGTTCCGCTGCGCCCGCGAGGAAGCCGACGAGCGGCATATTTCCCCGCTCCAACTCACGCCGATCCGCCGTTGCATCGACCTGTGGAGCAATCCCGGCGATGTCGTTTTTAGCCCGTTCGCGGGCATCGGGTCGGAGATCTATTGCGCGGTCGAGATGGGCCGCAAGGCGATCGGCGTCGAGCTGAAGGAGAGCTATTTCCGCCAGGCCATCGCGAACCTGCGCAGCATCAAGAAGGCGCAGCAGTGCCTATTCGATGGCGCTGCCGAATGACCGAAGGCACCTTCCAATTCATCCCGCACCACCGCCGCGCCGAATACGAGGCGAAGGGATGGACCGTATCCGACGACCTGTCCGACACGCACAACGGCCGGCATTCGGTGCTGATGAAGGCGCCGGATGCAGAGCCGGCGAGCGCCGGGATAGACCTGGAGGGCGGGGCGCGATGACGGTTCAGCTTCGCCCCTACCAATCCCGCGCCGTCGCTGAAACCCTGGCCTATCTGCAGCGCGGCTGCCGCGGCGTTGCGGTAGAGAGCCCGGTCGGCAGTGGCAAAACCACGATGGGCATGTCCGTCGTCAAGACCCTGCTGGACGCCGGCAAGCGCGGCGCGTGGCTGGCGCACCGCGTGGAACTGTGCGACCAGGCCAGCGAACGCGCCGCCCTGTATGGCATTCCGCACGGCCGCGTCATGCCCGGCCATGAAATCGGCCCCGAGCGGTTCCACATCTGCTCGGTCGACACCCTGGCCGCCCGGCTCGGCGGCATCTGCGATTGGCTGGAAAGCCTCGACTTCATCTTCATAGACGAGGCGCAGCACATCGTCGCCAGCGGCTGGAATGGCGTGGTATCGGCCGCGGTGCGGGCCCAACGCGTCGGCCTTTCCGCCACCTGGTTCCGGCTGGACGGCCGCGGCCTGGGTGAAGGCAACCATTTCGACCGTATCGTGCAGTGCCCCGGAAGCCGCGATTTGACCGCCATGGGCTACCTGGCGCCGGCGATCGTTTATTCGCCGCCGACCGATCTGGACATGCGCTCGGTGCCCAAGCTGGGCGGCGACTACAAGCTATCCGACATGGCGGCCGAGGTGCAGCGCGCCCAGCTGGCGGTGATTGGCCGGCGCTGGTATGCGCGCCATGCGCCGGGCCAGCCGGCGCTGGTTTTCTGCCCGACCGTGGAGATGGCGGAGGCTTCGGCTGCCGCCTACCGCGCCGCCGGCTGGAGCGCGCAATCCGTCGACGGCACCATGTCGGCCCGCGAGCGCGCCGCCGCCGTCAAGGGCCTCGCCAGCGGGCGCATCCAGATCCTGACGAGCGTGAGCTTGCTGGGCGAGGGGTTCGACTGCCCCGAAATCGCGGTGGCGATCCTTGAGCGGCCGACCGAGTCGACCTCGCTATTCATCCAGCAGATCGGCCGGGCTCTCCGGCCTCACCCGGACAAGTCGCACGCCGTCATCCTCGACCTAGTCATGAACACGGCCCGGCATGGAATGTACGACGCGCCCAGGCCATGGACACTGGAAGGCGGCCTGAAGGGCCTCGAGCGCCAGGTCGCGCCGACCAGCCGCTGCGTCCGCTGCTGGCGCGTGCACGAGAAAGCCGACCACTGCCCCGGCTGCGGCTGCGGCTATCCCAAGGCCAAGAAGGGCGCGTTGGACACCGTCTGGCACCTGCCCAGCATCGCCGGCCGCCGGCCCGAGGTGGTCGCCGCCATGACGCTGCAGGACGCCGTCGAGATCGCGACCTCGCGCCGGGATATGGAAGCCATCGCGGAACTGAAGGGCATCAACGACCGGGGATGGGTGGACAGGGCTATGCAGAGAACCGGCATCGCCGGAAGGCAGGCGGCGGAATGAATTACGAATATCGGGATCGATATCCCGCGCCGCTGCAGCCACCGACATTGTCGGGTCATTACTTCCTCACGCGCTGCGACGGCTCTGGCAGGATTCGGGCGCGCGCGATTATCCGGCTGCGCGATTTCAGTGTCTGGGTCACCCACGCGGAATTGGCTGCGGCCGAGCGCAAGGGGTACGGACGGCCATGAACGCGCTCACCGTCATGCACCCCGATAGCCCGGAAAGCCTGATCCCCGAGTTGCCCGTCGATTTTGAGGCTGAGCAAGCGCTGCTGGGCGCCGTCATGATGAAGGCGAGCTTGGTTGAGATCGCCGCCGAGATCGTGCGGCCCGAACATTTCGCCCACGACGGCCACATCGCAATCTGGAGCGTCATCGCCGAGGCATATGCCGAGAACAGGATCATCACGCCGCCGGGGATCAACGCCAGGCTCAAGGACGATCCGGCCTATATCGAGCTCGGTGGCGGCAAGTATCTGATGGATCTCTGCGGTGCCGTCGTCTTGACGCTGCCAGGGTTCGTCGAGGAGCGCGCGCGCCGTGTCGCCGACATGTGGCTTCGCCGCCGCGCCATGATATCGCTTCAGGAAGCAGCCCAGATGCTGGCCAGCACCAGCGACGACATCACCGGCGCCGCGTTGCTTGAGGGGCTTGAGGTCGAGATCGCCAGCATCACAGGCGCTGTGACGGAAAAAGACCGGACCGAGCCCATCGCCGGCGCCGTCGAACTTGCTCTGGCGGCCATAGACGCCGCGTTTAAGGCCGACGGCAAATTGATCGGCGTCACCACCGGCCTGGTTGATCTCGACGCGCGGCTCGGCGGACTGCATAACTCGGACCTCGTCATCCTCGCCGGCCGTCCCAGTATGGGAAAGACCGCCCTTGGCCTGACGATCGCAGAAGCTGCCGCGCGAAGCGGAAAACAGGTCGCGGTTTTCTCGCTCGAAATGAGCCGGGAGCAGCTTGCTCACCGGTCGATCTCCGCCGCATCGGGCATTGAGGGCGCGCGACTACGCCAGGGTACCGCATCGGGCGCTGACGTGGCCCGAGCCGTAGAAGCGGGCGCTGAGATCAAGGCGCTGCCCATCCATATCGACGACACCGGCGGCCTGTCCGTTGCTCAGATCCGTACTCGGGCCCGGCGCGTTAAGCGCAAGCATGGCCTAAGCCTGATCGTTATCGACTATCTGCAGCTGATGCGTGGACCTGGCACCGGCAGGGGCCTGGAGAACCGTGTGCAGGAGGTCTCGGAGATCACCCGCGGCCTCAAGGCTCTGGCAAAAGAACTCGACGTGCCGATTCTGGCGCTGTCACAGCTATCCCGCAAGGTCGAGGACCGCGAGGACAAGCGGCCTCAGCTGGCCGATCTGCGCGAATCCGGTTCGATCGAGCAGGACGCCGATGCCGTGCTGTTCATCTACCGGGAGCAATACTACCTGGAGCGCGCGGAGCCTAACCGCCGGGCCGACGAAAGCGACGACAAGTTCAATGCGCGCTACGCCTCCTGGGAGCGCCTTCTGGACGCATGCCGCAATACTGCCGAGGTGCTTATCGCCAAGAACAGGCACGGCAGCGCCGACAGCGTCAAAGCCCACTTCGATGGGCGCCTCACCAAATTCAGCAACCTGCACCAAGCGCCCAGCAGCGGCGCGGGAGATTGGCATGACCGGTAATCCATGGGCGAAATTCTTCTGGAGCGACTGGGAGGCCGACAAGGAGCTCAGGATTTGCAGCCTGGCCGCGCAGGGCTTATGGATGCGCATGCTATGCATCTGCGCCGAAGCGGACCCCGTCGGTTTCCTCTTCGTGAGTGGTCGCCCCGTCTCCACCGACGCCCTCGCCAGTCTGGTCGGAAAGCCCTCGGATCAAATCGCCGAGTTGGTAACCGAACTCGAAAATAACCGAGTTTTTTCGCGAGATCGGCACGGAAATATCTACTCCCGGCGCATGGTTAAGGAAGAAAAAGCGCGCAAAACGAACAAGAAAAATGGCTCAGTCGGCGGTTCAGTAAGTGCCCGAAATAAAAAGGGAATTTTCGCACCGCTCGGTGACGATGATGAGCGCGTTCCCGAGCGGCAAACAGAGCGCCCGGCAGAGCGAGCGCCTGAGCGGCCTCCCGAGCCCCATGGTAATAGCCAGAAGCCAGAAGCCAGAAGCCAGAAGCCAGAGGCTAGCTTAGAGCACGCCGAATTGCTGGAACTCGGAAATGCGATCCTCTCAGCGTTCGGCGTCGACCCGAAATCGTTCATGGGTCACTTCGGTCAGCTTCGAGACCTGAACGCTCAGGGCAACAGTCCCGAGACCATCTTGGCCGTCGCCCAGCGTCTCGCCAATCGACCCGGGTTCAGCCTGAGGGGAAATCCCATCGCCCTGCTGGTCAAAGCCTTCGCCGATGAACTGGCCAGGATGCGCACCGAGCAACGCCAAGCAGAGCCTATCGGTGACGCTGAGGCTGAGGATGAGCAATGGCGTCACCGCATGCGCCGCCACCAGGCCGGGAAGTGGTTCGACCATTGGGGGCCACAGCCCGGAGAGGCTGGATGCAGGGTTCCTCATCACGTGCTGGTCGAGATCGGGTTCGCGCCAGGCATCGGCGCCGTTAGCAACGAAACCGAGGAGGCCGACCATGTCGGATGAAACCGTCACCATCCGCCTCGCCGCCGCCGAGGCCAGCGACATGGACCGCCGCGGCGAGCTGCGCACCTGGCTGGAACAGCAGGGCATGGACACGCGGCGCATGACCTGCGCTGCCCATGGCGCCGACCTGGTCTACGAAGGCGCGCCAGTCACAAAGGGTAACTCGGTGACAAAAGGTGACCGGCAATGACCCGCGCCTCGACCATCGGCCGCACCGACGCTGCCAGGAAGGGCTGGGAGACGCGCAAGGCCAACGAAGCAAGCCGGGCCAGGAGGTTCGACGAGGTGCTGGCCGAGAACGTCCGCATCAAGCAGGCGACGCGCGACCTGCTGGCAGCGATCAAGACCGGCGTCGTGAACAGCTCAAGCCCGGTCTATCGGGCGGCGGAAGAGGCGATGCGGTCATGAGCGGCTACGAACAGACCAAGCTCCTGCGCCGAATCACCGCAGACGAGCGCGAAGCCCTCTTCGAACAGCAGGAGCGCGGCTTGGCGAAAGCGCGGGAAGACTTCGACCGCCCGAGCGATCCGGCCCTGCAGGCCAAAATCGAGGAGGCGGAGGCCCAGATTGAGCGGCTGAAGCGCCTCGAATATGAGACCGCCGATTTGCCGAACAACCGGCATGGGCGCCGCGCGGCTTCGGCCAGGATAAGGAGGACGCAGCGATAAAAGAGAAAATCCTGGCAGCGCTTCTGGCGCTCATCGTCTTGGCGGCCATGGGCATTCCGATTTGGCAATACGCGACGCTTGCCGGTCCTTGCCATGCGGCTGGCGGCGAACTCATGCGCGGCTGGACCAAGCCGGTCTGCGCAAAGGTGATCGAGGTGGGAAAATGACGACCGCCGGATCGCCGCGCCGCGCCCTCAAGGCGCAAGCAAGAGGTATTGTCAAAAGTCTCAAGGCAGCAGCGAGAGGCGAGAAAATCGCCAACGATCCTGGCGGAAAGATAGCAGCCGCGCTGAAGCGCGACAGTTTCACCTTCGGCGTCGCTATGGACGACAAGGTCATCAGGATCGAGATGCCGTGGACGATGATCCGCGAGACCGATTCGGAGGCTTTGGCCGAATGGATGGTCGCCCAGATGCAGGAGGCGACATTCCAATGAAAAACCCCGGCCGCCGTTGGCGCGGCGCCGGGGTGTGCATCACCAGTCTCTGACAAGAAAGCCGCTAGCTCGTGCGGAAGTCCAATAGATACACCGGCACAAGCCCTTGTGGCAAGCGCCGGCCAGAGGCGGGAGATGTGGTATGTCGGACAGGTGGTACGTGCTGGCGGTCGAGCCGCAATTCGACGCGATCGTGGCGAAGAAGCTGGCGCGGCCCGATCCGTTCTCCGGGCGGCCGGCGTTTCCGGTGCTCTGGCCTCACTTCAAGGTCTCTCGGGTCCGCAACCTGAAACTGGTCGAGGACATCGAACCGATGTTCCCCGGATACCTGTTTTTCCGCTCCGATTGCCGCCGCGAGGCGCCGCAGCATTGGACGCTGATCAAGACCAAGGTAATGGGCGTCGCAGGCATTCTGCCGCTGCACTGCCAATATCCGTCGCCGGTGCCGGACAGCCTGATCGATCTGATCATGCGCTGCACCCAGGGCGGAGAGGCCAAGGTTTCCCGCGCGCAACTCGCCAAGGCCCTCGACGTCTATTTCCGAGAGGGCAAGCTGATCCTTGACGAATCGGTCGACGATCCTTTCGGCCAGGTCGATTTCATCCTCGACATCATCGACGGCCCTTTCGGTGGCCGGGCCGGCGTCTGCACCGCCGCCGACTACGAGACCGCGACGGTGCGGCTGAACGTCTTCGGCCGCGACACCGAGATCCGCATCGAGCAAGCGCATATAGGGCCTGAGAGGCGCAAGCAGGCCCAACATCTTGACAAGCCCAGTCGCAAAGGACATAGTCGGCGGAACCAAAAAGATCGCTCCAAGCTGACGACGAAGGCAGGCGAAGAAAACGCCGAGCCATTGTCGCGGCGTTTTCAGGAGGCAGTGCGATGACCCGCCGCCTCACCCCCCAGCACGAAACCTTCTGCGTCGAATACGCTTTCAACGGCGATGGCGCGCGCGCTGCCCGCTTCGTCGGCATCACAGAGAAGTGCGCGAGGAACCGCGCCTCGCTCTGGCTGAAATGGCCCGAGATCCAGGCCCGGATCGCCGAGCTGAAAGCCGAGCGGATCGAGCGGCTGCAGATCGACCAAGACGAGTTGGTTCGCCAGTGGGTCGAGATGGCGAACGTCGACATCAACGAGATCGTCGAGTATCGCCGCGTCAACTGCCGGTACTGCTGGGGCGTCGACCATGAATATCAGTGGACGCCAGCCGAGTTCCGCGCCGCCGAGCGCAAATACGACCGCTTGAGCGACAAGGTCAAGGAGCGCGAGCCGCCGCCTGCCGAGATCGGCGGCCTGGATTACGACATCACCCGCGCGCCCTGTCCCGACTGCCCGGAATGCCGCGGCGAGGGAATCGGCCGGCTGATCTTCAAGGACAGCCGCACGCTTTCCCCGGCCGCACGCCGCCTCTACGAGGGTATGCAGATCGGCAAGGACGGCCAGAAGGCGCTCCACGTGGACCGCGCCAAGCTGCACGAGATGATCGGCCGCGCCTTGGGCGCCTTCAAGGACAAGATCGAACTGACCGGCAAGGGCGGCGGCCCGGTCGCCACCGTGACCAGCGAGATGAGCGTCAAGGAGGCTGCGGATCTCTATGCTGCCTCCCTCAACCCTCAGAAATGACGCCTGGCCGCCGGACTATCACGCGGTCTTCGCCTGGCGCCTGGAGCAGCTGAACAGGTTCAGGGCTCAACCGATCCTGCTGCAGGGCGCCAAGGAGTTCTACCGGTCATCGGCCGGTGGCGCGCAGGCGTTCATCAATCACTGGGTCGACACCTACGATCCTCGCGTGGCCGGCAGCATCGACAAGCCGGCGCACATGCCGTTCGTGCTGTTTCTGCGCCAGGATGATCTGGTCGAGTTCCTGATCGGCTGCCTGCGCGACCAGGAAAGCGGACTGGTCGAGAAGTGCCGCGACATGGGCGCCACCTGGCTGTGCGCCGCCGTCTCGGTCTATCTCTGGCTATTCTGGCCCGGCGCCGCTGTCGGCTGGGGCAGCCGCAAGGGCCAGCTGGTCGACAAGATCGGCGACCCCGACAGCATCTTCGAGAAGCTGCGCATCATCATCGGGCGCTTGCCGGTCGAATTTTTGCCGGCCGGATTCGGCGCCGACGAACACATGGCCTATATGCGGATCGTGAACCCGGAGACGGGCGCCACGATCACCGGCGAGGCGGGCGACAATATCGGCCGCGGCGGCCGCAAGCTGATCTATTTCAAGGACGAGAGCGCGCACTACGCCCGCCCGGACAAGATCGAGGCGGCGCTGGCCGACAATACCCGCGTGCAGATCGACATCTCGTCGGTCAACGGTACCGGCAACGTCTTCCACCGCCGGCGCGAGGGTGGCGTCGATTGGGTGCGCGGCGCGCAGATGCCGCGGGGCAAGACGCGCGTGTTCGTCATGGACTGGCGCGATCATCCTGAGAAGACCCAGGCCTGGTACGACCAGCGCAAGGCGAAGGCCCGCGACGACGGCCTGCTGCATGTCTTCGCCCAGGAGGTCGACCGCAACTATGCGGCCAGCGTCGAGGGCGTGATGATCCGGCATGAGTGGATTCTCGCCGCGGTCGACGCGGACAAGAAACTGCGCCTCACCGACACCGGGCTTTGGGGCGGCGCCCTCGACGTCGCCGACGAAGGGCCGGACGTCAATGCCCTGGCGCTGCGCAAGGGCATCTTCATCAAGTCGGTCTCCGAATGGGCGGCCCGCGATACAGCCGTCACCGCGCGCAATGCGGTCTCGGCCTGCACCGGCCTCGGACCCTTCGAGCTCCAATATGATTGCATCGGCATCGGCGCCGGCATCAAGGCGGAGACCAATCGGCTGGGCGACGAGAAGCTGCTGCCCGCCGGCCTGCGGCTGGTACCATGGAACGCCGGAGCGGGCGCCCAGAAGCCGAAAGAGCGAGTGATCGCCGGCGACAAGGACAGCCCGCTTAACGAGGACTTCTTCGAGAACCTGAAGGCCCAGGCCTGGTGGAACCTCGCGCGGCGCTTCGAGCGCACCTGGCGCGCCATCAACGAGCCCGGCTTTACCTGGCGGCCCGAGGATCTGATCGTCATTCCCAGCGAATTGCCGCTGCGGCTGAAGCTCGAAAAGGAGCTCAGCCAGCCCGTCGCCGGGAAAAGCGCGCGGCTGAAGCTGCTGATCAACAAGACCCCCGAGGGCACGAAGTCGCCCAACCTCGGTGACGCCGTCGCCATGGCCTTCTGGCCGGTGCAGCCGCCGACCGCCTCCTCGAAACAGCTTTCGATCTAGGACCTCATGGCCGCAACTCCGGACAATTCAGCCGTCGCCGCACAATCGGCCGCCGTCCAGAAGATGGCCGAGCCGTGGCCGATGATCCAGGCGCTGATCGACGGCACCGGAGCGATGCGCGCGGCCGGCAAGACCTTCCTGCCGCAGTTCCCCAAGGAAACCGAGGACGCCTATAAGATCCGGCTCGGGCAGGCCGTTCTGTTCGCCGCCTTCAGCAACACCGTCGACGTGCTGGCGGCCAAGCCGATGTCGCGCGAGATGTCGATCAACGGCGTGCCGCCGCAGATCGAAGCGCTGTTCGACGACATCGATGGTCAGGACTCGACCCTGGCCAGCTTCACCATGCAGCGCCTGCGCGAAGCCCTGCAGTTCGGCATCGGCGGCATCCTGGTCGACGCGCCGCCGAACCCGGGAACGCGCACCGTGGCCGAGGAAAAGGCCGCCGGCATCCGCCCGTATTTCTGCGCCTATTCCGCGCCGTCGATCCTGGGGTGGCGCGTCGAGAAGGTGACGAGAAATCCGAATGCCACGGACGCCGACAAGGACCAGGACAAGATCGGTTTTAAGCTGACCCAGCTGCGCCTGCTGGAGAGCGTCACCGAGCCGGATGGCGACTTCGGCGAGAAGCAGGTCAAGCAGGTTCGCGTGCTGATGCCGGGCATCTGGCAGGTCTGGCGCATGGTGCAGGACCCGACCAATGCCGGGCGGCAGGTCTGGGCCATCTTCGACCAGGGCGTCACGACGCTCACCTACATCCCGTTCTTCTTCTTCTACGGCTACAAGCTGGGATTCGGCATCGGCAAGTCGCCGCTGCTCGACCTGGCCTATGCCAATGTCGAGCATTGGCAGTCCAGCAGCGACCAGCAGAATATCCTGCACGTCGCCCGCGTGCCGATCCTGTTCGGCAAGGGCTTTCCCGAGGATGCGAATGTCGTCGTCGGCGCCAACAGCATCACGCTGGTGTCGAGCGCCGACGCCGATATGAAGTTCGTCGAGCACACCGGCGCCGCGATCGACGCAGGCCGCCAGAGCATCGTCGACATCGAGGACCGCATGCGCCAGCTGGGCGCCGAACTGCTGATCCAGCAGACCCTGAACGTCACCGCGACCCAGACCATTTCCGAGGGCGAGGCGTCGAAGTCGAAGCTGCAGCAGATCGTCGAGGATTTCGAGGAGACGCTCGAAAAGGCGATCGACTGCCTGGGCGACTGGATGAAGCTGCCCTGCAATGCCGAGGTCAGCCTGTTCAAGGACTTCGGCGCGGCCAGCCTGTCCGATTCCTCGGCCGACACGCTGATGAAGGCCCAGGGCGCCGGCTACGTCTCGAAACAGACCGTGTTCGACGGCCTCAAGCGCCGCGACATCATCCCGGCCGGTCAGTCCTGGGACGACGAGAAGGCCAAGATCAAGGCCGAGAAGGCGGAAAACCCGCCGCCGCCTCCGCCGCCCGCGTCCGTTCCGCCTGGAGCCGTGCCACCGCCTGGCGCAGCCCCCACGCCCGCGCCGGCCCCGACGCCGCCCGCCGACGACGCCTGACACCCGTTCATTTCGCCGCCACCGAGCGGCTTTTCCTGCCCTGACGCGGACGCGAAGGGGTGCAACTGCCGGGATCGGCACAACAGAAGGGTCGGATGACCATGCCCATGAAGCTGAAAATCGACGATCAGGGCCATGCCGTGATCGAGAACGGAATGCCCGTCTACATCCACGACGACGGGCGCGAAAGCCCGTTCGACGCCAATGCGACCGTCGCCAAGATCACGCAACTCAACGCCGAAGCCAAGACGCATCGCGTCGCCAAGGAAGAGGCGCTGGAGCAGCTGAAAGTGTTCGAGGGCCTGGACCCGGCCGCCGCCCGTAAGGCGCTGGAGACCTTCCAGAATCTCGACAGCAAGCAGCTGATCGATGCCGGCGAAGTCCAACGGGTCAAGGACGAGGCCAAGACCGCCTTCCAGCAGCAACTCGAGCAGGTTGAGGCCAAGTACAAGCCGGTCGTGGAAGAGCGCGACGGCCTGGCGGACAAACTCACCGACATGACCATCGGCTATGCCTTCAGCGGCTCCAAATTCATCGCCGACAACCTCGCTGTGCCCGCCCCGATGGTGCGCGCGACGTTCGGCAGCCACTTCAAGGTCGAGGATGGCCGTGTGGTCGGCTACGACGCCAACGGCCAGCGCATCTTCAGCCGGCAAAACCCCGGCGAAATCGCCGACCTCGACGAAGCCCTGTCCACCATCGTCGCCTCGTATCCCTTCCGCGACCAGATCGTGAAGGGCTCCGGCGCCTCGGGCGGCGGCGCGGGTGGTTCCGGCGGCGCCGGCGGCGCCAAGACCGCCAATCGCCAGCAGTTCGAAGGCATGGACCCCAACGCCCAGCGCGCCTTCCTCAAGGACGGCGGCAAGGTCACCGACTAACCCGCAAAACCCGAAAAGCTGCTGAGACGCCAGCCCAACCCCCTGCGTCTCATTGGCCTGTCTCCCTGGATGGGGAGGGGCGCTCGCGTCGGATGACGCACCGCGAAATCCCCTTTCCATTCCCTGGAGATCATCATGGCCAATACTTTGACCAGCCTGGTGCCCGACCTGTTCGAGGCGCTGGACGTCGTTTCCCGCGAACTCGTGGGCTTCATCCCTTCCGTAACCCTGGACGCCAGCGCCGACCGCGCCGCGCTGAACCAGGTCGTGCGCAGCTTCGTCGCGCCGGCCGCCGCCGCCGAGGACATCTCGCCCGGCCAGCTGCCGCCCGATGACGGAGACCAGACGATCGGCAACAACCAGATCGTCATCACCAAGGCGCGCACCGTGCCGTTCCGCTGGACCGGCGAGGAGCAGAAGGGCGTCAATTCCGGCCCGGGCTACAACAACATCCGGACCAACCAGATCGCCCAGGCGTTCCGCACCCTGACCAACGAGATCGACAGCTTCGTCGGCGGTCTGGCGGTCAGCGCCTCGCGTGCCTACGGGACCGCCGGCACCACGCCGTTCGCCTCGGACCTGTCCGATCCCGCCAACATGCGCCAGATCCTGGCCGACAACGGCGCGCCGTTGTCCGACATGCAGCTGGTGATCAACACCACGGCCGGCACCAAGATGCGCAGCCTGGCGCAGCTGACCAAGGCCAACGAAGCCGGCACCACCGAGCTCCGCGCCCAGGGCACCCTGCTCCAGCTGGACGGCTTCAACATCCGTGAGTCGGCCGGCGTCAATACCGTCACCGCCGGCACTGGCGCCAACTACGTCACCAACGGCGCGCTGGCCAAGGGCGCCACCACCATCCCGGTCCAGACCGGCACCGGCACGATCCTCGCCGGCAACTTCATCACCTTCGCCGGCGACACCAACAAGTACCTGGTCACCACCGCCCTGACCGGCGGCAATGTGGTGATCGCCGCGCCCGGCCTGCGGACCGCCATCAACAGCGGCACCGCCGTCACCGTCGGCGGCAGCTTCACCGCCAATCTGGCCTTCGCCCGCGCCGCCCTGGTGCTGGCCACCCGCGCGCCGGCCCTGCCGGTAGAGGGCGATATGGCCGACGATCGGATGATGCTGACCGATCCGCGTTCCGGCCTGGCCTTCGAAGTGGCCATGTACAAGCAGTATCGCCGCGTCCGGTACGAAATTTCGATCGCCTATGGCGCGTCGAATATCAAGCCGGAGCATTCGGCGATCCTGCTGGGCTAACCCAGGCTGCGGGGCGCCCGACAGCCCCGCCGCCGAACAGAAGGAAACCCCGACAATGTCCGACGAGACCAAGACCACCAAGAAGCAGGCGACGCTCACCCTGGCCCCGAAGGCCGAGGAGGCTTCCGCGCCCGACAGCCGCGCCGCCGAACCGGTGCCCGCCAGCGGCGAACTGGCCCCCGATGCGCCCGCATCGGAAGCTCCGGCCCCGGCCGTATCCGCCGAGCAGGCCTTCGAAGGAACCGGCGTCGAGATGACTCCCGTCGACGGCGACACCGTGACGGATGATGGTTCTGACAACGCCGCGCCGCCGATCGACGAGCAGCCGATCGAGCCCGAAGAGGAAATCGTCGAATTCGTGCAGATGGTGCGCGATCCCGACGCCTATTCCGAGCCCCATACCGCGACGGTCCATCCGGCCGAGGTCGAGAATTATCGCCTGGGCGGCTGGGAGCCGGCCGAGTAAATGGCCCTTACCGATCAGCAGCTGGCTGACGTCCGGCGCTATGCCGGCTATCCGCAGGTCGGCGCCAACCATACGGTCGATGCCTCGCGCGACTTCTCGTATGGTTGGACGCTGCCCGGCGTGTGGGAGACGCTGGAAAGCATCCTCACCAACCTGCGGCCCGAGAACGAGACCACGCTGATCAATATCCACCTCGCCAATTTGGCTACGCTGGAACAGGCGATCTACGGCACAACCGCCAACCAAGACACCGCCGTCGCTGGCATCTGGACCCGCAACCCGCAGGAACTCGCCGAGCGCAAATCTTTATACCGCTACGCCAGGCTGGAGCTGTGCTCGTTCCTCGGCGTGGCGCCTGGGCCTATGCTTCAGGGCGGCAACACCGTCACGCGCAGCTGATCATGGTGCTCACCAGCGACCAGCGCGCGGCTAAGGCGGCAGCCGATAAGCGCCAGCGCCAGGTCGAGAAGGCGGTCGCTGCGGCGATGCTGTTCCTGCAGCCGCGTATGACGCTCATGCTCTATTGGATGCCCAGCACCTGGTCGGAATTCGCTGATCGGCTGGGACAAGCGCTCGATGCCGCGACCACGGCCGGCGACGAAGCGGCAAAGGCCGTCTATCTCGGCTTCGACAGCCTCGACCCCGCCACTGTCAACGCCCAGCGCGCTCAGCGCGACAAGATGGTGGCGGATCTGGTGGCGTCGACGAAAAAGGCCGTCAACCAGGTGGTGACCTGGGCGCAATCGGCCGGCATTTCCGCCGAGGCGCGCGACGGCATCATGCAGGAACTGGCCGGGCTGAACGCCAACCAGATTTCGCCGATCCTGACGACGCTGGCCAGCATGGCGTCGACCGGATCGAGCGACGCGGCGCTGGTAACGGCGGCGCGGAAGAGCGCCAAGGGTGTAATCGAGGAGCGCTCGGCAATCATCGCATCGGATGCCCTATGGAGCGGCGCGCAGCTGGGTCAAGTGCTCGCCGGTGGCCAGATGAAGCGCCAGACCAATTACCGAGTCACCAAGACCTGGAACACGGCCGGCGACGAACGGGTCTGCTCGATTTGCGGCCCGTTGGACGGCGTGAAGGTCGGCATTGATGAGTTTTTCCCTGGCGGCCTGCCTGCGCCCGCCGCGCATCCGAATTGCCGCTGTCACACAACGATCGACACCGAGGACCCCGACGCATGACCCTCTGCATGGCCTATACCGATGGCGAGACGACGTGGATTGGCGCTGATACCGTCTTGCAGAACGGCTTCGGTTGGCGCCATCCGGTCGTCATGCAGAAGTGGATTCCGCTGCATGGCTGGATGGTTGGCATCGCTGGGGCAGCGCTTGTGCGGTTTGCCATCGATGATGCGGCAAAGGTCATTTCCGGCGGCGAGGAGCCCATCGAGATCGTCGCGGCGATTTGGCAGGCGCATGTCGCGCGAGGCATGAAGCCCGTTATCAAAGAGGGTGAGTTTCCCGAGCACGATTCGGACCTCATTCTGGCGCGTCCAGGGCGCGTATTCCGCTGCAACAGCTTTGGCGATGCCTGCGAAATATCCGTCGGCCGCTGGTGCTGCATCGGGCAAGGTGATGAGGTTGCCTATGGTGCGCTGGACGCCCTGACCGCCGTCAGCGTCGCGCCTCTGAACGCAATGAGAGTGACCATCGACATCGCGCACCGCTATTTTCCGTCCATCGACGGCTTTTGGGCTGCCGAATTGGGCGCGGAGCGGGCTCCGAAGGTCACTCACTGATGGACGGCACCCGCCTCCAATCGCTGGTCTACAAGGGGCTCGGCAAAGCGGCGGCGCATACCGGCTTGCCGTTCCAGGGCTATCGCCCGAACGGCGCGCTGAACCCGATCGACCCGGCCAATGCGACCGCGCAGCTGTCGGCCAGCTTCACCACCTCCTACGCTTATGGAAAGCCAAACACCTACGGGCAGGCAACATGGCAAGCGGTGTTGGACGGCAGCCAGGTCAATGTCGGCGACTATCTGGTCGGCGCGCCCGGGACGTTCTTCATCGCGGCCAAGCAGCCGCTGCTGCCGATCCTGGCGGTGGGGTGCAATCGGGTGGTGTCGATCACTCAGGGCGGAACAAACCCGGTCGCCGTCGGCTGGCCGGCCTCGATCCTGGTGGAAAGCACGCGCGGCAACGCCCCGCTTGAGGACATCGCGGGCAGCCCGTCGACGCCGCACTGGTGGATGTTGCTGCCCGCCGTGCCCGACCTGACCATGGAGGTCGCGGACCTCGTCACCGACGACCTCGGGCGCCAGTATTTCATGACGGCGGCCGAGCTGTCGGACCTGGGCTGGCGCTGCTCGATCCAGCAGACCACCCTCCTGTCGGACAGCGTCATCAAGCATTACCAGACGGTCATCCGCCTGATCGGCAAGCTGCTGACGTACCGCCAGATCACCACCGGCAGCGGGCCGAACCCGACGCGCACCACCACCGACTATCCGGTGAAGGCGCTGATCAGCGGCTACGACGCTTCGATGATGGCGAACGGCGTGGTTAAGATCGCGGACCTGCGCGTCATGCTGTCGCCGCTGTCCGAGGATGGCCGGGAGATCCCGCAACCGTCGCTGACCGATCAGATCATCATCGACGGCGTCGCGCGCTCGGTGATCGCCTGCAAGCCGGAATATGCCGGCACCGATATCGCGGTCTTCGACGTCCAAGCGCGATAATCTGGCGGTTTTCCGGCGATTGGCGCATAATTCGCGCCATGTCGACCACCCAGCTATCCCGCCACGCCATTCGCGCCCTTGTCGAAGACCACGCCCGCCGGCAATTCGCCGCCGAAGGCGATGGAAGATGGCACGCAACGCAGAACGACCTCAACGACGAGTTGGCGCAGCACCGGGCCGAGGTTGCTGAGCGGGCGGGGGAGATTGAGGCCGAGCGCTTCATGCGGATCTATGCCGAGGAAGTCCTGGCCTATGAGCGGGATTTTCACATGAGCCCGAGGAAGGGCGCCGTGAGAATGGGGGCAGGCTCTCGGGTCCAAGCGGACAAGTCCTATCACTGGGAACGGCCACATCCGCCGGCTGTCGTTTTCCCCGAAATCGAGGCGCCCAAACGCGAGAGCGCCGCGCCCGGCTGGATCTTCGTATTGATCGCCGTCTCGGGAGCCGCCGCGCTCCTGTTCTAGGAGCGCCATGGGCGTCACCGTCACAACCGCCGAAGAATTCGAGGCCGCCTGCCATGACTGGATGGAAAAGGTCGTCAAGCCGGCCGTCGTCGCAGCGCAGCTCGAGGTCGCCCGCGCCGCCGCCGAGGCGATCGTCACCGCCAAGGCGACCTGGAACGACAAGCAGCCGAATGATTACTGGTCCGGCCAGTTCCGCGCCTCGGTAACCGTGGCCGTCGGCGCACCCGATGACACAGCAGCACCCGACAATCCCGGCCCCTGGCCGATCCACCCCAATCCCTACCCGCCTGCCGATGTCGACGGAATGGTCGATTCCCTGGCCAGCATCCAAGCGTTCCAGATAGTCTACATCGCCGACGCGGTGCCCTATGCCGAGGATGTCGAAAGCCATGTCGAGCCCTTCGGCCTGGCCGCGGCGATGATCCAGTCGGCTTTCGCGCCCGGCTATTCCTGGCAGTTCCTGGCCGACCAGAGCATGGCGGCGATCCCCTTCTGATCGGTGCCTTTTCATGACCAACGCGATCCCCGCCGAGGATATCGACGCCTCAATCATCGCCATGTGGCAAGCGGCATGGACGGCCACGCCGACGGCATGGGAAAACGTCGCCTTCGACCCGCATAATCTGAACGCAGCAGATATCGGCGCCGGCTTTCAGAATGGCGGCCCTTGGGTCGAATTGCGCGTCATCCAGCAGCCCGGGCTGGGCCAGATCTCGACCGCCAACAACGGCACGCGCCGCTGGCGCATTCCGGGCCAGGTGATCATCACCGCAGCGGTGCAGGCAGGCCAAGGTAAGGCAGCGCTTTCGCAGCTGCTCGACGAGGCAGCGCAGGTCTTTCGCGGCCACGCCCTCGATACCAGCGGCGCCGGCCACCTGCTGTTCTTCAATTCCTATGCGACGCCGGCCGCCAATAGTCCTAAAGACGCATCCTGGTACACCGCCGCCGCGGTCATCCGCTTCTGGTACGACTACGACGCCTGATCCAGGCCTCAGACCAATCCCCCAGCAATTGCCGCGCCCTTCGGCTCGGCCTTACCCAGCGTCTCCCGACGGACGCTCCCGCCTTGCCGTAAGCGCATCAAGGAGCCGAGAAAATGTCCTTCAGCAACACTTCGCAGACCCAATTCCGCTACGCCGTCGAGGCGACGCAGAACCAGATCCCCGCGGTCGCGTTCCAGAATATCACCGCCAAGAGTGGCGCGCTGGAAGCCAATCAGACCTTCACCGTGAGCCAGGGCATCCGCACCGATCGCACCGTGCAGGACAATATCCTGACCGACCGCAAGCCGGGCGGAACGCTGGTCTATGAATTCGCCTATGGGGTCGCAGATCCGATCCTGGCGGCGACCCTTCAGGACGCGGCGACCTGGAACCAGACGACCAATTTCTCGAATGTGGCCGTTACCGCCGGCACCCCGAACGTCTTCACCGTGCCCTCGGGCGGCGCGGCGGTTCTGGCCAATATGCTGCTCTATGCCTCGGGCTTCACCAACTCGGGCAATGACGGTGTGTTCAAGGCCTCGTCCTCGACAGGGACCACCATCACCACCGCAACGGCGCCCAGCACGGCGGAAACCGCCGGCGCGGGCAAGACGCTGAAGGTGATCGGCTACGAGGGCGCTTCCGGCGACATCACCGCGACCTCGACCGGCCTGGCCAGCACCACGCTCGATTTCACCACGCTGGGCCTGTCGGTCGGGTTGGTGGTCAAGGTCGGCGGTTCGCAGGCGGCCAATCAGTTCGCCACCGCGGCCAATAACGACTATGTCCGCATCACTGGCATCGCCGCACACGCGCTGACCTGCGACAACCTGCCCACCGGCTGGACCACCGACGCGGGCGCGGGAAAAGCCATCCGCCTGCTGTGGGGAGACACCATCGCCAATGGCGTGACGCGCAACAGCTTCACCGTCGAGGAAGACCACCCAGACATCAGCTTCACCCGCGAATTCACCGGGCATTATCCGGACCAGTTCCAGCTGAAGATGACGCCCGGCCAGATCCTCGAGGCGACCACGACCTGGAAGGGCATGAGCGTTTCCACCGGCACCGCGACCGCCAGCACCGGCACGCCTATCGCGGCGCCGAACAACAGCATCATGAACGCGGTGACCAGCGTGGTCCGCATCAACGAGGCCGGCGTCGCGTCCGGCAAGATGAGCGACGCCACCCTGATGATCAAGAACAACCTGGGCGACGTTATGGCGCTGGGCGTGCTGGGCGATGCGGACGTCCGCGACGGCCAATTCAATGCCACCCTGCAGTTCGGCATCTATATGTCCGCGACCCAGGGCCAGAGCATCTATTCGAAGTTCCTGGCCGGTACGCAGTCCAGCCTATGGTTCGTCCTGAAGGACGCCGCCGGGAATGCCTACGCGGTCGATATGCCGGCGGGCCGGTTCACCGATGCCAAGACCCCCGTCTCAGGCATCAACCAGGACTACAAGCTGACCGGCACTTTCACCACCCAGTACGACAGCGTTTCCGGCAAGCAGATGCGCATCAACCGCATCGCCTCCTACGGCGCGTGACCCGGGCGAAAGCTCGGTAGGGCTTCGGCCCGAGCGGCGGCCGGCGCGTCGGGCGCCGGCCGCCCGTTTCTTCCGCCCCGACAATTTCCGACTCCCCGACAAAGGAACCCCGACAAATGGCTTTGAACCTCAAGAAGAAATTCGCCCTTAACGTCGATGCGACGGTGAGCGGCGCCAAGATGGACCTGGGCGACGGCGCCTATTTCCTGGTCGCCCGCTGGGGCAACAAGAAGCATGCTGCGCTGCTGGAGCAGCTGCGCGAGCCCTACCGCGACAAGATCGAGCTGGGCGTGAAGCTCACCGACGAAGAATCCGAGGGCCTGATGGTCAAGGGCATCGCCGGCGGCGTGCTGGTCGGCTGGGGCGGCATCACCGGCCTGGTCGATCCCAATGACGAGACCGAGGTGGCCTATTCGCCCGCGCTGGCCGAGGCCATGCTGCTGGACAAGGAATTCGAGGATCTGCGCGGCCGCGTCGTGACGTTCTCCATGAACGCCGCCAATTATCGCAAGGCCGCGACCAAGGCCACGGAAAAAAACTCGTCGGCCTCGTCGAATGGCAAGAAGAATACGGCGAGGACATAGAGCTTTTCCGCAAATGGCTGGTGGATGACCCCCTCGACAAGGGAAATCCCATTCTTCACCGGCCCAAGCCGACGCCCGGCGTCGAGAAATATTACCGGGCGTTTCAAGAACTCTCCACGGATCGGCCGCCATCCTTCAGCGGCATATCCCCGATCCCTTGGTCATCCATCGACCGCTATGCGCGGCGGCACGGCATCGAAGATGAGGATTTCGACGTCCTCGTCCGGATGATCCGCGCCGCCGATGCCGCCCTCATGAAAATCCTCAGAGCCCGCTCGCCGGAGAAGTGATGTCCGATATCGTCCTCAGTCTTGGAATTGATGCAGGAGACGCCGCCACCGGTGCGGATGCCTTCATGCAGCAATATGCCCGGCTGAAGGCAGCTATCTCGGACGTCACGAGCGCCCGCGCAGCATCGCAGCAGGCAGTGACGCAGGAAGCCGCGGCGACGACCACGGCAGCCGGCGCATTCGAGCAGGAAGCGCAGAAGCGCATCCAGCTGAACGAGATGATCAAGAATATGGTCATCGTGCGCGGCCAGGAGCAGGCGGCGATCGATGCGGCGATCTCCCGCACTGGCGCGCTCAACCAGGTTGGTGACGCGGCGGTCGGCATCAATCAGCGCTTCGCCGCGAGCGTGGCGCAGCTGAATGCGGAACTGACGGGCGGCGCATCTGCCGCTTCTTCGCACGCCGACGCCACCACCCGCATGGGCTCGGCCTCGACGAATGCCGCCGCGGCTCAGCAAGGATTGTCCGTCGGCACGGCCGGCGTCACCCGCGAAATCATCGTGCTGGGCCGCGAGATCGCCAGCGGCGACTTTTCGCGCATTCCCGGTTCGCTGCTGGTCCTGACCAATCGCATGGGCGGCCTGAACCTCGGCACGCTTGGCGCTGTCGCCGCTTTCGGCGCTTTGGCCGCGGCAATGGCCTATCCGGTTATCCACGCCGCCAACATGGACCAAGAACTGCGCAGCCTGAACGCGCAGCTGCAAATCACCGGCAACACCGCCCAGGTGACAGCCCAGCAGATCATGGCCATGGCCAACGCCATCAGCCCGAGCACGAGCGCGTCGCGGCTGGACATCATGGGGGCCGCCGGCAAGATCGCCAGCGATAACGTCATCGCTCCCAATCTCGGCGTCGACCAGCTGCAGAAGCTGACCGATGCTGCGGTGAGCTTTGCCCAGGTCACCGGCCAGCAGGTCGCGCCCGCGACCAAGACGCTGACCGATGCGCTCGACGGCGGCGTGACATCGCTCGCCAAGCTGAATGAGCAATTTCCGATCTTCACCACCGCAGAGCTTCAGAACCTGCAGGCGATGGGTCAGCACGGTCAGCAGGCCGAAGCGCTGGCGATCGAAATCCAGAAGATCGACGACTATTTCCATAATGCCGCTCAGAACGGCATGTCTCAGACCACGAAAGCCCTCAATGAGCTCGGCGCGGCCTGGACCCATCTTATGGATGAGATGGCCCAAAGCGGGTCCGTCCAGGGTGCGTTGAAGAGCTTCACATCGCTGGCCAATATCCTAGCATCGCTGGGCGGCAGCACCAGCGCGGCTTCCGCGCTGGATCAGTCACAGATGGCTTCGCTTCAGACGAAGATTCAGACCGCGATGGGGCAGGCAGGCCAAGGCGGCGTGACGGGCTTTGTCGGCGGCCAGATGCTGGATAGCCTTGTGCAGCAGGAGATCAGTCTCCAGGCGCAAATGGGCGCCAGATCTGCGCCGGCCGGGATTTCTGACTTGGCTGGGCTGATGCCGTCCTTTTCGGTTGCCGGTGGCACCACATCGTCAGGGCCGGCATCTGGCGGCGACCCGCGCGCTGCGGAACACCTGGCTAATCAGCAGATCGTCGATGATGCGACGCTCGTCGCCGCTGCCTATCAGAAAACCGGCGTCGCGCAGCAGCTTGCCATCGCCCAGGCCCGCGACTTCGCTGGTGCGCAGGACACGGTCAGCCAGCAGGAGCAGTCCCAGGCCAAATTCTTGGCCGACAGCATCGTCATCATGGCGCAGCATACCGCCGCGATTGAGGCGTCGAATCGTGCCGTCCAGCAGCAGGTCGACGACGCCTCCGCGTTGGCCGAAGCCTGGAATAAGAGCACTCAGGCCGGCGTCCTGGCCGAAGCCGCCCAGAAGGCGCTGAACGTGGCGCGGCAGAACGACCCGACAGCTGCGACCGCGAGCAAGAAGCAGGTCGATGACCAGCTGTCGATCGCTTATGACGACCTCAACGCGAAGGCCGGGCAGCAACTGCAAATTCTGCAGGCGCAGCGCGACGCATCGCAAGCTCTGGTCGATGTGGCCGGGAATTCGGAACTGACGACTTATACCCAGATCACCGAGCAGGTCCTGGCGCAGTATGCCAATCAGCTGGCGATTGCCGAGGTAGAGCAGGAGAGGACCGGTGACGGAACTGACCTCGCCCAGGTGCAGGACCAGATCACCCAGAGCATTCAGGCTCAATGGGATATCCATCAGAATGGTCTCGCTGTCGCGCTGAAGAACGAACTGGCTCTGAGCCAGGATCAGCTGACCGCCGCTCAGGCTGATCTGGAGGCGGGCAGCAAGAAGCTCGCGACCAGCAAGGAAGAGCAGGCCGTCCAGGCCGAGATCGTCAAGCTGAAGCAGCAGGGCCTCGATATCAATTCGGATGATGCGCAGAAGATCCTCGCCAATGTTCGCGCCACCCAGCAGATCAAGGACGAGCAGCAGGCGATCACCGATCAATATCGCCAGCAGCAGGAAGAGGTGAAGAAGCTGGCCGACGGCATTACCCGCGATATGTCGGCCGGCCTGGTCCAAGTGTTTCAGTCCGGCGGTTCCGGCTGGGACAAGATGATCAAGAGTTGGCACACGTCGGTCGATACTTTCATCGCAAACATCATTTCGCAGTTCGCCGAGACGCAGATCGTGCTGCCCATCATCGAATCGGCCACGGGCATCAGCGCGAGCAGCACCGGTACGCAAGGCACGGGCGGCGTGCTCAGCTCGCTGTTCTCCACCGCGAGCACCGGATCGAGTGTCTCCGGCTTGCTTGGTGGCCCGACGATAGGCTCTTCCCTCGGCATCACTGGTAATGGCGGATTTCTTGCCGGCGCAAGCGCCTATCTCTTCGGAGGCGCGGGAGCCACCGCCGGCGGTTCGACAGTCGGCGCCGGGACTATCGGCACCCTCGCACTGTCTGATGGTACCGTTGTCCCGATCGTTTCTCAGGGCGCTGAGATCGGAGCGGTTTCGGGCGGAGAATCGGCGGGCTTGCTCGGTTCGGGCGGCGCGAGCATTGCTGCCATCCCCGGCATCGGCTGGATGATCGCCGGCACCGCCGCGAGCACCTATATCGGCGCTGAGTTCGGGCAGGCGAACAAAAGCAGCAGCCCGATCGAGAGGTACCTGGAAGGCGACGCGATCGGCGGAGAAGTGTCGGGGCTATCGGCGCTATTCCCGTATCTTTTCACGGGACACCCGACCGTCGGCCCTGACAGCGACGCCTATTCCTCGTTCGCGAATGGGCAGCTTAGCGTTGCTGGCTCGGCCTCGGACAATGGCGGGAGCGTAAGCGACGCGACCAAGCTGCTGAACGACTCCATTTCGTCCTTGAACTCGACGACGGCAGCGCTCGGCCTGACCATCAATGGCCTCGGCAATATCGAGGTCGGGACCTTCAAGGGCCAGTATTACGTCAAGCAGCCTGGCGTCGGCGGTGGCCCGGGTGTGGGCGACTATTCTTCCTATGCGACGGAAGACGAGGCCGTAATCGCCTATCTCAAAGAGGCGCTCACCAGCGGCTCCGTGACGGGCCTGAACGCGAACGGCCAATCGGCCCTGAAGAACAGCACCGCAACGGATGCGGCGACTTTCGAGGCCGATCTCCAATTCGGCCAGGATTTCGATGCGGCGATCAACGCCATGAAATCCGGCGTAACCGATTATACCCAAGCCGCCGAGACGGCGGCCGAGACAACGGCCAGCCAGCTGACGACGTCCGTCGAAAACTTCAACGCGAAGGCGAAGGAGCTTGGCCTCGATACGCAGGCTGCGGCGGATGCCACGAAATCGGCCGTCGAGAGCTTCCTCGGGCTGACGACGTCGCAGCCCGTCAGCCAGCTTGAGCAGAACGTCGAAACCCTCTACGGAAAGCTCGAAGGCGTCTCCGGTCTTCTGTCTGAGGTGGGGATCAGCCAGGCCGACGCGACAGAGAAGGTCAAGGAACAGGTTGAGCAGATGCTGGGCATCACCCAGGCGGCTCCAGCCATGGGCACCTTCGCCACCGAAATGGCGAGCATCAAGCAGACCTTCAGTGATCTGGCGCCGATCGCCGATAAGCTGGGCATCTCCGCCCAGGACATGGCGACCGGGCTTTCGAATGCCGAACAGCAGATTACCCAGGCCGCGAACGACAACATCCAGTCTCAGCTCGACCAGCTGACGGGCGGAATCGGCACGAGCCTTCAGAGTCTCGTGACGACGTTTCAATCCACCTTCGCCGATATCCAGGCGGTGGGCGGAAACCTGGCGAATGCCCAAGAACTGATGGCGCTCGACATCGCCAATCTCTACAAGCCGGAAGTTCAGGCGGCCATCCAGGGCGTCACGACGGCCTACAACAATCAGATTACCGTCGAGCAGAACCTGGCGAGTCAGTCTCTGAAGACGTCGCAGGACCTCGCGACGTTCCTGGCGAGCATGGGCGCCGGCAGCTTGTCCGATGGCGACCCGCTGTCTCAGCTCCAGGCCGCAAAAGCCGCCTTCGACCAGGCCGTGCAGCAGTCCTCTTCGTCAGACCCGACGGTGGCTGCGAACGCCCAGGGACAGCTGACCAGCCTTGCGCAGCAATACCTGACCGCCAGCAAGTCCTACAACGCTTCCGGTTCCGGGTATGTCTCGGACTATGACTATGTCCAGCAGCAGCTGCAGGAGGTCGAGAAGTCGACCGCGGATCAGGCTTCGACGGCCACGCAACAGGTCACGCTGCTTCAGCAGCAGCTCGACGCCGCCACGGGCACCCAGACCAACACGCTGACCATCGCCCAGGCTGTGGAGAACCTGAACACGCTGATGGCGCAGGTGAACGCGACGATCGCGAGCAGCATTGCCTCGGCTGGCGGTGGGTCATATTCCGGCGTGGTGACGCCGAACGGAACGTCCTCGACGGGCGTTTCCTACGGCGTGACGCCGCCGCCTCAGCCCAATATGGCGGCGGCCATCAACGCGATCGGCCAGGACTATACGAGCCTGCTTGGCCGCACCGGGACGCAGTCGGACTTTGCCTATTACCTCAACGAGGTGCAGAACGGCGTCAGCCTCGACCAGATCGCGACGCAGTTCATGAACTCGCCGGAATATCTGGCCAAGCACAGCCATGCGAATGGCGGTCTTGCCTCGGGCTGGTCGAAAGTCGGCGAGCGCGGCGAGGAATGGATGTATGTGCCGCCGTCGAGCGGTGCGATGGTCTACCCCCACGGCACCGGGGGGCCCTCCAATGACAATGGCACCACGGCGGTAGTGCAGACTCTGCGCGCCGAGATGGCGAGCCTTCGTCAGGTGGTGGCGCAGGTCGGCCAGCAGCATGCCGAACTGCTCCGTGTCGCCAATGGCTATGCCGCGACCCAGGCCCACGCCGCCGATCGCGCTGCGTCCAGGCCGCGCTGATGTCGTCGCAGACCTTCTACCTGGTCGAGATCGATTGCATCGATCCTAACAGCCTCCAGTTGACCACGCTGCGGTTTTCGACGGCGCAGGACTTCATGACGGGTCCGCACGATGTGCCGCCCAACACGCCATATCGCGCGCTCATCAACAGCGTCGGCAATTTCGAGCGGCATTGCTGGCAGCGTGATACGACGCGAGGTCTGAGCGATATCGGCTTCGGCAAGACCGTCATCGACAACAGCGATCATTCGCTCGATCCCTATAAGCTGTTCGGCTTCGACGGTCAGGGGTTCCGGATATATAAGGGCGCGCTGAACACCAGCACATTCCCGCCGTCCTATCCGTCCTATCCGACCGGCTTCATGCTGATGTTCGCCGGCACGATGCAGGCTGCGAGCTTCACCTACACCACGCTCGAAATTCTCGTCCGCGACCGCCTGGCCGAGATTTATGCGCTGCCGATCCAGGCTGTGACCTATGGCGGTACGAACGTGCTACCGGCGGGCTTCGACGGTGTCGCCGCGGACCTTCAGGGCAAGTTCAAGCCGATCCTGCTGGGCGCGGCCTTCAACATGCCGGTGCCGTGCGTCAACACATCGAAGCTGACGTATCAGATCACCGATCGCACCAATATCACTATCGGCGCGGTGACCATCAACGCGGTCTATGACAAGGGCGTCGTGCTCACCCGCGGCACGAGCTTCGCCACCGTGGCGCTGCTGCAGGCTTCAACGCCGACTGCCGGAACCTACAATTACTGCGACGATCCTACTTTCGGCGCCTTCATCCAATTGGGCTCGCAGCCGGCTGGGCAGCTGACGGTCGATGCCCAGGAAGGAACGACGGCCAGTAACACCATCGCGCAGATCGTCACCCGCATCCTGACGGGCCCAGGCGGTCAGCCGTCGAGCCAGATCACCGGTTCTGCGGCGCTCGACAGCCTGATCTCCGCGCAGACTGGGCGCTGGATCGACACCGGCGGGGCCGCTATCGGCGACATCGTTGATGAGTTTCTCCAGGGCGGGAACAGCTTCCTGACGACGACCCGGGCCGGACAATGGCTATTCGGTCGGCTGTCCGCCCCAAGTGGCCCCACGGTGCTCACGATCACCGCAGCCGACGTGAAAGACCCGACCAGCGGCATCACCATCGTTCAATCCAACGACCTCGGAACCGATGCGCCGACGGTCAATGGCAACACGCCCAGCGTCTCGGTGCCGCTATGGCAGGTGATCATGAATTACCAGCTGAACAACCAGGTTCAGTCTGCCACCGACATCGCGGGGTCCGCGACCCTGACCCGCGTTGGCTTTGTGCTTCAGCAATACCGGCAGGCCGCCGCCAGCAATGCCGCCGTGCTCAAGGTTCATGCGCTGGCTGCCCTGGCGACCTTCACCAGCCTGTTCGTCGCTCTGGCCGACGCCCTTGCCGAGGCGCAGCGGCAGCTGGCCCTGCGCAGCGTCTTCCGCGAAGTGGTCGAGGTGCTGGTCGATCCGGCCTTCGCCGCGCCGGTGGAGCTGGGCTCGACGGTGGCGCTGAACATCGCGCGCTTCGACTGGCAGACGGTGCAGAACATCGGCGGCAACCAGACACAGACAGTCGGCAAGAACTTTGTCTGCATCGGCATGGTCGAAAACTTCGGTGATTATGCGACCGCCGGCCAAACCACTCTCGTCCTCTGGGGATAATCAAATGATGAAGAAGGCATTTCTGGCCGCATGCCTGGCGGCGGCGCTCGTGCTTGGGCAAATGGCCGAAGCGACCTCGCTCTGCAGCGTCGCCGTGACCACGGCGCAGACCGGCGTCGCGCAGACCGCCGTCAGCGGATTCGGCACGCCGAGCAGCATCACCATCCAGGGTCGTTTCACCTACGTCGCCTCGTCAGCGACCTCGGCGGATGTCTATGTGCAATCGACGGTCGACGGCACGAACTGGATCGACATCGCCGATTTCCATTGGACGACCGCGTCTCTTTCGCAGGTCGTCAATGTGACGAACGCGGCCCTGACGACCCCGACCACCATCTCGGACGGAGGCTTGGCCAGCAATACCATCTTGCAGGGCGTGCTCGGGGCGCAATATCGCTGCAAGGTGACCAGCGTCGGCACCTATGGCGCCGGCACGGTCATCGCGGTCGACGTCTACGCCCGGTACTGACCGGCATGGCGCCGAACCCCAATATCCTCATCGGATTCCCAAACCTCAGCGATGTCGATTTCTGGACGCCGAACTTCGTTCCGGGGGTTGGCAATTGGATGCCGGGCGCCCCGCTGACGAACCTGCAAATCCCTGAACTGGCCTTCAAGGCTCGCTCGGTCAATTGCACGCAAGATGCGTCGCAGTTCTTGATCGACCTGACGACGCAGCAATCCATCCTGGCCGTGGCGATTCCGCGCCACAATCTGACCCTCAATGCCACGTTGACGGTCAAGCTTTATACCGACGCTGCCCTGACGCAGTTGGTGGCGCAGGCGACGGCCGCAGTCGCCACCACCTATGCCTGGGGCGCGCTGCCTTACGGCAGCTCATCCTGGTTTGACGGTAAGATCACCGCCGAAGCTGCTCGATTTTCCCCGCAGCCCGCCTATGTGATCTTCGATACGCCGCAGATCGCCCGATATGTGCTCGTGCAGATCAATGATACAGCCAATCCGGCGAATTTCATCGAGCTCAATCGCTTGGTGATCTGTCCAGGCTATCAGCCGACGCTCAACATCGTTTATGGCACCCAATTCGGGGTTACCGATCCGTCGGTTCTGACGCGCACCCTCGGAGGGAAGCGCTGCATTGATCCGCGGCCTAAATATCGAACCATCGTCGCAAGCATCGACTATCTGCCCCAAAACGAGGCGTTCGCCAATATCTTCGACATGATGCTGAGGCTGGGCATTTCCCAGCAGTGCTTCGTATCCGCGATGCCCGCGGACAGCGTCAACGCCGCTCGCGTCAGCTTCCTCGCCGCAATGTCCCAACTCGACCCCCTCACGGCCGCTGCTTTTGGCGTTTCCGGTGTCGGGCTCCATTTCGAAGAGATCGTAGCATGAAGCAATTCATCCGCTCCGCCGCCCTCGCGCTCGCCGCCATTCTGGCGCTGGTGTCGGGGGGCGCCAAGGCCAGCACAAGCTATACCTGCAACGGCAATACTTATGTGATGCCGGACCAGTTCAACGGCTACGGCTATGTGACGGCGTGGCCGGCTCAGATGAACGACTGCAACACGCAGCTGCTTTCCTATCTGAATTCCGCCCTGGCGGCCCAGAACGCCGCGCAAGCTGCGGCCGCTGCTTCGGCCACTTCCGCCTCGACCCAGGGCATGAGCACGACGAGCCTGACGATCGGTCTCGGCACGCAGTCTCCGACGATCCAGGCCAGCAAGAATTTCACGCCCGGAATGCCGGTGCGGATTGCCGATCAGGCTGCGCCGACCGCCAATTATATGGACGGCGTCGTCAGCGCCTATAATTCGTCGACCGGCGCGATGACGGTCACGGTTACCTCTGTGTCTGGATCGGGCACCAAGACCGCCTGGAACGTCTTCTTGGTCGGCCAGCGCGGGCCGCCCTCGACGACGATGCCGCGCTCGGATCATACCGGCGCCTATAGCATTGCCGTGGGTGACGGGACATCGCTGATCAGGGCGACCAGCGGAACCTGGGCGATGACGCTCCCGGCGCCTTCGAGCGCTGGCGCGGGCTGGTGGGCGATCGTCCAGAACACCGGCACCGGCACCGTCACGCTAACGGCCTCGACCGGCACGGTGGACGGCCTCGCGTCGTATCCGATGTATCCGAACGAGTCGAGATTGGTTCAAACCGACGGCTCGACCTTCGTTTCGGTGATCCTCTCGCCGTTCGATATGATCGTGACGTCTTCGGTCACGTTCATCGTGCCGCCCGGGTACAACAATTTCGACGGGATACTTACCAGCGGGGGCGCCGGCGGCATCTCGGGTACGGGGGGCTCGAATTCGTATGGAGGTTCCTCAGGCGGTGGTGCGGCGCCGTTCGAATTGTCGTCTGCCGCTCTCGGCGGTCCTGGCGCGTCGGTCACCATCACCATCGCCGCGCAGGCATCCGCGGGAAATAACGGGAACGGTTCCTCCTTTGGTTCCATCTTCAGCGTCACAGGCGGATCTGTTGGGCTTTCCAATGTGTCCGGCGGTTCCACCGGATTGGCCGGCGGCGGCATACAGGATGTTGTCGATAGCGCCTGCCTTTATCGCTCCACAACAGGCATTAGTCCGGGTGGTACCGGCCCCCGCTGCCTGTACGCTGGCGGATATGGTGGCTCGACATCGACAAACGCTACTTCTGGGCTTTCAGGTTCTCCCTCTGTCTATGGTGGCGGCGGTTCGGGCGGCGTAGGTACATCGTCCGTCGGCGCGTCGGCGGGAAGCCTTTTTGGAGGCGCTGCCGGCGCAAGTGTCCTATCGGGTACGGCGGCAGACGGGACGGCGCCAGCCGGGGCGGGGGGTGCCTCTGGCAATGGCACCGGCGGCCATGGCGCCCGCGGACAACTCAGCATTCATGGAGCGATCTGATATGCGAGCACTTCTTCTCGCGGCCCTCCTATGGCTTGCATCCGAGGCGGCCGGCGCTGCCAGTTATGCCCTGATCGATCAGACGCAGGGCGTCGTCGTCAACATCATCGAGTGGGACGGCGTCGCGCCGATCCTCCCGCCTGCTGGGCAGTCGATCATGCAGGCGCCCGACGGTGTCGGCATCGGCTGGTTTTATGGTAATGGCCATTTCTCGCCGCCGGCTGCACCGCTGCCTGATCCCGCTGTCCAGATGCAAGCGCTGCTGGTCGCTGGCTTGACGGTCCAGTGCGCGGCCGGCGCGACGGTATGCACCTCCGCGATCGAGGGAACCTACTCGGTCGATGAAAACTCCGAGCTGCACATCAATAATGTCTATTCGTCGATCAAGGGCGGTGATGGACTGCCTGGCGGTGGCCAGACCTTCTATTTCAAGGACATTCATGGCATTGGTCATCCGTTCACCGCCGAGCAGTTCCTTGAATTTGCGCCCGCTGCCCGAGACTTTTACTACGGGGCCAGCGTTGCCGAAGGGCTTTTGCAGGCCGGGCAAACCGCGTCCTGGCCGGCGACAGCCGTACAGCTTCCCTGACCCACCACCATGCCTTCCTCAACATCGTCGCCCGACTGCGGCGCGCGAGCCCATAGAAACGAAAGAAACGATCAAATGGACAACCCGCAGCAATATGTCGACGAGGCGACATTTAAATGGACAGTGGGTGGCGTCGTCGCCCTGTGCTTCGGAGCGATGGGGGTGATCTGGAAGAGACTTAACGGGCTGGAGGAGAAGGGAGGGCAACGCGACGATGCGAACGTCAAGGCGGCGAAGGAAGCCGACGACACCCTTTGGGAGGCCCACAACGTCCAGGTCCGCGATTTCCAGTCCTTCAAGGATGACACGCTCAAGACGCTCCGCGACGTTCCGACACGCGCCGATCTAGACGCGATGGAAAAGCGCCTCATGGAAGCGATCCGCCATCAGGCGGCGCGCACAGCATGACCGGCATCAACCCGGGCCAGCTGCTGACCTTCGTCACCCGGCCCGCGCTCGAGATCATCGGCCTCGGCGGCATGGCGGCCGAGCAGATCATGACCGGCATCTCGCTGCAGGAGTCGAACAGCGGCTATTACCTGCATCAGCTCGGCAACGGACCGGCGATCGGTCTAGATGAGGTCGAGCGGGCGACACATGACGACCTCTGGACCAATTTTCTGCCATGCCATCCGGACCTGAAGGCCAAACTGTCCACCCTGCTGATCGAAGGGCTGCCGAAGGCCGACCAGATGGCTGGCAACCTCTATTACGCGACGGCCATGGCGCGGCTGGTGCTGTACCGGCGCCCCGAGCCGCTGCCGGCGGCCGGAGACCTCGCCGGGCAGGCGGCCTTCTATAAGCAGTTCTACAACACCGCCGGTGGCGCCGCCTCCGTCGACCAGTACATCGCCAACTGGAACGCGGCCAAGGCCTCCAGCCTCTGGGCCTGATCCGGACCTGACCGGCGCACAGGCGCCAATTCCATTACATCCCCGAACACCAACCAACGGAGGCCGTCATGGTCGCGAAGTGGCTGCAACAGCGCTGGTCCGAGCGGACCACGCATATCGGTATCGCCATCATCATCCTGGTGATCGCGCTCGTCATCGACGGGACGCTGCCGGACTGGCACCGCGCCGTGCTGCCGGTCGCCATCAGCCTGATCCTCATCCTGGTGCCCGACACGCTGGCGAGCATCGCGCAGTTCGCGCCGCTCATTCCTGGCGGCCAGGCCATCGCCGCGCTGGCGAACGCCGCCGCCCAGGCATCCGAAGCGCCGAACCTCAACCCCGATCCCGCCGCCTCTGCGGCACCTCAGCCGGCCCAGGAGGGCCAATGATCATGCGCAATCCCACCAACATCTTTTTCGTCGGCCTGCTGGCCGCTTCCATCTTCGCGCTGTCGGCCTGCTCGACCCAGCAGACGCAGACCGCGCTCACCGTTGCCTGCACCGCCGACCAGCTGGCGCCCTCGATCGTGAAGGCCGGCACCGCCATCGCCCTCATCTCGGACCCGGCCGCCGTGCAGGACGTGACCGCCGCCAACGCCGCCGATGCTGCCGTGCATCCGGTGGTTCAGGCCGCCTGCGCCGCCGCGCTGCCGGGCTCTGTCCCGGTGGCCGGGACCGTCAATACGGTCTCCGTGCCGGTGGCGCCGCCCGTCAGCCAGACCACGGCGGTGATCTTGCCGGTGTCGGCGCCCCCGAAGTGATCCGCGTCATCCCGCTGGCCGCGCTCCTGCTGCTGGCGGGATGCGGCCAAATCGGCGCCCAGATCGCCGTTGCCGGGCTGTCCTATGTGGCCTCGGTCAACAATCTGGGCGCCGAGACGCTGAAGTTCATTGACGACAAGGACACCAAGGCCTGCCGGACCGCTCCAGCCCCGGCGCCGTGACCAACCCCATTTCTGTGAGGCAACCAATGCCCAAGCGCGTTTTGTCCGTCGATGGCGGCGGCAGCTATGGCCTTCTTCCCGCCCTCTGGCTGGCCGAAATCGAGAAGCGCACCGGCAAGCGCTGCGCCGATCTGTTCGATCTGATCGCCGGCACCAGCACCGGCGGGATCATCGCAAGCGGCCTATCCATCGGCTTGGCCGCCGCCAGCCTGGCGCTGCTCTACCACGACCACGGGTCCGAGATCTTCCGCGCGTCGCTCTGGAACAAGGCGAGGGGCCTGGACGGTCTCTCGGGTCCGAAATACAGCGCCGCGACCCTGGAGCGCTATCTGGCGCAGGCGCTGGGCGACAAGACACTGTCCGATGCCCAGACGCATCTGCTGGTGCCGACGACCCGGTGCGACAAGGAGGGTGGCCCGTTCTGGTTCAAGAGTTGGGAAGGTCCGAACTTCCTGCTCCGCGACGTCGCCCGCGCCACCAGCGCCGCGCCGGTCTATTTCCCGCCGGCGGTAATCTCGCCGGTCGACGGCGAGCCCATGGTCTGTGTCGATGGCGGCATCCATGCGAACAGCCCTGAGGACTTCGCTGCTCTGCAGGCCTCCAAGCTCTGGCCCGGCGAGGAGATCATCGTCGTCTCGCTCGGCACCGGCTATGAGCCCGTCGATGTCGAGGCCAAGGCGGATTGGGGCGCTGCCGATTGGGTGATGGGCGGTCTGCTCGACCTGGTGATGATCTGCTCCGAAATCAACGCGGCCACGCGCGGGCAGATGATCGACTATCGTCGCGCCCGGCTGGACGTCGAGATCGGCGGGAACATGGACGATGCCAGCGCCGCCAACATCTCGGCCATGACCAAGGCGGCGCAGAAGGTGATTGCCGGGGCGGATTTCGCCGCGATGTTGGACCTGCTGGCGGACAAGGTGTCGGCATGACCGATTACATCTGCACATGGTGGGATCGCACCGAGAGAATGACGCCGTTCATCGACGGCATCAGCAGTCCCATTTTCAGGAATCGCGACACGGGAGAAGAGAGGTCGAGCCAAGAGCTTCCGATCGGCGCGCTTTACGTCATTGATCGGTCTTTTGGCGGAAAAAGCGCGCCTCGCGGGCGGGATGAATATCCGAAATGTGGCGCCGATGGTCTGGCCATAGCCTGCAAGCTACCGAGCGGCCATCACTGGTATATCGACGGAACCGCATCCAACTGCACGAAGCGCGAGGATGCGGCGCATCGCTGCTGGATTCGTCATGGCACGGTCGGAGATCTGCTGACCGTCGACAAGGCGGGCAACACCTGCGATGCGGGCGGAGGCTCGATAATCGACGGCGCCGGCGGCTGGCACGGATTTTTGCGCGCCGGCAAGCTGGTGGAGTGCTGACCATGCGCCCCGTCAAGCAGGATCGCCTGTTCTCGCCGGAGGGGATCGGCAATGGCAATTGCCTCGCCGCCTGCATGGCTTCGCTCCTAGAAATCCCGCTATGGATGGTCCCGCCCTTCGATCAGATGTTCGGCCGGCGTGATTGGTATGGCCGACAAGATGAGTGGCTGGAGCGCATGTTCCAGCTCGAATTCTGCCGCGAGGACGGGCACCCGGTCGACAAGCTGCCTGAGTTCTATATCGCCGTCGGCCGCAGCAGCCGCGGAGTCCTGCACGCGGTCATTTATTCCAGCGGCGCCCTGGTGCACGATCCGCACCCGTCGAACGAGGGCATCATCTCGGTGGAGAGCGTCGAATGGCTGGAGCCGATCAAGAAGGCCTGATCATGCCGTTCGCGTGGCTCCGCTTTCAGCAGACCCTGGCGCTCGCCGCCTTCGTCGCCGGCTGCACCGTCGCCGAAATGCAGCTGCGCCTGATCGGTGCCGCCATCAGCCCGGCCGCGTCGATCCGCGCGCCCCGAATCCGCCTTGTTTCCAACCTGCATGGGATTGAGATAGATCCCGATTTCGTGAAGGATGCCAAGTCATGAAGACCATCCGCATTTTCTGCGCGCTGCTGCTCGGCGGCGCGCTGGGGTATGTTGCCCACGCCGACGACTATCATCATCCGCCGACCGAGGGAGAGGTATCCGCCATCTGCTACGGCGGCGCTTTTACGAAAGCTGACCGGGAAACGGTCATGCCGCCGCCGCTGTCGTCACTCTCGGAGAAGAGCCGCTCCATCTGCGATTTCTATAAGGCGGCTGCCGAGGAGAAGGGTCGCCAGAAAGATGAGCGGCGCCGTCAGGAAGCTGACCGCGCGCTGGCGAAATCGATCGCGGCTTACAACCAAGCGCTTCTCGAATCGGAGGGGCCGAAATGAAGATCCTCACCTTCATTGCCGCGGCGCTGCTGGCCGGCGTCGCCCATGCCGGCGATCTGCCCGATCCGACGCTCACGCCGGGCGCCACCAATCCCGAGCTGACGGCGGAAAAGCTGTGCGCCGCCGGCTTTACCACTAAGGACTACCGCGCCACCACGCAGGCGACCAAGAACGCGGTCTATCGGGAATATGGAATGGCCGGCCCGAACCAGGGCTATTGCGTCGGCGACGGTGGTTGCGAGATCGACCACTTGATCAGCCTGGAAATCGGGGGCGCCGACGTGAAGGAGAACCTTTGGCCGCAGCCGTACTTCACCCAACCCTGGAACGCGCATCTCAAGGACAAGCTGGAGAACACCCTGCACCGGCTGGTGTGCGCCGGAACCCTGACGCTCGACCAGGCGCAGACCGCGATCCGGACCAACTGGATCGAGGCCTATAAGCAGTATGTCGGATCTCCGCCCTGATGTGGTAGGGTGACCCCGACAACTGAGGCAAGATAGCCCTCGACCTTAGCTGGTCGGGGGCTTTTTGCGTTTCTGGGATTGCCTATGCCTTGGGCGGAACTTCACCCCTAGCCCATTCATCGTTTGGAAATGTCATCGATCCGTCGGGGTGGAAGGCGTAAATCTGCGCGATTTCTTTGATCATCGCATGCTCGCCGCCGCAATGGCTGCAATAGACCACTGCGCCATAGGCGACCGCTGGATCGACATCCATATCTGCGCCGGTCTTTGGGCAGTCGAATTCGACGACATATTCGACGGCGTCAGCCATGGCGCAGAGGCCTCCTTTAAGCGTCAGCGCCTTCAGAGACATAGCTCTGATGGCAATGAGGGCAGGTATAGCGCATGTCGCCATACACCTCGTTGATCTCCACGCCGGTGGCATCAGGATGGTTCCAATCCCATTGCCAGCCGCCGCCGGGCGCTGGATTTTTCTCGGTGCAGATCGGGAAAACCGGATCGCTCAATTGGGCCCCCTTCGGGTTATTCAGAACGCGCCACACGGGCGCGGAAAGAGCGGGGCAGAAGTCCGACGCTGCGGGTGCGACCATCCTGCGCATTCCAGAACTGCCGCGCCTTGCTGATGGCCTGAGCGGCGCTCTTGGCGAATTCGACCGTTTCGGTATCCTCGCCGCCCTGGGTCATCGTGACCACATAATCGCGATACTCGCGCTTGGCGACCATCTTGGCTGGCTTCGCCGGGGCGGTGCGCAGGCCCAGGGCGATCTCCACTTCTTCAAGGCTGCCAATCGTCTCAGGCTTATCGTAGCCATGGGCGAAGGCATAAAACTTGCCGCTGTTCAGGGTGCCGATGCGCGGATCAAGATGGTTCATCGGTGCCTCCTTTGGTCTGCGGCACGCTGGCCGCTTCAATTCCACGACCACAACGCTAATCCATAATTTCTGGAACGTCAATTTAAATTTGACGATTTAGGTTGATTGAGTTTGGCAATTGTGCGATATGTTAATTCCCATATCGTTCAGCGCATGAAGGATCTGATGCAGGAAATCCAGGCCATCGAGCAGCGCGCGGCACGCCTCAAGCTGCCGATGTCGTTCATTTGCTACTGGGCTGGCGTTCCGCAGGCGACATGGAGCCGGTGGAAGAAGGGGCTTTTCGGGCCGACCAAGAAGAATTGGGACGCCATCACCGATGCCGTCGCGGATCTTGAGCGCCGGCTGAAGCGGTGACGCTTTCGCCGGGCAGTAGAAACGCCGTATCATAGCCATATCAAAATGTCGGGGCTTAACGGCACATGGAAAAGAGCTTTGTTGGCTGGTTCACCGTCACGCGGCACGGTTCTGATCGCGCCCGATGGCTGGAGATGCTGGGAAAAGCTGGCGTCGAGGTCCGCGACGAGGATTCGCCGGTTTGGAGTGACATAGCGCCACGCAAGCCGAGAAACGACAGCGTGACTTTTGATCAGTTCCCGATGCTGCCGAGGGCGATAGCTGGGCTCCGGGTTCTGAAGGCGACGGGTTTCGAGCCGGTGCTGGTGGTGCCGAACTTCGCCCACTTCGCCGCACCGGATATCTGGCGCGAGGTGTGGCGGCGGATCGAGGATATCGGAGCGGGCTTTGTCCTGTGCGCCGAGACCGTGACCGAGGTTCGAGATATGGACGCCGGCCTGGTGCTGATGAAAGCGCGGCGCGGTCGGACGATGAGCGAAAAGAAGGCGGCGGCGCGGCTAGCGACCGGGCGACCGACGATCAGGATGGCGCCGGGCAAGAAGGCCGAACGACGATGCGCTGTGGCTGGCGAGGCATTGGGAAAGACCGATACTGGTTACCGGGCTGCATCGGTGGCGCTGTTTACGGCAATTTGGCCGGCTGCACGTGCCGGGATGATGTTGATGAGCGGGACGTGCGAATTGACCGACTTGAGCGTGAAGTGAAATCCTTGCGCGCTCTGCTTGAAAACGCGAAATAAGGGGAAGCCGCTGTAAATAGGCGTCTTGACCACCCGTCCCGCCATTCTCATATCGCCCTGATGCTCCCCGACCTCTCCGACATCGATCCGCGCCATCTGAAGATCCGCTTGGCGGACGCCGGTAACGCCCAGGGCATCCGGATATTCTGCCCCTGCGGCCATATCGGTCAGCTGGAGATTGTGCCGCTGATCAAGCGCTACGGCCCAGAGATCACCTTCAGCCATGTCGAGCGGATGGCGCGGTGCGAGAAGTGCGGCGGCAAGCACGGGCTGGACGCCAGGCCGATCTATACGGCGCGGATCGGGAGCGCGGGGTATAGCACCTGAGGAGCTATGACGGCGTTTTGCCACCGGATTTGCCACCGGACCACGTAATTTTCGGTGGCATTCCTCGGTACGGGGCGGGATGGAAGGCGCTATAAACCGAGATAGTCAGCCACTTATAGGTACGCGGAATTACTATCCGGGACGAGCGGGAGAAATTTTCAAGACCGCTGCCTTAAACCACTCGGCCACCCATCCAGCCTTGAGGGGCGCCTTTATAGCAGAACCGGTCGATCCGTCGAGAGGCGAAGGGCGGCCGGACGCCGCCCTTCCAAAATTCTTACTGCTTCTCGAACGCGCCGTGCAGCGACAGGGTAACCTCGTCGCCGATCAGCGGGACGTACTTGGTCACGCCGAACTCGCTGCGCTTGACGGTGCCGGTGGCATCGAAGCCGACGGTGTACTTCTTGTTCAGCGGGTTGGTGCCGGCGCCGACGAAGTGGGCGGTCAGGGTGACCGGCTTGGTCACGCCGTGCAGGGTCAGGTCGCCGGTGATGGTGGCGCTGTCGGGGCCGGTCGCGGTCACCTTGGTCGAGGTGAAGGTGATGGCCGGAAACTTGGCGGCGTCGAACCAATCGGCGCCGACCAGTTCCTCGTTCAGCTTGGCGACCGGGGTCGAGAAGGACGAGGTCGGAATGCTGACCGACAGCTTGCTGGCGGAATGGTCGCCGCCGGCCAGGGTCAGGGTGCCGGTGACGTTCGACAGGCCGCCGGAGAAATTGGAAAGGCCCATATGCGACAGGGTGAAGCCGACCTGGCTGTGATTGGGATCGACAGCGAAGCTGCCGGCCTGGACTTCGGCCGGATTGGTGGTGGCCTGAGCGAAAGCGGGCAGGGAAGCGCCGGCCAGCAGCAAAGCGGCCGAGGCGGTCAGGATCAGTCTGTTGGCACGGAACATATTTCTATCTCCAAGTGGTGGTATCGCTTAGCGACTAGGGCTATGTAAGTAACCGTATGGCATCCTGACAAGGAGGCATGGTTTTGATACCAGATAACAAGCATGTAACCGAGGTTTGTCCCGCGGTGAATTCCGTTCTGTCGCGCATCGGCGACAAATGGAGCGTCATGATCGTCATGGATCTGGCGGCGGGGCCGAGACGTTTCAATGAAATCAAGCGCGATGTCGCCGGAATTTCCCAGCGCATGCTGACCCTGACCCTGCGCGGTCTGGAGCGCGACGGCCTGGTTTCTCGCCGGGTCTATGACACGGTGCCGCCCAAGGTGGAATACAGCCTGACCGGGCTGGGCCGCTCTTTGCAGGAACCGGTGATCGCTCTGGGCGAGTGGGCGATCACCAACAAGGACCAGATCTACGCTGCCCGCGAGGAATTCGATCAGCGGATGGGAGAGGCCGCCCCGTGAGGCGGCCTCTCCTTTAGAAACTAATTTTTCCTTCGAGGTAGAAGACGCAGCTTCCTTCGAGGATCACCCGCTCGCCGTCCAGCCTGCAGACCACCACGCCGCCGCGCGGCGAGGCCTGAAACGCGCGGAACGAGGTCTTGCCCAGGCGCTGGGACCAGTAATAGGCCAGCGAGCAATGGGCCGAGCCGGTCACCGGATCTTCCGGGATGCCGTGGCCGGGCGCGAAATAGCGGCTGACGAAATCGAAATCCTGATCGCCGCGGGCGGTGACGATGAGGCCCGCGCTGTCGAGCTTGGCGATCGCCGCCAGATCCGGGGCGAGTGAGCGCACCTGCGCGGCAGAAGCGAGCTGGGCGATGAAATTGCGGCTGTCGTCGGCAACCTCTTCCACCACATCGACCCCGAGGATCTTGCTCAAACCCGGCAATTCGATGGGGGAGGTGCGGCGCACCGGGAAATCCATGCGGTAGCCGCCATCGATCCGCTCGACGGCCAGGGCGCCGCTGGCCGTGTGGAACACCACTTTCCGGCGTCCCGGCCACAGGCGCTCCAGCACCACGGCGGCGCTGGCCAGCGTGGCATGTCCGCAGAGGGGCACTTCCACGGTGGGGGTGAACCAGCGCAGGCGGTAATCCTCGCCCTGCGGAACGATGAAGGCGGTTTCGGCGAGATTGTTCTCGGCGGCGATGTCCTGAAGCGTGCCATCGGCCGGATAGGCATCCAGCACGACCACGGCGGCGGGGTTTCCGGCAAAGCGGCGATCGGCGAAGGCGTCGACTTGATAGATGGGAACGGTCACGATCAATCCTCCTGAATATGTCATAATGCAAATTCTTATTGTTCATTGAGTCAATATCGATATTGTCACTATAACAATTGGAGGATGCATGAGCGTATGGGTGCCCAGCCTGGCGGAAGGCGCCGAAGGACCGATCTATCAGCGGCTGCTCGATGTGCTGGCCGAGGATATCGCCAGCGGGAAGCTGAAGGAGGGCGAGCGGCTGCCGCCCCAGCGGGATCTGGCGCATCGCCTGTCGATCAGCCTGGGGTCGGTCACCCGCGCCTATGATGAAGCCCTGCGCCGCGGATTGGTCGAGGCCCATGTCGGGCGCGGGACCTTCGTTTCCGACCGGCGCACAGCCGAGGACGCATCCGGTCTGATCGATCTCAGCACGAACACGGCGCCGATCGATTTCGGCGCGCTGTCGTCGCTGATTCAGCAGGCGATGGGAAAGCGCTCGATGCTGTCGGGCGTCTTCGATTACCAGCCGCCGCCGGGCCGCGATGCCGACCGCAAGGCCGCGGCGGCCTGGATCGCTCGCAGCGCCCGTTTTCCCGATGTGGATTGGAACGACGTCATTACTTGCGGCGGAACCCAGAACGCCCTGGCGGCCGTGTTCTCGTCGCTCTGCCGTCCCGGTGACACGGTGCTGTGCGAGGCGATGACGTTCCCCGGCATGCGCCTGCTGGCCTCGCAGCTCGGTCTGACCTTGCGGGGTGTCGCCATGGATAAGGAAGGGATGGAGCCCGGCGCGCTGGAACGCGCGGTGCGCGAGAGCGGGGCGAAGGCGGTCTATGTGCTGCCGACCCTGCAGAACCCGACCACCCGCACCCTGAGCGCCGCCCGCCGAGCCGAGATTGCGGCGATCGCCCGCAAACAGGATCTCTGGATCGTCGAGGACGATATCTATGCGCCCTGCGCGGCACCGGACGTCGCGCCGATCGCGGCGCTGGCTCCCGAACGGACGTTCTATGCGACCTCTCTGTCCAAGATCGTGTCGCCGGGGCTGCGCGCCGGCTATCTGGTCGCGCCGAAGGGTGATCCGTTCGAGCGCTGTCTGCGCGGCCTCCGCGCCCTGATGCATTCGCCCTGCGGATTGTCGGGTGCGGTGGCGGCGCATCTGCTGGAATCCTCCTCCGCCGACGAGATCGCGGCCCAGGTCCGGGCGGAGTCGGCGGAACGGATCGCTCTGGCGCTCTCCATGCTGGATGGCTTCGCCGCCAGGCCCGCCTCGCCGTCGAGCCTGCATCTCTGGATTCCGTGCCCTCAGGCCGACAGGGCGGCTTCGCTTCTGTTCGGCGAAGGCGTGAGGCTTTCACCGGCCAGCGCCTTCGAAGCGGGCGCCGGCGAGACCGAGAGCGGGCTGCGCCTGTGTGTCGGAGCCGCGTCCAGCCGCAGGGTGCTGGCCAAGGCGCTCGGCATCGTCAAAAGCGCCCTGACCGCCGCTCCCGACCAAATGCTCCAGACGGCGCTGTGACAGAATTCAGGGCGCGTAGCGCTTGAAGATCCTGTCGGCCGTGCCGTCGCGCTTCACGGCGGCCAGCGCCCGGTCGAGCGCGCCGGCGGCCTCGCTGCGGCTGCTTTTAAGCAGGACCAGTACCGGCAAGGGCGAGATATCCTGGGTCCGGCAGGCTTTCAGGGCGGGATAGCCGGGCAGGAAATGGCGGAACGAGATCGCGGGCAGCATCATGCCGTCCAGCCGCCCGGCGGCCATCATGTTCATCAGTTGGCGGTTGTCGCGCACCTCATAGGGCTGCGACCCGCGCGCGGCAACGGCGCGAAACGCCCATTCCTGGCCGAGTATGACGCCGATCCGCGCCTTCGGTCCGGTCGGCGCCTCGTGGCCGGGCAGCCAATAGAGCGCCCCCTCGAAGGTGGCGACCGGCGTCGGCAGGGCAATCAGGCCGGCCGGTTCGTAGGGCAGGGCTTCCTCGGTCAGGATTTCGCCGTCGAGGGGCAGGGCGGACAGGCGGTTGCGCGGCGCCCGCAGGGTCTCGACGCACAGGCCGGCGCGCTTGCCGGCTTCGCGAATGACGCTCATGATCTCGTCGGTGGCGCCGGCCCCGGAGGGGACGCCGAAGGTCAGGCAATTGCCCGCCGAAGCCGGAAGATGAATACCCAGGAACAGCGTCAGAGCGAGAGCCGCCCGCCTCATGATCCCCCACCGCGTCCCGCACATATACTTAACCCTTGCCATTCTTGGGCATTATCGCTATTAACCCCGCCACATTCCACACGCGGGATCGCGGAGGACGCTTGCGTCATTCGCTCCGGTGCCGGTTTCCCGGCTCAAATCCCGCGGAGGTATAACCGGAAAACGAAAGGTATTCCTATGTCCACTCTTCCGTCCTTCACCATGCGCCAGCTGATCGAAGCCGGCGTGCATTTCGGCCACAACACCCGCCGCTGGAACCCGAAGATGGCGCCGTATCTGTTCGGCGTCCGCAATGGCATTCATATCATCGATCTGCAGCAGACCGTTCCGGCGCTGCATCGTGGTATCCAGGCCATCCGTGACGTCGTCGCCGCCGGCGGCCGCGTCCTGTTCGTGGGCACCAAGCGCGCCGCGGCCGACATCGTCGCCGAATCCGCCAAGCGTTGCGGCCAGTACTACGTCAACCATCGTTGGCTGGGCGGCATGCTCACCAACTGGAAGACCATCTCGCTGTCGATCAAGCGTCTGCGCGAGATCGAAGAGCGCGTCGCCTCCGGCAACGTGGCCGGCCTGACCAAGAAGGAACAGCTGAACCTGGCCCGCGAGCAGGAGAAGCTCGAGCGCGCCCTGGGCGGCATCAAGGAGATGGGTGGCCTGCCGGACATCATCTTCATCATCGACACCAACAAGGAAGCCCTGGCCGTTCAGGAAGCCAACAAGCTGGGCATCCCGGTCGTCGCGATCCTCGACTCCAATTCGGACCCGGCCGGCATCAACTATCCGATCCCGGGCAATGACGACGCTCTGCGCGCCATCCAGACCTATTGCGACCTGATCTCGGGCGCCGTGCTGAACGGCATCCAGGCCGAGATGGCCCGCGGTGGCGTCGATCTGGGCGAGCAGGCCGAGGCTCCGGCCGAAGACCTGAACGAAGCGGAAGAGGTCGTCGAGGCCGCTCCCGCCGAAGAGACCGCTTCCGAGCAGCCGACCGCCTAAGGTCGCCGTTCTCCGGCACTAAATTGTCACAGAATGGCGGCGGCGAAATCCGCCGCCATTCGTCTAATTTCCAGTCGAATCATAGTTTTTCAGACGAAAGAGGTTGAAATGGCCGAGATCACTGCTGCCCTCGTTAAGGAACTGCGCGAGAAGACCGGCGCCGGCATGATGGATTGCAAGAAGGCGCTGGGCGAAGTCGCCGGCGACATCGAAGGCGCCATCGACTGGCTGCGCAAGAAGGGCCTCGCCGCCGCCGCCAAGAAGGCTGGCCGCGTCGCCGCCGAAGGCCTGGTCGCCGTCGCCACCGAGGGCACCTCGGGTGCCGTCGTCGAGGTGAATGCCGAGACCGACTTCGTTGCGCGCAACGACCAGTTCCAGGCTTTCGTCGCCAAGGCCGGCAAGACCGCCCTGGCCAAGGGTGACGATGTTGCCGTTCTGAAGGCCGCCGGCCTGGAAGAAGAGCTGACCGCCCTGATCGCCACCATCGGCGAGAACATGAATCTGCGCCGCGCCAAGAAGCTGACCGTCAAGGACGGCATCGTCGCCGGCTATGTCCATTCGGCCGCCGCTCCGGGCCTGGGCAAGATCGGCGTGCTGGTCGCCCTCGAATCGACCGGCGACAAGGCCAAGCTGGCCGATGTCGGCAAGCAGGTCGCGATGCACATCGCCGCCGCCAACCCGCTGTTCCTGAACATCGACAGCGTCGACGGCGCCGCCCTGGAGCGTGAGAAGGCCGTTCTGACCGAGCAGGCCGCCGCTTCGGGCAAGCCCGCCGAAGTGGTCGAGAAGATGGTCGTCGGCCGCGTCCGCAAGTACTACGAAGAAGTGGTGCTGCTCGAGCAGGTGTTCGTGATGGACGGCGAGACCAAGATCTCGAAGGTCATCGAGAACGCCGCCAAGGAGGCCGGCGCCCCGGTCGCTCTGACCGGTTTCGCGCGCTTCGCCCTGGGCGAAGGCATCGAGAAGCAGGAAACGGACTTCGCGGCGGAAGTCGCGGCCACACTTGGTCACTGAGTCCAGTACTCACGCGGGCAAAAACCGCGTGATTTGAGGAAGACAGCGGCGGGGAATGATGTGTATCATCCCTGCCGCTATTGCTGCCCGGATTTCTCATATGGGCATCAATGACACGGTGGAAGAATTGCTGGCAGGATAGGCGCCGGAGGCGGCCAAGCCTGGGTGGCTTGGCAACGACGGCAACGCGGCCTGCCAGCAATTCTTCCCCGCCCCGATGGGGTCGCGTTTTGGCGGACGCCCGCCTGCGTCGCGGTTTTGGCCAAGGCATCCAGCCTTGGCCAAAACCGCGACTTGACGGATCGTCACCCCAAAACGCGATGTCATTGATGCCCATATGAGAAATCCGGGCATTTGTCCCCGCCGAGAAAAAGACCGATCATGACGACCGATCTTAAAGTTCAACCCAAATTTCGTCGTGTCTTGATCAAGTTGTCGGGCGAGGGCCTCATGGGCTCGCGCGAATATGGTCTCGACGGAACCACCCTGACCCGCGTCGCCGAAGAGATCCGCGCCGTTGTCGATATGGGCATCGAAGTGTGCCTGGTGATCGGCGGCGGGAACATCTTCCGCGGCTTGTCCGGCGCCGCCGCCGGCATGGAACGCACCAGCGCCGATTACATGGGCATGCTGGCCACGGTCATCAATTCGCTGGCCATGCAGAACGCGCTTGAGCGCATCGGTCTGCAGACCCGCGTCCAGTCCGCCATTCCCATGTCGACGGTGTGCGAGCCCTATATCCGCCGCCGCGCTTCGCGCCACATGGAGAAGGGCCGCATCGTGATTTTCGCCGCCGGCACCGGTAATCCGTTCTTCACCACCGACACGGCCGCCGCCCTGCGCGCCGTCGAGATGAAGTGCGACGTGCTGGTCAAGGCGACGCAGGTCGACGGCGTCTATTCCGCCGATCCGCGCAAGGTTCCCGACGCCGTCCGCTATGACAGCCTGTCCTTCATGGACGTGCTGGCCAACGAGCTCGAGGTGATGGACGCCACCGCCATCGCGCTGTGTCGCGAAAACGACCTGCCCATCCTGGTGTTCAACCTCCACGAACCGGGCTCTTTCGCCAAGGTTCTCGCGGGGCAGGGTCGCTACACCCTGATTGAAGAAGGAAATTAAAATTGGCGATCAATAACTACGCCGATCTCAAGAAAGATCTGAAACGTCGCATGGACAGCGCGGTCGACGTGCTGAAGAAGGAATTTCAGGGCCTGCGCACCGGCCGCGCCTCGACGGCGCTGCTCGACCCGGTGATGGTCGAGTCCTATGGCAGCATCGTGCCGCTCAACCAGGTCGCCAATGTCAGCGTCCCCGAGCCGCGGCTGATCACCGTGCAGGTATGGGACCGCGGCCAGGTCAAGTCGGTCGAGAAGGCTATCCGCGATGCCGGCCTGGGCCTGAATCCCGCCGCGGATGGGCAGACCGTCCGCGTGCCGATTCCGCCGCTGAACGAAGAGCGCCGCAAGGAACTGCAGAAGGTCGCCGGCAAATATGCCGAGCAGGCCCGCATCTCGGTGCGCAATGTCCGCCGCGACGGCATGGATGCGCTGAAGAAGATGGAAAAGGACGGCGTCATCTCGCAGGATGAGCAGCGCGGCCACGAGAAGGACATCCAGGCCTTCACCGACGAGACCATCAAGCATCTCGACGACGCGCTGGCGCAAAAAGAAAAAGAGATTATGCAGGTTTAGCATTGATGGACGTTTCGCCCGCCGCCGCCGACCAGGGAGTTCCGCCGCGCCATGTCGCCATCATCATGGACGGCAATGGGCGTTGGGCGAAGCAGCGCGGCCTGCCGCGCACGGCCGGGCACAAGCGGGGCGCCGAGTCCGTGCGCAACGCCGTCCAGGCGGCGCGCAAGCTGGGCATCGAGTATCTGACCCTGTTCGGTTTCTCCTCCGAGAACTGGAAGCGTCCCGAGGGCGAGGTGCGCGCCCTGATGGGCCTGCTGCGCCTTTATCTGCGCGGCGAGGTCCAGGAGCTGCACAGGAACGGTGTGCGGCTGCGTATCCTGGGCGAGCGCTCGCGTCTCGATCCCGACATCGTCAGCCTGATCGAACAGGCCGAAGAGCTCACCAGAAACAATACCGAACTGACCCTGCTGCTCGCCCTGTCCTATGGCGGCCGGCAGGAGCTGGTATCGGCCGCGCGCAAGCTGGCGACCGATGCCCGCGACGGCAAGATCGATCCCGCGGCGATCGACGAGGAAATGTTCGCCGGCCGCCTGTTCACCGCCGGTCTGCCCGATCCCGATCTGTTGATCCGCACCAGCGGCGAGTTCCGCATCAGCAATTTCCTGCTATGGCAGTGCGCCTATGCCGAGATGCTGTTCGTCGACGTGCTGTGGCCGGATTTCGGCGAGGCCGATCTCGAACGCGCCGTGCGCGATTTCATCTGCCGTGATCGCCGTTATGGCGTTGTGGCCGTAGGTTAGAGTGGTTTTGCGCGTTTTTTTGAACCGCAGAGGCGCAGAGACGCAGAGGTGCCGGAGCGCCGCGGGCAATCGCGCTTTCGTCCCGATATGGTCGCGGCAAAAAAATGATTGCGCTTCGCGCGCGGTGCCTCTGCGCCTCTGCGCCTCTGCGGTTCAAATAGACCGCGGAGCCGCCGCGATGCCGGGTTGGCGCGCACATGCTTAAAACCCGCATCCTTTCGGCGTTGGTGATGATTCCGGTGGCGCTGGGCGCCGCCTGGTGGGGTAATTGGGCCTGGGTCGCGCTGATGACCGTGGCCGGTGTCGCGCTGGCCTGGGAGTGGACCCGAATCACCCAGGGGAAATTCACCGTCGGAGGGCGTATACTGGCCGCCGGGGGAGCGCTGATGCCGCTGACCGGCTGGCTGAATCCGCTGCAGGGATTGATGCTGGTCGCGGGCGCCGCCATCCTGTCGGCGTTGCCGCCGGTGCCCGAGGGGCGCAAGCGCTTCTGGATGCCGCTCGGCGCGGTCTACATAATGCTGCCGCAATTGGCGCTCATCACCATCAGGGAGCAGGGGAGAGGTCCGCTGCTCTGGGTGTTGTTCCTGGTCTGGGCGACCGACAGCGGCGCCTATTTCGCCGGACGGGCGATCGGCGGGCCGAAGCTGGCGCCGCGGATCAGCCCGAAGAAGACCTGGGCCGGTCTGGCCGGCGGCATGCTGGCGGCGGCGCTGGTCGGCTGGGCGATGAAGAATGGAATGATGCCCGCCGCCTGGCGGCTGGCGGCCGCTTCGGCGGCGCTGGCGGTGGTGGCTCAAGCGGGAGACCTTGCCGAATCGGGGCTAAAGAGGTATTTCGGGGTGAAGGATTCGAGTCAATTGATACCGGGGCATGGCGGCGTGTTGGACCGCCTTGACGGTTTATTGGCGGTCGCGCCGGCGGTAGCCGTCTTGGCGCTGATCTCGCCAGGTGGGTGGAACGATATCTATGGCTGGTGAAGTTCGGTCGGTGACCATTCTCGGGTCTACCGGGTCGGTCGGGTGCAATACTGTCGATCTGGTTGAGCGCGAGCCGGAGAAATTCCGCGTCGAAGCGCTCGTGGCCAACCGCAATGTGACGAAGCTGGCTGAGCAGGCCATCTCGCTGAAGGCGAAGCTTGCCGTGGTTTCCGACGAAAGCGCGTATCAGGATCTCAAGGACGCCCTGTCCGGCACCGGCATCGAAGCCGCCGCCGGCCAGCAGGCCGTGGTCGACGCCGCGGCGCGGCCGGCCGACTGGGTGATGGCCTCGATCGTCGGCGCCGCCGGCCTGCAGCCGACCCTGGCCGCCGTCAAGCGCGGCGCCACCATCGGCCTGGCCAACAAGGAGACTTTGGTCTGCGCCGGTTCCCTGGTGATGAAGGCGGTCGCCGATCACGGCGCCACCCTGGTGCCGGTCGACAGCGAGCATTCGGCCATCTTCCAGGTGTTCGATTTCGAGCAGAAGGATCAGATCGATAAGATCATCCTGACCGCGTCGGGCGGCCCGTTCCGCACCAAAACGTCCGAGCAGATGCGCTCGATGACCCCCGAACAGGCGGTCGCCCATCCCAATTGGAGCATGGGCGCCAAGATCTCGGTCGACAGCGCCACCATGATGAACAAGGGCCTGGAGCTGATCGAGGCCTATCACCTGTTCGGCCTGCCGGAGAGCCGGATCGACATCCTGGTTCACCCGCAATCGGTGATCCACAGCCTGGTCGCCTATCACGACGGCTCGGTGCTGGCCCAACTGGGTACGCCCGACATGCGGACCCCGATCGCCTATGCCCTGGCCTATCCGTCCCGCATGACGACGCCGGGCAAGCGCCTGAACCTGTCGGAAATCTCGCAGCTGACCTTCGAAGCGCCCGATCCGGTGCGTTTTCCGGCGCTGCGCATCACCCGCGACGCGCTCAAGGCTGGCGGTGGGGCTCCGACCATCCTAAATGCTGCTAATGAAGTCGCCGTGCAGTCATTCCTGTCGCGGACCATCGGTTTTCTCGACATCGCGCGTGTAGTCGAGGAGACGGTCAGCGCTTTGAACGATACGGCGATCGGAACTTTGGAAGACATCTTGGCGCTGGACGCGCAGGCCCGCAGAATGGCCGGCGAGCTGGTGCGGAAGGTAATGGCGGCGCAATGATATCGTTCCTGATGAATATCTGGGATTACGTCATCGTATTCCTGGTGATCCTGACCATCGTCGTGTTCATCCACGAGCTGGGCCACTATCTGGTGGCCCGCTGGTGCGGGGTGAAGGTCGAGACCTTCTCGATCGGCTTCGGTCCCGAACTGTTCGGCTGGTATGCCAAGTCCGGCACGCGCTGGCGGGTCAGCGCCCTGCCTCTGGGCGGCTATGTGAAGATGTTCGGCGACGCCGATCCGGCCAGCACGCCCGACAATAACCGCGAATTCACCGAGGCCGAGAAGGCCGTCGCCTTCCAGCACAAGAACGTCTGGCAGCGCATGGCGGTCGTCGTGGCCGGCCCGGCCGCCAACTTCATCTTCGGCATCGTGGCTCTGGCCATCCTGCTGTCGGTCTATGGCGAGCCGCGCAACGCGCCGGTCATCGACCAGGTGCAGGACGGCAGCGCCGCCGCCGAAGTCGGCCTGCAGAAGGGCGACCGTGTCGTCGAGGCGGCCGGCCAGCAGGTGAAGACCTGGCAGGATCTGCAGAAGATCATCCAGATGTCGGTCGGCGAGCCGATTCCGCTGGTGATCACCCGCGACCAGCAGCGCATGGACCTGTTGGCCCATCCGCAGATCAAGGAAGTCACCGACCTGTTCGGCAATGTCCACAAGACGCCGCTGCTGGGCATCCTGCCCGATACCGCCGCGACCGAGCTGGTGCGCTTCAATCCGGCCACCGCGCTGCAGGAATCCGTGGTCCAGACCTGGGACATGGTGACCGGCACGCTCAAGGGGATCGGCCAGATGATCACCGGCCAGCGCGATTCGTCCGAGGTGGGCGGTCCGCTGCGCATCGCCAAGGGCGCCGGCGCCGCCGCCAAGATCGGCCTGGGCGGGATCGCCTATTACATCATCCTGCTGTCGATCAATCTCGGGCTGTTCAATCTGTTTCCGGTGCCGCTGCTCGATGGCGGCCACCTGCTGTTTTACGTGATCGAGGCGGTTCGGGGCCGCCCGCTGGGCCAGAAAGCGCAAGAATATGGTTTCCGGTTGGGTCTGTTTCTGGTATTCGCCTTGATGCTCTTCACCACCCGCAACGACCTTCTGGATCTGCGCGTGTGGGACTTCATCAAGCGGGTCATTTCCTGATCCCATAATTAGACCCAACAGGGGGGCTCTTGTACCGTCATTCCCGTACGTTGACCATGGCTGTGGCAGCGGTCGCGCTGGTTGCAGCCGACGCTTCGTTTGCCCAGCAGGGGGGCACGATCCGCGAGATTATCGTTGCAGGTAATCAGCGCGTCGAATCCGAGACGGTAAAGTCCTACCTGTCGGTTGCCGAAGGCGATCCCTTCGACGATTCCAAGATCGACAAGTCGCTGAAGGCTTTGTTCGCCACCGGCCTGTTCGCCGACGTGAACATCCGCCGTGAAGGCGACAGCTTGGCCGTGCGCGTCGTCGAGAACCCGGTGATCAACCGCGTCGCCTTCGAAGGCAACCATCACGTCAAGACCGACCAGCTGGAAAAGGAAGTCCAGCTCAAGGCGCGTTCGGTCTATACCCGCACCAAGGTGCAGACCGACGTCAAGCGCATCCTCGACCTCTATCGCCACAATGGCCGCTTCGCCGCGACGGTCGAGCCGAAGCTGATCGAGCTGCCGCAGAACCGCGTCGATCTGGTGTTCGAGATCGCCGAAGGCGATTCCACCTCGGTCGAGCGCATCTCGTTCCTGAACAACCGCCAGTTCGACGATGACGATCTGAAGCAGGTTCTGCAGACCAAGGAAGAGAAGTGGTGGCGGTTCCTGTCGTCCGACGACACCTATGATCCGGACCGCGTGAATTACGACCGCGACCTGCTGCGCAAGTTCTACATGAAGAACGGCTATGCCGACTTCCGCGTGGTGTCGTCGGTGGCCGAACTGTCCGACGACCGCGAAAAGTTCTACATCACCTTCACCCTCGACGAGGGCGAGCGCTACCGCTATGGCAAGGTGACGGTCAAGAGCGCGCTCAAGGACCTCAAGGCCGAAGAGCTGCAGCCGCTGGTCGCCGATCTGGAAGAGGGCGATTGGTACAATGCCGACCAGGTCGAAGAGATCGTCCAGAAGCTGACCGACGCGGTCGGCAACAAGGGCTATGCCTTCACCGATATCCGTCCGCAGCTGATCCGCAACCGCGAAGGCCGCACGATCGACATCCTGTTCGACATCAAGGAGGCGCCGCACGTCTTCGTCGAACGCATCGACATCCGCGGCAACGTCCGCACGCTCGACAAGGTGATCCGCCGCGAATTCCGCTTGGTCGAGGGCGACGCCTTCAATGCCGCGCGTCTGCGCCGGTCGCGCGAACGCATCAAGGATCTCGACTTCTTCGACAAGCCCGACGTGACCAACGTCGCCTCGGACACCGCGCCGGACCGCACCGTGATCCGCGCCGACGTCACCGAGAAATCGACCGGCCAGCTGTCCTTCGGCCTCGGTTATTCGAGCGTCATCGGCGCCCTGATCGATGTCGGCGCGTCCGAGCGCAACCTGCTCGGCACCGGCCAGATCGTCAGCGCCAACGCCTCGCTGGCGCTGAAGCAGACCCAGATCAACCTCGGCTACACCGAGCCATATTTCCTCGACCGCCATGTCGCGGTCGGCGCCGATCTGTTCACCGTCAACAATTCGGTCAACCAGACCCTGGTCTATTCGGCGACCAGCACCGGCGGCGACATCCGCGCTTCGTACAATTACGACGAATATCTGTCGCATTTGTGGAAATACACCCTGTCGCAGACCCACGTCGGCGACGTGCAGACCGGCGCTTCGATCTACATTCAGGAAGAAGCCGGCACCACCACCCTGTCGTCGATCGGTCAGACCCTGCTGTATGACCGCCGCGACAGCCGCATCAAGCCGACCAGCGGCTATTATCTGCGCTTCGGCACGGAAGTCGCCGGCCTCGGCGGCACGGAAGATTTCGTCAAGACCAGCGCCGGCGCCGGCACCTATTTCAAGCTGTCGCATGACGGCGACTGGGTGCTGTCGCTGTCGACCCAGGCCAACACCATCAACGCCATCGGCGGCAACCAGATCCGCATTAACGAGCGCTACTTCCTGGGCGGCGACACGATGCGCGGTTTCAAGATCGCCGGTATCTCGCCGCGCGACTTCCAGAGCGGCGACGCCTTGGGCGGGGTGTGGGATGCCACCGCCACCGCCGAAGTGCGCGTGCCATTGGGCCTGCCGAAGGAATTCGGCGTGCAGGGCCTGCTGTTCGCCGACATGGGCACGGTTGGTCAAACCGACAACAGCGTGTCCGTCACCGTGCCGAAGGGCGACTTCATCCAGCAGTCGTCGGCTCCGCGCGCCGCGATCGGCGCCGGCGTGATCTGGCAATCGCCGATGGGGCCGATCAATATCGATCTCGGCTACCCCGTGATGCGGCAGAGTTATGATAAGATCCAGATCTTCCGCCTCAATTTCGGACAGCGTTTCTGATGAATTTTAAAGTTTGGGGTGTGCTGTTGCTGATGACGGCGCCGATGCTGGCGTTGGCGCAGGGCAGCACCCCTTTGCCGACGCCGGTGATCGCCATCATCGACGTCGACGAGGTGCAGCTCGAAGCGCTGGCCGTCAAGGCCGTGCGCGTCCAGGCGGACAAGTACCGCCAGGAGTTCCAGCAGCAGGACACGGCGGAAGAAGCCGCGCTCCGCACGCAGCAGCAATCGATCGAGCAGCAGCGCAAAAACAATGCGCTGTCGCCCGACGCCCTGGGCGAGAAGGCGCGCGCCTTCGACGCCAGCGTCGCCGATTATCAGCGCCGCGCGGCGGCGCGCCGCCGCGCCTTCGAAAAGTCCTACAACGCCGCGATGGCCAAGGTGCAGCAGGCGATGTACGAGGCGACCGGCAAGGTCGCCCAGGCCCATGGCGCCAACATCATCCTGCCGCGCGGCCAGGTGGTGCTGTTCGACGACAAGATGAACCTGACCAAGGAAATCATCGCCCTGATGGATAAGGCCCTGCCGGCCGTCGATTTCCCGGCGCCGCAGCTCGACGACCCGGCGCAGCAGCCCGCCCAGGCGCAGCCGCAGCCCAAGAAGAAGAACTGACTTGGCCGATCCCCGTTTCTTCACCAATGCCGGGCCGTTCGCCCTGGCGGACCTTGCCGCCCGTGCCGGCGCCGAGCTGAAGAACGCCGCCGATCCGCAGCGCTCCGTCGCCGATGTGGCGCCGCTGGAGGTGGCGGGGCCCGAGCATCTGTCCTTCCTCGACAATAAGAAATATGTCGACGCCTTCGCGGCCAGCCGCGCCGGCGCCTGCCTGGTGCGGCCGGAATTCGCCGAGAAGGCGCCGGCCGGCATGGCGTTGCTGCTGACCGACGATCCTTATCGCGCCTATGCCAAGGTCGCGTCCTCGTTCTATCCGCTGCCGCCTTTGACTCCGGGTGTGGCCGAGACCGCCTCGGTGCATCCGTCGGCGGTGGTCGGTGCGGGGAGCCAGATCGATCCGGGCGCCGTGATCGGTGCGGGCGCCGAGATCGGCGAACGCTGCCATATCGGCGCGAATGCCGTGATCGGCCATGGGGTGAAGATCGGCAATGACTGCCGGATCGGCGCGCTGTCCAGCATCGGGTTCGCCCTGATCGGCGAGCGTGTCTACATCCATCCGGGTGCCCGCATCGGCCAGGACGGCTTCGGTTTCGCCATGGGCCCGCAGGGACATCTGACCGTGCCGCAATTGGGGCGCGTGGTGATCCATGACGACGTCGAAATCGGCGCCAACACCACCATCGACCGCGGCGCCGGCCCGGATACGGTGATCGGAGTCGGTTGCAAGATTGATAAACTGGTGCAGATCGGGCACAACGTGCAACTCGGACGCGGCTGTGTGCTGGTGTCCCAGGTCGGCATTTCCGGCAGCACCAAACTCGGCGATTTCGTCGTGGCGGCCGGGCAGGCGGGTCTCACGGGCCATCTGCAGATCGGCTCGGGGGTCAAGATCGGGGCCCAGGCGGGGGTGATGCGCGATATTCCGGCGGGGGAAACGGTCGGGGGATCGCCGGCGGTTCCTATCACCCAATGGCTGCGGCAGTCGGCCGAACTGGCTCGGCTGGTACGCAAGAAAGGGCGATGAAAGGTTAGCTTGATGTCCAACGTGCAGGAAGAAAACACCACAAAGACCATCGACATTCATCGCATCATGCAGATGATCCCGCACCGCTATCCTTTTCTGATGGTGGACAAGGTTATCGACGTGGTGCCGGCCGAAGGCGCCACCGGCGTCAAGAATGTCACGGCGTCCGAGCCGCATTTCCAGGGGCATTTCCCGGAAAAGCCGATCATGCCGGGCGTACTGATCATCGAATCGATGGCCCAGACCGCCGCCGTGGTCGTGGTCGAGACCCTGGGGCCGAAGGCCGAGGGCAAGCTGGTCTATTTCATGTCGGTCGACAATGCGCGCTTCCGCCGGCCCGTCGTGCCGGGCGATACGCTGATGGTGCACGTCAAGAAGGAACGCTCGCGCGGCAATGTCTGGCGCTTCAATGGCGAGGCCAAGGTCAATGGCGTGCTGATGGCCGAGGCGACTTTCTCCGCCATGATCATGGATACCGAATGACACGCCTTCATCCGACGGCGATCATCGCCGAAGGCGCCATCATCGACGAGACGGCCGAGGTCGGCCCCTATTGCGTGCTCGGCCCTCAAGTGACGCTGGGCCCGCGGGTCAAGCTGCATTCGCATGTGGCCGTGGCCGGCATCACCTCGATCGGTGCCGATACCCAGGTGTTTCCGTTCGCCTCGCTGGGCCATCCGCCGCAGGATCTCAAATATAAGGGCGAGCCGAGCCGCCTCGAGATCGGCGAGCGCAACCAGATCCGCGAACATGTGACGATGAATCCCGGCACCGAGGGCGGCGGCATGCTGACCAAGGTGGGGAATGACTGCCTGTTCATGATGTCGAGCCATGTCGCGCACGATTGCGTGATCGGCGACAGCGTCATCCTGGTCAACAACGCCACCCTGGCCGGCCATGTTCATATCGGCGACTTCGCCATCATGGGCGGCCTGTCGGCGGCGCATCAGTTCGTGCGCATCGGTCGCCACGCCATGATCGGCGGCATGACCGGCGTCGAAACCGACATCATTCCCTACGCCACGGTGACCGGCAACCGCGCCCATCTGTCCGGCCTCAATCTGGTCGGGCTGAAACGCCGCGGCTATGAGCGCGACGCCATCCATGCGCTGCGCAATGCCTATCGCCTGCTGTTCGCCCCCGAAGGCACCATGGCCGAGCGTCTGGAAGAGGTGTCCGAGCAGTTCAAGGACCAGGAGCTGGTGATGGAGATCGTCGATTTCATCCGCGCCGATTCGTCCCGCTCGATCTGCCAGCCGAAGCCGGAGAATGTGGGCTAATTCGGCCGTTCGTCTTTCTTCCCGCGCCGGAATTTGTTCGGCGGCTCGTGATTTTCACCACGAAGACACGAAGACACGAAGGAATAGGAAGAGAAGCGCCGCAGGCAATCATCTCCATGTCCGGAAGTTCTCGGGATGGGGAAAGGATTGCGCTTCGCGCTTTTTCCCTTCTTCGTGCCTTCGTGTCTTCGTGGTAAATCAAAAGCATCAGGTCATACGAGATGCCGGCTAAGCTCGGTATTATCGCCGGCGGCGGTTCGGTCCCCGGACAATTGATCCAGGCGGCCCAACGCCAAGGGCGGGATTGTTTCGTTCTCGCAATAAAAAATAGCGCCGACCCCGTCATGCTCGACGGGGTCGATCACGCCTGGCTGCGTCTCGGCCAGGCCGGTCGCGCCTTCGAGCTGCTGCATGAGAAGCAGGTGGCCGAGGTGGTGATGGCCGGTCCGGTGCGCCGGCCGACCTTGTCCGAAATGCGTCCCGACTGGCGCACAGCGCGCTTTTTCGCCCGCATCGGCCTCAAGGCCCTGGGCGATGACGGGCTGCTGTCGGCGGTGATCGGCGAATTCGAAAGCGAAGGCTTCAAGGTAGTCGGCGCCCATGAGGTGCTGGGCGACCTGTTGGCGCATCCGGGCGTCTGGGGCTCGGTGCAGCCCGATGCGCAGGCGAATAGCGACGTTCTGCGCGGCATTGCGGTGGCGCAGGGGCTGGGCGCGCTCGATGTCGGCCAGTCCGTCGTGGTCCAGCAGGGCATCGTGCTGGGTGTCGAGGCGATCGAAGGCACCGACGCCTTGTTGACGCGTGTCGGCGGTCTGCGCCGCGCCGGTCCGGGCGGTGTGCTGATCAAGCTCTGCAAGCCCGGCCAGGACAAGCGGGTCGATCTGCCGACAGTCGGGCCGGATACCGTGCGAAAGGCGCAGGAAGCCGGTCTGCGCGGCATCGCGGTGGAGGCAGGGGCCGCCATCGTCGTCGATCTCGACGGCATGGTGCGCGCGGCCGACCGCGCCGGCATCTTCGTGATGGGAATCAGCCCGTGACCCCCCTTATCTACATCATCGCCGGCGAGCCTTCGGGCGATATCCTGGCGGCGCGCCTGATCAAAGCGTTGAAGCAATTGACCGATGGGCAGATCCGCTTCGCCGGCATCGGCGGCGAGGCGATGCGCGCCGAAGGGCTGCCCAGCCTGTTCCCGCAGGCCGATCTGGCGGTGATGGGCTTTGCCGAGGTGGTGCCACGCATTCCCAAGATCCTGCGGCGCCTCAAGGAAACCCTGGCCGATATCGAAGCGAAGAAGCCCGCTCTGATCGTCACCGTCGACAGCTGGGGCTTCACCGGACGAGTCGCCAAGAAGCTGAAAGAATCGGGTTCCACCATCCCGCGCCTGCATTACGTGGCGCCGATGGTGTGGGCCTGGAAGGAAAAGCGGGCACGCGCCCTGGCCGAGCGCGTCGATGCGCTGATGTGTCTGCTGCCCAACGAGCCGGCCTATTTCGAGCGCCATGGGCTGAAAGCCGTCCATGTCGGCCATCCGGTACTGGAACGGCGCGGCGAAATGGGTGACGGGCAGGGGTTCCGCCGGCGTCACGGCATCGCATCGGATGCGCCGCTGCTTTGCATCCTGCCGGGCAGCCGGACCTCGGAAACCTCCCGCCTGTTGCCGGTCTTCGCCGAGACCGCCGCCCTGATGGCGGATCGCTATCTCGGCCTGCGGGTGGTGGTGCCCAGTGTCGAGACGGTGTCGGATTCGGTCCGCCGCGCCGTGGCCGATTGGACGGTGCCGGCCCTGGTGGTCGGCGCCGACGAGAAGTGGGATGCCTTTGCCGCCGCCGACGCGGCGCTGGCCGCTTCGGGCACGGTGGCGCTGGAGCTGGCGGTGTCCAAGGTGCCGATGGTGATCGCCTATCGCGTCGCGGCCATGACCGCGGCGATCGTGCGGCGGCTGCTGACCATCAAATATGTCTGCCTGCTCAATATATTGGTCGACCGGCTGGTGGTGCCCGAACTGCTGCAGGAAAACTGCACGCCTTCCAGGCTGCTCAAGGAACTCGATCCGCTGATGCATGACGGGCCGGAGCGCCGTCTGCAACTTGAGGGCTGCGAGGAGGCGCTGGACGCGCTCGGCGTCGGCGGGGAGAGCCCGAGCCTGCGGGCGGCGCGCCAGGCCCTGTCCATGGTGTGCATCAATAGCGCAACGACCGGCGTCTGAGTGACGTATTTGTGAATTTTTGCAGAGGTGTTTTAAGGCGAGCACCCGCTAACGCAAATTTAGATGACAGCGCGATCCTTCCGGGGTCAGAATGTTGTAGGGGTGAGTGATCCCGCTCAGGGTTCACTCATAAAAACTCTTGGGGTGTGAGAGTAATTTTAGGGGCGGTGAACCATGAATATTAGGACTCTTGTCGCGCATCAGTTGAAGGTTTGCGCGGTTGTTTCGCTTGCGGTTGCGGGTGCGGCTTTTGCGGGCGACGCTCCGCCGGCTTATACCAAGACCGTGATGACCCAGGTTTCGGGCAAGGTCGAATATCCCAAGATGGCCAAGATGCGCCATCAGGAAGGCGTGGTTACCGTTCAGGTGACCCTCGACGCCAGCGGCGCCGTATCGGCCGCCGCGGTCGAAAAATCCTCCGGAATCGAGTCCCTGGACAATGCCGCGCTCGCCGCCGTGAACGCAGCGGCGCCCTTCCCTGCGCCGCCGGAAGCGGGTACGGTTGTCCACGGAAATATCCGCTTCGCCGCCGAATAATGAGCCGTTCGCGGACGAAGGGAACAGTTGGGGGTTGAAATGGCGTTTCTTGAGAATTTGAAGGTGGCATCCAAGGTGATGCTGTCGCTGGCCCTGATGGCGCTGATCGTCGTCGGCGCGGTCGTCTATGCCAGCGTGCGCATGTACAGCATCGACAGCGGCTACAGCTCGCTGCTCGACCAGGATGCCGGCATGTCGAAGCTGCTGGGCTGGGCCAGCCAGCGCCTGACGGCCGAGGGCCATTTGCAATATCAGTTGATTCTCGAGAGCACGCCGAAGGGTGTCGAGGCGCTGAAGGTCAAGATGGTCAAGAACGAGAAAGAGTTCCACGACCTGGCGGCTCAGGCCAAGACCAAGAACCCGGCAATGGCCAGCCGCATCGAGCAGTTCTCGCAGGGCTTCGACAGCGTGCTGGCCATCGGCAAGCAGGCGCAGGAGCTGGTCGAGAAGGCGCATGACGTCGAGGCGCTCGATCTGGTGCGCCAGAAGTTCGACCCCGCCCTCACCAAGCTCGAAACCGACCTGACCTCGCTGGTCGAGGAAGTCGATGCCGGCATGCAGAAAGACGCCAAGGACCTGACCAGTTCGACCAGCAGCACGGTGCTGACGACGCAGATCCTGGTCGGTGTCGGCCTGATCGCGGTGTTCGGCATCGCCCTGGTGATCACTCTCTACGGCGTGTCGCGTCCGCTGACCTCGATGTCCGAGATCATGGGTGAACTGGCCAAGGGGCGCTTCGACATCGAAGTGTTCGGCCAGAGCCGCGTCGACGAAATCGGCGTGATCGCCCGCGCGGTGCAGGTGTTCAAGGAGAACGGCCGCGCCATGGAGAAGATGCGCACCGAGCAGGAGGCCGCCAAGGCCAAGGCCGAGGCCGAACGCCGCCAGGTCATGCTGCAGCTGGCCGACAGTTTCGAGTCCGAGGTCAAGAGCGTGGTGCAGAGCGTCTCGTCGCAGGCGTCGCAGCTGCAGTCGACCGCGCTGTCGCTGTCCAACGTGGCCGACAAGGCCAAGGGGCAGTCCACCACCGTGTCGACCGCCGCCGAACATGCGTCGAGCAACGTGCAGACGGTCGCTTCGGCCGCCGAGCAGCTGGCTTCGTCGATTGGCGAGATCGCCCGCCAGGTGGCTCACTCCTCCGAGCTCAGCCGTTCGGCCGTGGTCGAGGCGAAGCGCACCAGCGACATCGTCTCGAACCTCGCCACCTCGGCGCAGAAGATCGGCGACGTGGTGAATCTGATCACCGACATCGCCAGCCAGACCAACCTGCTGGCGCTGAACGCGACCATCGAAGCGGCCCGCGCCGGCGACGCCGGCAAGGGCTTCGCGGTCGTGGCCGGCGAAGTGAAGACCTTGGCCAACCAGACCGCCCGCGCCACCGAGGAAATCGGCCAGCAGATCAACGGCATCCAGGCCGCGACCCGCGAAGCGGTGCAGGCGATCGAGACCATCACCGGCTCGATCACCAACATCAACGACGTCGGCACCTCGATCGCTTCGGCGGTCGAAGAGCAGGGCGCGGCGACCCAGGAGATCGCCCGCAATGTTCAGCAGGCGGCCGAGGGCACGCGCGAGGTGTCGGACAACATCTCCGGCGTTCAGCAGGCGGTCGAAGAGGCCGGCTCGGGCGCCAACAATGTCCGCGACGCCGCGCGCGACCTGTCGAGCCAGTCGGAATCGCTGACCCAGCAGGTCGACCGTTTCATCGGCCGCGTCCGCGCCGGCTGATCGAACGTTCGGTTTAAAAAAAGAGCCGATCCGGGTGACTGGATCGGCTTTTTTATGAGTGGAAGAGACTGAGCCCTTGGAGGAAGTAGGATGAAGCGAGTTTATGTGCTGGCCGCGGTTCTTGCGGTTGCGATCGGTTCCAGCGCCGCGATGGCTCTCGACGCGCCTGCCGCGATCAAGGATCGGCAGGACTTCTACAAGGATCTCGGCAAGTCCGTGAAGGGCCTGGGCGAAGAGCTGAAGAGCTCCAGCCCGAATGTCGCCGAACTGAAGAAGTTCGCCGCCGCCATCGACGCTTCCGCGCCCAAGATCCCGGCTCTCTTCCCCGCCGGCACCGGCCCCGAGGCCGGAATCAAGACCGGCGCCAAGGCCGAGATCTGGCAGAAGCCGGATGAATTCAAGAAAGATGCCGCCGACATGGCCGCCGCCGCCCATGCCCTGAATGTGGCCGCGCAGTCGGGCGATGTCGCCGCGGTCAAGGACGCCGCCGGCAAGTTGGGCGAGGCCTGCAAGGCCTGCCATCAGACCTTCCGCGAAAAAGAGCACTGATTTGCAAGGCGACGATTCGGCGGGTGCCCGTATCTGGGACCTGCCGACCCGCTTGTTTCATTGGATGCTCGTGCTTCTCGTGCTGATTTCCTGGAGATCGGCCGAGCAGCGCGACATCCCGCTGCATATCCTGGCCGGGTCCGGCGTGGCTGGCCTGCTGGTGTTCCGCCTGTGGTGGGGTTTCTTCGGCAGCACGACGGCGCGCTTCACCAATTTTCTCAAAGGTCCGGGCACGGTCCTCGCCTATGCGCGGTCCTTGCTGACCCACCGCGAACCCGAATTCGGCCATAACCCGATGGGCGGCTGGAGCGTCGCCGGATTGCTGCTGTGCCTGTTGGCCTTGACCGGCTTCGGCCTGTTCGCCAGCGATGTGGACGGCCTGGATAGCGGTCCTTATTCGGACCTCGTCGATTTCGACGCTTCGCGCCTGGCCTCGCATCTGCATGCCCTGTCGTTCGACGGGCTGGAGATTCTGGTGGCGCTGCATCTCTGCGCCATCCTGTTCTATCACCTGATCAAGCGCCACAAGCTGGTCCACGCCATGGTGACGGGGCGGCACCCCGGATCGTCCGGCGAAAGTGCGTTTACGCCGGGATCGCTGCCGATGCTGCTGATCGGCGCCGCGCTGGGACTCGCCGTGACGCTGATATTGGCGCGCCACGGCGGAGTCCTGCCTTTTTAAACCAGGTCTGCCACCGTCAGGCTGGCCGCCTTCACGCCGGTCAGCGTCGCAACCAGCGTCAGTTCATTGGCGTCGATGGTGTGGTTGCCATTGACGTCGGCGCTGCCGGTTTGGCTGGAGGCGGGGATCACGCCCTGGGTGGCGCCGGCGGTCGAGCCGAAATACCACACTTCCGTGTTGCCGGCCTTGTCCTGGCCGATGAAGGTGATCGCTTCGCCGCTCGCGCCGGCGACCTTGTAGGAGGCGTTGATCGCCTGCAGCACCGACGCCGAACTTCCGTCACCCAGTGATCCGGTCAGAACCGCGTAGGACGTACCATTGTTGAAATTCAGCGTCGCGCCGTTCACGGCGGCGACGCTTCCGTCGATCAGCGAGGCATGCGCGGCGCTGGTCGTGTTGACGATGTGCAGGCCGGTGCCGGAGGTCGGAGAGTAGTTCTGGATGTTGGTTCCGGTGCCGCCCAGCAGATTGAGCGTCAGATTGGCGCCATTTCCCGGGACCTCGGCGGTGTTGCTGCTGCCGCCGAGTCCGATGCCGCCATAGAAGTTGGAGGCGGGCTCGATGATGATCGTGTCGTTCGTGCCGGTGACCGTAACGATCGTATGGTTGGCCGTGCCTTCGGTCAGGCCGACCGACGCGCTGGTCAAGGCGGTTCCACCCTGGGTGGCGCTGACCGACGCGGTCAGGTCGCCGGATAATCCGCCGTTATTGGTCATGGTCTGTACGAGCGCCACCGGAATGACGGCGTTTCCGTCGCTTCCGACGGTGATGGTTCCGGTCAGCTGGCCGGACACGACATTCGCCGCGGTGACGCCGGAAAGGGTGTAATAGAGGGTGGTGCCCGCCGCCACGCCGTGGGTCTTCAAACTGAAAACCTCGGTGCCGCCTTCGGTCACGGTCGCCTGCGAATCGGCGGACAGGCCATAGAGCGGCAGCGCCCCGGTGACGGGGCCCGACAGGCTCGCCACGCCATGATTGGCCAGCGCGGTCGCGATCTGGGAATTTGCGATCGCCTGATATTCCGACGAGTTGGCGAATTCCTGCATGAGGGTGGCGGGAGTGTAGCCGTTGGTCAGCTGAGCCTGATAATAGGCCTCTTCGCTCGCGGCCGGGGCCCGGCCCAGAATGTTGAGATAGAGCAGGTTGACGAGCGTCGCGCTGTTGCCGGAACCGTAGGTGGACGTGAACTCCGGCGAGTTGACGAAGCCGGTGGCAATCGAGTTCCACGTGGTCTGCGAAACCGCGCTGGCGCCCTGGGCCACCTCCGACGCGGTCAGCGAACCTTCCGCCAGCTGAACGTAATAAGAGAGTTCGCTGCCCGCCGGAGTCCGGCCCAGGGCCGCGACGTAATAACGGACGATCTGCTCGGCTATCGACGTCTCGGCTGTCACCGTCATCGCCGCTGCAAGTTGGGCGGCCGTGCCGGAGGTCGAGGATGTTACCGACAGGGTGGCCCAGTTCTTGGCATTGGCCGTCGCCAGCGTGGACGATTCGAACAGGACATTTTCCAGCAAGCTGACGGCCTGCGTGGTGGTAACGCTCATAGAGGAAACTCCGGCTTGTTAAAAACTTTACATACCGTAGCCTAGTTTCCTATTGGTTGAAAGTTACAGAAAAAACTCGCTCAGGTTGATCGGGTGTCAATTGGCGATCAGCTCGCCGAAACCGCGAAACTCCGCCTCGCCCCGCAGCAATCCGAGGAATCCTTCCAGAAAGCTCCAGGTCTCCTCGTCGTGGTCGAGGTGATGGGTAAGCAGCCCGATCGGTCGGGTGAAGGCACCGGAGCGGCGGCGTTCGGCCAGATGGCGCCGCAGATCCTCGTAGACGCGTCCGCTGCCGCGGAAGCGGGGGCCGCCCTTCCAGCGCAGCAGATCGACATGGGCATCCAGCCGCTGGAAGCCCAGGCTGGTGGGCCCTTCGCCGTTCCATCCCGACAGGGCGAAGTAACCGGCGATCGCCAGCGCCTCGATCAGGACCGGCTCAACCCGGTTCCATGGAGGCGTGAAAAAGACCGGATCGAGACCGGCCTGATCGAGGGCGTCACGCCCGGCCAGGATTCGCCTGGCGAGCGGACCTGGGGCGACGGCGCTGGTGTAATCGGCGGCAGGGCCTTCGGCCGGCTGCCGGCGGTTGAGATGGTCGATGCCGTGCTGCGCGATGGTGACGGATGGCGTGCGGGCCAGCCGGGCCGCCAAGGTCGGGCTGACCCCCTGGGGAATCACGCCCAGCGACAGCGGCAGGTCCTGCGCCACCTCCAGCAGGCGTTCGAAGGCGGGCGAGGTGCCGCGCGCATCGTCGTCGCGCCACCACAGGACCGGGCGATGGCCGCTCTCATGCCAGCGCGCCAGTTCGCGGTGCAGGCGGATCTGGGCGAAGAGGCTCATTCGGCGGCGGCGCCGCTGGCGTCGTGCAGATCGAGACCCGCCGCCGGGGCTGTCTCGGCCAGTATCAAGTGCGCCCGCAGGACCGACAGGAAGGCGAACAGGCCGGCCATCACCGCGATCAGCACGCCCCAGCCGCCTTCGCGGTATCCCTTGCGGCGGACATAACATTTCCAGAAACGGCGCAGGCCGCGGAAGGCTGCGGCGCCCAGCGACCCGACCCGGTTCTCGTCGACCAGGTCGCGGGCGCGCAGATCGGTATAGCGGTCGAGGCGGCGGATCATGTCGGAGATGTCGTCGTCGACATGATGGATCAGCGGCGTGCTCAACCGTCCGCCGGCGGCTCCGTCGAGGATGACACCGGGATGCACGCGCTGCGATTTCCAATGTTTGCAGCCGCGGCGATAGAGGCGTGTGACCGCCGAAGTGCCGAAAGAACCGCCCCAGCCATGGCGGACCAGCCGCCCGCCGACATAATTGTCGACCGGGATCAGGAAGTGCGAGGGGGCGATGGCCGATCGCGCGGTGTGGCGGACTTCCTCGGCCAGGGCCTCGCTGACGATCTCGTCGGCATCGACCTCGAAGATCCAGTCGCCGCTGCAGGCTTCGACGCCAGCGGCACGGCGCGGTCCCTCCAGCGGAAAGGCGCCGGTGACGATGCGGTCGGCATAAAGGCGCGCGATCTCGGCGGAGCCGTCGGTGCAGCGGTCGAGCACCACCACCAGCTCGTCGGCGAAGCGCAGCCTCTGCAGGCAGGCGGCCAGCTTCTGTTCCTCGTTATGAGCGCAGACCAGGGCGGAAAGCTTGATCGTCACGGCGAAAATCCCTCGTAGAGAAGCCTCTCTCTTCGAGGCCTTTCCTCTATGACGCCGCCGCCCGCGGTTGCCCTCAGGTCAAAAATGCGCCGATAGGACGAGGCTGATCGTGCGGGGACGCAAGGGCGTGACCTGGCGCACCTGGCCGAAGCTGAACGGATTGCCGAACGAGAAGGTGTCGCCCTGGGTGTTGGCGGGATTGTCGACCACAGCGAGCAGCCGCCAGCTCGCCCCCTCGATCCCGGCGCTCAGCCTGCTGGTGAAATAGCCGCCCATATCCTGCGACAGGGCCGGCTGGAAGGTCAGGCGCGAGCGTCCGATATAGGAGATCTTGCCGCCGAACAGAAAGCTGAACGCGTCATCGAGCGGAATCAGATAGTCGATCGTGCTGTCGAAGGAAATCGGCGCGACGCCCGGCAGGCCGGAAGCGTGCACACGGGGGAAAAGCGGCGAGATGTTGCCCAGGCGGGCGCTGTTCAGCAGGCTGTCGAAGCCTATGGTCAGACCCGGCAGCGGATGGGCCGCCGCTTCGGTCTCCCAGCCCATCACGCGGGCATCGGCGACATTGGTGGTGTAGGACAGGCCGGACGGCAGATATTGGTCGGTCTGGATGTTGTTCCAATAGTCGCAGAACAGCGCCGAGCGCAGCTCGACGGCGCCGTCGAGGCCGCGGCTTTTGACGCCGAGTTCGACATTGCGCAGGCGATCCGGGGCGAAGACCCGCTGCGAGGGAGACGGCGCCGCGATACCGCCGGAATTGAAGCCGCCGGCGCGGTAGCCTTCGGAATAGAGGGCATAGATCATGTCCTCCGGCGTCAGTTCCTTCTGCAGCGAGATCTTCGGCGCCCATCCCTGGTAACGGCCGCGCCGGCGCAGCGCACGTCCATTGCCGGGATAGATGGTGTCCGAGCTGGTGTTCAACTGGGTGCCGAACAGGCGGGCGCCGACAGTGCCTTGCCAGCCGTCGCCGAGATCGTAGCTCGTTTCGGCGTAGGGCGCGATTTCGCTCAGCCGATCGGTGCGCAGCTCCTGATAGCGGACCAGAAGCGGGATCTTGCCGGCCGCATGAGAGCGCAGGAGGTTGTTTTCGTGCTGGTCGGTCAGCGAGCCATACAGCCCGGCCAGCCATTGCAGCGGGCCGTCATTCGACGAGGTGGCGACCAGATCCTCGACCAGCATGCTGGTCGAGGTGACCTCGTCATAGATGCCGATGTCCTGGATATTATTGTCGTCGAACAGCGACAGCGCGGCGGACGCGTCGTAGCGGTTGGAAAAGCTGTGATGGACATAGCCGGTCGAAGACTCGATCCGGCCCCAATCCAGCGCGCCGCCGATGGCCAGCGAGCCCTGGGAGAAATCGTTGCTGTCGGCCTCGCCGACGCGGTTGGCGCGATTGCGCGGCTTCTGCCCGACCGTATATTGCGCATCGGCCGTGCTGAGTTTCTGCCCGGCGCCGGCCAGCGTGGCCGTCCAATCGTCACCCAGCCTGGTCTCCCAGGATATCCGGCCGCCATCCCGGGTCGTGCGGTCGACATCGGCCTGGCGGAGGTCGCCATTATTGAGATATCCACCGTCCAGATCGCCATATCCGACGATGCGCAGGGCCGAGATGCCCTCGGCCAGCGGAATATTGACCATGCCGTCCGCTGAGCGGCTGGAGGAGGAGCCCTCGGTCCAGCCGTAATCGAGGGTGACGTCGGCGCCATAGGATTGCAGGTCGGGCTTGCGGGTGACGATCCGGTATATGCCGCTCAGCGAACCGCCGCCATAGAGGGCGCCCTGAGGGCCGCGCATGACTTCGACGGCATCGATGTCGGTCAATTTCAGATCGGGGTCCGGCGCGTTGTAATTGACCGGCAGGGTGTCGAGATAGGTTCCCACGGTGGATTGGGTACGGCCGGTGAAGGTGCCGTCCGACAAGCCGCGCAGCATGATCTTGTCCCGGCCCGGGCCGAGATTGGTCATGTTCATGCCGGCGACGCGGCTCACCGTGTCCGAGGTGTCGACATCGTGGGTGCCGGACAGCTGGGCGGCGGAGATGACGCTGATCGCGTCGGGCAGGCGGTCGGCGGCGGCCGGGCGCTTGGTCGCGGTGACCGTGATCTCCTCCGGCGCGGCGGCGGGCGGAGGAGGTGGTGCGGCTGCCGCTTTGACCGGCGGCGCAGGCAGCAGCCGCACGGTATGGGGATCGGCGAATTCGAAGCGGCAGGGCGAACCGGCCAGCAGGCGCTTCAACCCGTCCTCGAGGGTGAAGCGTCCCTGCAATCCCGGCGTCGATCCCGGGCAGGCGCCGACACCGCCGATCGAGATGCCGGCCTGGAGGGCGAAATCCAGCAGGGCATCGGCGGCAGGCTGTGGACGGATGGAAAAGGAATGGGCGGCGGGGTCCGGATCGGCTGCCGCAGCCATGGAAAGCGGCAGCGCCAAAGCGCTGCCGGCGCACACCAGCGCGGCGGTGGTCCGTCGGACGGAAATGGTCCCGCTCTCCCCTTAGTTCGGCGTGGCGTCCCTGGCGCCGACGACGATGCCTCCCGGGCCCGATCTGGACCACAGGGGAGCGAGCAGAGTCAACCGGTGAACGACGTTATCCTCGTCATCGAGCACCAGGACGCCGGAAAAGCGCAGATCGGCGGTCTTGGCATCGGCGGAGGATACCGGCCGGGGGAATTGGGCATTGAGATCGGCGATCACCTCGGACAGCGGGCGGTCGCGATAGACCAGGCGTCCGCCGCGCCAGGCGAACACATCGTCGGCGGATACCGTGCTGGCACTGGTCGCGGCGCTGCCGATGCGGTGGTCGATGCGGTCGCCGGCCATCAGCCGAACCGGCTGGCCTTGGCTGGGATCGATCGGAGAAACCTCGACGATGCCGCGCCGCACGGTGACGGACAGGTCGTCGCCGCGCCGGCGGACGTCGAATTCGGTGCCGACGACGCGGATCTTGCGGTCACCGGCGGCGATGATGAGGGGGCGGGCGGTGTCGTGCGCGACGTCGAAGATGGCCTCGCCTTCCTCCAGCGTCACATGACGCTCACCGGAGGACAGCGCGACCGACAGATGGGTTCCGCCGGCCAGATCGATATGGCTGCCATCGGCCAGGGTGGCGTTCATATGCTGGCCGGTCGCCGTCTGATAAAGGGTCACCGCCGGCGCGCCCGGTCCGGCGGAATGCAGGACCCAGCCCAGGGCCAGCGCGGCGGCGAGGGCGGCTCCGGCCGCCATCGGCCAATAACGGCGCGGGCGGGGAGCGGAAACGCGCTGCTTCAGCGCCGGGGCATGGCGGTCGATCTCGTGCCACAAAGCCAGGGCGCGGTCGTAGGCGGCCTGGTGTTCGGGCGACTGGTCGAGCCAGGACTCGAAGGCCAGCCAATCCGCCTCGCCGGCGGCGGCGTCCTGCAGTCGGATCACCCATGCTGCCGCCTCGGCGTCAGGTTCCTGGTGTTGATCCATGGTCGGTCGAGTCCTGTTCATATCGTTATGACGCCACCCGCGGAGGCTTCCCACACGTGGCCGGTGAAAAATTCAGTCGATCTTGCGTAAAAGCAGCTTCAGCGCGGCGCTGATGTGTTTTTCCACCGCACTGACCGAGATGTTCATCGCCTTGGCTGTTTCGGCCTGGGTCATGCCTTCCAGCTTCTGCAGGCGAAAAGCCTCACGCATTTTCGCGGGCATTTCCTCGACCAGCGAGGCCAGGCGCAGCAGGCGCCGCCGGGCGGCCAGGGCGTCGTCGACCGCCGGCTCGCCCGCATGCAGGTCTTGCGTCTCCCGCCAGGCATTGTCGCGCTCGATGCTGCGCTTTTCGTGACGCAGGCGGTCGAGCATCAGATTGTTGGCGGTGCGGTAAAGAAAGGCCGACGGATTGTCGATCTCAGGCTGCGGTTCCATCGCCGAGAGCTTGAAATACAGCTCCTGCACCAGATCCTCCGCCGCTTCGACCGAACGCAGGCGCGCGGCGAAAAAACGCACCAGCGAGGGGCGCTTTTGCAGATAGAGCTTCAGCAGGTCGGTGTCGGCGGGGGGCATGGAATCGATACAAAAAAGGCCGGTCTTTCGAAAAAGACCGGCCCGTTTTCAGTCTGCGGCTCAGCCGCGGGTGCTCAGCGGCGTGTATTTACGCTGCGTGGCGCCGGTGTAGAGCTGGCGCGGACGGCCGATCTTCTGGTGGGGATCGCCGATCATCTCGTTCCACTGCGACACCCAGCCGACGACGCGGGCGATGGCGAACAGGCAGGTGAACATCGAGGTCGGGATACCCATCGCCTTGAAGATGATGCCCGAATAGAAATCGACGTTCGGGTACAGCTTCTTCTCGATGAAGTACGGGTCTTCGAGGGCGATGCGCTCCAGCTCCATGGCCAGCTTCAGCAGGGGTTCGTCGCGAACGCCCAGTTCGTCCAGCACTTCGTTGCAGGTGCGCTGCATGACCTTGGCGCGCGGATCGTAGTTCTTGTAGACGCGGTGGCCGAAGCCCATCAGGCGGAAGGTGTCGTTCTTGTCCTTGGCGCGCTTGATGAATTCCGGAATGCGCTCGACGCTGCCGATCTCGTTCAGCATGTTCAGCACGGCTTCGTTGGCGCCGCCATGGGCGGGGCCCCACAGCGAGGCGATGCCGGCGGCGATGCAGGCGAACGGGTTGGCGCCCGACGACGAAGCCAGGCGGACGGTCGAGGTCGAGGCGTTCTGCTCATGATCGGCGTGCAGGATCAGGATGCGTTCCATCGCCTTCGACAGAACCGGGCTGACCTTGTAGGGCTCGCACGGGGTGGCGAACATCATGTGCAGGAAGTTCTCGGCGAACGTCAGATCGTTGCGCGGATAGATGAAGGGCTGGCCCAGCGAGTATTTGTAGGCCCAGGCGGCGATCGTCGGCATCTTCGCGATCAGGCGATAGGACGAGACCATGCGCTGCTTGGGATCATGGATGTTCAGGCTGTCGTGATAGAAGGCCGACAGCGCGCCGACCACGCCGCACATCACCGCCATCGGGTGCGCGTCGCGGCGGAAGCCGCGGTAGAACTGCGCGATCTGCTCGTGCAGCATGGTGTGGTAGGTGATCTCGGTGTCGAACTTCTTCTTCTGCTCCTGGGACGGCAGCTCGCCGTTCAGCAGCAGATAACAGACTTCGAGATAGTCGGACTGCTCGGCCAGCTGGTCGATCGGGTAGCCGCGATGCAGCAGCACGCCGGCGTCGCCGTCGATATAGGTGATGGCCGACTGGCACGAACCGGTCGAGGTATAGCCCGGATCGTAGGTGAACAGGCCGGTATCGGAATAGAGCGACCGGATGTCGATCACCTTAGGCCCGACCGTGCCGGGCAGCAGGGGGAAGTCGTAGGATTTCCCGGTGCTGTTGTCAGTCAGCGTGACGGTTTCCTTGTCAGACATATGTTCGCTCCTATTTACAGAACATCATTGATGCGGCCGAGGGATTCCTCTCGGCCCAGTATTTCCATGACTTCGAAGATGGGCGGGGAGACGGTGGAACCCGTCAGGGCGGCGCGCAGAGGCTGTGCCAGCTTGCCCAGCTTGAGATCATGGGATTCGGCGAATTTGCGGGCCTCTTCTTCCAGCGTCTCCTGCCGCCAGTCGGGCAGGGCCGCGAGGATTTGCGCGAAGGACGACAGCGGGGCGCGGCCATCCTCGGCCAGTAATTTGGCCGCCTTGTCGTCCAAGGTCAAGGGGCGGGCCTTGAGATAGAACACCGCGTTTTCAGCGAGCTCCACCAACGTCTTGGCGCGTTCCTTGAGGCCGGGCAAAGCGCGCTTGACCATCGCGGCCTGCTCGTCGCCGAGCGGCGCGCCGACCAGATCGGCCAGGCGCGGCGCCAGGATGGCGGCCAGGTGGTCGTCCGACGCTTCGCGCAGGTAATGGCCGTTGAGGTTGGTCAGCTTGGCCACGTCGAAGCGCGACGGCGAGCGGCCGATACCGTCCAGGTCGAACCATTCGATCGCCTGGGCCATCGGGATGATCTCGTCGTCGCCATGGCCCCAGCCGAGGCGCAGCAGGTAGTTGCACAGGGCTTCGGGCAGGAAGCCCATGTCGCGGTAGGCATCCGCCCCCAACGCGCCATGGCGCTTGGACAGCTTGGCGCCGTCGGGACCGTGGATCAGCGGAATGTGCGAGAAGTTCGGCACGTCCCAGCCGCACGCATTGTAGAGCTGGATCTGGCGGAACGTGTTGGTCAGATGGTCGTCGCCGCGGATGACGTGGGTGACGGCCATGTCATGATCGTCGACCACCACCGCCAGCATATAGGTCGGGGTGCCGTCGGCGCGCAGCAGGACCATGTCGTCGAGCTGGGTGTTGGCGACGGTGACCGTGCCCTGCACGCTGTCCTGAACGGTGGTTTCGCCATCCTTGGGGGCCTTGAGGCGGATCACCGGCGGCACGCCGGCGGGCGCTTCGGACGGATCGCGGTCGCGCCAGCGGCCGTCATAGCGCATCGGCAGGCCATTGGCCTTCTGCTCGGCGCGCATGGCGTCCAGCTCTTCCGGCGAGGCATAGCAGTAATAGGCCTTCCCCTCGGCCAGCAGCTTTCTGGCCACTTCGGCATGACGCTCGGCGCGGGCGAACTGGTAGATCGGCTCGCCGTCCCATTCCAGGCCGAGCCAGGACAGGCCGTCGATGATGGCGTCGACGGCGGCCTGGGTCGAGCGGGCGCGGTCGGTATCCTCGATGCGGAGCAGGAACTTGCCGCCATGGCGCTTGGCGTAGAGATAGTTGAACAGGGCGGTGCGGGCGCCGCCGATATGCAGGAAACCAGTGGGAGAAGGTGCGAAACGAGTTACAACTGACATGGGCGCTGTCGGACCTTATGTTTTCTTTATCAGCAGATAGGCGCTCTTCCTGTAGCATAAAACCCTGTGCACTGCAGCGAAGATTAGACGGGCTAATGGCAGGCTTGCGAGAAAAGCTGGAAGCCGAGCGGGACCGCTGGATTCTTTGGATGCCGGTCGCTTTGGCGGCCGGCATCGGCGTCTATTTTTCGCTTTCCGCCGAACCGCCGGTCTGGCTGGTCCCGGTTTTGCCGGCAATCGGGCTGCTGGTTCTGGCCCTGTGGCGAGGGCGCGTCGGCTGGCCGCTGCTGTTCGGGCTGTTCCTGGCCCTGAGCGGTTTTTCCGCCGCCGAGCTGCGCACCCTGACGGTCGCGGCGCCGGTCCTGCGGACGCCGACCGGCATTTTCTCTCTGAGCGGCCATGTCATCGCGGTCGAACCGGTCGAAAAGGGCCAGCGCGTCACTCTCGACCATCTGGAGGGCGGGACGCTTTACCGTGAAAAGCTGCAGAAGGTCCGCCTCAGGCTGCGCGCCGATTACGGATTGCGGCCGGGGCAGCAGGTTGTCCTGCGCGCCGCCTTGATGCCGCCGCCGGCGCCGTCGGTGCCGGGCGGCTATGATTTCACCCGCGCCGCCTGGTTTCAGGGGATCGGCGCGGTCGGATATGCGGTCGGACGGCCCCGTATCGTCGGCGAGGATGTCGGATCGGCCTGGCGCACCGGGCTTGGGCGGATCAGGCAGGATCTGACGGCGCGCATCGTCGGCTCGATCGATCGGGCCGGGTACGCGCAAGGCATCGGCGTCGTGGCGGCGGCTTTGATCACCGGCCAGCGCGGGCCGGTGCCGCCCTTCATCCTGCAATCTTATAGAGATGCCGGACTGGCGCACATTCTGGTGATCGCCGGCATGCATCTGTCGATGGTGGCCGGATTGGTGCTGGTGGTGCTGCGCGGATTGCTGGCGGCGATTCCGCCTGTCGCCTTGCGCTATCCCATCCATAAATGGACCGCGTGCGGCGCGTTGCTGGTGACCCTCGGTTATCTGCTGATTTCCGGCGCTCCGGTGCCGACGCAACGCGCCTTCATCATGACCACGGTTCTGCTTCTGGCGGTGCTGCTCGACCGCCAGCCGGTTTCCCTGCGCAGCATCAGCCTGGCGGCGATGGCCGTTCTGCTGCTTCAGCCAGAAGCGCTGATGGGGCCGAGCTTTCAGCTGTCCTTTGCCGCGGTCTATGGGTTGATCTGCGGCTATGAAGCTCTGGGGCCGAGGCTGGCGGCGTGGCGGCAATCCTCGAAGGCCTGGTGGCAGATGCCGATCCTCTATGTCGGCGGGATTCTGCTCACCACCCAGATCGCCGGCACCGCGACCGCCTTCTATAGCCTGTTCCATTTCAACCGCTATGCCGTCTACGGCCTGCTCGGCAACGCTTTGGCGGTGCCGCTGGTTGGATTCTGGGTGATGCCGGCGGCGCTGCTGGCTTTCTGCCTGATGCCGTTCGGGCTCGATGAGTGGGGCTGGCGGCTGATGGGCGCCGGGTTGGAGCAGGTGACGCGGATCGCCGTCTGGGTGTCGCATCTGCCCGGCGCGACGGTCAATCTGCCGTCGATGCCGCAGCCGGCTTTGGTGCTGTTCAGCCTCGGCGCCGCCTGGCTGCTGCTGTGGCGCACGCGCTGGCGGCTTTATGGATTGTCGGGGATCGCCGTGGCGCTGGCGGTGGTTCTGCTGCAGGGAACGCCGGATTTGCTGATCGATCCGACAGGCAAGCTGGTTGCCGTCAAGGAGGCCGATGGGCGGCTGCATCTGGCGGCGGGACGCGGGGCGGCCAGTCTGCGCCAGTCCTGGGCGCAGATGGCGGGCGAGGGAGAGGAACTGCCTGAACCGGATGGTCCCGCCGTCTGTTCCGAAACCGGCTGCACCGTGCGGGGGCAGTTCGTGCCGGTCATGCCGGTCGGGGCGGCGGGCGGCACCCGCGCCGTGTGGCTGCGCGAGGGAGGTGGGCCCCGGATCGTCAGCGTGGCCGATTGGCAAGGCGACCGTCCATGGCGGAAATGGTTTATTAATGCGCCATAAAGCGTTATATGTTTCATTAATGAATCATTTTTCGAGTCATCATGGCCAAGATCGCGACCCGGCCCTATTCCCGCTATACCCAGACCGCGCTTGAGCTGCTCGGCCAGTCGATCCGTGCCGAGCGCATCGCCGGCCGCATGACCGCCGAGCAGGTGGCGCTGCGGGCAGGCATTTCGCGCTCGTTGCTGCAAAGGATCGAGAAGGGCGACCCCGGCTGCGCCATCGGTGCCGCCTTCGAGGTGGCGGCCATCGTCGGCGTGCCGCTGTTCGCCGCCGATCCGCAGGACCTCTCCAGCCTGACCCGGGCCAGCAGCGAGAAACTGACCCTGATGCCCAAGGCGGTGCGCCAACCGCGCAAGGACGTGAAGGATGACTTCTGACACCGTCTATCAGGAAGCCTATGTCTGGATCTGGCTGCCCGGCCGCACCGAGCCGGTGGTGGCCGGGCTGTTGAGCCGTTCGGGCCGGCAGCTTGTCTTCAATTACGGTCGCAGCTATCTCGCGCGGGATGACAGGATTTCTCTCTATCTTCCTGAATTACCGCTAGAAACCGGCGTCATTCCCCTGCTGCCCGGCCTCGACATGCCGAGCTGCATCCGCGATGCGTCTCCCGACGCCTGGGGACGCCGCGTCATCATCAACCGCAAGCTCGGCCTGAAGGGCGATGGCGCCGAATCGATCGAGCTGGACGAGCTGACCTATCTGATGGAGTCCGGCTCCGACCGTATCGGCGCGCTCGATTTCCAGGCTTCGCCGACTTCTCACGTTCCCCGCCAGCGGCGCAGCGCTTCGCTGGCCGAGCTGCTGCAGTCCGCCGACCGTGTCGAAGCCGGCGTGCGGCTGCATCCCGAACTGGACCAGGCCCTGCAGCACGGCACCTCGCTGGGCGGGGCGCGGCCCAAGGCGCTGGTCGATAGCGAAGATCGGCACTACATCGCCAAATTCTCCGCCAGCCGTGACCTCTATAACGTGGTGAAGGCGGAATATGTGGCGATGCGCCTGGGCGCGCTGGTCGGGCTGTCCTTCGCGCCGGTGCGGCTGGTGCAGGCGATGGACAAGGATGTGCTGCTGGTCGAACGCTTCGACCGCACCCGCACCGAGGCCGGCTGGGCCCGCCGATCGATGGTCTCGGCGCTGACCCTGTTCGGGCTGGATGAGATGATGGCGCCCTATGCCAGCTACGAGGTGCTGGCCGAACTGATCCGCCACCGCTTCGCCAATCCGGCCCGCGACCTGCGCGAACTGTTCGCGCGGTTGTCCTTCAACATCCTGTGCGGCAACACCGACGACCACGCCCGCAACCATGCCGCCTTCTGGGATGGGACCCATCTCGACCTGACCCCGGCCTATGACGTCTGCCCGCAGTCGCGCATCGGCAACGAAGCCAGCCAAGCCATGCTGATCTCGGGCACCAACCGCATGAGCCGTCTGACTTCGGTGCTGGAAGCGGCGCCGAATTTCCTGCTCGACGCCTACGAAGCGAAGGAGATCGTCGCCGGCCAGATCAAGACGATGCGCGAACGCTGGACGCAGGTATGCGACGAGGCCGACCTGAACGAGACCGACCGCCTGCTGCTGTGGGGGCGGCAATTCTTCAATCCCTATGCCTTCGAGGGATTGGAAGAGGAATTCGGCTGATTATTGGCCGAGTTCAGCCTTGGCGAGCTTGTGTTCGATGAAGTCCGCCGGGCAGCTTTTCAAGGCCATATCGATCAGCGACCGGCCCTGATCTGTTTCGCCCCGCAGCAGGTGCCATTCGCCGATATAGAAGGGCGCCTCGCAGGATTGATGTTCGTGAGTCTGCTGTTCCGCCCGCGCGGCGGTATGAACGACCATGTCCGGCTCGGTGCGCCCGAGAAACAGCGCCAAAGCCGGGCCCGGCCAGACGGTAAGGTCGACGGCCTTGGCGTTCTCCGCCAGTTCTTCGCGGTCGGTCTCGCGGGCATGCGCCCTGGCGATATGCAGGATCAGCGGCGCATAGGCCCAGTTCGGTTTGCGGTCCTCGATCACCCGGAAGTCGGCGGCGGATTCGCGGTAGCGCTTCAGGGCGAACCGGACGATGGCGCGCTCGCTGAAGCCGTCTTCGAGGGTGGAATCCAATTCGATGGCCCTGGTCAAGGCCCGATCGGCGTCATCGAACCGCTGGCTGTTTTCCGCGGCCAGGCCGACGAAGATCTCATGCACCGCGAAGCCGGATCTCAGGCCGATCGGCAGAAATGGCAAGGCGAGGAGAGGGATGGCCTTGGCGAGCCGCGGATAAGGCGGCGCGATGGTGCCGCGTTCCCACACCCACAGGATGATGGCCGCCGTCGCGCCGCCGCCGATCGCGCCGCCCAGATGCGCCGCGATATCGATATGCTGGGCCGAGCGGGGGAAAAACGCCGGAATGAGCAGGCGCAACAGGGCTATGCGCGCCTTCAGCCTGGCATCTCCCTTTGGGTCGCGGAAGGTCAGCACGAAGGCGCCGGCCAGCAGTCCCATGATCGCCCCCGAGGCGCCGACGGAATTGGTGTTCGGCGCGTTCAAGGCCAATGAGAAGCAGGAACCGGTCAGCCCGCTGACGGTATAAACGGCAAGGAACCAAGCTTTTCCCAGCCGGTTCTCGACCAGCATGCCGGCGAAGAACAGCACGATGCCGTTCATCAGGATGTGAAAGAAGTTTCCATGCAGGAAGGTCGCGGTGACCATCCTGTACCATTGGCCGTTTTCGAGAACGAAACGGCGGTTGAGGCCGCCCAGGATAGTCAGAAGGTTCTGGTTTTCGTTGACCCGTTCGGCCGGCAGCGTTTCGATGCAGAAGATGGCGATCAGGATCGCCAGCAGGATCATGGTGGCGACGGGAGCGCGGAATTTCTTCGGCGGTGCGGCGGCCAGATCTCCGCCGGCGGCATCGGTTTGCGCTTCGACTTGAACCGACATGAGTCCCTTCCGGTTGGTTTGCACTCGATGCCGATGATACACGCGTAAATTGCCGCGGCCAAAGGGTGCTATAGTAACGGCAAGAAACGACAGGGAGGATGCGATGACCGAGGTGACGCTTCTCATTGCGACCCGAAAGGGCGCCTGGCTGCTGCAGGGCGACAAGGCGCGCCGGTCCTGGCGGGTGGATGGCCCGCATTTCCTGGGGCACGAGATCAATCACGTGATGCTCGATCCGCGCGACGGCCGCACCATGATCGCCGCCGGCAAGACCGGCCATCTCGGCCCGACCCTGTTCCGGTCGAGCGATCGCGGCACGAGCTGGAAGGAGGCGGCCCGTCCGCCGGCCTTCTCGAAATCGGCGGATGGCGAGGGGCCGAGCGTCGATCACACCTTCTGGCTGACTCCGGGCCACGCCGACGAGCCCGGCGTTTGGTATGCCGGCACGTCGCCGCAGGGACTGTTCCGCTCCGAGGATGGCGGCGACAGCTGGGCGCCGGTCTCGGGTTTCAACGACCGCCAGGGCGCCAAGAAGGCGGCGGGCGGCGCGCAGGAGGGCACCCCGGACGGCCCCAAGCTGCATTCGATCATCGTCGATCCTCGCGACCGGAAGCATCTCTATCTCGGCATGTCGGGCGGCGGCGTCCACGAATCGACCGATGGCGGCGCGAGCTGGCATCCGCTGATCCAGGGGCTGGAGGTGGTGGCCGGGCTCGATCCGGCCAATCTCGCCTTCCACGACCCGCACTGTATCCGCCTCTGTCCCAGCCGGCCGGACCGGCTCTATCAGCAGAATCATTGCGGCATCTACCGCCTCGACCGTCCTTCCGACACATGGAGGCGGGTCGGCAAGGCGATGCCGTCCGGAGTCGGCGATATCGGCTTTCCGATGGTGGTCCATCCGCGCGACGCCGATCGCGCCTGGGTGTTCCCAATGGATGGAACGGACGTCTGGCCGCGGACCTGCCCGGGCGGCGCGCCCGCCGTCTATTCCACCCGCGATGGCGGCGAGAGCTGGGAACGGCAATCCTCGGGCTTTCCCGCCGAGCAGGTGTGGTGGACGGTGAAGCGTCAGGCCATGACGGCGGACCGGTCGGAGTCGGTCGGGCTTTATTTCGGTACGACCAGCGGCGAACTCTGGGCCAGCGCCGACGAGGGCGAAAGCTGGAATTGCATCGCCCGTCACCTGCCCGAGATCTACGCCGTCGAGGCGGCGACCGCCTGATGCGCGTGATGATGCCGAGCGCCCTGCGCTCCTATACCGGCGCGGGCGAGGTGGAGGCAGAGGGCGAAACGCTGGCGGCGCTGCTCGACGATCTCGACCGGCGCTATCCCGGCATCCGGTTCCGCGTCGTCGACGAGCAGGACCGCATCCGCCGCCATATCCGTTTCTTCATCAATGGCGAGCAGAGCTTCGATCTCGCTTTGAAACTGGAGCCGGATGCCGAAATCTACATCGTTCAGGCGCTCAGCGGCGGGTGAAACATGATCGGGATCGGGTTGCGCGCGCAGAAGGGCGGGGCCGTGGCCGTCGTGCTGTCGGTTACGGCCAACGGTCCGCAGATGCGGTTTTCCGGTTCGATCTCTACGGCGGCGGAGGGCGATCGGCTGTCCTTCGAGCCTTATCGCGTCGCCTTCGAGATGGCGCGCAAGCCGCAAGGCGGAGCCTCGGACGAGGCCAAGGCGGCCGTGCAGGAGGGGCGCCGGCGGCAGGACCGTCTGGCCGCGGACGGCCTGAGGGCCGTCGCCGAAGCATGGCCGGGACCGGCTGTGGCGGCGCTGCTGGTCAATCGGGCCGGATGGATCACCGATCTTCTCGATTACAGCCTCGGCTGGGCCGAGCATGTGCCTGTGGCGGAAACCCTGGCGGTACGCGACGCGCTGCGTTTCGCCATTGCCGAATGCGGCCTCGAACGGAGCGAACTGGACGAAAAATCGCTGCCCGATCACGCTTCGCAGGTGCTCGGATTGCCGGTCGCGGAGATCGATGCGCAGCTCAAGGGGCTTGGGCTGGCGGTTGGCAAGCCTTGGCGGAAGGAGCAGAAGCTCGCTTGTCTGGCGGCCTGGGTCGCCGCTCTGCCGCGCGTGGGGGATTTGCCGTGACGCCAATCTCCCGACGCACATTCATTCGGTCATCGCTGGCCAGCTGTGGCGCGGCTGCCCTGTCCGGATGTTCGATGCCTTATGGCCAATGGACCAATCGGCGTCCGGGGCCCTTCACCGGCCTGGGCCCGATCGCCTTGTCCCCGAACGGCTCCACCGTCGCAACGTTATATAAAGGCAGCCTCGTCCTGTATGATTGGCGGCGCGAAACCGTGACACGCCTTCCCGATTGGCTGGCGGAACCGACTTTTTCACCCGATGGCCGGTGGATCGCCGGGCGGGACGGGGATGGTCAGATTTCGTCTCTGGAGCTCGATACCGGGCGGCTGGTCGCCTTTACCAAGGAAGCCAAGCCTGCCTTTGCGCCCATATGCCCGAGAGTCTCGCCGGACGGGCGCAAGATCGCCGTCGCGACCGCGAGCGCGTCCAACGATTCTTCGATCTCCCTGGTCGATTGTGAAAAGCGGGAGGTGCGCCGTCTCATCCCGGCAAAATTCGGCTTCTACTCGGTAAGCGACCTCTGTTTTGTCGGTCGCGGCGAGATTCTCTTTCAGGCTGCCGCGCCGCGCGACCCGATGCTGGCGCAACAGGTCAAGGCGATCCGGGATGGGTTCGTGTCGGAGAATTATCAGTACCGTCTGATATTCGATCCGGAAGCGTCGACGAACCATGGGGATGTCAGCGTATTGACGCCCCAGCTGGATACGAGGCCGTCGTTGGCGCATCAGATACAGGGTCTGTGCGCGTCGCGGAGTGGAGCCGTTCTTGCCTGGCTCGGTCAGTCACCGGGGCCGAAATACGGGTACGAGGTCTTCGACCGGCAAGGAGGCGTGACGCGGCAGGCAACCAGCCGGACCAGCTATACCTATGCCTGCGCGATTTCCGATGACGGTAATACGATCGCTTTCACGGAAGACCAGAGCCGCGGTCTTTCATTCGATCTCAGTATCTTGGACCGGCGCAGCGGCGCCGTTATCGAAACCAGGCTTTTGGCGAAGTTGGACGGCGGATAAAACGCCGGGACGGAGCGATCCGCCTAATTCCGCGACGGCGTCAGATCCAGCAATACCGGCGCGGCCAGCAGCAGGCGAACCAGCTCGGCCTGGCGGGTGACGTCGGTCTTCGAGAAGATGCGCTTGAGATAGGTGCGGGCCGAACTGACGGTGATGCCCATAAGGTCGGCGGCGTCTTCGATGCGGTGGCCTTCCCCTAACGCGATCGCCAGGCGCGCTTCGGCGTCGGTCAGGTCGAACAGGCGCGAAACGGTTTCGGCCGAGGGCATCTTCTGGCGTTCCGGCGCGCTGACCAGCAGCACGGCGACGTTGGCGCCGAGACCGCTGGCGGGCAGGGGCGCCACCACCACCGAGAGCGGACGGTCGCTGTCTTCGCGGCTGACCGACAAAGCGTGCGGCACGCTGGAATCGCCGCCCTCGACGGCGATCTTGACCAGGCGGGCCAGTTCGGTGGTCTCGCGCGGCTTGTTGGTGCGGCACAGGCCGGTCGGACCGATCGAGAGGCCGTCGCGCGAGGCGAGGAATTCGGCGCCCTGCTTGTTGGTGAACACCACCTTGGTCTCGGCATCGACCACCACCACGCCGGTCGGCAGGCGGTTGAGCGTGGCCACACCCAGCGCCGCTTCGACCGAGGAGCTGGCCTTGGCCTCGCGCGCTTCCTTTTCCTGCAGCGCCATCTCGATGCCGGAGGCCAGGGTCTCGGCCGGGCTGGGCTTGGTATAGAAGCGGAACACCGTCGATTCGTTGATGGCGGCGGCGGCTGTGGCGATGTCGGTGGCGCCGGTCAGGATGATGGCCAGCGTGCCGGGATGAATCCTGGTGAGTTCGCGGATCAGTTCCAGGCCGGTCATCACCGGCATGGTGATGTCGACCACGGCGACATCGAAGGGCTGTTCGTGCTGGGCGACGAGAACGTCGGGGATCTGATCGTGAAAGACCATGTCCCAACGGGATTGCCAAGGGCGCAGGGCACGGCCGAGCGCGTCGAGCACATTGCGCTCGTCATCGACGAAGAGTACCCGCGGACGATTCCCTGACACCATCGGCACCGTGTTTTTCGGCTGTCCCTAAACAGGGATATCGGCCCATGCCGCCAGCCCCCATGATCGGCAGTATGAAGTCAGCGCATTTTCCGCGCAAGTGACGCCAGAAAAGGAGGTGCCCCATGCACTCCAGCCAGAACCGAGTGACCACGATGGACCAGCTCTATGCCACCGCCGCTTCGATGCAGGCGCCGGTGCTGATCCATATCGATGGCGAGATCGAATGGGGCAACCGGTCCTTCGCCGATCGCTTCGGCGTCAAGCCGGAAGCCGGCGCACGGATCAAGGTCAAGGAACTGCTGTGGTGCCTGGGCGTCGCCGAGGCGATCTGCGGCATGGTGGCCGAGGGCCTGGCCTTCCATCACTGCGAGCTGCCGTCCCCCCAGGCCGGCGAGAGCTCGCTGATGCTGAAGCACCAGCTGCTGCCGATGCTGTCCGACGGCCGCCGCCGCATGCTGCTGGTGCTGGCCGACGAATTCGACCCGGAACCCGCCGACATCTGAGACGAGCTTCAACCGGTTTTCTTCTCTCTCTCCCGACCGAGGAACAAAGTGGCCGCTACCAGCAACACCGCGGAGACTTGGTTTCGCCAAAGAGTCCGTTATCCTGTCCCGAAAGCCAAGACCTTGCTCAAAAGGACGGCGCAGGAAGGTTCTAAGATGCCGACGCGGCTTCTTCTGGTTGATCCCGATTGCGATGAAGCGGAGCGTATCGTCGCTCTGATTCATCGCAACGAGACCGACGCTTATACGATCAAGCATGCGCAGGGCTTCGAGGATGCCGAGGAGCTGCTGGGCGAGCACGAGTTCGACGCTGTGCTGCTGGACCTGGCGACGCCAGTCGGGCGCGGCGGCGCGGTGCTGAAGAAGCTGATCGGCCTGGCCGCCAATACCCCCATCATCGTGCTGACCCAGACCGAGGACGAGACCGCCGGCGCCATGGCCGTGCAGGCGGGCGCGCAGGATTTCCTGGTCAAGTCGCGCCTGAACGGGGACATGCTGCGCCGGGTCATCCGCTATTCGATCGACCGCGTGCGGTTCCGCCAGGATGTCGACGGGCTGGCGCGCGAGATCGCGCACAGGAAGCGCATCGCCGATGCCCTGTCGGACAGCCAGAACCGCATGATGGCGATCAATGAGAGCCTGTTCGAAGGCGTGCTGGTGTTCGATGAAAGCGGTCATATCGCCCTGTCGAACCGCGCCGCGGAGCGCCTGCTGTCCGACGACGGCAAGCTGCCGTCCCGCGATCTCGACGAGGTGCTGCGCCTGGTGCTGGACGAACAGCCGATCAGCTTCGGGGCGGGTCCGTTCCGGCAGGTGATTCACGAAGGCGCGGGCATCCAGGACGAAGACGCCATTTTCGTGCGCGGCGACGGCCGTCCGGTCGCGGTCGCCTATGCCTGCGTGCCGCTGATGGAAAAGGACGGGGTGCAGGGCGCGATCCTGTCGTTCCGCGACATCGGCGCCTTCAAGCAGGCCCAGCGCGACGCCCTGCAATCCTCGAAGCTGGCCAGCGTCGGCCAGCTCGCCGCCGGCATCGCCCATGAGATCAACACGCCGATCCAATATATCGGCGACAATCTGCGCTTCCTGTCGAGCGCCTTTCAGTCCCTGGTCGGGCTGATCAAACGGTCGGAGCAATTGCTGTCCGAGCTGGAGGGACCTGCCGCCGTGCAAGCCCGCGCGGCGCTGGAGCGGGCGCGCGAGCAGGCGGACGCCGATTATCTGCTGGAAAATATCCCGGCCGCCACCCGCCAATCGCTGGAAGGCGCCGGCCAGGTCGCGCGCATCGTGCTGGCGATGAAGGAATTCTCGCATCCGGGCGAGCGCGCCAAGGCCGAGGTCGACATCAACCGTTCGATCGAGAATACCGTGGCGGTCAGCCGCAACGAGTGGAAACAGTGGGCACGGCTCGATACCCGCCTGGAAGAAAATCTGCCGCGCGTGAACTGCCTGGCCGGCGAGATCAACCAGGTGCTGCTCAATCTGGTGGTCAATGCCGCGCATGCCATCGAAGAGGCCGATCGCGGCGCCGATGGCCGGATCGTCGTTTCGACGCGCCGCATCGACGAGGACCGTATCGAGATCGCCGTCGAGGATAATGGCGTCGGCATGACCGATACCGTGAAGGAACAGATTTTCGATCCCTTCTTCACCACCAAGCGGATCGGCAAGGGTACCGGCCAGGGGCTGGCGATCTGCCGCGACGTGATCGTCGCCAAGCATGGCGGCCGGATCTCGGTCGATTCCGCCCCTGGCGTCGGCAGCCGCTTTTCTGTCATTCTCCCGATCGGGGATGCGGAAGAGGGACTGGCACCGGGTGACGACTTATAACGTTCTGTTCGTCGATGACGACGAGAACATGCTTGCGGGGCTGCAGCGCATGCTGCGGCCCTTGCGCCATGAATGGCATATGCGGTTCGTCAATGGCGGCCCCGCCGCGCTGCAGGCGCTGACCGAAGAGAAGTTCCACGCCATCGTCAGCGACATGCGCATGCCCGACATGGACGGCGTGCAGCTGCTGGCGGAAGTCAGCCGCCTCTATCCGGAAATGGTGCGCCTGATCCTGTCGGGTTTTTCCGAAGCGGAAAGCGTCATGCGGACGGTCGGGCCGGCGCATCAGTTCCTGGCCAAGCCGTGCCCCCCGGACATCCTGATCGACGTATTGCGCCGTTCGATGGCCCTGCGGCAGATGCTGCGGTCGGACGCCATGCGCGGGCTGCTGGCCAGCATCAAAAGCCTGCCGACGCCGCCCGAGACCTATTTCCGCCTGATCAAATATCTCGAGGACCCCAACGCCTCGTTCGCCGGCACCGCGCAGATCATCGAGCGCGACGTGGCGATGACCGCGGAATTGCTGAAGATGACCAATTCCGCCTATTTCGCCCTGCCGGCCCGGGTCACGTCGCCCCTGCAGGCGATCCGCGTGCTGGGCTTCGAGATCCTGCGCAGCCTGGTGCTGCAGGTCGGCATCTTCCAGAGCTTCCACGGCCAGGCCAAGGAAAAGGCGCTGATGGAGGCCGTGAACCGCGACTCGTTCCGCGTCGCCCATATTTCGCGGCGCATCGCCAAGCTGGAAGGGTTCGAGCTGGCTCGCGTCGAGGAATGCTTCTGCGCCGGCATGCTCTGTTCGATCGGCGCGCTGGTGCTGCTGGACTGCCTGCCGGGCAGTTTCGCCAAGGTCAAGGCACGGGTGCTGGATGGGGAAGACCCCATCGAGGCCGAGATGGCCGAGTTCGGCGCCACCCAGTTCCAGATGGGCGCCTATCTGCTGGGGCTTTGGGGGTTCAAGAACACCATCGTCGAGGCGGTCGGCTTCGCCGATCAGCCGGGCAGCCAGCCGGCCAGCCGGCTCGACGTGCCGGCAGTGGTCCATGTGGCGCGGGTGCTGGCCGGGCCGTTCCCAGGCTTCGTCCTGGGCGAGGCCGAGGGCAGCGCCGGGCGCATGCCGCTCGACATGGGCTATCTCAGCCAGCTCGGAAAGCAGGAGCGCTTGGGTGTGTGGATGATAGAGGCAAGGCAGGTGATGTGACGGAGGGAGCTCCGATGGCGTCCAGCTCGCGCTGCAACGCCAGCCGGCCCAGCGCGTCGACGCGCAGATTGACCAGCAATTTTATGCGGTTGTGCAGTTCGCGGTAGATCTCCGCCAGGTGCAGCCCCGCTTTGGCGCCGTCTTCATCGATGGCGGCGGGGGCGGGCACGTTCCAATAGGCGGTCATCGGCTGGCCCGGCCAGACCGGGCAGACATCCTCGGCGCTGCGGTCGCTGATGGTGAAGACGAAATCCATCTCGGGCGCGCCGGGTTTGGCGAATTCGTCCCAGCTCTTGGAATAGAGAGCCGATACGTCGTAGCCCAGTTTTTCCAGCATGCGCACGGTTTCGTCGTGCAGATCGTCCTGCGGAAAGCTGCCGGCGCTGTAGGCGGCGAAGCTGCCCCGTCCTATGCGGTTGAGAATTGCTTCGGCCATGATGCCGCGCGCGGCGTCATGGGTGCAGAGGAACAGAACATTGTAGACCTTATCGCCCATACCGGGTCCTCCAAAGGAGTAACCCCCCATCTGGGCGCGGTGTCAGGTGATCTGCAGCCGTGCCAAAGCCTCGGCCAGATCATCGCCGAACCCCGCCCCCTTCCTGATAACCGGCACGCGGGCAGGAAGTTCATTCAGCGAGGGATGACCCCAGCTGTAGGAGGTCAGCATGGCGACCTTGATGTCGCGGGTGCTGGGCATTGTGGCGAAGGCGGTGGCCAGGTCGATGCCGGTCAGGTCATCCAGCACGCCCGAGATCACGACCAGGTCGGGTCGGGTGCGAACGGCCATTTCCAACGCCTGGAAAGGCGAGCGGACGGTCGAGACGCGATAGCCGCAAGCCTGGAATTCACGCTCGACGATGCGGCTGGTGGCGCGGTCGGAGGTGACCAGCAGCACCTCGATATTGGAGATCGTGACGTCGGCCGGATTGAAGTTGTTGAGCACGCGGGTCGGCAAGGCGCGCACCACCGCGGCGGTGGTCGAGACCGGCGTGGTGCCGTCGAGGCCCTGGCGCAGCTGGTCCAGGAAGGCCTGCATATCGTCGAGGCGCTGCGGGCTCAGCTCGGTCAGGTCGGCGACATATTCACCGAAACGGTGCGCCACGATGGTGACCAGCGGCTGGTCCATGGTCGAACCGCGCACGGCGACGTTCAGCATGTCGCGCTGGATGCGCGCCAGGCTTTCCTTGACCGGCGCGGTGCTGGACCGCAGGTTGCCGATCAGCACTTCCAGGCCGGACAGGGTATCGCGCACTTCCTCGACGAACTCGCCCTCGACCTGACGGTCCATTTCTTCGATCTTGTCAGAACCGTTGGCCATGACGTCGGCACATCCTCTTTTCGGCTTGCTGGAAAGGACCATTTGCCATTAAAGCCACCGGCAATACAAGCCAATAAGCCCGGAATCAGGGGGTAAGGGAACGATGATGCACACTGTAACGCCCGAATTGCTGGATGCATTGGCCCGCATGGGTCTCGCTTTGCTGCTCGGCTGCCTGATCGGCCTGGAGCGGCAATTGCACCAGAAGATGGCCGGTTTGCGCACCAACGCCCTGGTGGCGCTGGGCTCGGCGGGGTTCGTCGTGTTTTCGGCGCTGACCGCGCAGGGAGACCCGACCCGCGTGGCGGCGCAGGTCGTGTCGGGCATCGGCTTCCTCGGCGCCGGCGTCATCATGCATCAGGGCGTCAATGTGCACGGCTTGAACACGGCGGCCACCCTGTGGTGCTCGGCGATGGTCGGCACCTTCGCCGGCGGCGGCTTCTGGGTGCCGAGCTGCGTCGCCACCTTCCTGATCATCATCACCAACCTGCTGCTGCGCCGGCTGGTGTTCCGCCTGCATCTGCCCTCCATGCGCCCGGTCGTCTCCGACGTGTGCTACACCATCGAAGTGACCTCACGCGGGGCCGAAGAGGCGCATACGCGTTCGCTGCTGTTGCATTCTCTGACCGAGGCCGGGCTCGGCCTGCGCGAGATCGACAGCGCCGATATCCCGGAAACCACCAAGGTGACGGTGATCGCCCAGGCCCAGGCGCTCCGGCGCATGGATGCGGCGCTGGAGCAGATCGTCGGGCGCCTGAGCCTCGAGCCGCATGTTTCGGCGGTCAGCTGGAAGGTCGCCGTCAGCCACGCCGACAGCTGAAGCCTAATCCCCGTCGTCCAGGAACAGCCACTGGCTTCCCTTGATCAGCCCGACCGGGAACGTGGTTTCGTGATACGTGCCCGGAATCACCTCGCTCTTCAGTTCCAGCCCGGGATATTTCCGCGATCGCAAGCGATCGGCCATCGTCTTCACGTCGCCGACCATATTGGCGGTGCAGAAGCTGCATTCGCCGGGCGTTTCCATTTGTCCGACAGTCAGATAGAGCTTGGCCTTGAGGTCCTTATGAGTACGGGAATAGTCCGCTTCGGACGCGAAGAGGGCATGGTGGTCGTACCAGATGGACGGGCTGGTCAGGATATAGCTGTTGAACAGCCCGGGGTCATTGAACAGAACCCACAGGCCGAACAAGCCGCCGAACGATTGGCCGGACAGCACCCGGTCATGCGGATCGATGCGGAAACGGCCTTCGACCGTCGGCATCAATTCGCTTTTGATGAAATTCAGATAGGGGGCCGCGCCGCCGGTTGTCCCATATTTCGGCACGGACCAGGGTGTCAGATCGCGGGTGCGGGCCTTGCCGGGGTCTTCTCCGACCGCGTTGGAAATCCCGACCAGGATGAATTCCTTCAGCCGGTCATGGTTGAACGGCACCATGGTCACGCCGGACGCGACCTGAAAAGTATAGGCGCCATCGGTCATGTAGAGAACCGGATAGGTCCGATTCCGGTTTTGCGGCGCATCATAGCCGGGCGGGGTCTTCACATAGGCTTCGTAGCGGCGGCCGAGGATCTTCGAGTCGATGGGAATGACCTGGCTATGGTCGATCTTGAATGGGTCTTCGGCCCGGGCAACGGTGGCGAAAAGCAGGAACAGCGAACAGACAAGCAGCTTCACTTTTGTCTCCCGAAGGGCTGGTCGTAGCCGGTCAATTCCAGATAGCCGCGTCCCTGAGCGCAGGACACGGCGCCTTCCCAATAGATCGGTCCGCCGGCAAGGCGGCTGTCGAGCTCCTGGTCGTCGAGCAGGGGGTGCAGGGCGAACAGGCGTTTTTCGCCGTTCAGCGTCACTTCGAGATCGCTGTCGACTGGATAATCGGCGCCGCTATGCGGTGAATGCCAGCGCCGGCGCGGGGTGAAGGTCACCGCATTGTCGCCCAGGAACACAGGCGCTCCTTCGTGGTCGCGCCCAGAGTCGCGCCACGTGCCGCCGGTCCACAGGGTCTTGCCGGCGGCGTCGCGGATGCGGAAAGCCATCAGGGACGCGCCGTCATCGAGGTCGAGGGCCGCCCAGTCCCAACCCACCGCGCCGTCGGGCAGCAGGGTCGAGGACCATTCGTGATCGAACCAGGCTTCGCCGGTCAGTTTCTGTCCGTCCAGTTCCGCACGGATCGCCATATGCGGCTCGCTGTAATAGCGGCTGGCGGCGCCGTCGCCTTTGGCGCTGACGCCGTTCGGGCCTTCGATCAGGATCGGCTGGGTCGGCGTGGCGGACAGGGTCAGGGCGAAACCCTTGGCCGGAACGCGGATGGAAAAGCCGCCCTCGGCGTCGCCTTGCCAGCGCCAATCATCCAGCGCCAGGTCGAGGGCGCTGTCCGAAGCCGCGGCGCGGCCGAAGCCGAGACGCGAGACACGCTGGTCGTGGATCAGCCTGCCGCGTCTGGGATCGGACAAGGCGGCATGGGCCATCACCACCTGTTTGGCGGCGAAGCTGCTGGGATTGTCCTGGTCGACCGCGGGACGGCTGCGGAAGAAGGTGACCTGGAAACCCATCTGAGCGCCGGACCCGTCCTTCAGCCAGCCGGTCAGATACCACCACTCGGTCCGGTAGGCCGGATGGGCGGCGTGATCCTGGGGGAAATCGAGAGCGGGAGCGTTCGCCGTGATCGCCGGATAGTCCGGCGGCGCGGCCAAAGCCGGTTCAAGCATCGCCGCAAAAATGATCGGTATCAGCTTGCGATGCATCAGAAATCCTCCCGGACCGCCATCACCGGCCCGTTGGCCAAAGCGGCGCGGCCCGACAGGCGCGCGGCCAGCGCGGCGGCGGCCACCAGGGCCAGCCCGGCGGCGGCCAGCAGGCGGATCGGCCACACCGTATCCATGGTCCAATTGAAGGATTGCGGATTGACCACGTCGATCAGCACTTCGCCGATCAGCCCGCCGAGGCCCAATCCGCACAGCACGCCGGTGACACCCAGCGCGGTGCCTTCGGTCAGCAGCATGGCGCCGATCTCGCTCCGGCGCACGCCGAGATGGCGCAGCATGCCGAATTCGCGGGTGCGCGCCAGGGTCTGGGCCGAGACGGTGGCGGCGACGCCGGCCATGCCGACCAGGGTCGCCACCGCCTCGATGGCATAAGTCAGCAGGAAACTGCGGTCGAACAGATCCAGCGCGCTGGCGCGAATAGTGGCGGAATCGGCGATCTGCGTGCGGTCGGCGGTGGCGGGCGGCAGGCTGGCCCGCAGATGCCGGGCCAGCTCGGCGCGGTCCAGGCCGGGCGGCGTGAAGATCGCGGCTTCATTGGCCGTATGGTCGCCGGTCAGGGCGCGGTAGCTGTTGCCGTCGATGGCGATCGAGCCGAACTGGCGGGCATAGTCGCGGAAGATGCCGGTGATGAGGAAGGTTCTCTGCGTTCCGCCCAGCGGAAGCTCGATGGACTCCCCCGGATGTTTGCCGAGCAGCCGCGCCGCCGGTTCGGACAGCAGCACCTGAGGGCGATCGGGCGATACGGGCAGGGCGCCCTTGACCACCGGCAGGCGCGACCGCAGATCGGCGGCGTCGTCGGCCCGCGCGATCAGCGCCATGGCCGGGCGGTCGGGAGCGAGCATCAGCGGCATGGTCTTACCGAACGAGATGTGGGCGCCGCCCGCCGCGGCGGACAGGCGGGCCTGTTCCTCCGCCGTCAGATCCGGCGCGCCGGGGCCGGGCGTCACGCGAAGATAGAGATCGGCGGACAGCAGATCGCCCAGCCAGACATCGACCGAATGGCGGAAGCTGGCGACCATCACCGCCATGGCGATGGTCAGGCTGGTGCTGGCCACCAAACCGGCCAGGGCGATCGAGGCCTGGCGCGGCGCGAAGGACAGCGGCTTCAGCGCCAGGAACAGCACCGGGCGCCGCTCCAGCCCGCGATCGGCCAGGCGCAGCATGGTGCCGAGCAGCCAGGGCATCAGCGCAACGCCGCCGCCCAGGATCAGGCCGACCGACAGATAGCCGAACAGAGGAAGGTTCATGACCGGCGGCATCAGGGCGCATCCGCCGCCGAGCAGCAGGAAGCCTGCCCCCAGCCAGGGTTTGCCAGCCGTGCCGCCGCCGCTGGAGAAGCCCTTGAGGGTCTCGACCGGCGGCAATCCGGCGGCGGCACGGGCCGGCCACAGACTGCCCGATAATGCCGCCGCCAAACCGAGGCCGGCGAACAGCAGGGCGGCGCCGGGCGCGAAATCGAGGCTGGGCCGGACACCGTGGAAATAGCCGCCGCCGAGATCGCCGCCCAGCAGGCGGACCGCAGCGGTGGCAAGACCGGCGCCCAACGCCAGCCCGAGACCCGCGCCCAGCAGACCCAATGCCACCCCTTCGGCCAGCACATAGCGCAGGATGGTCGAGCGCCGCAGGCCCAGCATGCGGAGCAGGGCGAATTCGCGGGCCCGCCGCGCCACCGACAGGCTTTGGCCGGAGAAGGTCAGGAAACCGCCGGTGATCAGGGCGACCAGGGCCAGCATGTCGAGATTGACCCGGTAAGCGCGCGACAGGGCATCGTCGCGCCGCGCGCGGTCGGACGGGCTGGACAGGCCCATTCCGGGCGGCAGGATGGCGAGCAATTCCTTGGCCAGCGCGGCCAGGTCCGCGCCGGGGCGCGATTTGACGATGATGCGGCTCAAATGGCCGATATGGCCGAACCGCCACTGGAAGGCGGCGATGTCGATTACCGCGCCGCTTTCATCCTCCAGGGCGGGCAGATCTCCGGCCAGCACGAAGGCGGCCCGGTGGTCACCGGACGAAATCTCGATTTTCGCGCCGGGCGCCAGGTTCAGCCGGGCGGCAAGGGCCGGCGGCAGGAACAGCGCATCGTCGTCGAGCGGGGTTCGCGCCGGGCCGGCGGCGGGCCGTCCGAGCAGCGAGGGCGAGACGGTGAGGGCATGTAACGCATCGGTGCCGATCAGATGGATCGGCGTGGACGCGCCCAGTGTCGCATCGGCTTCACCGACCGGCAGGGCGTCGCCGACATCCGGCAGCCCGGCGATCTTCCCATAGAGGCTCTCGTCGATGCCGTCCGGTGGTCCGGTGATCTCGTAATCGCCCTGGCCGGAAACGCTGGCCATGGCGCGCGAGAATTCATTGAGCGCCGATTGGTTGACGATATGCACCGCATAGCCCAGCGCCACGCCGACCGCCAGCGCCGCGAGCGCCAAAGCGGCCCGGCCGGGATGGGCGCGCAGCTCGCCGCCCAGCAGCCAGAGAAAGGCCTTCCAGGGTGTGGCTTCAGACGATCGCATCGGCAAGGCCTTTCGGCGTCAGGGTCAGTACCCGGTCCGCCGTGGCCGCGGCCAGCCGCGAATGGGTGACCAGCATGATCGCGGCGCCGGTTTCCGCGACGACGCGCCGGAACAGCGCCAGCACGCCCTCGGCGGTCGCGGGGTCGAGATTGCCGGTCGGTTCGTCGGCCAGGATCAATGCCGGGCGGTGCACGATGGCGCGGGCGATGGCGACGCGCTGCAATTCGCCGCCCGACAGCACCGACGGCCGTTCGCCGCCGCGTCCGCCTAAGCCCACGGCCTCGAGCAGAGGTTCGGCGCTAGAGCGCGCCTCGCCGGATCGTCCCTGCAGCACGAGGGGCAGGGCGACGTTCTGCCACAAGGTCAGATGCGGCAGGATGTGAAAGGCCTGGAACACGAAGCCGATGCGATCGCGCCGCAGCAGGGTGCGGCCGTCCTCGTCCAGCGCGGCGAGGTCCTGTCCTTCGATCAGGACGCGGCCCTGTTGGGGAATGTCGAGGCCGCCGACGACATTGAGAAGAGTGGATTTCCCGACCCCGGATTCACCGAGGATGGCAACGAATTCGCCGGGCGCCAGGGTCAGGTCGACCGTGCCGAACAATTCGCGTCCATTGGGCAGGACGCGGCGCAGACCTTCCAGCGAAAGGACGGGAGAGGTCACCCCTGATTCTGGAAACGGCGCTCGATCGAGCGGATCAGGTCGATGCCCTGGGTCATCTCGGTCACCATGAAGTCGGCGCGCTTGACCGGACCGCCGGCATTGGGATGCGGGAAATTGCGGGCGAAGGCGTTCATCTTGACGGTCAGGCCGCATAAGGCGCCGCCCATCACGACGTGATAGCGTTCGATCATGTTCTTCACCCCCTGGAATTCCTCCTGGGTGATGTTGGTCCACATCTGCTTGGTGCGCCGCTCGAACACTTCCAGGCGGCCCGAGATGCTGGCCGAGACCGAGTTGATGGCGTCTTCGATCTGGGTGCAGGTGCGCATCAGGCTGGCATCCTGCATCAGCTGGAAATGCTTGCGGATCGGCGCGATGGCGTCGAGGCAGGCGGTGAAATAGGGCTCCAGCCGGTCGAGACAGTGGCGGTAATAAGACAGCGACATGAAGGTGTCGCCGTAATCCTCGAGGAAGCGTGGCACTTCCATGATCGGCACCTTCAGCTGGTTGGCCAGCTTTTCCAGGCGCTCGCGGGCGCGGACCACGTCGGGGTCGCGGAACAGCTTCATCAGGTCGGCGTAGGTGTTGATCTCCACCGCGTCCTCGCCATAGATCATCTGCAGCAGCGGCCGGGTGAACAGCATCATGTACTGGGTCAGCTGTTTCATCTTCTCGTCGGAGAGACGCAGCCCGTCGAAGTCGTTGATGGGGATCTTGTGGGCGCGCAAGCTGATGCGCAGGGAATAGACGTCATAGCTCGGCAGCAGCGCCAGGCGGCGCAGGATGGCGAGGTCGGGATGCACCCTTCCTTCCTCCCAACCCATCATCTGGCCGACGGATTCGACGTCGACCTGGCCGGAACCGGTCTGCTCGTCGCGGAAAATCTCGATGACGCTTTGCAGCTTGCCGTTCTTGACCATGCGCGAGCTGCGCAATGCGGGCGTTTCGAGGGGGACGATGGACAGCGGCAATATGAACAATGAGTCCATATCGGTGTCCTCGATCATTTTCAGTTCGTTTTCGTACATATGCCGATCTCGACCGGAATTGGGGCCCCGGTCTCTCTCCCCCTTCGGCGACTGATTGCGTACCGCTAACTGTATAGTGCCGTTATTTTTTTATCCGGTCAGCAATTGTTCGACAATGGGCTTTCAGTCGAGGGCGAGATCGGAGATCGGCGTCTTGTAATCCTCCAGCCGGGCGACCACGCGGCGATTTTTCGACGATTTGGCGGTCTTCTTATGCTTGGCCAGGACCCGGCTGACATCGTCGGGGGTGCTGCCGGCGCAGCTGTCGTCGATGACCAGCAGAACCGCGCTGACCGACAGCAGCGGGAAACGGCGTTCGATGCCGTCGCGGTCGGTGCCGGTCATATAGCCGTTCTGGCGCGTTTCGGCGTCGTAGAAGCTTTCGGCGTCCGAGCGGAACTTTTCGATCACCTTGTCGATCATGTTCTCGGCCTCGGACAGCGGGCTGTCGGTCAGGCTGAGGAAGAAATCGTCGCCGCCGATATGGCCTATGAAGCAATTCTCGGTGGTCGCCACTTTGCGCATCAGCTCGGCGAACAGCAGGATGGCGCGGTCGCCCTGGCGGAAGCCGTAGGTGTCGTTGAACGGCTTGAAATTGTCGAAATCGAGATAGGCGATCACCGCCGGCATGCCGCGGTCGAGCAGGCTGACCACATGCTCGTTGATCAGATCGTTGCCGGGCAGCTTGGTCAGCGGATTCTCGTCGCGCGCCCGCGCCAGGGTCTTTTCGTGCATGGCGCGGATGATCGATCGGGCGTTGAGGAAGCCGCGATAGCGGTTCTGGTCGGTGATGATGATCCCGTCGGCCTGCTCGTCGCTGGAATACAAGGCCAGCAGCCGGTCGAGCGGCGTGGACAAAGCGGCGATCGGGCAGCGTTCGAGGAAGCTGCGCAGGGAGAAGCCGAGCGAGCGGTTGGCGATCAGTTCCTTGCCGTAAGCCGAATAGACATGGTTGCGCAGCGCCTGCTCGCGCACCACGCCGAGCGGATGGCCGTTATGGTCGACCACCGGCAGCAGGGTGCGCGACGGGTCCTTGGCCACCACGGCGAACACTTCCTTCATCGGCGTGTCGACCACCAGCGGCGGGGTGAGGTCGAGCTGATCGTCGATCCACTTATTGTCGACCAGCCGGTGGCGGCGGTCGTTGCGGGCCAGGATCTCGACCGTCTCGAACAGAGTGCCGGCCTGGGCCGGATCGGTCACCGGCGGCTGGATGAAATTGCCCTGGGCCATGTCGCAGCCCATCTCGCGGCAGATCTGCAGCTCGGCGGCGGTTTCGATGCCGACGGCGATCACCTGCATGCCCAGCGTGTGGGCGGTGGACACCACCTGCGACATCACCAGGCGCTGGCGGGCCAGCCGGTCGACGCCGCTGATGTAGGAGCGGGGCAGCTTGAGATAATCGACGTCGCAATGCAGCAGGAAGCTCATCCCGTGCGGGCTTTCGCCGAAGCGGTCGAGTGCCACGAGGCCGCGATTGGAGCGCAGCTGATTGACCCAGGCCTGGGCCTTGGCGCCGCCGGCGATGTAAGATGTGACCTCGGTCACCAATTGCCGCGCATGCGGGGCAAGGAATTCCTGGTTGGCGGCGACGATCTCTTCGCAATGCTCGGCCAGGCGCCAATCCATATTGGTGAACAGCAGGCGGTTGGGCAGGTGCGGCAGCAATTGCGCCTGCTCGCCGGCGACACGGCGCACCTCGACCTCGAGCGCGACCAGCGATTCGAGATGGAACGGCTGTTCGAACAGGCTGGCCGGACGGGCCAGGATCTCATAGCCGGTGCATTGGCCCGTATGAATATCGGCGATGGCTTGGAAGGCGACCGAAATGCGGCCCGAATTATAATCGTCCGCCATGATCTAATGCCCTCGAATCCCGCTCAGCAAGCGCTGCGACAAGGTACACCTCAAGAGATTTTGTCGTCGTTCTATTGTTTCGTCCCGGCTAATGCTGCCAGGTTTGCGACGAATTGGTCTTTCACGGTCGACCATGGAAATTCGGTCGCCCTTCTTACGCATACGGCCGGATCGATGGCCCGGGCGTCCAGCGCCGCCTGGCGCAGATCGTCCGACATCACGCCGGCCCCCGAGTCCTCCAGCACGTCCTTGGGACCGGTTACCGGATAGGCAGCCACCGGCACGCCGCAGGCCAGCGCCTCCAGCATCACCAGTCCGAACGTGTCGGTCTTGCTGGGAAAAACGAAAACGTCGGCGCCGTTATAGCAATCCGCCAGCGCTTCGTCGCCGGAAACTACGACGAAATGCGCATCGGGATATTTGGCGATCAGGGAATTGCGCTGCGGGCCGCTGCCGACCACCACCTTGCTGCCCGGCAGATCGAGGTCCAGGAAGGCTTCGAGGTTCTTGTCGACGGTCACCCGGCCGACATTGAGGAAAACCGGACGCGGCAGATCGGCGAAGCGGGTCTTGGGGCCGGGCTTGAACACCGACTGGTCGACGCCGTGCGACCACAGCTTCAGATTGGCGAATCTCCAATCCTGCAGTTCCGAGAAGACGTTCGGGCTGGGCACCAGCACGCCGGACGAGGGGGCGTGGAAATGGCGCATCCCCGCATAGGGAATGAACAGCGGAACGCCGGTGCGCTTCTGCAGATATTCGGGGAATTTCGAATGATAGGCGGTGGTGAAGGGCACCTTGTTGCGCAGGCACCAGGCGCGCGCCGACCAGCCCAGCGGGCCTTCGGTGGCCAGATGGATCGCGTCGGGAGCGATCTCCTCCAGCTTGCCGGCCAATATCTTGCCCGGCAATACCGCCAGGGGAATTTCGGGGTAGGTTGGGCAAGGGATGGTAGTGAACTGGTCGGGTGAGATCACCTCGACCTCATGGCCATCGGCCTTGAGGAGCTGCAGTACACTATCCAGGACTCGCACCACGCCGTTTTGTTGCGGGTGCCACGCATCAGTCACCAAAGCTAAGCGCAAGGCCGTCCCTCGAAAGTCGCCAACCTCATTCTTCAGCAGCAAGCTGAATTAAATCCCACGCTGGCGACAATGAAGTTTCAGTGACAGCTAACGGAAGAGAACCCTTATAGACGGGGGAGCTTCCCCCGTACCCTCGGGGTCGGCGCTTTGCGCCTCCGAGCGGGATGATGTTCTTTTTACGTCTAAAGACATCCCGCTCTACCGGGAGGCGATCTGGACGTTATGAGACGGCGCGAAGTCTTTGACGCCGATGCACTGGCCATCGGGCTGGCCGCAACCGCTGGCGACATTGAGGCCGACCACGGCGAAGAAAAGACCGATCAGAACGGCGCCGCCGACATTGGCGAAAAACTGGGCGGGGCGGGCAGGGCTGCGATAGAACATGCTGTCCTCCTAAGTTCGTTGAATGAGAACATAACAAGAACATCGATGGAGTCGCAAGGGGAATCTATCTCACTTGTTTCCGCGCGGATTCGGCCCGGCGCTTGACAGAGCTGGTGCGCTGGGGCTTCATCGCGAAAATTTTTTTCGCCAAGGATTGCATGGCCAGTTCGCGCCGCAGGTCGGGTGGGTTCGCCGACACGTTGATCACGTTGCTCCAAGTTGTCGTGCTGGCTCTGCTGGTGCGCAGCTTCGCCTACGAGCCGTTCAACATCCCGTCGAAGTCGATGCAGCCGACCCTGCTGGTCGGCGACTACCTGTTCGTGTCGAAATATTCCTATGGCTACAGCCGCTATTCGCTGCCGTTCGGCCTGCCGCTGTTCGAGGGGCGCATCTTCCCGCGCCGGCCCGAGCGCGGCGACGTGGCGGTGTTCAAGCTGCCGACCGACAACCGCACCGATTACATCAAGCGCGTGATCGGCCTGCCCGGCGACCATATCAAGGTCGAGCACCGCGTGCTGATGATCAACGGCCAGCCGGTCAAGCGCCAGGCGGTCGAGGATTATGTCGACCGCGATCCGCGCACCGGCACCACGCGTCATCTGCAATATATCGAGACCTTGCCCAACGGCCGTTCCCATATCATCATCGAAGATGCCGGCCCGGAAGTCTGGGCGGACAACACCGATGAATATGTCGTGCCGCCCGGCCACTACTTCATGATGGGCGACAATCGGGACAATTCGGAAGACAGCCGCTTTCTCGACAAAGTCGGCTATGTGCCGGAGGAAAATCTGGTGGGACGGGCGGAAATCATTTTCCTGTCGACCAGCCAAGCCGGGAAGCCCTGGGAATTCTGGCTCTGGCCCAGCGAATTGCGCTGGCGCCGTCTGTTCGACCATATCGTCTGATCATGGGCAACCAACCTCCCAGAAGGCCGCGTGCCGCCCATTCGGGTCTGGTCGACCTGCTCGGCTATAATTTCAACGATCCCAAGCTGCTGGAACAGGCGCTGACCCATCCCAGCCTGCAGCCCGGCAGCGCCGGCCGCGGACCCTATGAGCGCCTGGAGTTCCTGGGCGACCGCGTGCTCGGCCTGGTGGTCGCCGAGATGCTCTATAAAAGCTTCCCCGGCGAGAACGAGGGCGCCCTGGCCCGCAGGCATGCCGCGCTGGTGCGCCGCGAATCGCTGGCCCGCATCGCTTTGCAGATCAATCTCGGCCCGGCCCTGTCGCTGTCGCGCAGCGAGGAGGAGACCGGCGGCCGCAACAATATGGGCACCCTGGCGGACGCCTGCGAAGCCGTGCTGGGCGCGATGTATGCCGATGGCGGTCTGAGTCCGGTCGCCGGGCTGATCAATCGCCTATGGACGCCGCTGATGGCCGAGATGGCCGCGCCGCCCAAGGATGCCAAGACGGCCTTGCAGGAATGGGCCCAGGCCCGCGCCCTGGGCCTGCCGGTCTATTCCACGCTGGCGGTCGAGGGGCCGCCCCATAATCCCGATTTCCTGATCGGCGTCGAAATCGAGAGCACCGCGAAAGCTTCGGGCCGCGGTCCTTCCAAGCGCGCGGCGGAACAAGCCGCCGCAGCCAACCTTTTGGAGCATCTGAACAAATGATCGAGCAGCGGCGCTGCGGTTTCGTGGCCATCGTGGGCGCGCCGAATGCCGGCAAGTCCACCTTGGTCAACCGCCTGGTGGGCACCAAGGTCTCCATCGTCTCGCCCAAGGTGCAGACGACGCGCACCCGCGTCCTCGGCATTGCGCTGGTCGAGTCCGAGGGGGCGCAGGTGATCTTCATCGACACCCCGGGCATCTTCAAGCCGAAGCTGCGCCTCGAGCGCGCCATGGTGCGCGCCGCCTGGAGCGGCGCCTCCGACGCCGACGTGGTGGCGCTGGTGGTCGACGCCAAGAAGGGCGTCGATGACGATGTCGCGGCCATCGTCGCCTCGCTGAAGGAAGCCGGGCGCCGCGCCATCCTGGTGCTCAACAAGATCGACCTGGTCAAGCGCGAGCAGCTGCTGGGCCTGACCGCGCAGCTCAATGAGAGCGGCATCATCGACGACGTCTTCATGATCAGCGCCGAGAAGGGCGACGGCACCGAGGATTTGCTGCGCCATTGCGCCAAGCTGCTGCCGGAAGGCCCGTGGCATTTCCCCGAGGACGAGGTCTCCGACATGCCGCAGCTGATGCTGGCGGCCGAGATCACCCGCGAACAGCTGTTCAACCGCCTGCATCAGGAACTACCCTACGCGGTTCTGGTCGAAGCGGAAAAATGGGAAGAACGCGACGACGGCAGCGTCCGTATCGACCAGGTGATCTATGTCCGCCGCGACGGCCAGAAAGCCATCGTGCTGGGCAAGGGCGGTTCCCAGATCAAGGCGATCGGCGCCGCGGCCCGCCAGGAGCTGGAAAAGCTGCTGGAGCGCCAGGTCCATCTGTTCCTGTTCGTCAAAGTGCGCGAAGACTGGCCCGACGACCGTCAGCGCTATAACGATCTCGGCCTCGAATACGACGCCTGATCGGCGGTTCGCCGGCGTATCAACCGGTGAGTAATCCTGTCCGGAGGTAACCATGCCGATTGTCGATCAGATTGCCGCCGCGAACGGCGTCAACAACATCCTCAACCGGCAGCAGGCCAAACAGGCCGGGCTGGTCAAGGAACTCGCCTCCGGCGAAACCCTGTCCACGATCTCCAAGGTCCTTTCGGCTCCGTTCGAAACCGAGACCCTGACCATTCCGGTGGTTCAGAAGAACATCGAGCTGGCCAACAGCGTTCTGTCGACCTCGAACCAGGCGCTGTCGAGCGTCGCCGCCAGCCTGATGCAGGCCGAGGCGGTCGCGTCCGAGGCCTTGTCGGCGCCGAATTCGGTCAAGAGCGCGCTGATCCTGCAATTCAATGGCCTGCTCGACCAGACCAAGAGTTTCGTCAATGACGCTAGCGTCAATGGGCTCAATCTGATCGGCAGCCATTCCAAGCCGCTGACCGTCAAGACCACGACCGAGGGCGGCAAGCTGACCATCTCGAACCAGCAGGCCGACGCAAAGGCGCTGGGCGTCGAGGAAGCCAGCCTGACCAGCTGGGGCTCCGACGCCCAGATCAACGCGGCGATCAACCAGATCCGCAACGCGCTGAACCAGGTCACCTCGATCCAGTCGAAATTCGCCGCGGCGCAAGCCGCGCTGTCGGCGGCGGCGGGGGTCAATGAAGCCGCCGCGCTGGCCGCCAGTTCCGCGGCGGCGGCCCTGGTCGGCGCAGATGTCGGCGCGCTGGTGCTGGAAGCGAAGAACACGGCGGCTTTGGCGGAGTTCTCGGCCTTTCCCATCCCCGCGAGCGAGAAGGGGCCGCCGCACGAGCATGGCCTGCGCGGACTGGAAATCCGTCCGCCGCATTCTCATTCGCACAAGGAATAGTCAGGGCTCCGGATAGAGGCCCGGTATCCCGGCTTTCTCGTAAATGCCGCGCAGTTCGCCGCTGACGATCCCCTGATGCCAGGCGTCGCCGAGGCGCCGCACGTCCTCGGGGGCGACCAGGGCGTTGCAGGCCATCCAGATATCGACATGGGTCATCACCGCTTCGACATGCAGCGGAACGCCTTTGGCGGCGGCGAGATTGTCGACTTCCTGCCGCCCGGCGACCAGCACCGACGCGCGGCCGGATTGCAGCAGCGGAACCGCCGCGGCGAGGGTCTTTACCGGCAGCACGCTATAGCCGGCCTGGGCGGCGATACCCTGGCCCACAGTGTTCATCGCCACCACCGCGATGGTCTGCGGGCCGGGCGGATGCAGGGCCTCGCCGGTCAGTCCGGCCGCGACGTAATCGATCGAGGCGGTCCGGGCAACCCATTGATAATCGGCATGTTTCACCAGGTCGTGGACAACTTCCAGACGGCAGGCGGGGATCTGTTCGCGCATCACGGTGTTGATGCGTCCGGTCGGCAGGATTTCGAGGGTGGCGCGGGCGCCGTTGCGGATCAGCATCTCCGCCGCCGGGCGGATATCGATCGCGCTGCCATCCTCGGGGACGGCGAGGATCGGAGCGGGGTCGGCGCAGGCCGGAAAGGCCAGCAGCGCCGCGAGGATCACAGCTGCGTCAGGTGGTCTTTTCCAGAACACGCTTGACCGTTTTCAGCAGGGTGATGCCGTTGAAGGGCTTCAGAAGGATGCCCGAGGCGCCGGCGTTCATCACGTCGCTGACGGTCTGCGGATCGGCATTGCTCAGCAGCATGATGAAGGGGATCTTGCGCAGCGCCGGATCGGTGCCGGGATCGCTGCGCAGCATCTTCAGCAGATATTGGCCCGACGGATTGATGTCGAAATCGTCGATCACCAGCGCGAAGCCCTCGGGGTTCTTGCACAAGGTGACATAGGCGTTGCCGCCCGGCTCCGGTTCGACGATGTCGCGGACACCCGCGCCCAGCAGGATCTGGCGGATCTGGTGGCGGATATACATGATCTCGTGGACGATCAGAATGCGTCCCCGGATCGGCGGTAGCGTCACTCGTGCCTCGACCATCATCTCTTACCTTGCCTGCGCTCGCTTTTTACGGCCTACATTCAACGATCGTCTGGCCGCGCCGGCTATCCGCAAACGGGGACAGGCAGAGGAGGCGTCCGAAAAAATGCAGGCGCTTTTTAGTCAATTTGTCCTCTTTTGGGAAGGAAAAGGATGCAGTGGATCGACGAGGCCGTTCTGCTGTCGGCGCGGCCTCACGGCGAGACCGGGCTTCTGGTCGCGCTGCTGACCCGCGAGCATGGCCGTCACGCCGGTCTGGTGTCCTTCGGCCAGTCGAAGAAGCACCGCCCGGCCTGGCAGACCGGTACCCTGTTCGAGATCAAATGGCAGGCCCGTCTGGCCGAGCATCTCGGCACGGTGACGGGCGAGGGGCGTACCGCCTATGCGGCGCGCTGGCTCGACGATGCGGCGCGCCTGGGCGGGGTCGCTGCCGTCTGCGCCGTCGCCGAAGCCTGTATCCCCGAGCGCGAACCGCATCCGGCCGCCTTTGCCGGCCTGATCGCATTCCTTGACGAGCTGGGCGAGGATCACTGGCCAAGCCTTTATGCTCATTGGGAGTTGGGCATTCTGGGTGAACTCGGCTTCGGCCTCGATCTGTCGGTTTGCGCGGCGACCGGCACGAGCGAGGATCTGGTCTATGTCTCACCCAAGAGCGGTCGCGCCGTCAGCGCCCGAGCGGGCGCGGACTATCGCGACAAAATGCTGCCTCTGCCGTCCTTTCTGCGCGGCGGCATCACCCGGGAGCGCGCCGAGGTCGCGGCGGCCCTGGAGCTGACCGGTTTTTTCCTCGAACGCCACGTACTGGCGCCGCATGGCAAAGCCTTGCCGGCGGCGCGCTCACGACTTGTGGACCGGCTGCGGGCATGATCTACTAGATATTGTAAAATCTGGGGAAGTTGTTTCCATGACCGACGCCGTCCTCGCCGATCAGGTGAGGGATACTTCTTTGTCCGACGCGCTGGGCGAACGCTATCTCGCCTATGCCATGTCGACCATCGTTTCCCGCTCGCTGCCCGATGTGCGCGACGGGCTGAAGCCGGTGCACCGCCGGCTGCTCTACGCCATGCGGCAATTGAAGCTGGACCCCAATTCCGGCTTCAAGAAATGCGCCCGCGTGGTCGGCGACGTGATCGGTAAATACCATCCGCATGGCGACAGCTCGGTCTATGACGCCATGGTGCGCCTGGCCCAGGATTTCGCCGTGCGCTATCCGCTGGTCGAAGGCCAGGGCAATTTCGGCAATATCGACGGCGATAATGCCGCGGCCATGCGATACACCGAGGCCCGGCTGACGGCGGTGGCCGCCGCCTTGATGGACGGGCTCGACGAAGATGCGGTCGATTTCCGCCCGACCTATGACGGCACCGAGGAAGAGCCCGTGGTCATGCCGGCGGCTTTCCCGAACCTGCTGGCCAATGGCGCCTCGGGCATCGCGGTCGGCATGGCGACCAGCATTCCGCCGCACAATGTCGGCGAGATCTGCGGCGCGCTGCTGCATCTGATCGCCGAGCCCGACTGCGCCATCGATGCGCTGCTGGTCCATATCAAGGGTCCGGACCTGCCGACGGGCGGCGTGATGGTGGAATCGGCCGCGTCGATCGCCGAATCCTATCGCACCGGGCGCGGCGGTTTCCGCCTGCGCGCCCGGTGGGAGCAGGAGAAGCTCAGCCACGGCCTCTATCAGATCGTCGTCACCGAAATTCCCTACGGCATCCAGAAGTCGAAGCTGATCGAGAAGATCGCCGAGCTGATGGAGGCCAAAAAGCTGCCGCTGCTCGCCGACATCCGCGACGAATCGGCCGAGAATGTCCGCGTGGTGCTGGAGCCGAAGAACCGCTCGGTCGACGCCGAGATGGTGATGGAACAGCTGTTCCGCCAGACCGATCTCGAGATCCGCATCCCGCTCAACATGAACCTGCTCGACGCCCAGTCGGTGCCGCGGGTGATGAACCTCAAGGAAGTGCTGCAGGCCTTCCTCGATCATCGCCATGAAGTGCTGCAGCGGCGTTCGCGCTATCGCCAGGGCAAGATCGAGGCGCGCCTCGAAGTGCTGGACGGCTATCTGATCGCCTATCTCAATCTCGACGAGGTGATTCACATCATCCGCACCGAGGATGAGCCGAAACCCAAGCTCATGGCGCGGTTCGGGCTGACCGACAACCAGGCTGAGGCGATCCTCAATATGCGCCTGCGGTCCCTGCGCCGTCTGGAAGAGTTCGAGATCAAGGGCGAGCACGACAAGCTGTCGGCCGAGCTGGCCGGTCTCAAGACCCTGCTGTCGGACGAGAAGGCGCGCTGGAAGGCGATCGCCAAGCAGGTCAAGGAGATCAACGCCCAGTTCGGCAAGGACGACGCGCTGGGCCGGCGCCGCACCACCCTGGGCGAGGCGCCCGACGGCGTGGTGGTGCCGATCGAGGCCTTCATCGAGAAGGAGGACATTACCGTCATCCTCTCCGAGAAGGGCTGGATCAGGGCGGTGAAGGGCCATGCCGACAATGCGGACGACTTCAAATTCAAGGAAGGCGACCAGCTCCACATCGCGCTGCATTGTTCGACAATCGACAAGATCCTGCTGTTCGCCAGCAATGGCCGCTTCTACACGTTGGGCGGCGACAAGCTGCCGCGCGGGCGCGGTCATGGCGAACCGCTGCGCCTGATGGTCGATTTGCCCAACGATGCCGAGATCGTGCGCCTCTCCATCTATCGCCCGGAAACCCGCCTGCTGGTGGCGTCATCGGGCGGCAAGGGCTTCCTGATCAAGAGCGAGGAGGTGCTGGCCCAGACCCGCACCGGCAAGCAGATCCTCAATCTGGGCGACGGCGAGACGGCGGCCTTCTGCCTGCCGACCGGCACTCACGACGCGGTGGCGGTGATCGGCAAGAACCGCAAGCTCCTGCTGTTCAAGCTGGAGGAGATCCCCGAGATGACCCGCGGGCGCGGCGTCATCCTGCAGAAATACCGCGACGGCGGAACGGCCGACATCAAGCTGTTCACCCTGGCGGACGGCCTGTCCTGGGCTCTGGGCGACAAGACCCGCACCGAGACCAATTTGACCCTGTGGCTCGGCAAACGCGCCACCGTCGGCCGCATGCCGCCGACGGGCTTCCCGAGGAACAACAAGTTCTAGGTTAAGGATTGGGGGTGGCGTGAAGAAGCGCTGGCTTGGCACGGTCCTGATGATCTGCTCCTTTTCCGCCTGCGCGGAAGAGGCCTGCGAGGTTCTCAGGCTGGCCAGCCTGCCGATCGAATACACGTCGTTCAAGCCGACCCTGCACGGAATGTTCAACGGGGTGGATCTCCGCCTGTTGATGGACAGCGGTGCCACCACGACCTTTCTGTTTCCTTCAGGCGTTAAAAAAGCCGGGCTGACAGAGATTCGGACGAACGGCCTCAGCGTCGGCGTCGGCGGTTCGGTCCCCAGCTTCATCGCCGTCGCCAAGGAGGCCGAAATCGGCCCCTCCCATGGAAAGAATGTGCGGTTCATGGCGATAGAGACCAGCCTGAACGGAGAGGGGGTGCTGGGCGCCGATTATCTGTTCCGCACCGACCTGGAAGTGTTTCTGCGGGAAAACAGGGTTACCTTCCTCAAAACCGAGCATTGCGACGACAAGCCGATCTCCTATTGGGATCATGATGCGCCCTGGGTGGACAGTCATGACGTCTGGGGCTCCGATCAGCGCCAGAAGATCGAGGTCAAGATCAACGGCCAGCGTTTCTCTGCCCTGCTCGATTCGGGCGCCATGCAGAGCGTGATCAATCTGCGGGCCGCCGCCAGCATCGGACTGAAGCCGGATGCGGCGGGGACTCAGCTGGCCGGGCTGGCGACGGGTATCGGCGGAAGCGTGCCCCGCTGGAGCGCTCATATCGACACGTTCGAGATCGGAGCCGAAACCGTGCGGAACGTCACGATCCAGATCGCCGACCTCTATGGCCCGTCCTTCAACCATGTCGCTCTCTTCATGCCCGACATGATTCTCGGGGCCGATTTCATGCAGGCGCATCGCCTGCTGTTCTCGCGGTCGCAGGGGCGGCTCTATTTCACCTATCTCGGCGGCCAGATCTTCAATCCGGGGCCTTCGCGGGAAGAGCTGGCGGAGAAGGTGCAGCATATGCGGGAGGAGGCGGAGAAGAACTCCGTCCCCGATATGCTTGGATTGGCCTATATGCTGACTATGGGGCTCGGCGCCGAGAAGGATCAGGTCGAGGCCTGCAAATGGCTGTTGATCGCCGAACAAAGCTCCTGGGCGGCGAGCCACGCCGGGGTCCTGCAGAACATCCAGCGGAGCAGCGCGGCCTTGCTCGCCCAGCTCAGCGGGCCCGAGTCCGACGAAGCCCGCAAACGCGCCGCTGCCTGGACGCCCCTTCAGTAACCCGGGTTCAGATCAGATATTCGGGTTCCGGCATGCCGACCGGCTTGGACGGGGTGCGCGCGCCCGACATGCGGGCATGCAGGGCCAGTACGGTCTTGCTGCCGGTGCGGACGAACAGGAAGGGCAGGAAGCCGTGGACGAAACAGGCCAATCCTCCAGCCACCATCTTGGCGCCGAAGCTCGAAGCGAACAGGAAATGCTCGCCATAGGTTTCGCCGACGGAACGCGGATGGTCGGTGAACAGCTGGAACATGGAAGTTTCCTCAGGTGAAACGGCTGGCACGAGGATAACGCCGCCCGCTCCGCCGGAGAAGGGAAATTACAATATTTTTCTGTCTAATTAGTCCTTGAGGACCGACCAGCCGCCCGGCCCGAAGGCTTCCAGCGGGGAGAAGCGCTTCTTGTAAGCCATCTTCTCGCTCTCGGAGATCCAATAGCCGAGATAGACGTAAGGCAAGCCCATGCGGCGCGCCTCTTCGACCAGCCACAGGATCATATAGGTGCCAAGGCTGCTTTCCCGTGTCGAGCGGAAGAAGCTGTAGACCGCCGACAGGCCGTCGCTCATCAGGTCGGTGAGGCAGGCGGCGTCGAGGATGCCGTCCTCGCGGCGGAACTCGACCAGGAAGGTGTTGATCGGGCTGTCCTCGACCATCGAGCGGTAGTCGTAGAACCCCATCAGCGCCATGTCGCCGCCGGCATGGCGGGATTCCTGATAGGAGGAGAACAGGCGGTATTGCTCGGCCGTGGCCTTGGCGGTCACCTTTTCGGCGATCAGGCCGGCATTCTGTTTGTAGATGCGGCGGAAGGTGCGCTTCTGCACGAACTCGTCCACCACGATGCGCACGGCGACGCAGGCGTTGCAGCCAGGGCAGGAGGGCGAATAGGCGATCGAGTGGCTGCGGCGGAAGCCGGCGCGCGACAGGCTTTCATGCAGGTCTTCGGCATCGAGCCCCGACAGTTCGGTGACGATCTTCCGTTCCAGGCGACCCGGCAGATAAGGACACGGCAACGGAGCCGTGGTGAAGAAGAAATGCGGCCGCTTGAGAGGAAGATGTTCCATATGTCATCCCTGCTAGGGAGCCCTGTTTCGATGATACGGATGAGGCGGCGCTTCCAGCCAGCAAAAAAATTCAGGCGAGCCCTTATTCGATGCGGGGGCTGCGTTCGTTACAACGATTCAAGACGCGCCGGGTTCATGGCTCCCATGCGCCGGGGCGGTGTTTCGCATCTGCGAGATGAGGCGAATATCTCTGTGAACCCGGACGCATCAGCGTTCTCTCACAGAGGAGTAAATGACATGAACAAGTCCCTTCGCACTGTTTTCGCCGCCGCCGTCGTCGTCGCCGGCTTTGCCTCCACCGCCACTTTCGCCCAGAGCCCGTCCGAGGAAGCGACCTCGCGCAGCGTTCTGGCCCAGATCGACAAGGATGCCGCCCTGCGCGCCGACGTCCTGCATGTCCAGACCATCGACGGTACCGTCTATCTCAGCGGCCAGGTCGACAGCGACGCCGAAGGCGCCGACGCGGTGCAGGCCGCCCGCTCGGTTCCGACTGTGTCGAACGTGGTGAACATGCTGGTCTATAGCGGCAGCAACTAAGACCTTCGATTTTTACCGAGAAGATAAAGCGCCGCCGGACATTGGGTCTGGCGGCGTTTTCTTTTATTGGCGCCGCATCCCCAGATCTGCCACGAGCTTCGCCCGTATAGGGGATTGCAGCCATCGCTCCCAGATCTCCGCGGTCGCCTGAACCCGGCGCTGCTGGAATTCTGGATGGGCGGCATCGATATCGGATCGATACCTGCCGTCGGAATGGCTGGTGACGATGACCGGATCAGCCCCGAACTGATCGCCCGTGACATCGACAAGCCACGGACCGCACGCTACCCAGGCATGCCGCGCCTCCGGCTCGGAAGAAGTGCTTCGAAACCATCCATGCCGCACCTCCGCCGGCATACCGAGATTATCCAAGACCTTCCGGACGAAAGTACTGGACCGGCCGCAGGTGCTGTAGGACAGAGTGGTCGTCGCGGTTTCATGAGGTTCTGGGGACATTTGACGTTGCCAGTCCGGCCAGACTGTCTCGAGAAAGTCTCTCGCGCCGGATGCGATGGCCGTCAGCGAATCACGGTGCGGCAAGTCCGTCCCCTTCAGCCTGCAAAAAAGGGGCGCCTGAGGCGCCCCTTCGGTTTGTTCCATCGGCCCAGACTGGCTTTACCAGCGCAGGACGCGCGGGCCCAGCAGCGCGCCGACGCCCGACAGGACGACGATCGCCAAGCCGTACCATAGCAGCACCGACACGCCATGATCGTTATGGCAGGCCAAGGCGTGCGCGGCCGAGGCCACCGATCCGGCCAGCAATCCGGCGATGGCGCCGGATCGCGCGGGGCTGGTCGGGGCGCCCTTGCGCATGGCGGCCAGGATCAGGCCGAAAGCGGGCACGGACAGCAGGGCGATGTCGAGGCTGCACCAGAACGCCGACAGAGTATCGGTGCTGGCGGGGTCGAGCACGGCGAACAGCAGGAAGGGCAGCGTGCCGGGGATCAGCAGCAGCGCGTTGAGCGGTCCGCTGCCCGGCAGGATGGCGCGGCGCACCAGAAGGAAGGCGCCGGCGGCCAGGACGACGGCGCCGCTTACCTTGAACAGAAACGGCTGGGCCTGGGCCATCACGGCGAAATCGCTGCGGAAGCCGAACACGATCCAGACCAGGCAGGTCGCGGCGGCGAAGGACAGGAAGAGGGCGCCCAGCAGGAAGCGCCGCAGCGAGGCGGCATCGCCTTTGCTGTCGCCGGCATGGCCGGACAGGCTGTGGATCAGATCGTCGGTGGCTTGCATCATTCTTTCTCTCGAAGGGCGGCGGCCTTCAATTTGGCCAGGGCGCGATGGAAGGTTACCCGGATTGCCCCTTCGCTGGTGTTCAGCCGCCCTGCCGTCGCCTTGACGCTGGCACCTTCGATGGCCAGCGCGCGCACCACTGTCTGCTGGCCTCCCGGCAAGGTCGACAGATGGTGCTCGAGGTCGAGCATAGTGCGGTCGAAATCCTCGGCGGGCGCTTCGGCGATCTCGGCGAGATCTTCGAAGGTCAGGTCCATGCGCCGCGACGCGTCGCGACGCAGGCGCCGGGCGCCGTCGATCATTTTGTACCGCGTGATGGCGAACAGCCAGGGCATGAAAGGTCTATCCGGGTCCCAAGTATGTCGTTTCTCGTGAAGACCGATCAGGATCTCCTGAACCAGGTCTTCGGCTTCATAGGTTTGCAGCCCAAGCTGGCCCAGACGGTGCCGCACCAGCTTGCGCAACAGAGTCGCGATGTCCTTGAGCAGCCGCTGATAGGCTGCGGCATCTCCCTGTCTTTCGGCCCGCATGGCCTCGGCCCAGAGAAGTTCACGCGTCTCCATATGAAGGGTCCTTCGCTGCCCGGAAGCCGGTCGTTACAGTGCCGGCGGAAAAATTTTTATTTGCCCCTCCCGTTACGCCGCGCCCGGTGCGGTCGAATAACCGGAAGAAGCGCTTTGCTTCCTACCTAGTCTTATCGGGAGATTGATGATGTCTGTAAAGTTCGCTTTTGCCGCCGCTGCCGCTATCTCTGCTTTCGGCGCCTTCGGTTCCGCAGCCCGGGCCGATACGCCCGAGATCAAGAATGTCGTTCTGGTACATGGCGCCTGGGCCGACGGCTCCAGCTGGGGCGAGGTGATCGCGAAGCTGCAGGCCGCCGGTCTCCACGTCACCGCGGTGCAGAATCCGCTGACCACGGTCGAGGAATCGGTCGCCGAAACCAAGCGGATCATCGATCAGCAGGATGGTCCGACGATCCTGGCCGGCCATTCCTGGGGCGGCACGGTGGTGTCCGAGGCGGGCGCCGATCCCAAAGTCAGCGCGCTTGTCTATATCGCGGCGCGCGCGCCGGATGCCGGCGAGGATTTCGTGGCGCTTTCGGGCAAGTTCCCCACCATGCCGGTCCGTGCCGGGGTGCAGAACCAGAATGGCTGGACGGTGATCGGCGAGGAGGCTTACCTCAATTACTTCGCCAACGGCGTTCCCCACGACAAGGCTGAAGTGCTTTACGCCACGCAGGAACCGACCAAGGCATCGCTGTTCTCGGGCAAGACCACGGCCGCGGGCTGGCACACCAAGCCGGTCTATTACGCGGTGGCGAAGCAGGATCTGACCATTTCGCCCGATCTCGAACGCTTCCTGGCCAAGCGCATGAACGCCACCACCGTCGAGATCGATGGCGGCCATATGATCATGGTGTCGCATGCCGAGGAGGTCGCGGATCTGATCCTGAAGGCGGCGGGGAAGAAGTAATGTCCGTGAAGTTCACTTTTGCGGTTGCCGCGGTGAGCCTGTTCGCCGCCTGCACAGCCGAGGCCTGGAACCGGAGCGCCGGCGAGGAAATCGTCGGCATCGCGGCTGAGCCGCCGCGCAAGCGCCGGATCATTCCGATGACGGCGCCCGAGGATGACAAGACGTAAATCTCGGTAAGAGCAGGGCCGCCGCTGGACTTCGCGGCGGCCCTGGCCTTGCGTCAGGAGATGGTCCGCAGCTCGTCGGCGCTATTCAGAACGCTGTTCGCGCCGAAATGGTGCTTCCAAAGCTTGGCGCCCAATTCGGCCGAACGGTCCAGTGACGATCCTACGGTGAGCCATTTGAGAAGGGTCGGGTTGAGTCCCGCATCGAACAGCATAAAGCCGGCGGCCAGGCAGCACGTGTCGGCCTGAATGCCGCACACCAGCACGCGCTCGACGCCTTCCGCCTTGAAATAGGTGATGAGGTCGGGGGGCGGCAGATAGCCGTACTTCACGAATGTCTCGTCCGTTCGCACGAGCGGATCGTCGGCCGGAGCCGGTTTCCATCCTAATTGCCGCCAGAACGGAGTGACCGCTTCGTCGTGCCGCTCGACGGTCGATACCGAGAGCATGGTTGGCGCAAGCTCGGCGATGCCCTCGACCTGCCAGCCGGGCGGCTGGAAGCAGGGCTGTACGTCGATGACCAGAAGGGCGGATCTCAGTTCAGCTTCCAGGTATATTTGATGCGGGCCCAGGACTTGATGGGCTGGCCGTTGGCCATGACTGGATAGAATTCGCAGCCGGGTGCCGTGAAGGCGTAGAGGGCGGCGTTATCCAGGTCGGGCCAGCCGCTGCTTTGCGCGACCTTGGCTTCCAGCATCTTGCCGCTGGCATCGATCAGGAAATTCAGGACGACCGAGCCTTGCTGCTGGTTTATCCGGGCATCGTGCGGATATTCCTGCGGCATGCAGGCCTGCGGAGTCTTGAGTTTGGCGATGGTGTCCACGCCGTTCGCAGTGACCGGGTTCGCCGGATGAGGCGGGTTATAGGTCGATGTGGCGTGGTCTGTCGTGGCCGGCGGCGTATCCTCGACGTTTACTCCGGTCAGACAGGCGAGCGAAACCAGAGCAGCACCAAGAAGAAGTTTCACCCTCACTGGGGCTTCGGCGCCGGCTGCAGGCTCGGCGGCAGCGCGTTGTTCTTCAGCTGGTCGGAATTCAAATCGACCGAAGCTCCCGGCGGGGCGTCGCGCAGCAGCACGATGGTGATGCGGCGGTTGCGCGGATCGGCGGGGTTCTTGGTGTCGAGCGGATCGGTATCGGCCTTGCCGACCACCCGGTCGACGCGCTCGGCCGGAACGCCGGACAGCAGCAGCGCGCGGCGGGTCGCCAGAGCGCGGTCGGCCGACAGATCCCAATTGTCGTAGCCCTGCTGGCCGACGAACTTGGTGCTGTCGGTATAGCCGGCGATCGAGATCTTCTCAGGCAACTGCTTGACCACGCGCGACACCATGTCGAGCAGGGCGCGGGTATGGCCGAACATGTCGGGCGAGCCCGACGGGAACATGGCCAGGCCTTCCTGATCGACGATCTGAATGCGCAGGCCTTCCGGCGTATTGTCGACCATCAGGCTGTCGGCCAGCTTGCGCAGCTCGGGGATCGAGTTGATCGCCTGCTTCAGCGCCTGCTGGGCCTTCTGGAACTGCTGTTCCTCCTGCGCCTGCTCGACTTTCAGCAGTTCCTGCTCGGAGATGCTCTGCGCCTTGTCGCGGCCGCCGGACGATTTGTCCTGCGCCTTGTCCTTGTCGATCTGCTTGCCCGAGGCGCTGCCGCCGGTGCCGGGGGCTTCGCCGCCCGCGCCGGGGCCGTTGCCTTCCTCGCCGCCTTCCTTGGGATCGGTCAGGGCGTCGCCGCCCGAGCCGATGGTGGGCGGGGGCAGGGCCAGGGCGAAGCTGGGCGTGGTGCCCTGCGACGACATGGCGCCCTGGCCGACGGTCTGGCCGCCCAGCATGCCGCCGGCGCCGCTGGCCGATTTGGACACGGTGGTCGGGGCGAAGTAATCGGCGATGCCGGTCAGCTGCTCCTCGGTCACCGCGTTCAGCAGCCACAGCAGCAGGAAGAAGGCCATCATCGCGGTCACGAAGTCGGCATAGGCCACCTTCCAGGCGCCGCCGTGATGGCCGCCCCCGTACTTCTTGACCCGCTTGATGATGACTGCTTTGCCTTCGGCCATGATCCCGCCCTCTGCCTCTGCCTTTTGGCCGCGCGCTTATTCCGGCGACAGGTTGGTGACGGTCTCTTCCAGCTCGGCGAAGCTGGGGCGCACATGCGGCGGCAGGGTCTTGCGGCCGAATTCGATCGAAACCTGCGGGGCATAGCCCATCATGTGGGCCAGCAGGCAGGCCTTGATGCAGTTGAGATAATCGCTCTCGGTCTTGTACACGCCGGCCAGCGACGCGCCGATCGGGGCGACGAAGCCGTAGGACAGAAGCACGCCCATGAAGGTGCCGCACAGCGCGCCGCCGATCAGGTGGCCCAGCACTTCCGGCGGCTCGGTGATCGAGCCCATGGTGTGGATGACGCCCAGCACGGCGGCCACGATGCCCAGCGCCGGCATCGCGTCACCCATGTTGGTGATGGCGTGGGCGATGGCGCCTTCCTCGTGGTGATGCGCTTCGATCTCGGCGTCGATGATCGATTCGACCTCGTGGGCGTTGTTGGTGCCCAGGGTCAGCAGGCGCAGATAATCGCACAGGAATTCGCGGGTGTGGTGGTCGGCGTTGAAGCCGGGGAAGCGCGAGAAGATGGCGCTTTCATCGGGGCGCTCGACGTGGCTTTCCAGCGCCAGGTCGCCCTTGGTCTTGGCCAGCTTGAACAAAGAGTAGAGCAGGCTCAACGTCTCGATATAGGTCGACTTCTTGTGGCGCGAGCCCTTGATCAGGGTGCCCATCGCCTTACCGAAGCTGAGGACCACTTCCTTCGGATTGCCGATGATGAAGCTGCCGGCCGCGGCGCCGCAGATGATCAGCCACTCGAACGGCTGAATGAGAACGCCGATCTCGCCCCCGCCTGCGACATAGCCGCCGAGAACGGAAACAATCACGACACCACAACCGATCAGTACGAACATGCTGTTCCCCAGTCCCCTTCAGCAATCGAGACACAATGCTATATTTCCAGCAAATTGTCTCGGGTCAATCGGTTACCCTCGATTCTTCAACAACAACTTGGCGGCTTCGACGGCGAAATAGGTCAGCACCCCATCCGCGCCGGCGCGCTTGAAGGCCATCAGGCTTTCCAGCACCGTCTTGTCGTTGTCGAGCCAGCCATTATCGATGGCACCTCTTAACATTGCGTATTCACCGGACACCTGATACGCGAATGTCGGCACCCCGAATTGTGCTTTCACGCGCTGCACGATGTCGAGATAGGGCATGCCCGGCTTGACCATCACCATGTCGGCGCCTTCGGTCAGGTCGATCGCCACTTCGCGCAGCGCTTCGTCGCTGTTGGCGGGGTTCATCTGATAGGTCTTCTTGTCGCCCTTCAGCAGCCCGCCCGAGCCCACCGCGTCGCGGAACGGCCCGTAGAAGCACGAGGCATATTTCGCCGCATAGGACATGATCGAGGTGTGCACGAAACCGGCCTGGTCGAGGCCGTCGCGTAAGGCACCGATACGGCCATCCATCATGTCGGAGGGCGCGATGATGTCGCAGCCGGCTTCGGCCTGGACCAGCGCCTGCTTGATCAGCACCTCGACCGAGAGGTCGTTGTCGACATAGCCGTCGACCACGATGCCGTCATGGCCGTCGCTGTTGAAAGGGTCGAGCGCCACGTCGCAGACGATGCCCATGTCGGGGAAGTGATCCTTCACCGTGCGGACGGTGCGGCAGATCAGATTGTCGGGATTGATGGCTTCCCGCGCGTCGGGCGTCTTCAGTTTGGGATCGATCGAGGGGAACAGGGCGATGGCCGGAATACCGAGGCCGTGCGCCTCCTCGACGGCGGCCAGCAGCTTGTCGATCGACAGGCGCGAAACGCCGGGCATCGAGGCGATCGGCTGGACGATGCCTTCGCCCTCGACCACGAACAGCGGCCAGATCAGATCCTTGACCGTCAGCACAGTCTCGGCGACGAGGTCGCGCACCCAGGGGGAGCGGCGGTTGCGGCGCATGCGGGTGCGGGGGAAAGCGGCGAAACTGTCTGAGATGCTCACGATATTGCGTCACCCTGAAAGCTGGATCACACTTACATACAGCGCTCGCATAGCGGGCGCCAATCACGATTAAGCAGAGCTGGGGTGTAAGGGTGGGCGAAATTCTGTTCGAATTCTCGCGGGTGGGCAACGTCATGCGGGTTACCGCCATCGACGTCGACACCAATACGGAGATCGTCATCGCCGGTCCGGTCAACGCGCCTCAGGCCGCTTTGCAGAATACTGCCCTGCAGAAACTTCGTTATGTCCTGGCCAAAAAGAAAGGCGAAAAACCATGAAGTTCCCGTTCCGGTTGGCGCTGCTTGCCGTCTTCTCGACAGGCCAGGCGCTGGCTGCCGATCCGCAATTGCCCGTCGCTCCGCTGAAGGAGGTCGCCGGGCTGGTGAAAGCGGAAAACCTGAAAGCCGACATCGAGAAACTGGTTTCGTTCGGCACCCGTCACACTTTGTCCTCGGCCACCGATTCCAAGCGCGGCATCGGGGCGTCGCGCGCCTGGGCCAAGGGCGAGTTCGAGGCGATCTCCAAGCAGTGCGGCGGCTGCCTGACCATCATGGCGCCGACCGACACGGTGTCCGGCAACCGCATTCCGCAGCCGGTCGAGATCGTCAATGTGCTGGCGGTGCAGAAGGGCACGACCGACCCCAAGCGCGTGGTGATCATCTCGGGCCATATCGACAGCCGCGTCACCGACGTGATGGATGCCGACCATGACGCGCCCGGCGCCAATGACGACGGCTCGGGCACCGCCGCGGTGATCGAGGCGGCGCGCGCGCTGTCGCACAAGAAATTCGCCGCGACCATCGTCTATGCGGTGCTGACCGGAGAAGAGCAGGGGCTTTATGGCGGCAAATTGCTGGCCAAGACGGCGCAGGAACAGGGCTGGCAGGTCGAAGCGCAGCTCAACAACGACATCATCGGCAATGTCGAGGGCCTGAACGGCAAGGTCGACCGCGACCATTTCCGCCTGTTTTCCGAGGGTACCCGGGCGAACGAGACCGAGGCTGAAATCAAGCGCCGCCGCCTGACCGGCGGCGAGATCGACAGTCCGTCGCGCAACCTGGCCCGTCTGGTCGCCGAACTGACCGGCGCCGTGTTCCCTGATTTCCACGCCAAGATGATCTACCGCGCCGACCGTTTCGGCCGCGGCGGCGACCAGGCACCGCTGCAGGAGGTCGGCTTCCCGGCCATCCGCATTACCGAAGGGGCCGAGAATTATCATCGCCAGCACCAGGACCTGCGGACCGAGAACGGCATCAAATATGGCGATATCGCGGATGGGGTGGACATTCCCTATCTGACCCGCATGACCCAGGTGAATGTCGTTGCGCTGGCCGACATGGCCTGGGCTCCGGCACCGCCGCCCGAGGTCAAGATCGACGGGGCGGTCAGCGACGACACCACCTTGATCTGGAACGACACGCTCGGCGCCGCCGGCTATTGGGCGCGCTGGCGTCCGACCGATCAGCCGGCCTGGGAAAGCCAGCGCTATGTCGGTGACCACCAGATCGTGCTCAAGGATTGGGTGATCGACGATTGGGCGTTCGGTGTCGCGGCGGTTTCGCCGGAAGGCTATGTCAGCCCGACGACCTTCGCGGCGGCGCGCTGATCCGGTGAGAAGGTACGCCTCGGCGCTTCTTTGCATGATGTGGCTGAGCGGCTGCGCCGGACCGGCGCGGCCGCCGGTTGACGAAGCGGAGGAAGCGCCGATCGACGATCCGCTGGAGAGCCTCAACCGCCATACGCAGACCGGTTTCCTGTTCGTCGACGACCATGTGCTGTATCCGGTCGCCGACGCCTATGGCGAAGTGGTGCCGGACCGCCTGCGGGCGTCGGTCCGCAACCTGCTGGAAACGCTGGGGCAGCCCGCCGTCGCGTTGAATCATCTGCTGCAGGGCAATCCGCGTTATTCGTGGAATGCCTTCGAGCGGCTGGTGGTCAACGCGGTCGTCGGGATCGGCGGCCTGTTCGACGTGGCGACCGATTGGGGATTGCCCTATCGGCCCGCCGATTTCGGCCAGACCTTCGGAGTCTGGGGCATCGGCGACGGGCCTTATCTTTTCCTGCCGTTCTTCGGCCCATCCAATCCGCGAGACTCGATCGGGCTTGCGCTTGGCTTCGCCGCCAATCCGGCGGTGCTGCTCGACGGTTGGGAGGCGGCCGGCGCGCTGGGCGGCGAACTGGCCGTGGGCGCGGTCGACGGGCGGTCGCGGCGGACCGAGGTGCTTAACCGGCTGCGCCACGAATCGTTCGATTTCTATATTTCGCTGCGCGCCGTCTATTATCAGAACCGGCGTTTCCGGGTCGAACAGGGCCGAAACGGCGAGTAGGCCCGGTCTGATCCATATCAAAGCGGCGTGACGGCATGCGCCTAGGATTGCTCCTGCTGGGATGGTTCCCGGCCATCCAAGGGAGTTATGCCATGCCGATTTCCCGTTCTTCGCTGCTTCGCTGCGCCGCGTTGATCGTTTGCGGTGTTTGCCTGTCCGTTTCGGGGCGCCCGGCTGTCGCCGAGACGCCTGCCGGTCCCCAGGCCGTCGTCGAGACATTCGATGCGGATCTTCTTGCCGCCATGCGCGGGGCCGGGCCGCTCGGACCCAAGGGCAGGTTCGCCCGGCTCGAGCCTTCGATGGCCGGAGCCTTCGACATGAAGGGCATGGCCCAGCGCATCATGAAGGCGCGCTGGAAGCACCTGACCGACGACCAGAAGGCGCGTTACGTCGCCGCTTTCGCGCGGTTCGAGACGGCGCAATATGCAGCCTGGTTCGACACCTATACGGGGCAGTCTTTCCAGGTCGGGCCGGCGCAGCCGATCCCTGGGGGCGGCATGATGATCTCGTCGGTCATGACCGGAGGAGGCGGGCCGAAGCTCGTGTTGGATTATTCCGTCGCCCAGGGCGAAGACGGCGGCTGGAGGATCGTCGATGTGCGCTATGCGGGCTGGATGAGCGTCGTGGACCGGCGCTCATCGGAATTCGTCGATATCACCGCGCGCCTCGGCGTCGAGGCACTGATCGCCCGTCTTGACGCCAGCACCCAGTCGGCGCTGGCGCGGGCCGACGATCACGCCGCGCCGCATCTGCTGCAATACCGCACCGAGCTGTGGAGCTTGCCGCTGCCGGCCATCGACTGAGGAAATGATCGTTTTGCGATAAAAAAAGCGGGCCGCAAGGCCCGCTTGAACAAAGTATTTTCGGTGATTTACTTCGCGACGCGCGGGCGGCGGCCCCGGCGCTCAGCACTGCTGCCGGCGGCGCGGCCAAGACCGATTTTCTTCGCGAATTCAGATCGCTGCGCGGCGTAGCTCGGCGCAACCATCGGGTAATCCGGCGGCAGGCCCCATTTCGCGCGATATTCATCAGGCGTCATGTTGTAGGTGGTCCGCAGATGACGCTTCAGCATCTTCAGCTTCTTGCCGTCTTCCAGACAGACAATATATTCCGGCGTCACGGACCGTTTCACGGAAACGGCCGGCCTGGGAGCTTCGGCTTTTACTTCCTGAACCTGCCCATCGGCCTGGCTGAGAGAATTATAGACCGTATGGATAAGATCCGGAATCTGGTTCGCCTGGATCGCGTTATTGCCGACATATGCCGCCACCACCTCGACAGCCATTCGCAGGATGTCGTCGCGGGAATTTTTCTCGGCTGCGCTTTCGCTCATGTGGTGTTCACCGATGAAGATGGTTGTGATTTCTCTATTTTTGCGGGTTATGTATCCTCTGTCAAACTAATTTATGCGTTACTCAATATTGAACACTTTGTAGTGCTTCTGATTACAGAAACAACTTTAGCAACATGGATCATTGTCGAGATGTTTCAATATTTGCACTCGTGGTGATTGTCCGCCCGCCGCCGACTCCGAGCCATAGTGGTGCATTGGCAAATTGCGCCGACATATGGTATTGACCATCCCTTGAATTCACGATTTGAGCCTTAGAGCCTGCTTGGGAATTGGGTATGATCTGCACAACGATATCAGAGACCTGGGCCAGGCAACGGGAGCGACGCGATGCCGAGGCATCGCGAGCGACCGGTAACGCCACCCAGGCCTCTGATATCGTTGCCCGAAGGGTCGCTGCCGGAAAGCCGAGGGCGGCGTTATCCCGCCTCGACGATGCCTCGGCATCGCCTTCGGCAGGCTGCCTGGCCCTCGGCTTTCCGGCAGCGATGCAGACCATGCCCAATTCCCAAACAGGCTCTATGCTCCCATGACCTCCCGCACCATCGCACTGGCCTCCGATCACGGCGGCTTCGAAATGAAGGAAATGCTCAAGAAACAGCTCGAAGCCTGGGGCTACGGGGTGCTGGATCTGGGCACCGATGGGCCGGCGTCTGTCGATTATCCTGATTATGCCGAGGCGATGGCCGCGGCGATCCGCGCTAAGGTCGCCGAATCCGGCGTGCTGGTGTGCGGCACCGGGATCGGCATCTCGATCGCGGCCAACCGCCATCCCGACATCCGCGCCGCCTTGGTGCACGATGCCGTGACCGCCCGCCTGTCGCGTGAGCACAACGACGCCAACGTCGTGGTGTTCGGGGGACGCGTCTTGGGGCCCGAGGTCGCCAAGGACTGTCTGAAGGTCTTTCTCGACACTCAATTCGAAGGGGGACGCCATGCCAAGCGCGTGGCGAAAATGTCCATTCCGCTCGACCAGCCGGAGTCGATGAGCAAATTCTGGAAAGAGTGAGCCGGGCGGACAAAGTCATTTAGGGGGAGCAAACGATGCGGTGTCCGTTCTGCGGTCACGACGACACTCAGGTGAAGGATTCCCGTCCGACCGAGGACAATTCCGCCATCCGCCGGCGCCGTTTCTGCATGGCCTGCGGTTCGCGCTTCACCACCTTCGAGCGTGTGCAGCTGCGTGAGCTGACCATCGTCAAGCGCAACGGCCAGCGGACGCCCTTCGACCGCGATAAGCTGGCCCGGTCGATCTCCATAGCGGTGCGCAAGCGTCCGGTCGACCCCGAACGCGTCGAGCGCGTGGTCAATTCGATCCAGCGCCGCCTGGAAAGCTCGGGCGAGAGCGAAATCTCCAGCAACCATGTCGGCGAGCTGGTGATGGAAGCCCTGGCCGCGCTCGATCCGGTGGCTTATGTCCGCTTCGCCTCGGTGTATCGCAATTTCCGCGAGGCGAAGGATTTCGAGGAATTCGTCGAAAAACTGGGCGGTAATACGGTCTTTGACGATTGACACCAGCCATATGTCTGCCGCGCTGGGCCTGGCGCGGCGGGGCCTCGGCTCGGTCTGGCCCAACCCTTCGGTCGGCTGCGTCCTGGTGCGCCAGGGCCGGGTGGTCGGACGCGGCCGCACCGCGTCCGGCGGACGGCCGCATGCCGAGACCGAAGCGCTGGCGCAGGCCGGCGAGCTGGCGCGCGGCGCCGATGCTTACGTCACCCTCGAACCCTGTTCCCATCACGGCCGCACGCCGCCCTGTGCCGAAGCGCTGATCAAGGCCGGCGTGGCGCGCGTGTTCGTGGGCACCCAGGACCCCGATCCGCGCGTCTCCGGGCGAGGCCTGGCCATGCTGCGGCAGGCCGGTATCGAGGTCGTTACCGGCGTGCTGGAGGATGAGGCGCGCGACGTGCTGGCCGGCTTCCAGTGCCGGGTCGAGAAGGGCCGGCCGCTGGTGACGCTGAAGATCGCCGCGACCTTGGATGGCCGCACGGCCACCCACACCGGGGAAAGCCAATGGATCACCGGCGAGATGGCGCGGGCGCGCGGCCATCTGTTGCGCGCGCAGTCCGACGCCATCATGATCGGCAGCGGCACCGCCCGCATCGACGATCCCGTTCTGACCTGCCGGCTGCCCGGGCTGGAGGATCGTTCCCCGGTCCGCGTCGTGGTCGACAGCCGCTTGACGCTGCAATTGACTGGCAAGCTGGTCGCCGGCGCCCGCGACATTCCGCTGTGGCTGTTGACCCGCACCGGCAATCCGCCCGAACGTTTGGCCGCGTTGGGCGAGTGCGGCGTCGAGGTGATCGAGATCGGTCCCGGCCCGGACGGAACGGTCGATCTGGCGGCTGCCCTGCGGGAGCTGGGCGATCGCGGGCTGACCCGCCTGCTGGTGGAGGCGGGCGGACATCTGGCTGCCGCCTTGCTGCGCCAGGATCTGGTCGACCGCCTGGCCTGGTTCCGCGCGCCGATGCTGATCGGCGGCGACGGTTTGCCGGCCGCCGTCTCGTTCGGCATCGACAAATTGGCCGACGCGCCGCGCTGGCGCCCTCTTTCCGCCGCCAGCCTTGGCACCGATATGGTGGAATATCTCGAACGCCTATAGCGTCCGGAACCACATACATCTTTGTTTTCTGAGGGCTTATGTTCACCGGCATCATTACCGACCAGGGCGTCGTGCGCGAGATCACCGGACAGGGCGACATCCTGTTCAAGATCGGCACCGCCTATGACACCAAGACCATCGAGATCGGCGCCTCGATCGCCCATAACGGCATCTGCCTGACCGTCATCGAGACCGGTCCCGACTGGTATTCGATCCAGGCTTCGGCAGAGACGCTGAACCTGACCACCATGGGCGACTGGAAGACCGGCCGGAAGATCAATCTGGAGCGCGCCCTGAAGGTGGGCGACGAACTGGGCGGCCATATCGTCTCGGGCCATGTCGACGGCGTTGCGAAGGTGGTCGAGATCCGCCCGGAGAACGAGTCGGTGCGTGTCACCTTCGAAGCGCCCGCTAAGCTGGCCAAATTCGTCGCCGCCAAGGGTTCGGTGGCACTCGACGGCGTGTCGCTGACCGTCAACGAGGTCTCGGGTGCCCGCTTCGGCGTCAACATCATCCCGCACACCCAGGCGGTGACCAGCTTCGGCGCTTATCAGGCCGGGGATCGGGTCAATATGGAAATCGACATGCTGGCGCGCTATGTTGCGCGCCTGATCGAAAAGGACGCCAGCGCGTGATGCATTTCGAATGTCGGCGGCGGTCATCACGCGCCGGACTCTGCAAGAGCAGAAAAGCTCCGCTTTTCCCCGCTCAAACGCCGCGCGGGCTAGGAGCCCTGCGCGCCCAAATTAACCAATTTGAACGCGGAGGGCTCTAAGTGCCCGATAGCACGAATAAATTTCACGGCGCCATCGCCCCGACCGAAGCCATCATCGCCGCCGCCAAGGCCGGCAGGATGTTCATCCTGGTCGATGACGAACAGCGCGAGAATGAGGGCGACCTGGTGATCCCGGCCGAGATGGCCGATGCCGCCGCCGTCAATTTCATGGCCAAGCATGGCCGCGGCCTGATCTGCCTGTCGATGACGCGCGAGCGGGTCGAGCATCTCGGCCTGCCTTTCATGGCGCGCTCGAACGGCACCCGGCACCAGACCGCCTTCACGGTCAGCATCGAGGCGCGTGAAGGCGTGACCACCGGCATTTCGGCGGCGGACCGCGCCCAGACGATCAAGGTGGCGATCGATCCCGCCACGAACGCCCACGACATCGTCAGCCCGGGTCATGTGTTCCCGCTGATGGCGCGGGATGGCGGCGTGCTGGTGCGCGCCGGCCATACCGAGGCGGCGGTCGACGTGTCTCGTCTGGCCGGGCTCAATCCCGCCGGCGTGATCTGCGAGATCATGAATGACGACGGCACCATGGCGCGCACGCCCGAACTGATCGAGTTCGCCAAGCGCCATGATTTGCTGATCGGCACCATCGCCGACCTGATCGCCTATCGCCTGCGTCACGACCGGCTGGTCGCCAAGACACTGGAGACCGGTTTTTCGTCGGTCTATGGCGGCGATTGGCGCATGGCCATCTACACCAACCATGTCAACGGCGCCGAGCATGTCGCCCTGATCAAGGGGGACGTCGCCGACGGCAAGCCGGTGCTGACCCGCGTGCACGGGCTGCAGCTGCTCGACGATCTGCTGGGCGACAAGACGCATGGACGCGGCGAGGAACTGCACCAGGCCATGCGCATGGTGGCGGCCGAGGGCAGGGGCGTCGTGCTGCTGCTGCGCGAACCGCTGCCGTCCAGCCTCAGCGACCGTCTCAAGGCGCGGCTGGAGAACCGTGACGAACCGGGTGTTTTGCGCGATTACGGTGTCGGCGCGCAGATTCTGCTGGACCTTGGCCTGCGGGACATGATTCTGCTGTCGAACAATCAGAAGACCATCGCCGGATTGGAAGAAGGATACGGCCTGCGGGTCGTCGAACGGCGCAATATCGCCGCCAAAGGGGAATGATAATGAAGATCCTGATCGTCGAATCGCGCTTCTACGAGGACATCACCGACAATCTGGTCAAGGGCGCGGTCAAGGAACTGCAGGCGGTCGGCGCCGGCTTCAAGCGCGTCATCGTGCCGGGAATTCTGGAAATTCCCGGCGCGATCCGCTATGCCGTGCGCGCCATGGAGATGCGGGCCACCGACGAGCGCTATGCCGGCTATGTCACCCTGGGCTGCGCGATCAAGGGGGAAACCGACCATTACGATCATGTCTGCCGCGAGGCCTTTGCAGGTGTGCAGACTCTTTCGCTGCAATACACCTTGGCGGTCGGCAACGGCATCCTGACCGTGCACAACAAGGCGCAGGCGATGGAACGCGCCGAAAAGCGCAATTTCGGCGGCCAGGCCGCGCGGGCCTGTCTGCGTATGATTGAAATCAAGAAAGATCTGGGACTTCTGCCTAAATGAGTAAAAAAAATTCGGGCCGCAGCCGCTCCACGGCGCGCCTGGCGGCCGTTCAGGCCCTTTATGATTCCGAAGTCACCGGCACGCCGGTCGATGAATTGGTCACCAATTTCATCGAGCACGGCATCGGCAGCCGCGCCATCGTCACCGACGAAAACGACGGTGACGAGACCGAAGTGGCCTTGACCGCGCCCGATCCGCTGCTGTTCACCGCCATCCTGCGCGGCAGTCTGACCCAGGCCGAACAGCTCGACGAGATCGTCGGCAAGGCGCTCTCGGGCGATTGGAGCCTCGAGCGCCTGGAACAGGTGCTGCGCGCCATCCTGCGCGCCGCCGCCTTCGAGCTGACCTCGATGCCCGATACGCCGGTGCGCGTGGTCATCACCGAATATGTCGACATCGCCGGCGCTTTCTACTCCGGCCCCGAACCGGGGCTGGTCAATGCGGTGCTCGACCGGATCGCGCGCGTAGTGCGCACGGCAGAACTTGGTTGAGATTACTTGGTTGACGAGTTCGACCTCATCAAAAGGCTGTTCGCGCCCCTGACCATGGGGCGCCCCGAGGCTTTGGGGCTCGGCGACGATGTCGCGCTGATCCCCGGCCCGGCCGGCCGCCAGTGGGCGGTCACCAAGGACGCCATGGCGGCTGGCGTCCATTTTTTCCCCGACGATCCGCCCGAGCTGATCGCGCGAAAGCTGATCCGGGTCAACCTCTCCGACCTCGCCGCCAAGGGCGCGGAGCCGCAATTCCTGCTGCTGGCCACCTGCTTTCCGCACGATGTCGAGCCGGACTGGCTTGATCGTTTCGCTAGCGGATTGAAAAAAGACTGTGATTTGTTCAAAGTAGCAGTCATTGGTGGTGACACGATTGCGACACCGGGACCGCTGGTTTTGTCTTTGACGGCCGTGGGAATGGTGCCCGAGGGTGCCGCGCTGTTGCGGTCGAGTGCCTGTTCGGGTGACCATGTGTGGCTGTCCGGCACCGTGGGCGACGCCGCCTTCGGTCTGCTGGTAGCGCAAGGGGAGGGTAAAAGCTTGTCGGAAACCGACGCGAGCTTTCTTCTGGACCGGTACAGGCTGCCGCAGCCGCGGGTGGCGCTGGGGCCGCGCCTGCGCGGACTGGCGCATGCTTCGATGGATGTTTCCGACGGATTGCTGGGCGATCTCGGCCATATCTGCCGCGCCTCGAAGGTCGGCGCCGAGATCGAGGCGGAACGCCTGCCGCTGTCCGCCGCGGCGCGCGCCGCCTTGGCCGCCGGGTTGGGCGATGGCCTGACCACCATCGTCGCGGGCGGCGACGATTACGAAATCCTGTTCACCGCGGCGCCGGCCGCCGAGGATGATCTGACCGCGCTGTCCGCCGACCTCGGCATCGGCCTGGCCCGCATCGGGCGCATCGTGCCGGGTGAGGGCGTCACTCTCGTCGACAAGGAGGGGCGCGTCATAAAGTCCGGACGGGGCAGCTATAACCATTTCAGCGGAGGACGCGCATGAAGAGGTATCTCTTCATCGTCCTGCTGCTGATCCTGCTGGTGATCGCCGGCCTGGGCGCCGCCGGCCATTTCGGCAAGGGTCCGCTGGCGCCCTATCTCAACAAGCAGCAGGCCAATGAGGAACCCGCACCGCCGCCGCCGGCGCCGCACCGCATCGTCTATCTGGGCGAGATCATCACGCCGCTGGTGAAGAACCATGCCATCGAAGAGCAGATCGGCATGGATATCGACGTCGACGTCTATTCTGAAGGCTTCGACAAGTTCAATGGCCTGCAGGCGCTGATCGATCACCGTGTGCGGATGGAACTGTACGACTTCCTGCCCAGCCATTCCGACACCCATTCCGAAGCCGACAAGCAGGCGGTGCATGACAGGGTGCAGTGGATCGTGGAAAGTACTGTGGGTCCGAATATTATCCGCGGTGTCACTATCCGCAGCTTCTATTCACGATAAAACGTTGCCTGCCCGCGCGAACTTGGCCAGAGTTCGTGCGGGGGAGAAGTGAAGTGAAGCGCTGGTCTATCGTTTCATCGGTATTGCGATCGGATTCCGGGCAGGGCACCTCGTGGCGGTCCTGGGTCATTCTCGGCTGCGCGCTGACCGGCTGGATCGCCGCCGCCTGGTTCCTGGTCGGCCGCTATGAATCGGGCCTGACCGACAGCTATCTGCGGCGCGAGCGCATCAATGCCGAGCGCGACATCCATTCCATCAATACCGGCGTCTCGCGCAGCTGGGAGATCGCCCAGGGGTTCCTCAGCACATTGGCGCATCAGGACATGCTGCGCGCGGCCCTCGACCGGCGCGACGCCGATGCCGCCAAGCAGGCGATCCGCCATTCCATCGTCGACGACCCGCAATTCGCCGCGATCAGCCGGTCCTTCTTCTCGATGGTCAGCGACATCAAGGTGCTGAACATCATCACTTTGCTCGATGCGGATGGCGATTGTATCGCCGCCAGCAACGGCGTCGCCGCCAATTCCCTGGTCGGCAACAATTATTCCGACCGCCGCTATTTCCAGGATGCCCGCAAAGGGCTGAACGGCGCCGAGTTCGCCAATGGCCGCGCCACCAGCCTGCCGGGCCTGTTCCTGTCTGTGCCGGTGATCCGCGATGGCGTCTTCATCGGCGCGGTGATGGCCAAGTTCGACGCGTCGTCGTTCGCGCCCTGGCTGAATTTCTCGGATTCGGTGATCACCGACGAACATGGCGTGATCCTGTTCGCCCGCGACACCTCCTATCTCTACCGGGCGGTGCCGGGTTCCGACGTCGACCGCCTGGGCCAGGCCGAGAAGATGGCGCTCTACAAGCGCTCCACCTTCGCCGCGGTGCCGGCGTCGCGCTGGTCGGACGATCTGGCCGGCGACATCGTAAAAATCGACGACCGCCCGATGCCGGTAATGCTGGTCAGCGAAGGCCTGGCGGCCGGAATCGGCACGGTGGGGGTGATGCATCCGCTGCCGCGCCTGCTGTTGCTCGAACGCGACCGCTGGCGCATGTTCGCGCTGGTGGCGATCTCGGGCGCGCTGCTGCAGCTGATCTTCTTCGGGCTGCTGCAGCGTCTGCATGAAAGCCTGCAGCGCCGCCGCATGGCGGAGAACGAGGTGGCCTTCCATCAATCGGTGATCGACGCCGCTGCGCTGGCCATCGCCGTCTATGCCGAGGATGGGCATTGCCTGGCCGCCAACGACGCGATGGCGCATCTGTTCGGCACCACGCGGCCGATGATGGCGCGGCAGAATTTCCGCATCAGCGACGCCTGGGCCGAATCCGGCCTGGTGACCGCTGCCGCCCAGGTGTTGAATGCCGGTTCGCCGCAGCGCGGCCATTGGCGCCTGGAGCCCAATCTCGGCCGAGAGATCTGGATCGAGGCGACGATGAAGCGCTTCACCTATCAGGCGTGCAATTTCCTGCTGGTGATCTTCTCCGACGTCACCGACCAGCATCGACGCGACGGACTGATGTCCGAGGGCTGATCGGCAAAACTAACTTATTCGTTAGTATGACTGTTATTGCTCATTGAGATAGGCGTTGCGGTTCTAGGCTTTTCCCAGAGGTCTCCCGGTCGGGAAGGGGGCTGGACGGGACCTCCCATAAAGGAGGAAAGCCATGAAAAGTGCCAGAATTGTGACCCGGGCAGCGCGAACGTCCTGCGCTGCTTTGGCCCTGTCGATTGGGTTGGCCGGCCCGGCCGGCGCCCAGCAGGCGAGCCAGCAATCCAACCCGTCTCTCAGCGCGCAGATCGAAATCCTCAAGCAGCAGCTCGAAGCGTCGAGCAAGCAGATGGAGCAGTTCCGCCAGGCCCTCGAAGCCCTGACGGCCGCCCAGGCCCAGTCCCAGGCGAAGATCGACGCCGCCCAGGTTCAGGCGGCTCAGGCGAAGGAAGCGGCCATCGCGGTGGCCAAGACCGAGGATATCGACGAGAACGGCCACGCCTTTCTCGAACATAAGAAGGTGCCCGGCCTGACCTTCTACGTTCCGCATGGCGAGATCACCGGCTATGGCAATATCGACATCTCGTTCGATTACGCCGCCAAGAATGTCGGCAGCGAGCCGGCCAATTATGGCGCCAGCCCGCCGATCGGCAATTTCAGCTGGATGCCCGAACTGTCGACGAACCTTTCCTATTTCGGCATTCGCGGCTTCGAGACGATCGACAAGGACAGCGACGTCAAGCTGATCTATCAGCTCGAGGCCGGTTTCGACCTGAGCGCGACGCCGGGCACGAAAGAGACCAACAGCGCCCAGAGCAATACGGTCAATGGCGGGCTGTTCAGCCGCAACAGCTTCATCGGCTTCTCGTCGCCGACCTATGGCGCGATCAAGTTCGGCAAGACTGACGCGCCCTACAAGCAATCGACCGGATTGCTCAACCCGTTCGCGGGAACGCTGGGCGACAACGCTTCGATCATGGGCAATACCGGCGGCGACAGCCGCGTCGAGTTCGGCGCTCGTCTCGACCATTCGATCTGGTACGAATCACCCAATTGGAACGGCTTCGCCGTCAATCTGCTGTTCTCGCCGGGGCAGAACCGCTCTTACGAGGATGATAACATCGCCGCCGGCGAGTCCGATTGCACCGGCGGCAATATTCCGGAGAGCGGCGCCGACGTTCCGGTGGCGTGTAACGACGGTTCCTACGGCAATGCGCTCAGCGGCAACATCTCCTACACCCATGGCGGCCTCTATGCGACGGCGGCCGGCGAATATCACGAGAAGGTCAACCGCAAGTCCGACATCAGCGACGCCTTCGCCACCTATCCTTCGAATGCCACCTCGACCGGCTATGGCGTGCCGTCCAACTTCAACGGCGATGCCTATGCGGCGATGCTCTACAACCAGGACATAGCGGACGAATGGGCCGCCAAGGTGGCCATGCTCTACCGGTTCTCGTCCGGGACCAGCGTCGGCGCCATCGGCGAGTACATGCATCGCTCGGTTCCCGCCGATCTGTCGTTCCAGAACGAGCGCACCCGCTGGGGTTCGTGGTTCCTGGTGAGTCAGGAACTGGGCGCCGATGACGTGGTGCATTTCGGCTGGGCGCATGCCTTCCGCGCCCCCGGCGATCCCGGCCAGCACAACGACACGGCGTTGACCCTGGCCGTCGACCCCAATGTCGGCTACGCCACCAACAAGAACCAGGCCGACATGTTCTCGGTGCTGTTCAAGCACACGATCATGTCCGGCCTGAAGGTCTATGCCGACTGGGCGTACATCCATAACGGACCGTCGGCTCACTTCGCCATGGGGGCCGGCGGGCGAGGGATCATCACGGATTGCCATGACGCCAGCGATGCCTCCGGCGGCGGCGACGGCGATCCGCATTGCTACACCGGACAGAAGATCATGGGGCTCTCTACCGGTGTGAATTACAACTTCTGACCAGAACTCCCGCGGCGTTGACTTGGCGCCGCGGGACCCTCAAAGCTTCCGATTGCGGCACTGACACGCATCTGTCACGCTGAACTCCTCCTCAGAGTAAGAACGACTTGTCACGGAACAGCGTCAACCAGGGGAAGGAGACTCCAATAATGGCTTATCATTTGGTACTGCTTTGCGGTGTCATCGCGTTGGCATATGCGCTTTACGCCTCGCGATCGGTTTTGTCGGCAGGGGCCGGCACAGAACGGATGATCGAAATCGCGGGAGCGATCCAGGAAGGGGCCCGCGCTTATCTCAATCGCCAATATTCCACCATCGCCCTCGTCGGCGTGATCATCGGCGTGATCCTGGGCTGGCGCCTGGGCGCCCATGTCGCCGTCGGCTATCTGATCGGCGCGGTGCTGTCGGGTGTGGCCGGCTATGTCGGCATGAACGTCTCGGTGCGGGCCAATGTGCGCACCGCCGAGGCGGCGCGCTCGGGCGGCATGGCCGCGGCGCTGGGAGTCGCCTTCAAATCGGGTGCCATCACCGGATTGCTGGTGGTGGGCCTCGGCCTGCTGGGCGTGACGGTCTATTTTCTCGCGCTGAAGCATCTGAATTACGGCACCCGTCCGCTGGCCGAAGGGCTGGTCGGGCTGTCGTTCGGCGCCTCGCTGATTTCGATCTTCGCCCGCCTGGGCGGCGGCATCTTCACCAAGGGCGCCGATGTCGGCGCCGATCTGGTGGGTAAGGTCGAGGCCGGCATCCCCGAGGATGATCCGCGCAATCCTGCCGTCATCGCCGACAATGTCGGCGACAATGTCGGCGACTGCGCCGGCATGGCCGCCGATTTGTTCGAGACCTATGTGGTGACCATCGTCGCCACCATGCTGCTGGGCTCGATCTTCTTTTCCGGCGACGACCGCGACATTCTGATGCTGTTCCCGCTGCTGATCGGCGCGGTCTGCATCGTCACCTCGGTGATCGGCACCTTCTTCGTCCGGCTCGACAGCTCGGGCAAGATCATGCGGGCGCTCTATAAGGGGCTGATCGCCACGGGTATCCTGTCGCTGCTGGCCATCGGCGGCATCGCGCACTGGCTGTTCGGCGATTTCAGCACCGCCTTCCAGGCCAGCAACGGCCAGTCCTTCACCGTGCAGTCGCTGATGCTGTGCGCGGTCGCCGGTCTGGTCATCACCGGGCTGCTGGTGTGGATCACCGAATATTATACTGGCACCGACTATCGCCCGGTGCGCAGCATCGCCCTGGCCTCGACCACCGGTCACGGCACCAATGTGATCCAGGGGCTGGCCGTGTCGATGGAGGCCACCGCGCTGCCGGTGCTGGTGATCTCGGTCGGCATCATCGCCACCTATCAGCTGGCCGGCCTGTACGGCATCGCCATCGCGGCGACCACCATGCTGGCCCTGGCCGGCATGATCGTGGCGCTCGACGCTTATGGCCCGGTTACCGACAATGCCGGCGGCATCGCCGAGATGGCCGATCTGCCGCCCGACGTGCGCAAGATCACCGACGCGCTGGACGCGGTCGGCAACACCACCAAGGCGGTCACCAAGGGCTATGCGATCGGTTCGGCGGGCCTCGCCTCGCTGGTGCTGTTCGCCGCCTATACCGAGGATCTGACCCATTATTTCCCCGACATCACGGTGAGTTTCAGCCTGCAGGACCCGTTCGTGGTGATCGGCCTGTTCATCGGCGGATTGCTGCCCTATCTGTTCGGCGCCATGGGGATGATGGCGGTGGGACGCTCGGCCGGCTCGGTGGTGGTCGAGGTGCGCCGCCAGTTCAAGGAAATCCCCGGCATCATGGAAGGCACGGCCAAGCCCGATTACGGCCGCGCGGTCGACATGCTGACCAAGGCGGCGATCAAGGAGATGATCCTGCCGGCGCTGCTGCCGGTGCTGGCGCCGATCGTGCTCTACGGGGTGGTGATGTCGGTGGCGGGGCAGGCTTCGGCCTTCTCGGCGCTGGGCGCCATGCTGCTGGGCACCATCGTCACCGGCCTGTTCGTCGCCTTGTCGATGACCTCGGGCGGTGGCGCCTGGGACAATGCCAAGAAGTACATCGAGGAAGGCCATCACGGCGGCAAGGGCTCGGACGCCCATAAGGCCGCGGTGACCGGCGATACGGTGGGCGATCCCTACAAGGATACGGCGGGCCCCGCCGTCAATCCGATGATCAAGATCATCAACATCGTGGCGATCCTGCTGCTGGCGATTGTAGCGGGGTAGAGTGAGTTGCTTCCTGCGGTCGCACCGGACGACCGTAGGAAGGACCCCGAGGGTGCGGGGTAGGCTACCCCGCTGATATAAACCGCGGCCGGCGTCAGCCGGCTGGGGCGCTCCGCAATGCCGCGATGTCGCGGGAGGGCGGAGCGCCGAACAGCCGGGAGTAATCCCGGCTGAATTGTGACGGGCTTTCATAGCCGACGCTGAAGGCCGCCGAGGTCACATCCGACACCTGCAGCAGCATCAGATTACGCGCTTCGTGCAGGCGCAGCTGCTTCTGATATTGCAGCGGACTCATCGAGGTGACCGCCTTGAAGTGGTGGTGCAGCGACGAGACGCTCATATTGACCTCGCCGGCCAGGGTTTCGATGCGCAGCGGCTGGGCGTAATGGCGCTTCAGATAGTCGATGGCGCGGGAAATCTTATAGGTCTGGCTTTCCGCCAGCGTCAGATGGCGCAGGCGCATGCCCTGTTCGCCGATCAGCAGCCGGTACAGCAATTCGCGCTCGATCAGCGGCCCCAGCACCGGAATATGCGACGGCTCGTCGAGCGTGCGGAGCAGACGCAACGCGGCATCGAACAGGGGCGCGGTCAAAGCGCACAGCGACATTGCCCTGCCTTCGGGAACCGTTCTGGGCGCCGGTAACCGCATTTCCGTCATCAGATCGGCGATGAGGGCGAGGTCGAGTTCGTAGACCATGCAGAGATAAGGCGCTTCCGGCGAAGCTTGGGTGACCTGCGCCATGGCCGGCAGCGGCATCGCGATGATCAACCCATGGTCGCGCCCGTAATCGAACGGATAATCGGCCTGTATCAGGCGTTTGCTGCCCTGCGCCGCGATGACCAGCGAGGGACGGGTGACCAGGCATTCGATCATCGCGGTGGTCGACCAGCGGAACAGATGCAGGTTGGCAAGCGGCGTGCGGTGCTCGCCATCGGAACGCGCATGACGGGCGAGCAGCGAGATCATCTCGCGGCGCGAGGAATCCGGCGGCCCAGGCGGCCGGTCGTGGGGAAGATCACCATCCATGCCGGGAACTCTGCCAAGGTCCGTCGGTTTTTGACAGGCCCTGGGACCCTGATTTGCAGGATCGTGCAGGTATTTTGCAGGATCGGATTAATGGCCGGGAAGGGGCCTCGGCTATGGTTTCGGCCTTCCCCCTCCTGACAGGAAATTCACCCATGTCTTCCCATTCCCATCAGCATGTCCACGGCGTCAAAGCTTATGGCGTCGGCGCCGCCACCGATCCGCTGGCCCTGCGCGAGATCACCCGCCGCGCCCCGACCGCCGAAGATGTGGTGATCGACATCCTTTATTGCGGCGTCTGCCATTCCGACCTGCACCAGGTTCGCAATGAGTGGCAGAACACCGTCTATCCCTGCGTTCCCGGCCACGAGATCGTCGGCCGTGTCGTCGAAATCGGCTCGGCGGTCACCAAGTTCAAGGTGGGCGACATCGCCGCCGTCGGTTGCATGGTCGATTCCTGCGGCCATTGTCCGGACTGCGCCGACGGGCTCGAGCAATATTGCGAGCATTTTCCGACTTTCACCTATAACGGCGAAGACAAGCATCTCGGCGGCATGACCTATGGCGGCTATTCCGAGCGTGTCGTGGTCAAGGAATCCTTCACCCTGAAGGTCGATTCCAAGCTCGACCTGGCCGCCGTCGCCCCGCTGCTGTGCGCCGGCATCACCACCTATTCGCCGCTGCGCCATTGGAAGGTCGGGCCGGGCCAGAAGGTCGGCATCGTGGGCTTGGGCGGTCTCGGCCATATGGGCGTGAAGTTCGCCCATGCCTTCGGCGCCCATGTGGTGGTGTTCACCACCTCGCCGAAGAAGAAGGAGGATGCGCTGCGACTCGGCGCCGATGAGGTGATCGTCTCGACCGATCCGGCGCAGATGGCGGCTCATGCCCGCAGCTTCCATTTCATCCTGGACACGGTGGCGGCCGATCACGACATCAACGCCTATCTCGCCATGCTGAAGCGCGACGGCACCCTGACCCAGGTCGGCGTTCCGCCGGCTCCGCTCAGCGTCGCGGCGTTCAATGTCATCCTGCCGCGCCGTCAGTTGGCCGGTTCGGGCATCGGCGGCATCGCCGAGACCCAGGAGATGCTGGATTTCTGCGCCGAGCACGGCATCGTCAGCGATATCGAGATGATCCGCATCCAGGATGTGAACGAGGCCTATGAGCGTCTGCTGAAGAGCGATGTAAAATACCGCTTCGTCATCGACATGGCGTCGCTGAAGGGCTGAGGCCGGGCCAAAAAAGAAAACGCCGGAGCGGGAGACCGTTCCGGCGTTTTTCTTTGGCTGTGGCCGTATCAGGGGCCCGTCGGGCCGTCGGCTCGGGTATGAGCCGTATCGTTGAATTTGCCGACATTGCCGATCAGCTGTTCGAGCAGGCTCAGCTCCTTGCCCGGCGCAGGGGTCTCGCGCGCCACCATGGTGACGTCCTTGCCCTGTTCCAGGCCCAGCTTGCGCACCGCGGTGACGGTGCCGGCCTTGTCGAAATCGATAATGATGACCTGGCGGTCCAGCTCTTCCGGCGCATAGAAGGCGACGGTCTGGAAGTGGCTGCTGATATAGTACCAGTGATCGTCGCCGAACAGGCTGGCGGTCGCCGGGGTGCCGATCAGCGCCACCACGTCCGAGCGCGTGACGCGGCCCGGCTGGATCTGGGCGAGGGAATCGGGAAGCGGGGCGTTGCCGCGGGGATCGATATTGTCGGAGCAGGCGGAAATGCCGACGGCCAGCATGGCGGCCAAACCCAAACGTCCAACAAAAGTGTACATCTTGCCCCGTGAGATTTCCTGGCGGATAGTGGGGAGACCTTGCCCTCGACGGCAAGCGCTTGTCAATCTCCTAAGGACTTCCAAGGATGGGTTTCTCATGGCTCGGCCGGCGGCGGCAGAGAGAGGAAATGGTCGATGCGCTTTATGCAAAGGCGGTAGCGCAAGCCCGGTCGCCGGTTTTCTATGCCGAGCGCGAGGTGCCCGATACCGTCGACGGCCGTTTCGACCTGCTGGTGCTGCATGTATTCCTGATACTGCACCGCCTGGGGGCTGAAGGCCGCGAGACCAAGGCGCTGAACCAGGGCCTGTTCGATCTGATGTTCGCCGATATGGACCGGTCCTTGCGCGAAATGGGCGTGTCGGACATGTCGGTCGGCAAACGGGTCAAGGAAATGGCGCGCGCCTTCTATGGCCGCGTCGACGCCTATGAGCCGGTTCTGGACGATCCGGCCAAGCTGCAAGAAGCCCTGGCCCGCAACCTTTATCGCGGCGCCGAGGTGAAGCAAGCTTCCTTGACCGCGATGGCACATTATATACAAAAGCAAGTGGCCGTCCTGGCCGCGCTCGATCCGACTGCGATCGCCGAGCCGGGCAAGGCCTGTTTTTCCGAGGAAGCATGACCGTTACCGAATTCTCCCGGCCCATCGCGCTCGACCGCATCGGGCTGAAGGAAAAGAGCTATGAGATTTCCGCCGACGAGAAAGAGTGCGCGGCGCTGGCCGAGCGCCTGGGCATCCCGGCGGTCAAGTCCTTCGACGCCATTATCCGCCTGCGCCTGACCGGCGGCGGCGGGCTGGTGCGCCTGTCGGGCCATATCAAGGCGGAACTGACGCAGATCTGCGTGGTGACGCTGGAACCGACGCCGACCTCGGTTGAAGAGGACTTCACGCGGGTCTACAGTGTCGAGGCCGGCGACGAGATGGCCGAAGTGGTGATCGAGATGGACGAGGACGACGTTCCCGACCCCATCGAAAACGGCCACATCGACATGGGCGAGGCGGCGGCCGAGCATCTGGCGCTGGCCATGGACCCGTTCCCGCGCTCACCCGGCGCAGCCTTCGAGGCGCCCCCGGAAGAGCCCGAGGAACCCGAGGTGAAACCGTCCCCTTTTGCGGGACTGGCGGCCTTGCAGAAAAAAGAATAGCAATTGCTTGCCCCCGGTAACGTTTTTCGTTAAAAGGGCTCCCTTTCGCCCGCAAGGGCCACACTATCCGAACGTGAGTACCGCAAAATGGCCGTTCCGAAAAAGAAAACCTCCAAGTCCCGCCGCAATATGCGCCGGGCTCACGACGCCCTTAAGGCGGTCGGGCATCAGGAATGCTCGAACTGCGGCGAAGTGAAGCTGCCGCATCATGTTTGCGGTTCCTGCGGCCACTATGACGGCCGTGAAGTCGTCTCGCAGGCTCAGGAAGTCGCCGCCTAATATAGCGGCGTGATTCTGAAAAGTTGCCGCCCTACGGCGGCAGAGAACCAACCGGGAGTGTGGCATTGACCGCACATGTGACGATCGCTCTTGATGCCATGGGGGGAGACAGTGCCCCCGACGTGGTGATTGAGGGCGTGCAGCTGGCCCATGTCCGGCTGCCCGATGTGCGGTACTTGCTGTTTGGCGACGAGCAGCGGATCGCTCCGCTGCTTGAGCGCTTTCCCGCGATCAAGCCGTTCGTCGAAATCCGCCATACCGAGAGTGTGGTGGGTGCTAACGACAAGCCCGGTCAGGTTCTGCGCACCGGCCGCCAGTCCAGTATGTGGCTGTCGGTGAAGTCGGTTCATGATGGCGATGCCCATGGCGTCGTCTCTGCCGGCAACACTGGCGCGCTGATGGCGGTCTCCAAATTCGTCCTGCGCATGGCGCCGGGGATCGACCGGCCCGCGCTGGCCGCCTTCTACCCGACCGAGCGCGGCGAAAGCGTGATGCTCGATCTGGGCGCCAACGTCGTTTGCGACGCCAATAATCTGGTCGAATTCGCCATCATGGGCGAAGTGTTCGCGCGCATCGTGCTGGGCGTCGAGGAACCCTCGGTCGGCCTGTTGAACGTCGGCTCGGAAGAGCTGAAGGGCAACGACAATGTGCGCGGCGCCGCGGCGACCCTCAAGAACGGTCATTTGTCGCTGAAATTCCACGGCTTCGTGGAAGGCAACGACATCACCAAGGGCACCGTCGACGTGGTGGTGGCCGACGGTTTTTCGGGCAATATCGCGCTCAAGGCCGCCGAAGGCACCGCCCAGCTCTATCGCCGCTTCCTGCGTGAAGCCTTCTCCAGCTCCTGGATCGCGCGCCTCGGCTATCTGCTGGCGCGCCCGGCGCTGAACAAGGTGAAGATGCGCACCGACCCGCGCCGCTATAACGGCGCCATGCTGCTGGGCCTCAACGGTATCACCGTGAAGAGCCATGGCGGCACCGACGCCGAAGGCTTCGCGAACGCCATCGGCGTGGCGGTCGACCTGGTCAAGCAGGGTTTCAACGATCGCATCAAAGAAGAGCTTCTCGCTCTTCGCTCACAAGCGGCGGCAAGCTGATTAAATGATCCGTTCCCAACTCGTCGGTTTTGGCTCCTATCTTCCGGAGCGAGTGATCACCAACGCCGAAATGGCCAAGATGGTCGATACCAGTGACGAGTGGATCGTGGAGCGCACCGGCATCCGCCAGCGTCATGTCGCCGCCGAGGGGCAGCTGACTTCCGACCTGGCTCTCGAAGCGGCCCGCAAGGCTTTGAAATTCGCCGGTGTTTCTGCGTCTGAACTCGATATGGTGATCGTCGCCACGGCGACTCCCGACAATACGTTTCCGGCCACCGCGACCAAGGTGCAGTACGGCCTCGGCATGACGGGCGGTTTCGCCTTCGATATCCAGGCGGTGTGCTCCGGCTTCGTCTATGCGCTGGCGACCGCCGACAATTTCATCAAGGCCGGCCAGGTCAGGAACGTCATGGTGATCGGCGCGGAAACCTTCTCGCGCATCCTCGACTGGAACGACCGCACCACCTGCGTGCTGTTCGGCGACGGCGCCGGCGCCGTGCTGCTGAGCGCCGGCACCGGCAAGGGCGACATCACCGACCGCGGCATCCTGTCCTCGCATCTGCATTCCGACGGCAAGCATTACGAACTGCTGCAGGTCAAGGGCGGCCCGTCGCGCGGCCAGACCGTCGGCCATGTGTATATGGAAGGCCGCGAAGTGTTCCGCCACGCGGTCGCCAACCTGACCTCGGTGCTGGAAGAGACCCTGGCCGCCAACGGCATCGGTCCGGCCGACATCGACTGGGTGGTGCCGCACCAGGCCAACAAACGCATCCTCGACAGCACCGCGCGCAAGCTGAACTTCCCGCCGGAGCGGGTGGTGGTGACCGTCGACCGTCACGCCAATACCTCGGCCGCCTCGGTGCCGCTGGCCCTGGCCGATGCGGTGGGCGACGGCCGCATCAAGCAGGGCGACATGGTCCTGCTCGAAGCGATGGGCGGCGGCTTCACGTGGGGTGCGGCTCTAGCCCGCATTTGAGCCAGTTAGAGCTGCCTTAGAGCCGCTTTAACAATTTCTCACAACCTTCTGATATTGACTGATTTCTTCGGAAAAGGTACCGTTTAGCGAATCGTCGGAAGGATTCGCGGTATGTCCGAACAAACCGTCACCCGAGCCCAATTGAGCGACGCCGTCTATCAGGAAGTCGGTCTCTCACGGAATGAATCGGCCGATCTTCTCGAGTTGGTTCTCAACGAGATGGTGGCTGCGCTGACGCGTGGCGAATCGGTCAAGATCTCGTCGTTCGGCAGCTTCTCGATCCGCTCCAAGGGCACCCGCGTCGGCCGCAATCCCAAGACCGGCGAGGAAGTGCCGATCCTGCCCCGCAAGGTGCTGGTGTTCCGTGCTTCGCAATTGCTCAAAAGTAAAATCAATGACGGGCTGGCCAAGGCCGCCCGACAGCAGAAGTCGTAAGGCGAAATGGATGCCCCCGACACCACCGCGGCGTCCCGGCGTCCTGTAAAATCCGAGGCGGCGTTCAGGACCATCAGCGAGGTCTCCGAGGATCTCGACGTGCCTCAGCACGTCCTGCGCTTCTGGGAAAGCAAGTTCGCCCAGATCAAGCCCCTGAAGCGGGGCGGCGGCCGCCGCTATTACCGCCCGGAAGACGTGGTCCTGCTGGGCCATATCCGCGATCTCCTCTATCGCGACGGCTACACCATCCGCGGCGTGCAGAAGCTGCTGCGCGAGCCGGGCGCGCGCGGCCGGATCGAAGCCGGCGAGACCGAGCCGGCCATCGAGGCCGAGGCCGCCGAGCCGGCCGAGGAAATGGTTTCCGAGCACGACGAAGTGCTGCGTGAAATGCGGGCCGAAATCCTTGAATTGCGCCGACTTTTGGCTGAAGCGCGCCGCAAATAACGGCGGTTGCGTTCCCCGAAAGGGATGGCTATAGTGCGCCTCCGCTCGACGCCGGGTTCTTCGGAAACCGGCTCGCTGCATCGGTCGGGGCGTAGCGCAGCCCGGTAGCGCATCAGTCTGGGGGACTGGGGGTCGTCGGTTCGAATCCGGCCGCCCCGACCAATAAAAACAAGGACTTAGCCGATTTCGGTTAAGTCCTTTTTTATTTCGGGATAGCGCCGGGATAGCGCGATGCCTGGCAGATGAGCCGCGCGGCAGTATCCATCGCACCTCGACATCCTCATCTGCAGGCTTGAGAAGCACGCCGGCACGGAGCCAGACCTCGACCGTCACTTTTTGTCGCGTTCTCGCTGGTGCCTTTCGAAGGTAGCCTGAGCAAGTAGGGCCTTTGGGGTTCCCCCGCCTCCGCCCCATCAGTATGAGGACTGCAGCGAAGCCGGTCGACGTGATGCGCTGAGCATATGGGCCTCCTGCGAACCTGGTGGCGGAACGTTGGCGGAGACCTATTTGCGCTCCCGCTGCATTAAGTCGGCGCTACCTGCCAGCATCCGCTACCACCGCTCGATGGTATACAAGCCGTCGGGCCTGCGCCTGCCGTCGTTGGTTGCGGCGGTCAGCGGCCCGGATAAGCGCGTGACAGCGATCCAGCGCATCTATCTTCAGACTAACGGAGCTGGTAAAGCGGGCGTCCAAGTTCCCAAAATGACCCGGGGGCCGTTGGGAAACGGCGCAGTACGTCTGGCTCCGGCCGACGATACGCTCGGTCTCGCCGAAGGCATTGAGACGGCGTTCTCGGCGATGGAACTCCATGGCGTCCCGACCTGGGCGGCGCTGGGAACACGGTTTGACGCCATCGCAATCCCTGAGACGGTCAACCGGCTCATCATCTTCGGCGACAACGGTGGTCCAGGTGAGGCGGCTGTAGAGCGCGCCATCAAGAAGCACCAGTGCTTCGGCCTCAGCGTCGAGGCCCGGTTTCCGCCCGGCGACATCAAGGATTGGAACGATGTCGCTCAGGTAGAGGGGGCGCGCGAATGAGCGCGTTCGACCTCGACGACGACAGCGACCTGAGCCGTCGCAGTGGCTCTGGCGCGCCTGTATCGGCGCCCAGCACTTCCGCGAAGCGTCCTAAACCGCCCACGCGCCCCACGGTCCAGGGTGCGACACAAGCATGGTTCCACCAGGAAGGCCCTGTGAACTCCCGATCGCTTGTCGGCCGCGTGGTGGCCCCGCGTGAATGGGCTGTTGACCAGATGATCCCGATGAAGCAGGTCACCCTGCTCTCAGGTGATGGTGGCTTGGGTAAGTCCACTCTGGCCATGCAAATGGCCGCCGCGGTGTCGCTCGGGTATTTCTGGCTGGGCTTCTCAGTGCCGACTCGTGCCAAGGTTGCCTATGTCAGTAATGAAGATGACCTTGACGAGATGCAGCGTCGCCTCGAGGCGATTTGCGACGCTGAGGGTTGGGATCTCGGAAGCACCGATATTGAGATGTTCGATCGCACCGGCCGCGAAAGCTCAATCATGTACCGCGGGCAGGACTGGCAATGGGAAGCTACGCCTTTCTGGATAGGCTTCTCCAATTGGGTCCGGGATAACCAGCCTCGCGTGGTGGTCTTTGATAGTCTGTACAATTTCTACGGGTCGAATAGCCAGTTGGACCAAGGCACAGCTCACCACTTCATGGGACTACTACGCGAGTTGGCTATCGACGCGAATAGCGCTTTTCTGGTGCTGTGGCATCCATCAAAGACAGGCCTCTCCACAGGCGACGGCACCAGTGGCAATGTGGCCTTTCGTAACGCCTCCCGATCGATGCTCTACCTCGAGCGCGAGAAGGATGCCGAGGGACCAAACAAGCCGTTGATCCTCTACGATAAGAAGGGGAACTATCGCGGTGCACTCGAACCGCTCCGCATCCAATGGCAGGCCGGCAGGTTTACCGTCCTGGGCGGGGCGCCAGAAAACCAACAGAAGAAGGTCACTCGCGACTTTCTGAGCGGGGATACTGGTAGGGCTTGGCGTTGCCTCGTCGATCTGATCAACAGCACTTCCGAACGGACACCTGGCGGAAACTACATGCCGGCCGGCGAGCCGTGTGTTGCTGAACGGGCATGGCGAGAGATGTTCTACGCCCGCAAGGGGGAGGCTGACGTGGCCGCCAAGCGGAAAGCATTCAGGAGGGCCTACGACAGCTTGGAACACCGAGGCTACATCGGTACGTGGGAAGGCACCGTTTGGATGGTAAGGCGGGGCGAGGAATAGGCGATCGGGCAATGTAAGAGGGCGGATGGGTTACCCCATCCGCCCTTTACGTATCAGGCCCGTATGCCGACAACCTTCGAGTCTGGAGTGATGATGCGCTCGATCCGGGCCGCCCAGCTTTCCAGGGCGTGGCGTTTCTCTCGGAGATACCCGTACCGATTATAAATTGCGGTGATGCCCTCGGTCTTGCCGGCGCTGTGGTTCAGGACGCGGGAGACCACGTGCGGCGGGATATCGTCCCGAGCCATGTTGGATGCAGCAGTACGGCGGAGGTCGTGGAGAGTCCAGTGCGGCATCGGTTCCACCTCAGCCTCGGTCAGCATTTTGGTCACCAACTCGTCGAGGCGTTCTTTCCCGCCGCTGAATCCGGACACCGGATGTTTGCCATCAGTGGTGAACACGAAGTCGGAGAGAACCGGCGGCCTGCCATTGGGAAAGCTTGCGGCGATGCGCGGGATGGTCTTGAGAATGCTGACGGCTAGCGGGGACAGCGGGACCTCATGCAGTCGGGCGCCCTTGTTTTTCTCCGCGGGAATTGTCCATACCGGATTTTCACCATCAAGGTCGGTAATCTCTGACCACCGCATATTGGCCACCTCATCCCGGCGCTGAGAGGTGATCAGCAACATTTGTCCCATTGTGCCAAATGGATAGCTGCATTCCTTCATGACGGGCCACATGAGTTTGATTTCCTCGTCCGATAGGATGCGGTCGCGGCTGGTCTCTTTGCCGCCAGGGTCCTTGATGGTGGCGCAGGGGTTGGCGTCGAGGCGGTCATGTTCCACCATGAAATTGAAGAAGGCGCGGAGATTCATCAGAGCGCGGTTGGCGGCGACGGGATGGCCGGCGTCGACGATCTCGTCAAGGGCGCCACGGATGTCCGCCTTCGTGATGCTGGCCAGCGGCCGAGTAGACCATTTGGCCGCCAGAATTGCGGACAGCGGCCGGCGGGCCTCGAGCTGCGAACGCGGTTTCATCTTCGAGATGTGGCGCTTCTCATAAAGCTCGATGGCTTTGGCAACGGTGAACGCGATAGGTGCGTCAGCCGGCGGCGCTGCCTTCGCCGCGGCTTTGTTCTCTCGAATCTCTGCAAGGGGATTGTGCCCTTCGCCGATCCGCTCATTGATCTCGCGTGCCTTCGTTCGTGCCTCTTTTAAAGACATCTCGCCCGGCTTGGTCCCATACCGACCGAGGGTTTCCAAGAACTGCTTGCCGTTAAGGCGGCGCATGAAGACGAAAGACCGGGAGCCCTTGTCAGTAATGCGAATTCCCAGACTGTCCACATTGGCGTCCCACAGATACGAACGTTTGCCCGGCGCGGCGGCGGGAGCCTTCTGAATAGCGATATCGGTGAGGGTGCTTTTTTCGTCGCCTTTTGGCATCATATTCTCCGGGATAACGGTTGGGATAACATTTTGTCGCGCCAAGAAGTGCTATCCCTTGCAATGCATCGTTAGCCAAAAAGCGGCGAAAATCAAGGGAATATGCGACGAAGGCAAGGTTCAGGCATCAGTTATGAATGGCATCGTAAGGTATCGTAAGAGGTAAAAATCAGTCTGGGGGACTGGGGGTCGTCGGTTCGAATCCGGCCGCCCCGACCAATAAAAAAGAGGCCTCTCATCAGAGAGGCCTCTTTTTTATTTGGTTCGCGGCCGGTCTGCTCCGAACCGACGCCCGAAGGGCCGCGAAGCGGCCTATCCGGCCGCCCCTGAATAACACTCAGCCCCTGTAGCGAAGCTTCTCCACCAGCAGTGCAAACGCCGGAGATTGCTGCCGCCGGCTCGGATAGTACAGATGGTACCCCGAGAACGGCGGGCACCAATCCGCCAGAATCCGGACAAGACGGCCGGCCTCGATGTCGGGCTGTACATAATGCTCGGGCAGATAGGCGATGCCCAAGCCGTTCCGGGCCGCCTGCAGGGCGAGCGATATGTCGTTGACGATCATCTGTCCTTCGACGCGCACATTGAGTTTGCGCCCGTCCTTCTCGAACTCCCACGCATAGAGCCCGCCATGGGTGGGAAACCGCAAATTGATGCAGTTATGGCTGGCCAGGGCTTGCGGGGACCGGGGCCGTTCGCGTCCGGACAGATAGGCGGGGGCCGCCACCGCCGCCATTCTCATGTCGGGGCCGATCCGCACCGCCACCATGTCCTGGGCGATCGTCTCGCCGAGCCGCACGCCGGCGTCGAACCGCTCGGCGACGATGTCGACGAACCCCAGATTGACGTTCAGTTCGACCGTGACATCCGGATAGGCCGGCAGGAAGCGCGCAAGCGCAGGTTCCAGAATGGTTTGCGCGGCATCGATGCCCGTCGTGATGCGGATCAGGCCGGCCGGCTTGTCCCGCAGGTCGCGGAGCATGTCGAGTTCCGCCTCGATGCCGTCGAAATGAGGGCCCACCGACCGCAGCAGTCGCTCTCCGGCCTCGGTGGTGACGACGCTTCGGGTCGTGCGGTTCAGCAGCCGGATGCCCATCCGCTCCTCCAGGCCGCGGATGGTATGGCTCAGCGCCGAGGTCGAGACGCCCATCTGTGCCGCCGCTCGGGTGAAGCTGCGCTCGGTTGCTACGGTGCGGAACGCCAGCAGGTCGTTGAGGTTGCTTCGTGCCATTGTTGAAATAATCTCAAAACCGTATGCCGATTGTTCAGTCTAATGCTGGAAAGCGCTTTCGCCTAGATAATGGGCGTAAGGAGCTATCGGGAGAGTGGCAAATGATCTCGATGATCGGAAAGGATCAGATTATGCAGACGCGTGAACTCGGCCGCAGCGGCCTTAAGGTTTCCGCCATCGGCCTGGGATGCATGGGCATCAGCTTCGGCTATGCGGCCGGCCTGCCGAAAGACCAGGGCGTGAAGCTCATCCGCGATGCCGTCGAGCGCGGCGTCACGTTTTTCGACACTGCCGAGGTCTACGGCCCCTTCACGAATGAGGACGTGGTCGGAGAGGCCCTGCGGCCGGTGCGCGATCAAGTCGTCATCGCGACGAAATTCGGCTTTGACATCGATTTCGAGACTCGCGAGAACCGCGGCGTCTGCAGCCGGCCCGAGGTGATTCGCCGGGCGGTCGAGGGGTCGCTGAAGAGGCTCGGCATCGAGACGATCGATCTGCTGTATCAGCATCGGGTCGATCCGAATGTGCCGATCGAGGATGTGGCCGGAACCGTCAAGGACCTGATCGCCGAAGGCAAGGCCAGGCATTTCGGCATGTCGGAGCCGGGCGTCCAGACGCTTCGCCGGGCGCATGCGGTGCAGCCGGTCGCCGCGCTTCAGAACGAATATTCGCTGTGGTGGCGTGCGCCCGAGACCAATGGAATCCTCGATGCCTGCGATGAGCTCGGTATCGGCTTCGTGCCGTACAGCCCTCTCGGCAAGGGCTTCCTGACCGGAGCGATGGGCACCGAGACCAAGTTCGAAAAGAGCGACTTCCGCTCTACCGTGCCGCGCTTCTCGCCCGAGGCGATGGAGAAGAACCAGGCGTTCGTCGATCTGCTGCTGCGGGTCGCCGGCGAGAAGGGCGCCACGCCGGCACAGATCGCGCTGGCCTGGCTGCTGGCTCAGCGTCCGTACGTCGTGCCGATCCCCGGCACCACGAAGCTGCATCGCCTGGAGGAGAATATCGGTGCCGCCGGCGTCGAGCTCACCGCGGCGGATCTGCGTGAGATTCAGACGGCCGCCGATGGGATTTCGGCGGAGGGCGATCGGTACGCGCCCGCGCAAATGGCCATGGTAGGGCGCGAAGCGCGGGGAGCCGACTAAGCTTCTCTTTGTTTCTTTCCCGCCGTGACGGTAGATTTTCCCCCAAGAGATATCCCAGGGGAAAGTTGTTCATGAAAGCGGTTCTGCTCGGTCTGTTTATGATTTCCGTCCTGTCGGCTCCGGCCTTCGCCGACCCGGTGCGGGTTCCGCCGGCGATCGATACGGTGCGCGGGTGCGACAAGCCGCATTATCCGCTGGTTTCGCGCCGTTTGAGCGAGCAGGGGTCGGTGGTGCTGCGCTTCCTGGTGGCGCCTGACGGCAGCGTGCAGAAGGGCATGGTCTCGACCAGCAGCGGCTTCGACCGGCTGGACCAGGCGGCGCTGGATTCGCTGTCGCAGTGCCGCTTCAATCCGGCCACCATCGACGGCCAGACCGATCCGGAACCGGCCTGGGCCCTGGTGCGCTATGTGTGGAAGCTGGAGGAGGGCGCCGGCGACGTGCCGCCGGGCGACCACAGCTGGTACCTGTTGGCCGGCGACAAGAATACGATGTTCGTGGCGGATGAATATTCCGCTTCGTCCAAGGATGGCGTGGTCAGCTTCATCGAAAGCGAAATCTTCTACTCCATGACCCATATGGACAAGATCGACACGCCGATCCGCCGGTTCGACAGCCAGCAGGCGATCGATTGCGGCAAGAAGCAGACGCGGATGACCGCGATCGGGCTGATCGACGATGCCAACCACGTCATCACCAGCGCCACCCTCCCCGCCGGGCAACCCTGGGTCGCGATCCAGCCGGATTCTCCGGCCATGGCCGCGTTCGACCTGCTTTGCGAGGGACATTACAACACGCTGATGGCCCGCAAGGACAAGGACATCTACCAGGTGCAGCTGGTCTATCTGAACGCCGCGAAGGGTATCCAGTAACCTGCCGGGCGCGGCGGACCCGACCGCGCGGGTCGATGGGATCTCACACGATAATGTGAACGTGAATGTGGACGTGCCTGGGCCGGGCGTTGGTGATAAGAAGGCTGATTGCCTCTTCTTTTCAAGGTTTCCCACCCTCATGAAACGGCTCTGCTCCTCCGTCGTCCTGTCCGCCCTTCTGCTGTCGTCCGCCGTCCTGGCCAAGGAGGACGAGAAACCCGCCGCCGGCCTGTTCAAGCCGCAGCAGAGCGAGAGCCAGGGCTCGGTGAACGGCGTCGATTACCAGGCGGTTGCCGGCACGCTGGTGGTGCATGCCAAGGGCTGGGAAGACACCGCGGCCCTCGACAAGGCCAAGGGCGGCAAGGATGACGATGCCGCGCCGGCGCCGGAAGCCTCGATGTTCTATGCCGCCTATTTCAAGAAGGGCGCCAAGGCCGAGGCGCGGCCGATCACCTTCCTGTTCAATGGCGGCCCCGGTTCTTCGACCATCTGGCTGCATATGGGGGCCTTCGGGCCCAAGCGCGTGGTGACGCCGGGCGATCAGCACCAGCCGGCCGCGCCCTACAAGCTGGTCGACAATCAGTACAGCCTGCTCGATTCCACCGATCTGGTGTTCATCGACGCGCCGGGCACCGGTTTTTCGCGCATCGCCGGCAAGGATAAGGACAAGGCCTTCCTCGGCGTCGACCAGGACGCCAACGCCTTCGCCGAATTCGTCACCGCGTTCCTCAGCAAATATGGCCGCTGGAACTCGCCGAAATACATTCTGGGCGAAAGCTATGGCACCACGCGCGCCGGCGCCCTGGTGAACCTGCTGGAGAACGAGAATTCGGTCGACGTCAATGGCGTGATCCTGATCTCGCAGGCGCTGAATTATGACGTGCTGCCCGATTATCCCGAACTCAATCCGGGTGTCGACGAGCCCTATGTGATGTGGCTGCCGTCCTATGCCACCACCGCCTGGTATCACAAGAAACTGCCGGCCGAAGCGCCGAAAGACCTCAAGGCGCTGGTCGCCGAGGTGAATTCCTTCGCCGCCGGCGAATACACCTCCGCCCTGGCCGCCGGCAATCTGCTCGACCCGGCCAAGCGCAAGGCGGTGGCCGAGAAGCTGCACAAATATACCGGCCTGCCGACCGCCTATATCGAGAAGGCCAATCTGCGCGTCAGCATGGGCGAGTTCCAGAAGACGCTGCTGGGCGATGCGGATATGACCACCGGCGGCCTCGATACGCGCTTCTCCGGCCCGACCCTCGATCCGCTCGCCAAGGAAGCGTCCTACGACCCGCAGGGTGCTGCGGTCGGCTCGGCCTATGTGGCGGCCGGCAACGATTATGTGCGCAAGGTGCTGAAGTTCGGCGGCGAGTTGGCCTACAAGCCGACCGTCCGCGCCGATTGGGATTTCTCGCACCGTCCGCCGGGCGCCGACAAGCCGCTGCAGACCCAGGTCAATGTGATGCCCGATCTGGCGGCGGCGATGAAGGTGAACCCCAATCTCAAGATCATGGCCAATGCCGGCTATTTCGACGTGGTGACGCCCTTCTATGAAGGCATCTACGAGATGTCGCACCTGGCCATTCCGCCGGCGCTGCAGTCGAACATCGAGTTCGCCTATTACGAATCCGGCCATATGGTCTATGTCAATGAAGCCTCGCTGAAGGCTCTGCACGAGAACGTGGCCGCCTTCATCAAGAAGACGGCGAACGCCAAATGAGGAAGATCCTCTGCCTGCTGCTGGCGCTCTGTGCGGCTCCCGCGCTGGCCGCCAGCCCGCAGGACTCGCTGAATTTCCTGCTGAAATCCGACGATTTCCGCGAGGTTACCCCGGCGGATGGCGTGGTGATCGATCTGCGCTACGCCAGCACCAACAATTTCGTCGGGCAGGACATGTACGGGCCGTTCAAGCGCCTGTTCCTGCACAAGCGCGCCGCCGACAAGCTGAAGGCTGCCATCGCCCTGCTGAAGCACGAGCATCCCGGCTACAAATTCGTCATCTATGACGGGCTGCGGCCGCGTTCGGTGCAATATGTGCTGTGGAACAAGGTGGCGGGAACGCCGCAGGAGAAATATGTCGCCGATCCCAAGAAGGGCTCGGTCCACAATTACGGCTTGGCGATCGATCTGTCGGTGCTGGACGACAAGGGGCACGAGCTGGACATGGGCACCGGCTTCGACAGCTTCACGCCCCTGGCGGAGACTCAGCTGGAAAAGGACAAGCTGGCCTCGGGCGAGCTGACCGCGGCGCAGCTGGAAAATCGCATGATCCTGCGGCGGCCGATGGAAGAGGCGGGCTTCAAGGTGCTGCCCGAGGAATGGTGGCATTTCGACGCGCTGCCGGCGGATCTGGTCCGCAAGCAATTCACGATTGTGGAATAGGCGGAATCGGGCCTTTCGGATTGGCGAGTTCGCTCTTCAGCCAGTCGCGGAAGGCCCGCACGCCCTTTTGCTCGGCTTTGTCCGGGTGGCACACCAGCCAATAGGAAAAGGCGCTTTCCAGCTCGGTGTCCGACAGGCGCACCAAGCGGCCCTGGCGCAGATCGTCGTCGACCAGCAGGGATAGCCCCAGCGCCACGCCCTGGCCGGCCAGGGCGGCGTCCAGCGCCATATGGATGCTTTCGAAAACCAGAATGCGGCGTACCTGCGTGGCCGGCAAACCGGCGGCGGCGAACCAGCGCGGCCAGGTCGGCAGGCCGGAATCGACGATGCTGCTCTCGTCATGGATCAGCGGCACCGCGATCAGTCCACCCGGCCCGTTGAGCTTCTCGCGGTAAGCTTCGGCGAAGGAGGGACTGCAGACCGGAAAGGCGGCGACGTCGGCCAGTTTCTCGCTGAACAACCCGCCATAGCCGCCGCGCCCATAGCGCAGGCCGACATCGACCGGCTGGCGGTTGAAATCGACCAGCAGGTCGCTGCCCGACACCCGCACCTGATAATCGGGACAGATCACATTGAAGCGGGCGAGGCGGGGGGCCAGCCATTTGGTGGCCAGCGACGGCATGGCCGAGACTTCCAGCATCGGCAGGGTCTGCACCGCCGTTTCGACCAGATCGCTCATCTGCACGAACAGCATGCCCAGCGGCGCCGCCAGGCGCTGTCCGGCCTCGGTAAGCCGCACGGCCCTGTTGAGACGCAGGAACAAAGGCTGGCCGAGCCGCTGTTCCAGCCGCTTCACCTGCTGGCTCACGGCGGCCGGGGTCACCCCCAGTTCCTGCGCGGCCTGGGCGAAGCTGAGATGGCGGGCGGCAGCCTCGAAAGCGCGGAGGGCGTTGAGCGGCAGCCAGCGGGGCGGTGTCGAGATCGTCATGTAAATGACTTTAAGGCCAGGCTACTTAGTTTTTCTTGTGGCAAATCTGGGCTTTTAGCGTTTGCTACAGCCTGTCACAGCGTGGTATGAGTACAAAAGAAGAACGTTTTCCCGGAGAACGAGTCTCATGCCGCAGGCCACCGGAACCTTCGAGGTCAAGACCATCCCTCAGCCGCCGGAAGATTCCGCGGGCGGCACGGCGATAGGCCGGCTGCTGCTGGATAAACGGTTCCACGGCGAGCTGGACGCGACGTCGGTGGGGACCATGCTCGGCGCGCGCACGCCGGTGCAGGGTTCGGCAGGGTATGTCGCGCAGGAAGTGGTGACGGGCACGCTGAACGGGCGCGCCGGCAGCTTCGTGCTGCAGCACTACGGCGTGATGACCAAGGGCGAATTGGAACAGATCGTCACGGTGGTGCCGGATTCGGGCACGGACCAGCTGACCGGCCTGTCCGGCAAGATGACGATCATCGTCGAGAACGGCGCCCACACTTACCGGTTGGACTATATTTTGCCGTGATTACCCATTTCGGGTAAGCTGGCCGGGCTAGTTTCGCCATCGAGGTTCGCCATGTCGGAAGAAATCGTCGGAGCCTATACGATCCAGTCGCGGCTGGAGCCGCAGACCCAGGTCGAAAAACTGGTGCGCCGCCGCTACGAAGTATGGTCGGACAAGGTCCTGGTTCTGCGCACCGTGCACGAACAGCAGGCCGTCCGCCGCGCCAACGAAGTGCAGGGCCAGGTCACGGTGATCAGCCACTTCGAGTGATGCCGGTGGCCGGGTTCACTCAGATCCCGGGCGGGGCGTTTTCCCAGCAATAGAATCGTCGGCCTTATACGCTTCCAGGAATTCCTTGGACGAAACCTCATCGGCCAGAGCCCGAAGCCTGGTCGCGTGTTCATGCCCCAGCACCATCTCCGTCCGGCGATTGGCCGAGGCCCACAAGGCCATTCCTTCGCTTAGGCGCTGGCGGCCCAATGCCGTCAACGACGCATGTTTGGTCCGCTTGTCGTGGGCATCCTGCCGAAGCTCGATCAGCCCGTCACGCACCAGAGGTCGCAGAGCGTAGGTCAGAGACGATATGCCTATCGTCAAGCGCTCGGCCAGCGCCTGCAGTGTCGGGCCATGCTCCCCGCCGAGAAGATCGGTCTGGGAAAGCAAGGCAAGCTGCGTTGCTTTCAAACCTGTCGGCGAGACGGCTTCGTCATAGAGGTGGCCAAGCCGGCGTGCGGCAAGGCGTAGCGCGGTGTGCGTACAGGCCAGCTCGCCTAAAGCGTCCTTCAACTCGATGCCCGGATCATCAATTACACTCATGGCTTTAAAATAGTTGGGTACCGCATCATTGACAAGGTCCGATTGCCTGAATATATGGTTGAGCACTCAATATTTGGGTGCACAACCTTTCTGGAGCAATCTCATGTCTGACCGCAAAATCGCCGTCGTCACCGGCGCGTCCTCAGGTATCGGCGCCGTCTATGCCGACCGCTTCGCCAAGCGTGGCTACGATCTGGTGATCGTAGCCCGCCGTCTGGATCGTCTGGAGGCTCTGGCCGAGAAGATCAAGAAGGCCCATGGCGTGACCGTGCAAACCCTGCAGGCCGATCTCGAAAAGGACAGCGACGTCGTGAAGGTCGAGCATTTGCTGTCGACCAACCCCGCGGTGCGCGTCCTGGTGAACAATGCCGGCCTCGCCCGCCTGAAGCCGCTCGAACAGTCCACGCTGGCGGAATCGCTGTCGCAGATCTCTCTCAACATCGTCGCCCTGACCCGTCTGACCCATGCCGTCCTGCCGGCCTTCCGCAAGCTGAATGAGGGCGTGATCATCAACGTCGCTTCGGTTCTCGGCATCCATGCCTGGTCTGCGAGCTCGGTCTATAGCGGCACCAAGGGCTTCGTGCTGAACTTCACCCGCGGCCTGCAACAGGAACTCGCCGAGACCGGCATCAAGGTCCAGCTGGTCAACCCGGCCACCACCGCGACGGAAATCTGGGACAATTCGGGCATTCCGATCACCGCACTGAACCCGGAAAGCGTTATGACCACGGAGAACATGGTCGACGCCGCCCTGGCCGGCTTCGACATGGGCGAGGCGGTTACCTGGCCGTCGGTCGCGGACTTCAGCTTGTGGGAAACCTACGACGAAGCGCGCGGCAAGCTGTTCGCCGCCACCCAAACTGGCAAGCCCGCTCCGCGTTACAAAGTCGGCTGATGTAACGCGGCTAAAATGCGCGTCGTCTGGTGTAAGGCCGTCGGTACGTGCGTCTAGCTTAACCATGCGCGTGCTCCGCCCCGCAGGCTATGCCCTCGGGGCGGAGCATCCGCAGACGCGGGGACCTTGCCGTCAGCGCTTTATCCTACCACCCCACCGCCGCGCCGACCGGAGACCGGCGATCGTTGGCGCCGTAGATCTTGCCATCGGACTTAGCCGACACTTTATCTCCGCCGACCACGATGGTCTCGCTGGCCCCGGCGATGGTGCCTTCCGACAATTTATAGCCCATGGCTTCGAGCTGGCGTGCGACCTGCTCGGAGAAGGCGCCCTTGTCATAGGCGATCACATCGGGCAGCCATTGCTGGTGGATGCGCGGCTGATCGACCGCTTCCTGCACCCCCATGTGATAATCGACCAGATTGATCAGCACCTGCGCCACCGAGGTGATGATGGTGCCGCTGCCGAAGCTGCCGACCACCACGGCGGTCTTGCCGTCCGGGCGGACCAGGATGGTCGGGCTCATCGAGCTGAGCGGCGCCTTGTTGGGCAGGATCTGGTTGTTCTCGCCGGTCACCAGCCCGACCGCGTCGGGCACGCCGGGCTTGGCCGAGAAATCGTCCATCTCGTTGTTCAACACGATGCCGGTGCCGGTCGCGACCACTTTCGAGCCGAACCAGTCATTCAGCGTATAGACCACCGAGACGGCGGTACCGTCCTTGTCGACCACCACATAATCGGTGGTGTGCTGGCCTTCACGCGCGGCGCCCGCGACCGAACCGAGCGAAGCGGACGGCGTCGCCTTGTCCTCGGCGATCCCGGCGCGGATTTCCTTGGCATAGGTCTTGTCGGTCATATGGGCGATCGGGTTCTGCACGAAATCCGGATCGCCCATGCTGCTGTTGCGGTCATAGAAGGCATGGCGCATCGCCTCGGCCAATACGTGGATCGAGGCGGCGGTGTGGAAGCCCAGCTTGCCGAGGTCATAGCCTTCGACGATGTTCAGCAGTTCGCAGATGGTGGTGCCGCCCGAGCTGGGCGGAGCCGCAGTGACCACCGTGTAGCCGCGATAGGTACAGGTCACCGGCTCGCGCTCATGCGGCACATAGCGCTCGAAATCGGCCTTCTTCAGGATGCCGTGATGCGCATCGCTGGCGGCGACGATGGCGTCGGCGATCGGGCCCTTGTAAAAGCCCTCATTGCCCTGCGCGGCGATGATCTTGAGCGTCTTGGCCAGATCGGGCTGCTTGATGATGGTCCCGGCCTTGGGAACATTCTTGCCGTCGGTCAGGAAGATGCGGGCGGCCTCGGGGTCCTTGGCCAGGTCCTTGAGCACTTCCTTGATGAAGTCGAGATCGCCGCCTTCCTTCAGCGGAAAGCCCTTCTCGGCCAGCTCGATGGCCGGATTGACCAGGGCGGCGCGGGGGAAGGTGCCGTATTTCTCGCGCGCCAGCTCGAAGCCGGCGACGGTGCCCGGGATGCCGGCGGCCAGATAGCCGACCTCGCTGAGGCCGGGGATGACATTGCCGTCCTTGTCCTGGAACAAGGTGGGCGTCGCCAGCTGCGGGGCGCGTTCGCGGAAATCGAGGAATTTGGTGCGGCCGTCGGCGAAGCGGATGGTCATGAAGCCGCCGCCGCCGACATTGCCGGCCGCCGGATGCACGACGGCCAGCGCATACCCGACCGCGATGGCGGCATCGACCGCGTTACCGCCCTTTTTCAGGACGTCGGCACCGACCTGCGATGCCAGATATTGGACACTGACCACCATGCCATGTTCACCCGACACGGCGGCCTGTTCGGCCATGCCTGCCCCAGCCGCGGCGAGCCCCAGAACCAGCAACGAGGCAACGACGGACTTGCGCATCTTTTCCTCCCACCCCAATGTCTTATTTGTGACATAGTCAGTGAATTATCGGGTTTCGGCAATGGGGCTTGGGGGAGCCACCGGAAGACTCCGATGACAAGAAAGTTTCACTGGCGCCGAGAGCGGAGCTGAGATTGCCTACGCTCTGGGACGGGGGGAGTTGGCGCGGGTGGTTATCCAGATAGACGAAGATCAGGCGAAGGAATTCACTTCTTTCGATGCGCTGACGCAGGACACCCTTCAGGTGATGCTGCTGCTCGGCAAGCTCAATGAGACCATCGGCGGCGAAATCGATCCCCTGCGGGTGAACAGCCTGTTTTCCGATCTGGTCGAGAAGGTCGGCAATCATTTCCTGCTCGAAGAGGAAATGATGGAGGCGAAGAATTATCCGGGCCGCATCTGGCACCGGGTGGTTCACCGTGAATTGCTCAACGAGATGCGCCTGGCGCTGGCCCAGATCTCCGCCGGCAAGCCGGCCATCGACCGTTCGCTGCTGCGCCGCGTGCGCACCGTCTTCTCGCTCGATTCCGAAGATGACGACGTGTTCCGGGCACGCGCGAAACTCGGCCTGTTCAAGGAAGTGCTGCCCGCCGTGCATCCGGCCGATCTGGCCGCCGCCTTGCCCGATTTCGACATCCAGCAGCGCAGCGACATTTTCGGCGACCTGCAGACCAACCAGGCGTCGGGCACGCTGGAAGAAGTCGACCCGAAGCTGCAGCGCGAGCTGGTGGCGTCGCTGACCATCGAGCGCGTCGCCGAGCTGATCGATTTCATGACCCCGGCCCAGGCGGCCGGCGTGCTGCGCAACCTGACCCCCGCCGAATGCTGGGCCATCATCCAGCAGCTCGGTCCGGTGCGCTCGCGCAAGGTCTCGGCGCTGATGGAAAAGCGCCAGAAGGAGACGCTGCTGCATCTGGCGACCCTGCGCTATATGCGCATCGAGGCCGATATGAACTGCGCCGTGCTGATGAACCGCTATCGCGAGCTGGCGGTCAAGGCGCGGGTGTGGCGCTATATCTATGTGATCACGGCGGACGGATCGTTGCTCGGCATCGTCGATGTGCGCGATTTGCTGATGGCGGCGCCGTCGGCGCGGGTCGACGAGATCATGATCACCAACATCGTCTCCCTGGGTGAACTGGACAGCGTCGACCACGCCGCCGCCCAGTTCGAACGCTATGATTTCGAGGCCCTGCCGGTGGTCGGCGCCGGCGGCAAGCTGATGGGCGTGCTGGTCGCCCGCGACATCATGACCGTCGGAGAGTGGTGAGGGCTCAGCGGCCTTTCACCACCACGCCCCGGAACACCAGCCCGAGCGGCACGCCGAAAATCATTCCGAGCGACAGCGACAGGCCGAGATGGGCAACGATCTCGTGCAGGCTGTGCTTCGTGCCGGGAAAACAGACCAGCATCGCCAGGGCGATGGTCAGCGCCGAGAAACCGGCATAGTTCAGCCGCGTCTGCTCCTGGCGCTCACGCAGAAAGAAGTGAAGCGGCGCACCGATCATCACGACCAGTAGCAGCCAGAGCGGAAAGCTTATCGAAGCGAGCATGGTCCGTACTCCTTCACGGGGAAACCGTGCGGGAGAACAGTAGCAAGCGGCGTGCCGACTCAAACGAGTCAAAGGGATAGCGTCAGACCGTCTCGATTGGTGCCGGCGAAGCGGCAGAATCTGCCGCGGCACATCGGGGCTCAGACCAGCGCCGGCAGCCCCACCAGTTCGTACCCCTTGCCCTCCAGCGCCTGCCGAAGATGGCGCGCGATCTCGACCGCATCCGGGCCGTCGCCATGCACGCAGATGCTGCCGATCTCGGTCGGCAGGCGTTTGCCGCTGGCGCAGACGATGGCGCCTTCGCTCAGCATGGCCTCGACATGGGCGAGGGCGTTGTCGGCGCCGTGGATCATGGCGTCGGGGCGTGAGCGCGGCACCAATTGGCCGTCATCGAGATAGGCGCGGTCGGCGAAGATTTCCTGCACCACTTTCAGGTCCGCCGCTTTTCCGGCGGCGGCGAGCGGAGAGAGCGCGGGAGCCAGCAGGATCAGATCGGAGTTGTGTGCCTTGATGGCCCTGGCGACGGTCTCGGCGATCTTGTCGTTCTCGCAGGCCATGTTGGACAGGGCGCCATGCGGTTTGACATGGGTGACTTCGGTCCCCTCGGCGCGGGCGAGGCCGGACAAGGCGCCGATCTGGTAGAGGATGATGGCCTCCAGCTCGTCCGCCGCAATGGTCATGCGGCGGCGGCCGAAGCCCTGCAGATCGGGATAGGCGGGATGGGCGCCGACGCTGACGCCGTTCTTCTTCGCCAGGCGCAGGGTGTTGCGCATCACCAAGGGATCGCCGGCATGGAAGCCGCACGCCAGATTGGCCGAGCCGATCAGCGGCAGGATCAGTTCGTCGGCGCCCATGCTCCAGGCGCCGAAGCTTTCGCCGAGATCGGCGTTGAGATTGACCTTCTTGCTCATATCCTCACTCATCCACGCCCGATACCGCGCCGCTGATCAGATTGGCGCGGTACAAGGCTTCATGATCGATTTCTCCGGCGGCGCCGGAGAGAGCCGCGCACCAGCGCTCGAAGGCCGCCTGGCGCTCCTTCAGCGCCGCGCGGGCTTCCCGGCGGGTGACGCGCTTGAACCGCACCGCATCGCCGGGCCGCAGATGGCCGAGGCGCGGCAGATCGGCGCTGATCACGGTGGCGATCTTGGCATAACCGCCGGTGGTTTGCCCATCCGCCAGCAGAATGATCGGCTGGCCGTCGCCCGGCACCTGGATGACGCCCGGCACGACGCCGTCGGTGGGGATTTCCGCGCCCTTGTCGTTATGGGCCAGGGCTTTGCCGGACAAGCGCAGTCCCATGCGGTCGCTGGCCGGTCCGACCTTGAAGGTCTCGCGCTCCAGCGCGTCGAGGCTTTCCGGCTGGAAATGGTCGTCCTGCGGGCCGGGAACCACGCGGATAGGGCCGTTCTCCCAGTGCCATTCCTTGCCCCGATGCAGCGCGCCGGGAGCGGAGCAGGGCAGGTCGCCGCCTTTTTCGAGAAAGCCGCCCAATCCGGCCCGGCGATAGGTGGCGCGGCTGCCCAGCATCGGTGCGCTCCGGATGCCGCCCGAGACGGCGAGATAGGCGATTCCCGTGCGCGGCGCGCCGATCTTGAGCTGTTCGCCCGCAGCCAGAACCACGGCGGTCCAGGGTTTGACCGGGCTTGTGGCGCCATCGGCGGCGATCCGCTGCGCAGACACGTCGCCGGCCAGGGCAACGGCGACGCTGCCTTCGTCGGCCGCCAGGATCGGGCCGCTGACCAGCAGTTCCAGGCCGGCCGCGTCGCTCGGATTGCCCAGCAGCGCATTGGCGCAAGCCAGCAGCACAGGGTCGAGGGCGCCGGCCACCGGCACGCCGAAGCGGCGCAATCCGAAGCGGCCGGTATCCTGTACCGCGACCGCCATGCCGGGATCGATGATGATCATGAGCGGTCGAACTCCGCCCGCGAGACCGCTTTCCAGCGCACCAAATCGCCCGGCGCCAGCAAGGCGGGGCGCTCGGTATTGGCGGGATCGAACAATTTGGCGGGGGTGCGCCCGACCAGGTTCCAGCCGCCGGGGCTGGTCCAGGGATAGGCGGCGCACATCGGCCCGGCCACCGCGACCGAACCGGCCGGAACGACGCTGCGCGGCGTCTTGCGGCGCGGCGCGCGGCACATTTCGGGCACGTCGCCCATATAGGCGAAGCCGGGCAGGAAGCCGAGCATCTTGACCGTTACCGCAGTCGTGGTCAGCGCTTCGATGAAATCGGCGGGTTTGCCGGCGATCTCGGCCAGATCGGGCGCGAACTCGGCATCGAAGCAGACAGGCAGAACCCATTGCCGCGGCTCGGGCCGCGCCGTCGGCATCGCGGCGGCGATCTCTTCCAGCGCCTTCAGCCAGGAATCCGGATCGGCTTTCAGCGGATCGAAATGCAGGGTGACGGACCGGATCGCCGGAACGGTCTCGCGGGCGCCGGGAAAAGCGCCGGCGGCGATCCGCTCATCGAGCGCGGCGGCCAATCCCAGCACGCGCTCGGCATGTTCTTGGGGCAATTCCAGCGTGATGGCCGAATCGCCCAGAAACAGCAGTCTCACCCGCGGCGCCAGCTCCGGTATTTGCGGAGTTCGGTCTGCATGTTCTGCCATTCTTCCTCGTCCTGCTTCTCCCGCTCGATGATCTCGGGATGTTCCCGGACCTGGCGAAGGTAGCGCATGGTGTAGGGAATAACAGCCTCACGGGCCACTTCGGTGCGGCCGAAATTGGTGACGAAGCTTTCCAGGAAGGTACAGTCGAGGCGCGGGAACACCCGGTGCGCGGTCAGCACCATGAAGTCGCCCCACGGATCGGGCAGCATGTTGATGGTGTCGATCAGATGGTCGCGCAGCGTCCCCTCGCGGATGTCGGGGTCGCCCATCGGCGTCTTTTCCTGGATGTAATAATCGTGGCAGGGCTTCCACAGCTTGTTGAGGGTCTGCCACCAATCATTGTTGGGGTCGAGCAGGGCGGTGAAGATGCCGATCTCGCGGTTGCCGATCTTCGGCATGTCGTAGACCGTCTCGGCCGAGGGCTGAAGACCGGAGCGGATCTTCTTGGTGTCCTCCTTGACCTTCATCACGGTGAAGCCCTGCACGCCCTGCGTCTCGATCAGGCGCAAGCCGTTCCAGGTCTGGCCCCATACCGCCAGCACATGGTCGGTGTTGCGCTTGCCCAGCTTGGAGAAGAAGGTCTCGTCATCGGCCATGGTGCGGTCGAAATTGGTCAGCAGCATCTTCATGCGCCGCGTTTCCCACAAAGCCGGGAAGATCGAGTCTTCGAGGATCGCTTTGAAATGCTTGGCGAATTCCGGCGAGGCGAGGAACGGCGGCGGGAGGTCGCGGATGATCGACTCGTTGCGGCGCTGGAAGAAGGTCAGCACCTTGTTGACCGAGCGCCAGATGGCGGCTTCGCACAGGGCCTGGAAGGTCGGGAATTCGGGAATCGGCGGCGGCGGGCGCGGCACGGTATATTCGAGCGGCTTGATGAAAAGCTCGAGATGGGGCGGCAGGATGCCGATCGAGCGCCATTCGCCGGTCACCGGCTGCGCGGTCGGCGCGGGGGCGGCCGAAGCGGCCGGCGCCGGCGCGGCGCCGTTCGCCTGGGCGGGGGCCGGCGGCACGGTGGCGGCCGGCTGCTGGGGCTTCAATCCCAGCGCCGAGGCGAAGGGCACCAGCCAGGGCGTGGTCACCGGCTTGGCGGCCTGCTGCGGCGCATAGGGCTTGAGCTCGATGATCTCTTTCATGATGTGGTCGATCAGCCACTCACGGACCATCTGGGCCAGCCGTTCGACATGGCGCTGGCGCTCGGCGTCGTCATAGGAGGCGCGGAAGCGGCCCAGCAGCACATAGAAATTGTAGGTGAATTCTTCGTGCTGGCGCTTGTGGTCGTCGAGACCCGGATAGCCGATCCGCTCCATATAGGCTTCTTCGGCGGGCAGGTGGGTTTCGACGTAGATCAGCAGCTCTTCGAAGATGTCGACGGCCGGCGAGACGTCGTTCTGCTCGAGTCCGCGCTCGATGAGGTTGAGCAAGGCGATGAATTTACGGTGTTCGGCGTCCAGCTCGGGATCGCCGATCTTCATCGTATCGCGCCAGACAATGCTCATATTCGGCGGCCCCCTTAACGCCAGCTGCGCCAACAGCGGACGCCATGATAGGGATGGGGCGGGTGTTTGACAACTCGTCCGGGTGATGTTTCAGGTAAAACAAACGCCGTTTACTTGGGGTTCAAAAAAGATGACAGGTTACCGACTACTGTATCTCACCGTGCCCAATGCCGAGACCGGCCGAAATCTGGCGCGGCGCATGGTCGAAGAGCGGCTGGCCGCCTGTGCGCATCTGTTCCCGGCGGGCGAGTCCTTCTATCGCTGGGAAGGCAGGCTGATGGAGGAGGCGGAACTGGTGATCGTCGCCAAGACGCGGGCCGATCTGGCCGAGGAAGCCATCGCGCGGATCGCCGAGTGGCATGATTACGAAGTGCCCTGTGTGTTGTCGCTGCCGATCGATGCCGGGTATCAGCCGTTCTTGCGATGGGTCGATGGTGAGGTTGGCGGATAGGACTGTTGGAACCGCAGAGGCGCGGAGGCGCAGAGGGGGTGTCTGGATACGGGGCGCCTGCGGCATTTCACCCAGGGATGATAGCCGCAGGCGCTTTAAAACTCTGCGTAACCTCTGCGGTTCAAATAACGCCGGGCAAAATCACCGTCGCCGTCGCCTGAGCCGCGATGCCCTCCTGGCGGCCGGTAAAGCCCAGGCCTTCGGTCGTCGTCGCCTTGACGCTGACGCGGCCGGCCGGGATGTCCAGCAGTTCGGCGACGCGGTCGACCATGGCGGCGCGGTGCGGGCCGACCTTGGGGCGTTCGCAGATGATGGTGATGTCGACATGCTGGATGCGCCCGCCGGCGGCGGCGACCAGTTCGGCGACATATTGCAGGAAGATCGCCGAATCGGCGCCTTTCCAGCGCTCGTCGGTCGGCGGGAAGTGGCGGCCGATGTCGCCGGCGGCGATGCAGCCCAGCAGGGCGTCGGTCAAGGCGTGCAAAGCGGCATCGGCGTCGGAATGGCCGAGCAGGCCGTGGGAGTGCGGCACCTCGATATTGCACAGGGTGACGAACGAACCCTCGCTATAGCGATGCACGTCATAGCCCGAGGCGACGCGCACCTCGCCGGGCCGGTCGAAGCGGGCGGCGGCGCGGGCCAGGTCCTGGCGGGTGGTGATCTTGACATTGTCCTCGGCACCCTCGACCAGCGCGACCTGCTGGCCGGCGGCCTCCAGCACGGCGGCGTCGTCGGTCAGCTCGCGGCCGGCGGCCTTGCGGTGCGCGTCCAGGATGGCGGCGAACTGGAAGCCCTGCGGCGTCTGGGCACGGAACAGGCCGTCGCGCGGCTCGGTGCCGGTGATGATGCCATCCTTGCCGCGTTTCAGCGTGTCATGAACGGGCAGGGCCGGGATGGCGCCCTTGCTGGTCTTCAGGGACTTCAGCACACGGTGGATGATGGCCGGATCGACGAAGGGGCGGGCGCCGTCATGGATCAGCACGGCGTCTGGCGGCCCCCCGGATGTGGTGTCGGACAGCGCTTCGAGGCCCAGGCGCACCGATTCCTGGCGCGTGGCGCCGCCATGGATCGGCGGATTGAGGCGCAGACCGGCGGCGGCGGCTTCGTAGCGGTCGCGGTCGTCGGGATGGATCACCACGCGCACTTCGGCGATGTCGGGATGGGCGGCCAGGATGCCGAGCGAATGGCGCAGCAGCGGGCGGCCGTCCAGCTCCATCCATTGCTTGGGCAGGTCGCCCCCGAAACGATTGCCCCGGCCCGCGGCCACCACCAACGCTACGACACGCGCCATCTCAAGAACCCTCACTAGATTGGACGCATTCCTATAGGCGGCCCGCGCTTCCTTGCCAAGGGGTTGGACGCGTCGTTATAGTCCGACGCATGATTTCCGCCGCCTTGCTCAGCTGCATCGCTACCTTCTTCATGCTGCCCGCGGCGCTGGCGCCGTGGATCGGCGAAGCCCGGCCCGGCTGGCCGTTCTGGCGCAATCTGGGTATCGCCCTGGTCTGGGCCATGTTCATGACCTGGCATCTGATGTGGGGACGCTGGTCGGCGGCGTTGACCGCCGATCTGTGGGTCACCATCTGTGCCGCTTTGATCTTGTTCGGCATGACCGCCCTGTTCAACCGCCAGGCCTGGCGGTTGGGCGTGCTGATGATGCCTTATCTGATCTTCCTGGCCGTGCTGGGCTGTTTCTCCGCCTCGCAGGGGCCGGTCGCGGTCAGCGGCTATGCGCCGTCGGCCTGGGTCGATCTGCATATTCTGGTCTCGGTCACCACGCTCGGGCTGCTGACCCTGGCGGCGGCGGCGGCGCTGGCCAGCTTCATCCAGGCGCGCGCCCTGAAGAACAAGTCGCAGAACCGCCTGTCGCGCCAGCTTCCCTCGGTGACGGACAGCGAACGGCTTTATGAAGGCCTGTTGATCCTGTCCGAGGCCGTGCTGACCGTCGGAGTCGCCTCGGGCATGGCGACGGAATTTTCCGAGACCGGCCGTCTGCTGGTGTTCGACCACAAGACGCTGTTTTCGCTGCTCGCCTTCGCGCTGATCGGCGCCCTGATCGCCGGCCGCCGCTGGGGCGGTGTGCGCGGACAAGTGGCAGTCAGGCTGCTGCTGGTGGCATATTCTTTCGTGCTGCTGGGCTATTTTGGCGTAAAATTCGTCAAACAGGTGCTTTTGTCGTAGGCAGGCCGGTTTCATTCGCCTAAAAAATCGACAATTTTTGCAATTGCTCAAAAAGGGCTGCATACTTATTATGCACCGCTTTTTTGGAACCGCTGGCCTGCGCAAATGACCCTGAAGATCGGACCGATTACCCTCGACAACCCTGTCATCCTGGCTCCCATGTCGGGCGTCACCGACATGCCGTTCCGCCGCCTTGCCAAGCGCAACGGCACCGGACTGGTCGTCTCCGAGATGATCGCCAGCCAGGCGATGATCCGCGCCAACCGCCAGACCATGAAGATGGCGACCTCGTGCGCCGAGGAATTCCCCATGTCGGTGCAGCTGGCCGGCTGCGAGCCCGAGGTGATGGCCGAGGCGGCCAAGCTGAACCAGGATCGCGGCGCCGCGATCATCGACATCAATATGGGCTGTCCGGTCAAGAAGGTGGTCAATGGCGACGCCGGCTCGGCGCTGATGCGCAACGAGAAGCTGGCCGGCGACATCATCGAGGCGGTGGTCAAGGCGGTCGATCTGCCGGTCACCCTGAAGATGCGCACCGGCTGGGACATGGACAACCGCAATGCGCCGACCCTGGCGCGCATCGCCCAGGATGCCGGCGTGCAGATGGTCACCGTGCATGGCCGCACCCGCAACCAGCTGTATAACGGTCACGCCGATTGGGGCTTCATCCGCAAGGTCAAGGAAGCCGTGTCGATTCCGGTGATCGGCAATGGCGACATCAACACCTTCGAGGACGCGACCGAGATGCTGCGCCTGTCCGGCGCCGACGGCGTGATGGTCGGGCGCGGCTCCTATGGCCGCCCGTGGTTCCCGGGCCAGGTCGCCCATTACCTCGCCACCGGCGAACACAAGGCCGATCCGTCGCTGCGCGAGCAGTACGACATCCTGATCGAGCATTTCGACAGCATGATCGAGCATTACGGCGAGGAGACCGGCTGCCGCCTCGGGCGCAAGCATGTCGCCTGGTACACCAAGGGCCTGCCGGCCTCGGCCGAATTCCGCAATGAAGTGAACAAATCTCTGTCGGCCAAAGAGGTCAAGCAGATGATTTACGCGTTCTACGATCCGTTGCTCGAGCGCATAGCGGCATGACGCGAAAGCTGGCTTACGTCGGCAAAGCGCCCAGCGTTCCACCGCTGGAAGCGTCGGCGATCCTCAATGCCCTGGTATCGCCCGTCGTCGTGCTCGACGAAGAGGGATTCATCGCCCAGGTAAACGGGGCCGCCGAGGATTTCTTCGAGCTGTCGACCGCGCATCTGGTCGGTTTCGAGCTGAAGGATCTGTTGCCCGGCGATTCCCCCTTGTTCTCGGTCATCGAGCATGCCCGCCAGACCGACGCGCCGCTGGTCGAGTACGGCATGGTGCTGGATAACCCGCGCATCGGGCACCGCATCATGGACATCCAAGTCTCGCCGCTGCCCGAACGGCGCGGCTGGGTCGCCGTCGCGCTGCACGAGCAATCGATCGCGGTGAAGATGGGCCATCAGCTGTCGCACCGCAATTCGGCCCGCTCGGTCAGCGCCATGGCCGCCATCATGGCCCACGAGGTCAAGAATCCGCTGTCCGGCATTCGGGGCGCCGCCCAGCTGCTGGAACAATATTGCGCGCCCGACGACCGGGTGCTGGCCCAGCTGATCCGCGACGAAGCCGACCGCATCTGCGCGCTGGTCGACCGCATGGAGATCTTTTCCGAGCAGCTGCCGCTCGAACCGGGCGCGGTCAATATCCACAGCGTGCTGGAGCATGTCCGCCGCATCGCCGCCGCCGGTTTCGGCAGCCATGTGCGCTTCGTCGAGAATTACGACCCGTCGCTGCCGCCGGTGCTGGGCAACCGCGACCAGCTGATTCAGGTCTTCCTCAATCTGGTCAAGAACGCCGCCGAGGCGGTTCCGCCCGACGGCGGCGAGATCGTGCTGGGCACCGCCTTTCAGCACGGCGTCCGCCTGGCCGTGCCGGGCAGCGAGTCGCGCGTCCATCTGCCGCTGATGATCACCGTGCAGGATAATGGCGGCGGCATCCCCAAGGATCTGCACGAACATCTGTTCGATCCCTTCGTCACCACCAAGAGCACCGGAACCGGGCTGGGCCTGGCGCTGGTCGCCAAGATCGTCGGTGACCATGGCGGGGTGATCGAATTCGACAGCCAGCCGCGCCGGACCATTTTCCGCGTGATGCTGCCCATGGTGCCTCAGGAACAAATGCGAGAGGAAGACGCCGAATGACCGGCTCCACGATTCTGGTCGCCGACGACGATCGCGGCATCCGCACGGTGCTGACCCAGGCGCTGGGGCGCGCGGGCTACGACGTGCGGACGACCGGCAACGCCGCGACCCTGTGGCGCTGGGTGTCGGACGGCGAGGGGGATCTGGTCATCACCGACGTGGTGATGCCCGACGAGAACGGCCTCGACCTGCTGCCGCGCATCAAGAAGATCCGTCCCGATCTGCGCATCGTGGTGATGAGCGCGCAGAGCACGCTGCTGACCGCCGTCAAGGCGACCCAGCGCGGCGCCTTCGAATATCTGCCCAAGCCCTTCGACATTCGCCAGCTGGTCAATCTGGTACAGCGCGCTTTGGCCATGCCGCGCGCCCCCAGTGCGGAATCCGCCGGCGAGGACGGCGAGGAAAAGCTGCCGCTGATCGGCCGGTCGCCGGCCATGCAGGAGATCTATCGCACCCTGGCCCGCCTGATGTCGACCGACCTCACGGTGATGATCACCGGCGAATCCGGCACCGGCAAGGAGCTGGTCGCCCGCGCGCTGCATGATTACGGTAAGCGCCGCAACGGCCCGTTCGTCGCCATCAATATGGCCGCGATTCCGCGTGAACTGATCGAGAGCGAGCTTTTCGGCCATGAGAAGGGCGCCTTCACGGGGGCTACCCAGCGTTCCGCCGGCCGCTTCGAGCAGGCCGAGGGCGGCACCCTGTTCCTCGACGAGATCGGCGACATGCCGCCCGAGGCGCAGACCCGCCTGCTGCGCGTGCTGCAGGAAGGCGAATACACCACCGTCGGCGGCCGCACCGCGATCAAGGGCAATGTCCGCATCATCGCCGCCACCCATCGCGATCTGACCCAGGCGATCCGTCAGGGCCTGTTCCGCGAAGACCTCTATTACCGCCTGAACGTCGTGCCGATCCGGCTGCCTCCCCTGCGTGAGCGCGCCGAGGACATTCCGGAACTGGTGCGCCATTTCCTCGCCCAGACCGCCGCCCAGGGCCTGCCGCTGAAGGTGATCGACAGCACGGCGATGGAGCGGCTCAAGCGCCATCGCTGGTCCGGCAATGTCCGCGAGCTGGAGAATCTGGTGCGCCGCCTGGCCGCGCTCTATTCCCAGGAAGTGATCGGCATCGAGGTGGTTGAAAGCGAGCTGTCGGGCGGCGCTCCGCCGGCCGAGAGCAGCGACGAAACCGAGGGCGAGGGCCTGTCGGCCACCGTCGAGCGTCATCTGCGCGACTATTTCGCCGCCCACGCCGATGGCCTGCCGGCCGCCGGCGTCTATGACCGCGTGTTGCGCGAGGTCGAACGCCCGCTGCTCAGCCTGGCGCTGGAGGTTTCGCGCGGCAATCAGATCAAGGCGGCGGCCCTGCTGGGCTTGAACCGCAATACCTTGCGCAAGAAAATCCGGGAACTCGACATCGAGGTCGTGCGCGGCCAACCGATGCTCGGTCCCTCGTCGGGGCACAGGCTGAAGTAATCCATGGCGAGCGAAAGCGTCTGGCTGAGAGTGAACCGCTGGAGCCGCGAGGCCGATCTGGCGCGGCGGCTCGAACTGGCGCTGACCATCGCCGTGTTCGTGTCGGGCACCGCGACGTTCGCGGCGCTGACCCGCACCGGACCGCTGGAAGGCCCCAATCCGCGCACCGTCTTCTCGCTGCTGGTGCTCGATCTGCTGCTCAGCCTGCCGCTGATCGCGCTGATCGGCCGCCGCATCGCCCGGGTCTGGGCGGAACGGCGCGCCGGCGTGGCCGGCGCCAAGCTGCATGTGCGGCTGGTGATGATGTTCTCGATCGTCGCCATCCTGCCGACCATCCTGGTGGCGCTGTTCTCGGGCATCCTGATCAATATCGGCGTCGAGCAATGGTTCTCGAGCCGGGTCCACACCGTGCTGGACGAAAGCCTGTCCGTCGCCAACGCCTATCTCGAAGAGCATCAGCAGATCATCCGCGGCGATGCGGTCGCCATGGCCAACGACATCAGCCGCGAAGGCTTCGTGCTGATGGGCAATCCGGCCTGGCTCAATCAGGTGGTGGAAAGCCAGGCCGCCGTGCGCGGCCTGACCGAGGCCATCGTGTTCGACAGCTCGAACCGCATCCTGGCCCGCACCGGCCTGGCCTTCTCGATGGAGATGTCGCTCGACCGCCTGCCGCAATCGGCGGTCAGCCAGGCGCGCGCCGGCGAGGTGGCGATCCTGACCAATCCCGGCGACCAGCGCATGCGCGCCCTGGTTCATCTCGACGGAACCTCGCCCGACGCCTTTCTCTATATCGGCCGTTTCATCGACCCCAAGGTGCTCGACCATATGACGCGCACCAATCGGGCGGTCGAGGAATATCAAAGGCTTGAAGGAACACGCTCAGGTCTTGAAATAACGTTCTCGGCCTTGTTCGCGGTGGTAGCGCTGCTGGTGCTGCTGGGCTCGATGTGGTTCGGCCTGACCTTGGCGACCCGTCTGGCCACGCCGATCATCCGCCTGATCGATGCCGCCGAGCGGGTGCGCGGCGGCGACCTGACGGCGCGGGTGGAGGAGCCGGACAGCACCGACGAATTGTCCTCGCTGTCGCGCGCCTTCAACCGCATGACCAGCCAGCTGGCCGCGCAGCGTACCGACCTGATGGACGTCAATCGCCAGCTCGACGAGCGCCGCCGCTTCACTGAAACCGTGCTGGCCGGCGTCTCGGCGGGCGTGATCGGCCTGGACCGCGAGGGCAATGTCGAGCTGCCCAACCGCACGGCGATCGATTACATGATGGTCGATCCGGTCGGCATGATCGGCAACCCCTTCACCGACATCGTGCCCGAGGCCGCGCCTTTGCTGCGCGCCGCCGAGGACCGGCCGGAAAAGCCGGTGCAGGACGAAGTCACCCTGCTGCGCCATGGCCGCGCGCGGACCCTTTTGGTGCGCGTGGTGGCCGAGCGCGCCGGGTCCGAAGTGACCGGTTACGTGGTGACGCTGGACGACATCACCGCGCTGCTGGCCGCCCAGCGCCAGGCCGCCTGGGCCGATGTGGCGCGCCGCATCGCCCATGAGATCAAGAACCCGCTGACGCCGATCCAGCTGTCGGCGGAACGCCTCAAGCGGCGTTATCTCAAGCAGGTCGCGGACGACAAGGAAACCTTCATCGCCTGCACCGACACCATCATCCGCCAGGTCGGCGACATCGGCCGCATGGTCGATGAATTCTCGGCTTTTGCGCGCATGCCGCAGCCGGTGATGAAGCGCGAGGATTTGAAGACCATGGTGACCCAGGCGGTGTTCCTGGCCCGCAACGGCTATCCCGAGGTCGAGTTCTCCTCCGATCTACCGCAGGAGCCGGCGCGGCAGCCTTGCGATTCGCGCCAGATCGGCCAGGCGCTGACCAATTTGCTGAAAAACGCGGTCGAGGCTACTCTGCCCTCCGAGGAAAGTCCGGAACCCCGGGAAACCAAAGGCCAGGTGTCGGTGAAGCTGTTCGAGAGCCAGGGAAGCTGGACCATCGCGGTCGAGGACAATGGCCGCGGCCTGCCCGAGCAGATGCGCGACCGGCTGACCGAGCCCTATGTCACGACCCGGGCCAAGGGAACCGGATTGGGCCTTGCCATCGTCAAGAAAATCATGGAAGACCATGGCGGTGAATTAATTCTGGAAGACCGCGAAGGCGGTGGAGCCAGGGTCAGTTTGGTCTTCCGGCCAGTGGAATTCGACGACGCTGTGAGCACGATAAACGATGGCGCATGACATCCTGATCGTCGACGACGAGGTCGACATCCGACTGCTCGTCAGCGGCATCCTGTCCGACGAGGGGTATGCCACCCGCGAAGCCGGCAATGCCGACCAGGCGCTGGACGCCGTTCGCGCGCGCCGGCCCAGCCTGGTGCTGCTCGACATCTGGCTGCAGGGCAGCCGGCTGGACGGGCTGGGCATCCTGGCCGAGATCAAGCGGCATCATTTCGACGTTCCCGTGGTGATGATGAGCGGCCATGGCACGGTCGAGACCGCCGTCGCCGCCATCAAGCAGGGCGCCTACGAATTCATCGAAAAGCCGTTCCAGGCCGATCGCCTGCTGCTGGCTGTCGAGCGCGCCATCGAGTCGGCCCGCCTGCGCCGGCAGATCGAGGAACTGCGCCGCCGCGCCGGCGGCGAAGAGGAATTGCTGGGCATCTCGCCCGCCATCAACCATATCCGCCAGGCCATCGAGCGCGTCGCCCCGACCGGCTCGCGCGTGCTGATCACCGGCCCGGCCGGCGTCGGCAAGGAAGTGGTGGCGCGCCACCTGCATCTGGCCAGCAAGCGGTCCGACGGTCCGTTCGTCGTGGTCAATTGCGCGGCGATGCAGCCCAATTCGATGGAATCCGAGCTGTTCGGCGTCGAGCGCATCGCCGACGGCGTGACCAAGATCGGCACCTTCGAACAGGCCCATGGCGGCACCCTGGTGCTGGACGAAGTGGCCGACATGCCGCTGGAGACCCAGGGCAAGATCGTCCGCGTGCTGCAGGAACAGACGTTCGAGCGCGTCGGCGGCTCCAAGCGCGTCGAGGTCGATGTCCGCGTGATGGCGACCACCAACCGCGATCTGCCGACCGAGATCGGGGCAGGGCGGTTCCGCGAGGATCTGTTCTATCGCCTCAATGTGGTGCCGCTGAAGCTGCCTTCCCTGCGCGAGCGCCGCGAGGATATTCCGCTGATGGCGGAGCATTTCATGGATTGGGCCGCCAAGAATGCCGGCGTGCCGGCGCGTCCGATCGGCGACGACGCCATGGCCGCTCTGCAGGCCTATGACTGGCCGGGCAATGCACGCCAGCTGCGCAATGTGATGGACTGGCTGCTGATCATGGCGAGCGGCGATTCGCGCGAACCGATCCGCGCCGACATGCTGCCGCCGGAAATCGGAGCCATCACCCCGTCGGTGCTGCGCTGGGAAAAGTCCGGCGAGATCATGACCCTGCCGCTGCGCGACGCGCGCGAGGTGTTCGAGCGCGAATATCTTTTGACCCAGGTCACCCGCTTCGGCGGGAACATCTCGCGTACCGCGGCGTTCGTCGGGATGGAGCGTTCGGCGCTGCATCGCAAGCTGAAGCTGCTGGGCATTAATTCCGACGACCGAAAATAAGGATCTCGGGCGATGAAAGTAATCATTGCGGGCGCCGGACAGGTCGGGTTCGCCATCGCCCGCTATCTCTCCAACGAGAATAACGAGGTCACCGTCATCGACCAGCGGCCCGAGCTGCTGCGCAAGATCGGCGATACCCTGGATGTGCGCTGCGTGGCCGGTTTCGCCTCGCACCCGACGGTGCTCGAGCAGGCGGGTGCCGCCGATGCCGACATGATCATCGCGGTCACCGCCGGCGACGAAGTGAACATGATCGCCTGCCAGGTGGCGCATTCGCTCTTCAACGTCACCAAGACCATCGCCCGCGTGCGCCAGCAAAGCTATCTGCAGCCGATCTGGTCGCATCTGTTCTCGCGCGACCGCCTGCCGATCGACGTGATCATCTCGCCCGAAATCGAGGTCGCCCGCGCCATTACCCGCCGTCTGCAGGTGCCCGGCGCCATCGAGGTGATTCCGCTGGCCGACGACAAGGTACGGCTGATCGGGGTGCGCTGCACCGAGGATACGCCCTTGGTGCATACGCCGCTGCGCCAGCTGACCGTGCTGTTCCCCGACCTCAACATCGTCATCATCGGCATCGTCCGCAAAGGCCGCGCCATCGTGCCGACCGCCGAGGACCGCATGCTGCCCGGCGACGAGGTGATGTTCGTCGCCGACACCCGCCACATGGCCCGCGCCATGGCCGCTTTCGGCCATGAGGAAGAGGAGGCCCGCCGCATCGTCGTGTTCGGCGGCGGCAATATCGGCCAGTGCCTGGTGCAGGAGATCGAGGCGCTGCCTTCGGGGGTCACCGCCAAGATGATCGAGCAGGACCGCGGCAAGGCGGAAGAGGCCGCCAAGGCGCTCAATTCCATCGTGCTGCATGGCGACGTGCTGGACGGCGCGATGCTGGCGGAAGCCAATGTCGGTGCCGCCGAGACCGTGGTGGCGGTCACCAATGACGACGAGACCAACATCCTGTCGGCCCTGCAGGCCAAGCGCATGGGCTGCGGCCGGGTCATGGCGCTGGTCAATAAGGGCGACTACTCGACCCTGATGAGCGAGCTGGGCGTCGACGTCGTGGTCGATCCGCGCGCCATCACCGTGTCGCGCATCCTCCACCATGTACGGCGCGGCCGCATCCATTCGGTGCACAGCCTGCGTGAGGGCTTCGGCGAGTTGATCGAGGCCGATGCGCTGGAGACCTCGCCGCTGGTCGGCAAGCCCTTGAAGGACATCCGCATGCCGCCGGGCGTGCTGCTGGGCGCCGTGGTGCGCGACGGCAAGGTGATCAATCCGCGCGGCAACACCGTCGTGCAGGTCAATGACCGGGTGGTGCTGTTCGCCCCGGCCTCCGCCATCAAGAAGGTGGAGAAAATGTTCTCGGTGAGCCTGGAGTATTTCTGATGTCCCGCGTGGCCTATGTGAACGGCCGTTATGTTCCGCATGCCCAGGCCGGCGTTCACATCGAGGATCGCGGCTATCAGTTCGCCGACGGCGTCTATGAAGTGATCGCCCTGATCGGCGGCACGTTCCTCGACGAAGAAGGCCATCACGAGCGCCTGGAGCGCTCTTTGCGCGAATTGCGCATCGCCCAGCCGATGGGACGCAAGGCTCTGTCCCATGTGCTGCGCGAAACGGTGCGCCGCAACCGCCTGACCTCGGGCATCGTCTATCTGCAGGTCACCCGCGGCGTCGCGCGGCGCGACCATCCGTTTCCGGCCAATGCGCAGCCTAGCCTGGTGGTGACGGCGCGCCGCATCAAGGGGCCGAGTTCCCAGGCGGTGGAACAGGGCGTCGGGGTAATCACCACGCCGGACATACGCTGGCTGCGCCGTGACATCAAATCCATCTCGCTGCTGCCCAATGTGCTGGCCAAGCAGGCCGCGCGCGAGAACAAGGCGTACGAAGCCTGGCTGGTCGGCGAGGACGGCGTGGTGCATGAGGGGTCCTCGACCAATGCCTGGATCGTCACCAAGGAGGGCGTGCTGGTCACCCATCCGCCCGCCGACGCGATCCTCAACGGGATTACCCGCCTGGGCGTGCTCGCCGCCGCCCGCAAGCAGGGGATCAGGGTCGAAGAGCGGCCCTTCACGGTGGACGAGGCGCGCAAGGCCAAGGAAGCCTTCATCAGCAGCACCACCAGTCATGTCATTCCGGTGGTCGCCATCGACGGCCAGCCGGTCGGCAACGGCCATCCGGGCGAAATCACGCGCGCCCTGCTGGCCGGTTATCTGGCCGGCTTCGGCCTCTCCTCGGGGAGCTTCCTGTGACCAGGCCGGCCGCGATCCTGTTCGACTGGGACAATACCCTGGTCGACAGCTGGGACAGCATCCATTGGGCGCTGAACCGAACTCTGGAAGCGATGGGGCATCCGCCGTGGGATATGGCGGAAACCCGCCGCCGCGTCGCGCTGTCGCTGAAGGACAGTTTCCCGGCGCTGTTCGGCGATCGCTGGCAGGACGCCCGCAAGATCTATTACGACAGTTTCGCCGAGATCCATCTGGCGCACTTGAAACCGTTGCCAGGCGCTCCCAATATATTGGAAAGGCTGCATAAAGCCGGCATTCCAATGGGGATAGTCAGCAACAAGAGCGGTCCCTTCATCCGCAAGGAGGTCGCTCATCTGGGGTGGTCGTCCTATTTCAGGCATCTGATGGGCGCCGGCGATGCCGAGGCCGACAAGCCGTCCGATCTTCCCGTGCGCAGGGCGCTTGAGGTGATCGGCGTGCCGGCCGACAGGAATGTATGGTTCATCGGCGATGCGCCGGTGGATATGGAATGCGCCGCCAATGCCGGCATACGCGGCTTGGTGGTGCGGCATGACGATGTGATGGATGAAGGGTTCAAGATCCATCCGTCGGACCGGTTTTTTCAATCGTGGGGCGCGTTCGCGGGCTTCCTCGACGAAATTCCGGTTCCCTAAATACGGGTTTGGTGTTAACCAAATCCGTTGGTATCCCGGTCGTTTTCTGTTCGGCCCAACGATTTAAAAAGAGTGCCAATATGACGAATGAAAAGAACCAGAACGTGCAGGATGTCTTTCTCAATTTCATCCGCAAAAATAAAACGCCGGTCACGGTATTCCTGGTCAATGGCGTCAAGCTGCAAGGCATCGTGACTTCGTTCGATAATTTCTCCGTTCTTCTGCGACGCGATGGTCACACCCAGCTGGTGTACAAGCACGCCATCTCGACGGTGATGCCCGGCGGGCCGGTGGCCCTGTTCGAGTCGGCCGGCGAGGGCGCGGACGAGTAATCAGATGGGAGCATCCCGTACGCTGGTCGTCCATCCGGCGAAATCCGGAAGCGGCGATCAGGGACGGTTGCCCGAAGCGCGTCTGGCGGAAGCGGTGGGTCTGGCTCAGGCCATCGACCTCGATATCGTCGCCACCGAGGTGGTGCCGCTGTCGCGGCCGCGCCCCGCTACGCTGCTGGGCAGCGGCACGGTCGACCGGCTGGCCGAAGTGGTCAGGGAAGGCGAGATCACCCTGGTGGTGGTCGACAGCCATCTGTCCCCCGGCCAGCAGCGCAATCTCGAAAAAATCCTCAATGCCAAGGTCATCGACCGCACCGGCCTGATCCTCGAGATCTTCGGCGCGCGGGCCCGCACGCGGGAAGGCACGCTGCAGGTCGAGCTGGCGTCGCTGACCTATCAGAAATCCCGCCTGGTGCGGTCCTGGACCCACCTGGAGCGCCAGCGCGGCGGCTTCGGCTTCCTGGGCGGCCCGGGCGAAACCCAGATCGAGGCCGACCGCCGCATGATCGGCGAGCGCATCGTCAAGCTCAAGAAAGAGCTGGTCGAGGTCAAGCGCACGCGCGAACTGCATAGAAAAGCCCGCAAGCGCGTGCCTTATCCGATCGTCGCCCTGGTCGGCTACACCAATGCCGGCAAATCGACCCTGTTCAACCGCCTGACCTCCGCCGAGGTTCTGGCCAAGGATCAGTTGTTCGCGACGCTGGACCCGACCATGCGCCTGCTGCATCTGCCGTCCGGCCGTCCGGTCATCCTGTCCGACACGGTGGGATTCGTCTCCGACCTGCCGCACGAACTGGTCGCCGCCTTCCGCGCCACCCTTGAGGAAGTGCTGGAAGCCGACCTGATCGTCCATGTGCGCGATATCGCCCATCCGGACAGCGAAGAGCAGTGCGAAGACGTTGAAGGCGTGCTGCGCGACCTCGGCCTGGCCGAGACGGTCGATCGCGGCCTGCTGGAGGCCTGGAACAAGATCGATCTGCTGGACGAGCATGGGGCCGAGGAAATCCTCAACCAGGCGCGCCGCGAGAAGCAGGTGATCACCCTGTCCGCCGTGACGGGTGAGGGCGTCGGCGTCCTGGTCAACCGTCTCGACGACATTCTGGCGGCCGAGCGGGTGGTGCGCAGCTATGACGTGCCGCACGAGGATGGCGCGGCCATGGCCTGGCTGTACCAGCATGGCGACGTGGTGACCCGCACCGATGACGAGGAGGTCGCCCATGTGGTGGTCCGGCTCGATCCCATCGATGCCGGACGCTTCGAGCAGCGCCTGAAGGACTGACCGCTCAGGCGGCCTCGCCGAGCGGGGTCATTCCTTCCACCGTTTCCGCGAAGCGTTTGGCGAAGTCGCCGTCTTCGGCCATGTCATCCTCGAAGCAGACATGGCAGCGGCCGTTCGCATTGGCGAGCACTTTGGCCTTCAGGCCGGCCGCCAGGCCGGGGATCGACAGATGCACGGTCTCGTCTATGCCGAGCGAGCCCAGTTCCAGCAGGGCGCCGCCCATCGAAATATTGTCCAGTTTGACGGTCAATGACTGGCCGCCCAGCTCGATCGTGACGGGTTTATCCAGCAGGTAGCGCGGATAGCGGCGGCGGTTGACCTCCGGCGCGGCGGTCCGCACGACACGGGTCAGGACGCCGCGCAAATGTTCGACCGAGCGGGCGACGTCGACCGCACCGGCCGACACTTCCCGGGCGCTGCGTCCGCTATTGCCGGCCTCCTGCGATACTTCGGCGATTCGCTGTGACACTTCGTTGGCCGCTTCCGCGGTGTCGGTGAGGTTGCGCGAAATTTCCGAGGTGGCCGCGGATTGCTCCTCGACGGCGCTGGCGATGGCCGAGGAAATGCCGTCGGCCTCATGGATCACGCCGGTAATCGACGCGACAGCCTCCACGGCCAGCCGGGTGGCGGCTTGGACTTCATCGATCTGGCGTGAAATATCGTCGGTGGCGCGCGCGGTCTGGCTGGCCAGCTGCTTGACCTCGCCCGCCACCACGGCGAACCCCTTGCCGGCATCGCCCGCCCGCGCGGCTTCGATGGTGGCGTTGAGGGCCAGAAGGTTGGTCTGGCTGGCGATGTCGTTGATCAGCACCGCGACCTCGCCGATGCGGTTCACCGCTTCGGCCAGACGGCCGATGGTGGTTCCGGCGTCTTTCGCCATCGATACGGCGCGATTGTTGAGATTGGAGCTGGTGACGATCTGGCGGCCGATCTCGTTGATGGCTGCCGACAGCTGTTCGGTCGCCGCCGACACATTCTGGACAGTGCTCATCGTCTGTTCGGCGGCGGTGGCGACATTCTGCGAGTTTCCGCTCACCGCCGCGGCGGAATCGGCCATCTGGCCGGCGTGGGCAGCCATTCCGTCCGTGCGTCTGGATACCTCGTCGACGGCATTGCTCATTTCGATCTCGACCGATTCGGCCATCAGGAGAAGCGCCGCGCTTTTCTCGCGATCGACGCGATCGCGCAATTCCTGCTTCTGGTATGAATCGAAGGCGAGTTGCAGCCGCAGGGCGCGCAGGGTGGCGGTGACGCCGCGGAATTCGCGGACTGTCTCCAGCGGGAAGGAAGACAGATAATCGCCGCGCACGGTAGCTTCGAATTGCCGTTCCATTCGCGCGAGGGCGCCGTTGAGGAGGCGGATGATCCACAGCCGCAGCGCCACCGACAAGGCGATCGATGGAAGGGCCGTCATCAGGAGGCGCAGCGGCGAATGTTCGCCGTACAGGGTCATCTCGGCACCCAGCTGGCACAGGATCAGCAGTGTGAGGGCGATGTCGGTTCGCATGTCCAGGCTTCGCAAGGCTCGGCGAAGGCGGGGCACGAGGCCCGACGGGACCCACTGGCCGCAATCGAGCGCGCCGCCGCCGGCGGTCCCGTCCTTGATCTGCGCATAAAGCGCCGCGGCTTGCTCGACTTCGTGGGCAGCCGGCTTGGTGCGCACCGAAATGAAGCCGGTGATCTCGCCATTTTCCACCACCGGCGCCACATTCGCCTGGACCCAGTAGAAGCGGCCATCCTTGGATCGGTTCTTGACGATGCCGCGCCAGGTCTTGCCGGCCTTCAGATTGGCCCACAGATCGGCGAAGGCTTCCTTGGGCATGTCCGCATGACGGATGATGTTATGAGGCGCGCCGAGCAATTCCGCGCTCGTATAGCCGCTGATACGCACGAAGGCTTGGTTTGCGAAGCGGATGCGGCCGCCCTTGTCGGTGCTGGTGACGAGAATGTCACCGTCCTGCAGGCGGATTTCATCTGAGTGATTAGTCATGGCGCCCTCTCTGTCGTTGTGGCAGGCGGGCACCGGTCTCCATCATTGGGTGATGTGTATTACATTTTTCATTTAATTAAAAAGATCGGTGCCCTGCAGGCAGGTTCCAACAAAAAAGGTGGATAAAAATTGATCGAAATCAATTTTTAGTTATTATAGAAAGTATTGATCACTTTCGGTATTGGTTCACAGTAATCGTCAGCGTGGCGTCACCGAGTTTGTGGCACAGCGTGTTGAATTTCGTCTCATTGGGCTTGCCGACGTCGGTATCGTTGATGGTCAGGTCGCCCATCTTCTGAATCTCTTTCGCCGCGGCGACGCAATCCTCGGGCGTCAGGCGCTCGGCGGTGACGATGGTGTGCTCGTGGGTGGCGCGGACCGTGATGTTGTCGCGTTTGGTCAAGCCGAGCCTGTTGTTCTTCATCGCATCGACGATCGCCTCGGCGACCGATTGATTGGATTTCAGAAATTTGTAGTTATGCGGCAGCAAAACCAGATACAAGGCGGCGACCGCGACGGTGGCGGCGACCAGGATCTGGACCCGGCGATGGCGCCAGCGTTCGTCCTTGTCGTCCTGCTGGGCGCGGGTCAGCCGGCCTTTCTTGGCGGATTGCAGCAGTACCACGCAGCGCACGGCGGCCTGGCGGATCTGTCCGGTCTGTTTGGCGCTCGATCCGGCGGGCAGGCTGCGGATGATGCCGTCGAGCTGGCTGAGGAGAGAGTTCAGAAGTTTCTGGTCGCCGGGCCGGCGCAGCAGCAATTGGAGCGTGGTCCGCGTCGCCTGCGCGAGGTCGTCACGATTTGTGCTCCAGCGAATCTTCTTCAGCTTTTCATGGAATACTTGTTCGTCCAAGGGGCCCCCCACCGCCTCGAAATTTCTGTAATAATAGCTCTGTTATGCTCTCTATGTCTCTAGTCGATCCCATCAAAGTCGCCAATATCGTTGCGCGTGTCGCGGCCGAAGTTATTTTGCCGCGCTTTCTTCATCTGGACAGCAGCGAGATCCAGGAGAAGAACCCGGGCGACCTGGTAACCATCGCCGATAAACAGGCCGAACAGCGCCTGATCGAGGCTCTGCCGCCGCTGCTCGACGGCTCTCTCGTCATGGGCGAGGAATGTGTCGCCGCCGATCCCGGTTTGCTGACCTGCCTGTCGGGCGAGCGGCCGGTCTGGGTGATCGACCCGATCGACGGCACCGGTAATTTCGTGCGCGGCAGCCCGAATTTCGCGGTGATCGTGGCGCTGGTGTCGGGCCAGCAGACGGTGCAGGGCTGGATCTACGATCCGCTGACCGCCCAGACCACCTATGCCATCAAGGGCGGCGGCACTTGGCGGGCGGGAGAGCGCCGCGTTTTTCCGTCGCGCGCGCTTCAGGCGGGCAGCGTTGCCCGGCGCGATCATCCCAAGATCGAACAGCGGGGCCTGGAAGTCCGCCAGCTCGGCAGCGCCGCCCACGAATATCTGGCGCTGCTGGACGGAACGCTGGATTTTTCCTGCTATCGCCGCCTGCATCCCTGGGACCACGCCGCCGGCACGCTGATGGTGACCGAGGCGGGCGGCAAGGCCGCCACCCTCGACGGCAAGCCCTACCGGCCCGTGCCGCAGCCCGGCAACAGCCTGCTGATGGCACCGGATCAGGAAAGCTGGGAGATGCTGCGGGATCTGCTGGGATCTTAGACCGTGATGACTCTTCTCGTCATCACGGTCTAGCTGTTCATGCGCAGGGGCCGGCCCCTGCAACCCCGGGGTCGGCTCTGCATTCCCTTCGGTCATCGCTACGCTCCTCCGAGCATGATGATTCTGAAGAGAATCATCATGCTCTAGATAAAGCCCAGGCTTTCGGTCTTCCCGCGCAGATCGACGAGAATATGCCACCCGATCTCGCCATGCTCGAAGGTCAGCTTGTAGAGATCGCCGCCGTCTTCATCGACGCCGGTGAAGGTGATTGATTTGAGCGGCCCCAGGCTCTGCATGGTCCCTTTCAGGTCAGGCAGCTGATCTCTGACCACCTCCGCCAGGCCGGAGGCCATCTTGCTGTAATCCGGCTCGCCCGCCTGCAGCTCGGCGACATGGCGGCGCAGGGCGGCTTCGCTGGCCGGGTCCTGAGCCTGGCTTTTGATTTTTGTGGCCAGCTCGTCCTGCACCTGTCTGGCGCGCGCCGCATCGATACGCCTCGCCGGGGCATCTCCGTGGGGGAAATGCACCATCATCGCCGTTTCGGTGCCTTTGGCGTCGGGATTGAATGTGGCGCCGCCATTGATGTCGGTGAAGAACCACTCGCGTTCGCTGGCCGGATAGATCCGGGCTTTGGCTTCACCCGGTACTTTCAGATAAAGCGCCCCTTGATCCAGGGTGGCTTCGGCGATCGTGTAGCGCCCTATCCGGTAATAGCCGGCATAACGCTGCATCACCGCTTTGTCGAGTTGAACGGTTTCGCGCTCTGCGGGCTCGAAGGCGGACCAGCCATGATCATGGGCCAGGGTTCGCGAGATCTCTGCCATGAGATCGCCGCCCTGATCGCCGTTGGTCATGATGACCACCCCTTCGCCATTCTCAGAGGCAATCAGTTCGCATCGGAAGCCTTCGTTTCCGCCGGTGTGCCAAAAGAAGCCGCCAGGCTCGATTTCGGGACCCAACCCCCAATTATTCTGCCCCGGCTTGAGCATTTCGCGCGTCATGGGCTGGGACAGCACATGGTTGGCTTTGCCGGTCAGCGATTTCTGCACCTCGATCGCATAGCGGGCCAGGTCCGACGGCGTGGTCCACAGCCCATCCGGCGCCATCTCCGGATAAATATGCGGTCCGCCGGCGATCTCCTTTCCGTCGGAATCGTAGGCCATCGCTTCTTCCGCCCGTCTTTCCGCCGGCAGCGGTTGCTCGTAGCTGCTGCGGGTCATGCCGATCGGTCCCAGCACGAGGTCCTGCATCAGCTTGGGGAAGGGGATGCCCGTCACGTCTTCGAGAAGCTGACGGGTGACGACATAACCGCCGCCGGAATATCTCCAGCGGCTCCCGGGCTCGGCTTCGACGCGGATCGGCGCGCTGTTCGCCGGCGGTTCGCCATCCAGCATCTGAGTCAGGTTGGGAAGCGGCGTCCCGCGCTCATAGCCGGCGAAGCCGTGCACGGTCAGTCCAGCCGTGTGGGAGAGCAATTCCCGCAGGGTCACCTTCTTCCGCGCGGTGAATTCGGTCTCCGGCACCTTCCAGCTTTTCAGGTAGGAATTGACGTCGCGGTCGAGGTCCAGCTTGCCGTCCTGCGCCAGATGCAGGACGGCCAGGGCGGCAACCGGTTTGCTGATCGAGGCGGCCTGGAACAGCGTTTCGGGCGTCACCGCGGGACCGCCGATCTTGGTCACGCCGTAGGTTCGGGCCCAAGCGATCTTCCCGTCATGGATATAGGCCATGCTGACGCCCGGCACATGCAGCTGGGCCATCCGCTCGGCTAGCGGAACGGTGTGCGGCGTCTCGCCTTTGACCAGGACGGGCGGGAGCAGGGCCGTCTCATAGTCCGCCGCGGCGGGCCGCTGAGTTGCGAGAAGAGCAAACAGCGAAACCGCCAGAACTCGGCGAGCAAGCATGGTCAATCCCCCATATGGCGCGTGATCAGTTTGGTCAGCGCGTCGGTCAGGATATTGAAGCGCACCGCGGTCAGCTCGCCGTCGACCCTTTCCACGCGGGCGCGGGCCTCGGCTTTTTCCTCGACCACCGGCCTGTCGCCTTCGACCGGCCAGATGGCGATTTCGACCAGTCCGCCGGGCACGGTGAAGGTGCCGCTGATCTTGATTCCGCCGAAAGAAATATCGAGCACGGGATATTGCTTGCCCCGGATTTCGGCAACCAGATCCCGTCCCGGAAGTCTGGGGTGTTTGCGGCGCTCGTCGCGCGATGCGGCCAGTTGGACCATGCCCCCCTCCCGATCTGGATGTTACCAGCCGCCGAAGCGGTCCCACCGTTTCAAGTCGCCGCCATCCGCCGGCAGCACGACGTACCCTTGATGCTGGGCTCCGGTCGCGCAGGCATGATTGGGCAGAATGCGCAATTGCGAGCCGATCGGAAAACGCTCGGACAGATCGACCGACCTGTCGCCTGTCCAGCGCAGAACGCCATGTTCCTGATTCGCCTCGTCAAAGGCAAGGTCCGGGATAGCCTTGCCGTTCGCGTCGCATACCTGGCCATAGCCGTAATCGTGCGGCTGCTTCGAGGTGCCGCGGTCGCGGCTCATCGACATCCAGCCCGTATCGGTGATGATCCAGCCGGCTTCGCGCTGATGGCCGATCACCGTGCCCAGCACCGAAATGGCGATCTCGTCGCGGCTGCAGCTGCCGATTCCGGCGATCACCAGGTCGAAGAAGATATAAACCCCGGCACGCACTTCGGTGACGCCTTCGAGATTCTTGGCGGCCAGGGCCGTGGGCGTCGAGCCGACGCTGACCGTCGGACAGGCGAACCCCGCCTTGCGCAAGGTTTCGGCGGCGGCGACACAGCGCGAGCGCTCCTGCTCGGCGAAGGATTCGCGTTCCTCGGCGGTACGGCAGGCGTAGGAGCCGCCGGCATGGGTCATCACGCCGACCAGTCTGGCGCCATCGCCGAGGGCGGCGGCCACGTCGATCAGCAGCGGATCGGCCGGCTTGATGCCCGAGCGGTGCCCGTCGGTGTCGATCTCGATCAGCACCTCGTAGACATGGCCGTGTTTGTGCCCGTGGTCCGAGATGGCGCGGGCGCCCTCGATGGATTCGGTGATGACCCGCAGCTTGCAGCCCTTGCGGATCAGCGCCAGCGCGTGGTCGAGCTTGGCCGGCACGATCGCTACCGCATAGAGGATGTCGTCGATGCCGCCGGCGAAGAATTCCTCGGCTTCCTTGAGGGTGGAAACGGTGATGCCGCGTGCGCCGGCGGCGATCTGCTGTTCGACCACTTCGATGCATTTGCTGGTCTTGGCGTGCGGCCGCAGGGTGACGCCCAGCTTGTCCATATGGCTCTGCATGCGCGCGATATTGCGGCGCATCTGCGCCTCGTCGAGCAGCAGGACCGGGGTTTCGAGCGAGGAGAGGGCGGTCATCGGTGTTCCTACCAGATCCGGGGAACCCTGCCGTCGAACACGGTGTCGGCCGACACCAGGGGCAGGGCGTAATAGCGGGCGGTGGCGGCCAGCAGGCGGTCATAGGGATTGCGGTGGTCCCACTCCATCATCGCCGCCTCGACGCAGATGCTGGGCTCGAGACTGGCGACCATGCCGCCCTGTCCTTCGAGCAGGGCCGACAATTGGTGAACATAGGGGACCATCTCGGGCCATTTGCCGGCGCGCACCTTCTGGCCGATCTCGAGGAAGGAGACCGGGCTGACGAAGATGGTTTCGGCGCGTTCGATGGCGTCCATCGCACCCGGCGAGAGATTCCACTGGCTATCCAGCGTCCAGGCCCAGCAATGGGTATCGAGCAGGACGGCCTTCACTCGTCCGTCTCCCACACCCAGACTTCGGAGTCCGGCGCCGGCGCCAGGAAATCCGGCCCGTCGCCCAACTGGCCTTCCAGCAGGCCGAGCTTGAATCTGCCCTGCGGAATGGCGACCAGCTTCACCACCGGCTTGCTGCCCTTGGCGATGACGATCTCTTCGCCGGCCATGGCGGCGTCGATCAGTTTGGAAAGGTTGGTTTTAGCCGCGTGAACGGTGACCTGTTTCATGAAAGCCTCCGTTAGCTAACTTAACCCAATTCGGCCACATTAGCTAAGAGCCTGATCGGCAACCCGCCCCGGCACCGCATCTGCGGCGTTGCTGCGCTGCTCAAATCCTCACGTAGCGCTGCTACGCTCCGGCTCTGCGCTGCTCGCGCCTGGCATCTACGGCACCGGACCGAATTGCCGATCAGGCTCTGGGAGACCGCCTTACTCGCGGTGAACCGCGAAGCCCGCCCAGCTCTGGGCGACCGGCATGATTTCCAGGGTGTTGATGTTGACGTGCGCCGGCAGGGAGGCAACCCAATGGATCTGGTCGGCGATGTCGTCGGCGGACAGCGGCTTCATGCCCTGATAGACGGCGTCGGCCTTGCCCTTGTCGCCCTTGAAGCGGACCGTCGAGAATTCGGTGTCGCACATGCCGGGCTCGATACAGGTGACGCGGACGTTGGAGCCGCCCAGATCATTGCGCAGATTCAGCGAGAACTGCTCGACGAAGGCTTTCGATCCGCCATAGACCGAGCCGCCCGGATAGGGATAGGTGCCAGCGACCGAGCCGAGATTGATGATATGGCCGCGCTTCCGTTCGACCATGCCGGGCAGCACGGCGCGGGCGACATACATCAGGCCCTTGATGTTGGTGTCGACCATCACGTCCCAATCGTCGAGATTGGCCTTGTGGGCGGGGTCGAGGCCCTGGGCCAGGCCGGCATTGTTGACCAGCACGTCGATGGCGGCGAACTCGGCGGGCAGGCCGGAAATGGCCTTTTCCACCCCAGCGCGCTCGCGCACGTCGAGCACCAGCGTGTGGACCGGCACCGTCAGCTCGGCCTTCAGCTCGTCCAGGCGCTCCTTGCGGCGGCCGGCCAGCACCAGTTTGGCGCCATCCTTGGCGAAACGGCGCGCGGCGGCGGCGCCGAACCCGGCGGTCGCGCCGGTGATCAGGATGGTGGCCTTGGAAAGATCGGTCATGGCTGCTTGTCTGCCTTCTTGTCTTGCGGCCATGCGCCCGAGCGCTGCATGACCAGATGGGGGAACGGTGAGAACGCGTTGTCGATCGTCCAGATATAGACGGGATAGCCCTGATACAAGGTGGTTTTCGTGGCATTATGGCTGAGAACTTGCGCCCCCGTGAGCAGCCGGAACTCGCCCTGCAGCGACAGGCCCATCGACGTCAGAGTGTTGGCGTCGGACGGCTTGATGGCCGCCCCGTCCAACGCCACCTTGCCGTCCGCGGTCGCCTTCAATTGCAGGACGATGGCATTGCGCCGCACGAACGTGACCAGATCGACCGGCTGCAGATGCCCCTCGCGCTGATAGACGACGTGGAAGCGGCCTTGACCCAAGGATTCGATGGTCTTGAAGCCGGGATCGCGCGCCAGGTCCTTGCGCAATTCCTCGACCTTCTCGGGGATCTTGTCGGCCGGCACGTCGCCGCGCTGGATGTCGCGGAACAGCGGCGCCCAGATCAGGTCGCCATAGAAGGACAGGGCATAGTCGCCGGTGTCGCTGACCCGCACCTCGGCCTTGAACTTGTCGGGCACGTAGCAGGCGGCGAGGATCGCCGCGGCGGCGGCCAGAGCCAGCCAGGCGCGCTTAGCTTTAGCCATGATTTGCCTTCTCCCGCTGCTTGGCTTCGATCCACAGGGCTTCCATTTCGTCGAGGCTGGCCTGTTCCGGGTTGCGCCCCTGACTGGCCAGGCCGGTTTCGATATGGCGGAAGCGACGCTCGAACTTCTGATTGCAGCCGCGCAGCGCCGTTTCCGGATCGACGCCCAGCTTGCGGGCCAGATTGGCCACGACGAACAGGATGTCGCCCATCTCGTCGGCGATCCGCGCCTGGTTCGGATGCTCGACCAGCTCGGCGCGCAGCTCGCCGATCTCCTCGGTCAGCTTGTCGAACACCTGCTCGACGTCGGGCCAGTCGAAGCCGACGCGGGCGACGCGCTTCTGCAGTTTGACGGCTCGGGTGAGGGCGGGCAGGGCGACCGACACCCCGTCCAGTACGCCGGACGCGGCCTTTTCGGCGCGTTCCGCGGCTTTCTGCTCTTCCCACAGCTTGATGTGGTTCTCGGAATCGGTCATTTCGGCGGTGCCGAACACGTGCGGATGGCGGCGTTCCATCTTGTCGCAGATGGCCTCGGCCACCTCGTCGAAATCGAACGAGCCTTCGTCCTTCGCCATCTGGGCGTGGAACACCACCTGGAACAGCAGGTCGCCCAGCTCGTCCTTCAGCGCGGCGCGGTCGCCGGCCTCGATGGCTTCGACCACCTCATAGGCCTCTTCCAGCGTATGCGGGGCGATGGTCGAGAAATCCTGCTCGAGATCCCACGGACAGCCGCCCTCCGGATTGCGCAGGCGGGTCATGATGCTTAGCAGGCGGTCCATCGAGGAAGACATCGGAATCCCTTATTTGTCGCTGGCGTCCCGAGTGTCGAAAACAGGGGAACTCAATAATCGCCGCGCTATCGAATGATCACCCAAGGGCGCCTTGCTGGCAAGAGCGCCCGGGGGTTATATCTACGCGGAAGAAAAGGAGATTTCATGGAGATGCGGGTCAGGGAAAGCGCCGTGCGCCTGTGGTCGCGGTGGAGCCGGCCGATGCGCTGGTCCCTGCGCGACAACGAGCCGGTCCTGATCGCTTTGTGCGCGCCGCTGGGAGCCCTGGTCGGCTTCGCGGTGGTGACGATGCATGAGGGGGTCGCCGCCATCCATTGGCTGATCTATGGAATCTCGCTGGAAAGCTCGCTCAGCGCGGCGCCGAACCTGCCCTGGATGCGTATCGCCGTCATTCCGGCGGCGGGCGGGTTGGGGCTCGGTCTGCTGACCGTGCTGCTGCGCCGTTTCCGGCAAAGCGAGATCGTCGATCCGGTCGAGGCCAACGCGCTGCATGGCGGGCGCATGTCCTTCGTCGATTCCTGCCGTCTGGCGGCGGCGACGCTGATCTCGAACGGAGTCGGCGCGGCGCTGGGACTGGAGGCCGCTTTCACCCAGATCGGCGCCGGATTGATGTCGGTGGCCGGACAGAGGCTGCGTCTGCGCCGCGCCGATCTGCGGATCTTCGTCGCGTCCGGAGCGGCGGCCGCCATCGCCGCCGCCTTCAACGCGCCGCTGGCCGGCGCCTTCTACGCCTTCGAGCTGATCCTCGGCAATTATGCTCCGGCCGCGCTGGCCCAGGTGGCGATGGCTTCGCTGGCGGCCACCCTGGTGATGCGCGGTACCATCGGCGTGGCGCCGATCTTTCTGGTCAATGCGCCGGCCATGTCGTTCCACGAGTGGCAATATCCGCTGTTCGTCCTGCTGGGTATCGGCGCCGCCGGGATAGGCATCACCACCATGCGCTCGGCCACCTGGATCGAGACGCAATTGCGCCGCCTGCCGACCCCGGATTGGCTGCGCCCGGCCTTCGGCGGACTGATGCTGTCGCTGGTGGCGCTGCCGTTTCCGCAGGTGCTGGGCAGCGGCCATGGCGCGATTCAATGGCTGTTCGACAGCACGCCGCCGATCGCGCTGCTGCTGGTGCTGCTGGTCGCGAAGATCGCCGCGTCGGCCTTGTCGCTGGGCGCGGGGTTCCGCGGCGGCCTGTTCAGCACGTCTTTGTTCCTCGGCTGCCTCTATGGCGACGGCGTTTCGCGTCTTTTCGGGCTGTTCGGACCCTGGCTGGCCGGTTCCTACACCGTCTTCACCCTGGTCGGGATGGGGGCGGTGGCGTCGACGATCGTCGGCGCGCCGGTGACCATGGTGCTGCTGGTGCTGGAAGTGACCGGCGATTTCAATGTCGCCCTGGCCGTGCTGGCCGGCGTGGTGACCGCCAACACCATCACCCGCTTCCGCTTCGGCTATTCCTTCTCCACCTGGCGTTTCCACCAGCGCGGCAAGCAGATCCGCGGCGCCTACGACGTCGGCTGGCTGGCCGATCTCAAGGTCAGCAAGATTCTGCGCGCCGACGTCACCCTGATCGGACGGGCGACGCCGCTGATGCAGATGCGCGAACTGGTGCCGCTGGGCAGCCGCAGCACCGTATTCGCCGTCGACGAGGGCGGGCGCTATGTCGGCGCCATCGATGTCGGCGCCATCCACGATCAGGAACTGGACGACGCGGCCGGCGTGGTCGTAGCCGGAGATCTGTCCGGCAATCGCGGCCATTTCCTGCTGCCCGACATGGATGTGCGCACCGCGCTGTCGCGCTTCGAGGACAGCGAGAGCGAGACTTTGCCGGTGCTGGCCGCCGCCGATGATTCCCGCGTCATCGGCTATGTCAGCGAGGCCTACGCGCTGAAGCGCTTCGCCCATGAAATGGAGCGCCAGCACAGCGCCCAGGTGGGCGAGCGCGATCTTTTCAATATCGGCTCGGCGAAGTGACCGCCGTCGCTTGCCATCGGCGGTAGCTTTATTTTACAGTTGCTTAAAATAGAATTTGAATATCGGGCGGGGGTACATGCCGGACGTGTCGAGTTGGCTGGCGGGGATTGGATTGGGCCAATATGCCCAATTGTTCTCCGATAATGCCGTCGACGGCGAAATCCTCTTCGATCTGACCGATGCTGATCTTGCCGGACTAGGAATTGTTCTTGGTCATCGCAAGAAAATTCTCAAGGCAATAGAACAGCTTAAACCGACCAGTTCACTTCCGGCCGAAGCGTCGCGGCATGAGGCCGAGCGCCGTCTGCTGACGGTGATGTTCTGCGATCTGGTCGGCTCGACCGAGCTTTCCTCGCGTCTGGACGCCGAGGATCTGCGCGAGCTTCTGCGCCACTACCAGCAGGCCTGCACCAGCGTGGTGGCGGCCTATGACGGCTTCGTCGCGCAATATCTCGGTGACGGCATCATGGTCTATTTCGGCTATCCGAAAGCCCGCGAGGACGCTGCCGAGCGCGCCATCCACGCCGCGCTGGACATCGTCGAGGCGGTCAAGGGCCTGCGCGAGGGCACGCCGCTGCAGGTGCGCATCGGCATCACGACGGGCAGCGCGGTGGTGGGGGACGTGGTCGGGCAGGGCAGTCTGGCGCAATTGCACGCCGCCAGCGGCCAGACGCCCAATCTGGCGGCGCGCATCCATTCCCTGGCCGAGCCTCAGCAGATCCTGATCGGCGAAGCGACCCGGCGCCGCGTCGGCGGTCTGTTCGATTGCGAGGATCTGGGCGCCGTCCAGCTGAAGGGCATCCCCGAGCCGGTTCAGCTCTGGCGCGTGATCGCCGAAAGCAAGGTCGCAAGCCGGTTTGCCGCCGTGCGGTCACCCAATCTCGCCCCCCTGGTCGGGCGGCGCGACGAGAACCAGGCGCTCGACACGCTGTGGCGCGAAGCGCAAGAGCAGGGCGGGCGCGCCGTACTGATCAGCGGCGAGGCCGGCATCGGCAAGTCGCGCCTGGTCGAAGCCCTGCGTCACCGTCTGCGTGATCTGCCCCATGCCGAACTGCGCTGGCAATGTTCGCCGCGCCATGCCAACACCCCACTGCATCCCTTCGCCGAGCAGCTGGCCATCGCCGCCGACCTGTCCAGCCAGCAGGGCGACGCCGCCAAGGTCAACCGGCTGATGGCGCTGCTGTCGCGCACCGGCCAGCATGCGACATTGGACCTGCCGCTGCTGGTGCATCTGCTGTCGATCCCGACCACCGGCCTGATGTCGCTGACCGGGCTGACGCCGGCGCGCCAGCGGGCTCAGACCATCGACGCGCTGATGCGCTATATCGGCGGGCGGGTCGGCACGCTGCCGGCGTTGCTGGTGTTCGAGGATGTGCATTGGATCGATCCCAGCTCTCTCGATGCCTTGTCGCAGCTGATTACCGCGTTGTCGCGCTGGCCGGTGCTGCTGGTGATGACGGCGCGGCCCGATTTCGTACCGCCGTGGGGCGACGGCGTCGCCGTGCTGTCTTCGGGCCGGCTCGCGCCCGGCGAGGCCAAGGCGATGATCGGCGGCGTGACCGGCTATCGCGAGCTGCCGACCGAAGTCGAGGAGATGATCATCCGCAAGGCGGACGGCAATCCGCTGTTCGTCGAGGAACTGACCAAGCTGGTGATGGAATCCGGCCTGCTGCGCGAGGAGGAGGGCGAATTCGTGCTGACCGGTTCGCTGGCCTCGCTGTCGGTGCCGGAAACCCTGCAGGATTCGCTGATGGAGCGCCTCGACCGCTGGCCGGCGCTCAAGGAAGTGGCGCAGATCGGCTCGGTGATCGGGGGCGAGTTCTCCTATCGCATGATTTCCGCGGTATCCGACATCTCCGAGCGCATTCTGCAGGGCTCGCTGCAGCAGCTGTCCTCGAGCGAGATCATCCGCGGCCAGGGCGTGGTGCCGGATGCAGAGTTCATCTTCAAACATGCGCTGATGCAGGATGCCGCCTATGCCAGCCTGCTGCGCAGCAAGCGCCAGAAGCTGCATAAGCGCGTCTCGGACACGCTGCTGACCCTGTTCCCCGACATCGTGACCGCCGCGCCCCATGTGATGGCGCATCACCTGATGGAAGCGGGCGAATGGCTGCCGGCGATCGAGTATTTCCATCAGGCCGGCCTGCGGCTGATGCAGCGCTCGGCCAATGTCGAGGCTGCCCGCCATCTGTCCGACGGCATCGCGCTGCTGGCCAAGCTGCCCGAAGGGTTCGAACGGACCAATTGGGAGTTCAATCTCAACCTGTCGCTGGGCCAGGCCAGTTTCGTCATCCATGGTCCGGCCTCTCACGAAACCACCGAGGCTTTCGCGGTGGCGCAGCGCCTGCTGGAGCAGATCGGCGACCAGCGCCAGCGCTATGATGTACTGTGGGGCCTGTTCGGCGGCTATATTCTGACCTCGCGCTTCGAGCTGGCGGCCGGTCCGGCCCATCGCGTGCTCGACATGGCGACGCGGGCCGGCGACGGCGGCTATCGCTGCCTGGCCAACCGCATGTTGGGCGTTCTGGCGGTGCATAAGGGCGATTTCGTCACCGGACGCGCGCATCTGGAACAGGCGGTGCGGGATTACGACCCGGAACTGTACCGTCCGCTGGCGTTCCGCTATGGCGGCGACATCCAGGTGATCTCGCAGCTCTACCTGGCCGGCATGGAATGTTTCGAGGATAAGCGCGACGCGGCTTACGAGCGCGCCGACGCCGCCCTGGCCGAAGCGCATTCGATGAACCATGCGCTGTCGATCGGCCAGTCCTATGCCTATTGCTGCTATGCGCGCTTCTATTTCAACGACATCGAAGGGGCGCTGGATCTCGCCGACCTCGGCTATTCCTTTTGCAGCAAGGCCAATGTCGCTGTTTTTGCTTTCATTTTCCGTATCGTCACTGCATGGGGGCAGCGCCGGGACGCTGCCGTGATCCGCCAGATGATGGCGGGCTATGCCGATGCCGGCGGGGTGATCGGCATGCCGCTGTTCTCGACCATGCTGGCCGAGGTGCTGTTGGCCCAGGGCGACAGCGAGGCGGCGGTGACCGAGATGCGAGGCGCGCTGGAAGCGGTGCGCCGGACGGGTGAATTGTTCTTCGAGCCGTTGGTTCTGCAGGTGCTGGGGGAGTGTCTGCGGGCCGAAGCGCGGCTGGATGAGGCCCAGATCTGCCTGGAGGAGGCGCTGGCCGCCGCCGGGCGGATGGGGGCGGCGCTGTTCGTGCGCCGGGCGCGGGAGACGTTGGCATCACTCTATAACAACGAGGATGCCGGTCATGAATTATCTGGAGGTACCTGAAGTCAGCCGTTTCACCTCGCGCCAGGGCAAAGTGGCGCGGGAGACCGGGGCGGATGCCGATTCCAAGCAGCTTCCCGAGGATGCCGCGGCTTTCCGCCCGGTTCCCAAGGCCGGAACGATTCCGAAACCGAGCCTGCGCAGCCGCTCGGCGGTGGCGCTGGGCGGCCTGGCCGGCAATAACGCGCATGGGGCCGGCTTTCTCGAAGCCCTGCGCCGCAGCGGCAAGCAGCCGCAGATGGTGACCTGCACCTCGGGCCAGATCCTGCATGTGGCGAAATGGCTGCAGGGCGCGGATATACAGGTGTTTTTCGAAGAATCGATGCAGCAGACCCAGCCCTTCGGCAACTGGCTGGATGCCAATCTGATCTACAAGCAGCTGTCGGCCAACAGCCAGGTGATCCGGCCCTCGACCAGCGAATTCCCGATGGATGTACTGGCCAATCTCGGGCGCAGCTGGCACCGGGCCTGGACCGATCCCAAGAATTTCTCGCTCTTCCGCGAGATGTACAACGTCATGCCGGCCCGCTCGCTGGTTCCGGCCTTTCCCGGCGATTTCTACAGCGGCATCGCCGACTCGCTGAACGGCACCAGGATCGGTGTGGTGTTCAACGCCTATAATTTCGAAGACGGACGCGAATACGTCTATATGAACGAAGCCGCCTTCAAGCTGACCGGCAAGAAGCCCGGCGTGCATGAGGACAAGGCCTGGATCGATTACCAGCCGATCAATGCGGACACCGCCGAACAGGCTTTGTATCTCTATCAATACGGTTTCAAGGCCAGCACCCAGACCGTCGACGGCGCCTATGTGCGCGATGTTGTTCTGAGTGAAATTCCATCTGAAAACAATGAAATAGACCGCATTGCTGCGATCCGGCCTCAACCCGACAATTGGCTGGGCGGGCCGCCTTTGAGCAATGTCGATCTGCAAAGCCTGCAGACGCAGGTAGCGTTTAACGCCACCTATATCGGCGAGCGCGAGCGGATACGTCTGATGAACCGGCTGTCGGGAAAGCTGAAGGGCGAAACCCAGCCGCGCCTTGTCTCGATCCTCGAAATGCCGCTGGCCGAGGCGCGCACCTGGTGGGATTATGTGGTCGAGAGCGAGCAGATCTTCCGCAGCGCCTATTGGCGCGGCGTCGAACTGGCCGAGTATCTATAGTTTCGTCAATTTCCCAATCGCGATAGGTGAACGATGAGCCGAAGCCACAAGGAGCGCCATCTGGTGCAACGCATGGGCTGGCTAAGAGCGGCGGTATTGGGGGCAAATGATGGGATCATTTCGACCGCGAGCCTGATAATGGGGGTGGCGTCAGCCGCGGCTTCCGAACATGAGACCTTGCTTGCCGGCATTGCAGGCCTCGTCGCGGGCGCGATGTCGATGGCCGCCGGCGAATATGTATCGGTGAGTTCACAAGCGGATAGCGAACACGCGGACTTGACGCGTGAAAAGCGTGAACTGGTGTCGGCTCCCGAGCACGAAAGGGAGGAGCTGGCCCAGATCTATGTGGTGCGCGGCGTCGAACCGGCGCTGGCACGCCGGGTAGCGGAACAACTCATGGAAAAGGACGCGCTTGGAGCCCATGCGCGCGACGAGCTGGGCATTTCGGAAATCACGTCAGCGCGGCCGGTTCAAGCGGCGGCGGCATCGGCCGTGTCATTTTCGATCGGAGCGGCAGCGCCGCTTCTGTTTGTGCTGATCTCGCCTTCGGGCTGGTTGCTGGCCCTCGTCTCTCTGGGGTCCCTGACGTTCTTGGCCCTGCTCGGGGCCATGGGTGCCTATGCCGGTGGGGCCAGTCTCGTCAAGCCGACCTTGCGCGTGGCCTTCTGGGGCGCTCTGGCCATGGCGACGACCACGGGGATTGGCGCACTTGTCGGTAAAGTCCTGTAAGTCCGGCACAACGATGATTCCCAAGGTCTATACCTTCAGAGCCATGGGAACGCTCTGCTCTTTGCATCTGTTCGCCGAATCGGAGGCGCGGGCGGGGGTGCTGGGCGCGATGGCGGTCGCGGAAGTCGACCGGATCGAGAGGAAATTTTCCCGCTACGACCAGAGCAGCAGTCTTTCGATCATCAATCGCAAGGCCGCGATCGGTGAAACGGTTCGCGTCGACGAGGAAATGGCGGGATTGCTCGATTTTGCCGTCGCTTGCTTCGAGAAAAGCGACGGGCTCTTCGACATCACCTCCGGCATCCTCCGCCGAGCCTGGAATTTTGCATCCGATCGCTTGCCGACGGACGGTTCCATTGCATCTCTCCTGCCGCGAATCGGTATGGATAAACTCGTCTGGCGGTCGCCGGATTTGAGCTTTTCCGTAGCCGGTATGGAACTGGATTTCGGGGGCATTGGCAAGGAATATGCCGTCGATCGCCTGGCGAGCCTGCTCGCCGCCGAAGGGGTCACGCAGGGTATGATCGATCTGGGGGGCGATTTCTTCGTCCTGGGGCCGCACCCCGGCGGGAATGCCTGGCAGATCGGATTACGAGATCCCGACAATCCCGGTCAACTGACCGATGCCGTCGCCATTTCGTCCGGGGCCTTGGCGACCAGCGGCGATTACGAGCGTTGCTTGACCGTCGACGGCCGGCGCTACGGCCACATCCTCGATCCCCGCACCGGATGGCCGGCGCGGGGATTGTCTTCCGTGACGGTTCTGGCTCCTCAGTGCATGGTCGCGGGAGCGATGTCGACGATCGCCATTCTGAAAGGATCGGATGGCGCAAAATGGCTTTCCGGCCTTGGTGTTCCCCACCGATGGGTGGATGAGTTGGGACGGCAGGGCGGTGAGCTGCCCGGCGTTTCGCCAATTTAGCCGCCCCTCGACCTCAGACCAGGATATTCACCAGCGATTGCGTCGCCGTGGCCGACGTCTGCGCGGCCGCAGAAGCGGAAGCACCGTCGGTGCCCTGCCGCAATTGAACCATCTGGTTCTTCATGCCGTTGACGAAATCCTGCTGGGAGACGCTTCCGCTTCCGTTGGGATCGAGATTGTTCCATACGGCGTCAGCCCCGGCCGATTGAAAGGCTCCGGGCGGGTTCATTGTCTGGAAAGCTTGATTGAACTGGGCCTGGGTGATGGATCCCGTGCCGCCGGTATCAATCTGATTGTACAGATTGGTCATCTTCTGCTGTGGGGGCATGCTTGGACTTGCACCCGACACGCCGTGGGGCATTCCGCCGCCACCGGCACCCGTTACCGCCATGCTCATCATCCATTCTCCTTGCGCTAATAGCCTCGCAACCGAGAATGTTCGAGCAATCCGCATGCCATGAAAATCTGGTAATTCTTGCGAATTTCCTAGTTATTCTAGCGTTTTAGACGAGGAAAAGACGCAGGACGGCAAGTTCTTGGGCAGAATTTGCCGAGAGGCGGCTATTTGTTCCGGCATATGCACCAATGTTCCCGATGCAGCCAGCAATTGCCGTCATGTTCGTGAGTGTCGAGCCGACGTCGACCTGTTCTTGGTATCGATCGGTCATTTATTCTTATCGTGAATTCCGACTATTTTTGTGTAAAATAAATATATAAAAAATTCCGCCACTGGCCACGCCGTAGATTATTTTAAAAAACAATAGAAATTCCATATACCAATAGTACTGATGTATATTTTCAAGCATGCTGTTTTTAATTATAGCGCCTGCGCTATGGGCCGCTGCATATCCGGTAAAAAGTGTCATCAATATAATTTTTGCTGTGTGAGCAAACTGTTTTGCATCAAATTTCGTGAGGATCGCTGTAAGCATGGCGGGGTTCCTTTCGGCGAATCCGATTCGTCAGAAGTAAAGCTTGAGCGCCTGCCAGTCGGCGGCGAATGGGAGCTTGCGGTTGCGACAGAGCCACAGCGTCAGCCCCCGCTCGAAGGGGGACGCATAGGGGCTGTTGATGGAGGCGACCGCCTCGGCCGTCTCATAAGTCTTGAGGAGTTCCGCCTTCACGTCGGGCAGGTCGCCGATGCGCATCTCGGTTCCCATCGCGGCATAGGCCTTGAGGAGGTCTGCGCGCGGGGCCGTGCTTAACAGCAGGACGACTTGCCCGTCATAGTCACGCGGACCCCATAGGAAATAGTTGTTATTGGCGCTGATCGCCGGCGGCAGGTTCCAGGCTCGACCGAACACATCGACGGCAGCCGCCTCGCCGTAATTGCGGGCGAAAAATACGGCCCGGGCACGATCTGTCGGCGGCAGCGCCTGATAGGCCTGGCCGACGGCGGCGGCCATCTCGCGCCATCCGAACATATTGGCGTAATTCGGAGGAAGCTCGCCCATCGGCTGCTTGTCGACAGCCACTTGCTCGGATTTGAGCAAAGTGGCCTCGCCAAGGCCGCGCTCGTAGGCGATGAACCGATCGATCGGCAGGATCGGCAGGGTGAAGGGCGCCAGCATCGCTCCGGCGAGCGCCGTCGCGGCGACGATCGCCGAGCGCGCAACGCGGCCTCGGATCATCGCCTCGACCACCACGGCGCCGCTTGCCAGAAGGATCGGATAGATCGCGGCCGGGTAATAGGACTTGCCATGGATCAGCAGCATCAAAACCATCAGTACGGCCCAGGTGATCGCCAGCCAGCGCTTCGAGGCGAACCGCGGCCAGAAGGCGAGGCCGGCCACCCCCGCCATCCAGATCGGCGCGGTGAGAGGGCCGGCGATCAGGATCTCCTGAAGCAGATAGGTTGCGGGGCCAAAGGTGATGTTGCGGCCATTGAACGCCGCTGCGTTGAGTTGCAGGAATGGCCAGGCGTGACTTTGCTGCCAAAGCAGATTGGGCAGGACGATAAGCAACGCCAATCCGGCGGCCAGCCACGGTCCGGAAGAGGCCAGCACCCGACGTTGCGGAGTCAAGATTATCCCGATCCCGGCCGCGATCAGGAAAAACGCCATCACATATTTGGCCATCAGGGCCAACCCGGCGATCACGCCCAAGGCGATCCAGGCGATTCGCCGCGTTCTGGCGTGCCGATTTTCCATTGCGGCAATCAGGGTCAAGGACCCGGCCAGCCACGCCAGGGGTTGAAGGGTGTCGGCCGAGAGCAATAGCCCGTCCGCACTGAGCACCGGCGAAGCCAGCACGGCAAGTCCCGCCAGCCAGCGCGCGAAGAGCCGGCCGCCCAGTCTGCGCGCCGCTTCAGTGGTTAGTGCCACCAGCCCCGCGGCGGCGTAAGCCGGAACCAGGCGTAGCCCGAGCAGGTTGTCGCCGAATACTTCGCGCGCGATGCGTGCGATGAGCGGCACGAGAGGGGGATGATCAATATAGCCCCAGGCCAGATGCTGGCCGCAGACGATGAAATTCAGTTCGTCGATGAAATAGTCGTAGCCCGTGTTTGCCCACAAATGGAGGCTCAACGCTGCCGCCGCTAGGATCAGTCCGGGGTGATCCGCAAGCCACGCCGTGATCCGTTCTCTCTTTGTCATCGGTCCCCCATCTAGCCAGGCCTCGTATGACGCCGCCGGTCGGGGAGCACCCTACGAGATTTATTTCTGCCTGCGCCGATGGCGTCAGGGCGTTCATGGAGCTATCTTACTTGTGCGGGCGTCACGCCGCCTGCTATCGCCCGCCCAAGCGGCGCATTTCATGGAAACCGCACAGACCGGACGCGGAAGATTCTTTTCGACACCTATCTCGCTTATCGGGGCGCGCTGATGCGGATGCTCAGGGCGCGGCTCGGTAACGAGCAGGACGCGGAGGATCTGGTTCAAGAGCTCTATCTTCGACTTGCGCGTTCAGCCGAACCCGAGGTTCGAGAGCCCGCCGCCTATCTCTACAAAATGGCGCTCAACCTGGCCCGCGATCACCAGCGCGAGCGCCATCGCAGCCGGGCGCGGGACAGGCAATGGGTCGATGCGACCCAGACCGAGCTTGGTGGCGAGCCGGTGGTCGGCGAGACGCCCGCCGACATCGCTTACAGCGCCAAGCAAAAACTGGCGCGGCTCATGGCGGCCCTCGAAGATTTGTCGCCCCAGTGCCGCACAATCTTCACCCTCCACAAGGTCGAAGGACTTTCGCATGCCGAAATTTCCACCCGGCTCGGTATCGGGCGCAGCACAGTGGAAAAGCATATGACGACGGCCTTGAAGCATCTGGTGAAGCGGCTCGGACGTGACTGAAATGCCGCAGCGACAGATTTTTATTCGATCGAGCGTCGATTTGTTGGTGGTTCGGCCGGGGCCACGGCGTCCCTACGGGTGGACCACGTTGGAGCGGAGCAATGCCCCGACGCGGAAACATCTGCGGATGGCAAGATCATGAGCGAAGACTTCCTAAACGCGCTTTCCGGCGAACCGCTGAACGACGCCGCGCTGTGGCATGCGCGGTTGCGGCGAACGGATGCTCACGAACCGATCTGGGTCGCATTCACCGAATGGCTGGAGGCGGACGTCAGCCATCGTCTGGCCTATGACAGGGTGGAGGCTCTGTATGGCGATATGGATGAAATAGGCGCCATGGTCGGACCCGGCATTGGGCGGATCATCAGCGGCGATTCTGGCGTTGAGCCCTTGCGGCACAACGTGTCACGTCGACCGCGATGGATTGCCGGAGCCGGCCTCGCCCTGATTGCCGCCTCGGTCCTTGTCGCGCTCGTCCTGCCGCGGTCGCTCCCCCCGGCACCCGAGCTCGAGCACATCACGACGGACACCGGGGAGACCCAGCATGTCGTCGCCGCCGACGGGTCGGTGATCGATGTCAACGGAGGAGCCTCATTAACGATCGCTTTGTCGTCCAGCGAGCGGCGCATCCAATTGGACCGCGGTGAGGCCTCGTTCCATGTCGCCGCCGATCCGCGACGGCCCTTCGTGGTTGCTGCGGGCGGCCATGAAATCCGCGATATCGGTACCGTCTTTGACGTGGTGAAGGCGGATGGCCTGACCCTGGTCAGTGTCGAACAGGGAAAGGTGTCGGTTTCGGGCGGCGTAGCGCAACCCGTTCTCCTATCGGCGGGCGAAAGATTCGAGCAGAGGGACGGCGGCGACGCTACGCTGCGCTCCATCGATCCCGCCGCGGCGGCCTCGTGGGTGAAGGGGTATCTCATCTATGAAGACACGCCATTGCCGCAGGTAGTGGCGGATGTAAGCCGTTATGGGCCGCGCAAGATCGCGTTGCTGGGGCCGGACTCTTCGTTCCGCCATTTCTCGGGTATATTGAAGATTGATTCCGAAGACGCCATGCTGGAACGGCTTGGTCAGTTGCTCTCCCTCTCCATCGATCGGGCTGGCGATGGGCCAGTCACGGTGCGCGCCGTATCCCCGGCAAAATGACCGTGCAGGCCGTATTCGCTGGAGGGTGACGGGGCAGTGTCGCGATATCGGCCGGCTCGCAGGTTTCGTCTTGCGTTGGGTATGGCGGTTTGGTGCGTTGGCCGCTCGGCACCGGCGGCCGCTCCGGATACCGCCTTCCACATTCCCGCCGAACCCTTGACCCAAGCCATTGTCGACCTTGCCATTCAGGCTCGTGTGTCGATCGGCCATGCTGGGACCAATCTTCGCGGCGCGGGTGGCAATGCGGTCGAGGGCAGATTAACCCTGAGACAGGCGCTGGATGCCCTGCTGGCCGGCAGCGGATTTGGCTATGTTTTTCTCGATTCCGAGACCATCGATATCGTTTCGCTGGCGGCTTCGGCACCAACGGCGCCGGCTCCTGCGTCCTCCACCATCGAGGATGTGGTGGTCACCGCGACAAAGCGTCCGGCGGTGGCGCAAACGCTGCCCCAATCTCTCGTTACGATCGGCGGGGCGGAACTCGCTGAGGACGGGGCCACCAGCGCGGGCGACCTGGCCAGACATGCGGCCGGGGTAACCGCGACCAATCTCGGGGCCGGGCAGGACAAATTGTTTCTCAGGGGGCTCTCGGATAGCGTGTTGTCCGGCCGAACGGAATCCATGGTCGGGCTCTATCTCGACGAATCGCGGATCATCGACGATACGCCGGACCCGGCGCTGAGATTGATCGACATTGATCGGGTCGAGATCGTTCGCGGGCCGCAGAGCACGCTCTATGGTGACGGCGCTCTGGGAGGCGTGGTGAGGATCATCACCAATCAGCCGAACCTCGACCGCACCGAAGCGATGGTCCAGACCGGCGCCGCGCTGTCCGCCGGCGGCAGCCCGTCCGGCAGCCTGGACGCGATGGCGAATATTCCGCTCATCGACGATGTCCTCGGCCTGCGGGTGGTCGGCTACGGCACGCAGGAAGGCGGGTATATCGACGATATCCGCCTCGGGCTGAAGAATATCAACCAGACCTCCGATCAGGGAGGGCGTATTGCCGTCCGGTGGGTGCCGGCAGAAGGCTGGAATTTATCGTTCGGGCTCGTTGGGCAGTTCATCGCCGCGGCGGATTCGCAGTATGGGCAGGCGGGGCTACCCTATCTTGAGCGTGCGAACTATGAGCGGGAACCCCACCGGGACGGCTTCCGGCAGGCCAACGTCACGGTCCAGGGGCCTCTCGGTTGGGCCTTCCTGACCTCGGCGTCGACCTATACCGATCGAAAGATCGATACCGTCTATGACGCGTCGCTGGCGTGGCCTTCGCTAACCGGGTTTCCGGTCGGCCCGAGTTTGTTCAGCGACAACCGCGTCATTCGAACCGTCAGTCATGAGACGCGGCTGAACTCCGTAGGGGATGGCGACTGGCGCTGGGTCGGGGGGGTAACCGGATCGCATCGCGACGAGGGGTACCAGTCGCGCCTGCTCGGCCCGGGACTGGGGGGCGTTCCGTTCGTCGCGCTTGCGGAGACGCGTGCCGACCATGCCGACGAAGCCGCCTTGTTTGGCGAGGCTACTTATCGTGCCACCGACTGGTTGGATCTGACCGCCGGCGCTCGGATTTTTTATTCATCGACGGGAGCCGACGCGCAGGTTTATCAGAGCTCGACGGGGGCGGTGGCAAAGGCCAGCGGAAGTAAAGCTGAGTCGGATATGACGCGAAAAGCCGTCATCAGTGTGCATCCCGACGATGAAACGACTCTTTACGCAAGCATGGCTGGAGGATTTCGTCTGGGCGGAATCAGGATCGACAATCCGGCGGCGGCGGCCAATGTCAATGCCGGCGGTGGCGAGCAGAGCGAGGGGGTGAGCGTCAACGCATTCGCCTCGGATACGCTTACATCTTATGAACTGGGCGCCAAATCGAGTCTGCTGGATGGCGCGCTGATCGCCAATGGAGCCTTCTTTCTGACCCTCTGGGACAATATCCAGAGCGACCAGATGCTCTCGAATGGACTTCTCTATATCGCCAATGCGGGGAATGTCCGCGCACCCGGGGCGGAAACCGATCTCAGCTATCAGCTGACACCCCATTGGCATGCGCAAGTGAATGCCTTTTGGAACGATCCGAAACTATCGCACATCAATCCGTTGCTGATTCAGACAGTCGGCCGATTGCCGGGGGTCCCCGAAAGCAGCGCCGCGCTGTCGGTGCGCTATGACTTTTCTCTATCCAACGACGATGACGTGTTCGCCATGCTCGGCGGACAATATATCGGCGGCTCATACGCCGGGTTCGACGTGAAAAATTCGCCGCGGATGGGGAATTACCTCACGACGGACTTGCGTCTGGGCGTGCGACACGACCTTTGGCGGGCGACGCTTTCCGTCGACAATCTGGGCAATGTGCGCGCCAATACATTTGCCTATGGAAATCCGTTCACCGTCGATAAGCAGGAACAGACCACGCCACTACGGCCTCTCACGATTGGGCTGAGTCTGAGCCGTTCCTTCTGAGGGCGAGCAGTACCACACGGAGAGGAGTTACTGAATGCAGACTGTCGAATCCGATGCCCCGCGCTACGACGCCACGACGATATATCTTCATTGGGCAACGGCCATACTGGTGGCGCTGCAATGGCTTGGCGCTCAGGTGATCGACTTGCTGCCGCGCGGGCCGCTGCGTATTGATGCGCGATCCTTGCATATCGTTGGCGGGCTGCTCCTGGCAGGGCTCATCGTCGGTCGTATCATCTGGCGCTTACGCTGGGGGCGTCGTCTTTCTCCCGATGGGACCCGGCTCCTCGCCTTGGCCGCCAAGTCGGTGCATTACGGCCTTTATCTCCTGCTGATTGGCATGGTGGTAGCAGGCGTCGCACTGACCTGGGTCAGAGGGGACAGCATCTTCAACGTGTTCGCCATCCCCGCCTACGACCCCGGCAACCGAGCTCTGGTGAAACAGGTGCAAGGGATTCACGAGACGATTGGCAACCTCATACTTGTGTTCGTCGGGTTGCACGTCGCAGCTGCGCTACTCCACCACTATTTTTGGAGAGATAGGGTGCTCGCCCGGATGTCACATCCTAGGTCTCACAGCGAACTCAAATAATTCGCCAGGGCCGATATTTCGGAATCGGTCAGATTGAGAGCGTTCTGGTGCATCGTTTCATTGGCCCGGGCGTTGCTGCGGAAATGGTGAAGGGCGACAGTCAGCCGCGGCGCATTTCGATCCTCGAACTGCCTTTGGCCGAGGCGAGGACCTGGTGGGATTATGTGGTCGAGAGCGAGCAGATCTTCCGCAGCGCCTATTGGCGCGGCGTCGAACTGGCGGAATATCTATAGCTAACTGCAGCCCGCAGGCGGGAGCAGGGTCGGCAGGCCTTTACAGTCCGAGATGTCTATGCCGACCCCGACCAGATATTCGCGTTTGCGGATCACCACCCGGCGTCCGGTGAATAGATAGGGAATGGTGCGATTGTCCTTGGTCAGGAAAGGGGCCTCGACCCAGGACTCGCCCTTCTCGAACACCTCGTCGATCCGGCCGCGCAACAAGGCGCGGTCTTCGGCATGGAAGAAATCGAGCGGGTGCATGGTAGCGATTTCCTCGTCGCTATAGCCGGACACCAGCGAGAAATTGCGGTTCCAGCGCTCGAAATGGCCTTCATAATCATAGAAGTAAATGATGCCGGGCGTGCTCTCCATCATCGATTCCGAGAATATCCGTTCGTCGCGGGCGGCTTCCTCGGCGGCCTTGAGCGGGGACAGATCGAGCAGGGTGGCGACGTAATGGGTGACGGCGTCGGCGCTGTCGCGCACCACGGTCAGTCCCAGCAGGGCCGGGAAGGGGCCGCCGGTCTTGCGGCGGCAGCGTATCTCACCCTGCCAGTTGCCGTTGGTTTCGACGCTGCGCCAGATTTCGGAGAAGGTCTTTTCCTCATGCCCGGCCACCAGCATGCTGGGATGCTGTCCGACGACGTCGGCGATCTCATGGCCGGTGATGCGGGTGAAGGCGGGATTGACCGAGAAGATGCGGCCTTCGCGGTCGGCGATCGCCAATCCCTCGACGCCGGTGCGCAGCGCCGCCGTCAGCATCTGGATGCGGCGCTCCTGCAGTTCGGCCTGGGCCCGGGCTTCGCCATAGGCGGCGCGGGTCCGCAAGATGTCGATGCCATAGCCGATATCGTCGCCCAGCTGGCGGAACAGGGCCGCCTCGGCCTCGCCAAAGGCGTGCTGATGACGTGAATAGACCGTCATCGAGGCGATCACCGAGCGGCTGGGCAGGCGGATCGGCAGGGACAGGCTGGATTTCAGCCCGAGCCGGCGCATCCAGTCATGCCAGGGCTTGGGGCTGGGGTTTGAGGCATGGTCGTTGCAGATCTGCAATTGTCCGGTGCGGATGGCGGTGCCGGTCGGGCCGCGGCCCTCGGGCACGTCGGCCCAGCGTATGTCGAGGCCATCGAGATGGCAGGCCAGCTCGCCGGCGCGCGCGCCGACCACCACCGTGCGCTTCTCGTCGTGACGCGGCAGGCCGATCCAGGCGACATCGTAGAAATTCTGCCGGGTTGCCGCTTCGCAGGCGGCCAGGAATACTTCATGCTCGGTTCGGGCCCGGACCAGGACGCGCGTCACATCGGTGACCGCCGCCAGGGACCAATTGAGCCGCTCGATCTCGGCCGCGATGCTGCCCGACTGCATGAGCTTTTCCCCTTCAAGGAAAAGTCATACTACCACAAGTTTTACTCATGGCTCGCCAGAGGCAATCTCGTTTGTGCGGATTGCCGCGACCGGCGATCCTGCGGCCATGAAAAAGAACCTTTCCACAGCGGCCCTGATTGCCATGCTCGCTTTGCCGGCCGCGGCCGCCGATCCACTGACCGCGCCGATCGAGTGCCGGGACTGCCAGGTCTGGAACCAGGCCGAGCCGCCGGTCCATATCTACGGCAATTCCTATTATGTCGGTGTCGTCGGGCTGTCATCGGTGCTGATCGTCACGCGCGACGGGCTGATTCTGTTGGATGGCGACCTGCCGCAATCGGCTCCGCTGATCGAGAAGAACATCAGGACGCTGGGCCATCAGATGCGCGAGGTGAAGCTGATCCTGGTATCGCACGAGCATTTCGATCATGTCGGCGGGATCGCCGCGCTGAAACGCGACAGCGGCGCGCGGGTCTTGGCCGGCGCCGACGCCGCCAAGGCGCTGGGGCAGGGGCATCCGACCGAGGCCGATCCGCAATATGACAAGACCGGCAAATTTCCGTTTCCCAAGGTGGCCGGCGTCGAGACCGTAACGGATGGACAGGCGATTACCCTGGGCGACGTCACCGTGACCGCGCACCGCACGCCGGGCCATACGCCGGGCGGCACCAGCTGGAGCTGGAGTTCCTGCGAGAAGGATCGATGCCTCGCCATGGTCTATGCCGACAGCCTGACCGCGATGTCCACCGCTGCCGGCTACCGCTTCGCGCCGGTGGCGGACAGCTTCCGCGCCAGCATCGCCAAGGTGAGGGGCCTGCCGTGCGACATCCTGGTCAGCACACACCCGACCGTTTCCGGCTTCTGGAAGAAGATGGAGAAGGGCAGCTTCGTCGATCCCGAAGGCTGCCGCGAACTGGCCGCCGGCGCCGAGGCGGCGTTGGAACGCCGCCTGGTGGAAGAGGCGCGCTGAAAACTCACTCCGCCCAGGGATCGTAGCTGCCGACGCTCCACAGATGGCCTTCCGGATCGCGGCAGGTGAAGCCGCGGCCGCCATAATCCTGGTCTCTGATATCGAGCACCATTTCGGCGCCGGCCGCCTTGGCCCGGGCGTAGATGGCATCGCAATCCTCGACGGCGATATAGGGCGACTGGGTTTCGGCCTTGTTCAGCTCGTCGGGCTGGCGGATCAGCTCGGAATGAGGCGAAGCGTTGGTGACCGAGCCCAGCATGATCATGCCGCCGCCCAGAACCAGCTGGGCATGGGCGATGCTGCCGTCGGGATTGGGATAGACCGCATGCTTTTCGAAGCCGAAGGCGCGGCACAGCCACTCGATCATCGCCGGGGCATCGCGGTAGCGCAGGGCGGGAATGACGGTCGATCCGGATTTCATGATCTAATCCCTTTGGCGCAAAGAGATACGGGTCCGTATTTGCTATGATACGTCAATGCGGAACCTGGCGGCCATCATTCTGCTGACCTTGAGCCTGGCGGCCCGCGCGGCCGAGCCGCCCACGGTGGTTTTCGCCGGCTTCAACATCATCAACACCTCGCTGGAACCAACAAGCGACGCGGAAAGGGCGCGCCTGGCGATGATCGGGCAAGAGTTGCTGAGCAGGCTCGGCAAATCGGGCCGCTATCGCTTCGTTCCCCTGCCGCCGGATGCCATCGCCGACGCCAAGGCGCATCCGGACGTTTCGGGCTGCGGCGGCTGCCAGCTGGTTTGGGGGCGGCAGGCGGGGGCCGATCTGGTGATATGGGGAACGGTGCAGAAAGTCAGCAATCTGATCCTCAACATCAATCTCTATATCGACGACGTCAAAACCGGCCGCAAGTTCCTGGGCACCAGTGTCGATATTCGCGGCAACACCGACGAATCCTGGCGCCACGGCATCCGCTATCTGGTCGAGAACAATCTCGGTCTACCGTCCTGAATTCGCCTCAATAGCGAGTCGTTAAACTCGTCAGCCATTCAGGCGAGACGGCGACCAGGTAAGCCTCCAGCTGTTTGTCGGCCCCGCTCAGGATAAGGACGCCGAACAGAACCAGGGCGCCTCCCAACGCTCGTTTGCCGAGATCGCCGGTCTTCGCCAGCTGTGTCCGGCGTCGTTTCAGGGCTTCCTGGGACAGGGCTCCGAGCACTAGAAGGGGCAAAGCGGCGCCGAGCCCGAAAATCGCCATTGTTCCCGCGACTTGGACGAGGCTCTTGCCCTGAGAGGCGAGGACTGACGCCGCGCCGAGAGTGGGGCCTACGCAGGGGCTCCACACGGCCCCGAGCAGCAGCCCCACACCAAATTGCCCGGTGAGGCTGTTGCCCGTGGCCATGCCGAACCGGCTTTGGATCAGGTTTCCGATCGGGCTGAGCAATGCCGACAGGCGGTCTTGCAGTCTCTTGATCAGCAGGAGCGCGCCGACGGCAGTCATGAGCACGGCGGAGACGGTTCGAAAGCTTTCGCCATTCAATCCGATGGAGAAGCCGATCGTAGCGACGAAGAGACCGATCGCCACGAAGGAAATTGCCAGACCCGCGGCCAGCGCGACCGGACCAAAGCGATGGACGGTCAGCGCGGCACCCAGGACCAGCGGGACCAGCGGCAATACGCAGGGCGAAAGGGTCGAAAATATCCCCGCCAAAAAAGCGATCGCGAGACTGCCGCTGATCATGGCGGGACCTACAGCGACTTGTGGAGCAGGGCGCTGATCGACGCTTCGGCGGTATCGCCCGTGGAGCGCCCTTGTTCGGTCTTGCCCTTATAGACGATCAGCGTGCTTTGCTTCTGGACGCGGAGGCTGCGCAGCAGATCGGTCTGGCTATCGAAGTCGATGTCGAAAATCTTCAGATCCTTGTAGGCGGGATCTGCGGTCAGCTTTTCGAGGATGGGCTTCTGCGCTTTGCAGGTCGGGCACCAGGGGGCGCTGACATCCAGCAGAATCGGGAGGTTGGAGGCTTGCGCCGCCTCGAAGGCTTTTTGATCATAGGCGGAGCGATCGGCGGCAAAGCTTGCAGCCTGGCTCATCAGCGCCAACGCGACGAACGGGAGGAAACGCTTGAAAGCACTCATGGCAGGGCCTCGTGGGGGCAGGTTCGATAGGCACATCCTGGCCAAGCCCGACGGGGGTGTGAATGTATCGATTCGATAGCTGAATCGCACAGCGGTGCCATATCCGCATAAACATTTGTCGCATAATGTATATTATGACGTTTATGTGTGTAGCCACCGGTACTAGCGAGCTTGAATGTCAGTTGGATGGCCGTCTTGCCGCCTCGACGAGCTGCCGAAACGCCTCGATCACGACGTCCGGCTTTTCCCGATGAATGCGATGGCCAGCGCCTTCGACGGTTTTGTGCACGCCTTGCGTCGATTCGTGCGCAATCTCTTCATGGGCCTTGAACCAGGCGGCGTATTGCGTTCTGGCGGCGTCCTGATCGGGCTCGCCGTCGATCCACTTAGCCTCGTCCTCCGTGAGGACGATCAACGGCATTTTCCCCAAGGTGTGCTTAGCCTTGTCGAGCTCATCCGAACTTGTGCCATCGAAACTTTGCTGTTCGGACAACGCGGCTTCTTGCGTGGCGGCCCGACCCAAATCCGCGACGATCTTGTCGGCCATGGATTGCGACCAGTCGTGGGCAATATCGTAGACACACGGATGTTCCTCACCGGGCAGAACTTCATCCAGCTTGAGCGGGCTGATGCGCGCCCGATCGAGACATTTCGCCATGAACCGCTCAACTTCCGTGAGCTCCTTTGCCGATATTCCGAGACGTTCGTGCGCGTGTTCGAAGGCCGGCTCGATCAACAGCATTCCAGCGACATCCTTCGGATGCAGAAATGCATATTCCTGGTCGATCGCGCCACCCCACGAATGGGCGACCAGCAAAAAGGGCTTAGGAATGCCGGCCGCGGCGACGGCGTCATGCAGATCTTTCGCTTCGGCCAAGACATCGCGCGGCAAGGGTCCGGGGTCGCTGAACCCATAACCGGCGCGATCGACGGCGCAGACACGGGTAATTTTCGCCAGCTCCGGTTGAATGACGCGAAAATCGGTGCTCCACGCACGATGGCCGGCATCCAGAATCGCGACCGGCGATCCCTTTCCGCTGCAGAACATGTTGTATTTCCGCCCATCGGGCAGCCGCACGAGAGTTTGAGGCTTCAGATAGACATCGAGGGCGTTGGCGGCGTCACGTTCGGCAGCCGACGTGGCATGTCCGCTCAGCGCAAGGATGAGGCAGATCGCGGTAATGGCGGGCCGGTGCTTCATTCTTCTCATTCCTACTGGATTGGTGCCACCCGGCATCACGCCCTTGTCCTTGTGCGGATCACTGGCGGAAGTACGCCGGAGCACAGAAGACCGCGATGAGCACGATAAAAAGCCAGTACGCACCAAGAGGAACGTCAATCGATAGCAACTGCCCAATTTGTTCGAGGGGGCCTTTGGAATGCTCTATGGCTAATTTCAGACTCGTGAGATCGGATATCCCAGTCACCCCGATAGCTCCAAATATCGTGGTCAGCATCTTCGATGGGAAATAGAGCAACGCAGCCCCTCCAAAGAGAAAGCCCCATAAGCCCGACAGTGCGAATTGTGTCGTCGGCGCTGCCGTCAAAGCATATATCGCCACTGAGACTGCTATGACGACCGCAACGCAGCCGGCGTAGACCTTATCTCCGGTCTTTTCTGGGGTTCCACCCACCAAGCCGCCTGCCGCACCTGCAGTCTTCGTCCACCATTGCCCGAGTTTCCGCCGATACCCCTGCATGTTTATCTCCTTGTTCGACTCGCAATCGGCTTATAGCGGTGCGAGCTGTTTGCCCCAATTGGTGTCTGCCCAGGCCTTGATCGACTCTGCGAAAACCGAGATTCCGCGCCCTGCCCTTACCGCGACCAGCATCCCTGCCAATGCGCAGGCGTGGTCCTTTTCATGCAGTACCCAGGCTCCAGAATCCCCCTGAACGGGTAATAGAGCCAGGGCCCGCTGCAAACGACTGTCAGTATCCTGGGCAAAGTCAAATACGTCGGAAAAGCAGAAATAGTCGCTTGTTCCCTTTAGGCCCACCTTCTGGCTTACGCCGTATCCTTGGAGAATGTAGTCGTGAGGTCCGGTAATTGCGCCGCGTACTTTGACGATAGATCCTGACCCCAAATCAGACTTATCGTAGATCGCATCGATCCGACCCGCGATTCCATTCACTGTGTCCTGAGGGGTATATTTTCCGTCGATCTCAAGGAGAGCCAGGTCGACGCCTATCGCCGTTCCGTCTCCGGGGTCTTTGCATAGGTCTTGCGCTCCGATCCTTTTAAGGTCGGTGAAATTAGAGTAGCGGACCGTGCCAGCTAGCGGATCGCGCCCCCCGCCCACATTCTCCAAAACCACCGATATGCCAGCTGCTTGTGCGACGTGGCCGCAGGTAATGCCCCATGTTTCGCCATTCTGATCTTTCAGAAATCCGCCAAGCGTCCCCGACATGGTCGCGCTCATGTCGGCCGCGCCCTCGACCGCAGTCGCCATCATCGGCAGCGGTTCGTCGATAACGACTGTGAAGAACGGCTGCTTTTGCGCGTAGTCCTCAAGAGTTTTACGAAATGGCCGCGTCCCGGGCGTTGTCGGTAGGACGTAGATTTTTACGAGGAACTGCCCTTCCTTCTGGTGCCGCGAAAGGATGTGCTGCCACAGATCAGGGACTTGTGAGAGGTCATATGGCCCATTCCATGACGGGGCTATCTCCACCCATTTTTCACGCCACGGCGAAAAAAAATCCCAATCAAAGCCGGCATCCCATGCCCGCTGCATGTCGATCAGGCGGCGCCACATCGGATGCATTTCGATAAAAACTCCATGAGCGATCTTCCGAGCGCCTTCCAGCTCATTCAAGCCATTAAGGAATTGGCTGAACTGCTCACCACGTGAAAAATTGATTTGATCTCTCATCCGCACCTCCCAGCCGCGGAGGTTTCATCGACCAGACCGGAGGATAGAACCGAGCCTCTGATCTCATCGATGGTTGCCATGGTGCGGCAATCCGTGATCACTAGCGCTACCGCGGAAAAGAGCGCCACGATCGCTATCAGTCGATACAGGATGTGGCGAAGATCCATAATTCACGGCCTAAACAACCAGTGAGTGTTTAAGCGTCTCACAAAGACTTCTTTTGCGTCAACTAACGGCTACTCCCGCAGCAGGCTCTCCGCCTGCGCCATATGCGCCGCCGAAACCGTGATCAAACCGTCATTCGCCATGCGGTCGAGCACCCAGTCGCGGCGCGCCTTGGCTTTGGCCTGGTCATAGGCGTCGGGCAGGTTCGGGCGGTATGCGTTGGGTGCTTTCGGCAGGCCGGCCATCACGGCGGCTTCCGCCACGGAGACGTCCGCCAGCGGTTTCGCGAAATAGCGCATCGAGGCTTGGGCGACGCCATAGCTGCCGCTGCCCAGATACACTTCGTTGAGATAGACCTCGAGGATGCGGTCCTTGGAAAGCGACTGTTCCATGCGGTTAGCTAAGATAGCCGCCTTGAGGCGCCGCGCCAGAGAGCGCGGTTCGTTGGTCAGCAGCAGGTTCTTGGCGACCTGTTCGGCGATGCCGGTGCCGCCCGCCCCCGGCTTGCCGCTGATCAGCGCGCCGAGGCTGATCGCCGTGGCGCGTACGACGCCCAGGGCCGATGTCCCGCCATGGCCGTAGAAATCCTTGTCTTCCGCGGCCAGGAAGGCCTTCACCACATGCGGCGGGATCTCGGCCAGCGGCACGAAATCGGGCCGGTCGGCAAGAGCCGCCACCTGAGCGGGGTCTGGAAGGTCCTTGCCGATATACCAAAGCGCTCCGCCGCCGGCGGCAAGGCTCGCCGTGACGGTGAAGGCGATGGCCGCCATGCCGTTCAAAGCCCAGCGCCGCACATTGGAGGCGGGCGTGCGGGGGCGGCCGCCCAGCGCGGCGGCGGGGATCGCCCAGGCGCTCGAGATGGCGTCGATCATATCGGCGGTGAGGGCGCGGCGGCGGTTGAGGATTTCGCTGGCGCGCGAGCGGGAATTCAGCGCGCCGGCGAGGTCGCTCTGGCTGCGGCCTTGCGCCTTCATGGCAAAGGTCAGGGCGTCGACCGGGTCGGCATCGTCCAGCGGAAAGTGGCGGGCCTCCCAGGCGGCGGCAAGGATGGTCAGCACCTCCAGCCGATCGGCTTCGGGCGTGCCGGGCTGGGCGCCGAACAGCACCTCGATCTCGTCCAGCACGGCCTTGTGGTCGTCAGCGTTTCTGATCGGCTTGATGTCGGTCATTCTATGCCTCCGCTACAGAGAGAATCTGGACGAGCTGCCTGGGATAATCGATGCGCAGGACCAGCCGGAAATGGCCGTCCGGGTCGGTGATGGTCACCCACCCCTCGCCCGCATAGGCCGCCGCCGTGCCGAGATGCCTGGCGATGTCGCCGTCGCTCTGCCAGGCCGCGGCGGCGATGATGGCCGCGGCGCCGCGCAGACCGCTTTCGCTGTCCGGGTGGCGCTGCCAGAAGTCAGGCAGAAGATGGCGGCCGAGAATGTCCATGAGCAGAAGCATAGCATGTTCCCGAGTGCGGGAACAAGGGCCATTCCCAATTGCGGGAACAAAAAATACGTTGCCCGCTGGAATAAAACCGGTGCTTGAAGTGTCTTGCTGTCGGCATCACCTGCAGGGGTGCCATCCATCGGATGAAGGAAAGATCATGTCCAAGACCGTTTCCGCTCTCGGCGCTTTCGCCTGTGCCGCCCTCCTCGCTTTGCCCGCTTATGCCGACGCCGTGCAGGAGATCAACACCGCCGCCGCCCATGCCGGCATGGCGGCGGCGGCCGACACGACGAAGACTCTGCATTTCCATATCCAGCACACGCTGAACTGTCTCGAGGGCAAGGCCGGCCCCGATTTCAACGCCGGCCCGGGCAATCCTTGCGATGATATGGGCAAAGGCGCCATTCCGGACTCCGCCCCCGCCGACCAGAAGTCGCTGAAGGAGGCCGTGGTCAAGGCCAAGCAGGCCCTGGCCGAGCCGGATTTCGAAAAGGGCAAGACCCTGGCCGCCGACGCTCAGACCATTCTGAGCAAGTAAGAGCCCGACCCGAAACTCGGACCAGTGCCGTAGATGCTAGGCGCGAGCAGCGCAAAACCGGAGCGTAGCAGCGCTACGTGAGGATTTGAGCAGCGCAGCAACGACGCAGATGCGGCGCTGGAGCGGGTTTCGGGTCAGGCTCTAAGGCGGTCAATAGTCGCGATAGCTTCGCTCGATTCGGGCGTAAGCGCCGCTTTTCCGCAACTCGGCCAACCCGCGGTCGAAGGCGGCGCAGCGTCCCGGATCGGCAAAGGCGACACTGTACAGGACAGGTGGGAACAGCTCGTAGGTCGTGACCGGCTGGGTGACGTCGACTTGGCCTGCGGCGGCGCGGTTGAAATAGGCGATGATGCGGGTATCCCCGACGATCACATCGATCCGGCCGCTGAACAGCAGCAGATTGCGGGTGACCTGGTTGGCCTCTTCGCGATAACGGGGATTGGCTTCGGCCATGCGCCGGTAATCCTCGCCCAGCAGCTCGCGTGAGCGTTGAAACGAACTCACCGAATAGCGGCCCAGATCCTGGACGGTGCGGATCTCGAAATGATGCGCCGCCAGCGCCATCGCGACATTGTGATATTCGATATAGGGCGCGGTATAACAGGCGACGTCGCTCGATTGCGGGCCGGTCGTGGTGATCGCGTCGAGCGCCCGCTCGGCGAACAGATGGCGCAGGCGCTCCAGCGGCGCGAATACCGGCTGGACCTCGAACCCGGCCTGGCGGGCGGCATCGACGACGATGTCGAACTCCAGCCCGCGTTTCTCATTCTCGAAGACATAGGGCGGCTTGTTGGTGCCGAAACCGATGCGCAACAGCCGGAGCTCGTCGTCGGCCGTCGCGGACGAGGAGATCAGCATGCACAGCGTCATCAGGTGCAGCGCAGGACGCATCGGCACCCCCTTCCCCGGCAGAATAGCAGATTTAGACTAGAGTATCTGTTTGAACTCAGTACACTTTTCGCCATGAGCGCGAGCCATTGGCTGGAATGTCCCGATTGCGGGTTGCTGCAGGTGCTGCCGCCGCCGAGGCCCGGTCATGTCCGCCGCTGCCCGCGCTGCCATCGCTCTTTCGGCGACGGCACCAATCATGGGGACGCCGCGCGCGCCCTCACCCTCACCGCCCTGATCCTGTTCGCGCTGGCCAATCTCAACCCCTTCCTGGGCCTGAGCTTCGGCGGGCGGGAAACCACCATCCATCTCGGCTCCGGCGTCGAGGGCATGGCCAGCCATGGCAGCGATCTGCTGCCGGTCGCCCTGATGGTGCTGGCCATATCGATCCTGGCGCCGCTCGGCCGCCTGACGGCGCTGGGGCTGGTCCTGCTGCGCCTGAGGCATGGGCGCAATAACCGGCTGACCGCCCATCTGATGCGCTTCGCCGACCGCCTGCGCGTGTGGTCGATGCTGGATGTTTTCCTGGTCGGGGCGCTGATCGCGCTGACCAAACTGCACGACCTCGCCACCGTCGAGGTTGGAATCGGCCTTTATATGCTGGGCGCGCTGGTGCTGATCCTGGCTTTGCTGGAAATGGCGATCGACCGCCACGCCATCTGGAACCAGATCCATCCCTCCCCCTCGGCCGACATCCCTGCCCGTCCGGATTGGCTCGGCTGCTCCGAATGCGCCATGGTGCAGGAGCCGGGCGAGCGCTGCGTCCGCTGCGGGTGTCCGCTGCACCGGCGCAAGCCGCACAGCCTGGACCGCGCCGGCGCCCTGGTGGCGACCGGATTCGTGCTCTATCTGCCGGCCAATCTCTATCCGGTGCTGACCGTGATCAGCCTCGGACGGGGGGCGCCCGCGACGATTCTGGGCGGCGTGATGGAATTGCTGAACGGCGCGGACTGGCCGCTGGCGGTGATCGTTTTCACCGCCAGCGTCGCGGTCCCGCTGATGAAACTGTTCGGGCTGGCCTGGCTGATCCTGTCGGCGCAGCGCGGCGTGGACTGGGGCCTGCCCGATCATACCCGCCTGTATCGCCTGATCGACCTGGTCGGGCGCTGGTCCACCGTCGACGTGATCGTGGCCGCGCTGTTGACCGCGCTGGTGACCCTGGGCAACATCGCCGAAGTGCTGCCCGGCCTGGGCGTGCTGGCGTTCGGCGGAGTGGTGTTCGTGACCTTGCTTGCCACCGAATTCTTCGATCCCCGGCTGTTGTGGGACGCGGCTGGAGAAAATAATGCCTGACCCTTACGAACCTCCTGTCTCCACCTTTCACAAGCGGCGCTTTCCCCTGGTCTGGCTGGTGCCGGTCGTCGCCCTTTTGGCGGCGGGCTGGCTGGGCTGGCGGACTCTGGCCGGACGCGGTCCGATGATCGAGATCTCGCTGGCCAGCGCCGAGGGCATCGAGGCCGGCAAGACCAAGATCAAGCATCACGACATCGAGCTGGGCACCGTGGAAACGGTCGATCCGTCCGAGGATCTGTCGCGTGTCACCCTGCATGCCCGCATGAACGTCCATGCCAAGTCCCACCTGACCGAGGGCACGCGCTTCTGGGTGGTGCGGCCGCGCCTGTCCGCCGAGGGAATCAGCGGTCTCTCGACCCTGATCTCGGGCTCCTATATCGAAATGGACCCCGGACAGGGCGCCTCCGAGCGCCATTTCACCGCGCTGGAAGACCCGCCGGTGATCAGTGCCGACGCGCCCGGCACTCATTTCGTGCTGAAGACCGGGCGGCTGGGCTCGATCATCCAGGGCGCGCCGATCTCGTTCCGCGGCATCAAGGTCGGCCAGGTGCTGGGCTATCAGCTGTCCGACGAGGATGGTACCGCCACCGTGCAGATCTTCGTGCAGAAGCCGCACGATACGCTGGTGCATGAGGGATCACGCTTCTGGAACGCCTCGGGCTTTACCGTCGAATTGGGCAGCGCGGGCCTGCGCATGCAGACCGAATCGATCCAGGCCATCCTGACCGGCGGCATCGCCTTCGACGTTCCGCCCGGCGGCGAGAGCGGCGAGATCGCCAAGGCCAATTCGGTCTTCGAGCTGTATCCCAATGTCGACAAGGCGCGCGATGCGCTGTTCACCCGCAAGATCCCGTTCCTGCTGCATTTCCAGGGTAGCCTGGACGGGCTGGCGCCGGGCGCGCCGGTGCGTCTGCAGGGCATTCAGATCGGCAACGTCACCGACATTCATCTCGAATATGACGCCAAGACCGACCGCGAGACCGTGCCGGTGCTGATCGACGTCGAGCCGCAGCGCGTGCGCCTGCTCAACGAGCCGGACCTCAAGGAGACGGAGTTCCGGCCGCATTCCTATGCCACCTTCCGCCGTTTCGTGCAGCGCGGGCTGCGGGCGCGCCTCGCCTCGGGTAGTCTGATCACCGGCCAGAAGCTGATCGCGTTGGATTTCATGCCCGACGCGCCCAAGGCCGAGATGATCGAAACCGGGCCGATCCCCGAGATTCCGACCGTTTCCGCCTCCGACATCGATTCGGTGATGCAATCGGCCAAGGGTGTGCTGGTCAGCGTCAAATCGGCGGTGGACGGGCTGGACGGGATCATCCGATCGCCCGAGCTGAAGCACGCGGTGACCGCGCTCGACCATACCATGACGAATTTCGACGCGATCAGCCGCGAAGCCCAGCCGCAGATCGGGCCGATGCTGGCCGAACTGCGCGCCGCGTCGCATTCGGCGGATATGGCGCTGAAGCAGGCGGCGGAGTCGCTCGGCACCGTCAGCGGCGCGCTGTCCTCGGACGCGTCCGGCGGCGATCTGGCCGGCACGCTGACCGAACTGCGCAACGCGGCGGCATCGCTGCATCAATTGACCGATTACCTGGAAAGCCATCCGGAATCGCTGATCAGGGGCAAGAAATGAAGAAAAGCCCGATAGTGGCCGTCGCTCTGCTGCTGACCGCCTGCGCCGGCAGCCCGGACAATCGCTACTACACCTTGTCGGCGGCCGCGCCCGCGCAGGTCTCTTCCGGCGGCCGGCCCGCGGTCCATCTGGCGGCTTTACGGCTGCCCGAACTCTATGACCGGCCGCAGATGGTGACGCGCACCGGACCGCAATCGGTCGATATTGACGAATATGACCGCTGGGCCGAGCCGCTGGAGCGCATGGCCACCCGCATTCTGGCCCAGGATCTCGCCGCCCGCCGCACGGGCGGCGCTGAATCGCCGTCCGCCTTTGTCCTGGTGGATGAGTTCGCCGCCGACCGCTCGGGGACCGCGCGGCTGTCCGGCAGCTGGAAGATTACCGAGACCGACGGCACAACGCGCAGCCGCGCTTTCTCTTTGGCTGAACCGCTGTCGGGCGGCGATCCCGCTGCCGCGGCGGCGGCGATGAGCGCGCTGCTCGGCAAGCTGGCCGACGAGATCGACCGGAACTAGGGAATCTTCACTTCCGTCGCCGCCCTGTCGAGGGCGGACTTGGTGTTTGCCAGGGCATTTTCCAGCTGCTCGCGGTTCTGCCGCTGGGTGGCCGGCGGATCGTGCGAGTCCGGGATATGGGCCAGCGCGTCGAGGGTGTTGCGGGCGACCGCCCGCAGGCTGGGGGAACCCTCGCCGCTGATCTTGTCGAGCGCGGCGATTTCCCTGTCCGGATTGTTCTGGAACCTGGTCTTCAGATAATCCTCGATGTCGATTCCGCCCGCGGTGAAATGGGCGTAGAGACCGCTATCCGCCGAGCTGACCGTGGACAGGATGTCATAGGCGAGCATACCCATGGAAAAATCGGAAATGGCCTTGCCGTGCTGGGCGTCGCGCAGCATGTCGCTGACCGAGCCCGAATAGTCCTGCAGCGATTTCTGAAACTCCAGGGCCTCGTCATGGTCTTCCAGGGTGATCATGCGGCTGGGACTGCTGCACGCGGTCACGGCGACCAGCATGGCAACGGCACAGAAACGCACCCCCCCGATGAAAGACCTTCCGACCATCCCGTTGCCCCTCCTCGGCGATGTCACACTATTGTCGCACGAGGCCGTCGTTTATGAGAGTCCGAGTTCTATCAATCGCATAACGTCCAGCGCCTGCTCGCCGGGTACCGGATTGGCGCCCGTCCCGGCAATGGCGTCGCGCACGCCCATATAGAAGCGGCGATAGTCGCCGGCGTCCAAAGTCAGCGGCGCGGACCGGGTGGTGTCGCCCTCTCCCGCCACGGTCAGGAACACGGCGCCGTCATCCTCGCCCCAGCCGGCATCGCCGGGGATGCGGCCGATCTTGAGCGCGTCCTCCTGGCGGTCCAGGCCATGCTTGACCAGGCTGCCTTTGGTGCCGTGAACGGCCAGGCGGAAACGGCTGTCGGCCACCAGGCAGCTGCTGTGCAGGATGACGCGGACGTCCGGATAGCGCAGCACGGCATGGAAATAGTCCGGCGCCTTGGCGCCGTCGCGCTGTTTCTGGATGTCGGCGGTGAGCGAGTCCGGCTTGCCGAACAGCACCAGCGCCTGGTCGATGAGGTGCGGCGCCAGATCATACCAGGTGCCGGCGCCCGGCACGTCCCGTTCGCGCCAGCGGTCGCGCACGATCGGGCGGAAGCGGTCGTAATGCGAGGTGAATTGCCGCACCTTGCCCAGGGTTCCCTCGCCGATCAGCCTTTGCAGGGTAAGGAAATCGGCGTCCCAGCGGCGGTTATGAAACACCGAGAGCAGCCGGTTGGCGCTCTTGGCATGGGCGATGACCGACTCCGCCTCTTGCACGGTCAGGGTGAAAGGCTTGTCGACGACGACATGCTTGCTGGCCTCCAGCGCCTGATGCGCCTGGGGAGCGTGCAGCTCGTTGGGCGTGGCGATCACCACCAGATCGATCTCGGGATCGGCCAAAGCGGCGGCGAGATCGGCCTGAACCTTGGTGTTCGGGTAATCGGCCCGCACCGTGTCGGGCTTGCTCGATACGATGGTGTGCAGGGTCAGGCCGGGCGTCGCCGCGATCAGCGGCGCATGAAAGGTCTTGCCGACATAGCCATAGCCGACCAGCGCGACATTCAAGCTCATAGGCTCAGCACCAATCCGTCATAGCCGGGCTCGACACCCTCGGGCAGCTCGCGCCGCAGGGTGTCGTAATCGAGGCGCGGGCTCATATGGGTGATCACCATATGCTTGGGCTTCAGCCGCTCGCGCCATTCCAGCGCCTTGCCGACATGGGCGTGGGTGGAATGGGGAATGTCGAGCAGACAGCCGACGATCCACAGATCCAGCCCTTCCAGCTGCGCCATCGATTCCTCGGGCAGATGCAGTACGTCGGTCGAATAGGCCATGGCGCCGATCCGATAGCCGGTGGTGCGCGAATAGCCGTGATCCTGCTCGAAGGAAATGGCGGGAATGCCGGCCGCTTCGAAGGGGCCATCCACGCAGTGCGGGATCAGCCAGGGCTTGTAGATGCCATATTTGGTCGGGTCCAGCGGCGCGAACACATAGTCGAAACGCTCGCTGATCTCATCCAGCGTGTGCTGGGCGGCATAGACCGGCACCGAGGCGTTCATGGCGCGGTTGATCTCGCGCATATCGTCGATGCCATGCAGATGGTCGGCATGACCATGCGTGAAAAGAACGGCGTCTATATGCCTGATTTCAGAGGATAAAAGCTGCTCACGCAGATCGGGGCTCGTATCGACCAGAATGGTCTTTCCGGCCTCCTCGATCAGGATCGACGGACGGCGGCGGCGGTTCTTCGGATTGGCCGGATCGCAGCGTCCCCAGCCGGAGCTGATCATCGGCACGCCGCCGGCCGCGCCGCTGCCGAGAATAGTGACTTTCACCGCGGGACCTTCGTGAACAGCGTGAAGAAATTATCGGTGGTGACGTCGGCCAGCGCCGGCGGAGTCAGGCCCTTGATGTCGGCCAGCACGGCGGCGGTCTGCGCCACATAGGCCGGTTCACAGCGCTTGCCGCGATGAGGGATCGGCGCCAGGAACGGCGAATCGGTCTCGACCAGCAGACGGTCGAGCGGCACGTCCTTGGCGATGGCGCGCAGATCCTCGGATTTCTTGAAGGTCAGGATGCCGGACAGCGAGATGTAGAGCCCGAGCTCCAGAGCCTTCTCGCCCAGGGCGCGGCCCGAGCTGAAACAATGGACCAGGCCGGGAAACGCGCCCTTGGCGACTTCCTCTTCCAGGATGGCGGCCATGTCATCGTCGGCGTCGCGAGTGTGGATGATGATCGGCAGCTTGGCCATGCGCGCCGCCTGGATATGGGCTCGGAAGCTGCGCTTTTGGGCTTCGCGCGGGCTGTGCTCATAATAGTAATCGAGCCCGGTTTCGCCGAAACCCACCACTTTCGGATGCTTAGCCAACTCGACCAACTGCTCGGCGGTGACCTCGGTCTCCTCGCCCGCCTCGTGCGGATGGATGCCGACGGTGCAATAGACATTGTCGAAGCGCTCGGCCACCGCCAAAACCCGCGGGAATCGCGACAAATGGGTACAGATGGTCAGCATGAGGCCGACATTGGCCTCGGCCGCCCGGCTCATGATCTGTTCGAAATCCTCGGCGAATTCCGGGAAATCGAGATGGCAGTGGCTATCGACGAGCATGTTAAGACGCCGCCTCCTCCGTTTCGACATGGCGCGGGAACACGCCCTGCGGCGCCGGCAGCGCGGTTCCGCCGACCAGCGCATCGTCGAAATGGACGAAGGCGCGCTTATCGGCCGGCACGGCCAGCTGGTCCAGCATGCGGGCGATCGAGTCCGGCATCACCGGCTGCAGCAGCAGGGCGACGCGGCGCACGGTTTCGGCCAGCACATAGAGAACCGTGCCCATGCGGGCCAGATCCGTCTTTTTCAGCGACCACGGCGCCTGGACGTCGATATAGCCGTTGGCGGCCCGCACCACGACCATGATGGCCTCCAGCGCGTCGTGGAACTGCTGCTGGTCGAGCGCTTCGCGCACCGTGCCCAGCAGCGCCTTGGCCTGGCCGAGCAGCGCCTCGTCCTCTGCGGTGAAGGCGCCGGGAACCGGCAGATTGCCGTCGCAATTCTTGGCGATGATCGACAGCGAGCGCTGCGCCAGATTACCCAGGCCATTGGCCAGCTCGGCATTGACGCGGTTGACCATGGCGCGGTTCGAGAAATCGCCGTCATTGCCGAACGGCACTTCACGCAGCAGGAAATAACGGGTCTGGTCGAGGCCGAATTTCTCGACCAGCTTCACCGGATCGATGGTGTTGCCTAAGCTCTTCGAGATCTTCTGGCCCTCATTGGTCCACCAGCCATGGGCGAACACCCGCTTGGGCGGCGCCAGGTCGGCGGCCATCAGGAAAGCCGGCCAATAGACGGCGTGGAAGCGAACGATGTCCTTGCCGACCATGTGCAGATCGGCCGGCCAGAACTTGGCGTAGTCGCCGCCCTGGTCGGGGAAGCCCAGCGCGGTGATGTAATTGGTCAGCGCGTCGAGCCAGACATACATGATATGGGCCGGATCGTTCGGCACCGGCACGCCCCAGGTGAACGAGGTGCGCGAGATCGACAGATCCTGCAGCCCGCCCTTGACGAAGCTGATCACCTCGTTGCGGCGGCTGGCCGGGCCGATGAAGTCCGGATTGGCCTCGTAGAAGGCCAGCAGCTTGTCGCCCCATTCGGACAGCTTGAAGAAATAGCTGGGTTCCTTGACCCATTCGACCGGAGCGCCTGTCGGGGCGATCTTGGAGCCGTCGGCGGCGGTCTGCAGCTCGTCCTCGCCCCAGAAGGCCTCGTCGCGCACCGAGTACCAGCCCTCATAGCCGCCTAAGTAAATGGCGCCGCGCTCGACCAGACGGTCCCACAGGGCCTGCACCGACTTCTTGTGGCGCTCTTCGGTGGTGCGGATGAAATCGTCGTTGGAATAGTTCATCAGGCCGGCCAGGTCGCGGAAATTCTTCGACACCCTGTCGGTGAAGTCCTGCGGCGCGATGCCGGCGGCCTGAGCCGATTTCTCGACCTTCTGGCCATGCTCGTCGGTACCGGTCAGGAATTTGACGTCGAAGCCGTCCAGGCGCTTGAAGCGCGCCAGCACGTCGCAGGCCAGAGTCGTGTAGGCGTGCCCGACATGGGGGGCATCGTTCACGTAATAGATCGGCGTGGTGACGTAATAGGAGCGGGAATTCCCCGACATTGGACAAACTCCGGAAATCGATCGGGCTTTGTCCCATAGGGGCCGGCCGCGATCAAGGTCTTCAAGATGGAGGTTCCCATCAGGATCGGCATATACTTGCCGCAAGATGCGGAACCAGGCACAGCGTCGCGCAGCAGGTTATTGGGTCATGATCCAGCTGATGGCTGGTGCTATCGCCCTGCCCATATCCTTGTCCGCGCGGGCGGACGCCCCCTCGATAATCTTCATGGTGCCCGCCAACGAATCCATGCCTCTGGCCGGATACGAAAACGGACATCTGGCAGCCGGCCTGTACAAGGATCTCGGCGAGACCATCGCCGGGCGGCTGGGCCTTCGGGCCGATTACGTCGTGGTGCCGTCGGCGCGGCTCGGCGAGGGAATGGCGGCGGGACATGCCGACGCTTTATGCTATGTGCAGCCCGCCTGGCTCGAAGGCGCCTTCGATTGGAGCGTGCCGCTGCTCGACGATGCCGAACTGGTCATCGCCGAAGCCGGCGCGCCTCCGGTCAGACGGATCACGGACCTTGCCGATCAGCGCGTCGGCACGGTCATCAGATATCATTATCCCGAGCTTCAAAATCAGCTCGGCTCCCATTTCCTGCGCGACGATTCGCAGGATATGGGGATGAGTATCCGCCGTGTCGCGGCCGGCAGGCTCAAATATGCCGTCGTCGAAAAGCTGCTCTATGATTATTTGACGCGCGGCGCGCCCGATTCGCGGGTGCGGGTCGATATGAGCTATGCTCCCATCACCAGGATGTGCGCGTTTTCGCGCAGGTCGGGAATCCCCTTCCAGCGCTTCGACGCGGCTGTGAAGGCGGTGGTGGCCGACGGCACGATGGAACGGATACTCGAATCCTATCGGTGACGATGTACACTAGTTGACATTGGTCGGGGCCTGCGTACACTAGTGTACCAATGACGGAAGATCAGAAGCTATCGCGACAGGCCCTTTATAATCGCCGCAAACGTCTGGAAAGCGGCGGGGCGGTCTATGTCGTGCCGAGGGACAAGGCGGCGATGGATGTCGCCGTCGAGGAAGCCGGCATAAGTCAGGCCGAATGGCTGCGCGATGCCATCGATGAGAAAATCGATCGTGAAATTCCCGAATTGATGACGTGGAGAGCCACGTCGGGTGGCAAAAGGAGATCCCCCATGTTCGAGTTCTTTGCCGCATTCGGCCTGATCAAGACCAAGAAGATCGCCAAGGAATTGGCCGGCCTGTTGGCCATGACCGACAAGGACGCCGCCGGCCAGGCGGATCTGGCGGTCAAGGAGAAGACCCTGGATGCGGCCGGCAAGCTGCTGATGGAGCTGCGTCAGTCGCATGCCCACGAGGTCGGCGAGTTCGAGAAGCTGGACACGCTGTACAAGCAATATCTCGCCGCCGCCGAAAAGCTGCAGGCGCGGATGCAGGACGCCGCCACCTCCGACGCCGATAAGGGCCAGATCGAAGCCGGCCTCAACGAGCTGGTCGACAAGCTGGAGAAGATGGCGCCCGAGCTGGAACAGCATCGCCGCGACGTCGATGATTCCGCCGGCCTGCTCAAGGAAGCGACCGAGGCTTACGAGGAAAAGGCGGCCGATCTCAAGACCGCCAAGATCCAGCTCGACGAGGCGCAGCGGTCGCTGACCCGTGCCCAGATCGACGCCCAGCGGGCCCGCGAACAGGCCGAGAAGGCCGCCCGCATCGCCGGACTGCGATCGGATGATCAGGCCAGCGGCGTCAATGTCGCCTTGTCGGCCATGAACGATCAGGCCGCCAAGCTGCGCGCCAATGCCGAGGCCAACCGCCTCAAGGCTCAGGTGCTGGCCAAGACCCCGGCGGCGCCCGAGAACCAGTTCGTCGCCGAGGCCCTGGCCCAGGCGTCCGACAATAAACCGGCTCAGTCGGTGCTCGACCGTCTGGCCGCTCTCAAGAAGTAACGATAATGACCCGCTCCGGCCGGATGGCCGCACTGGCGGCGGCGGTTTCCGCCGCCGCCCTCCTCTCGGCCTGCGACGACAAGCAGCCGCAGCGCCATTCGCAGGTCGGCACGCCGCAGGGCCAGCAGCAGCAGGTGGTCTATCGCAATCTCGACGCCTGCCTGGCGCAGGCGACCGACATGACGATGGTCCAGGCCTGCCGCGACGGTTATGCCCAGGCCATGGAGAAAATGGCCGAGGCGCCGAAATACGAGACCCAGGCGACCTGCGAGGACGTCTACGGCCCCGGCAATTGCGTGCCGCGCGGCAGCGTGGTGCATGAGGGCGGCGGCTCCTTCATTCCTTTCATGATGGGCTACATGATCGGCGGCGGCTTCGGCCGCTCGACGGCCTATTACCCCGTCTATGTGGATCGCGGCGGCACCACTTTCGCCGGCGGCTATGGCGGCGGCGCCAACACTGTCGTCAGCACGCCGTCCTGGCAGGGCGGCGCGCCGACGGCGGTCCGTTCCTCTTCTTCCTCGGTGGTCCGCGGCGGCTTCGGCAGCACCGCGATGGCCAGCGCCCACGCCACCTCCGGAGGCTAAGGTTCAATGCAGCGCGAACTCATCACCGCCCGTCCCGACTGGCAGTCGGCGGTCGAGGCGGTCGGCTTCGATTTTCACACCTTCGACGCCGCGCCCTATTGGTGCGAGGACAATTTCTGGGCTTTCACCTCGGCCGAGATCGACGGGTTGGAGCAGGTCGGCAACGAGCTGCACAAGATGTGCATGCAGGCCGTCCAGCAGGTCATCGACGACCGCCGCCTGGCCCTGTTCGGCATTTCCGGCCTGGCCGAGGATCTGGTCAAGCACAGCTGGGAGCGGCGTGATCCGCATCTCTATGGCCGCGTCGACCTGGCCTATGACGGCTCCGGCCCGCCCAAACTGCTGGAGTACAACGCCGATACTCCGACCTCGCTATTCGAGGCGGCGATCGTGCAATGGTATTGGAAACAGGCCTGCTATCCGCAGATGGACCAGTTCAACAGCCTGGAGGAAGGGCTGATCGAACGGTTCCGCGCGCTGATGCGCGGCATTCCCAGCCAGGACCCGCGCCGGCACCTGCATCTGTCCTGCGTGATGCCCAATGTCGAGGATGAGGGAAACCTCAAATATATCGAGGCCTGCGCCATCGATGCCGGCTTCACCACCACCCGCATCGATATCGCCGATATCGGCTGGGACAAGGGCCGCGAGAAGTTCGTCGATCTAGACGAGAAAGTGATCGCCCGCCTGTTCAAGCTCTACCCCTGGGAATGGATGGTGAAGGAAAGCTTCGGCTTCAACATCCCCATCGCCGGCACCCAATTCATCGAGCCGGCCTGGAAGATGGTGCTGTCGAACAAGGCCATCCTGGCGCAGCTGTGGGAGATGTTCCCGCAGCATGATTACCTGCTGCCCGCCTCTTTCGAGCGCGAGAAGATCATGGCGCAATCGCCGCTGGGCGTGGTGCGCAAGGCCCTGCTCGGCCGCGAAGGCGCCAACATCACCATCTACGACGCCCAGGGCAACGTTATGGAAAGCCAGGACGGCGATTACGGCGCCGAAGGCTATGTCTGGCAGGCCCGCGCGCCGCTGGCCCGTGCCGGCGCCCGGGGGTCCGCGGTGCTGGGCGTCTGGATCATCGGCGACGAGGCGCGCGGCATGGGCATCCGCGAGGCCGAGGGCCTGATCACCACCGATATGTGCCATTTCGTTCCCCATGTATTTTCTTGAACGAGGATTTGAGACATCATGATTTCAGCCTTGATTCCCCTGGATAATCTTATTTCCTTCGCCGCTCATTTCGCGGTCGCTTCGGTCATGCTGGTGATCTTCGCGGCGCTGTGGCTCAAGGCCACGCCGTTCGACGATATCGGCCTGATCCGCGAGGGTAATGCCGCCTCGGCCATCTCGTTTGCCGGCGCGCTGATCGGCTTCGCCATTCCGGTCGCCGGCGTGGTGCGGGCCTCGTCCTCGCTGTGGGAGGTGCTGCCCTGGAGCGCCATCGCCCTGGTGGCTCAGCTGTTGGGATTGTGGGTGGTTACCAGAATCATGCACGGTCTGGTCAAGCCGATCGAGCGCGGCGAGACGGCGGCCGGCATCTTCGTGGCCGGCGTCGCCGTCACCATCGGCATCCTCAACGCCGCCTGCATGGGGGGCTGAAACCAAGACAACAGGCCGTTACCATTTAACTACACGATATAACCCGGTTTCCCGGCGGCCTTCTCTACCATCAGGAGGAGGTCACGGGAGACGGGAGAGTTGGACAGTCTATCGTCGCATGCCGCGGCGCGGGTCGAGGAATTGCAGCGCGTCCTGGCCGGGGACCCGTTCCAGGCGGAAACCCATTTCGTCCTCTCCATGCTCCACACCGAGCTGACGAAGCTCGAGGCCGCGACCCTCGATCTGAAGCGGACCATCGCCCTGGCACCCTTTGCCGCCTCGGCCTATAACAATCTCGCCAATCTGTTCGAACGCGCCGGCGATTTCGCCGAGGCCTATGGTCCGAGCCGCCGGGCGGTGCAGCTGGTACCCGCCGATCCCCTGTTCCAGTCCAACTTCGCCTCGTTCAGCTCCAAGGTCGACCACGCCGCCGATGCGGTGAACCATTATAGGGCGTCGCTGGCCCTCGCCCCCGCCGCGGTCAAGGCGAACAAGGATTTCGCCATCATCCTCGGTGAATTGGGACGCGGCGCCGAGGCGCGCGAGATCTTCCTGCGCGCGTCGGCCCTGATGCCCGACGCCGTCGACCTGGTCCGCAATTGCGTCGAGCTGGAGACCGTGACGCCGGATCACCCGGCGCGCGCGGCTTTGACGCGGCTGGCCGGGCGCCAGGATCGCATGAGCCTGCGCGATCGGATCGAGCTGAATTTCGCCCTCGGCAAAAGCCATGACGATCTCGGCGAAACCGCTGCCGCCTTCGCCTGCTGGACCAGGGCCAATCTGATGCTGCGCCAGGTGGTGCCCTATGACGAGGCGCAGGCGATGCGCAAATTCGACGCGGTCACCGGGCAATTCCCGGCGGCTGCCTTCGAAGAGGCGCAAGGTCGGGGCTTCGCCGGCGCCCGGCCCGTCTTCATCGTCGGCATGCCCCGCTGCGGCAGCACGCTGATCGAACAGATCCTGGCCAGCCATCCGGAGATAAATGCGGGCGGCGAGATCAATATTCTGGAAAGACTGATCGACCGCCATGGCGCCGAGGGCTATCGGGCGGTCGGCGAAGCCTATATGGCCCGATTGGCGCGCCTGCATCCCGGCGCCGTCCGCGTCACCGACAAGATGCTGGGCAATTATCTGCGCGTCGGCTTCATCGCCGCGGCGCTGCCCGATGCCAGGATCGTCCATGTCCGCCGCGATCCGCTCGACACCTGTCTGTCCAACTATTCGCGGCTGTTCGTGGAGAACCATCCCTACGCGTCGGATCTCGGGGAACTGGGCCGCTATTACCGCCGTTATGCCGAGCTGATGGCTCATTGGCGTGCAGCCCTGCCCGACGGGCGCATGATCGAGGTGGATTACGAGGCGGTGATCGGCGATCTGCCGGGCCAGGTCCGCCGCCTGCTCGATTTTCTCGATCTGCGGTGGGATGAACGCTGCCTGGCCTTCCATGAGACCGAACGTTTCGTGCGGACCGCCAGCCAGTGCCAGGTGCGCGAACCGCTCTATGACCGGGCGGTCGGGCGCTGGCATCGTTATGCCGGCCATGTCGGCGCGCTGATCGAGGGGCTTGGGCCGGAGGCCGGCAGGCATTATATGTTCGGCGCATAGTTTTTCTTCCGCGAAAGCCTCTTCCCATGTCCCTCCCCCGCCTCGCTTCTGCTCTGGTTCTGGCCGCCGCCCTGTCGGGTTGTGCCGTCGAGACCTGCAACGACCATCCCTGCACGCCCGACGAGAAGCTGATCGAGGCGGTCAAAGGCAATATCCGCCAGCATTCCGCCCTGCTGACCGACCAGATCCGGGTGCAGTCGCAGGATGGTACCGTCTATCTCTATGGCCGGGTTTCGACCAATGTCGAGCTGGTCCTGGTCGAGGATGTCGCGAAGTCGACTGCCGGTGTCAAAAAAGTGGTTAACCTCTGTACGATCGAGAACGTACAGCGGTAAAACAGAATTTAAAGTAATTTAATAGGGAACAACTTGGTGGTGGCGTAGAGTTTGTTTCATCAACATTTCGTCAAAGGATTGTCGAAATGAAGAAACAACTCTCACTGGCAAGCTTGGTTCTTGCCGCAACGGTGGCGGCTTGCGCCGCCCCGAACAGCGAAGACATGAAATTGTCTTCCGACGTCGAACACAGCATCAATTCTCACCCGGCCTTGCTGACCGACCTGCTGCATGTGCAGGCCCTCAATCATGTCGTCTATCTGAGCGGCGCTACGGATACCTGGCTCGAACGCACCGATGCGGAAGAATTCGCCCTCGCCGTCCCCGGCGTGACCCGCGTGGTCAATAATATCGAAGTGAAGGCACCGCCGATTTGACTACCGACAGGCTTTCTCGACGGCAAGGAAGGCGTTCAGGATTACTTGCTTGCCGTCGAGATTGACTGCGTCGCCGCGCTCGAACAGCGTCGAAATACGTTCCCACAGCGCGGTCCATCGCTCCAATCCGACCCGCGAGACGAGGCGGTGCTGCACCTCTCCCTCGCCCGCGACGACTTCCGAGCCCCGGCCGCCGGCGGCGCGGCGCGCGCCCTGGGCCAGCCAGCCCGAGAACAGCTCCCCGAACAGCGAGACACTGTCGGCCTGTCGGCCGATCTTCTCGGCGAAATCGTGCAGCGCACTGCCTTGCAGTTTCGGCAGGCCGGCGAGAAGCCCGACCATGACGTTGTACAGTTCCATGCCGCCTTGCTCGTGCAGCGCAAGCGCCCGGCCGATGCTGCCATCGGCCAGGGCGGCCAGGCCTTGCAGCTCGGATGCCGGCATGTCCGGATGGTGGCGGCGCAGCAGTTCGATCACCGCGTCATGGCTCAAGGGCGGCATCGCCAGCCGCCGGCAGCGCGAGCGGATGGTCGGCAAAAGCCGGCCCGGGCTATGGCCCACCAGCAGCATGAGCGCGTGTTTCGGCGGCTCTTCCAGCACTTTCAGGATGGCGTTGGCGCTGTTGCGGTTCATCTCGTCGGCGGCGTCGACGATCACCACGCGCCAGCCGCCCTCGGCCGCGGTCAGCGACATGAAGGAGCCGACATCGCGCACATCGTCCACGGTGATCTCGCTTTTGCGTTTGGTCTGCTTGTCGTCGGACCAGCCGCGCTCGATCAGCTTGAAATCGGCGTGGCCGCCCGAGGAGATGCGGCGGAACACCGGGTGATCGGGCGCCATCTGCAGGCTGGCCGCCGGCGCGGCATCGCCGAACAGCCCGCCGCCGGAGGATTCGCCGCCGCCCGCCAGCACGAAGCGGGCGATGCGGAAGGCCAAGGTCGCCTTGCCGATGCCCTTGGGACCGGTGATCAGCCAGGCATGGGCCAGGCGCCTGGACTCCCAGGCCTGCAGGAACGCCTTCTCGGCGGCGTCCTGGCCGGTCAGGTCCGGATTGTCGCGGGGGGCGAGAGGTTCGCTGCTCATGAGGCGTTCCCGGTGGAGCCGGCTGATGGAACCGCAGAGGCGCAGAAACGCAGAGGGATGGTGCGGTTCAAAGCGCCTGCGGCAATCGAAGCCTGGTAGATTGCCGCAGGCGCCGCCGCCCCGAGGCGCCTCTGCGTTTCTGCGCCTCTGCGGTTAATGAACGCCAGCCTCACGATAACCGCTCGTCAATCACGGCCAATATCGCACCAAAAACCTCATCCTCACCCCGATCCGCCGGCACCACGGCGCAGCGGTCGGGTTCGGCGGCGGCGATGGCCAGGAAGCCGTCGCGCAGGCGCTGGTGGAACCCGCCTTTCATCTTCTCATAGCGGTCTTCCTCGCCGCCCCGGCCGGCGGCGCGCGCCAGGCCGGTTTCGACCGGGAGATCGAGGATCAGGGTCAGGTCGGGTTTGAAATTCCCCACAGCGATCCTGTAGAGGTCGCGGATCGCCTCATGCGGCAATCCATGGCCGTAGCCCTGATAGGCCAGAGTCGAATCGGCGAAACGGTCGCACAGCACCCATTTTCCGGCTTCCAGCGCCGGCCAGACCGTGCTGCGCAAATGGTCGCGGCGCGCGGCGAAATGCAGCAGCGCCTCGGTCATGCCGTCCCAGCGGTCGGGATCGCCCGACACCAGCAGGCCGCGGATCTGTTCGGCACCCGGCGAGCCGCCCGGCTCGCGGGTGGTGATCACGTCGCGGCCGCGGGCGCGCAGGGTTTCGGCCAGCCGGCGCAGCTGGGTGCTCTTGCCGGCCCCTTCCCCGCCTTCGAAGGTGATGAAGCGGCCGGCAGTCATGCTGTTATCAGCCGCCGATCAGGCCGCTGAGCTTGCGGCGCAGCTTGCCCATGAAGCCCAGGGCCTCGACGTCGCTGGCGGCGACCAGGCTCACGGTCTGATCGGGACGGCCCGGCACGCTGATGATCGCCTTGCCGATCTCCTGGCCCTTCTTGACCGGCGCCTTCAGGTCGTCGAGATGGGTGACCGAGGTCTTCATGTCGTTATGGGCGATGCGCTGCAGGGTCAGGTCGACCTGCTGGGTGGTGACCATCTGCACGGTCAGGGCCTTGCCGTCGGCCACCGGCACGTCGCCCAGCACTTCGCCGGCCTTGTAGACATGATAATCGTCGAACTCGCGGAAGGCCCATTCGGCCAGCTTCTGCGATTCCTCGGCGCGCTGCTTGATGCTGCCCAGGCCGTTCAGCACCAGGATGATGCGGCGGCCATTGCGCTGCACCGAGCCCACTTCGCCATAGCCCGCCTCTTCGGTATGGCCGGTCTTCAGGCCGTCGGCGCCGGCGATTTCGCCCCAGATCAGCGGGTTGCGGTTGTCCTGCTTGATGTTGTTATAGGTGAAGGTCTTCTCGGAGAAGATCGGATAGTAATCCGGGAAATCATTGATCAGATGCGTGGCCAGGATCGACAGGTCGCGCGCCGTCATCTTGTGGTCCGGGGCCGGGACGCCGCTGGCGTTGCGGAAGGTCGAATGCTGCAGCCCGATCTCGCGGGCGCGCTTGGTTTCCTGCTCGGCGAAGGCTTCCTCGCTGCCGGCCAGGCCCTCGGCCAGGACGGAACAGGCGTCGTTGCCGGACTGGATGATGACGCCCTTCAGCAGCTCTTCGACCGTCGGGTTCGAGTTGAGCGGCAGGAACATCAGCGATTCGTCGGTCTTGTAATGCTTTTTCCAGGCGGTCTCGCTGACCGGCATGGTGTCGGTGAATTTGATGCGGCCCGATTTCAGGGCGTCGAACACCAGATAGACCGTCATCAGCTTGCTCATCGAGCTGGGGGTCATCAGCTCGTCGGCATTCTTCTCCAGCAGCGTCGAGCCGGTGTTGTAATCGACGATGATGGCCTGCTTGGCCGCGGTTTCGATGGTTTCGGCCGAAGCGCCGGTGGCGGCGGCCAGCAGGGGAAGAACCCGGAAAAGCAAAGAACTGCGCATGAAACGAACCTTGGACTAGGGAAAACTCAATCGACGATGACGCGGGCGTCCGGATAGCCCGAGGCTATCACTTTCTCCAGCAGAGCGTCGGCGTCGGCGACGCTGTTCAGCGGGCCCAGGCGAACCCGGAAGAACGGGCCGGCCTTGGTGTGGACCTGCGAAATCTGGGCCGGCCACACGCCGGACAGCGCGGAGCTGACCCGGTTGGCATTGTCATAGCGGGTGAAGGCGCCGGCCTGGATGAAGATCTGGGTGGAATGGGGCGCTGCCTGCTGCGGCGTCTGGGACGCCAGACGCAGGTCCTCCTCGGCGGGCGTCGAGGCGACCGCCTCGCCGGCTGGCGCGCTGGACGGCGCCGGGACCGGCTTGGACGAGCGGTTCTTCGGCGTCGCCTCGGCCTTGATGCCCTTGGGCGGCGCCAGGTTCTCGGCCTGCATGGCGACACTCGGCGCGGCGGCGATCGGCGGGGCGTCGCCGCCCTTCAGCTGCAGCGCCAAGGCGCGGCTTTCGTCGGCCATGATCTGCACGCGGACGCGGGCAGTGCCTTGCATGTCCATGCCCAGCAGCTCGGCGGCGTGCTTGGACAGATCGAGGATGCGGCCATGGGCGAACGGGCCGCGGTCATTGACCTTGACCTCGATCGAGCGGCCGTTTTCCAGATTGGTCACCTTGACGATCGACGGCATCGGCAGGGTGCGGTGCGCGGCGGTGACGCCGTTCTGGTCGAACACATCGCCATTGGCGGTATATTTGCCGTGGAAATCCGGCCCGTACCACGAGGCGATGCCGGTCTCGTCATAGGAATAATCCTCGGACGGATAATACCAGACGCCGTTGATCTGATAGGGCTTGCCCACCTTGTAGCCGCCGGCCGGTGCCGCCGTCTGGGCGTCCTTGACCTGATAGCCGTCGGGGGAGGCTTTCTGTCCGCCGCCGCAGCCCGCCAATAGCAGACAGCCGGCCACGATCCACAGCGGAGACCGCATCATCTGGGGCATACCCGATCCAAAATTAGCATATGTGGTAGATTATCGGCTTGCGACACGATCGGCAAGTGTTCCCGCCGCCAGCGCGAAGAAGAATGACCGGTTCCAGTGCAGCAGGGCGCGAAAATTGTCGCCGACCAGATAGATCTGGCCGGTTCCGCCGGTGCCGTCCTTGCCGGCGTCGGCGCGCAGCAGGGCCAGCTTCATTTCGGGCGGGCCGGTCAGCTTCTTGCCGTCGGCGCGCCGCACGCCGAGACGGCTCCAATCCTTCAGCGGGCGCGGACGGTCGAGGCCGAACAAAGCCGGCGCCAGGCCGCGCTTGGGCAGGCTGATGGCCATGCCCCAAGGCTCGCCGGGCTTCCAGCCGAGGCCGGACAGGTAATTGGCGGTCGAGGCCCAGACATCCTCCTGATTGCTCCAGATGTCGGCAGGGCCCTGCCCCGACGCAGACTGCGCGTAATTCAGATAGGTCGAGGGCATGAACTGGCACTGGCCCATCGCGCCGGCCCAGGAGCCGCGCATATTCTCGGGGCGCACGCCGTGCGACGCCATGGTCAGGGCCTTCATCAGCTCGCCGCGGAAATATTGGCTGCGCCGTCCGTCATAGGCCAGGGTCGCCAGTGCCTGGATCACCGAGAAGCTGCCCATGTTGCGGCCGTAATTGCTCTCGATGCCCCACATCGCCACCATCTGCTGGGGCGGCACGCCATAGCGGCGCGAGAGCTTCTTCAGCGCGGCACGGTTCTGCGCCAGCTGCTTTTTGCCGTCCTCGACCCGCTGCGGGCTGGCGGTGTGCGCCAGATAATCGTCCCAGGTCATGGTGAATTCGGGCTGCTTGCGGTCCAGCTCCAGCACCTTGTCGATCGGCTGGAGGCTGTCGAGCGCCCGGCCGGCCAGGGCGGGATCGATGCCGTTCGCGACGGCTTCGGCCTTGAAAGCGGTCAGCCAGTCGGCGAAGGAAAGGTCGGCGGCGCGGGCGGGAGACGACAGGCCCAGCAGCAGGGCGATCAACAAAATCGGTAAGCTACGCATGGCGTTCCTTGTGCCACGGCGCGGACCCGCCTGGCAACCGGCAACCAGCATTATGTTTGGACAGTCGCCGGAGGAGCGCAGCGTAGGACCCCGAGGGCGCGGGGGCGAAGGTCCCAAGGTTCCGGGCGGCGGCAAAGCCGACGTCTGGAATGAACCGGAGGGAGGCTACCCCGCTCACATATGAATCAGGGGCCCGGGAACAGGGCCCCTGTCCAGCCACGGGCTCGGTAATAAGCCATGCCGACCAGTTCATGCAGGGTGCGGCTGAGGAAATAGAGCCGCTCGATCGGAACGTCCTCGTTGGCCCATTCCTGTTCGCCGCCGGTCAGGTAATTGACCGGCCAGGGGATCACAGTCCAGCCCATCTGGCGGAACACGCCGACCGAGCGCGGCATATGCAGGGCCGAGGTAACCAGAATCCAGGTGCCCTGCCCGTGATCCGGCGCCAATTCCTTGCTGAACAAAGCGTTCTCATAGGTGTTGCGCGACCGGGTCTCGAGCAGCAGGCGGCTTTCATCGACGCCCATATCCTGCAAAGCCCGCCCGGCGAAATCGGATTCCCGTGCGGCCGTGCTCAGCGGGTCGGCGCTGCCGCCGGTGAACAGCACCTTGGCTTCGGGATGCAGATGGGCCAGGCGGGCGCCTTCGATCAAGCGCTCCGCCGCGTCATTGACGGTTGGACGGCCGCGCGCCTGGCTGACGGCGGGGCGGATCATGCCGCCCAGGATGATGATGCCGTCGATATGGTCGGGCAGTTTCGGCGCCTGCGGGAACCGGTTTTCCACCACGCCGGTTATCGCGGGTTGAACTGGAAGGAAGGTCAGGCTGGCCACGGTCAGCACGACGATGCTCAGGAATGTCCGCCCGCGCTGCCAGCGCCTGCTCCACAGCAGCGCGGTCCCGATCAAGAGGGAGAGCATCAGGAGGGTGCCGCTGGTGGTCAGCAGGCCGAGCAGCTTGGAGGCCAGATAATCCATGGCTTCAAGGAAATAGCGTCTGCGACGCCCCTCGGCAATAGATTGAATTGCCCCCCTCCCTGACCCCGCCGAAACTTGCTATGGTGAGGTTTGGTAAGACTCAATCTGGGCGGGATGCCAGCCTTATGATCCATCTGGCGAATATTCTGATCGCGACCGACGATTCCGCTTTTGGCGCGGATCTCCTCAACAAGCTCCACCGGAACCGTTATGAGGGGCAAGTGGTCGCCAGCCAGGAGGAAGCCATTGCCGCCGCGGTGCAGGAGCGCCCGGACATCGTGCTTCTGGGAAGCTCGATCCGGGGCGGCGACCCGATGACCCTGACGCGGATGCTGAAGGCGTCGCCCGAGACCGGCGATATTCCGGTGTGCCTGCTGGCCAGCGAAGCCTCGGCCGAACTGCAGAACCGCGCCTTGGCGGTCGGCATCGCCGACGTGCTGACGCCGCCGCTGTCCGAGACCAAGCTATTTTCCCGCCTGCGTCCGCTGGTGCGCCTGGCCTCGATGCAGACCGAGCTGGTGCAGCGCGGTCTGGTCGCCCAGAAGTTCGGTATCGCGATCGAGACCAAGCTCAATCGCCGCAAGGACGACAAGAGCGAGCGCATCCTGCTGATCGGCAAGCCTGCCGATTACCTGTCCAAGCATCTGCCGCACGCGACCATCTCGTCGGTCGTCGATCCCTATCAGGTCGAAGCCGAGCTGGAAAAAAACAGCTACGACGCGGCAATCGCCATTCCCAATGGCGATCCGGCCCGTTATCTCGATCTCTGTGTGCAGATCCGCAACAATCCGCGCCTGTTCAACCTGCCGGTGATCATGGTCGCCAAGGCAAATGAGATCGACGAGGACACCGCCTATCAGCACGGCGTCTCCGGCTATTTCAAGGAACCGGCCGACCCGTTCGAGCTGAACAACACCGCCTTGTTCATGGTGCGCCGGCAAAAGCTGCGCTGGCAGATTCGCGAGGCGCTGGGCGAGGCCGAGACTCCGCTGATCAAGGATGCCGCGACCGACGTGTTCAGCCGCGCCTTCTTCGACGCCTATGTCTCGCAGCGCGTCACTTACGCCCTCAATCATGGCCGCCCGTTGTCGATCGGCTTCTTCCGGGTGCCCGACGTCGAGAACATCCGCCAGCGTTTCGGCGAGGAACAGGCGAACCATCTGCGCCTTCAGGTGTCGCAATGGATATCCGGCCTGCTGCGGGTCGAGGACATGACCGCGCGCTATGAGGACAATGAATTCTGCGTTCTGCTGCCCGACAGCCCGCAGACCGAGGCCAGCCTGGTGATCAACCGCATCGCCGGCGTGCTGGCCTATACCGATTTCGCCGTGCGCGACGTCTATGAGCCGGTCAAGGTCTGGGTCCGCGCCGGCTATGCCGAGCTGATCGACGGCGATACGACCGAAAGCCTGATCGCGCGGGCGCGTCAGGCCATGGTGGCGTAAGAAAGGAGAGACAGAATGCGCATCGACATCGTTTTCGATGCCGTCTGCCCCTGGTGCTTCATCGGCAAGCACCGGATCGAGCGCGCTCTGGCCATGCGTCCCGACGTGACGCCGGAGATCCGCTGGCGGCCTTTTCTGCTGAATCCGGAGCTGCCGCCGGGCGGCATCGACCGCCAGGCCTATCTGGAACGTAAGTTCGGCAGCAATTACCGCATCCAGCGCATCCACGCCGCCGCCTTGCAGGCCGGCCAGGGCGAAGGCATCACCTTCAATTTCGACACTATCCGCCGCATGCCCAACAGCATGAACGCGCACCGCCTGATCAATTTCGCCGGCATCCACCAGAGCGAGATCGTCGAGGCGCTGTTCCAGGCCTATTTCGTCGAGTCCATCGATATCGGCGAGATCCCCAACCTGGTGAAGATCGCCACCGCCCACAGTCTCGACGGCCGCGAGGTCGACGATTACCTGCGCAGCGGCGCGGGCATCCTGCAGGTCGAAACCGAGAACGCCCGCATGCACCGCCTGGGCGTTTCCGGCGTGCCCTGCTACATCTTCGAAGAGCATTACGCTATCGCGGGGGCTCAGGAGCCGGAGATCGTGGCGCGGCTTTTGGACATTGCGCGCGAAACACAGCTGGAAGCGGCTTCCCGGTAGTTTTATTCACCACGAAGGACACTAAGAGCACAAAGAAAGGCACGAAGAATTTCTCTTGGTGTGCCCTTCGTGTGCTTTGTGCTCTTTGTGGTGAAATAATTGGCTTCGCCTACTCCGCCATCTCCTGTTCGGCCAACGCGAACGGCACGATTCCCGTCCGGTTGAATCGCGCGAAGAAAGCCGGAAAGTCGAAGGGATCGCCCTTTTCCTCGGCGCGGTGGGAGGCGGCGGCGATCAGATGTTCGAAGCCGAGTTTGCCCGTGATGTAGCTGGTGCCGTAGCCGGGCTGGCGGAGATAGAGCAATTGCTCGAAGCCGACCAGATCACTGGTGGCGTCCGACCATCCGCGCGGCGTCCAGCGGGCATGAAAGCGGCCGGCTTCGTCGAGCTTGATTTCATTGGCCTGGACGCGCAGCGAGGCAAGGCCGCGGGCGGCGCGGTTGGCCAGCATGGTCCAGACGATTTCGCGGCCGCGCGGATCATCGTCATAGAGCCCGGCCTGCATCAGCCATTCCTCCATGGCGGTGGCCAAGCCTTCCGAGCGCGTGTCGAACATGTTGAAGAGAATGGGCAGGCGGCGGATCGGGCTGTCGTTCGGCTCGTGCCTGAGGCGGGCCAGTTCGATCCAATGATACTTGTGGGAATCGAGCCCGAGCGGATCGTAAGCCATTGTGTGGTCGAAGAAATTCCGCTTGTCGGGCGCGGCCCACTCGCCGGTCTGCTGTTGCATCGCCGAGCGGTAATAGTCTTTGTCCGGAACGATCCCCGCCCCGATCATGAAGTCGGTGATCCTGGCGATTTTCGCCGCGGCATAGGCGTTGAAGGCGGCTTCGTCATTGACGGGCTCCTGCTTGGGCAGGGCGCGGTTCCTGAATTCCTCGGTGCGTAATCCGGCCAGAGCCCTGTCGAGTTCGCGCTGAAGCAGAATCCTCTGTTCCTCCCAGGTAAGAGGAAGCAGATGGACGTTGCGCTCATACCAGTCGTAATTGGCTTTGCCGACGCCCGACGGGCCGGTCTTGCGCGGAGCTTCCGTGGCGACCCAGCGCTCGAAATCCACAGTGGCTGTGCGGGCGGCCTCTACGGCGGACACCAGCGCCGGCCCGGCGCCGGCCAGGCTGCCATGGACCGGCCCTTCCAGGGTTCGCATGGTCAGCGTGCCGGCCTGGAGCGCGGCCAGGTCCGCCGCCTGCTCGTGGAGGGCGCGGCCGGCATAGCGCCACAGATCGGCGGCATTGCCATCCTTGAGATTGGTCCTGGCATCGGCCAGAAGCGCGGGAATCGCGCCGATCTGGCAGGCCAGTTTCTTCTGGTCGTCCGCGGACAGCGGATAGCCATAGGCGAACAGGTCGATCACCGGTTCGGCAGCACTTCCCTCATGCGCGGGGACGTCGCTCTGCTCATCCTTGATCGTGGCGTAGAAGGAGGGATCGCGAGCCCAGGGCTGCAGCACCCGGAGATCGAAGTCGAGCCCGTTCATTTCCGCTTCGATCAGGCGGTAATCGTCCGCCTGCGCAGTGGTCCAGCCTTTGCGGTCGATGGCGGCAAGGCGGGTACGGAACAGCTTCAATCCGGCGGCTTTGCGCGCCAGCGCCGTCTTGCCGTAATCGGGGCGGCAATCATGGATCTCCGGCGCGGCGAAGGCCCGCCAGTCCTGGGCAAGGTCGACGAGCGACCGGTAATCGGAAGCCTTTGCCTGGCCGGTCAGCAGGAAAACGGCCAGCGGCACCGCGAGCAACAAACGCATAGATCCCTCCCCTTGCCCGGTTCTCATCGAGCGAACCGGATATTGCGCGAACGGTCGCTGGTGAAGATCAGCGCTTCCGGCGACAGATCGACCCGCCACATTCCGTCCAGGCTTATGAACTTTCCGGCCGTGGTCGGCCGCAGCGTGATCTCGCGGCCGGAGGACGAGCTCAGCACCAGCTTGTCGCCGGACACCCGCGCCGTCAGTTCGGCACGCGCCTCGTCGCTGTAATAGCGCCCGGTAAGCGCGGCGAGATCCTCGGTGGAGAGTTGCCATTCGCTGGCCGGCTCGGCTTTCGGCGCGTTGGGTGGCTGGAGCTTGGCCGTTTTCGAGAAGATCGCCTCCAGCTTGTTCCAGTCGAGCCCGCCTTTGACCGTCCCGCTATTGCACAAGGTGGCGATCGACAGATCGTTTCCGGGAAAACGGCCTATGAAGGCGCGATAGCCGGCGGTCGAGCCGGTATGGTCGATCGCCTCATCGCCATTGACGGTGGTGAGCGCCAGGCCCAGGGCGTAATGCGCCATATGTCCATCATTGAGGCGGGCATCCTGGGTCATCATCGGCACCCAGGACATGAAAGCCGCCGGCGGATGGGACAAAGCGCGGTTCCAGGCCAGCAGATCGCCGACCGTGGTCAGAAGTCCGGCATGGCCGATCACGTTCTCGAACGGCATGTCGAGACGCCAGCCTCCCGCGCCGTTGCCGTCATAGGCCTGGGCGCGGCCGGGCACGATGCGGGTGAAGTCGCCGCGCCAGGAAGTGTGCGTCATGCCGGCGGGCCGGAACAGATTGTCGCGGGTGAAGGCTTCCAGGCTCTGGCCGCTGACCCGCTCGACCACCAGCACCAGCAATACATAGTTGGAATTGCTGTAGAGATATTCGGCGCCGGGCACGAAGTTCAGCGTCTTCTGGCGGAAGATCGCCTGGGCGGCGTAATCCTCGGAAATCGCCCGGCTGGTGCGCGGCCATCCCTCCAGCTCGACGATGTCGCTCCATTCCTTGATGCCGCTGGTGTGATGCAGCAGATGGTTCAGCGTCACCTTCACACCGTAATCCGGCAGTTCGGGCAGATATTTGTGGGCGTCATCGTCGAGCGCCAATTTGCCCCGGGATGCCAGCACGGCGATCGAGGCCGCGGTGAATTGCTTCGAGATCGAGCCCGCCTCGAAGATGGTGTCGGGCGTAACAGGCCGGGCGCTTTCGAGATCGGCCATGCCATAAGCCTTGGTGAACAGGCGCTTGCCGCCCTGCTCCACCCCGACGGCGCAGCCGGGCGTGGTCTTACCGAACCGCGAAAACCATTGATCGACCGCTTTGGTCTGTTCGGGAGTAGCTGCGAGGGTAACGGCAGGAACCAGCGCCGCCAGCAGCGGCAAAACATATTTCATTTCAATACCCTGTCAGCAACAGCCCGAGCATCGAGCGCATCCCGGTCAGGAACTGGCCCATGCGGAGATTCTCGTCATAGGTATGCTGGTTATCGTCGGCATTGACGGTGGGAACCAGCAGGAACGGCAGCTTCAGCGGCTCGACGATATCGGCGGTCGGAACCGTGCCGCCCATCTGGCGCAGCTGGACCGGCGTCTGGTCCGAAGACGTCTTCAGCGCCTTGACGGCCCAATGGCCGATGCGCGAGTCCATGTCCTGGCGGGCGCCCTCGTCGCCTTTGCCGATCTTCAGCTGGGCGATCCTGGCGTGGGATGCGCGTTCCTCGTCGGTCGGATCGTGATCGACCAGGAAATAGCCCTGCTTGACGATGTAATCCTTCACCAGACCGGACAGATACGGCCCATCGGATTCCACCGTGGTGCGCAGATCGATCTCGGCGACGGCCTGGGCCGGCACGATGGTCGCCACCTTGTCGCCCACACCGCCCGCCGCCATGCCGCGCACATTGAGCGACGGATATTGCAGGGCTTCCTGATAGCTGGCCCCGACCTTGTCCGGCTCGGCGATGCCCAGGCGCTTCTTCAGCGCGGCTTCGTCGTCGGGCACTTCGGCCATGATCTTGCGGTCGGAGTCGGTCAGGCGGGTGTGGTCGTAATAGCCGGGAATGGTGACCCGCCCGTCATCATCCTTCATGCCGGCCAGCAGGCGGGCCAGGCGCTGCGCGGGATTGGGCGCGTAATTGCCGTAATGGCCGCTGTGCAGCGGAACCTTCGGCCCATAGACGGTCAGGGTCAGAGGCGTGACGCCGCGATTGCCGAACAGGATGGTCGGGTGGCCGCTCGGATGTTCGGCGGCATCGAACACCACCAGCGCGTCGGCCTTGAACAGCGCCGGATCGGCGGCGATGGCGGCGGGGATGCCGGCCGAGTTGGATTCTTCCTCGGAATCGAGCAGCAGCTTCACATCGACCGCCGGCAGCCTCTTCTTCTCGCGCAGCAGGTCGAAGCTGGCCAGGAACATGGCGATCGGGCCCTTATCGTCGGCGGCGGCACGGGCGAAGACGCGCAGTTCGGGATCGAAATCGGGGCGGAACAGCTCGCTCTTGTCGACCTCGGTCCACTTGCCGTCAGCGCCGCGCTTCTTGACCACCGGGCTCCACGGGTCCTTCTGCGACCATTGCGACGGGATCACCGGCTGGCCGTCGAAATGGATATAAAACAATATGGTAGGACGCTTTCCGGTATTGCCGTCATAGGACGCGAAGACCAGCGGCTTGCCCTTGTTCTCCAGCTCGCGGGCCTTGAAGCCGCGTTTTTCGAAGGCTTTGACCAGCCAGGCGGCGTTCTTCTGGATGTCCTCCGGCTTGATCGAGTCGGACGGCATCGAGAGAAGCTCGAAATAATCGGGGAACGAAGCGGCCGCAGCGTGGCGGATGGCTTGTTCGTCTATACCGTCGGGCAACGCGGCGCGGGCGGTTGCAGAGATCAAAACGCAGAGTGAAAAAATGGCGGCAAGGCGCATGGCAGGGTCTCCCTGCCGCCATTGTGCCCTAGAGACACTGCCGATCAAGTAGGATCGCCAGTGTCTCCAGGGGTTTATATGACACCTAAGCTCCGCTCGGGCTTAGGAGCATTTCGCGATTCTGAGGAATCGCAAAACGCTCTAGGCCGCTCTGATCTTCAGCAGGAAGTCGTCGACCTTGCGACGTAATTCCTGCGATTCCCCGGTCAAGGTCCCGGCAGCATTCAGCACGGTGCTGGCAGCGACGCCGGTGCTGCTGGCGGCTTCGGTCACGCCCGAGATATTGGACGACAACTCGCCGGTACCGGCCGAAGCTTCCATGACGTTGCGGGCGATTTCCTTGGTGGCGCTGTCCTGCTGCTCGATAGCCGCTGCGATCATGGTGGTGGCGCTTTCCACCTCGCTGATGCTGCCGCCGATGGTGCGGATGGATTCCGCGGACTGCGCGACTATGCTCTGGATGGCGTTGATCTGCACGGTGATGTCCTCGGTGGCGCGCCGGGTCTGGTTCGCCAGCTCTTTGACCTCGGTCGCCACCACCGCGAAACCCTTGCCGGCCTCGCCGGCGCGGGCGGCCTCGATCGTGGCGTTGAGGGCCAGCAGGTTGGTCTTGCCGGCGATCTGCTGGATCAGGCCGATCACATCGCCGATCTGCTGGGCCGATTTGGTGAGGCCGGCGAATTCGCGCGCCGTCGAATCGGATTCCTGCACGGTCCGGTCGACGATGCGCGACGAGGCCGTCACCTGGCGGGAAATCTCGGCTACCGACGAGGACAATTCCTCGGCCGCTGCCGAAACCGTCTGCACATTGCTGGCGGTCTGCTGGGCCGCGCTGGCGGCGCTGGTTGCCTGGCGTGAGGTCTCCTCGGCGGTGCCGGACAGCCTTTTTGCCGAATCCTCAAGTGTTTCAGCGGTCGTGGTCACCTGCTGCACGATGCCATAGACGGCATCCTGGAAATCGTCGGCCATCTGGCGCAGGGCGGATTTGCGCTCGACCTCGGAGGCGAGTTTCATCTCCTCCTGCTCCAGGCGCATGCGCTCAAGCGCCACGCCATTGGCGCGGAAGATCTCGACAGCGCGCGCCATTTGTCCGACTTCGTCGCGCCGGGCCGCTTCGGTGACGTCGATGGCCAGATCGCCGCCGGCCAGCAGGCCCATCTTGCCTTCCAGCGAGGCCAGCGGACGGCCAATATTGCGCGATACCAACAGGCCGAACAGGATGGTGACCACCAGCACCGCCAGGGCGGCCAGAGCCAGACGGGTCAGCACGACACGATATTGCGCCTCGAGGTCATCCATATAGAGCCCGGTGAACACGAACATGTCCCACGGGCCGAATTTCTTGAAATAGGTCAGTTTCTCGATCTGCTGGGTGCTGCCCGCCTTGGGAAACAGATATTGCATCGAGCCGCCTTCGCTGCCGCGCAGCATCTCGATCATGTCGTGGATAATCGGGCGGCCCCTCCCGTCTTTCACCTCGAGAGCGCTCACGCCTTCCTTGGCCTGATTGGGCGGAAACGCCAGGTAACGGCCGTCCATCCGCACGGTGGCGAGGTAATTGGCGTCGTCGCCATAACGGGTCGCATCGACGTCCTTGCGGAAAGCCTCGTAAGCCGCGTCCCGGGTGAGTTCCCCTTTGTTGACCCGAGCCTCCAGGGCCTCGGCGGTGCCGATCTGGACTTCGACCAGATTTTTAAGCCCGGCAACCCGCTCGGACACCATTTCGTGATGCAGGGAATTGGCTGCCAATAGAACCGTAAGCACAAGCGCCGCCGCGGACAATCCGACGAGCAGGGTCAGCTTGCGCGTGATCTTGATGTTATCGAGAAACTTCATCTCCACCTCCGCACAGCCATCCCCGGTTGTGCAGGAGGTTTGACAGGGCCGCCGTCATAGATAAAATGAATTATCTCTATGACGACAATTCCGTATTGGAATAGATCATGGATCTCAAGGCTCTACGATATTTTGTCGAAGTGGTTCGGCAAAAGAATTTTACCCGCGCAGCCGAGTTACTTCATGTAACACAGCCGACTCTGAGTAAAATGATCAGGCAGCTGGAAGAGGAATTGCGCTCAGACTTGCTGGTGCGCAGCAGCCGCGGCGTATGGACCACCGATGTCGGCGACATTCTCTATCGCCATGGCTGCCAGATCCTCGAACAGGTGCGTTCTGCGGTGGACGAGATAGCCGAGGTCGAGGGACTTACCCGAGGTGAATTGAGGCTGGGCCTGACGCCGATGATGGGTGCCGCCCGGTTTCCCGACGTACTGCGGACGTTTCGCAAGCGCTATCCCAATATCGCGCTGACCGCGATTGAATATGGCAGCAAGCGCATGGCGCAGTCGATCCTGGACGGCGAGGTCGAACTCGGCGTAATGGTCGAGCCGGTCGATCAAGTCCTGTTTGACGCGCGCCGGATTTATCGAGGCGAAGTCTGCCTGGTGGTCCCGGCTGAAAGCCCTTGGGCGCAGCACGATTCGGTCGCGATCGCCGCGCTGGCCGGCGAGAATTTCCTGATGCCCACCGACGACTTCATGCTGCCCCATATGGTCCGCAGCTATTGCCGCGCGGCCGGGTTCACGCCGAAAGAGGTCGGACATAGCGGCCAGTGGGAGGTATTGCAGGTCATGGTGGAGACCGGGATGGGGCTGGCGATGCTGCCGAGGGCGGTTTGCCGCCTGCTCGACCCTGGTAAGGTGGTGCCGGTGCGCCTCGATAGCCCATCCCTGACGATCGATGTGTCCCTGGCCTGGCGCCGCGGCGGATATCCGTCCTTCGCCGCCCGCGCCTGGATCGAGGTCAGCACCGAGCTGTTCTCGCAGGGAATTTGATCAGGCCGTCGTTAACCCGGCGATGGTTTCCATCATCTCGGTGACGCCCTTCAGGCGCGCCGCCGGATCGTCCCAGGCGCGCTGGAAGACCAGCTTGTGGTCGGGGCGCAATTTCACTGTGCCGAGCTGGCGGCTGATCCAGGTGACCAGGCCGAGCGGATTGACGAACTGGTTGTTGCGGAAGGTGACCACCGCGCCCTTCGGCCCGGCATCGACCTTCTCGACTCCGGCGGTCTTGCACAGCGCCTTGATGGTGACGATGCGCAGCAGGTTGTTCACCTCGGGCGGCAGCTTGCCGAAACGGTCGATCAGTTCGGCCGCCAGCGCCTCGATCTCGGCGCGGTCGGTAAGCGAGCCCAGACGGCGATAGAGCGCCAGGCGCACCGACAGATCGGCGACATAGGTCTCGGGGATCATCACCGCCATGCCGAGGGCGATCTGCGGCGACCAGTCGCTGTCGGGGATCTGTCCATCCCCTGCCCCTTCGCGGGCCGCGGCGACGGCCTCTTCCAGCAGGGTCTGATACAGCTCGACACCGACTTCGCGGATCTGGCCGGATTGCTCGTCACCCAGCAGATTGCCGGCGCCGCGGATGTCGAGATCGTGGCTGGCCAGGGTGAAGCCCGCCCCCAGGGAATCCAGGGTCTGCATGACCTGCAGGCGCTTTTCCGCCGATTTGGTCGGCGCCTGGTTGGGCGACAGGGTCAGATAGGCATAACCACGCGTCTTGCCGCGCCCGACGCGGCCGCGCAGCTGGTAGAGCTGGCCCAGGCCGAACATGTCGGCGCGGTGGATGACGATGGTGTTGACGCGCGGCATGTCGAGGCCGCTTTCGATGATGTTGGTCGACATCAGAACGTCGTAAGCGCCTTCGCCGAAGGCGTTCATGGTGTCTTCCAGCTCGGTCGGCGACATCTGGCCATGGGCGACGGCGACGCGGATCTCCGGCACCAGCTGTTCCAGGCGTTCCTGCACGCGCGCCATGTCCTGCAGGCGCGGGCAGACATAGAAGATCTGACCGCCGCGATATTTCTCGCGCAGGATGGCTTCGCGGATCACCACGCCGTCGAACGGCAGCACGAAGGTGCGTACCGCCAGGCGGTCGACCGGCGGCGTTGCGATGACGCTCATCTCGCGGATGCCCGACAGCGCCATCTGCAGGGTGCGCGGGATCGGGGTCGCGGTCAGGGTCAGCACATGGACGTCGGATTTCAGCGCCTTCAGCCGTTCCTTGTGGGCGACGCCGAAATGCTGCTCCTCGTCGATGATCAGCAGGCCGAGATCCTTGAATTCGATGGTCTTGGCCAGCAGCGCATGGGTGCCGACGACGATGTCGCACTGCCCGGCGGCCAGATCGGCCTTGGTCTGCGCGGCCTGCTTCGGGGAAACCAGGCGCGACAGCTGGGCGACCTTGACCGGCAGTCCGGCGAAGCGCTCGGCGAAAATGCGGTAATGCTGGCGGGCCAGCAGCGTGGTCGGCACCACCACGGCGACCTGGCGGCCAGATAGCGCGGCGACGAAGGCGGCGCGCAGAGCCACTTCGGTCTTGCCGAACCCGACATCGCCGCAAATCAGCCGGTCCATCGGGCGGCCCGAACCGAGATCGGACACCACGTCCGAGATCGCTTTCAGCTGATCGTCGGTCTCGGCATAGGGGAAGCGTGCGCAGAACTCGTCATAGAGCCCTTCGGACGGCGCCAGGCCTTCGGCCTTCTTCAGCTGCCTTTGCGCGGCGACGGCGATCAGCTGCTCCGCCATGTCGCGGATGCGCTGCTTGAGCTTGGCCTTGCGCGACTGCCAGGACGCGCCGCCAAGCTTGTCGAGCTGAGTGCCCGGGCTTTCGGTGCCATAGCGCGACAGCACGTCGATATTCTCGACCGGCACGAACAGCTTGTCATCGCCGGCATAGAGCACGCGCAAGCAGTCATGCGGCGCGCCGGCCACTTCGATGGTGACCAGCCCGTCATAGCGGCCGATGCCGTGATCGACATGCACCACCAGATCGCCCTCGGCCAAGGCGGAGGCCTCGGCCAGGAATTGCTCGGCGCGGCGCTTCTTCTTGCGCTGCGGGCGGGCCATGCGATCGCCCAGTATGTCCTGCTCGGCGATCACCGCCATCCGGTCGGTGACGAAGCCATGCTCGATGCCCAGCACGGTCAGTACCGGCTGGTCGGAGGATTCCGCTTCCGTCCAGCCGGAAACGATCTTCAGGCCTTTCAAGCCATGCTCGTCCAGCACGGCGCCCAGTCGGTCGGCCGAGCCTTCGCTCCAGGCCGCGAAAACCACCTTCTTGCCGGCGGCGCGCAACTCGGCGACGTGGCGGACCACACCGTCATAGACATTGGCGCCGGGAGTCGCCCGCAGCTCGGCGAAGTCGTGGCCCTGGCGGGCGCCTTCATCCACCATGTCCGCGGCACCGTCGGCCGGGGCGAACGGCCACAGCTGGCCGCCTTCGCGGGCATTGATTGCGCGGTTCCACTCATCCTCGTCGAGGTAGAGCATCCTGGGCGGCACCGGCCGATAGGGCATCTCGCCGCTGGCGGGCTCTTCAAGCCGGGCTTCGTAATATTCGGCGACCAGGGCGGCGCGCGCTTTGCGGGCGTCCTCCAGATTGGCGTCGAGGGTCACCTGGGCGTCGGGCAGATAGGCGAACAGATCGTCCAGCCCGTCATGAAACAAAGGCAGCCAATGCTCCATGCCGGCGAATTTGATGCCGGCCGACACCGCCTCATACAGCGGATCGTCGCCGGTGACCGGCCCGAACAGCTCGCGATAGCGGGTGCGGAAGCGCTGGATCGAGACCTCGTCGAGGGTCGCCTCGCCGGCCGGCAGCAAAGCGAATTCGGTCAGCTTGCCGGTCGAGCGCTGGCTCATCGGATCGAAGCTGCGGATTTCCTCGACATCGTCGCCGAACAGATCGATGCGCAAAGGCTCGGCCGAGCCCGGCGGGAACAGATCGATCAGGCCGCCGCGCAGGGCATATTCGCCCGGTTCCATCACCGTGTCCGAGCGGGTATAGCCGTGACGGTTCAGATAGGCCTGCAAGGAGTTCATATCGAGCGGACGCCCGATCGACACTTGCAGCGCGACGGCGGCAAAGCTCTCGATGGGCGCCAGACGCTGCATCGCCGCGGAAACCGTGGTCAGCACGATACGCGGACGACCGCCGGCGCCGCGCCCGGCTAACTTGGCTAACGTCTCGACCCGGCGCGCGACGATCTCGACATGGGGCGAGACGCGGTCATAGGGCATGCAGTCCCAGGCCGGGAATTCCAGGATCTCGGCGTCGGGAGCGAAGAATTTCAGCGCGTCCGACAGGCGCGCCATGCGGGCATCGTCGCGGGCGACATGCAGCAGATTGCCGCCCCTGGCCACCCGGCGCGCAAGGGCCAGCGCATCGGCGCCTTCCGGCGTTCCCGCGAGTATCTGTCGAGTCATTTATGTGCCCTCAGACGCCGGGCGCGGCCGCGGGCCGCCAGGCTACGCTCCGACTTCCCTCCTCGGCTACGCGCCTCGTCGTCGCTCCGCGGGCACGCAGTCGCGTGCCTATCGCGAACTCTCACTAGTCCGCTCATTTATGCGCGTGATCCAGGGTGAAGGATTTCAGCATCGCCATGACGTCGTTGTCATAGCGCTCCGGCACCGGCTTGGCGCCGGTCACCCACAGGAACAGGTCGGGGTCGTTGACGTCGAGCAGGTCCTGAAAGCGGTCCAGCTGCTCTTCGCTCAGGTCGGCCAGATGCTTCTCGGCGAAGCCGCCGAAGAAGATGTCGTTTTCGTTCGTGCCCATATGGCGGGCGCGGAACAGAAGTCTCTTGCGCGCTGTGTCCATGATCGGCGCGCACCATACACGAAGGGAATGGCACCGCCAAGTTGGTGGCCGCGCCGTTCCGCCGGGGGTACCATTGCAGCTCGGCCGTTGGCGTTCGGGATGACCGGTGGTGCCTGCATCGACTATTCATGACCTGAACTCCGCGGAAGCCCCGGCCGAGGACGCGCGGAGCGGCCTGGCCTGGAAAGCGCTGGGTGCCGTCCAGCGCCGGCGCGGCGGCCTCCTGGAGGCCCGCGAGGCGATGCGCCAAGCCGCGCTGCGGCTGCCGGAAGATGCGGAGGCGCAAAGCAATTTCGGGCTGGTGCTCGACGCCCTCGACCGGCCGGCGGAGGCGGCGGCGCAGCATGTCAAAGCGATCGCGCTCGCTCCCGGATTCGGAGGCGCCTACAGCAATCTGGGAATCTGTCTGCGCAAGCTGGGGCGGCCGTCCGAAGCGGTTATCCAATGCGGGCGCGGCGTGGTGATCGCGGCAGACAATGCGGAGGCGCAGAACGCCCTCGCCAATGCCCAGAGAGAGGCCGGCAATTTCGACGCGGCGGAAACCGGCTATCGCCGAGCCGTCGCCCTGTCGCCCGGATCGTCCTTCGCCTATGGCAATCAGGGCGCGGTCCTGGCCAGCCGCGGCAGGACGGCCGACGCGGTGCGCGCCTATCGCCGGGCGATCCTGCTCAGCCCCTGGGACGCCGACCCGCGCGGCAAGATGGGCTCGCTGCTGAAGGATCTCGGCCGAACCGCCGATGGCGCGGGCTTTTTGCGATCGGCCATGGCGCTGTCGCCGCAGGCGGCGGACGCCTACAATAATCATGGCATCCTCAGCCAGATCCTGGGCGCGCCGCAGGCGGCGAAGCGCGATTTCGAGCGGGCGCTTCGGCTGCGGCCTCATTTCGCGGAATGCTACAATAATTTCGCCCTGCTGCATCGTTTCCGCGCCGGCGAACGCCCTTTCTCCGATCTGGTTCGTTCATTCGAAACGGCACGGACACCCCGGGATCGCATGCATCTCGGCTTCGCTCTCGGCAAAGCGTGGGAGGATGTGGGCGACCCTGACCGGGCTTTCGCCTGTTACCGCGCGGCCAACCAGCTCAGGCGGCGGGACCTCGCCTACGACGTCGAACGGGACCGCGCGCTGGGCGCCCTGGTGATGGACAAATTCGCCGGGCTGCCCGCCATCGAGCCGATAGAAACGGGACGGGCCCGGCCGCTGATGATCGTCGGCATGACCCGTTCGGGATCGAGCCTGGTGGAACAGATCCTGGCGTCTCACAGCGCCGTCCACGGTGCGGGAGAGCTGGAAATTCTGCCTGAGCTGGCGGCCCGGCGCTTCCTGTCCCATCCCGACGATGATCTATCCGGCACCTGCCGGCAAATCGCTGCCGCCTATGGGGCCGGAATCGACGCTCTAAACCCCGGCCGTCCGGTCATCATCGACAAGATGCCGCGGAATTTCTTCTGGTTGGGGTTCGTTTTGCACGCGCGGCCGGATCTCAAGGTGATCCATACCATCCGCGATCCCCGCGCCGTGTGCTGGTCCAATTATCGCGGGTACTTCTCCCCGCCCAGCATGGGCTATGCCTATGATCTGCGGGATCTGGCGCTCTATTATCGCCTTCATGACCGGATGATGGGCTTTTGGAAGGACCTCTTTCCCGGGCGGATCTACAGCCTGTTCTATGAGGGCCTGACCGAGAGCCAGGAACAGGAGACCCGCGCTCTGCTCGATTTTTGCGGCCTGCCGTTCGAGGCGGCCTGTCTCGACTTCCAAAAGACCGAGCGGCCGGTGACGACCGCCAGCGCCGGTCAGGTCCGCAGGACGATGTATCAGGGCAGCTCAGATGCCTGGAAGCCTTTCGCCAGGCATCTGGAACCGCTTTTAACCGCGCTCGGCCTGCCGGAGGACCACCCTTGGCACGGGGTGCTGCCGCCATAGAGCCGCTTCAGATCACATAGAGGAAATGCTGCGCATCGGCGGGATGTTGCGCGGTGATCCGCACGTCGTTCAGGAACTCGCTCGAACTGGAGAAATCGGTCAGCACCTGGGCCCGCCCCGCCAAATCCGACACCGACTGGCCGATCACCGCCTGATAATAGGAAACGGCGCCCGCCTCCGGCGCCCGGTGCAGCAGAGCATTGTAGAGAGCCGTCACGAACTGCCCGTCTCCGGCGGCCGACGCCGCGAATTGATGTGCCGGGTTGTCGGCGCTCTCCGGCGACAGCAGGAATTGTTGCGCGAGCTGGTTCAGGGACAGGCCGGGCGTGTCGACGAGCGCCATTTCGTAATAGGCCAGGCCGGCGACGTCCGGTGTTCGTCCCAAAGCGGCGGCGTAGAGCGCGACCACATTGCCGCTGGTGGCGGCGCCCGTGGTGGCGGGAGCTTGAGCGATGAAATCCGTACCGTCGCTGAACTCCAGGGCGGTGATGCCGCTCAGATGGTCGACGCTGGCGCGCCCGGTGCCGACATCGGTGACGGTGAAGGAGACGCCATCGCCGGCAGGCATGATTTGATAGTGCGCCGCCCGGCCGGTGAAGGCCACGACCGTTCCCCGTCCCGGCGTTCCGGCCAAGGTCAGGTTAGCCGCGGTTCCATCGATGGCCAGAGTATAATTGCTGGTGACGTCCCGCAGCAGCGCCGCGTCGGCGGTCAATTGATCGGGCGTCAGCGCCAGGGCGGGAACCCCGTCGTCGAAGGCGATGGAGACGTCATGCCCGGTGGCGATGAGCCCGTTCAGCGTGCTGGCGTTGGCCAGGACGTTGTCGGCGCTGTCGCTGATCGCGATCGCGGCGACATGAGGAAGGGCGGCGACCGTCGCGGCGTCGGCGGCGATCACGCCGCTCACCTTCAGGCCATAAGAGCCGCCGATGACGCCGAGGGCGTCCGCGTCCGCCGTCAGCTGCGTCAGGGTCAGCGACAGCTGCGGCGTGCCGGAATCGCTCAGAACGATCGACAGGTCGTGATGCTGAGCCTGAACGGCCTCCAGCATGTCGAGGTGCGACGACACGTTCGCCGCACTGTCGGCGACGTCGATCGCCGCGACATTCCGCACGGCCGCGTCGGATTGCGCCTCGGCGGCGAGAGCGCCGGTCACGGTGAGCTTGTAAGGGGTGGCGATGCTCTCGATCACGGGCGAAGCCATGTCGAGCTGGTTCTGCGTCAGGGTTTCGCTCACCACGCCCGGATCGGTCAGGGTTATCGCTTCGCTTCCGAAGTAATTGACCGAGAAGGCGTAGGAAAGCTGCGGCAAATTATTGAAAACATTGGCAGCACTGTCGGCGATGGCGATCTGGCCGAATTCCGGCGGCGTGGAAAGCAGCATGGCCACGGTCTGGGGTGCGTGGTTCTCTGACATGGGCATCACGGCACAGGCTCCGATAAGGGTGTCTCCCCCCTCGGTGTTTCAGATCGGCCTGGGCCCGGCTTTATTCCCGGCGCCTGTCGAAAATATGCTGTTCCGATGGTCGGGCGGTTCGCAGGCGGAAGAACGGACTGGTCCCGTTCTTCCGCCTCGCAGACCTCAGATCACATAGAGGAAGTGCTGAGCATCGGCCGGATGCTGGGCGGTGATCTGCACGTCGCCGAGATATTCCGGCGAAGCGGAGAAATCGACCAGCACCTGGGCATGGCCGGCCAGCGCCGCGGCGGCATAAGCCGCCGTGCCGGGCGTCAGGCCGTTGGTGAATTGGGCGATGACGCTCTGATAAAAGGCCACCGCGCCGGCTTCGGGCGCCCGGTGCAGCAGGTTGGCATAGGTGTCGGTGACGAACTGGGCGTCGCCCGCCGCCGACTGCGCGTAATTATGGGCCGTATTGTTCACATATTCCGGCGAGGACAGGAAATTCTGCGCCAGCTGGCTCAGGGTCAGGCTCGGCGTCGTCGCGGCCAGCTGCTGATAATAGGCCAGGCCCGGCACGTCCGGCACCCGCCCCAGCACGGCGGCATAGATCTCGGTGACGTTGCCGGTGGTGATGCCCGTGTTGCTGGGGGCGTTCGCGATGAAATCGGTGAAATCGCTGAACTGCAGCGCGGTGACGGTACCGAGATGGTCGATGCTGGCGCGGCCGGTGCTCGTGTCGGTGACCGTGAAGTTCACCCCGTCTCCGGCGGGAGTGACCGTATACTGATCCGCCATTCCGCTGAATTTGACGATGGTTCCGTGCCCGGCGATGCCCGAGGCGGTGATGTTGGCCGCGGTGCCGTCGATCGTCAGAGTGTAGTTGGTGCCGATGTCTTTCAGCAGCTGGGCGTCGTTGGTCGCCTGCGCGGCACTGACCGACAGGCTGGGAATGCCGCTGTCGGTCAGCGTGATTCCGGTGATTTTTCCCGCGGCGAAAAGGCTTTGCAGAGCATCGAGGTCCGCATTGACGTTGGCCGCGCTGTCCGAGATCGCCACCTGTCCGCCCGGGGGCGAGGCCGTCGCCTGGGCCGCGGTCTCGACGGGCGCGGGCAAAGCGGTGAAGGTCAGGGTCTGCTGCGGCGTCGCATCGGTACTGATCTGCGTTCCGTCGGTGGTCAGTACGAACAGATCGGAGCTGAGCAGCGTGGCGTTGCCGCTCTGGATGTCGGCAGCCACCGCGGATTCGGAAAGAGATGTCACCGCCGCGGAGCCGTTGGCGGCCAGCAGGAGGTCGTTTCCACTCTGGCCGATCACGGTGAAATTCCAGGGAACCCCATTGGTCGTGTCATAGCCTCCACCGCCATAACCGCCGCTGCCGGTGCTGGTGAAATAGCCGGTGACCACGATATTGTTGTTGGCATCGTTGACCGAGGTGATCTTCAGGCTGTCGAAGCTGGCATAGGTTGCGGCGCCGGTCTTCGCGGTAACGGAGGTTACGGTTCCGTTGGATGCCGTTCCCGACAGATAGGTCAGGTTGGCCAGGGATTGGACGGTGGAAGTCTGGTTCAGCAGGCCGTCAAGATTGCCCGAACTGATGGTCATGATACGCACTCCCGAGAGGTTGGTTACTTTCCCCGGTGTGCTTGGGACGCCATGCTCCCGCGCTTTATTCCCGCCGTGCGATTGACAAACACGCCCCACAGCCTTTCAGTGGGCCGATGCGTCCCGAAGCCCTTTATCCCCTGTTCGCCCCCGTCACCACCCTGTCCGGCATCGGTCCGCGCCTTTCGGCGCTGGTCGCCAAGGCGGCGGGGCCGCATGTGGTCGATCTGCTGTGGCATCTGCCCTCCGGCCTGATCGATCGCCGCCAGATCGTGCCGATCGCGACGGCGCCGCTCGGGACGGTGGTCAGTCTGCGGGTGACGGTCGACCGGCACATGCCCGGCTCCTCCTCCCGCGCGCCCTATCGGGTTCAGGTCAACGACGAGACCGGCAGCCTGACCCTGGTCTTCTTCCATGTGCGCGGCGATTGGCTGTCCAAGGCCTTGCCGGTCGGAAGCCGGCGGATGATCAGCGGCGTGGTCGAAGAGTTCAACGATTCCCGGCAGATGGCCCATCCCGACCATATGGTGCCGCTGGAAGAGGAAGCCTCGGTCGCGACCGTCGAGCCGATCTATCCGCTGACCGGCGGATTGCCCGGCAAGGTGATGGTCAAGGCGGTGCGCCAGGCCGTTGCCTTGGCCCCCGAACTGCCCGAATGGCTCGACCCCGCCCTCCTCGTCCGGGAAAAATGGCCGTCCTGGCAGGAAGCCATCCGCCGCCAGCATGCGCCCGACAATACCGGCGATCTCGGCCTCAGCCCGCCCTGGCGCTGCCGCCTGGCCTATGACGAGCTGCTGTCGAACCAGCTGGCACTCGCTTTGGTGCGGGCGTCGCTCAAGCGCGGCGTCGGGCGGTCTCTGGCCGGCGACGGCGCGATCCGGCAAAAGATCATCGCCGGCCTGCCCTTCGCCCTGACCGGAGCGCAGGAACGCTCGGGCCGCGAGATCGCCGAGGATATGAATTCCGGCTCGCGCATGCTGCGGCTGCTGCAGGGCGATGTCGGCGCCGGCAAGACGGTGGTGGCGCTGCTGGCCATGGCCCAGGCGGTCGAGGCCGGTACCCAGGCGGCCCTGATGGCGCCGACGGAAATTCTGGCCCGCCAGCATCTCGCCACTCTGGAACGCATGGCCGCTCCCGCCGGGCTGCGCCTGGCCTTGCTGACCGGCCGCGACAAGGGCAAGGCCCGCCAGAAGATCCTCGACGCCCTGGCTGCCGGCGAGATCGACATCGTGGTCGGCACCCACGCGCTGTTCCAGGCCGATGTGGCGTTCCATGACCTCGGCCTGGCGGTGATCGACGAGCAGCACCGCTTCGGCGTGCAGCAGCGCCTCGACCTCGCCGCCAAAGGCCGCGCCGTCGATATGCTGGTGATGACCGCGACGCCGATCCCGCGCACGCTGACCTTGACCGCGTATGGCGACATGGATGTCTCCCGCCTCGACGAGAAGCCGCCGGGCCGCCAGCCGGTCGATACCCGCGTACTGCCTTTGGCCCGGCTGGAGGACGTCGCCGGCGGCATCGCCCGCGCCGTGGCGGGCGGCACCAAGGTCTATTGGGTCTGCCCGCTGATCGAGGAATCGGAAACCAGCGACCTCGCCGCCGCCGCGGATCGCCACGACTATCTGCGAACCCTGCTCGGCCCGCGGGTCGGGCTGCTGCACGGCAAGATGAAGGCGGCCGAGAAGGATGCGGTGATGGCCGCTTTCGCCGGCACCGAACTGGACGTGCTGGTGGCGACCACGGTGATCGAAGTCGGCGTCGACGTGCCGGCCGCCTCGATCATGGTGGTGGAACATGCGGAACGCTTCGGCCTGGCGCAATTGCACCAGCTGCGCGGCCGCATCGGGCGCGGTTCGGCGCGCTCGACCTGCATGCTGCTCTACGCGCCGCCTTTGGGCCAGATCGCCAAAGCGCGGCTGGAAATCCTGAAAGACAGCGAGGACGGTTTCCGCATCGCCGAGGAAGACCTGAAGCTGCGCGGCAGCGGCGAATTGCTGGGCGTCCGCCAGAGCGGCGTGCCCAATTGCCGGGTCGCCGACCTGCTCGCCCATGATGAATTGCTGGCCATGGCGCGCGACGACACCAAGCTGATCCTGGCTCAGGACCCGGACCTGGAATCCCCGCGCGGCAAGGCTTTACGGACGCTGCTGTATCTGTTCGAGCGGGATGCGGTGGTGAAGACGCTGAGGTCGGGGTGAACTGGCTGACAGTGTGCGGGCGGTTGGCGCTGTTTGTTTAAATCTGTGGATAAACAAATTACTGCGGCGGGCAGGTAACCGATTGGCCGGATCCATAGATCGCCTTGCTGTCGAACATTTGCGCGCTGCTGGTTTTGGTGGTGTCGTCGGTAAGGCGGATCTGTCCGTCCTGAGGCCGCTGCGTTTCGGGCGGGGTCTCGCCCTTCAGCGCCTTGGCGACGGCCATGCCGCCGCTCGTGGCGCAGTCGGTCTGCAGACGGTTGGCGGGATCATCCTGGAATTGCGGTCCGTCGCCGGTTTTCGGAAAGCCTTTCCATTCCGGCGGCGGCGCGAGCGCGGCGGTGCCGGCGGCGACGCCGATCATGCCGGCTGCCGCGGCGCCCAGGCCGTTGGCTTTCATCAGGACGTTGTCGGCCGATGCCATGGCGGGAATGAACAGAGCGGCCAGAAAAATCCAAACGCGCATCATGCGCCAATATTAGCAAAGTCCGGAGGTTGGGGCTAAGCTCTTCACATCATGTCACGACTTTCTCCCTGGCCCGTGGTCGCCGTCGGCGCGATCGTCTGGAAAGAAGACCGATTTCTGCTGATCCGCCGGGGGCAGCCGCCGCGCAAAGGCGGCTGGAGCATTCCGGGCGGACGACAGGAGGCCGGGGAAACCGTGCATGAGGCGGTGCACCGGGAAATCCGCGAGGAAGCCGGCATCGATATCGAGATTACCGGAATCGCCGCCGTGGTCGATCTGATCGACCGCGGCGAAGCCGTGATCAACCATCATTACACGGTGATCGACATGCTGGCCGAATGGCGCGCGGGCGAAGCCCGGGCCGGCGACGACGCCATGGACACCGCCTGGGTGGCGCTGGACGATATCGGCGCCTATGACCTGCCCGATTTGCAGGTCGAGGTGATCACCCAGGCCGCCCGCCAGCGACGGAGCGCAGCAGCATGAGTATTTCCCCCGCGGTTCTGGAAACGGCCGGCCGCCTGGTCGGCTTCGACAGCACCAGCCGCAAATCGAATTTGCAGGTCATCGATTACCTCAAGGACACCTTGTCCGCTTTAGGCGCCGATTGCCGTCTGACTCATGACGATTCCGGCAAGAAGGCTAATCTTTACGCCACTCTGGGCCCGACGGACCGGCCCGGCGTGATGTTGTCGGGCCATACCGACGTGGTACCGGTCGAGGGCCAGGCCTGGAGCGGCGATCCCTTCAAGCTGACCGAGCGCGACGGCAAATTGTTCGGGCGCGGTTCGGCGGACATGAAGTCCTTCATCGCCCTGGCCGTCGCCCTGGCGCCCGAATTTCTCGAGCGCGGCCTGAAAACGCCGCTGCATTTCGCTTTTTCCTATGACGAGGAAGTCGGCTGCATTGGCGTGCGGCGCCTGATCTCCGACCTGGCCGGACTGCCGATCAAGCCGCGTTTGTGCATCGTCGGCGAGCCGACCGGGATGAAAGTGGTGGCCGGCCATAAGGGCAAGCGCAATTTCTCGTGCTCGGTCCATGGCAAGGAATGCCATTCCGCCCTGGCCGAGGGCGTGAACGCCGTCGAAGCGGCGGCCGAAATGATCGCCCATATCAAGGAGATGCAGCGCGAAATTCGCCGGGATGGTCCGTTCGATCCGGCCTATGAGCCGCCCTACACCACGCTGCATACCGGCATCGTCGAGGGCGGCCGCGCTCTCAATATCGTGCCGGCGCACTGCAAGTTCGAATTCGAGATCCGCGCCCTGCCCCATCACGATGTCGAGATGCTGACCGACCGCATCACCGCTTACGCGCGCGAGCGCCTGGAGCCGGAAATGAAGGCGGTGCACCCGGCCGCCGGCTTCGATTTCACCATCATGAACGACACCGCCGGCTTCGACCTGCCCGACGATAACGAGGCGGTGCGGCTGGTGACCGAACTGACCGGAGACAACCGTACCGGTCGGGTCAGCTTCGGTACCGAAGCCGGGTTGTTCAATAATGCCGGCATTTCCACCGTGGTCTGCGGCCCTGGATTCATAGAACAGGCGCATAAACCGGACGAATTCATTTCGCTGGATCAGCTAGCGCAAGGACAGGCATTCCTGCGTCGTTTGATGAACCGATTGTGCGAGTGATGAATCTCCTTTGAAAGAAAGTGGTAATTTCCTTAAAGTAATCTTTCATAAACAGAGTTGTTTGAATGAGGGGTTAAAGGTGGCTGGACAGGACGACCGCAATCGGCTGAGGAAACTTGCCGGCAACATGTCGGAGGAAGACCGTAAGAAGCAGCTGGCCCAGTCGACGGAACAGCGCCGCGACATGGAGGAGACTCTCGGCAATACCATCGTCAACCAGGAAAAACTGGTCGATCTCGCCGAAAAGATCTGGGCTGCAGTTCCGGTTTCCCAGCGTCCGCGGTTCACCGCCGAGGATTGGCAGCGCGCCATCTATGACCGCTGCACCCCTGCTTTGCAGCGTGCCGAAGCAAAACTCGAAGAAAACAAAACCGACGAAAGAATGTTCGTCGCCAAGGTCAAGATTCTGCGTCAGATTTTCGCCGCTCAGGTGGTGCAAGCCATGCAGGCCGTCGCCGAGAAATATCGCGGCTGACCCTGCTCAACCCGGGAGATCTTGCGACTTCGTGACCCTCCCTGGGATGATTGACACCTTCCGGCGAATGGCTAGATTTGCAGAATGGCTCGCATTGAAATCGATTTCTCGAAACTCTCCATCCTGGTCGTCGACGATCAGGATTATGTTCGTACGATCATTGCGCAGCTATTGAAGCGCCTCGGCGTTTCCAAGGTGCTGGAATGCCCGAATGGCGCCTATGCCCTCGAAGTTCTGGAGCATAACAAGCCCGATCTCATCCTGTGCGACATCAAGATGGCGCCGGTCGACGGGCTGCAATTCCTGAAAGACGTGCGCAACGGCCTGGGCGGCAGCGATCCCAGCGTGCCGATCATCTTCCTGACCAGCGCCTCCGACCGCAGCACGGTCCAAGCCGCCATTACCCACGATGTCGACGGCTATATGGTGAAGCCGGTCTCGGCCGAAGATCTGAAATCCAAGATCATCGGCGTGCTCAACCGGCGTTTCGCGGAAAAGCATCGCTGACTACCCCCTGATCGAAGTCAGACCCCGTGCACCGCCTTGATGTCGCTGATGGCTCGTTTGACCTCGTCGAACGCTTCCGGCACCAGGGCCAGCCATTCCAGCGCCTCGGCGCCGTTGCCTTCCTTGCACAGACGCTCGATATTGCCGCACACGCCGGCCAGACGGAAAGCGCCGGTCATGCGCGCGGCGCCCTTGGCGGAATGGGCCGTCTCGACGCCTGCGGCGGTGTCGCCGGCGGCCAATTGGCGCGCCAGTTCGGTCAATAGCGGTTCGGTGCTGCTGATGAACAGATCGTAGGTTTCCAGCGCCATCTCGTCGATCTCGCCGAACGCTTCCTCCATCGGCACCGGATCGAGCACGGCGAGGTTGGTGTCGATGCTCTTCCTGTCACTCACCCTTTCTCTCCTTCAGGCGTTACACGCAGACGCCACAGGCGGTCTTCCCTCAGATAGGTCTCGGCCAGCCTGCGGATATCGGCCGGGGTCAGGCGCTGCATGTCCGGAATGGTTGTACGGACCAGATCGAGCCAGACCGGTTCAGTCTGCGCCCTCTGCAGGGTTCCCAGCCAGTATTCGTTGGTTTGCTGGCTCTTGCGCAAGGTTTCGATGCGCGGCTTGCGGGCGCGCTCGAATTCGTCGGCGGAAACCTCCTTTTCACGCAGATCGCGGGCGATGGCCGACAAGGTTTCGTCGAACGCCCCCATCTTCGCTTCCGGCGTCTCCGCATAGGCCAGGATGAAGCCATAGCCGGGGAAGTCCAGGGACGATTCCATGTCCGAGCCCGGCGAATAGCTGTCGCCCAGCTTGGTGCGGAACTCGTCGATCAGCCGGGCCTGCAGAATCAGCTGCAGAAGACGCACGGCGCGCGGCTGGTGGATATCCGTCATCCCGTCGGGGCCCGGCCAGGCGGCGACCGCCAATCCCTGGTCGGCACGGCCCTTGTGATGCAGCACGACCGGACCCGTTCCCGGCACTGGGAACGTCACGTGCCGGCTGGGGTCGGAGGGCTGCGTTTCGGGATCGCGGGCCGGCAGCGCGCCGAAGGTGGCGGCGGTCTCGGCGATGGCCTTGTCGACCGTGACGTCGCCGACGATGGCGATCTCGATCGGCTCGCGCGTCAGAACCGGTTCGATCAGCTGGCGCATATCGTCATAGCGCACCGCCTGGACCTCTTCGAGATCGGGCGAATGCCAGCGCGGATCGCCGCCATGCAGCAGTTGCGATCCGGCCCGCGAATAGACCCAGGCCGGATTGGCCTGCCATTGCGGAAAACCGTTGATCATGTTGTTGCGGACCAGCTCCAGCCCTTCGGGACGCCAGCCGGGCGCGGTGAAATAGGCCGCCAGCTCTTCCATCTGCAGCGCCAGATCCTGCGGCCGCGTCGCCCCCGAGAAGCGCACCGAGCCATCGGCCAGGCCCAGGCTGATACTGGTCTGATGGCCGGTGGTCAGGCGCTTGATCTCAGGCACGGTCAGATCGCGATAGCCGCCCAGCAGGAAGGCATTGCTGCCGATGGTCCAGGCCGGAACCGCCCCTTCGGGCGGCAGGTCGAGGCGGCCATGGCCGACATTGACCGACACCAGGATCTGATCGGCATGGAAATTGGTCGGCTTGACGGTCAGTCGCACGCCATTGGCGAAGCGCAGCATGGTGACGCCGAGATCGGCGACCTCATGGCGCTCGGCCACCTCGCCCGGCGTGCCGAAATTGGTGTAGGGCCAGGCTTCCGGCTGCGGCGCCTCGGTCTTTTGCGGCTCGGCTGGGCCGGTGGCGGCGTCGGCCAGCACCTGCTCGGCGCCCTCCATCGGCTGCGGACCGCCCAGGAACAGCAAGGGGCCGTTGCCGCTGAAATTCTTGCGCAGGGCGGTATTCACCTGCTCGATGCTGACCTGGGGGGCGATCTCGTCGAACAAAGCGAGGTCGCTCGCCGGCGTCACGAACACGGTGCCGCGGTCGATCGATCCGACGATATGATCGGCCAGATTGGCACTGCGCCGGGTCGAGGCCGAAGCGGCGGCCGTGTCGAGCCGGGTGCGCCAATTGGCGCGCTCGCGGTCCAGCTCCGCCTGGGTCACGCCCTTTTCCAGCAGCAGGCGCTGAGCCCGCAGAACATGCTCCAGACCGGTCTTCCAGCCCTGCTCGGTGGTGGCGACGCCCAGCGAAGCGACCTGGGCGGAACTCCCCAGCTGCTGGGCACCGCCACCGGCGCGCAGGAACGGCGGATTGGCGGACAGGCGCATATCGTCGAGGCGCTGATTGAAGATCAGCATGCCGAGCACGGAAACCAATTCGTCGCGCTCATGGGCGCGGGTATCCGGGCGCGTATCGGCCGGCTTGCTCCACATCATCGACAGCGAGGTCGGCGCTCCGGCCTCGACATGACTGGCGATCTCCTGGCCGCGCGGCTTGGGCGGCCCATAGACCGGTTCGCCGCCGGCCGGGCCGCGTCCGCGCCAATGGCTGAAGCGCAGCTTGATCTTCTTCTCGATGGCCTTGGGCAAGATGTCGCCGACCACGATCAAGGTCGCCCGCTCGGGCCGGTAATAGGCGTCGTAGAAGGCCCGCAGATCGGCGGATCTGGCCGTCTTCAGCACCTCGACCGAGCCGATCGGCGTGCGGGTGCCGAGAGGCTGGCCGGGGAAGTCGAACAGCAGTTGAGCCTTCTGCACCCGGGTGCCGGGCGTGTCGCCGACCCGTTCCTCGGACAGGACGACCGAACGCTCGGACTCGACCGCCGCTTCGGACAAGGTCAGCTCGCCGGCGGTCTCACGCATCAGCATCAGCGCGGTGTCGATGCCGGCGGGATCGTTCTTGGGCAGATCGATCTTATAGACGGTCTGCGACTGCTGGGTGAAGGCGTTGCTGTCGGCGCCCATGGCCGCGCCGAAGCGTTCGAGGATATGGAAGGCCTCGTTGTCCTTCACATGGGCCGAGCCCCGGAACGCCAGATGTTCGAGGAAGTGGGCCAGACCGCGCTGGGACTCGCTCTCCTGGAACGAGCCGGCATCGATGCGGAAGCGCAGCGACACCTGCCCCTTGGGCATCTGGTTGGCCATGATGGCGTAGCGCATGCCGTTGGGCAGCGTGCCGAAGGTAACGGCGGGATCGGCGGAAAGATCGCTTTCCGATTGGGGCCAGGGCGCCGAGGGCCTGGTCGCGGCGCGGCTTTCGGCTGCTGCCGGCATTGCCGCCAGCAGGACCATGACTGCCAGAACTCTTACCAGCCGCTCCATCTCATCCCCAATGCCGCGCATGCCCGCAAGGTATCGGCGGCTGACGGGTTTTTGTCAATCGACCGCCGTCACAGGGTGACAATTGGTACTGGCATCGCCAAATCCAGGTTTCGAGAAAGGAAAATCCATGACCTCACCGCTCAAGATCGCTTTCATCGGCCTGGGCCAGATGGGCGGCGGCATCGCCGCCAACCTGATCCGCGCCGGTTTCGACGTCACTCTGTACAACCGCACCCGCGAAAAGCTCAAACCGCTGCTGGAGATCGGCGGCAAGGCCGCCGACAGCGTCGCCGAGGCCTGTAAAGGCGCCGATATCCTGGTGACCATGCTGGCCGACGATGCCGCCCAGGAAGCCGTGACCCTCGGCCCGGACGGCGCCGCCGCCCATCTGCCCAAGGGCGCGCTGCATATCTGTCACAGCACCATCAGCGCCGCCACCGCGCGCCGCCTGGCCGAGGCCCATGAAATGGCCGCTCAGGCTTATCTGTCGGCGCCGGTGTTCGGACGCCCGGAAGCGGCCGCCGCGGCCAAATTGTTCATCCTGACCGGTGGCAAGCCCGAACATGCCGAGCGCGCCAAGCCCTTGTTCGACAAGATCGGCCAGCGCGTCTTCCCGATGGGCGACAAGCCGGAATCGGCCAATATCGCCAAGCTGGGCGGTAATATGCTGATTGCCACGGTGATCGAATCGCTGGGCGAGGTCCTGGCTCTGGCCGGCAAGGCGGGAATCGACCGCGCCGCCTATCTGGAGATGCTGACCTCGACCCTGTTCTCGGCGCCGATCTACAAGACTTACGGGGCGCTGATCGTCGAGGAAAAGTACGAGCCGGCCGGCTTCGCCGCCCCGCTCGGCCTCAAGGATATCAGGCTCGCCCTGGCCGCCGCCGAAGAACTGCGCGTGCCGCTGCCGATCGGCAGCCTGCTGCGCGACCGGTTCCTGACCTTGCTGGCCCAGCAGGGAGCCGAGGATCTCGATTGGTCGGCGGTGGCCCGCCTGGCCGCGCGGGATGCCGGGCTGAACTAACCTCTGACCGGCCTCATCAGCGCCATCAGAACGAAATCGATCCACTGACCATCGATAAAGAGGGCTTTGCGCAAGCGGCCCTCGATTTCGAAGCCCATCTTTTCGTAAAGGCGGATCGCCCGCTCGTTGGTGCCATAGACACCCAGCTGGATGCGGCTGAGATTGAGATGGCTCCAGCAATAATGGACGGCCAGCCGCAAAGCGTCGCTGCCATAGCCCTTGCCGCGGTCGGCGGCTTCGCCGATGCGCATGCCCAGCATGGCCGAATGGTGGACGGCGTCGATATTGGTGATCTGCAGATAGCCGACGATCGCTTCAATACCGATCTTGCGGATCGCGAAGAACACCCGCGACGGATCGCGGCCGACATTGAACCACAGCTCTTCCTGGTTTTTCCAGGTTGGTGGACGATAGGGCTCATTCAGGCGGGCGGCGTCGAGATCGTCGCCCCAGCGAAACAATGCCGCGAAATCCGCGGGCACGATCGGCCCGAGAATTACCTTTTCTCCCTGAAGCATATAGCCCGCACTCATCAGATTTAAGCTGAACAGAGCCTATCCGGCGCGCAGGCTCACTGTATTTCAGCCGTGTTTCAGTTTGTTTCTCAAGGCACGGTTTCCCGGGCGATCCGCGTCAGGGTCTGCGTCAGCGCCGACTGCGTCTCGCGGTCAAGCGCGAATTGCAGGCGGGTCCGGCCGCCCTCATTGCCGATCACGCGGCCGCGCACCACCGGCCCACCGGCCATCGACAGGCGGATTTCGCTGCCCGGCGCCGCGCCGGCATCGCGGTCGAGCTGGGCGCCGCCAACCGAGATGTCGATCAGCGTGACGGCAAGGTCCCTGCCCTGCACCCGCAGCGACGCCGCCATCGCCACCTGCACGCGCTCGAACTGGCGCCGGTCGCTGGCATGCTCGAAAGCGCTGAGGAAATCGCCGACGTCGCCCGCCAGCAATTCGGACTGGCTGATCAGCAGCGTGGCGGTCGATTGAACCTGTGACGCGGCGGTGCCGGTGCGGACCGCGCCGTCGCGCACCTGGACGATGCTGCGCGTAACCTCGGTGGTGCCGTTCGAGGCCTCGACCACATTGCGGGCGATCTCGCCGGTTGCGGCGCTCTGCTCCTCCACCGTGGCGGCGATGGCCGAGGCGGCCTCATTGATCGCCTCGATGGTCTTGCCGATCCCGCTGATCGCGGTGACCGCGCTGCCGGTCGCGGCCTGCACCGCGGCGATCTGGGCGGTGATGTCCTCGGTGGCGCGCGCGGTCTGGTTGGCCAGGGTCTTGACCTCGTTCGCCACGACGGCAAACCCTTTTCCGGCATCGCCGGCGCGGGCCGCCTCGATCGTGGCGTTCAGCGCCAGAAGGTTGGTCTGGCTGGCGATATTGTTGATCAGTTCCACCACGTCGCCGATATGACGGGTCGCCTCGGCCAGGCCGCCGACGATCTCGGTGGCGCGGCTGGCGTCGGCCGCGGCGGTGCGGGCGATCTCGACCGAACGCGCGACCTGCTTGGCGATTTCAGTCTCCGACGCCGCCAGTTCCTCGGCCGCCACGGCGACGGTCTGGACATTGGCCGCGGCCTGGGTCGCCGCCGCCGAGACCGAGGCCGATTGCTGGCTGGTCGCTTCGGCGATCTGGGTCATTTCGGCGGCCGCCTCGGCCAGTTCCCGCGCCGAGTTGGTCACCTGCATCAGCACGCCGCGGGCGCTTTCGTTGAAGTCCCGCGTCAGCAATTCCATCGCGCCCTGGCGTTTATCCTTCAGCTCGCGGTCGACCAGCAGGGTTTCGGCCTGAGACCTGCGTTGGCGCTCGGCCTCGCGGAACGCGACAACGGCCCGCGACATCTGGCCGACTTCGTCCCGGCGCAGCTCCTCCTCGATGGCGATTTCGACATTGCCGACCGAAAGCTGCGCTACCGCCTGGGTCAAATTGCCCAGCGGCACCGTCAGGCGCCGGGCGGCCCACAGCGACAGGGCCAGCATCAGCGGGGTGAAGGCCGCTGCCAGCACGACGAAAGTCAATGCCGCGCGCCAGGTCGCGGCGGAAACGTCGCCGGGCGGCGTTCCGGTGGAAAGCAAGGCCTCCCGCATGGTCAGCAGCGCGGCCAGAAAGATCGCGGCCATGCCCCAGAGGGCCGCCCCCATCAGGACCAGCGTCTTGTTGCGGGTGCTGACATCGTCGAACCAGCTCACTTCGGCCCCCCTCCGAAAAATGGCTACCAAGCATCCTATGGAAAGCCTTTGTTGGGAATAGTTCCAGTAAGATGGTGTAAAATTTGTACGATCATCGCTGAAAGGCTGCATGTGGGAAAGATGCTTACCCAGGCCGGCGTAATCCCGTACCGGGTCGCCGAGAAACAGGTGGAAGTCCTTCTGGTGACGTCCAGAGACACCGGCCGCTGGGTGATTCCCAAAGGGCATGTCGAAGACGGAATGACCCCGCAGGGTGCCGCCTGCCAGGAAGCGTGGGAGGAAGCCGGCGTCGAGGGCGAGATCACCACCACCATGCCGCTGGGCTTCGTGCCTTATCTCAAGCGGATGAAGAACGGCGACACCTGCGGCGCCTCGATCGCGGTGTTCCCGATGCTGGTCGGCAAGCAGAAGAAGAAATGGCAGGAGCGCGGCGAGCGCACCCGCACCTGGTTTCCGATCTCGGAAGCGGCCGGGCTGGTCGACGAGCCGGCCTTGTCGGCTCTGCTGCTGCGGCTGGAAGAGATCTTGCTGGGAGAGATCGAAGCACCATGATGCACCATGATGCCTGGGGGACATCGATGGTGAGCGCGCCGGGGCTCGAACCCGGGACCTACTGATTAAAAGTCAATTTTTAGGCGAAAATCACCCAAAAATGGCACCATAAAAACCCATCGGCTTTCATCGGTTTTAATCGGAATACACTAGGATTCATGCGGGTTTGCGGACATCCTGAGCTTGCAATTAAGAGGCAAGTCAGGTTAGAGCATGGTGCCACCGAAAGTGCCACCCGCCACGAGGAACCATGCTCACCGACACCAAGATACAAGCCGCCCTCAAGGACGCCACCAAAGAGACCATTCTGAGCGACGGAAGCGGAGGAAAGGGCGAAGGCTCGCTGAAGCTTCGTATCCGCCCCGCCTCCGGTGGCAAGTTCTCGGCGTCTTGGGTTGCTGATTGGAAGCGCGACGGCAAGCGCCACCGGGCCATGATCGGCACCTATCCCGAAGTCAGCTTGAAGGACGCCCGCGCCAAGTTCCAAGCCACCAGCAAGGACGGGACGGCCCAGGCCACAGACGAAGCGCCAGCGGAAGCCCCGGCGCGTACCGTGGGTGAGTTGTTTGCCGGCTATGTGGCGTCCATGCGGGCTGCTGGGAAGATCAGCGCCGACGACGTGGAAATCAGCCTAGGTAAAGCCGCCACCAGCTTGGGCAAGGACACGCCTGCTGGGGCCGTCACCACCACCGATGTGTCCAAGGCGCTGGCCGTGATCTACGAACGCGGCGCCCGACGCATGGCCGACCTCACCCGCTCCCACATCCACGCCGCGTTCAACTGGGGCATGGCCGCCGCCAATGACTACATGGTACCCGAAGCTGACCGCGTGCCCTGGGGCGTTGCCGCCAACCCCGCCGCCGGTATCCGCAAGGACGAAGGCGCCAGCACGCCGCGAGACCGCAATCTATCGCCTGCTGAAATTCATCATGTCTGGCAGGACACGCTTGTGGAGTTCCAGGGCTTCGCGGACCAGACGGGCAAAGTCATCCGGCTGGTGCTGCTGTGCGGCCAGCGCGTGCGGGAGACCTTACGTGTGGACGGCGCGGATGTAGACGTGGCGGCGAAGCTGTGGCGGATGCCGGCCCACAAGACCAAGGGGAAGAAGCAGCCCCATATCGTGCCGTTGCCGGACGAAGCCGTGGCGATTTTCCAAGAGTTAATCGACCAGTATGGCGACGGGCCGCTGATCCACGGCATCACCGAACAGTCATTAGGCCGGGCCGTGTCGCGCTGGTGCGAAGACAACAAGGACAAGGTGGCGCGCTTCACGCCCCGCGATCTTCGCCGGACGTGGAAGTCCCGAGCCGGCGACGGGCCGAAGATCAGCAAGGAAACCCGCGACCGCATACAGCAGCACGCAAAAATCGACACCTCCGGGCGGGTGTACGATCACGCCGACTATCTGCCGGAAATGACCGAGGCAATGGCGAAGTGGGCCAAGTGGCTGGCCAGGGTGGTGAAGGTGCCGCCTGCCCCGGTGGCGATTGCCGCCTAGAACGCGCTGCGCGATTCACTGGCGAGAGTTGGGGCCGTCCTGGCTGTGTCGGGGCGGCTTTTTCTTTGCCTGCGCTGGGTGAGTCTTAAACCGCGTTTTGGCGTTTCTGCCATGGCAGGAAATCCCGTCCGAGGACTTGAGAAGCGATCAGAAACAACATTGGGTCGTCAGCAACCGAGTATGAGTAACCGAACAAATGACCCTTAACGTTGTACGCCTTGACCAAATTTTGAGCCGCCTGGGCATTTCCCGCACTGGCCTGCGCAACATGATGATCCGAGGCGAATTCCCCCGCCCCACCGGCAAGCTTGGCCGCAATCTGGTATGGCCCACCACGGCGCTGGACGACTACATGGCCCGGCTGAACGGCCAGAAGGTGCCGGAATGATACACACCCCGAAGGCCGGCGACTTCCCGCACTTCCTGGCGCTGATCGCGGTCCATGAGAACCGGTCCCTCCGCTTCTGCATCGCCTGGGACGCGGTGGTTTGCTACTGGACCACGCTTCCCGAACCCGGCAAACCTGCCCGCACTAGCCTGGATCTGGTCAATGCCCTGATCGGCGCACAGGAAGGCCCGCTGCATTCGCGCCTCAAGCGGCCCGAAATCGTGCGGCTGATCAATGACGCTCAAGCCTTCCTTGGGATGGCGGTCAACATGCAGTTGAAGGCGCAGGGATGAGCAACGAACGCGATTACAAAGCCTACATGCCAGCCGTCGCCCGATATCTGCTGGGTGAACCGAACCCCGAGCATTCCACCGCGACGGAATGGCGATGGGGAACCCACGGCTCCAAGGCCGTAAATCTGGAAAAGGCCGCGTATCACGATCACGAAAGCGGCGACCAGGGCGGTGTCCTGTACATGGTTAAGCTGCTGGCGAAGGACTTCACCGCCACCACCGATCTGGGCGAATGGCTGGCCGGGCATGGGCTGGCGGCGAACGACAACCAGGCCAGCGACAACGCGCCGAAGAAGGACCGAGGGCGGCGAGTGGCGTCCTATGACTACCGGGACGCAGCCGGTGCGGTGGTGTTACGGGTCGAGCGGTGGGAGCCTAAGCGGTTTAGCCAATGCCGCCCGGACGGCAACGGCGGGTGGCTCTACCGGGATATTTACAAGAGCTTCACCCATGTTCCCTACCGCCTGCCCGAATTGCTGGCCGCCGATCCGTCCGCGCCGGTCTTCGTGGTTGAGGGCGAGAAGGACGCCGACAATCTGGCCAAGCTGGGCGCCTTGGCAACCTGCAACGCAGCCGGCGCCACCAAGTGGCCGGACGAACTGAGCCAGCATTTCCAGGGCCGTGACGTGGTGATCCTGCCGGACAACGACGAAATGGGTGGGAAACATGCCGACGTGGTGCGCTCCAAGCTGGCGGGCGTAGCGAAGTCCATCCGCACGGTGGAACTGCCCGGCCTGCCGCCCAAAGGTGACGTGTCGGACTGGATCGCGGCGGGCGGAACGCTCCACGATCTGCTGGCGCTGACCCCTCCGATCGCACCGGACAACGACAACAACGCGAGTCACATGGGCATGTATTCGGCGGCGGACATTCCCGCTAACTGGGTTCCGCCGTATGAACTGACCGAGGATTTGATACCCGCCATCGGGTACGGCTTCGTCTATGGCCCGAGCCATGCCGGTAAGACGTTCTATGTCATCGACCTGGGCTTACGCATCGCCACCGGACGCAAGTTCTTCGGGCGCCGCACCATGCCCATGGCCGTGGTCTACATCGCTGCCGAGGGAAGCATTGACCGCCGCATCAAGGCTTGGCAGGTGTTCAACGGCGAGGCGCTTGACCCGTTCTCCGATGCTGTCGAGGAACCGGACGTGAGCAATTTCCATATCATCCCGCAATCCGTCATCATGGTAGGCGGCCAAGCCGACCCGGACACCCTGGTACGTGAGATCAAGGCGGTTGAGGCCCGCACCGGCCAGAAAGTCGGGCTGGTCATTGGTGACACCCTGGCGGCCATGATCCCCGGCGCGGATGAGAACAACGCGGGCGAGATGGGCGGGGTGAACAAATTCAGCCGCCGCATCGCCGCCGCCTGCCAGTGCTTTTTCCTGATCGTTCATCACAGCGGGAAGAATGAAGAGAACGGGATGCGCGGTTCCGGCGCCTTCTACAATAACTCGGACGTGGTGATTAAGCTGGGCAAGACCACCGCCAAATTCGAGGGTTTCGGCATCGTAGTGGCCGAGGTGACGAAAAACCGTGACCTGGGACCGTCGAGCGATATGGCGTACATCCTGCCCACGGTCGAGGTGGGCCGTTCGCACCAATGGCCGGACAAGGCGATTACGACTTGCGTTGTCAAAGCCTGCCCACCGCCTGAGAAGCCCGACAAGGGCGACCGTCTGACCCCAGCGCAACAGAAGGTCTTGGACTACCTCAAGAGCCTGGGGCACCAGGGCGCAGGGCCTGGGGCTGTCGCCGCCGCTCTGGCCATGGACAAGAGCAATGCAGGAAAACGCCTGAAAGAGCTTGAGGCCCGTGAATTGGTCCGCTCTGTGGCAGGCATTTATCAAGCCATCAGTCAGAACGAGTAGGGCATGTGGTTAGGCGTGGTCGTGGTGGTTCCCCTATAGAGGGGGAACCACACCACACCACGCCTAACCCCACCGATGCCGGGGCGTGGTTGAGCGTGGTTCAACCACGGGAAGACCACTGCAACCATGGCACCCCAGAACGGTAAAACTCTCGTCATCACTGGTGGGGATTCGGTTTTGATGCGCTAAATGATTGTGGACATTGATAAGTTTTGCAGCGAACTGTTGATCGTGCCGTAACCGCTTAAATTGGAGGCAGGGTCATGGACGGTAATTTTCTCAAGGGAGTTGCTGCAATCCTGTGGCCAATCGTGACGGCCACGGCGATTTTTTTGTTCCGACTTGAGATCCGATCGCTGATTTCTCGCCTTCGCCGCGTCGGAAAAGGTGTCGCGGAGTTCAGCGAGAGCCGTATCGGCGTGCAGGCAATCACTATTCCGCTTGAAGAGGCACTTAAAAACGTCGCGCCCGGTGAAAAGCAGGAACCCTACATCGTTAAGGGGGTGGAAGAGGTCCGGATTGAGTTAAACAGAGTTCAGCCTGAGGACGCTCACGCCAGGGAATCTCTTTTATTGCTGAGACTGACTCAGAGGAAAACAGAGAGAGATTGGGCGATATTCTGGCTCAACATTTTTGCCTCTCAACGCAGTGCATTAGAGGCTATGGCGGCCGAAACCTCAGCGACTGACTTAACTAAATTCTATGATGCCCATGTCGAAGCATATGAAGCTTATGTCAAGACGCAAGCTTCTCCGGTCCCGGTAGGCACATTTGAAGTTTGGGTGAGATTCTTGGTGGTGAATAACGCCGCAATAGTCACCGGCAGGAACGGTACGATAACGGAACTTGGGCGGGGCTTCCTTGAGTTTGCCGCGCAACAGAACCTTCCGAGATTCCAGGGCTGGTAACAACCTTAAAACCCCAGAACGACAACGGCCCCGCCAGTGATGACGGGGCCGTTTTGCTCAAGGGTGGGTCTTGCGAGTGACTTCGTTGGGAAGACCGGCGCAGTGAATGGCAGTCCGCCGCGCTGGTGGCGGGACAGTTAGTTTTCGCGCTCCGCTAGTCGGACACCCGCTCCGCCGGACATGCTCGGCGTTCCATCCGGAATGAACTGGACGCCAGCAAGCACCAATGCCTGTTCTAGGGCTTCAAGGGTGGAGCGATGGCAATTTCCGTCATTCTCAAACCGGCTAATCGCGTTGGGATGCAAGCCGGATTTGGTGGCCAAATCTCTGATAGACCAGCCGACCAGGGCGCGGGCGGCCCTGCATTGCTCCGGTGTCACGCTATACCCCTCTATACGCCGACAGCGGCGCGGATGGCGACGGCGTTTTCGCCAAGCCGATCAGCGATATAGCTAAGAGACTTCTGGATTTCTTCACCGACATAAGACGATCCACTCAGCAAAACGAGCGTCTCCCCCAGTGCTTCAAGATCACTGATTCTCTCCTCGATATCAGTCCTATTCATTAGCCCAACTCCACACGCCTAAAGAGTGATTTTTTCACAGTATATAAATACAAATACATCGTTTCTCGATTGCGTCAAGGGCGGAAGTTTGGCCAACGCCGCGCAAAACGTGTGTCGGCCATTGCAGGCAGAAAAAAGGTACTTCCTGACGGGGTGCCGGGCGTGGGTGGCCATTCCCCGCGCCTTCCCAGGTGTGGGAGCCTATTTTAAGAGCACTTTTCATTTACATGCCCAGAAAGAAGCCTGTTATCAAGGGCTTAGGTATGTAAGGGACACAAAATCAGAGCGTCGGACACCCCTGTAAGCCGCTCTCTGCCTGGGTTTTCGCTTTCTGTCCCCAGGGTTTCTGCCACTTCCCGCGAAGCCGCCCGCCCTCCCTGGTGCCGATCTCCCGCGCCGACCGCTCCCCGGTAGACGGCGACTGAGCAATAATTTCCCAAAAAAAGCAGCAATTACGTGTTTGGCGGAAATCGGCCATTCAGTATTCATGGCGGTTAATGTTGGTTCACTGGAGTTCATTAACATACTGATTTTAATGAATAATTTGTGTGTACAGGGTGAGTTGTGATTGCGCACCATTAGCGCATGAACGGACGGCAACCTGCTGCCCGACGATGTGAGAAACCTCAAACAATGATGACAGCCGAACGCCTCAACGCGATCAAAGGGACCAAACACGTCCGCCTGTTCGATATCGAGGAAGATGCCGACACCACTACCCGCGAAATCACCATTTCGTTCTCTTCCGAGAACGACGAAGTGGAGACCCGCATGGGTATCGAAATCCTCGGGCACCAGCCGGGTGAAGTGGACATGGAGCGGCTAGCCGCTGGCGGCGCTCCGGTGCTGTGGATGCACAATTGGGATGACCAGCGCGGCGTCGTGGTCCGCGCTTGGATCGACAGCAATGCGGGCCGTGGCTATGCCGTGGTGCGCCTGTCCCGGTCGCCCCTGGGACAGCAGTTGTTGCAGGACATCAACGACGGCATCGTGACCAAAGTCTCTGTCGGCTACGAAGTCCGCGCCGGCCACGCTATCGACGATGACACTTACCGCGTTACCCGCTGGTGGCCCTACGAAATCAGCTTCGTCTCTATCCCGGCTGACAATTCCGTGGGTGTGGGCCGTTCCTACAGCCCGCAGGAACAGGCATTCATCGCCGAAATCCAGGCCGCCGGCCCCTCTCACCGCCTCGCTGCCCTGGTGCGCGGCCTTCCCGACTTTACCCATACCATCACTCAGGAAACCCGCTCCAAAATGATCGTTACCCCGACCACCACCACCCACGCCCCGTCGAACATCATCCGCGCCATGATCACCGAGGCCGAAAACGCGCCGTCGCTCCATTTCAGCTATGACGGCAACGGCGACGTTAAGCGCGTCACCCCGATTCCGCACGGCTCTCGCAACGAGCTTGATATCCGTTCGCTATCGTTCCCGGCCCTGACCGTGGGCGACCACAACACCTACATGCCGCGTGGCACCGAGGCCGGCAAGGCCACCACCATGGCAACCGAGATCGCGCGCCGGTCCGTCGTTGCCCAGGCTGGTGCCAATATCGTGGTTATCCCCTTCGCGCCGAATTCCCTCCCGGGCGAAGTCATGACCCGCACGAATTCCGGCCTGATCGTCGTGCAGCCGGCAAACGTGGCGCCGGTGGCCGATGGCGCTGAAATCCCCGTGTCCGATCTGCCGTTCCTCCGCGCCGATATCGACCGCGCCACCATCCCCATGCTGGGCGTGGAGTTCTCGCTGCCTCGCTCGGTCATGCGCCAATATTTCTACGGTGAACTGCCGGACATCCTGATGGCCAGCATCGGCATGGGCATCACCAACGCGCTGGACGCGCTGTTGCTCGGCGCGCTGGACGCTGCCAACCTGGGCGCGTTCTCGCTGGGCGCTGCCGCCGGCAAGTCGCTGACCTTCGGTGAACTGCGCGGCGTAATCGGCACCAGCGGGACCGGGGCGACCGTCAACGAGAACCGGGAACTGACCGTTTCCGGCGTCCTGGCCGAACTGTCGAGCGAGACCGCGAATACCTATATCGCCGCCTGGGACAGGATGGGCATCGCCCTCGCGTCGAACATCACCCTGATCACCAAGCGGGACAGTGCCGCCTCTGGTTCGGTGGCTGTCACCGCGCTGCTGAATGCCATGCCTCTGGTGCCGGATGCCTCCTACGCCTGGAAGGTGGCGTAACATGGTGCATCTGCCCGGCTTTCCCGTCAGGCAGGCCGAAGCCGGGGGCGAACACCCCCCGGCCAAGCGCCGCCGCAGTTGGAACCCCTTTGGTCGCCGCCGGTCGATGGAGTTTGAGAAGAGCCCAATTCAGGAAGAGGCCGAGGACATGCGCGGCCTGAACAGCGGAGCGACCACCGCCGCCCAGCTACAGCTTGCCGTCGCCATCAGCGGCGCCACGATCAATATCCGCGACTACGGCGACGAGCCCGACGAAACGCGGACCCTGATCACCACTAGTTTCGGGGCGTTCTTTATCGAGAACGTCAACTTCCCCGCCCTGGTGCGCAAGAAGTGGCCGGACCTGTCTGACAACGATATCGCCCAGGCCTGGGACCAGCTTTGCGACATCATGCGGATTGAGCGCCTCACCGCCATGAAAGCCGCCCGCCAGAGCAAGCCCGAACGCCGGCACTTCCACCGTGGACTTGACCTGTGAGGATCGAATGACCGACGAAACTAACCCGACGCGCCGTGTGGGCGTATTCCTCGACCGCGAAACTGAGGAGATGATTAACCAAAGCCGCCGCGACTATGCCCGCGAGACCGGCGTCAGCCTGTCCATGTCCGCCGCGATCATCAAAGCCAGCCGCGAAGGGCTGAAAGGCACCAGCAAATGAGCCTTTCCTGATCAAGATTGCGTGCCGGCCTGGGGGCTAACCTTCCCCTGTTTCGGAGGGCCGCCGGCCCGAATGACAAAAGCCCCGCCGTGGATACCCCGGCGGGGTTTTTCTTTGGCTTAAGGACACCGGGCAGCAGCTACCACCAGCAATTCGTCGTCGGTCAGCGGCGGATTGTCCGGATCGGCCAGGGCGTTTGCAGTGCGCTCCTCGTCCGTCATAGCGTCGATACGGGCGATTTCTTCCGGAGTCATCCTGGGCGGGTTGGCGGGGTCCAGGGTGCGTCTAACGATTGCCATCTGCTATCTTCCGCATCATTTGCGCAAAAAATATTAGCGGAAATTATGACCCGTCGGAATGCGCGTGATACGGGATGAAAACGGATGGAGTGCGGAGCATGGTGCCACCGAAAGTGCCACCCGCCACCGATCCGAAAAGGCGAGAAACCAAGGAAAACTTGGTGAGCGCGCCGGGGCTCGAACCCGGGACCTACTGATTAAAAGGCTCCTGATTATTCAATAAAATCAATGGTGTTTTTCGATGTTCCTGCCCTGTTCACCCCTAATGATATCAATGCCTTATGGGCGGGCTGAAAAACTTATCAGCCTATGCCCGGGTATTAAATGTACCCCCATAAAATAGGCTTGCCACCCGTATTTATTGGGGGTACATTTATCCTCATGAACATCACATTCGATCCCGCGAAAGACGCCATCAACACCGAGAAGCACGGCATGTCTTTGGCCGAGGCGAGCGAGATCGAGTGGGAGACCCTGTGGGCCTATGAGGACACGCGCGCCAACTATGGCGAAATCCGGATGATTGGCTTCGCTTATATCGGCCTTCGCCTTCACTGCGTGGTCTATACGGACCGTGGCGATGACCGCCGCGTGATCAGCCTGCGGAAAGCTAACAAGCGAGAGGAAAAGCGCTATGCCGCCGCTTAAACCGGGCCATATCAGCCCTACCGACGAGGAAGACGCCGCCATCACCGCGGCGATCGCCAGCGACCCCGATACTGAGGAGCTGACGGACGAAAACGCGAAGCGTCTTCAACCGGTCCGTCCGCGCGGCCGCCCGCGGCTGGACGCGCCAAAGGAAGCTGTTAAACTTCGCCTCGATCAGGACGTGCTCAAGGTCTTTCGCGCGACCGGCCCGGGCTGGCAATCGAGGATCAATCAGGTCCTGAAGGACAGCCTGGTACACCGCATCCCGTCCCCTGCCCGTCCAGATCCCGATCACGTGGCGAGGCCGGTCAAGAAACGCGGGTGATAGGGGGATATTCCTCACCGGCGCCACCCTCAGGTGCCGTCTCGCGAATGGCGTTCGCGCCGGCTAGCATATTCTCTATCCGCTCGATCCGCCCAGACATCTCCGTCAGGGCGGATCGCAGCCCTCCGAAGTCCCGACGCGCCTGCCGCCCGGCCGCAGCTGCGCTGACCGTTCCGGAGATCCCCAGCAGCGGAAGCAGCAGCAGTTGGATGTCGTTCGAGATGTACAGGACGTCGGTCGCGACCTTGGCGCTGACCAGCTGCAGCAGGCACAGCGCGAACAAAACCCAGAACGACCAAGGCGAGATGACGGTTGCGGTCACGGCAATAGCCATGCCTTCGCTCGCGCGACCCGCGCGGCGCCAAAGCTTTCGGATCAATGGAACCCCCGTAGATTAGTGATCGGCCTTCAGGGCGCCGCGCCCGTTCTTCGGCCCGGGATCGTCATCGTTGTCAGGAACGACCGGGTGAATCATGTTGCCGAGCAGCCTTACTCGCCGCCATTGGGTCATTCCATAGCCGAGCGTGCTGATCGCCTGGACATGGCACCCCATCTTACCGCAGTTGGCGCATCGCGCCCGCCTGGCCAGCATCACGAGCGACATTTCGGCGCCCACCTTACGAATCAGCGCCTCGATGTTCACCGTGTGCCAATGAAAGCACGGCCTGGTGCCGGCGATCCCGCCGACGCACCAAAATTGAATGTCAGTCGCGCCGTGCTTCATGAGGGTAGCGAGAGCGTCCTCGCCAAACCCGTACACCAGTATGGACATGGAACATAACTAGAACACGCAGCGCCTCATTTTCAAGTGTGGCGAGCCCAGAAACGACAAAAGGCCCGAGCGCCGAAGCGCCCGGGCCCTCTTGCTCCAGTTGTCGTCCCGATGATAGAGGCGATCGATCAGCTGCCGCAAGCTGCCGCATGCGCGCGCCGCCAGCCCGTCAGGTCGGCCGCCCAGATCGCCGGCCGCGCGACGCGATCGACGCCGGCCGGCAGCGGCAGCCGTATGGAGGCGTCTCTCTCGACGTCGGCGATCGACCGCTGCCAGGGCGACAGATCCCCTTTGGCGACATCCTGCTGCGGCATCTCGAACGCGACCGCCTCGCCCGTCGAACGATCGACAAGCACTTTCCAGAACGCGATCGGCACGTCGACCTGGTCGACGCCGATCTTCGCGTCGGTCGTACCGATCACCGGGCCGACATAGACCTGCAGATCACCACGCGACCAAGCCCAGGCGCGGACCGCCTCCTCGAGGCGCTCCCAGCCCTGCCGGTTGAGACCCGGCAGCTGGGGGGCCATGTTGGCCAGGCTGAAGCTATCGGACATCTCGCCGGCATCCCATGCGAAGTCCTGGGCCGGCGCTTGGTGCCCGATGTCGTAACCGGATTTCGCATAGTCGACCGGCCGAGCACGATGACCGGCCGGCAGTCCCTCGTCGGGATGGAAGTTGTTGCCCCGGTCGAGGCAGCCGAGCGTGTGCGGCCCGGTCAGATGGTAAGCCACCCAGCGAGGAACCAGGTCGACGTCGTCGACGGCGGTTGCATAGCCGGCGTGGCAGATCGGCGTGACGGTCAGATCCGGCGCCGTGGTCGGCGTGCCGTAGGGCAAATGCTGCTTGCAGGCCTCGAAGTCGTCAGCACGCGCCTCGACGGCCAACACCGCCCCCAGCAGGGCTGCGACGAGAATGAACTTATTCATGATGTCAGACCCCCTCGCCGACCCTGATCACCGTCCGCACCGAGCTGCTGAAGGGCCACGGAGCATAGATGAAGATGATCGGCGCGAATATGAATTGGAATGGGAAGAGGAACTTGGCGCCATTCACTGAGACGGCGCGGTATAGGTCGGCATCGGGGACAAGCCCGCGATCGCCAGGCCATACAGCTCGGAGTGATGCGGCGCCACCGGCCCCCACGGATCGCCCCCCGGCGCCGGCACGTCGATGTTGATCAACTCATAGGGGTGACCGCACCAGGGCGGCACCTCGGTCACCGGATCTCCCTTGTTCCGGTAGGCCCGCACAGGCACCCGGGCGAGCAGCTCGGCCTGTCGGCTCGAAATGCTGGTCCTGGGCGGCGCCAGCAGCATGACGGCGATCGGCGGCCGATCGGCCAGCACCAGGTCGCAGGCAAAATCGGTAGCTTCGCCGGCGCCGCGCGAATGGCCCACGACGATGACGTGCGGGCCGATGACGGTCAGGAGGTTTCCGCGCGCGGCAGCCAGGCCATCCTCGAAGTTCTCGCCGATCCAACCCACGCCCCGTTCAAAGGTCGGCAGCAGGTCGAAGTTGCGGAACCAGTCGAGCGGCGTGGTCGAGCCGCGGAAGGCGACGACGTCGATTTCGCCGAAGCGTTTCACGCCGACATAGGTCTCGTCGTCCTTCCGGCCCTGAAAGATCAGGTCGAAGGGAAAGTCGGGCTCATAGGTGCCATGGCAGACCTTGTAGAGGTCCAGCTCTGTGAGGACGGTCATTTCGGGTTGGGCTCCCTGCAGGCGGGCGAGAACTCGCCCTCGCGCCAAGCGACGTATCCTTTCGCCAGCTCGGTATCGAAGTTGAATACGGCCGCACCAAAGCCGAGGGCCGCCCCGCCGACAGCAAGGGCCGGCGGGGCGGCGGGCGCCGCGCATCCGGACAGGATGAGCGCGCCCGCCAGGATCGCGGCGCGGATCACTGCGCGACGCTCGACGCCGCCGGCGGCGACGCGGCAGAGCACAGCTTCGCGCCGGTCTGATCGACCAGATTGGCGATTCGCTGACCGTTGGCGTCGACTTCGGCCTGAATCACCGGCTGGGCGACCGTGCCGGCCTCGTCGACGACGCAGCCGGCCAACTTCAGAGCGGCCACATCGGCGGCGAGCTGCTGCTGAGCCTCGGCCGCGGTCGGCAGCTTACCGGTCTCGATGGCGGTGGTGGCGACACAACCGGACAGGAGAACCGCCGCGGCGGCCGTGAGGGCAAATGAAAAAGAGCGCATGTTGATCTCCCTGTGGCGAAAAACAGAAGGGCGGCCCTAAGCCGCCCTTCTGTTGCGATTGATTGATGAGTGCGGTTAGGACGCGGCGCCGATCTGCAGGCTGGTCAGCACGGGCTGATAGGCCGAGACCTGCTCGGTCTGGCTGATGCCGCCGGCGACGATGGTGATATTGGCGGTGCCCTCGGATTCCTGGGTCAGGACCAGATTGGCAGTGCCATTGGTGAAGGTACCGCCCGAGACGTTGACAACGCCCGGCTGATCCGAGCTGACGCTGACGTTCGGCACTTCGCCGAGGAACGGCCGCCCGTTCTGATCGAGCGCGGTAACGATCACCGTTTCGGCGGCGGTGGTGAGATAACGCATGGTGTCTCCATTGAGGCTGAAGGAAAAAGCCGCCAGATAAGGCGGGTCGCCGGAAGGAATTAAGCCGCCGGCGCGGCCAGCGAAGGGTTTACCTTCGCATCCGGTTTGATGAAGAGGGCCAGGGCGATCAGCCAGAACCCCTTGACCAAGACAAAGGGAACGTGCTGCCCATCGGGCAGAGCGCCAGCCAGGTCGATCAGCCAGAACGCCGTGGTGGTCAGCGCAACGGTGACGGCGTGCTTGGTGCTGCCTTCCTGCAGGCGGGCGAGGAACCAAACCGTAACGACCACGCGGTAGAGATAGAGGGCACCCAGGCCGAACAGGAAAATCACGAACAGCGCCGTAGAGAGCGGCGTCCAGAGCATGAGGATCGTCATCCAGTCCAAGTTTTTCATGAATTCAGCTCCCTGAAGCATTTGAGAGATTTCGAGGTCCAGCGCGCTCACGATTGCAGCGACTGGTATTCGCCGAGAAACTCGCGATAGAGCCACCCTTCGAGGAAGGTAGCGGCGTCGGGCAAGCTGGCGTATCGCACGCCGAGCTTGGCCTGGAACCGCGCGACCAGGTCGGGCAGGTTCGCCGAACTGGCGGCCCGGATGGTGATCGCCCCTATCACCCCGTCGGCGGTGATGTGCAGCGCCCCCTGCAGCAGCCGGCCACCGGTGCCGACACCGCAGTTGACGTCCGCCTCGAACAGCAGACTGTTGAGCGGCCAGGGCAGTTCGTCGCAGCGCGCCGTGTCCCAAACGTCGCGCTGCAGGATCGCTTGCGCATCCGCCTCGGTCAGGTTCGGGATGTCGAGGTTGGGGTAGTACCGCTTGGTGATCCCATACTTGGTCACGCCACCCGGATCATTCGAGTTATTGACCAGGCCACCCTCGATGCCGAAGGTGATCGGCCACGCGCGCAGAAAATCGCTCATCGCGGGCTCCCCTTCACGTAGGTTTGAAGTTTCGGATACAGCGGGTGATCGGGCAGATCGACCCTGGCGACGTCCTGCTGACGCATGATGCGCCGTCGGATGCAGACCTCGGTGGCCACGATCAGCCCGGGCATTTCCTTAGTGTCGAACTCGATGCAAAAGGTGTCGGTCGGCTTGAGCAGCTTGACCATGGGACGCTCCAATGAAAAAGCCGCCGCGGCGAGGCCGGGCGGCTTGATGTCGAGACGCGAACGGCGTTCGCGCTAATGCGGGATTTTCTTCAACAGATCGAGGCCTTGCCCGACGAGCTTGGCCAAGCCATTCCCGAAAAACAGCCCGGCCAGGCCGCCGCTGCCGCCGATCACGGTCAAGAGCGACAGCGAGAGCGTGCGGCGCCTGGGGGAGCCTTCGGCCGGCTGTTCGACGACGGCGATCCTGCTGGTCAGGTCGGCGATCGTCTTTTCCTGCGCTTCCATTCGCCGCTTGAACTCTTCCCATCTGCGGTCATCGTTCTCACAGCGCTCGTCGAACCGCCCAAGCAGCCCGGCCAGCTTCTTCGAGATGTCTTCAAGGATCTTGAATTGCCGCGACCTTTGTCTCTGCCCCTCCTCCATATCCCCCTTCAACTCCCCCACGAGGATTAGCAGCTGCTGCTCGCCGGTCTCGGCCATTTGTACCCCCTTATGCCGTCGCAGGCTGGCCAGCCAGGATCTGCGCGATTCTGGAGGGCTGGATGTAGGGTGTCGCGATATAGCTGCAGGTCGCGGTCCCGTCCTCGATGCCGGCACCGGTCCCGCTGGGCGCGGTCGCGCCGGTGGTGCCGGCCGCGCTGTAGGTGAAGACGGTATCTCCGACCGCCAGCGATGCGCCGGCAGCCACCGGAGTGTTTGCTACCCAGGCCGGGACGGTTGTCAGCGCACCGGAAAGATAGATGCCGGTGCCCGGATTCGGCCGCTGGTTGACCGCCGCGGCATATTCCAGCAGCGGCGTCACTACTGCCGGGTTGATCGGCGTATTTGTGCTGATCGCCGTCTGGACGCGGAACCAGCATTCCTGAATGACCGGGTCTGCCGAGTTCTTGATGGCCAACGCCTCCCCGACCTGGAAGGCGTCATAGAACACCATGGGGTCGAGGTCCGGCTGTACGGCAGCAGGAGCGGCAAAGACAGGCTCGCCATCTTCCACCGTGCAGGTGAAGCCGGGCTGAACGTTCACCTCGTCGGCGACCTGATATTCGACGGACCCGACCGGCCCGGACGGCTGCGCCATACTGGCGGAACTGTCCGGGATATGCGCGGTACCGACGACGACGCCATTTTCGACATAAGCGAATTTCATGGCCTTAGACCTCGACATAGGAAGAGAAGGCCCCGGCGGTTGTGCCCGTGGAGCCGATTACGATGGTGGTGGCCTCCGCGACATAAACCTGCGACAGGCCAGCCAGGGCCGTGGAAGTCAACGAGGCGTTGATAATCGTCCCGTTAACCGTAACGGCCGAACCGCCGTTCGCGGACCACCAATTGATTGCCACGTTGCAATCAACGGGGGCCGTGAAGGAGATCGAGGAATTCAGGACGCCACCGATCACGCCGCACGCTTTCGTCTGCGGCTGCGGCTGCATGGTGACCTGCTGGCCGACGACATTGATGGACGAGTACCCGACACCTTCCATCATGTAGGGCTGGAGCCAGCCCGTGGTGAGCTGCGCCTTGCCGCCGTACTGCACCTGAATGGAAGCCCCAGCGCCGGCGGCGCTATCAGAGACGCCGATGACCTGGGCCTTCTGCACGCTGTAGGCCCAGGCGTTGTTCCAAAGGGCATTCGTGGCGGCAGAGCACAGAGTAATATTCACCGTCATGCCGGGGCTGAACTGGTTCCCAGCATAGACGTAGCAATCGACGCCGCCGGAGCCGACGATGGGGGCGGTAATGGTGAAAGACGTCGTGGTCTGCGTCAGGGTCGGAGAGATCGGCACAGCCGCGTGAATGGTGCTGGTGCCGGCCACATAAACGAAGCACCCATCGTCCGGCTGGGGCGAGATCGTCAACATCGCGACGGTCGGAGAACCCGAAACGGTCGGATTGAAAGTGGCGCCGATCTGCGCACCATTGGCTCCAATTTTGGCCACATTGACGGTGGTCGTTCCGCCGCCCCAGGCCACGTAAACGCTGCCATTGGTGGACGGGCACATCATCGGCGGCTGACCTGTGGTCGAGGTCGTGCTTAGAGCAATATTGGCGCCTTGTTGCACAAGAGCTGCGTTATATACCTGGGCTGTCAGGCCGGTAGTGCTGGTGTTCGTGCAATTAATTGCTAGAGAAAAGCCGCCGCCGGAAAGGCCCACAATATTCAAAATTGGCGCGCTGCCATTGACCATGGCGATGGCATTCGGCACGGTTCCGTTGGCCGCGCCGGCATTGGTAAACGCCGACACCTGCGTCGTGATGGACGAGGTACCGAAGAAAACCACATACCCGCCACCGCTCAAACCGGCAATGGCCAGATTAGATTGAGGCGTGACCGTGGAGCCCAGGCTCGTAAGGGGGAGAACCTGCGCTCCTGCCGCAGAAATTACGCCATGGGAAACCCCGGCCTTACCAGTGTTGAACGTGCAATAGGCGAAATTGCCATTGCTCAGCGGAGCCATGGAGGTAGCGCCGGCAACGATAGGCGCCGTGGTGTTGACGGTACCTTGCAGGGCGCCGGCGGCATTGAAAACCTGAAAGGACAGAGTGGCGCCGCCGGCAAAATAACAGACAGCAAAACCGCCGCCGGTCAGGGCGCAAATATTGATGCTCCCTCCGGCGCCGCCACCACCCGCCGCAACGATTTTCGTCGGGGCGAGAACCTGAGCGCCAGCCTGGTTGACGATAGAGATGAAAACATTGCCGCTGGCGGTGGTGTCCGCATATGCGATTGCCACGTTTCCGTTTGCGAGCTGGCAGCTGATGCGAGACTGAGGGCTGGTCAGCTTCGACGGCCCAAGGAACCCGCTGCTTTGGTTCAGGCTTTGGCTACCGGAGACCACACCCGTAGCAGTCGCCGCCTGGAGCACAGGGCGCCAATTGGGCGCGGTCGCCGGGTTGTTGGGATCGGCAACGCCATAGACGGTATTGTCGGCCGCCAGCGCCACCATCTGGCCGGCGGTAAGCGTCTCCCCCGCAACCAGAGCGGCCATGGAGACGGAGGCGATGAGATCGGACGCAAAGCCCATTTAGCTGATCCTTATGGTGGTGCCGTCGTAATAGGCGGTGAAGGTCTCGCCCGGCGTATTCCATACGAGCGGGCCAGGCAATTGGCGGTTTGAACCGGGCTTGCAATAGGTCAAGCCGTTCAGATTGAGGGTGAAGTTATTGGTTCCCCAGGTTCCCCTCGGGTCACTGAAGACCATGGTTTGACCTTGCGCGAGACCCGCCTGGGTAATGGTGATGGGACCGCCCGACGTATCAACTGCATACGAACCTGCTCCGAGGGCACCACTGGCCGTTATGGCCTGTGGCGCCGGAGAGAATGTCGGGGATACCGTCTGAAACAGCACACGGATGTTTCCGGCGCCGTCAGAGATGAACAAAGCGCTTGTCCCGGCCGGCATCACGTAAGGCACCCCAGCGGCCTGGCCCCCGATGCTATCGGCCGCATTCGGAACGACCGAGGTCGATCCGCCAACGCAATCTACCGAGAAATTAAATCCGTCCCACAGCGTGGTTGTCTCAGCGACATCGAGGGTGCCGAAGCCGACGAAATTGACCGTGTGGCTGCTGGTTCCGGCCGCCCCGTTGACCTGCACCGTGCCGGTGAAGTTCTGGACAAGCTCATTGGTCTGAACGCCATTCGCCGTGACCCGAATGCTATTGTCGGCGGGGCTTAAGGTCAGGTTTCCCGTACCGTCGAGCTTCATGCCGGCGCCAATGCCGGCCTTGGCCAACACACTCAACTGAGACGGCACGATCGAGGAGATCATCGCTTTGCCGAGCACAGCATCGAAGGCGCCGGCCACGATGCTGTTGGCAAGAATGTCACCCTGCTGCAGGGCCGAGCCGTCATCGCGCGTCAGAGGGACATTTCCAGGCCCGAAACTGACTTGGCTGGCGCCGGTGTTCGCGTGCACCGCTCGGAACTTGAACTCGAAGCTCTCGGTATAGTTGGCCACCGGCGGCACCAACGCGACGACATAGGCATTCGCCGCACCCGTGTCGACCGCATAGTTGCCCGCCGTCGCTTCGACGATCGTCCGGATCGCCGTGGCGAGCTGATTATCGGCCGTCTTGGACGGAGCAATGCCCGCCGCCGCCAGCACGTTCAGCAGCTCAAGCATGATGGCATTCATGAAATCCGCCGGCACCACCGTCGGCGGAATATTGGGCACCTGGCCATCGGTGAAATAGCCAGGCGTGCCGGCAGCAGCCGGCGCCGGCAGCGTCGGCGACGCTGTCGCAACGTCAATCTGATACAAGGCGCGACCTCAAGTGTTGAAGGTGACGTAGGTATGACCCGGCTTCAGCTCGTTGAAGATCCCTTCAAGCGAGGTATCCGGCGCGGTCACCGACCAGGCGAAGAACTGATCGGTTGTGCCGAGCGTTTGCCCGCATTTGCTCTGCCCGCACCGAAACGGAGCCGAGCTGGTCACGGTCACCGTCACGCCGAGCTGTGCCGCGAAGGACTCGAAATAGGCAGCGGATTGGCCGCCGCCATTCGCGAACTTCACCACCACCTGTGCCTGCTGCTCCGCCAAGGTGTTGGCGGCCGGCAAGTTCGGATCGGGCAAAGCGAGCGTCGACTGCCATTCGGGCAGCAGCTGGTCGGTGGTCGCCGGGAAGGCGTCCAGCAGCAGATTATTCCCGGCTGCCGTGACCCTCTGGAAGCTCGGCGCCAGACCGGTGATGACCGATGTTTGCACCGAGGACGGATCTCTCGGCCACGCCCGCCCTGGCGGCATGAGCGCCTGAAGGGCTGACACGAAGTCCGTGACTGAAAAGGTCGGAGCACCCATCGCTTTACTCCCAGGTGATCGCGCCAAGCACCGGAACGGCGTTCGCGGCATTGACGATATCGGCCGCCGGCGCGACGATTCCGAACGCCTCGGTGCCTGCCGCCGCGGCGATCGCCGTCTCGATGTCGGTAATGAACACTGTCGAACCCAGGTCGCCTTTGGTAGCGAACACCGTGGAGATCGCCGCGGCCACGGCCGCCTGGGCGGTCGCGCCGATACCGGCCAGCCCCCTGATGGTGAAGGGAACCACATTGGCCGTCGGCGCACAGACATAGACCAGCGCCGTGACGGGCTGCCGCAGATAGATATGGTTCGCCACGGCGAGCTGGTCGCCGGCCGCCGCCGAGCCGCGCGGCTCGGCCGCCGCTACGCCATTTGTTCCCTGCGGTATGCCACCATGCGCCGCCTCGGTGATGTCCAGCATCACGTACACGATGACGGTTCCCACCCCCATGCCGTTCGGCACCACCCAGGCCCGGGTCACGCCAGGAACCTGCAGCGCCCAGGTCTCATAGTCCGACTGGGAACCACCTTGCGGCGGACTCTGGTAGACCTGCAGCATCCGGCTGCGCAGCGAATCATCCTGTTCCAGATCCGCGCCAGGCGTGATGCTTTCTGTGACCGTCCAGTTCGATTGCAGCCCGGCGATCGACGTGCCAAGCACCAGGATCGTCCCGACATCGCAGGTTCCGGCGGCGCCAGGAACAGAAGCGACGAATTGCACGGTCGCAGTACCATCCGCGGCCACCTGGACGTCGGACACCGTACTGTAGGCGGCCTGGTCACCACGGACCAACGGCGTGCCGGCCGGGATGTCCTTGCCCGGCTGACCGGTACCCACCATTGAGGCCTGGCCCTGGAAGGCGACTGCGATCTCGCGCGTTACTCCCCGCAGGCCAGCCCAGCCTTCGAGGAACTCCTCGGTCGCGGTGAAGGGCACAGCCTGCTGGGAGACGTAGTCGATGTACCCGTAATTCAGGTTCGCCATCTGCGCCAGGACCTTGCCCGTGATCTGCAGGTTGGAGACCCCTGCCACCCTTGACCTTGGGACCGTCCTCGGCCTCGAACTGGGGCCCGTCGCCCTTGGGCAGCGGCTTCACCTTCGGATCGACCAGGAAGCCGAGGAGACGCAGACGCTTCTGCGTCGCGAGTTCGCGCTTGTTGACCAGCACCTTCTCGGGCTGGGCGGCTGTGGCTTCTTCGTCCGACACGACAACAACCTCAACAACAACAGAAGGTGTTTTTTTATTTTCGACGGTCAGTCAGAACGGGCGCGCGAAATGCCCGTGTTCGCCGGGTCGCCAGGAAGGACCCATGACACCCCACCCCCCTGGCGACCCGACGTCTATCGCCGCGCGCTCGACAGCGCCCTCTTCATCGCGGCGCCGAACTCGATGGCGCCATAGGCAGCGATGACCCGCGCGGCACGCGGGCGATAGTCCAGGCGTTGATGAACCTCGACGCCGCTGGTCCATTCGACCAGCAGCTTGAGGCTGCCGCGCGCCCTGGCGCCGCTGGCATGGTTGGCTGCACGGGGCCGGGCGCCGCCATTTGCGTTCCCCGGCCGCTGCCAAATCCCGCTGATCGTGCGGCCATCTCTGAGTTTCACCTTGCCGAAGAAGACGTTGGGCTGCGCCTTCATGCGGGCGATCGCGCCCTTCGGCAGATTGCCGTATTGGTTGGTGCGCGCATCGATCGGCACCGGCAAGCCGACCTTGCCGCGCAGCAACTGGCGTCCGCCATTAAGGAACGGCTGCAGGTACTGCGCCTGAATATCCTTGGCGAAGACCAGCGCCGTCTGCGTCGCCTTGGTCGCGGCCTTGACGCCGATCGCTCGTTGCGTGAACGGCGTCGGATGATCGAAGGTCTCCGCGATCGCCCGCGTCTCTTCGGCCTGCACCCTCTTCGCCAAGGCGGTCAAGGTCAGAGCCGACGCATAAGGCAGTTGCTTGCGGGCGAGATCATCGAGCGCCCGCTGTAAGGGCCGGATGTCGGCGCGGATATCGAGCCTGAAAGACCCCGCCATCGCCGCCCCACAAAAGAAAGCGCCCACGATCTGGTAGGACCGTGGGCGCAGAAACCGAAATGTAGCGTTTTTATGAGCTAATTCTGTGTGGTCTGTCGAGAGGAATTTTTACTCGTGTTTACTTTTCGTTCTGCAAGGCCAGGATCAGGTCGACCAGCACCTCACGCTGGAGCTGGGCCAACTGCCAGCGCTGCCGGCTTTTCGGATCTTCCCGCGAGATCTCGTCCCACTTCTTCCGTCTCGGCAGCGCCCGGAAGATCACCACCTTGATCGCGAACCGATCGACCGGCTTGAGCGTCAGGAGCGTATCGATCACCAGGACGGCGCGGCTGATGGCCTTCGCCGACCGAAGGATCACCGTCCGGCTGTCGGCCGAGATCTCGGTGTCGACCAGACCGGCCAGGCCGCACTGACCTCCCCGAAGCGCCGCCGTCGCCGCATCACCGGGAAGCGCCAAGGTGATCCGGAGAGCTTCCCGAACCTCTTCCTCGATTGCCCGGAGCGCCTCGCCGGTCACCGAGCCGCCGCCGTTGCCGCCGGCCCGGGCTTTCGGCACCACCGGCATCGCCCGGCGATCGGCGCCGAACTCGTTTCCCACCACCGCCACCTTCAGCCCCTGACCATTCCGCACCGCCATTTGCCTCTCCTGTCTTGGCTGTCTAGGCGTTGGAAGTTCACCTAGACAGCGGAAACCCTTGCTTTTGCTGGCCTTGTCGAAGCTGTCTAGGTTGTCAGGGTAAAAGTCACATACCGCACACGCACGCTACACGTATGAGGAAAAAATCACCCCGACACCCCTGACAGTCCCGACACCCCCTTAATTTCCACGGCTCTCACGCTGTCTAGGCACCTCCTCGCCGCCTCGACAGCCCGGACAGATATCCTCAGTCCGTAAGCTCGAAATCCTCGCTCGGCTCGCCCGACGGTTGCGGCGCTTCCGGGTCGGAACCCCAGTCGATCGGCCAGCGGACCAGATCCTCGAAGTGCTGCCGGCACTCGGCCAGATCGGGAATGTGATAGCCCGAGACACGCTTGTAGGTTCGGCTCTTGTCGGCGTTGTGAAGCTCCTCGCCATTCGGCCCGTAAGCCTTCACCCACACCTTCTGCCCGCCCTTGAAACCGGCCGGCATCACCTTGCGCAGAGCGATCCCGAACTGCTCTTTCGAGGGGAGGCGCGCCTTGCTCTTGAGCATCTCCGAATAGGCCCGGAAACTGCGGAAAAGCGCGTCGGTACTAATCTCTCGCCGCCAATCCTCATGCTGCGAAAGAAGCCTTCCCTCTCTCAGGCGATCCATCCACCAGGCCTGTAGCTCGGTCATCGAGGCGATCTTCTGCTCGAACAACCCTGACGTGCTGGGGATCACCCGCACGTCGACGGACTTGAGATCGTAGGCCAGCAGATAGGCCAGCAGGTGCGAGCGCCCGCCCGCGTCCATCTCGGTGTCGATCTTCTCGAAGAACTTATGGTCCTGGCGGTTCTCGTTGCCGACGTCGAACACGGCGAAGCGCCGCTCGTCGAAGCTGGCCGGCACCACCCAATCGCTGTTCGAGGTGACGATGAGGCGGATCAGGTTGCGGATCGGCGTGGCGTCGACGCCCTTCTTTTCGAGCAGCTGGACGTGCGACGTGATCAGGCTTTTGAGCCGGCCGTCAGCGACGGGATCGCCGGCCCAGAAGCCCTCCTCGGCCTGCAGCAGCAGCGCATTGGCCATATGACCATTGAAGCCGCCCGTCAGGTGCTTGGGCTGATCGATGGTGACGTGATGCGAGCCCAGTAGCGAGCCGAAAACCTCGCCCACCTTCGACTTGCCGCTGCCCTTCTCGCCGCGTACCACCAGGGCCGTGCCCGGCTTCTTCGTCGGCTGCTGGAACATCTGGGCGAACCAGCCCCAGATCCACTTCTCATGGTCGACATTGCCCCGGGCGACGTTCCGTTTGATGTGATCGTGGAAGTTCGGGAAATGGTCGACGTGATCGAGCGGATTCCTGGCCTTGGGCGCCGGCTCGACGGCCCATCCGCGCCAGAGGTTGTACCACCCGGGCGGAACGCCTTCGGGAGCCATGGCGACCCCGTCATAGGTTTCACGGCGCGGGTGCTTCATCCACAGTGTCCCGATCCCGGCGACCCTGTCGGTCTCCCCGTCGAGGTATCGCTCGATATCGAACCGCATGCGGAAGGCGCTGACGGCCAGGAACTCGACGGCGGGCCGTCCGTCCCAATCCTGGGTATCGCGCAGCACCCAGCCGTCGCCGCCCATCAGCACGAAGGCATAGGACTTGTTGAGCTTTTCGACCGCGACCGAGATCTCGTCGTCAGGCTTCGGCGCCTGCCGGCGCGAATTCTGGCGAGCCTTCCCGCTTCGCTTTTTTGCCTCAGAAAGCGGTATCAAATCGCTCATATAACCCCCTCATTAACCATGATTTTTGGCCCCTGCATTCGAGGTGGCCGCACCGCCTTTTCCAGACGATCGCCGAGATCCACCGTCTCGGCAGCGAGTGTTGGGACGCCGCCGAAGGCGTCCCACGCGCGGGACCAGTCCACCAGCAGGACGGACCGGTCACCCTTTGACAGGCGCTTCAGCCAGGACATCGGCGAAGCCGACACCGAGACCGGCCGGGACAAGCCCCGCGACTCAAAGCCCCATGCCTCGGCGACGAGATCCGCGCCGAGGTGGTAAGCCGCGCCGGTCAGTACCGACAGCTCGCCGGTGTGCGGGTTCCATCCGATCAGATCGGCCGGGTTGTCGTCGGGGTTGGGCCCGCGCGGCCAGTCGGGCAGGATCACCAGCCCGACGTCGCCCATATTCGGCTCCCAGAGAGAGGGAGCGTCCGCCCACCCCCTGCCGGGCGGATATTTCCCCTTCATCACGCGCGCGCGGGCGAAACCTACGCCGCCCAGCTGGGCGACCAGGCCGTTCCAGTCGACGCCGTGTTTCATCAGCCAGGGCTGCAGATGCGCGTTCGCCGCCAGCGCTTGGCCCCAGATCAGGCCGACCATATCGCCGCCCGGCTTGGGCGCCGCGTTCTTGGTCGATCGGCCGCGAAGAATCGTCGGCAACGGCGTGCCGATCTCGTCGGCCAGGCGGCACCGGAATTCGTTGATCAGAGCCCGGCGCACGCCGTCATCGGCGACCAGGCTGGCGAAGGTGAACAGGCCTCGCTCGAAAGCAGCGATGCCCTCCGGGCTCGACGAGCTATGCCGCCGCGCGGCGATCGACCAGACCGCCTCGGTCAAGGGCCGCGCCTTGTTGATGAGCGCCCGCATCGGCGTCGCGCCCCGCTTGCGGATGAGGGTGTCCGGGTCATGAGATGCCGGCAAGCGCATGAAGCGCAGCTCGCGGCCCGGCGCGACCATCGGCAAGGCGCGCTCGGTCGCGCGCTCCATCGCCCTCTGCCCCGCAGTGTCGCCATCGAGGGCCAAGATACAGACCGGCGCCAAGCGCCAAGCGAGATCGAGCTGCAGCTCGGTGATGGAGGTACCGAGGGGCGCCACCGCGAACTCGATCCCGCCTTGATGCAGGGCGATCACGTCCATATACCCCTCGACGACGAGGGTCTGGCCGCAGTCGGCGGCTGCGTTGCGCGCGTGAGAAACGCCGAACAGCGACGCGCCCTTGTGGAATAGCGCGGTTTCAGGCGAATTGAGGTACTTAGGCTTCTCGTCACCCAGCGCCCGCGCGCCGAAGCCGATCACGCGCCCGCGCCGATCGGTGATCGGGAAGGTGACGCGGTTTCGGAATAGATCCCGCACGACGCCATCATCGCCGCGGCGTGCCAGCCCCAGCTCGATGGCGGCCTCCGGGCTGATGCCGAGCGCGCGAGCGACGGATCGGCCTGGCGGAGCAAACCCGAGGCGAAAGCGCGCCACGGTCTCAGCCGTGAGGCCTCGGCCGGCGAGATAATCGCGCCCGGGGGCGCCTCCGGCGCCGGCGAGTTGCTCCTCGTACCACGCGCAAGCCCTTTCGAGGGCATCCTGCAGGGACAAGATCCGCTGATCGCGCTCTCGATCCTCTTCGGTCGCCCGCGGCATGTCGAGGCCGGCCGCACCGGCGAGCTGCTCGACCGCCTCGATAAAGGTGAGCCCCTCGGAGAGCTTGACGAAATCGATCACGTCGCCGTGCTTCGAGCAGCCGAAGCAATGCCAGAATTCCTTGTCGTCGCTCACCGTGAAGCTGGGCGTCTTCTCGTTGTGAAATGGGCAGCAGCCGGCCCATTCGCGTCCCTGGCGCGAGAGCTTCACCCGCCGACCGACGATGGAGCTGACCGAGATCCGCGACCGGATCTCGTTGAGAAACGCTTCGGGCAAGCTCATTTGGGAGCGAACCTCCAAGCCTTCACCTTAGTCGGCGGCAGGCCGTCGCAGAGCAGCCGGAACCAGGCACCGCGAACGGCGTTCGCGCTGCGGTCCGGAAATTCGGCCGCGATCTTCGAAAAGCTGAACATGGCCCCGACCAGGCGCAGAAGCCGCCGGTCGTCAGCGTCGGACCAGATTGCTTCAGACGGTGGAGTGGCGGCTTGCATCGACCATCTCCTGCTGCCTGGCGGCCTCGGCCCGGTGCATCTCGGCGATCACCGGTCCTTCCTCCTGCTCGATATACGAGGCGACCTGAACCGCCACCGCGATCAGCGAGGGCTTGGTCGCGCCGGTGTCGCTGTCGCTCCAAGGCGACGAAGGCCGATCAGGGAAGAAGCTGGCCGCGAGATCCACGACGGCCTCGCCGCGCTGCAGAAGCCGGGAGACGAGAAAGGCCTCGTCCTCGGCGGCGATCGCCAGATGAGTGCCGAGCTTTCCGCCCTTGAGGAACAGCTCGCGGACCTTCCCCTCAGCATCCCAGCCGACGGTCAGCGTCCAAGGAAAGCCATTCCACTGGATCTCGCGGGTGGAATTGCGCCGGCGTGTCGGAAGCCGTTGACGGTCGATCACCGATCGCGCTCCACTTCATAGGCCAGGCCCCGGGCGCGGCCCGCGAGCCACATCAATCCCCGACCGAGGGCCATAGGGCCGCCGGCGATCCAGAACAGCATGTCGCCGCTCCATTGCAGGATGCGCACGATCGAGCGCCGCGGCCGGCGCCACCGAGATCCGGTCAGGGTATGAAGCGCAAGAAAGCGTGACGAAACGAACGTTCGGGACATGGTCAGTCCTCCTCTTTCGGCGCCGATCGCGCCGCATAGGTATTAGGGGCGGCCTTCGGGCCGAACGACTTGAGATGAAAAGGGGTGCAGTCGAAGACCGGCCGGTCCTCGCGATCGGCCCTCGACCTGATCGCGACACCAGTTTCATAGCCCGCGACCAGGTCCGCCTCGTCGGCGCCGAACGGGCAAGGTCCGACGGCACCGATCTTGACGGCTTCGATCCCGGCCCATTGGGCATGGATCTTGCGCGCGAAGGGCTCTTTGGCCGCGCGGGCGTCCCTGATCAGCTCGTCGAGCTTGTCGCGATTCATAGCAGTTGCCCCTGTCTCTGGAAGCCCGACGGCGGAAGCGTGACCCCGCGGCGCTGCAAGCCACCGCCGGAGGCAATTGGCCGCTCGACCTGGTGTGCCTGGAAATCCGACCAGACATGCTCGGCACACGCCCATTCGCCCGCCTTGCCGCGCCGCAGATCGACGCCTCGGCCAAAGCAACCGAACTGGCCGCAATCAGGCTTCCAGCAGGTGTGAACGAACGGAGCCACGTCAGAGCGCTCCGCCGAGGCGGCCATACCGCTCTTCGAACATCACCTCGGCCATCGTCGGGTGATCGGAGAACGCCCAGAGGCGCCCGGTCGGAACACGGGCGGCTATGGGGCCGCCGTCGGTCACCGATCCCTGCCAGCGGGGCTTCATGCCAAGCTCGACGCCGCGGAGAAACCCGGACACCAGATCCGGCTCGGTCGCATTGAAGGGGCAGATATAGTCGGCGCCAACCCGCACGGCCTGTAGGCCGGCCCAGATCGCGACTAGACGCCGCCCCTCCTCAGTCTGCTCGGATCGGGCATCAGCGGTAAGCTGATCGAGGACCGTCCAGCACACCGCTGGGGGCGGCACAGGCTGGGCGCAGAGTGCAACCGGCTGAGAGGGCGCCGGCCCGGCCGGTGCGCCCTTGATCTTCTCCCCCCACATCGCGGTTACTCCTGGCCCGAGCCGTTCAGGCGCGCCAGGTGGACCTGCAGCATGTCCTGATAGCGGTTCGCCCGGTCGATTACCTCGGCCACTTCCGCGATGCACCGCTTGAGTTCGTGCGCTTCACGGACGCCATCCTCGTCCATCTCGACGACCGACTTGGCGAAGTCGCCGACGCTGCCGGTCAGCTTCGCCACCATATGGGTCGGATCAAGGACCACCGTGGCCTGCTGCTCGCCGATCGGGACCAGCTCATAGCCGGCGTGACGGGCAAGCTGGCGGGTGACGATCGGATCGCCGACCTCAGCCTCCAGATCGAGGATCACGTCGGCGGCGAGATGCCATTCGTGGGTGGCCTGGGTGCAGGCGCCGATGGTGGTCTTGTTCACCCGCGTAATGCTCGCCGAGGCTTCGAGACCGCCTGCCCTTTCGACCAAGCGCCGCGCGGCGGCTTTAAGGGCCAGATAAGCAGCCTGGGGGTGCATACGCGCAGTCATCGGAATTTCTCCTTAACTTTCCAGATTCCAAGGCCGCCGGCGCATGAGAGGGTGTCTGCGCCACACGGATAACGGGTATTGAGGGATGACAAGGTCAGGAAGAGATTGCACAGGGACGAGTCGACGGCGCTGCGCGGGGAGCCTATCGTGGCGACCGAGCGGTTTTGAGCCGAACTGGTCACTCCTCGGAGACGTGGACCTCGCCGATCTCATGATCTTCCCCAGGAAAGCGAAGTTTGGCCGGGTCACCGCCCAGGAAGACGGCGAATTTCTTTGCGGTCTCGATCACCGTCTCGGCGGTGTCGGTCGACCTGGTGGCGCGGATGGCCAGGATCAGAGCTTCCTTGCGGATCTGGGCGGGCGTTTCGAGCGAATTGGTCTTGTTGAAGTTCATGCGGCACCTCGAAGGGAGAGAGCAAATTGTTCGACAGCGCTGAGATCGACATCCCCTGCCCGCAGTGCGGCCACAAGACGAAGAAGACCGTCGGCTGGATCAAGACGCATCACCACCATGTCTGCGGATGCGGCTTCCGGGTCGATCTGGACGCTGACGAGTTGCTTGCCGGGCTTGGCCAGGTCGGTAAGACGCTGGACAACCTCCGGCGAACGGTTGGCAAGATCGAGTAGGAGATGGCGAAACGCGCCGATGACCTCTGCAGTCTCGGCGGCGCCTTTGATGATCAACCCTTCGCAGGGCGGTCCACCTATGAGAAGATCGAGGCCGTTCGAGCGCATCATGCGGCCTGCCCTTCAAGGGCCGGAGCAGCGCCAAAAACGTCCGGCCGCAACCGATGGCGCGAAATGCCCGTCAGCGCCTCGATCCGAAGCACATATTCAGCGGGAACACGACGCCATTTTTTGACCGTGTGCCGCGAGAGCCCGACCTGAGAGGCAAGCCACTCAAGGGTATGCCTGTGGGTACGGAGGTATGAGCGCAGTTCTTCCATGCATCGAGATGTACCAACGTTTGGTTCATCTAGCAAGGGGCATGCACATCATCTTGTAGGGTTCGTTGGTACAGCCGTCCGAACCAGCAAAAGGTACAATGCGTCCATGAGCAAGAAAGGCCAGCAATTCCCCCCGCGCCCGCGACTAAAACTAATGCGCGAGCGCGCCCAGCTTTCGCAAGAAGCTGCGGGTGAAGCAATTGGCGCGCATAGAACCCAAATCGCCAAACTTGAGCGCGGCGAAGGAAATCTTACAGACGTACGGATGCGGCAACTTGCAAAAGCTTATGGCTGCGAACCATGGGAATTGTTTGAAGAAGCCCCACTTCTGACGCCAGAGGGCCGCGCCCTTCTACCTATACTTGAGCGCGGTGACGCCGATCAACTTCCCCAACTTCTTCAGTATGGTCTGGATCTGTTGAAGAAAGAGCGGCATCCGGCATGAGCGCACGCGCTCGATTTAGGAATGCCCTTTGGCCGGCAGGACTAAGCTCCTGAAAGACCTTCAGGATCTGGAAGATCTGCAGCCGTCTCACCTCATTCATGGCCGCCACTCCCCAATTTGGGGTATGCCGATCACAATGACCATCGTATAACAGCGCCTCTGAGAGGGGCGCCCTGAGAATCGATCTAACATGGGGGTAATCTTCGAGATTGCGCCTGATGCGCCCCGACCCGCTGGCCAGCGGTAGGGTGGGGCTGTGTGTACAGCAGTGCGGCATTCCCGTGCCGTGGTTCGACGAGCGAGGAACTCGTCACCCCCACCCGCCACAGGCGAGTAGGAGCGGCGACACCCTGGCACGACTAATGCGCGCTGTCCAGTCCTTGAATTGTGATCGGCATCACGCCATTTGCTCGCGCTGTGATCTACCTCACAAGGGGCGAAGACTTCCTCAAATAGTCCCGCCCTTACAGTCCGACGCTATGCTTCGCGCGCCTTCGGCCCTCTTCCAACACCAAAGGCCAGCCATTCCGGAGCTGTGCCTGTTACCTTCGCGATCGCTTCGAAAGTCGCCAACCGCGGTTCATTAACCTCGGTTTCCCAGGCCGCAACCGTCTGCTGTGACGCATGCAGCAGATCGCCCAGTTCGGCCTGGCTCAATGCCGCCGCGATCCGCGCTGTCGCAATCCTCTTTCCCCAGCTCATGCGACGATTTGACAGCGCCCACCGTTCACTCTCTAACCACGTATCATGGTAATTCCGCGCGATCTTCACATTTGATGACGGGCAACATCGGTTCGCGGCCCTAAATGTACCAACATTTGGTTCATTTAGGCGTTGCGCATATGAACCAACATTTGGTACATCATGTCTCCGGCGGTCGCAATTAGAGACCCCTGACACACCGTTGGAGACACGAAACCATGAGTGCCACCATCCACCAATTCCCTCAATTGAGCATAAAAGCTGAGGCCGCGCGCCGCGTCGCGGCCCATTTGATCGTCTCGGCCGAGGCGATTAAGCCCGATACCGAGGCTGTCCTCGGAGGCTTGATGCAGGCGACCTTCGAGGTCGCCACGAATTCCACCCAGCCCCATATCGGCCGCAAGACGGTCAATTCCCTGCGCCAGCTCGCCGACCTGATCGAGATGATCGATAAGGCCAAGAGCGTCCACTGATGCGCTTCGGCTTTCGCAGCGTCACCGCCGCCTATGGGCGGCTGACCCAGCCCCAGCTCAAGCTGGTGTCGAGACTGTGGAACGGTGAGGACGTCCGCGCCTACTCAGCCGGCGTCCACCACAGAACGCTCTACGCCCTCTTGGATAAGGGCATCCTCGCCTGCGCGGCCACGACCTGCAAACTCTCTCTAATCCCGCCCGCGAACGCCGTTCGCGCTGCGGAGGGAATTTGACCATGACCGAAGTTCGTCCTTTCGACCGCATCGTTGCCGCCCTCAAGGAACGCGGCATATCCGAGACCCAAGGTGCCAAGAACGCCGGTCTCAATCCCTCGGCAATTCCGAACGCGCGCCGCAACAACGGCAACATGGCGCTCCCGACCATCGAGGCCTTCGCCAAATCCCTCGGCTGTTCCGTGGCTTCCCTGCTCGGCAGCGAAGCTCAGGCTGCCGAGCAACCGGCCGCCGCGCCGACCGCCTCCCCCCTGTATCGGCTGGTCAAGGACGCTCTCCCGATCGAGAAGCGCCTGCAGGGCGCCCGCGCCCTTGTCGTCTACTTCGCCACCGACGTCGACCGCGAAGAGTTCGTCGACATCTTCCAGCAGGCCAAGCCGAACTGCCAGACCGTGAGGGTTCCATGACCGATACGCCAATCTACCCACATCTACAGGTCCAGGATGATGAACGCGACATCGAGGACGCCGTCGCCCTAATTGGCCCCGACGCTAAGCCGTCGGGGCGCCTTCGCTTCCTGACAGACATAGTGTCGGGACGTCTTCAGCAGGAATGGCGCGGCGAATATGGGCGTATCTGGCTCGATGTTCCGATGATCCAGCTCAAACACACCTTCCAAAACCACACGCACGTCACGGAGACGCTGAAATGACGAACGCCGTTCGCGACATCACTCTTCCGCCGGGCGCTGCTGAGCACCTGCGCGGCATGATCTACTCCCAGGGCCTATCGATCCTCAAGGTTCTGCACTCCTGCCGATCCATCATGGTGGACAGCCCGAGAGGACTGTATGAAATCGACAACCCGTTTCAATGGACGCCCATTGACGACATCGCGGAGGTTCTGACCCCACGAGTCCGCCTTGCACCGCCTCACCCCCAGGAACGGCGGCGGCGAGCCCCCGGTGCGCCCTGCAGTATCCGTTTGGTCGAGGGAGTGTCGGCATGAATATCGTCTGCAAAGGCTCGCTCCTCCTCGGCACCGCTTGCCAGAGCTGTGTCAAGTGCCAGGCCGAACGAGGAGATCTGGCCGATCAGAAGGAGCTGATCGCGGTCCTGAAAGACAACCTCGCTCTGTACCAAAGCCGCGACTCCCACCACCTCTGGCGCGGAGCGTGCCGTCACCTGTGGATAATGGACCCGGATCACATGACCCCTTGTCCGATCTGCACCGCCAAAAGTGAGAGCCTTCTGACGACCGCCGAAACCGACGTCTTGGATATGAGCAGCGAGCTGTGGAATGCGATTGTCCATCTGAGCGATCACCACCCTGCAGATCTCGCTGAGACCGCCCGCGACATTCACAATATTCAGAACCGAGTGATGGCGCGCGTCGCGCGCCGCAACCTCGCTTGGAAGAGGTCCGTGGATGCCAAAGCCCCCTGACAACTGGCCCGCCGGCGCGATCCCGCGCTGCCTCGACGTCAGCCAGGCCGCCTTCTATTGCGGCAACCTCTCGGAGACCAAGTTCCGCGACCTGGTCAAGGAAGATGCCAAAGGACGCCGGCCGATCCTTAAGCCCGTCCCGCTGAGCCCGGGCCGGATGGGATGGCTGCGCGAGCAGCTCGATGAATGGCTTGACCGCCAAGCCGGCCGGCAGCAGCCTGACGGCAACGCAAGCGATTGGATGGCATCCCTTGGTGAAGATTGACCTTCCCTACGCCTGGACGCAGACGGTCAAGGGCCGGAGCTACACCTATTATCGCCGCGACGGGCAGCGCATCCCCATAAAAGGGGTGCCTGGCACGCGGGAATGGCTCGATGCCTATTACCGCATCCACGAAAGCTTCGAGGCGCCTGCAGCACAGGGCACCAAGCCCGGGTCGCTCGGCGCCCTGGTGGAGCACTTCCTGTCGGCGCCGGAGTTCACGAAGCTGGCCAACAAGACCAAGGGCGACTACCGGACCCACCTGGACTACCTGAAAAGCAAGCACGGCCAGCTGCCGGTCGCGACGATGCCTCGCGACTTCGTCCTTGGCCTTCGCGACAAGATGGCGAAGACCCCGCGCAAGGCGGACTACCTGGTAGCGGTGCTGAAGCGCCTCCTCAATTTTGCCATCGACCGCCCCACTACCTACAGGCTCACTCATAACCCGGCAGCCAAGATCAAGTCGATCGCCTCGACGGAAGGTTGGGCTCCCTGGGAAGAGTGGCAGATCGCCAAATTCCGAGCCCATTGGAAACCGGACACGGTCGAACGCGTCGCCTTCGAGATGCTGCTTAACCTCGGCCAGCGCGGCGGCGATACCTGCGCTATGGTGCGCAACCAGTATTTCAACGGGTCCGTAGCGGTAAAGCAGGAGAAGACCCGGGCGCGCGTCTGGGTGCCTGCCTCTGACGAGCTGGCCGACGTTCTCGACGCCTGGCTAGCGAAGCACGACCACATCGCGATTCTAACCCTCGACAGCGGCGCGGCGATGAAGATCCACTACTTTCGCAAGATGATGGCCGCCGCGTTCCAGGCGGCCGGCATCGAGGGCGTAGTGATCCATGGTCTCCGCTACACCGCGGCAACGGTCCTGCACGAGGTCGGCTGTGATTGGGAGACGATCGGCTCGATCACCGGCCACGCGACCGCCCAGATGGTGAAGAAGTACACCGAGAAGAAGCGCCGGGCGAAACTGGCGATTGCCCGCCTCAACCGTGCCCGCGGAACGAAGCAAAAACGGTCGAGTGAAAAACCGGACTGAGGGGAGTGAAAAACTCACCAAGGCGTCGGGGCTGAAAGCCGCAGAAACCTTGGTGAGCGCGCCGGGGCTCGAACCCGGGACCTACTGATTAAAAGTCAGTTGCTCTACCGACTGAGCTACGCGCTCGCCTTGATCGGCGGGGGCACAACATAGTGTCGACGGTAGCGCAGGTCAATCAATGATTCGGCAGTGGCGGCAACATCGGTTTCGTCGGGTCCGGCGCGGTCTGGGCGGCGTTCATGGTCATGGCCAGAAAGTCGTAATAGCCGTTGGTGCCGGCCATATCGATCACGCCCTGCTCGCCGAATTTGGCGACGGCGCGGGCCCAGGTTTTGTCGTCGACTTTTTTATCGTGATGCAGCTGGGTCGAGAAATCCCAGGCGATCTCTTCCGCTTCGTCCATTCCTTGCGGACGTTCGCCTCGGGCGATCGCGTCGGTGATGGCTTGCGACAGGCCGGCTTTGACGGCGATCGGCTGATGGATCTGCCATTCCAGCTGCTGCGTCCATTCGCGCGCGGTGATCAGGATGACGAATTCGTTGATCTTCTGCGGCAAGGCATTGTGATAGCGCAGATAATCGCCCATCGACATGGCCTGCAGCATCAATTGCGGGCTGCGCAGCAACGGCACGAAAGGCCCGAAAACGGGCACTTTACGGTCTTCGAGGAAGGTTTTTGAGGCGTCGCGCTGCGCCTCGGTCTGCTGGGCCGCCGGGATCTCCGGCAGCCGGTCCTGTGCCCAGGCGGCTCCCGATAGCATCAACACCGTAATCGTGCAGAGGGCCGGGAACCGCATGAGACTTACCCCTTGATGTCGGACGCCATCTTCATCGAGACGATGCGGTCGGGAGCCACGACCACGCCGTCCTTGGCCTCGTCACCCTTCTTGATCTCGTCCACATGCTCCATGCCTTCGATCACCCGGCCCCAGATGGTGTATTTACCATTGAGCTTGGGCGAATCGGCCAGGCAGATGAAGAACTGGCTGTCGGCGCTGTCGAAACCGGACGCGCGGGCCATCGCCACCGTGCCGCGGACGAACGGATCGGCCGAGAATTCGGCCTGCAGCTTGAAGCCCGAGCCGCCCTGCCCCGACCCGGTCGGATCGCCTCCCTGGGCCATGAAGCCGTCGATGACGCGGTGCCACGGCGTGCCGTCATAAAAGCCCTGGCGCACCAGCTGCTTGACGCGGAACACTGTGTGCGGCGCCAGGTCCGGGCGCATGGCGATCACCACGCGGCCGGTCTTCAGCGTCAGCACGATGGTGTTCTCGGGGTCGGTGATCGGCTCGGCTTTCGCCAGAGTGGCGGACAGGCCGATGAACAGCGCGACCAGACAGGACAGAAGGCGCATGGGTTTCACATCATTCCTTGGCGTCGGCGGCGACCTGCATGCGGACGATCGAGTCCGGGTCCTTCACGGTGCCGTTGGCGAAGGAGCTGCCTTTTTTGATGTTGTCGACGAAATCCATGCCTTCGACGACCTCGCCCCAAATGGTGTATTGACCATCCAGGCTGCGCGCCTCGTCGAACATGATGAAGAACTGGCTGTCAGCGCTGTTCGGGCTCTGGCTGCGGGCCATCGAGCAGGTGCCGCGCACATGCTTGGCGACGCTCGGATGCGAGAATTCCTGCTCGAGCTTCTTGCCCGAACCGCCCATGCCCGACCCGGTCGGATCGCCGCCCTGAGCCATGAAACCCTCGATCACGCGGTGGAACACCACGCCATCATAGAACCCTTCGCGGGCCAGTTCCTTGATCCGCGCCACATGATTGGGCGCGAGATCGGGAAGCAGCTTGATCACTACGCGCCCGTCCTTGAGATCCAGATAGAGGGTGTTCTCCAGATCCAACTCGGTCTTGTCACTCATAATTCAAACTCCCTCTCCGCTTTCTCGGCAGCCCAGCGATCGAACAGCCTTTCCTGCACCAATGGTGAGACAAAGGATGAGATATCGCCCCCTAACCGGCCGATTTCCTTAACAAATCTAGATGAAATAAACTGACAGCGCTCGGACGCCATCAGGAACACGGTCTCAACGTCAGGATTGATCCGGCTGTTCATGCCGGCCATCTGGAATTCATATTCGAAATCGGAGACGGCGCGAAGCCCGCGAATGATGACGCCCGCCCCGCACGACACCGCGAAATTCATCAGCAGCGTGTCGAAGGGCTGAACCTCGATCGCGACGCCGGCGCTGGTCTTCCAGCCACCGATGTCGTCGCGCACCAGGGCGACCCGCTCATCCACCGAGAACATCGGCCCCTTGCCCGCATTGCTGGCCACGGCGACGATCAGCCGGTCGACGATGCGGGCGGCGCGCTGGATGATGTCCTGGTGCCCATAGGTGATGGGATCGAAGGTGCCAGGATAAATCCCGATACGCGGCTGCCCCATTATCAGGTCCCCCAAACGGCTCAGGCTTCGTCGGAACCCGCCGGCGATTCGGCGGAGCCTTCGACGGCCTCACCCTCCTCGCCCTCGGCCTCGGTGTCGTCGCCATTGCCGAGATCGGCCAGGCGCGCTACCGACATCACCTGCTCGTCTTCGGCGGTGCGCAGCATCATCACGCCCTGGGTCTTGCGGCCGACGACGCGGACGCTCTCGACCGACGTGCGGATCAGCTTGCCGGCATTGGTCACCAGCATGACGCCGTCCTCATGCAACACGGGGAACGACGCCACCACGGTCGGACCGGTTTTCTCGGTCAGTTCCATATTGGCGATGCCCGAGCCGCCACGGCCGGTGATGCGGTATTCGTAAGCCGACGTGCGCTTGCCGTAGCCATTGACGCTTACGGTGAGGATTTCCTGCTCCTCGGCCTTCATCTGTTCCATCTGCTCGGCCGGCAGGTCGCCGCGGGCATAGGCGTCGCGGGTCTCGGAATCGTAGCGCACATGGTGCAGCATCGACATCGAGATGACGCTGTCGCCCTCTTCCAGGCGGATGCCGCGCACGCCGGTCGAGGAGCGGCCGGCGAAGACGCGCACGTCGGTGACCGGGAAGCGGATGCACTTGCCACCCTTGGTGGCCAGCAGCACGTCCTCGTCCTCGGTGCAGGTGTGCACGCCGATCAGGTGGTCGCCCTCATCCAGCTTCATGGCGATCTTGCCGTTGGCGCGGATGTCGGTGAAATCGGACAGCAGGTTGCGGCGCACGCCGCCGGACTGCGTCGCGAACATGATGTGCAGGTTGCCCCAGTTCTCTTCGTCCTCGGGCAGCGGCATGACGGTCGAGATGGTTTCGTCCTGCTCCAGCGGCAGCAGGTTGATCATCGCCTTGCCCTTCGACTGCGGCGAGCCGAGCGGCAGGCGGTAGACCTTCATCTTGTAGGCGATGCCGTTCGACGAGAAGAAGATCATCGGCGTATGGGTGTTCGCCACGAACAGGTCGGTGACGAAATCCTCTTCCTTGACCGACATCGACGAGCGGCCCTTGCCGCCGCGGCGCTGGGCGCGGTATTCGGACAGCGGGACGCGCTTGATGTAGCCGGTGTTGGTCACCGTCACCACCATGTCCTCGCGGGCGATCAGATCCTCGATGTCGACTTCGAACTCGGATTCCTCGATCGTGGTCCGGCGCGGGGTGGCGAACTGGGCCTTCATCTCGACCAGCTCTTCGCGCAGGATTTCCAGCAGGCGGACGCGCGACGACAGGATCAGCAGATAGCCGGTGATCATCGTGCCGATCTCGGTCAGCTCTTCATGCAGCTTGTCGCGCTCCAGCCCGGTCAGGCGGTGCAGGCGCAAATCCAGGATGGCCTTGGCCTGGGTTTCGGACAGCGTGTATTTGCCGTCCTCGATGCCGCGGCCCGGCTCGTCGATCAGCGTGATCAGCGCTTCGACGTCGTCGGCCGGCCAGGCGCGCGACATCAGCTGTTCGCGGGCGGTGGCCGGATCGGGTGCGTTGCGGATCAGGGCGATCACTTCGTCGAGATTGGCCACCGCAAGAGCGAGGCCGACCAAGACGTGGGCGCGTTCGCGAGCCTTGCCGAGCTCGTACACGGTGCGCCGGGTGATGACTTCTTCGCGGAACTCGACGAACGCCTTGATGATCTCGGACAGGATCATCATCTGCGGGCGGCCGCCATTCAGCGCCAGCGCATTGACGCCGAAGCTGGTCTGCAGCTGCGAGAATCGGTAGAGCTGGGCCTGGACCACGTCCGGCACGGCGTCGCGCTTCAGCTCGATCACCACGCGCACGCCGTCGCGGTCCGATTCGTCGCGCAGATCGGCGATGCCTTCGATCTTCTTGTCGCGCACCAGTTCGGCGATCTGTTCGATCAGGCGCGACTTGTTGACCTGATAGGGGATCTCGGTGACGACGATCGCGGTGCGGTCCTTGCGGATTTCCTCGAAGGCGCAGCGGGCGCGCATCACCACCGAGCCGCGGCCGGTGGTGTAGGCCGAACGGGTGCCGGCGCGGCCGAGAATGATGCCGCCGGTCGGGAAGTCCGGCGCCGGCACCAATTCCATCAGCTCTTCCAGCGTGACGTTCGGATTGTCGACATAGGCGCAGCAGGCGTCGATCACTTCGCCGAGATTGTGCGGCGGGATGTTGGTGGCCATGCCGACGGCGATGCCACCGGCGCCATTGACCAGCAGGTTCGGATAGCGCGCCGGCAGAACCGTCGGTTCCTGCTCGCTATCGTCGTAGTTCGGCTGGAAATTGACGGTTTCCTTGTCGATGTCGTCCAGCAGCGAATGCGCCGCGCGCGACAGGCGCGCTTCGGTGTAACGCATCGCCGCCGGCGGATCGCCGTCCATCGAGCCGAAATTGCCCTGGCCGTCGATCAGCGGCAGGCGCATCGAGAAATCCTGCGCCATGCGGACCATGGCGTCGTAGATCGAGCTGTCGCCGTGCGGATGGTACTTACCCATCACTTCACCGACGATGCGGGCCGATTTGCGGAACGGCTTGTTAAAGTCGTAACCGCCTTCCTTCATCGCATGGAGAATACGGCGATGCACCGGCTTGAGGCCGTCGCGCACATCGGGCAGCGCACGGGAGACGATGACGCTCATCGCATAATCGAGATAGGAGCGTTTCATCTCCTCTTCGATGGTCACCGGCGTGATGTCGAAAGAAGGAGGCGTTGCGACTGTATTCAATGCAGGGTTCTCGGCGTTATGAGGCGCGATCTTGAGATCGTTGGAAACCGGCCCGGACGGGCTAGCGTTCGAGCGCGGACCCTAGCAGATATCGTAGGGTGTCACAAGGCAAACCCCCCATGGCTTGCTGGACGCTTGCTTACACTTCTTAAAAAAAACTTACACGGCGGTGGACAAGGGCGGTTGGTTTGATACCATCGGTTGTCCCTCAATGGAGAGCGGACTCAACCACGATATCGTCTGGCGATCACATGAAAGTGGGGGGTGTAGCAAAGAAGCTGCTGGTCATTCTCATTATCGCCGAACTCGGCTGCCTGGTGACGGCCGTCGGCGGATTGTGGATGAACCGGGACGCCATGCTGCGCGAGCGCAAGACCGAGCTGCGCTCGGTGCTCGACGCCGCCACCTCGGTTGTCGACCAGTTTCATGCCGAAGCCCTGTCGGGCCGCCTGTCGGAAGACCAGGCCAGGCAGCTTGCCCTCGATTCCCTCCGTCATATGCGCTATGCCCGCGACGGCTATCTGATCACCGTATCGGGCCAGGGTTTCGTCCTGGCGCACGGCGCCCATGCCGAATGGGAGGGCGGCGACACCCCCTTCTCGCTCAATGGCCGCCCGCCGGGCCAGTACGAGTTGCGCGCCCTGGTCGACATCGCCCAGGCCGGCGGCGGCTATTACCAGTTCGATTTCCCGCGCCCCGAGGGCGGCGCGCCGGTGCCCAAGCTGGCCTATGCCCGCTCCTACCTGCCGTGGAACTGGGTGATCATCACCGGCCTCTATCTCGACGACGTCGAAGCCGCCTTTCACCGCCAATGCCTGATCATGCTGGCCTTCCTGGTGCCGCTGACGATCCTGCTGTCGGCCCAGGTCATGCTGCTCAGCCGGTCGATCCTGCAGCCCTTGCAGCGTCTGGGCAAAGCCATGGGCGAGCGGTCCGGCGACGTGTCCGGCCAGTTCCGCGAGCCGGTCGAATGGAAGAGCGACGACGAGCTGGGCTCGGTGGTCGAAGCCTATAACGTGTTGCTGGCCCGCCAGGGCGAGACCGAGCGCCAGCTGGCCGAACGCCGCGCCCAGCTCGAGGATCTGGTCAAGACCCGCACCGCCGAGCTGGAGGTCGCGCGCCAGCAGGCCGAGCAGAGCAGCCGCGCCAAGACTGACTTCCTGGCCAATATCAGCCACGAGATCCGCACGCCGATGAACGCGGTGATCGGCCTGTCGCACCTGATCACCCGCACCCGGCTCGACGATCATCAGCGCGACTATGTCTCGAAGATCGACAGCGCCGCCAAATCGCTGCTGGGGATCATTGACGATATTCTCGATTTTTCGCGCATCGAGGCGCGGCATCTGTCGCTCGAGGTGGTCTCTTTCAAGCTCGACGACGTCATGCGCACTTTGTCCGACCTGATCGGCCTGCCCGCCGGCGCCAAGGGCCTGGAAGTGGTGTTCGACATCGACGACCGTATCCCTGGCCGCCTGCGCGGCGATCCGCTGCGGCTCAACCAAATCCTCACCAACCTCGCCAACAATGCGCTGAAATTCACCGAGAAGGGCGTCATCACCGTCGCCTGCAAGCTGGTCGGCACCAGCGAGCATGGGATGTTCCTGCGGTTTTCCGTCACCGACACCGGTATCGGTCTGACCGAGGCCCAGCAGAAGCAGCTCTTCACGCCCTTCACGCAAGCCGAGAGCTCACTGACCCGCCGATTCGGCGGCGCCGGTCTGGGTCTGGCGATCTGCAAGCAGCTGGTCGGCATGATGGGCGGCGAGATCGGCGTGGACAGCATCCCCGGCCGCGGCTCGACCTTCTGGTTCACCCTGCGCCTCGGCAAGGACAATGATCCGGCGGGGCAGGAGCCGCGTTCCATCAGCACCCTGTTTACCGGCCTCAAGGTGCTGGTGGCCGACGACAATCTGCTGGTCCGCCACACCATCTCCGCGATGCTGAGCGGCATGGGCTGCCGCGCCGATGCGGCCGCCAGCGGCCAGGCCGTGCTCGACATGCTGTCGGCGGCGGGCAAGGAACCCTATGACCTGCTGATGATCGACTGGATGATGCCGGACATGGACGGTGTCGAGACGATCCGCCGCCTGCATGCTCGCAACGATCTCAAGCAGCCCCGCATCATCATGGTCAGCGGTTATGGCCATGACGAGGTGCTGCCCCATGTGCTGTCGCTCGGGCTCGACGGCATGCTGTCCAAGCCCGTCAATCGCGGCCAATTGATCGAAACGCTCGAGCGGTGCTTCCGCATGACGGGCAAGATCACCACGCCAGGGAGCCAGATCATGTTCCCACCCGGAACCCGCGTCCTTTTGGTCGAGGACAATGAGATCAACCGCATGGTCGCCGAGGAAATCCTGACCAAGGCGGGCATCGAGATCACCGTTGCGCTGAACGGCCGCGAAGGCGTCGATGCGGTGATGGCCGAGCCGTTCGACGCGGTGCTGATGGATATCCAGATGCCGGTCCTGGACGGCTATGCCGCCACCCGCGAAATCCGCGGCAAGGCCCGGTTCGCCACCTTGCCGATCATCGCCATGACCGCCAACGCCACCGAAGCCGACCGGCTGCGGGCGATGGAAGCCGGCATGAGCGACCACATCGCCAAGCCGTTCGATCCGGAAAACCTGCTGATCATGCTGCAGCGCTGGACCAACCGCCCGACCGTGACGGCCGAGCCGACGCCGACATGAAACGGCTTGCCGCGGCTGTTCTGCTTGCGGCCTGGGCCGGCGCCGCGATGGCCGATCCCTCTCCCATCACCCTGCATGGGGTGGATTTTGCCTTCCACGACGTCGGCAGAATCAACAATGGCTGGGGCGCCTATTACACGCCGGGCCGCCAGGAGCCCGAGCAGTCCCATGACGAGATCATCGTCAATTACATGGACAAGGCCGACGCCCAGGGCAACGAGATCAACGCCAAGAACCTGGCCGAGCGGATGCTGGGCAGCATCAAGGCGGGCAACGGCAAGGTGATCCTGCCCTTCGCCGCGCCCGACAAGGCCTATAAGGACCGGCTGAGCTATTACGTCGCCTTCTATTATCTCTATCCGCAGGACGGCAACGGCGACATCTGGATCACCCGGATCGTGCAGGACGACGACCGGGCGCTCGGCGTCCTCTACAAGCACCGCATCGATGGCAGCGACGCGGCGGACATCGAGGCCCGTATCCTGGACTGGCTCAAGCAGAACATGGAAACGACGCCGGTCGGCACCCTAGTCATTCCGCCGGAACCACCGCACGGCTGACCGGCCCCGCCGCCCGCTCAGCATCCGGGCTTTTCGCCGATATTCACTTCCACGGTCACGTGCGAGAAGGTTTTGCACTCGCCGAGCAGCCGGTGATAGAAGGCCGGCGTGCGTTCGGCGTGGATACTCATCACCGACAGGACGGCGCCGAGATGGCCCGGCCCCAGGCGCCAGATGTGCAGGTCGACCAGCTGGTCGCCCACATTCTCGACCGCGACCTTGACCTTCTGCGCCACCGCGTCGTCGGGCCGAACATCCATCAGCACCGCGCCGGCGCCCTTGATCAGGACATAGGACCAGTTGGCGATCACCAGCGCGCCGACGATGCCGGCGATCGGGTCCATCCACACCCAGTTGAAATAGCGCGCCAGCAGCAGGCCGGCGATGGCCAGGACCGAGACGGCGGCGTCGGCCAGCACATGCACATAAGCCGCGCGCATATTGAAATCGCGGTTGTCCTTGCCGTGATCGTGGCCATGCGCCGCGTGATCATGGCCGTGGCTGTGCCCATGGCTGTGGCCGTGTCCATGCCCGTCATGATCGCCGCTCAGCAGCCAGGCGCTGACGATGTTGACCAGCAATCCGGCCACGGCGATCGGGATCGCCTCGCCGAAATTGATCTGCACCGGGTCGATCAGGCGTGTCACCGCCTCGTAGCCGATCAGGATGGCGATCATGCCCAGGATGATGGCGCTGCTGAAAGCGGCCAGATCGCCCAGCTTGCCGGTGCCGAACACGAAACGCGGATCGCGCGCATGGCGGCGGGCATAGGTGTAGGCCAGTGCGGCGATCAGCATGGCGCCGGCATGGGTCGACATATGCAGGCCGTCGGCGATCAGGGCCAACGAGCCGAAAATGGAGCCGCCGCCGATCTCGGCGAGCATCATGACCGAGCACAGCACGATGACGATCCAGGTCTTGCGCTCGTTGGCGCCATGCGCCGCGCCCAGGAAGACGTGATCGTTATAGGAGGCGAAAGGATGTTCGTAAAAGTCGCTCATGTCCGGCTCACTTGAAGTAACTGTGCACGATGTCGATCAGTTGCTCGCGGGGGTCGCCCACCTTTTCGGCGGGGTCCTCGTCGACCGGCATCAGATGGCTGCGGATATGATCCTCGAGCACGACCGTCAGGAGCCCGTTCATGGCGCCGCGGCAGGCGGTGATCTGCTGGAGGATGTCGACGCAGCTGGCTTCCTGCTCGACGGATCGTTCGATCGCGTCGAGCTGGCCGCGCAGGCGGCGGATTCGGTTGAGAAGCTTCTGCTTCTCCTGAGCGATATGTCCCATGCCGGGAAAATACTATACCCCCCTATGGTATATCAAGGGGCAAGAAAAGGCCCCGGCGGACGAACCGCCGGGGCGCGCCAAATCAATGGATCTGGGTAAAGTTCAGCGGCAGGAAGCGATAGCCTTTGCCGTCGGCGACCAGATGGCCGATGCCGGGGAACGACAGATGCGCGCCGGCCAGCAGATAGCCGCCCTTGGCCGCGTCGGCGAACAGCTTCTCGCGCTCGCCCTCCGCCGCCTTGCTATCGGTGTCGAAGCCGATCGTCACGGTCGGATCGGGGAACTGCACCGCGGCGACATGGATCAGGTCGCCGATCACCACCAGCTTCTGGCCCTGGCTTTCCACCACATAGGAGGTGTGGCCGGGCGTATGGCCGGCGCTGGCCAGCGCCTTGACGCCGGGCACCAGCTCGGTATTGCCGGTAAAGGGCTTGAACTTGCCGGCGGCGACGTAAGGCGCGAGCGCCGCCTTGGCGCCCTGGAAGAAGCCCTTCATCGCATCGGGCGCCTTCTTGGCGTTGTCATCGCTCAGCCAGTAATCGGATTCGCGCTTGTCGGCGCGCACCACCGCATTGGGGAAAGCCGCCTTGCCCTCGGCGATCAGGCCGCCGACATGGTCGGGGTGCATGTGGGTGATGTAGATCTCGTCCACCTGCTCGGGCTGATAGCCCGACGCCTTGAGGTTGGCCAGCATCTTGCCCAGGGTCGGGCCGAACAGGCCGCCTGCGCCGGTATCGACCAGCACCAGCTTGCTGCCGGTATTGATCAGGAAGGCGTTGAACGAGCTTTCCAGCGGGCTCTTGAGGAAATTCTTGGCGAGAATCTCGTCGACCTGCTCCTTGCTCAGGCCCTTCAGCAGCGTGTCGACCGGCAGGTCGGTGGTGCCGTCGCTGATCGCGGTGACTTCGAAGTCACCAAGCATGACGCGGTAGAAGGCCGGCGCATTGATCTTGGCCATCGGCGCCGACGCCAGGGCGTCCGCACCGGACAAGGCGGCGACGGAAAGACCGGCGGCGATCAAAGCGGCGCGCGCCGGTGCCAGCAAACCTTCGAATTTCATGATTATCCCCAAAATGGTGGTGGTTCCGCACCAAGGATGGGGATGCGAGGCAGCTTAAACAATGCCATCAGCCTGAAAAATAATCACATTCTCCGCCGAAGATAGACGCTCTGAAAATCGACCACGCGCTCGTCGAAGCTGCCCAGGCCGGCGATCTCGCGACGAGTGGTCAGGATGCCGCCATCCGGAGTGCGCAGGGCGCGCAACTCGATGCGGCGTCCGCCGGGCTGCGGCAGCACCAGGGTTTCGCCGTCGGCGGCGTAATGATGGTCCAGGATGCGGTCACAAACCTCGTCCTCCCGCGGGTCGCGGAACGGCTCGTCGGCGATGTCGAACAGCCGCGCGGTATAGAGGATGGCTGGGAACCCCCGGCCGCGGATATGGGCGTCGAGGGGAATGCGATAGGTGAGCCGGAAAGCGTCGTTGCAATAGAGCAGACGGTCTTCGTCGTCGAACAGTGCCACCGCCTCGGGCAGGCCGCCCAGAGCCTGGGCCAGACGGTAAGCCGGCCTGCGGCGGCCGGACACGAAATTATAGAAAGACTTCACCCAAGAAGACATCGTCATCACCCTCCCAGCACTCCGTCCAATCAAGCACGGCGGCGCGGGGGGCGCATTGATCTGGATCAGGACTGGATGTCGAAATCCGCATCGGCCTCGGTCAGTTCCAGCATCTTGATGATGCTGCTTTGCGGCGACTTCAGGCGAATCCGGGCTCCCGACGCCGCCGCGACCTCTTCCCGCGCAATATAGAGAAGGCCCAGCCCGACCGAATCGATCCGCGGCACATTGGCGAGATCGAAGGTGACCTGGCGTCCTTTGGCGGCGGCCAGCTTTTCCAGCACCGCGCGGAATTCCCCATTGGCCGAGAAATTCAGATCGCCCGACATGCGGACGACGATTCCCGCCGAGTCCTCGTCATACTGGAAGTTCATCATCTTCCCCCTTTCGCTAGATCGTCATCACCAGGGTACGCCCGCCATCCCGGCTGGCCACCGTTTTCGCCACCTTGCGGATCAGAGCCAGCCCCCGGCCATGCTTGGCGTGGGGAACCGATTCCTTTCTCAGGGTCGCGTCGAAATCATATCCCTCGCCACTGTCGTAAACGGTAATCCGCACCTCGTCGCCGGGCAAGGGGACCACCGTCACCTCGACCCGCTTGCCGGCCCGTGACGGATCGTTCAATCCATCCTGTACTGCTTGAACGAACGAATCCAATCCTTCGGGCGTTTCCCGTAAACCGCTCTTCACGCCGAGTCCGCCATGGATGATGGCGTTGGTGATGGCTTCGGACAGGCAATGCTCGACCGCCTCCCAGTCGCGGTTGCCGCCGAACCGCCGGCTGACGGCGGAACTCAGCAGCGACGCGGCACAGCAGGCCCAGGCACCGGCGACGCTCAGCGACAGGCAAAGACCGCCCTGCTCCGCCGCCTCCAGACATTCCGGCTTCACGTCGGCGATGCCATGGGCACCGATCTCGATGAAACCGTGATAAGGCGGCGCCAGTCCGATTTCCACCGCCTCGAGCCGCCGCGAGGTCAGCAGCAGCGGTGCCGAGGAGGGCGATTGCCGCGCCAGTTCCTGCACCGGCACGGCCAGGCGCCCGATCGCCACCGCCGTCAGATCGTCTTCGAGGGGTCTTTTGACGGTGTCGAAGAAGCGGGCGACCAGGCCGGGCACGTCGATGCCGTTCGGCGAATGGAAGCGCCGCACGATCGAGGTCAGCCTGTCCTCGCCCAGCATGGAACCGCCGGCGACGCGCGCCTCGGTCATGGCGTCGCTATAGAGAAACAGGCTGCTGCCCTCGGGAAAGGCGGTGACGCGGTTGGTGTAATGGGCGCTGGACGAGATGCCGAGAGGCTTGCCGCGCGAATCCAGCATCACATGCTTGCCGTTGCTGTCGAACAAGATCGGCTTCGGAGCGCCGCCTGCCGACCAGGTCAGCGTCGAGGCGCCGGAATCGACGACGCCGAGAAATACCGTCGCATATTGTCCGCGCGGCAGCATGTCGACCAGCACGCCGTTGAGGCGTCCGAGAGTGCCCGCCGGGTCGATGATCTGGCTGCCCAGCTGGCTCAGCAGGGCATGCAGGCGGAACACGTTCAGCGCGGCACCCACGCCATGGCCGGAGAAGTCGAACATGAAGAAGATGGTGCGCAGCGCATCCACTTCGGCACAGCCCCACAGATCGCCGCCGATCTGCGACGAGGGCTCGAAATAGGATTCCACCGACAGGCCGCGCGATTGCCGGTATTGCGCCAGCCGTTCGGCGGACGGCAGCAGGCCGAACTGCATCGCCCTGGCCAGCGCGTTCTCCTCGTCCATCCGCTTGTTTTCGGCGGCGAGGCTGGCGTTCAGGCGGTCGGAAATGGCCTTGCGGTCGAGATCGGCATGTTTGCGGCTGATGGCATAGCGGATGGCGCGGGTGATCACGCGCTCGCCCACCTCGCCCTTGATCAGATAATCCTGGGCGCCGACTTCGAGGGTCAGCTCCGCCACCGTCGGGTCGGTGTCGCCGGTCAGCACGACGATGGGCAGGTCCGGATCGGCGGACTGAAGCTGGGCAAGGGTCTGGATGCCGTACGAATCCGGCAGGCTGAGATCCAGCAAGGCGACGTCGAACCGCTCGCCCGAGGTCAGCCGCCGCGTCGCCTCGGCCAGCGTCATCTCGTGGACGACCTCGAAGCTGGGCGACGGTACGCGCTCCAGCGTGCGCGTCATGATGCGCGCCGTGACGCGGTCATCCTCGACCAATAAAAGCCGCAGCCGGGCCGGCAGCATGACTATCCCCTATTTTCTTATTATTGCCGGACCCGTTCCACGAACTGCTTGGCTTCCACGCTCAGTTCCTCGACCACCTCGCGCAGGGTGCTCGCGCTCCAGATCACGCGCACGGTGCCGGCACTGGACAAGGTCGAGGATTTGGCCAGGGCGGTCACGCTCTTCGAAACGGCCACGGCCTGGGCCGCCACTTCGTCGATATTGGCGGCGATTTCGCGGGTCGAGGCCTCCTGCTCCTGCACCGCGCCGGCGATGGCCGACGAGGATTCGTCGAGCGAGCGGATGGTGTTTACCACCGACTCGATCTTGCCCGACATGGCGCGGGTGGATTCCTGCACGGCGCTGATATTGCGGGCGATTTCGTCCGTTGCGCGCGCGGTCTGGTTGGCCAGGGTCTTCACCTCGCCGGCCACCACGGCGAAACCCTTGCCGGCATCGCCGGCGCGGGCGGCCTCGATGGTGGCGTTGAGCGCCAGCAGATTGGTCTGGCTGGCGATGTCGTTGATCAGCGACACCACTTCGCCGATCGATTTGACCGTAGCGGACAGCCCATCCATCTGCTCGGACATCGCCGCCACTTCGCCCACCGCCTGGCGCGAGGTCGCGGTCGAGGCGGAAACCTGGCGGGCGATCTCGTTGATGGCTTGCGACAATTCGCGGGTCGAAGAGGCGGCGGATGCGGCCCGGGCCGTGGTGATGGCGACAGCTTCGCCGACCTGCAGCGACTTGCTGCCGCTCTGCTGGGCGCGCGCCGCCATGGTCTGAGCGGTGGCGTCGATGCCCCGCGCGGCGTCCTGCACCGCGGCGACCTTGGCGCTGACGGTCTGCTCGAACACGTCGGAGAAGGCGTTGACGGCGCTGGCCTTTTCCTGGGCGGCGCGCTCGCGTTCCATCTCGATCTTGCGGGCCTCCTCCAGCCGCAATTTCTCCTGGGCGTCGGCGCGAAATCCTTCGACCGCCCGGGCCATGTCGCCGATATCGTCCGGCCGCGAGATCATCTCGATCCGGCGGTCGAGATCGCCGGAGGCGACCCGGCCGATTTCCTGAACCAGGGTCCGCAGCGGTCTGCCCAGCATGATCCGCGACAGAATCAGCGAAACGACGAAGCCGAACAGGGCCGCACAGGCGGCGGCCACCACCATCCAGACCCGGGTCTGCTCGGCGGCGGCGCTGAACTGCGCCATCGGAATGCCGACATAGAGAACGCCCAGCACGGAGCCGTCCGCGCCGACGATCGGATCATAACCGGTGATGTAGGGTTTACCGAGAATGTCCACCACGCCGCGGTAAGGTTTCTTGGCCGTGAACACGGATTCATAGGCGGCATTGCGCGCCAGTTGCGTGCCGATGGCGCGCGTGCCGTCGTCTTTCTTGACGTTGGTCGAAACGCGGGTGTCGCCTTTGAAGATCGTGGCGGTGCCGCCCCCCAGCTCGACCACCTGGTCGACGATGGCGAAATCGCCGTCCAGCACGGCGTTGCCGGCCATCAGCTTGCCGTCGGCGATCTTGAAGCCATCGCCCTTGAGCTTGACCTCATGCCAGGCGATTCGCATGTTGCGGTCGATGGCGCGGTTGGCGGATTTCATCGCTTCGTCGTCGGCGATGGTGATAGCCGCGGCCGAGACGGTAACCGCCACCAGGGTGGCGTTAAGCAGGGCCAACAGCGCGGATTTGGTCGAAATAGTGAATTTCATCCCGTACTCCGTTGTCCGTGACGAGCGATCGAGATTATGCCTAATAATAACCCCGCAATACTATTACGAGACGTGAGCCAGTGACAGGACGTATCGCAGCTTTACTGATGTATCTCGTTGTGCTCCCGATCGCTGCCGCGCCGCCCGAGCCGCCGGAGGTGCTTTATGGCGAGCTGTTTTCCGCTGCAGCCGAAAGCGGCGCGCTGGAGGGCAACCGCCTGATGACGACCGGCATCCCGAAGGAAGCGCCTGCCGATATAGTGACGCTCTACCGCCAGCAGAAGCCTTCGACGCCCGAGGCTCTGCGCGCTTTCGTCGAAAGCCATTTCACCCCGGCGCCTGCCGTATCCGAGCCCGCGATCCAGCAGGGATTGCCGCTGGCCCAGCATATCGATGCGCTATGGGACGTGCTGACTCGCCACGCCGACCAGGTGCCGGACCATTCCAGCCTGCTGCCCCTGCCCCATCCCTACATCGTGCCCGGCGGCCAGTTCGTCGAAATCTATTACTGGGATTCCTACTTCACCATGCTCGGCCTGGTGGAGAGCGGAAGGCGCGACCTGGCGCGCGGGATGCTGGATGATTTCGCTTATATCATAGATACTTACGGCCACATCCCGAACGGCAACCGCAGCTATTATCTGGGTCGCTCGCAGCCGCCTTTCTTCTACCAGATGGTCGAATTGCTGGCTGCCGATGAACCGGGCCGCTATCTGCCGCAATTGAAGGCCGAATATGCCTATTGGATGGATGGCGCCGAAGGGCTGCGCCCGGGCGAAGCGCGGCGGCGCGTGGTGGCACTGGAGAATGGGCTGCTGCTGAACCGCTATTACGACGATCGTGACACACCGCGCGACGAGGCCTATCGCCGCGACTGGCTGCTGGCGAAAAGCTCGGGCCGCGAGCCGGCCAAAGTCTATCGCGACATCCGCGCCGGCGCCGAAAGCGGCTGGGATTTCAGCTCGCGCTGGTTCGGCGACGGCAAGACCAAATCGACCATCGTTACCACGGAAATCCTGCCGGTCGACCTCAACAGCCTGATGTTCGGCCTGGAAAAGGCCATCTCCGACGCCTGCTCGCGCACCGGCGACACCGCCTGCGCCGCCGATTTCACCGCGCGGGCCAAGCGCCGGCAAGAGGCGATCAACCACCTGTTCTGGTCGGACAAGGACGGCTGGTACGTCGATTACCGCTGGACCGAACACCGGCAGATTCCCGGCTTGTCGGCTGCGGCGCTCTATCCCCTGTTCGTCCAGGCGGCCAGCGGCCTGCAGGCAGACGATGTGGCGCGCGCGGTACGGCGGAACCTGCTGCGGCCGGGCGGGTTGGTGACCACGCCGGTAACCACCGGCGAGCAATGGGATTCGCCGAACGGCTGGGCGCCGCTGCAATGGATCGCCGTGGACGGACTGCGCCGCTATGGCCAGGACGAGCTGGCCGCCGACATCGCCAGGCGCTGGCTGGCGGAGGTGTCCAAGGTCTATGCCGAGACCGGCAAGCTGTTCGAGAAATATGACGTGGTGTCGGACCGGCCGGGCGGCGGCGGCGAATATCCGCTGCAGGACGGGTTCGGCTGGACCAACGGGGTGACGCGCAAGTTGATAGGGCTCTATCCCGCGCAGCACCCTTGATGGCAGAGTATGACCAGGTGATCCGATGCTGGCCGGAGGGGTGCGTGTCGAGGATCTGTCTGTTCGCCGTGGCGCTGTTCGTCGCTCTCCTGTCCGCCCCGGCTCCGGGACGCGACATAAGGTTCTGCATGACCGAACGGGAATTCCTGCCGATCGCCTCGACGCTGATCGAGGCCCCCGGGCAGTATCTCGTCCGCCTTGCGGTGCAGAGCCTGGGCGACCGGGCGGTGTTTGTTCCCCTGCCCTGGCGGCGCTGTGTCGAAGGATTACGGCATGGCGATTATGACGGCGCGGTCGGCATGGCCGCCGCGGAGAGCTTCCTCTCCTTCATGCGGTTTCCGATGCTCGGCGAGCAGCTCGACGACACCAAGGCGCTGGGCGGTCTGCTCTATGTCGCGGCCCGTCTCAAGGGCGCCCGGGCGGACTGGGATGGCGAGCGGTTTCTCTATCTGCGCAAGCCGGTGATCTATAACGCACCGTCCCTGCTGGTGGCCGACAAGATGCGCCGCCTCGACGTCGGCAATGCCAATACCAGCCTCAGCGAAGAACAGATGCTGACCATGCTGGTGGCCGGGCGCGCCGACATCGCGGTCGGGCGCAAGAACGTGACGGAGGAACTGATCGCCGCGGATTCCTCGTTTCGCGAGAGGATCGAGATCTTGCCGGCGCCTTTCGTCGCGGCGCCCAGCTATCTGGCCTTCCGCAAGGCTTTCCCCGAACCCTCGCCCGGCTATGTTCAGCGCATCTGGGACGAGATCGGACGGTTGAAATCCGCCCCCGACTGGGCGGAGACGGAGCGCCGGCTGCTGGCGGCGCACAAGCCGCTCAAACCGTCCTGACCGGAGCGGACTCGCGGACGGCCAGCATGGCCAATCCGCCCAGCGCGACAATCCCGCAGATATACCAGGCCGGCGCCAGCTGATTGCCGGTCCAGTCGATCAGCGTCTTCACCACCACCTGGGCCGAACCGCCGAAGATCGAGGTCGAGACGGCATAGACGACGCCGATGGTGCCGGCGCGGATGGTCTTCGGCAGAGTCTCGGCGATCGTCGTCAAGGCCGGCACGACCAGCAGGGACTGCAAGCTGGCCAGCAGCGCGGTGGCGGTCAGCACCACGGCGATCCCGCCGAACCGTGTCATGGCCAGGAAGGACGGCGTGACCACCAGCAGGATCACCGCCGCCGCGGTCAGCATGACCGGCTTGCGCCCGAAGCGGTCGCACAGCATGCCGCTGACCGGATCGCCGATCGTCGCGCACAGCCCGACCAGCACGGTGGCGGCGAAAGCGGCGCCCGAACTCATCTTCAGGCTGTCCTGCACATAGGTCGTGATGTAGTCGATGCCGAAGATGTAGGTCGAAGTGGCCATGGTCATCAGCAGGGCCAGCAGTACGAAGCGCACCGGGATGCGCGTTCGGCGGACCGGCTCCACCTCCGGCAGGGTCTCCGGCAAGGACCGGCGCAGATAGAAGCCCATCGGGATCACCGCGGTCCCGAGCAGGAACGCCGCGCGCCAGCCCCAGGAATCCAGTTGGTCCGGCGTCAGCGTCTCGGACAGGACGAAGCCGACGATGCCGGCCACCAGCACGGCGAAATCCTGGGTCATGTACTGGATCGAGACATAGAGCCCGCGCCGGCCCGGCGGAGCCGCCTCGACCAGAAAAGCTGTCGAGGCGCCGACCTCGCCGCCCAGCGCAAAGCCTTGCAACAGGCGGAAAATCACCAGCAGGACCGGCGCCGCGGTGCCGATCTGCGCATAGGACGGCGTCAACGCGATGCCGAGCAGCGCCACGCCGATCAGCGAGAAGGACAGCACCATGGCCGGGCGGCGGCCGACCCGGTCGCCCATCATGCCCAGCACCAGCCCACCCAGCGGCCGGGTCAGGAACCCGACGCCGAACACCGCCAGGGAATACAGCAGCCCATGGCGCTCGGGAAAGAAACTATGGCCGATCTGGACAGCGAAGAAGGAATAGGTCAGGAAATCATAGAATTCCAGGGCATTGCCGATGCCGACCGCCGCCACTTTGCGCAGCGGCAGGTGAAACGATTCCTCCAAAACGGCCTCCCCCCTGATCCCATCCCATAGAACCATGGCGGGAGGCCGGCGCCAAGGTCGTCAGGCGGCGCGCACCGTATCGAGGAACTCACCGACAGCGCTTTTCAGTTCGGCGGAGCGGCGTGCCAGGCCCTCTGCCGAGCTGGAGACCTGACGGGCGCCGCCGCCGGCATCCGCCGCAGCGCGGGTGACCGAGACGATGTTGGCCGACACGGCCGCGGTGCCCTGGGCGGCCTGCTCGACATTGCGGGCGATTTCCTGGGTCGCCGCGCCCTGCTGCTCGACGGCGCTGGCGATCACGGTCGAGATCGCCCTGACCTCGCCCATCACGCCGATGATGCCGCGGATGGCCTGGATCGAACGGCGGCTCTCTTCCTGCACCGAGGCGATCAGCGACGCGATCTCGTCGGTGGCGCGGGCGGTCTGGGCGGCCAGATTCTTGACCTCGCCAGCCACCACGGCAAAGCCCTTGCCGGCCTCGCCGGCGCGGGCGGCCTCGATGGTGGCGTTCAGCGCCAGCAGGTTGGTCTGGCCGGCGACGCCGCCGATCAGCTTGACCACCTCGTCGATGCGGCCGGTCGCTTCGGCCAGCGACTGCACCATGGCATCGGCCCGCTCCGCCTCGCTCGAGGCGCGTTCGGTGACCTGCTCGGCCTCGAGAACCCGGCGCGAGATCTCGCCGATCGAGCTGGCCAGCTGCTCGGCGGCGCCGGCCACCGACTGCACATTGCCGGAAGCCTGCTGGGCCGCGGCGGCAACGCTCTGCGCCTCGGTCGCGGCGTCATCGGTCAGCGAGGTCATCGAATGCGAGGTCTTCTGCAGTTCCTCGACCGAATCGCCGACCACGCGCACAACGTTCAGCACCTGGGCTTCGAAGGCGTCGGCCATCTGCTGCAGGGTCTTGCTGCGTTCCTCGCGGGCCTGGGCCTCGGCTTCGGCAGTCTGGCGGTTCAGCTCCTCGATGCGCAGGGCATTGTCTTTGAAGACCTGGACGGCGCGCGCCATGTCGCCGATGTCGTCGCGGCGCTTCTGCATGCGCACCCGGATGCCGAGCTCGCCGCGGGCGATGCCGGTCATATCCTCCAGCACGCGGGCGAGCGGACGGCCGACGATGCGGCTGGACAGCAGCAGCGCGATCAGGAAGCCCAGCAGGCCGCACATCACGGCAGCGGCGATGGCCCAGTTGCGCGCGTCGGCGACGCCGGCATCGAAGGTCTCCATCGGAATGCCGACATAGACGATGCCGATCACCTTGCCGTCGGCCGCGATGATGGGGTCATAGGCGGTAACGTAAGAGCGGCCGAGAATATCCAGCACGCCGCGGAACGGCTTCTTCTGGGTGAAGACCGCCTCATAGGCGGCGTTCCTGGCCAGCTTGGTGCCGACGGCGCGGCCGCCATCCTCCTTCTTCACATTGGTGGCGACGCGGGTGTCGCCATTGAAGATGGTGGCGGTGCCGCCGCCCAGCTCGACGATCTTGTCGACCAGCATGAAATTGGCGTCGAGGCGCGTGCCGCCGGTCATCAGCTTGTCGTCGATCAGGCGGATGCCTTCGCCAGTGGGGTCCACTTCGTGCCAGGCGATCTTCATGTTGCGCTCGATTGCGCGGCTCGCATTCTTCAGCGATTCGCGCTCCGCGATGACGACGCCGGCGGTCGCCACGGTCGCGGCGACGATGATAGCGTTAACAAGCGCTAGCAGCGCGACTTTGGTCGAGATGGTGAATCGCATGGCGGTGGCCCCTGAAGAAATGAGAGGCGCTTATCTACTGAACCGGCCAGTTCAATCAACCGCGTCATGGCTGCATGGTGATTAACGCATAACGAAAAATTTACCGGGCCGGCGGCAGTTCCGGCAGATTCAGCTCGAGTAACCGGTTACATCGGAAATTTGTAATGGACTTGTCCATCGCCACTATCGTGGTCTCCTTTGCCGGCGTCTTCCTGATCGCTTTCATGAAGGGAGCGTTCGGTGGCGGGTTCGCCATTGTGGGGATTCCGCTTTTGTCGATGGTGATGGACCCGGTCACCGCCGGCGGCCTGCTGGCGCCGCTGTTCATCGCGATGGATCTGACCGCCCTGCGCTATTGGAAACCGTCCACCTGGTCCAAGCCGGACCTTGCGCTGCTCGTGCCCGGACTGGTCGTCGGCATCGGGCTCGGCTATCTGCTGTTTCGCTTGCTTGATCACCGCGCCATAGCGATCGTGATGGCGCTGGTGACGCTGACCTTTGTCGGGTTATGGCTCTCCAAGGGCGCGCAGGTAACGGTCAAACCGCGGTCGGGCCCAAAGGCGATCGCCGCCGGCCTCGCCTCGGGAATCACCACGATGGTGGCGCATTCCGGCGGGCCGCCGCTGGCGATGTATCTTCTGCCCCTGGGGCTCAGCAAGGAGATCTATGCGGGGACGACCAGCTTGTTCTTCACCGTCGGCAACGCGCTCAAAGCCGCGCCCTGGCTGCTGCTGGCAAGGCCGACGACCGATGTCTGGTTCCTGATGGCGATCTGTCTGCCGGCGATTCCCGCCGGGGTCTGGTTGGGCTGGCGGCTGCACGGCTCGCTCGATCAGCGCCAGATCTACCGCGCCTGCTATGGATTGCTGGTCATCACCGCGCTGAAACTGCTGTGGGACGGCGTGTCAGGCTATCTCGGATGAGGCCGGCCAGGCGCGTAAGGAGCAATAGAAAAGCGGCCTATATCGATGACATAGGCCGCTCGTTTACCAACAAAACAAAGGTGGGATTTAGAACGGGATCTCGTCGTCGAGATCCGCCGGCGGCTCCCAGCCGCCGCCACCGCCCGCCGGAGCGCGGGCCGGGGCGCGCGGCGCCGACGGGGCGCTGCCATAGTCGCTCTCGCCCATCGGGCCGGCATCGTAACCGCCGGCACCGCCGCCTTCGCGGCCGTCCAGCAGGGTCAGCTCGCCCTTGAAGCGGCTGATCACGATCTCGGTGCTGTACTTCTCGACACCCGACTGGTCGGTCCATTTGCGGGTCTGCAGGGCGCCCTCGACATAGACCTTGCTGCCCTTCTTCAGATAGCGTTCGGCCACATCGGCGATGCGGTCATTGAAGATCACCACGCGGTGCCACTCGGTCTTCTCCTTGCGGTCGCCCGAATTGCGGTCCTTCCAGCTTTCGGAGGTGGCCAGGTTCAGGTTGACGATCTTCGTACCGTCCTGGGCATGGCGGACTTCCGGGTCGCGGCCCAGATTGCCGATGAGAATGACCTTGTTGACGCTCCCCGCCATGACTTGCTCCAGTGCTTGTAAAAAATTCGAACTGCGCTATCTCATAGCGACAAAACAGCCTCTTGGCCAACTGTTCTTGACATGAACATAACGAGAACATATTTGTTGGTCAAGCTCATGCCCATCCTCAGACCTGTGGGATCGAATGACGTCGTACTTACGTGTCCGCGGCGCACGCCAGCATAATCTCAAGAACGTCGACATCGACATTCCCCGCGACCAGCTCGTGGTGATCACCGGCCTGTCGGGGTCGGGCAAGTCGTCCCTCGCCTTCGACACCATCTATGCCGAAGGCCAGCGCCGCTATGTCGAGAGCCTGTCGGCCTATGCGCGCCAGTTCCTCGAGCTGATGGGCAAGCCCGATGTCGACCTGATCGAAGGCCTGTCGCCGGCGATCTCCATCGAGCAGAAAACCACCTCGAAGAATCCGCGTTCCACCGTCGGCACGGTCACCGAGATCTACGATTATCTGCGCCTGCTGTTCGCCCGCATCGGCGTGCCGCATTCGCCCGCCACGGGTCTGCCGATCGAAAGCCAGACCGTCTCGCAGATGGTCGACAAGGTGCTGGCCCTGCCCGAGGGCACCAAGATGCTGCTGCTGGCGCCGATGGTGCGCGGCCGCAAGGGCGAATACCGCAAGGAATTGTCCGAGCTGCAGCGCAAGGGCTTCCAGCGCGTCAAGGTCGACGGCACCGTCTATGCCATCGACGAGGTGCCGGCCCTCAACAAGAAGCTGAAGCACGACATCGAGGTGGTCGTCGACCGCATCGTGGTGAAGGACGGCATCGCCCAGCGCCTGGCCGACAGTTTCGAAACCGCGCTCGACCTGGGCGAAGGCCTGGCGATCGGCGAGATGGTCGATGGGGGCGAGCAGATTCTGTTCTCGGCCAAGTTCGCCTGCCCGGTCTCCGGCTTCACGATCGACGAGATCGAACCCCGGCTGTTCTCGTTCAATAATCCGTTCGGCGCCTGCCCGCATTGCGACGGCCTGGGCGTCACCATGCTGTTCGCCGACGATCTGGTGGTTCCGGACGACCGCAAGAGTTTGCGCGACGGTGCGGTGGTGCCGTGGAACTCGGTGCCGTCGGTCTATGTGCTGCAGACCTTCCAGGGCCTGGCCAGCCATTACGGCTTCTCGCTCGATACGCCGTTCGGCGACCTGCCGGAACAGGCGCGCAAGGCGATCCTGTTCGGCACCGGCGATGAAGTCATCACCATGCGCTATCAGGACAAGGGCCGCAGCTTTCAGAGCGAGCGCCCCTTCGAGGGCGTGCTGCCCAATCTGGAGCGCCGTTTCCGCGAGACCGACAGCAATTGGGTGCGCGAGGAATTGTCGCGCTTCCAGATCACCGCTCCGTGCGAGGCCTGCCATGGCGCCCGCCTCAAGCCCGAGGCGCTGGCGGTCAAGATCCACAAGCACGACATTTCGCAGCTGACCGAGATGTCGATCTCGTCGGCGCGCGACTGGTTCGCCGATCTGGAGAACCATCTGCGCGAGAAGGACCGCGAGATCGCCCGGCGAATCTTACGCGAAATCAACGACCGCCTGGGTTTCCTGGTCAATGTCGGCCTCGATTACCTGACCCTGTCGCGCAATTCCGGCACCTTGTCGGGCGGCGAATCCCAGCGTATCCGCCTCGCCTCGCAGATCGGCTCGGGCCTGACCGGCGTGATGTATGTGCTCGACGAGCCCTCGATCGGCCTGCATCAGCGCGACAATGACCGGCTGCTGGAAACCCTCAAGCGCCTGCGCGACCTCGGCAACACCGTCATCGTCGTCGAGCATGACGAGGACGCCATCCGCATCGCCGACTTCCTGGTCGATATGGGCCCGGGCGCCGGCATCCATGGCGGCGAGATCATCGCCCAGGGCACGCCGGCCGAAGTCATGGCGAACCCCAACAGCGTCACCGGCCAATATCTCAGCGGCCAGCGCGCCATCGCGGTGCCTGAGATACGCCGCAAGGGCAACGGCAAGGAACTGACCGTCGTCAAGGCGCATGGCAACAATCTCAAGGACGTCACCGTCTCCTTCCCGCTCGGCCGCTTCCTGGCGGTGACCGGCGTGTCGGGCGGCGGCAAATCGACCCTGGTGGTCGAGACGCTCTACAAGGCCCTGGTGCGCAAGCTGACGGGGGCGCGCGAACATGCGGCCCCGCATGAGCGGATCGACGGCATCGAACATATCGACAAGATCGTCGACATCGACCAATCGCCGATCGGCCGCACGCCGCGCTCGAACCCGGCCACCTATACCGGCGCCTTCGGTCCGATCCGTGACTGGTTCACCAACCTGCCGGAAGCCAAGGCGCGCGGCTACAAGGCCGGCCGCTTCAGCTTCAACGTCAAGGGCGGCCGCTGCGAGGCCTGCCAGGGCGACGGCGTCATCAAGATCGAGATGCATTTCCTGCCCGACGTCTATGTCCAATGCGACGTCTGCAAAGGCAAACGTTACAATCGCGAAACGTTGGAAATCACGTTCAAGGACAAGAGCATCGCCGATGTTCTCGACATGACGTGCGAAGAGGCTGCCGATTTCTTCAAGGCGGTTCCGGCCATCCGCGACAAGATGGAAACGCTGAAACGGGTCGGTCTGGGCTACATCCATCTCGGCCAGCAGGCCACCACCTTGTCGGGAGGCGAAGCGCAGCGCGTCAAGCTGGCCAAGGAACTGGCCCGCCGCGCCACCGGCGGCACGCTCTACATTCTCGACGAGCCGACCACCGGCCTGCATTTCGAGGATGTGAAGAAGCTGCTGGAAGTGCTGCATGCCCTGGTCGACGCCGGCAACACGGTGCTGGTGATCGAGCATAATCTCGAAGTGATCAAGACCGCCGACTGGATCATCGACCTCGGCCCCGACGGCGGCACCGGCGGCGGCCGCATCGTCGCCGAAGGCACGCCGGAGAAAGTCGCGGCCACCGAAGCCAGCCATACCGGGCGTTATCTGGCGCCCTATCTGCGGCCGAAGCCTAAGAAATAGAAGGAGTTCTCCTCTGCGACCTCTGTGGTGAAAAACTATTCCGACGCCAGATTGGCGTCATGAGTGTTCACCGACGTCACCCCGGAAATCTCACTCAGCCGCGCAGCCGGAAATCTCACTCAGCCGCGCAGCAAGCTTGACCACCGGCCTTAATCCTCGAATTTCCAGGATCAGGGTGACGATGCCTACATCCCCGCCCTGCTCGATCTGCGTCCGCATCACCGAGAATCCCTGATCGGCGCAGGCGACCAGCACCTCGCGCAAGATCCCCTTCCCGTCCTGATAGGACACTTGCAGCCGCGACGGCGCCCAGCGCGACTGCGGCAATCTGCGTTCGAGATAGGGGAATATCATCACGACGATGAAGTGGCCGGCGAACACCACCAGCGCCAGCACCGGCAAACCGGCGCCGCAGGCCATGCCGACCGCCGCCACGAGCCAGACGGTCGCCGCCGTGGTCAGGCCGCGCACCACATCCTTGCGCACGAAGATCACGCCGCCGCCGATGAAGCCGATGCCCGAGACGATTTGTGCCGCGACACGCGACGGATCGAGCACCACCTGGTTGGGCATGACGACGTTGGAAAAGCCGTATTTCGACACCAGCAGGATCAGGGCGGAGCCGAACCCGACCAGCGTGTAGGTGCGCAAACCGGCGCTTTTCTGACGGATCTCCCGCTCAAGCCCGATCAGCGCGGATAGCAGGAAGGCGAGCGCCAGCTCACCGACTTGCAGCCACCCCTGTCCCAAAGGTTCCGCATCGAACATCCGAAATCCCCTTCCAGACCACGACAGGAAATAAGGATATCGGACCGATATCGGTTCCTTGCAAGAATCAGATTGGTGGGAATGGGAGCCGATCCGATCTCCCCCCCGAAGCACGGATCGGCTCGCCGCGGCCGGGCCTAGGGAGCCCGACCGATCAGGTTCAGTTCAGAACTGCCAGAGCACGCGGACCATGCCGCTGACATCCTCGCCGTCCGCACGGCCCGCGGTGCCATCGACGTCGGCCACCACCGAGATCTGGCGGGTGGCCTGGACATTGATGCCGCCGCCGATCCGCGCCCAGTTCTGGCCGTTGCGCGGCAGCGAGGTGTCGATGGTCGCCTGCGGCAGGCTGGCCAGGCGGCTATAGACGTCGCGGCTGTTGGGCGCGAATTGATGGTCCCAATTGGCCCGCAGGGTCGGACGCCAGGTGATGCCGCCGGTTTCGAAGGCCTTCGAGACCTGCACGCCGATCTGGCTGACCACCGAATTGAAGCCCTGGTCGTCGACTTCCTGATTGAGCGCGACGGCGCCGGTTTCGGTATAGGCGTTGATGTCGATGCGGGCATAGCGCAGTTCGGCGGTCGGACCGTAGGTCAGGTCGCCCTCATGGAACATGTAGCCGCCCTCGAGCTTGACGCCGAGATCGGTGCCGTTGGTCGAGCCCTGCGCCACCTGGCCGGCGACGTAAGTGTTGCGGTTCAGCTTGTCATAATCCTGATAGGCGTAGAAACCCGACAGCGAACCGTACCAATTGTCGCCGAACAGGGCGCCGTAGACCGCCAGCGAATAGGTGCGGAGGTCGTCGTCGCCCATGCCGTCCTTGAGGGTGGTGCCGGTGGTGCCGAAGCCGGCCTGCAGACCGATCGCGACGCGGTCGCCGGCGCGCACGTCGGCGCCGGCCTGGACCGACCCATGGGTGTAGTTGAAGCCGGTCTCGGTGTCGCGGTCGCTGCGGTTACCCTCGCCGAAGCTGCCGCTGACGTAATAGGACACCGGGCTGTTCAGGTCGGCATGCGAGACCGCGCCGTTGGGACCGCTCAGCGTCAGGCCGCCGGCGCCCATCCACAGCGCGTTTACGCGGCTGGAGATCCCGTCGAAGATCTGCTGGGTGGCGATGTCGGCCATCTGGCCCTGGGCGCCGATCACCAGCGGCGCCTCGACCGTCGAGGTCACCGCCTGGGCGAACAGCTGCGAGATGCCGGTGGTCGGGTGCACCGAGTCCCAGAACAAATGGCTGCTGGGATCGGAACAGACGCCGGCCGAGGTCAGGCAGGCCTGGGTGACGTTGGTGACGCCATATTTGCTCGGATTGGCCTGGATGTCGGAAAACAGTCCGGCCGAGTCGATCAGATAGACATTGACGTGCAGCTGCTGGCCCAGCGAGCCCATGGCATTGGCCAGCGCGGTGTTGTGCGCGAAGGTCACCAGCGAACCGAGCTGGGCGGTCGAGGCGGAACCGTTGAGGCTGGGCGTGCCCCCGAGATTGGGCAGGGTCGGCACCACGAAGCTGCGGGCGCCGGCTTTGGCCAGGGCGGCGACGTCGGTGGTCAGGTTGGTGACGGTCGTCGTCACCTGCTGGGCGACGATGCCCTGGATCTGGCTGGTGCTGAGATTGGGTTGCGCGCCGATGGCCGTCGCCATGGCGAAATAGTCGTTGGCGCCGCCCCAAACCACATAGAGGCCCTTGCTGCTGACCGGCGCGCCGCTGGTGAGATAGGAACCGACCTGGCCCTGCACGCTGGTGTCGACCGGGAGGCTGTTGAGCAGCGGCGACAGATTGCCCCCGGAAACCGGTACGGCGCCGAGGGTCTCGTTCAGCTTGCCGCTATAGGCGCCGCCGACGGCGAAATCGAGGGTCGAGCTGGTGATGCCCAGCTTGGCGCCCAGCGTATCCGCATAGATCGGGCCGTTGCTGAAGCGGTAATTGTAATAAGGCGGCACGGGCACGCCGGCGGTGCCGGGCGGGATCGTCGCCAGCACCGAGGCGGGAACGATCTTGGCGATATTGCCGGTATCGGACAGGCTGTCGCCGAAGACGACCAGGGACGAGAATTCTTGAGCGGAGGCCGCATGCGCGGCCAGGCTGAGGCACAAGGCGGTGCCTGCCAGGAATTTCTTCATATCGCTTCCCCAATATTATGTGCTTTTGGTTGGGAAAAATCTGGCACGGCATTTCTTGCGATTGCAATGGTTTTATTGCAACGCCCACAGCAAGACACAAATACTCGCCAGCAAATATCTGCGAAATCGAAGAGCAATTTTCACCGGCGCCGCAGAGCCATCCTATCCCTTGGCTTAATGAACGGGGAAAAGAGCTGCCGCCCCTCGCCGCTTGGTTTACTGTGGCAAGAGGCGTCTCACACAGGGATTCGACGCGAATACAGAGAGGGAGAAAGCGTTATGACAAGCAGGTTGTCCTTGTCTCGTCTATCGGTAGTAAGCGCGGGGCTCGCCGCAATTCTGTACCTTTCCGGCAACAGTATCGCCCATGCGGATACAGCGGCACCTAACGTCACTATTCTCCACTGCCCTGCCCTGATCGACACTGTGTCCGGCAAGCTACTGGGTAAGACCAGCGTGGTCATCGAGGGCGAGCGGGTACAGAAGCTGGTTCCCGACTTCATCTCGCAGGATGGCGCGACATTGGTCGAGCTGGCCGGCCAGACCTGCATGCCGGGCCTGATCGACGCCCATACCCATATCAGCGGCCAGATCTCGCCGACCGTCTATATGGACCGGCTGACCAAGCACGAGGCGACCTGGACCCTGCGGTCGACGGTGTTCGCCCAGCGCACCCTGCTGGCCGGCTTCACCACCATCCGTAATCTGGGCGACACCAATTACGAGACCGTCGCGCTGCGCGATTCGATCAATGGCGGCTGGGTGACCGGTCCGCGCATCTACACTGCCGGCCCGGCCATCGGCACCACCGGCGGTCATGCCGATCCGAGCACCGGGCTGCGCTATGACCTGCAGGACCGCCCCGGCGAGGATGCCTCGATCATCAACGGCCCCGACCAGGCCTGGGCGGCGGTGCGCGAGCACTTCAAGCAGGGCGTCAACGTCATCAAGATCATGTCGACCGGCGGCGTGCTCGATCTGGGCGACAATGCCGATCATGTCGAGATGACCGAAGACGAAATCCGCGCGGTGGTCACCGCCGCCAAGGATTACGGCTTCGTGGTCGGCGTGCACGCCCATAGCGCCGAAGGCATCCGCCGCGCCATCGTCGGCGGCGTCGACAGCATCGAGCACGGCACCTATATGGACGATGCCGACATCAAGCTGATGAAGGAACACGGCACCTGGTACGTGCCGACCGTCTATACCGGCCAATATGTCGCCGAGATCGCCAAGACCCCGGGCAAGCTGCCGCCGCAGGTCGCGGCCAAGGCGCTCGAAGTCGGCCCGCACATCTTCCAGACCCTGGGCAACGCCATCAAGGCCGGCGTCAAGATCGCCTATGGCACCGATGCCGGCGTCTATCCGCATGGCGATAATTGGAAGGACTTCCCGCTGCTGGTCAAAGCCGGCATGCAGCCGATCGACGCCATCCGCACCGCGACCGTCAACGCCGCCAAGCTGCTGCGCAAGGACAAGGAGCTGGGCGATGTCTCGGCCGGCAAATATGCCGACGTGGTGGCGGTGCCGGGCAATCCGCTCGACGATATCGAGCTGATGGGCAAGGTCTCGTTCGTGATGAAGGCCGGTGTCGTCTACAAGCAGGATAGCAAGCCGGTCTTTCACCTCAGCACCAGCAATTAACCTGTCCCGGACGCGACTGCGGCCGCGCGCTTCCGCCGGCCGCAGTCGCGCAGGAGACATAGCTTTGCGCGGTAGCCCAGCCGGCCGGAGGCCGGCGCCCGGCGCTTGAGGGGCACATGAAATCCTGCTGTGGAAAATCCCCGACTTATCCACAGTGCCGCATATTTTTTGGGGATAATTTGTTTTTTTCATCGTCATCATCGGAAAAGCCGATTAGGCTTCCCCCCATGATGACGACCAAAAACGCCCTAATCCGGGGCTTCCTGATCGCCACCGCAGCCGCCGGGATGTTTCTCGGCGCCCCGGACTTCGCCCGGGCGGAAATGGTCAATTGCGTCCAGTTCGTGAAGAAGGTCTCGGCCGTTTCCCTGCGCGGAAACGCCTATGAATGGTGGGACGCCGCCAGCGGCACCTACGCCCGCGGCCACCGGCCCCAAAGCGGCGCCGTCATGGTGTTCTCCAAGAGCCATCATCTGCCTTTCGGCCATGTCGCCCTGGTTCAGAACCAGGTTGACGACCGTACCGTCCTGATCGACCATGCCAACTGGTCGCGCATCGGGGGGCATAAAGGTCATGTCGAACGCTCGGTCCGTGTCGTCGACGTCTCGCAGAACAATGACTGGAGCCAGGTCCGCGTCTGGTATGCGGGCCTCGCCGATGTCGGCAATACGATCTACAACCTGCGCGGCTTCGTCTATCCCAACTCCCCGCCGGCTCATGTCGGCAAGCCGATCTATCTGCACGCGCGCTAAAGGCCTTCTGGCCGCGCTGCTCATCCTTTGCGCCGTACCGGCCTTCGCCGCCGACGATCTGTCGGTCGTCGTGCTCGGTTCCGGCGGCCCCGGCGCGGTCGGACGCGCCTCCTCCTCCTTTCTGGTGCTGCTCGACGGCACGCCGCGCATCCTGGTGGATGCCGGCCCCGGCTCTTTCGCCCGCCTCGGCGAGACCGGCCTGCCGTTCGGCGCCGTCGACACCATCCTGCTGACCCATCTGCACGCCGATCACGCCGGAGAATTGCCCGGGCTGGTCAAAGCGCGCGCCGTCGCGGTGCGCTCGGACATCACATTTCGGGTGTTCGGACCGCGGGGACACGCCGCCGGTTCCGACGCCGCCTATTTCCCGTCCACCAGCCGCCTGATCGACTTGCTGTTCGGCAAACAGGGCGCGTTCAGCTATCTGACCGACTTCTCCGGCCATATCGATTTCTCGGTGAAGGACCTGGCCGCCACGCCGGTCAAGGGCGCCAAGCCCGAATCGATCCTGTCCGAGAACGGCCTCGAGATCCACGCCATCCCCGGCCATCACCGCGACGCGCCGGCGGTGATCTACCGCATCGACTATCGCGGCCACAGCGTCACCTTCACCGGCGACATCGATTCCAATGGCTGGCCGGATCTGGAAACGATCGCCAAAGGCACGAACCTGCTGGTGTTCAACACGGTGGTACTCGATCCGCCGGCCGCGCCGCCGATCCTCTATACGCTGCACACGGCGCCCACGGACATCGGACGTATCGCCAAGGACACCGGCGCCGGCAAAGTGCTGCTGGCCCATCTGTCGCCCGCCACCGACGGCAACCGCGCCGATGTCGAGGCCTCGATCCGCAAATCCTATGCCGGGCCGATCACCTTTGCCGAGGATAAGGCGAGGATCGACCCGTGATGCTCAGCGCCAGGCGGTCATGAGCCGGGCGCGCGTCGACAGCCCGTCTTTGCGCTGGAACAGATAGCGCTTGTTCAGCATCTCCGGCAGCAGCGCCTCGGCGCGGGAGAAACCGGCCTCAATCAGACGGTTCTTCAAGGTTTCCGGGTCGAAGGCCGAAATCCACGGCTCTCCCGCCTCGGCGACGCGCTGCATGATCATCTCGGTGACCGCCCGTTCGACCGGATTCAACTGATCGAGCGGCACGCGGAAATCGAACGTGACCGAGCTGCCGGCCGGCAAGCTGGCGATCCAGCGCAGCGTGTCGTAGACCGCCTCCTCGCGCAGATACATGGTCACGCCCAGCCAGGAGAAGCAGGTCGGCGCGGCGCGGTCGAAGCCGGCGGCGGCGAGACCGTCGGCCAGCGTGCCGCCTTCCTCGAAGTCGACCGACGCGAAGGTCAGGCCGTCCGGCACGGCGATGCCGGCCCTGGCCAGGCACTCGCGCTTCCAGGCCTGGGTCGAGGGATGGTCGATCTCGAAAACACGCAACTCGGGGAACGGATTGCGATAGGCGAAGGTGTCGAGGCCGGCGCCCAGCACGACATATTGCCGCACGCCGTCCGCCACCGCGCGGGCCAGTTCGTCTTCGGCGACCCGGCTGCGCACGATCAGCGAAGCGCGCAGGCCGCGGGAAATCTGGTCGTTATGAGCAAAGGGATCGGCCCGCATCGCCGCTTCGGCTTCCGGCCCGAGGATGGCCAGGGCCAGCGGATCGTCGAACACGATCGGATCGTCGAGCAGCCGGTGCGCCGCGCGCACGGTGGCGACCCGCAAAGCGGTGCCGCTGGGCGTTCCTCTTCTGACGATATTGCCGGACATGATCCGCCCCCTGGTGATGCGGGCCTCTCGTAAGAGTCCCGCATCACCAGGACTCTATACGTGGCCTTCGCCTCCGGCTCCGGCCCGCTCAAACGCCGCGCGGGCTCGGTGCACAAAAAAAGCCCGGAGATTTCTCTCCGGGCTCTTTCGTTCGTTCTGCCTGTTCGCTTAGCGCTTCGAGAACTGGAAGGAACGGCGGGCCTTGGCCTTACCGTACTTCTTACGCTCGACGACGCGGCTGTCGCGGGTCAGGAAGCCGCCGGCCTTCAGCGGGCTGCGCAGGGCAGGCTCGAAGAAGGTCAAAGCGCGCGAGATGCCGTGACGCACGGCACCCGCCTGGCCCGACAGACCACCACCGGCAACGGTGGCGACCACGTCGAACTGGTCGATGCGGCTGGCAACTTCGAAGGGCTGGTTGATCAGCATGCGCAGAACCGGGCGGGCGAAGTAAACTTCGAGGGCACGGCCATTGACGATGATCTTGCCGCTGCCGGGCTTGACCCAGACGCGGGCGACGGCGTTCTTGCGCTTGCCGGTCGCATAGGAGCGGCCCTGCGAGTCCTTCTTGGGCTCGCGGACGGGAGCGGCGGCCGAGACCGAAGCGGTCTGCAGGTTAGCCAGGGCGCTGAAATCTTCAGCCATGGAATTACGCGCTCCTCTTGTTCTTCGGGTTCATGCCGGCAACATCCAGCACTTCCGGCGACTGCGCGGCATGCGGATGCTCGGTGCCGGCATAGACGCGCAGATTGCGCATCTGGGCGCGGCCCAGCGGACCGCGGGTGATCATGCGCTCAACCGCCTTGGTGATGACGCGCTCGGGGAAGCGGCCGCCCAGCAGGGCGCCCATGGTACGGCCCTTGATGCCGCCCGGGTGACCGGTGTGCCAGTAGAAGACCTTGTCGGTCAGCTTGCGGCCGGTCAGCTTCACCTTCTCGGCATTGATGACGATGACATTGTCACCGCAATCCATGTGCGGGGTGTAAGTGGTCAGGTGCTTGCCGCGCAGGCGCATCGAAATGACGCTGGCGAGACGGCCGAGAACGACGCCGTCCGCGTCGATCACCACCCACTTCTTGTTCACATCGGACGGTTTGGCGGAAAAGGTCTTCATGTCGCCTAACCTTGTTATCTCTAATCGGAAGACGGCAGGACAGCCCTATCCGTCGGAAGGCGCGGATTATGTCAGATGAGAATTATAAGTCAACGATCAAGAATTGTTTAAAATCAATAACTTAATCGTGCGGTGTCATAATACCGCTTCGGAGCGCCGCGCAAAATGCGGGTTTCAGTAGGTTCCATCGCGGGACTGATGCAGCTCGATATAGCGCCCCAAGGCGCTGGCCGCGTTCAGCATGTGGGCGCGCATGCGCCGCGCCGCCTTGTCGCCGTCGCCCTGGGCGATGGCGCGCATCACCGCGTCATGCTCCTCGCGTGAGCGTTCCAGCCGGTCGCCCTGATGCAGCTGGGTGCGGCGGAAGGCGTTGAGGCGCAGGCGGATGCCGATCGCCTGGTCGACCAGAAAGTTGTTGTGGGTGGCGCGGTAGATCCCGACATGGAATTCGCGATTGAAGGAATCATAGGCGTCGATGTCGCCGGCCAGCACCATCGCCTCGGACGAGCGGTGCAGTTCCATCAGATGGCTGCGTTCCAGCGGCGTCATGCGGTAGGTGGCGAAGCGCACGCACAGCGCCTCGATCTCGGCCATCGCCTCGAACATCTCCATGATGCGCTCGGGCGTCATGCGGGTGACGATGACGCCTCGGCGCGGCCGCATCTCGACCAGACCGCTGACCGACAATTGCCGCAGCGCCTCGCGCACCGGGGTGCGCGAGGCGCTGAAGCGGTCCGCCAGCTGCTGTTCGTCGAGAGCGGTGCCAGCCGGCAGCGCTCCCGAGGCGATCTCGTCGGTCAGCACATTGCGGATGCGATCCGAGAGCAGCACCCGCTCTTCGGTCATTTCCTCGAGCGGCAGGACGGTCATGATCGGTCAGTTCCCCATCAAGGCTTTGACGATGAGATAGAAGATCGAGGGCGCCACCAGGCAGCCGATGCCGGTATGGAAGGTGGCGGTCAGCGCGCCATACGGAACCAGGCGCCGGTCGGTGGCGGCCAAGCCGCCCGAGACCCCGCTGACGGTGCCCATCAGCCCCCCGAATACCATGGCGCTCCGCGGATTGTCGAGACCGATGAGCTTGGCGACGAAGGGGGTTCCCACCATCACCAGAACCGCCTTGAACACACCCGTCGCGATCGACAGCGCGATCACCGCCGAATCCGCACCCAGCGCGGCGCCGGTGACCGGGCCGACGATATAGGTGACGGCGCCGGCGCCCAGCGTGGTCAGCGAGATGGCATCATGATAGCCGAACGCCATGGCGACGCCGACACCCAGGACGAAGGGCAGCAGCGTGCCCAGCCCCAGGGCGATGGCGCCGATCAGGCCGGCGCGCTTGGCCAGCACCACATCGACCTCGAAGGCGGTGGCGACGATGGCGAAATCGCGCAGCATGGCGCCACCCATCAGCCCCATGCCGCCCAGCATCGGCAGATCGGCCATGCCCTTCTGGCCGCCTGTCTGCACGCCGCCGACGAAAGCCAGCGCCAGGCCCATCAGGATGGCGATCGCCGACCCATGGATGCGCCCGAAGGTCAGCCGCTTGGAAATGAAATAGGACGTCCACATCATCAGGCCGACCACCGCGAAGGCGACCAGCAGCCCGTTGGCATTGAGCAGTTTGGCGAGAGCTTCCATGGTCAGGCCCCCTTCGCGGCGGCGAGAGCGTCACGTTCGTGGGCTTCGCGCGCCTCGATCTCGTCCATCGTTTCCCCCTTGGGGCCGATGCGGCTGATGAGCGCGACCGCCGAGAAGCACAGGATGATCGAGCCGGTTCCGGCGATCAGCACCAGCGGGCCGGCCTTCACGGCGGCCACCACATTCTGGGTGGCGGCCATGGCGACCACGATCGGAATATAAAGAGAGCCCCACAGCTCGACGCCCATTTTCAGGCCGTGGCTGAACAGGCCGCTTTTGACCAGCCAGATGCGGGCGGAGATCAGCAGGATCATGGCGAGGCCGACGCCGCCGACATTCGCCTTGACGCCGAGCGCGATGCCCAGCAGGTCGCCGAGATAATTTCCGAGAAGTGTACAGATGGCGAGAAGCGCCACCCCTGATATGGTCATGACTCTCTCCCTTTGTATGCAGAGGCCGGTTGAAACGGCTTCTTATTGGGTATAAGTATGCACGGAAGCGTTTTATAAGCAAGTGTGTATGCACATTGCGCCGATCTCAGCAGGAGTGTGTAATGACGGCCTGGGATACGCAGAAGAAGGCCAGATATGGCCGCATCGAGGCGGGTTCCCGCTTCGCCGAGGGCAAGGTGGTGTCCAAGGACTCCCTGCCCCGCTTCCTCGACGCCGTGCTGAAGCCCGGCGACCGCGTCTGCCTCGAAGGCGACAACCAGAAACAGGCCGATCTGCTGGCCGGCGCCCTGGCCGGCCTCGATCCCGCCCGCATCCACGACCTGCATATGGTGCAGTCCGGCGTGGTGCTGCCCGAACATCTCGACATCTTCGAGAAGGGGATCGCCCGCAAGCTCGACTATTCCTATTCCGGCCCCCAATCGGCGCGCATCGCCCGCATGCTGTTCGGCGGCCAGATCGAACTGGGCGCGGTGCATACTTACCTTGAGCTGTTCGCCCGCTATTTCATCGATCTTACCCCCAATGTCGCGCTGATCGCCGCGGTCAGCGCCGACCGCGACGGCAATCTGTATACAGGGCCGAACACCGAGGATACCCCGACAGTGGTCGAGGCGACCAGCTTCAAAGGCGGGCTGGTGGTGGCTCAGGTGGCGGAAATCGTCGACAAGGTGCCGCGCGTCGACATTCCGGGCGACCAGGTGCATTTCCTGGTCGAGGCGAAGAAGCCCTTCTATGTCGAACCGCTGTTCACCCGCGACCCCGGCGCCATCACCGAGACGCAGATCCTGACGGCGATGCTGGCCATCAAGGGCCTCTACCAGCCCTATGGCATCACGCGCCTCAATCACGGCATCGGGTTCAACACCGCCGCCATCGAACTGCTGCTGCCGACCTATGGCGAGAAACTGGGTCTGAGGGGCAAGATCTGTACCCATTGGGCGCTGAACCCGCACCCGACCCTGATCCCCGCCATCGAGGCCGGCTGGGTCGAACAGATCCACAGCTTCGGCTCGGAAGTCGGCATGGACCGCTATATCGAAGCGCGGCCCGACATCTATTTCACCGGCGCCGACGGATCGCTTCGCTCGCACCGCGCCTTCTGTCAGACCGCCGGCCTCTATGCCTGCGACATGTTCATCGGCTCGACCCTGCAGATCGATCTGTCCGGGCACAGCTCGACGGTCACCACCAGCCGCATCGCCGGCTTCGGCGGCGCGCCGAACATGGGCTCGGACCCGCGCGGCCGGCGCCATCCCTCCGAAGCCTGGCTCAAGGCCGGCGAAGAGGCCGATCCCGCCTCGCCCGCTCCGCTGCGGCGTGGCCGCAAGCTGGTGGTGCAGATCGGCGAGACCTTCGGCGAAAAGAATGTGCCGACCTTCGTCGAACGGCTCGACGCGCTGGAACTGGCCGACAAGCTGAAGCTCGATCTGGCGCCGATCATGGTCTATGGCGACGACGTTACCCATATCGTCACCGAGGAAGGCATCGCCAACCTGCTGCTGTGCCGTGACGCCGACGAACGCGAACAGGCGATCCGCGGTGTCGCCGGTTACACCGATGTCGGGCGCGGCCGGGACAGGAAGATGGTCGAGAAACTGCGCGAACGCGGCATCATCCGCCACCCCGAGGATCTCGGCATCGACCCGCTGGACGCCGATCGCCGCATGCTGGCGGCGCGTTCGATCAAGGATCTCATGCTGGCCTCGGGCGGCCTGTACGACCCGCCCAGCCGCTTCCGCAATTGGTGATCATCATGGAAAAACTGACCTTCCAGTTCCAGACCAACCGCGCCGCCGGCGGCGACAAGACCCAGACCATCGTCGGCGTGGTCGCCTCCGGCAACCTCGAAGTGCTGCTGGAACGCAGCCAGACGCCGGGCGAATGCAGCTTCGAAATCTCCACGGCCGCCCACGGCTTCGGCCCGGTGTGGGAAGCGGTGCTGTCCGATTTCGTCGGCCGCAGCCCGGTCGGCGGCTTGAAGATCTCCATCAATGACGGCGGCGCGCGGCCCGATACCGTCGCGCTGCGCCTGGCCCAGGCGGTCCGTCTGATCGAGGAGGACAAGGCATGAGTTCCTGGTATGAGGCAAGCGCCCGCCAGCGCATCGACGCCCTGGCCGATCCGGACAGTTTCGAGGAATTCATCGGCCCGGAAGAGCGCGAGGTCAGCCCGCATCTGGCCCTGTTCGACCTGCCCGAGCAGTTCGATGACGGCATCGTGGTCGGCCGCGCCCGCCTGTCCGGCCAGCCGGTGCTGGTCGCGGCGCAGGAAGGCCGCTTCATGGGCGGCGCTTTCGGCGAAGTGCATGGCGCCAAGCTGACCGGCCTCTTACGCGCCGCCCGCACGCTGCGCTGCCCGGTGCTGATCCTGTTCGATACCGGCGGCGTGCGGCTGCAGGAAGCCAATGCCGGCGAGATGGCGATCGCCGAGATCATGCGCGAGATCGTGCTGGCCCGCGCCGACGACATCCCGGTGGTCGGGCTGATCGGCGGACGCGCCGGCTGCTTCGGCGGTGGCGGGCTGATCGCCGGCTGCTGTTCGACCCTGGTGATCTCAGAACATGGCCGCCTGTCGGTCACCGGCCCGGAAGTGATCGAGACCAACCGCGGCGCCGACGAATTCGACAGCAAGGACCGCGCTTTGGTGTGGCGCGTCACCGGCGGCAAGCACCGCTATCTGATCGGCGGCGCGGATCTGTTCGTCGAGGACGACGTCGCAGCCTTCCGCCGCGCCGCGATCGAGGGCCTGTCGCGCCGCGCCGCCCTGGATATCCTGACCCTGGCCGACGAACAGAAGCGGCTGGAACACCGCCTGAAGCGTTTCGGCGCGATGACCGAGCCCCGCGACGTCTGGGCGGCGCTCGGCGTGCTGCGCCCCGAGACGGTGTCCGGCCTGGCCACCGAGGCTTTCCTGGCCGAAGGCCTGCATAAGAGGGAGAACGCGCATGACGCTCGATGAGATCCTCGGCTCGCTGTTCCCCGAAGGCCATCATGTCGACATCGGCGAGAGCATCCTGATCGGCGGCGCCAAGCTGCCGCAGGCCGGTCAGCTGCATGTGCTGGGCGTGCACGTCAAAAGCTTTCTCGGTGTCGAAGATGCCTGCGCCCTGGCCCGCCACGCGGTCGACGTCCTGGCCAGCGGCGACGGCCAGCCGATCCTGCTGCTGGTCGACAGCGCCAGCCAGCGCATGACCCGACGTGATGAGATGCTCGGCCTCAACGAATATCTCGCCCATCTTGCCAAGACGCTGATCCTGGCCGGCATCCGCGGCCATCGCGTCATCGCCTTGCTCTATGGCGGCAGCGCGGCGGGCGCCTTCATCGCCACGGCGTTGGCCGCCGACACGCTGATCGCCCTGCCCGGCGCCCATCCGGAAGTGATGGACCTGCCTTCGATGGCGCGCGTCACCAAGCTGCCGATCACGGTGCTGGAGGAAAAGGCCAAGGCGACGCCGATCTTCGCGCCCGGCCTCGACAATCTGGCACAGACCGGCGCGGTGTTCGAAACCTGGTCGCCCGACGTGCCGCTCGACGCGCAGCTGCGCGAAGTGCTGGCCCGGCCGGCCGTCGCCGGAAGCCGCGACGCGCTGGGGGCCCAGCGGAAAGGCCGTCCCAAGGCCGCCGCCATCGCCGCCCGCATCGTCGAGCTGGCGCAACGCAGTGCCTGAGGCGCAGGCACGGGTGCGCCGTCACTGGCGCCTGTGGGCCGACCCGGGCGCCTGGGCCGCCATGCTCGACCAGCGCCCGGATCTGGCCGCCGAGCCTTACGTCGCCGATTGGGCGAAGAAGGAATGGCCGCTGATCGCCTGCCGCCCTCCGCACGGCGCGCCGAGCACGCTGGTCGCGGCCGGGCTCGCCCTGCCGCCTGAGGCCGGCAAGAAAAAACTGTTCATCCTGCTGCCGCCCGAAGCTGTCGCGAAAATGGCGCCGCCGCCGGCGCTGATCAACGCCGCCGCCAGCGCACCGCCGGCCTGGGGCGAATGGATCGCCGCCCTGCTGCGCGCAGCACCCGGCGTCGCCGTCTATGGCAGCCTGGCCTGGCAATATGGCACCGGCCTGTCTTATCTCGGCCCGGCCTCCGATCTCGATCTGCTGCTCACCCATCAAAGCCGCGCGGAAAGCGAGGCAATGCTGCGGCGGATCGCGCTGATCGCGGCCTCGGCGCCCATGCGCATCGATGGCGAGCTGATCCGCACCGACGGAACCGCCGCCCAGTGGCGCGAGTTATTCGACGGATCGCCGGAAGTGCTGGTCAAGCGCATGACGGGCGTCGGCCCGATGAGCCGCGCGGAATTCCTGGCATGAGCGGTCAGACGCAAACACGTCGCGCCGACCGCGCCGAGGAGCTGGCCTTGCTGGCGTCGAGCTGCCTGCATCTCGAAATCGACACCTATCCCAAGCCCGGCTTGGTCAGCCCGGTCGACACCGGCTCGCACCGCGACATGGATGCGGCGATGCTGCATGCCAGCGCCGATCTGCTGATGCCCTATTTCGCCGACCTGGCGGCGGCGGGCATGCAGGGCGCCGACATGGGCCGGCTGCGCGTGATCGGCATCGAGGCGGAGCGCGCCATGCTGGCCAATACCGGCGGGGTCAACACTTATCGTGGCGCCATCTTCGGGCTGGGCCTGCTGACCGCCGCCGCCGGGTTCCGCTCGGTCTGGCAGGGCGGCGCGACCTTGGGCGGCGTCGTCGCCCGGCTGTGGGGCGACGCCATCCTGTCCGGCCCGGTCCTGCTGCGCAGCCATGGCATGCAGGCGGCCCGGCAGCATGGCGCGGGCGGCGCGCGCCGTCAGGCCGCCGATGGTTTTCCGATGCTCTACACGATCGGCCTGCCGGCCTTGATCGACGGCGAACGCATCTCGGGCGGCGATGCCGAGGCCAGCCGGGTGCAGTGCTGTTTCGCCCTGATCGCCCGCCTCGACGACACCAATCTGCTGCATCGCGGCGGCGCCGACGGTCTTGCTTTCGCCCGGCGCGAGGCCGCCCAATTCATCGCGCGCGGCGGCGTCGGGCAATCCGGTTGGCGCGAGGAGGCGAAGATTGTCCACGATGCCTTCGTCGAGCGCAATCTCAGCCCAGGCGGGTCCGCCGATCTGCTGGCCATGTCGCTGTTCGCCCGAACGCTGGGTGATCCGTGCTAGCCCTGCTCTGCTCCGGCCAGGGAACCCAGCATCCCGGCATGTTCCGCCTGACCGGCACCTGCGCCGCGGCCGAGCCGATTTTCGCCGCCGCCTCGATCCTGCTGGGCACCGATCCGCGCGAATGGGTGCAAACCGCCGATCCCGAGGCGCTGCGCCGCAACCGTCCGGCCCAGATTCTCTGCGTCACCCAGGCCCTGGCGGCCCATCGCCTGATCGCGCCCGCTCTGCCCGACCGCTTCCTGGCGGCCGGCTACAGCGTCGGGCAGGTGTCGGCCTGGGGCATCGCCGCATTATTGGATTACGATCCGCTGCTGGCCCTGGCGGCACGCCGGGCGGAATTGATGGATTTATGCGGCGGCGAGCATGACGGGCTGGTCTCGGTGCGCGGATTGCCGCGCGACCAGGTCGAGGCGCTGGCGCGGCTCAAGGATGTCGAGATCGCCATCACCAATCCGGGCGACGGCTATATCCTCGGCGGGCGGGCCGAAGCAACCGAGGCTTTCCGCGACGCGGCGCTGGAAGCCGGCGCGCTGCGCTCGACGCTGCTGGCGGTATCGGTGGCTTCGCACACCTCGAAGCTGGCCGCCGCCGTTCCGGCCCTGCGCGAAGCGATCGAAGCCGCCGATCCCAAGGCGCCGGGCGGTCCGGTTACGCTGATCGACGGCCTGGAAGGCGCCACTTTGTTCACCCGCGACAAGGCGGTCGACACGCTGAGCCGCCAGATCGCCGAGACTGTGCGCTGGGATGCCTGCCTCGCCGCCCTGGCCGAGCGCGGCGCGGCCTCTTTCCTCGAACTGGGCCCGGGCCGCGCTTTGGCCGACATGGCTGGCGGCAATGCCCGCAGCATCGAGGATTTCGCCTCGGCGGAAGGCCTTCTGGAATGGCTGGGCCGACTCGAACGGTGACGTCGGCGGTTCATTGAAACTTTATCGCTTCTTTATTTGAGTCAGGCGGCTCATCGGCCCTAGCTGAATTTCCCGAAACCCGAGGAATTCGCATGATCCGTTCCCTGCCCATCCTGGCCCTGGCCGCCTGTTTCGCCCTGCCCGCCGCCGCGTCGGATACCGCCGCCATCGAGCAGGTGATGACCGAGTTTCACCAGGCGGTCGTCTCTCATGACGGCGAGACGCTGAAGAGCTTCTTCCTGCCGCAAGCCGCCTGGTTCAATGTGCTGGCCGATAGCGGCAAGCTGCGTCCCGGCAGCTATCAGGACTTCGCGGCCCTGGTGTCGCAGAGCAACGCGGATATCGATCCGCGCCATACCGATGTGGAAATCCGCAGCGACGGCACGGTGGCCAGCGCCTGGTTCACCTTCCATTTCATGATGGGCGGCAAAGAGACGAATCGGGGCAGCGAGACCTGGCAATTGGTCAGGACCGAGCAAGGCTGGAAAATCGCCTCGCTCGCCTATTCGTCCAACCCGGTGCGGTGACGGAGCTTACGCCCCAGTTCGCCGAGTTTCGCCGCCGTCAGCTTGGCGATGACATCCTCGCCGCCTTCGGCCATGCCGGTCCAAACCACATGGCCGTTGACGGGATCGGTCACCGTGAGGCCGAGGGCGGGGACGCCGTTCCACAGGATCAGGCGTCCCTCCAGCCGCAAGCGGGCGTCCCGCGCGGCGACGGCGACGCCCTTCATCCTGGCTGTCTCGCCGATAACCACCTCGGTCAAGGCGCGGGACAGGGGCTCGTAAGCCTCCTGCCCCGTTTCGTTGTGAACCGGTTCGACCGCCAGCACGACCGGCGGGCGGTATAGAAAGAGATAAAGGCCGAGAGCCAGCACGGCGGCGCCGGCGGCGGCCACCGGCCAGATCCGTTTGCGCCGCGCCGGAACGACGGGAGGCGCCAGACGATAGCCACGCTTGGCGACCGTCTCGATGAAGCGCGGCTGGCGCGCATCGTCATCCAGAGCCTTCCGCAGGTCGCGCATGACGACGGCGACGCTGTTGTCGCTGACGGCGCGGCCGTTCCACACCGCCGCCAGGATGTCCTCCCGCGACACCACGTCACCCCGGCGCTCGCACAGCAGAGCGAGCGTGCGCGCGGCGCGGTCTTCCAGATGGCGTTCCTCGCCCCGGCCCGTCAGGCGCGCCCCGTCGGCGTCGAAGATCCAATGTCCGATGCGGTTTTCCAACAAATCCACCCCTGGACGTGCTACATGCGATGTAAATGCCTGTTCCCAGTTTCCGCCGCCAGCAACATCTCTATCTGTCACTGACTTTGTGGCGCCGCCGCCTGGTGTTCTGGGTCGGCGCGCTGGCTGTCGGCGTGATCAGCGTCGGGTTCGCGCTGGGCGCCGATTGGGTCCAGCATTGGTTCACCGGCACCTTCGCCGGGCATCGCTGGTGGACGCTGGCCGTGACTCCGGCCGGCTTCATGCTGTCGGCCTTTCTGTGCCGGCGCTTTTTCCCCGGCGCCCAGGGCAGCGGCATTCCCCAGACCATCGCGGCGCGGGTTCTGCGCACGCCGGAGCAGCGCACCCGGCTGCTGTCGCTGAAACTCACCGCCGCCAAGGTGTTCCTGACTCTTCTGGGCCTGGGCACCGGAGCGTCGATCGGCCGCGAAGGCCCGACCGTTCAGGTCGGCGCCTCGATCATGCTGTACACAGCGCGCTGGAGCGGCATGGGGCGCGAGCGCGGCCTGATCCTCGCGGGCGGCGCGGCCGGTGTCGCTGCGGCCTTCAATACGCCGCTGGCCGGCATCGTTTTCGCCATCGAAGAGCTGAGCCGCGCTTACGAAGCGCGCACCTCGTTCCTGGTGTTGTCGGCGGTGATCCTGGCCGGCTTGGCCAGCTTGGGAATATTAGGCAATTACAGCTACTTCGGCGTCACCGATGCAAGCCTGGGCGAGCCGCTGAACTGGCTGTCGGTGGCGGTGTGCGGCATCGGCGGCGGGCTGCTTGGCGCCCTGTTCGCCAAGCTGACTTTGCTGGGAACCATTCGGCTCAGGAACCTGATGGCGGTGCGGCCGATCCGGCGCTCCCTGCTGGTCGCCGGTGTTTGCGGATTACTGGTGGCGCTGCTGGCGGTGGCGACCGACGGAGCGACCTGGGGAACCGGCTACGAACAGGCCCGCGGCGCGCTGGAAGGCCACGGCCTCGTCTGGTATTTCGCCCCCGCCAAGCTGGCGGCGACCTTGCTGTCCACCTTGGCCGGGTTGCCGGGAGGCATCTTCGCGCCGTCCCTGGCGGTCGGCGCCGGTGTCGGACATCTGGCCGCCGCCCTGTTTCCCCATGCGGTTCCGGGCGCGATCGTGGTTCTCGGCATGGCCGGCTATTTCGCTGGAGCGGTACAGGCGCCGATCACCGCCTTCGTCATCATCACCGAGATGACGGCGAACCATACCATGATCATTCCCCTGATGATGTCCGCCGCGCTGGGCTATGGCGTCAGCCGGCTGATCAATCCGCACCCGCTCTACGAGGCGTTGTCAGCCGGCTTTATCACCAAGGCTTAGAGCGGTTTGCGATCCCTTAGAATCGCATACTGCTCACGGCGCCGACTGGCGCCGCGCCGGTCGTCCGGCGAAAACGCTGAGCCGGAGGCGACGCGTCATATAGAGTGTCTAGGCTGTAGGGACAATTTAATTACTTCAGCCAAAGCATGATACTGGCGAGCTTGATAAAACCAAGAAAGTTGGCGGCAAGTTTGTCGTAACGGGTGGCGATGCGGCGCCATTGCTTGAGCCTGGCGAAGAAGCCTTCAATTCCCCAGCGCCTTTTGTATGCGAGTTGGTCGTAAGTGCGCTGGAATTTTCGATTACGGCGAGGCGGGATAACTGGCTCGCCGCCTTGCTTAAGGATGAGGTCACACAGACTGTCAGCGTCATACGCCTTATCGGCTAAGACCTGATTAGCCTTCAATCCTCTGATCAGGTCGTAGGCCGGAGCCATATCATTTTGCTGCCCGGGGCCCAACTCGAAGCGCACCGGCAAGCCGAGCGCATCAACTACGGCATGGATTTTGGTTCCGAAGCCACCACGGGAGCGCCCAAGGGCTTGGGCTTGAGATCCCCCCTTTTACGCCTTCCACCGGCAGCTTGGGCTTGAGCCCGGATCACGGTGGCGTCAATTGCCAGCCACGCCATGTCGGGATCGGATGCGACCGCCTCAAAGATGCGGTCGAACACACCCTCTACGATCCAACGATAATAGCGCTTCTTGATGGTCCCATAGGGCCCAAACCTATCCTCCGGCAGATCTCGCCAACGCGCACCCGAACGTGCCACCCAAAGGATCGCATCGAAAAAGCAACGCCCATCGCTGCGGGGCCCCCGGCGCCCTTTACGGCCACCGGGCACAAACTCGCGCAGGCGCTCCCACTGATCGTCTCGCAGAACCTCGCCTTCCATACTCGCCCCCAAAGGCCAGTATAGAATCACAGCTTCCCGATGCCGGGAATCCTCAAAATATTAAATTGTCCCTACAGCCTAGAGCATCTCCTGGGCCTGCTTCGCCTCGTCCTTGCAGGCGGCGCCCTTCTCCTGTTTCGCGTTCGAGATATGCTGCCAGGCCTGGGCGATGGTGTCCGGGCTGGCCTGCGACTTTTCGAGCGCCTTTTCGCTGGCCTGGATGGCCTTCTGGCAGGCGGAAACCGTGCGAAGCTTCGGATGCTCGACAGCGGCCTCGGGAACCGGAGTGGCGGGCGTCATTTCCGCCGGAGCGGCGTTCGACGGCGTCTCGGCCGGCTGGGGCTGAGGAGCCGTTTGCGGCACGGTCTGCGGGGCCGGCTGCTGGGAGGGCATCTGCGTCTGCGCCAGGGCGGTCCCGGAGGCCAGGACCAAAACAGCGCCGATGTACTTGATTCGCATGACAATCTCCATGATCGATCGGGTCTCGCCCCCTCGTACGCGGTAGAAGATAAGCGGACAAATCGGCCGGAATGAGGCGCCAGCGCATTTGCCACCATTTGGTCGCAATCGCGGCGTAAAAAATCTCCCGCCGAGTGGGAGCATTCCTCAATGCAGCGCTATCTTTCCTGGGACCGGGCCAGCGCCCTTCTCTTCGTTCTGCTGGCGGTGCTGGTGGCCGCGACGTTCGGGCATTACGGCAACGGCTTCGACGCCGAAGTCCAGGATGTCTATGGCGGCCAGATCGTCTCCTGGTACGCCACTTTAGGCGCCGACCGCTCGGCCTTGAATTATATCGATCTCTATTATTATGGCGGGTTGTTCGACACGCTGGCGGCCCTGGCCAACCATGTCTCGCCCTGGCCGCATTGGGCGACCCGGCATCTGCTGGAGGCCGTCTCCGGCCTGATCGGCATGGCCGGCGCCTGGCGATTGGCGCGACGCCTGGGCGGTCCCTCTGCGGGGTTCGCGGCTCTCGCCTGCCTGGCCCTGATGCCCAGCTATTACGGCATGATGTTCATCAATCCGAAGGACATCCCGTTCGCCGCCGCGATGATCTGGGCGGTTCATTTCCTGACGATCCTGTCCGACGATTTACCGAAACCGTCGTGGAAGCTGGTCATGGCTTTCGGCGCCACGGTCGGACTGGCGCTCGGCGTGCGGATCGGCGCGGTGCTGCTGTTCTTCTATCTGGCGATCGTCATCCTGGCCGCGCCGGGCAACCGGCTGCGCATGATCCTGCGCGTAGCACCCGCCGTGCCCGTCGCCTGGCTGGTGATGCTGCTGTTCTGGCCCTGGGCGCAGGTCTCGCCGATTCTCCATCCGATCGAGGCATTCCGCCATTTCAGCGCCATGAACGGCAATATCGGCACCCTGTTCTTCGGCCAGATGGTCGGGCGGACCTATCACCCGGCCGCCTATCTGCCGGTCTATATGGCGGTGAAGCTGCCCGATCTGGTTCTGCTGCTGCTGGCCGCCGGTGCCGTGCTGGGGCTCCGCAGCGGCGTGTCGCGGCGCTATCTGCCGGTGCTGCTGGCCGGACTGTTTCCGCTGGCCTACACCCTGGCGACCAACCCCATGCTCTATGACGCCGAGCGGCATTTCCTGTTCGTGCTGCCGGCCCTGGCCGTGCTGGCCGGCGTGACGGCGGCGAAAGTGATGGAGATGCGGGTCCGCCCGGCCTTCGCCGCGATCGCCCTGCTGCTGGGCGGCTGGCAGATCGCGCAGATGGCCGACCTGCATCCCTATGAATATGCCTTCTTCAACGATCTGGTCGGCGGCACGCGCAATGCCGAGGGCCGCTTCGAGACGGAATATTGGGGATCGTCGCTGGCCGAAGCGACCGGCGATCTCAGCCATTACATCGCCCTGCATCATATGGCGAGGGCGACGCCGTGGCGGGTCGCGGTGTGCGGCAAGCCGAGCCAGATGGGCGACGAGACCGATCCCGCCATCAAGGCTACGACCGATTGGCAGCACGCCGATTTCTTTGTCGCCACCACGCGCGGCGCCTGCGATCGCCGCCTGCCTGGCCACGAGATCGCCGAGGTCCGGCGCGACGGCGTGCCCTTCGCGGTGGTCAAGGATTTGCGGGGCGGAGCGGGCTGATCTTGCGGCCGGTCACCTCGCCGCTCTCGGTATCCTGATAGATGACGATGCCGCCCTCGCCCATGATCTCGCGGGCGACGATGCGGAGGCCGTATTCGCGCAAGACGCCAAACGCGCTTTCGATATTGGCGGCGCCGATGCCGCCAGCCGCGCTGAGAGCCTTGAGCGGCGCGAAGCCCCCGAACAATTTGGCGCGCATCGACGCCGTGTGGCACCCCGCCCGCACCATGCGCCGGACCAATTCATGAATCGACGCGTCGGTGGCATGCAGATCCATCTCGCCGCCGCTGGGTATCAGGGAATGGGTCATGCCGCCCATGCGCCGCTCGCCATCCCACAGGCAGACGGCGACGCACGAGCCGAGCAAGGTGGCCAGGCGGTGCGGCTTGGGATTGAAATAGATTTCGCCCGGCTTCAGACGATGGATCGGCGCCGTCCCTTCCAGAGGCATCCAACGTTTCAGCCTGTCTTCCCCTTCGACCATCAAGGCCTTCCTCCATGCCAGCTGCCCAAAGGGACCATGGGCGCGCGAAGGATGCATTGATATAGGTCAGTCGGGATCTTCGGCGGTCTGCAGCGGATTGATCTTGCGGCCGGTCACTTCGCCGCTTTCGGTATCCTGATAGATGACGATCCCGCCATCGCCCATGATCTCCTGGGCGACGATGCTGATGTCGTAGTCGCGCAGCACCGACACCGCGCTTTCGATGTTCGCCGCGCCGATGGTGCCGGCCATGCCGAGCGCTTTCAGCGGCGCGAAGCCGCCGAACAGCTTGGCGCGCATCGATGACGTCCTGCAGCCGGCCCGCACCATCCGCCGTACCAGCTCGTGGATCGAGGCGTCGGTGGCATGCAGGTCGCTCTGTTCGCCGCTGGGAACCAGGGAATGGGTCATGCCGCCCATGCGCCGCTCCTCATCCCACAGACAGACGGCGACGCAGGAGCCGAGCAAGGTGGCGAGACGATGCGGCTTGGGATTGAAATAGATCTCGCCGGGCTTCAGGCGATGGATCGGCGCGGTGCCGTCCAACGGCATGAGACGCCGCAATCTGCGTTCGACTTCGTCCATGCGATCCCTTAGAGAGAGAAAAACTTGACCGGCGCTGCTCTTGTTCCGAGCCGGAACCCGCTATACAGTTAAGCCGCCGCCTGTGAGAAATCCACTTTGGGAGTGAGCTGCATGGGGAAAATGGTCCTGAGCGTCGATGATTCCGCCAGCATGCGGCAGATGGTCAAGATGACACTGGGCGGCGCCGGCTATGATGTGATGGAGGCGGCCGACGGCAAGGAGGCCCTCGCCAAGATCGGCAGCGCCGACGTCAAGCTGGTGGTCACCGACCTCAATATGCCGAATATGGACGGGCTGACGCTGATCCGCGAATTGCGGCAGATGCCGGCTTACCGCTTCATCCCCATCGTGTTCCTTACCACCGAGTCCGACGAAGGCAAGAAAGGCGAGGCCAAGCAGGCCGGCGCCACCGCCTGGATCACCAAGCCGTTCAAGCAGGAACAGCTGCTCGCCGTCGTCAAGAAGGTCCTGGGCTAAATCCCACCCATTGAAGGGAGGAAGGGTCATGGAAGCGATCAAGATCGTCACGCTGGGCCTGCGCGAGGAGGTCTTCGCCGTCGACGCCAATGTCGTGCGGGAAATCCTCGATCTGGTGCCCGTCACCGCGGTTCCCAATGCCGATCCCTTCGTCAGCGGCCTGATCAATGTGCGCGGCCGCGTCGTGCCGCTGGCCGATCTGCATGTGCGGTTCGGCATGGAGACTCCGCCGCCCAGCATCGACACCCGCATCGTCGTGGTCGATGTCGAGCTGGATGGCGAACCGACCACCGTCGGCATCCTGGCGGACAAGGTCTACGAAGTCACCGAGGTCACCACCCGCTCGGTGCAGGACACGCCCAAGCTCGGCATGCGCTGGCGGCCGGAATTCATCCAGGGAATCGGCAAGCGCGGCGACGATTTCATGGCCATCATCGACCTGTCCGGCCTGCTGAATTACAGCGGTCCCCTCGACGAGCCGGGAAGCGCCGCCGATGGCCGATCCGCAAGATAAGCTGGATCTGCTGCGGCATGCGGATTTCGCCAAGGTAGCCCGCTTCATCGAGAGCACCACGGGCATCCGCGTTCCGCCAGCCAAGAAGACCATGGTCGAGGGCCGCCTGCGCCGCCGCGCCCGGGCGCTCGGCCTGTCCAATCTCGACGAATATTGCCGGGTCGTGTTCGAACAAGGCCTGTTCGACGAGGAATCGGTTCATCTGATCGACGCGGTGACCACCAACAAGACCGATTTCTTCCGCGAACCGAGCCACTTCGACACCCTGCGGACCCGCTGCCTGCCGGAAGCGACCGAACGCGGCGCCGGCTTTTCCCGGCCTTACAAGGTCTGGAGCGCCGCCTGCTCGATCGGCGCCGAACCCTATACCCTGGCCATGGTACTGGCCGATTACGGCGCCTCGACCGGCGGAGACTGGCGCTTTCAGATCCTGGGGTCGGACATCTCGACCCAGGTCCTCGCCAAGGCGGCGCGCGCGGTCTATCCCGAAGAGATGATCGAGCCGGTGCCGATGGATATGCGCAAACGCTATTTATTGCGCTCGAACGACCGCTCCAAGAAGCTGGTCCGCATCGCTCCCGAGTTGCGCCACACGCTGAGCCTGCTGCATCTGAATCTGATGGATGCCCGCTATCCGGCCGATCCGGATTTCGACGCGATCTTCTGCCGCAACCTGCTGATCTATTTCGACCGTCCGACCCAGGATGCGGTGGTCGGCCGCCTTTGCCATCATCTGCGGCCGGGCGGCTATCTGTTCCTCGGCCACGCCGAAAGCCTCGCCGGCAAGGATTTGCCGCTCGAATGGCTGGGCGACGCCGTCTTCAGGCGAGCGTGAGTCATATGGGCAAGATCCGGGTTCTCATCGTCGACGATTCGGCCAGTGTCCGCCAGGCGCTGAACGACGTACTGAGCGCCGATCCCGGCATCGAGGTGATCGGCACCGCCGGCGACCCCTATGCCGCCGCACGCATCATCCAGAACGAGATCCCCGACGTGATCACGCTGGATGTCGAAATGCCGCGCATGGACGGCATCTCCTTCCTCCGCAAGATCATGAGCCAGCGGCCGATCCCGGTGGTGATGTGCTCGTCGCTGACCGAGGAAGGCTCGCAGACCTTGATGCAGGCGCTGGAGGCCGGCGCGGTCGACATCATCCTCAAGCCCAAGATGGGCACGCGGCAATTTCTGGAAGATTCCGCCGTCAATATCCGCGAATCGATCAAGGCCGCCGCCGCCGCCCAGCTGCGCAAGCTGCCTGCAAGGATGACGGTGGCCAAGAAGCTCAGCGCGGACGTCATCATGCCGCCGCCTTCGCCCGGCTCGCGCGCCATGGCCCGCACCACGGAAAAGATCGTCTGTATCGGCGCCTCGACCGGCGGCACCGAATCGCTGCGCGTGGTGATCGAGGCCCTGCCCGCCGATTCCCCGGGCGTGGTGGTTGTGCAGCATATGCCCGAATTGTTCACCGCCAGCTTCGCCAAACGGCTGGACGGCCTGTCCAAGGTCACCGTCAAGGAAGCCCAGGACGGCGATCCGGTCCTGCGCGGCCATGTGCTGATCGCCCCCGGCAACCGCCATACGCTGCTGCAGCGCTCGGGGGCGCGCTATCATGTGTCGGTGCAGGACGGACCGCTGGTCTCGCGCCACCGGCCCAGCGTCGACGTGCTGTTCCGCTCGGCCGCCCGCTTCGCCGGGTCGAACGCGCTCGGCATCATCATGACCGGCATGGGCGACGACGGCGCCAAGGGGTTGCTGGAAATGCGCGACGCCGGCGCCGCAACCATCGCCCAGAACGAGGAAACCTGCGTCGTCTTCGGCATGCCCAAGGAAGCGATCGCGCTGGGCGCCGCCGACCGCATTCTGCCGCTCGACCTGTTGGCAACGGAAATCAGGCGGATCGACAGTCATTGAAGTCGACTCGGCCCGCTGCAACCTATAGCTGCGCCGACGATCCTATAATTCTGTAAATATTATACATCTACTGATATCTACGAAATCTTCGAAACCACCAAAACATACCGACAATTACAAGGTTAGTTAAACTAATACATGCTATTTTACATTTTTAAAAAAATATATTCTGAACTATTAAGGCAATCTATCTCGATAAAGGCTTCGAGATACAGGTGTACAATACAAATAGAATAACATATTCTTTGCTCCATCAGTCTCTAAGCGAAGAGTTTCTGTGCCATGACGTTTGTAGTCAGACTGTCCGGTACACAGACAATCCGCGAAGCCGAAGGCACGCTTCAGGCTTTGCGTGACGCGCTTGCCGCGGAATCGACGGTGGCCCTGGATTGCGAGGCCGTCGAAGAAGCGGACCTCTCTTTCCTGCAATTGGTGATTGCCGCGCGTAAATCGGCGAGAAACGCCGGCAAGACTCTGGGAATGGCGGCGCCTGCCAGCGGCCCCCTGCTCGCCGCGCTGGATTCCGCCGGCATCCGTCCCGAAGGCGATTTCCGCTTCTGGTTCGAAGGAGAAGCCCGATGAATGGCGGCCTGCCCGATCCGGTACAAACCTTCCGCGCCGAGGCGGCTGACCTGTTCGAGCAGCTGGAGAGCACCCTGCTCGACATCGAGGGTAATCCCGGCGACCGCGACCTGATCGACACCGCCTTCCGCGCGCTGCACACCATCAAGGGCTCGGGCGCGATGTTCGGCTTCGAGGCGGCGGCCGCGTTCACCCATCATGTCGAGAACGCTTTCGACATGGTGCGCAAGGGCTCGCTGGCGGTCAGCCCGCAGCTGGTCGAAATCGCGCTGCGGGCCAAGGATCATATCCGCGACCTGATCGACGCGCCGGAAACCGCCGACGGCATGACCGGCGACATCATCCTGAAAGACCTTGCCCTGCTGGTCGGCGGCACGCCCGCCGGCGGCCACAGCCAGCCCATCCCGACACCGAAGCCCGAGATCAAGCGCACCACGTTCCGCCTGCATATCGTGTTCGCGCAGAACGCCATGATGACCGGCAGCAATCCGCTACGCCTGCTCGACGAGCTGCGGGAACTGGGCGAATGCTCGATGGTGCCGGTGGCCGACGCCATCCCGCCGCTGGAGGAGATCGATCCGTTCGGCTGCTACATGGCGTGGGATTGCGTGCTGACCACCGAGAAGCCGCGCTCGGCGATCGACGACGTCTTCATCTTCGTGCTCGACGACATGGAGCTGACCGTCGAAGAGGTCGAGGTCACCCCCAAGCTGCTGGGCGAGATCCTGGTCGAACGCGGCGCCGTCTCGCAGGAGGTGCTGCAGACCGCGCTGGAAGGCCAGGAAAAGCTGGGCAACATCCTGGTCAAGGAAGGCGTGCTGTCCAACGACAAGCTGCGCGCCGCCCTGGCCGAACAGGGCCATCTGAAGACCGAGCAGGACCGCGCCGCCAAGGAAGGCACGGCGATCCGCGTCCAGGCCGAAAAGCTCGACGAACTGATGGATCAGGTCGGCGAGCTGGTGATCGCCCAGGCCCGCCTGCGCCAATTGGCCGACAAGAGCAACGACATCACGCTGAAATCGATCGTCGAGGAGATCGAGCGCCTGTCCGGTCATCTGCGCGACGTCTCGATGGGCATCCGCATGGTGCCGATCGGCACCTTGTTCAGCAAATTCCGCCGCCTGGTGCGCGATCTGTCCAACGAATTGGGCAAGCAGGTCCAGTTGAGCTGGTCGGGCGAGGAAACCGAGATCGACAAGACCGTGATCGAGCGGCTGCACGATCCGCTGGTTCATCTGATCCGCAATTCGGTCGATCACGGCGTCGAGCGAGGCGACGAGCGCGAAGCCGCCGGCAAGCCGCGCGAAGGACGGGTGCATCTGTCCGCGGTCCATTCCGGCGCCCAGGTGCTGATCAGCATCAAGGATGACGGCAAGGGCCTGGATCGCGCCCGCATCCGCGCCAAGGCCGAGGAAACCGGGCTTGTCACGCCGGATCAGGAACTATCCGATAACGAGTTGTTCAATCTCATTTTTCATCCCGGCTTTTCGACCGCTCAGAAGATCACCAACGTGTCGGGGCGTGGCGTCGGCATGGATGTGGTCAAGCGCATGATCGACGGTCTGCGCGGCACCATCGACATCGCCAGCACGCCGGGCGAAGGCGCGGTCTTCACCCTGCGCCTGCCGCTGACCCTGGCCATCATCGACGGGCTGCTGGTGCGCGTCGCCGGCGAGCGTTACGTGATTCCGCTGTCCGCCGTCGAGGAATGCATCGAACTGTCGAGCGAGGACGATGCCCGCTCGACCGGGCGCGATTTCCTCAATATCCGCGGCGACCTGGTGCCCTTCATCCGGCTGCGCAATCTGTTCGACCTGTCCGGCCCCGCCGCGCTCTACCCCAAGGTGGTGGTGGTCTCGGCCGGCGAGTTCCGCTTTGGGGTGGTGGTCGACCAGCTGCTGGGCGGCCATCAGACCGTGATCAAATCCCTTTCCAAGCTGCATGCCGATATTCCGACCTTCTCCGGCGCCACCATCCTCGGTGACGGCGGCGTGGCTCTCATTCTCGACGTTCCCCGGCTTCTCGACTTCAGCCAATCCCGCGAGGAACAGCTGAAGGCATCCTGATCACAGGGAGAAAGGCACCACCATGTTCAGCAACATGAAGATCCGCGACCGTCTGGTCGTCCTGCTGCTCGCCCTGACCCTGCCCTTGCTGGCGATCACCTATTTCGGTGACCGCGGGATGGGCGACATCGCCGAGCGCCTGGGAATCGTCTATGAGCACCGTACGGTTCCCCTGGTCATGCTGGGCAATGTCAGCCGCGATTTTTCCCTGACCCGCACCGCCACGCTGTCTCAGGTTCTCGCTCCCTCCGAGGACCTGCGCCAGGACTCGCTGAAGGTCACCCACGAGGCTCGCGCGGAGCTGGCCAAGGACTGGCAGGAATTCCACGCGACGCTGATCACCGCCGAGGGTAAGCGCCTGGCCGACGTTGCATGGACCGCGATACAGGCCTCGGAAACGAGCGTCGACACTGCCGAACGGATGATGTCTTCCAATGACCGCGCCAAGCTCCCGGCGCTGATGGTGGGCGAATATCGCGACCTCTATCTGCAAGCCACCCGGGCGCTCAGGGAGCTTTCCCAGTTCGAGGAACAGCAAGCTGAAGAGGAATATAAGCGCTCCAAGGAAACTTATGCCTCGACCCGCCTGCAAAACCTGCTGCTGGCCTTGCTGGGTCTCGCCGCCGGCGTGGTTCTGGCGGTGCTGATCATCCAGTCGATCACCAAGCCGATCACCAATGTGGTCGCGTCGCTGGCTGAAATGGCCAAGCTCAACCTCGCCATCGACATCGCCGGCCAGGAGCGCAAGGACGAGGTGGGCATCATGTCCCGAGCGATGAAATCGATGCTCGACGCGCTGACCACGGTGGTTCACGACCTCGTCGCGGCGTCGCAGAACGTCGCCAGCGGCAGCGAGCAATTGTCGGCCTCGGCCGATACGCTGAGCCAGGGCGCCAATGAACAGGCTTCGGCGACCGAGGAGGCCAGCGCCTCGATGGAGGAAATGGCCGCCAACATCAAG